>Ga0272448_1000028_pt1 | contig 198216 bp, 228 predicted proteins | sample YNPCB0191_FD_202220 | JGI IMG/M metagenome (GOLD analysis project Ga0272448, IMG submission 202220) | Hot spring sediment microbial communities from Yellowstone National Park, WY, United States - YNP-CB-019-1 | ecosystem: Environmental > Aquatic > Thermal springs > Hot (42-90C) > Sediment... | reverse complement strand
CGCCTGCCCCCGATAACGTAATCACATGCCACAGGCATGTGCATTCGCGTGCAAAGGTGCCTGCCAGCAATTCTCCGTATCCTCGCCTGCCCCCGATAACGTAATCACATGCCGCAGGCATGTGCATTCGCGTGCAAAGGTGCCTGCCAGCAATTCTCTGTATCCTCGCCTGCCCCCGATAACGTAATCACATGCCGCAGGCATGTGCATTCGCGTGCAAAGGTGCCTGCCAGCAATTCTCTGTATCCTCGCCTGCCCCCGATAACGTAATCACATGCCGCAGGCATGTGCATAAAAATTAAAATAATTTCATGCATTAATACACTTATACATGAAAACAATCACTATCCGCGACGAGACCTACCGTGCACTCCAGATGCTAAAAGAAAATAACGATAGCTTCAGTGATGTCATCGATGCTCTGATCGCTAAAAGAATTAGTAATATCAGGCAGTTTGCCGGAGGGCTGAAGGATTCAAAGGTTCTCGATGCACTCAAGGAAGAGACAAGGAAGACCCGTGAATCAGGCAGGGCGAGAGTGTGATCATCCTTGACACATCTTTTCTCATAGATCTTGCGAAGGATGAACGATTGGCTGGTGCCCTCCCTGAAGATGAAGTCCCGGTGACGACCGTTATCACATATTACGAGATAATGGCCGGATTAAAGCGCTTTCGTTCAAAGAAAGAAATGGCATTTTTCCGTCGTTTCTTTGCCGAGACAGACATCCTCGAGATGACTCTCCCTGCAGCCGACATCGCCAGTTCCCTGGGTGCGAGGATGGCTGGGACCGGAAGACCTGCCAATGCCTTTGATATCCTTATCACGGGAATTACGCTTGCACACCATGGAAAGGGAATTATTACAGCGGACGCGGACTTTTCAGAGATAGCCAAGTTTGCTGATATCAACGTGATCGGGTACAGCCCTCCCTGAAAATCTGAAAAACCCCTTCTCAATCTCGCAATTTTTTATTCCTCTCCTGCGTGGACCCCTGAGAACATACCCTGCATTCATCGGCATGGACTGATTTCAGCTCTCTACTACCCTCATATCCGGGCAGCACGTGCTTTATAAACTTCATTCTGCTATACATTACGAAGGGGAGATCCCGGCGAAAATCACACGATTTCCACCGGGTAACAAGAACACACAATGGACCGCCCCAGAATCGCCGTGCGGTCGAGCATACAGATTGAAAAATTACGAAAATCAATGGGGGACGAAAGGTTCGCCAGCGTTTTTCATCAGGAGGGGCTTTTCCCCGGTTAACGCCTTCCCCTCCCCTCCTTCATGGCCTGGAAACGCATCAGGGCCATGACACCGGGTTTATCCCGCCTCTGGCGTGGCGCCCCGAAACCCATCATCTCCATTGCCGGAGCCTCTGCCATCTCGCGGTTCAGCCGGTCGGTGATCTCGTCAAATATCCTGTGGTATGCTCTGCAGTACGGATCGACACCCCCGATTGCCCCCCGATGGGGGACCATGGCGTTGTAGGGACACCCTCCGCGGCAGTACCGGATATGCGTGCAGTCCGCACACGCTCTGTCCACGTAACTGCGGAACTCCTGCATCGCCGTGCCGACGGGTGACGCGGCAAGGTCGGCAAGGCCAGGACAGTCCGAGACCTGCCCCATCACGTAGTCCGGCATGCCGACGAACCGGTAACAGGGGTATATCGAGCCATCCGGGCCGACGGCAAACGTGCTCCCCATGCAGTCCACGAACGTGCACACGGTCCCGTGCCGGAAGAAGACGCACTTGCAGAGGTCATTGATATTCATGATCTCGAAGGACCCCAGGTTCTCGAGGGAGACGTCCAGGAGGTACACGAGGAGCTCCCCGTACTCATCGGGGGCAAGTGTCCAAGGCTCGGGATTATCGTTGCGGAGCGACGGGAGTGCAGGGTGGAGCTTGAGCGTAAAACCGTTCTCCCGGAAAAACCGGACGATATCCTCTTTTTCACGGAACGATTGCGATGTAAACGTGCAGATAAAGCTCACAACGAGCCCGTGATCCCGTGCGACGCGGTACCCCCTCATCGTCTTCTCGAAGTACCCTTCACCCCGCTGGACATCGTTGATCCTGACCGGGCCGTCGATACTTGTCCCGAGGGGCACATGGTACTGTGCAAGGATCCCGGCGATCTCGGGGGTGAGAAGCCAGAGGTTTGACTGCATGGCAAACTCGGGGTGGGCATGCGCAAGACCCTCTGAGAGGAGGGGGAGGGCCTCGCGGTAGAAAGCCGCACCGGCAAGGAGGGGCTCACCGCCGTGGAAAGTGAACGTCACACGCTCCTTCCCGAGGGATGAAACCCATTCGACCACCTGCTCCACGGTCTCCATGCTCATCCGGGGAGACGCCGGTTCCGAACTCCAGCAGTACCGGCACCGGGCAGGGCACCCGAGCGTGGGCACGAGCATCACGTGGAAGGGGTTCTTCATTCTCACCAAAGCTTCACGCAGATCAGAGTTAAGGGTTACCCTCTGTCCCATCCCTGCAAGAGGGGGGGTCTTCTCCCCGCACACTTTCACTCCCCCCCTGCCTCCCCCTTCATCAGGGGTCAAGGGCCAGGAGTACCGCAGGGAGGATACAGGAATGGCCGGGTGTACCACGCCGGGAGATGCACGGAAGGGCAGGGAAGACCTCCACGAGACTGCAGACCGCTGGCTGCGGGCAGCACGGGCCCTCCCTGCCGGTGACAGGCCCCACGCGGAACGCCTCGCGTCAATGGTCAGGGCCCACGCGACAGACAGGATGCCCCACATCAGGGACCCGCTGGAAGCTGCCGTCTTCTCCCTCCTCATCGAGCTCGCGAAGGACCAGGAGAAGGAGAGGTGAGAGGTCTTGCAGCATGCCCAACAGCGGGAAAGGTGAGGAGGGATTTTCCATGGAAAAAGGAAAGATGGTGTTTCTGACCATGAAAACACACACGATGCGTTCCGCATCAGGCCCGGTGGATGAAAAAATCAGTGCATTTTGAGTGGAATTGGCTGTGCCATTTTCTCTGAATGCAAAATCATGTGTGCCAGAAAGATTCTTGTGGTTTTTTTTTTCGTTCGGTGTCCCCGTAAGGCCAGGGTATCACGGGCGCTTCATCGGCTGGAGGTCTATTGCCGGGAGGTTTCCCATCGCAAAGTCAAACCTCTGCCTGATGGAGGGGGGGAGATCCTCTTCCGCAACAGGGAAAAATCCGTATTCCCCGTAAAAATCCACAAGTTCCCGCGTGGAATGCAGATAGAGGGGGTCATGCCCGCATTCCCTGACCAGCAGGCCAACCAGGTCCCGTGCATACCCCCGCCGACGGAAGTCCTCGAGGGTAAAGATGCTATCGACCTCTCTTCCATCGGGATGCTGCCTGCAGCGTCCGACCGAGACCAGCCGTCCCTCGACAAAGACGCCAAATATCCTGTCGGTGGCAGGGTCCGCCTTCTGCCCCTGGTAGTTGCGCCATACTTCCTCTGCAAGCTCAAATTCCCTGGGCTCAAGCTCGCGCACAATGACGGAGAGCCTGATTCCCGGGACGTGGACGAGGACGGGGAGGCGTGCGTTCCTCGCCACTCCGGATGCCGTGCTCCCGATGGGAACATTGCTCGCGTAGTCCCGCGCGCCGTGGCGTGGAATGGCAATCATGGTAGCCCCTTCCTCCTCGGCAACGCGGCAGATCTCCCCCGCAGCATTCCCGAACCTGATGAGGGGTGTGACAAGGCAGTCACCGGAATCAAGGTCACGGGCAAGGGAGGTGAGGGCTGCCGATACCGCGTCAAGCTTCTGGTGCAGGTCCCGGCTGTCTGCGACCTGCGTGATGACGTGGAGGATGATGACTTCCTGCACGGACTCCATGCCCACGATGCGGCCTGCGAGTTCAAGGGACGGCGGCCCAAAGTCAACGGGAACAAGGATGCGGGAGAATAACCCGGAAGAAGGAGAAGTCTCCCTACCCGCCGGGAAGCGCGTGAGGAGCACATCGGTGCCTGCACCCTCGAGCACTTTTTCCGAGACGTGCCCGGGCAGGAGGTCCCCGATGAGACCACGACCCCGTGCACCGATCAGGACGAGGTCGACTCCATGCCTCTCTGCGGCCTTGAGCAGTTCGGCTGGGACCCCTTCACGGCCGGGTGGCACAATTTCGTAGCTGACAGCGAGGCGGGCCTCGCGGGCTTCCCTGGCCTCCCGGGTCAGTGCACCGGCGAGGGTATCATCCGGTTGGTAGACTTCCCCGGCAGGTCCCCCGGAGGTGAACTCCTTGACCTTGGGGGTTACGTGGATGAAAACGACCTGCCTGACCCCGGGGACAAGGGGTACGATGGCCGCCGTCATCCGGGAGTAACAGGAGAGATCCGTCGGGACAAGGACTTTTGGGTAGCCACATGATAACGGCACGTGCACACGTGTCCCATGGAGCCGATCCACTTCTTCCATTTACCCTTCTCTGAGCTGGATGAGACCCAGGTTCCCCCGGATGAGGCCCTCACATGCCACAGGCATGTGCTGTCATGCAATATCGAGTGGCTCGAATCCCTGCTTATATACCTTTCCAAACTGGAGGGAGATCTTGGGGTCCAGGTTGCAGACCGGGCAGGTGTAGTCATCAGGGAGGTCTTCAAAGGGAGTCCCCGGCTTTATCCCCCGGTGGGGCTCACCCCTGTTCTGGTCGTACACGTACCCACAGACCGAGCAGATCCACTTTGTGGGAACCCACTCGTCAAACCCCCACTTGCCTATTTTCCCCTTGCCTTCCATCCCGCAGATGGGACAGACGTACGTCTCGGGAAGATCTTCAAAAGCCGTTCCGGCAGGTATACCGTTGTGCGGCTCTCCCCGGAGAGGTGAATAGATGTATCCACAGAGCCTGCACTTGTACCTCTTTACCTGTTGCTGGGATTTTTTACCCTTTTTCACTGTCATTCACATCCTTCCTGCACACTAACCCAATAACCCGGGAATAGTTAAAAGTATTTTTGAGGGAAACGGTGGTGGCACCGCAGGGAGACCACGGGAGAACGGGTCCGAGGAAGATGACCCGGGACTCCGGGGTTGTCGTCTTTCTTTCCCGGATGGGGAACATCATAAGTGATTGTGACACATGTCTCCGTATGGAACGAGGTACCTTTTTTGATCCATCGATCGAGACGCTTGACCGCAAAGACCTCGATGCCCTGGTGGACGAGAGGGTCCGCTATACCATTGCCTATGCCGCCGAAAACTCACCCTTTTACCGGCACTGGTTTGCCGAGCATGGTATCCGGCCAAAAGACATCAGGGAGCACGAGGACCTGCTCGACCTTCCCATCGTCTCGGGAAAGACCCTCCGGGAGAACCAGCCCCCCCTGACCTCTGAATTCATGTTCAGGAGTGCCCCCTGGGAGGAGATCTTCACCGTGCACGAGACGAGCGGGACGTCCGGGACCCCCAAGAGCTTCTTCCTCACCTGGGAAGACTGGATGCGGTACGCCGCAAAGTATGCCCGTATCTTTGTGTCCCAGGGATTCGGGAAAGGTGACCGCGTCGTGATCTGTGCAAGTTACGGGATGAACGTCGGGGCAAACACGATGACACTTGCCGCCCGGGAGATAGGGATGACGATCATCCCGACGGGAAAATGCTCGTTCCCCCGGCGCATCCTGGAGAGCTACCGGCCGACCGGGATCGTGGGGAGTGTTTTCAAGCTCCTCCACCTCGCCGAGCGGCTCACCAGTGAAGGGACTGACCCCCGGGAAACATCTCTCGAGAGGCTTGTGGTCGGGGGAGAAAGTTTTTCCGAGGAGGCCCGCGCTTACCTTTCCCAGGTCTGGGACCGCGAGGTCTATAACACGTACGGCAGTACAGAGGGAACGATGTGCGGGGAGTGCAGGAAGAAACAGGGACTCCACGTCCCCGAAGACCTCGTCCACCTTGATGTCTACGACCCCGCGCTCCGGTCATTTGTTCGTGACGGCGAGTGTGGCCGTGCGATACTGACGACCCTGCTGCCACCCGGCGGCCGGTGCGGGTCTCTCCTCATCAATTACGATACCGAGGACACGACGGTCGTCATGGACCGCGGGCCGTGCCCCTGCGGCAGGACTCACATGAGGATCTATACTCCCCAGCGGGAGGCAGAGACCGTCTGGATCCTCGGGACCCCCGTGAACAAGGTTGATATCGAACGGGGTGTGTTCCACCCGGACAGCATGCAGTACCTTACCGGGGAATACGAGGCTTTCGTCTATTCCGGGGACCATGGCAGCGTTGTACTCCGGGTGAGGATGGAGGCAAAAGACTCTGCACGGGTGCCCAGGGATGACGTTGCAGGGCGTTTCCTCTCCTCCTTCTCCCGGAGTAAGCCCTCCCTTGCCCCCCTCATCGGTGATGAACTCTCCGTGATCATCTCGATTGAACCGCCCGGGAGCCTGGAGCTTTACCAGGTGAAGGGGCGTCCCAAGCGCCTCGTTGATAGGAGGTAAGGGTGGACCGGAACGGTCCCCCTCCCTTTGCACCCATGGCACATCCCTGCTGCAGGAGTGGGGGGCAGAGAGACCTCCTGACACTCCCCGGAAAGGAATCTCAAGATTTTTAAGGGCCGGGGATGGATATTACTATGCTCACTGGATGTGTCACCTGGTCTATTTATTTTGCCGGACACCCCCAGAATCTGGCATCAACCCCCCTATCCATCAGGGACAGTCCATGTGAGCCCCCCTGATTCTGCCTGGTAACGGCATGTATATTTCCCGGGAATGCCCGGAGTGGTTCGCATTTTCGCTTTCGATCGTCATCTCCTCACCCTGGTGAGGCCTTCCTGTGGCTTTAATATGTCCTGGAGAGAAAACTTCTCCTACCCATCCATGGCCGAGTTCCTCCCGTCTCTCCTGTATGCCTTTTCGGCGCTCTTTGTGATCCTCGACCCCATCCTGAGTGTCCCGATCTTTGCAACGATGACGAAGGGACAGTCTCCCTCCGAGATCAGCAGGCAAGCTGTCATTGCAGTCGCTGTCGCAGGTTTTCTCCTCTACATATTCCTCTTCTTCAACTTCTTCATCTTTGATATCCTAGGAATCAGCCTCCCCAGTTTCCAGGTCGCCGGTGGCATCCTCCTCTTCATCCTCGGTATGCAGATGGCCCTTGGAATCGATATCGGCAGGCCGAAGGGCAGCTCCCCCTCCGTCGCAGGTGTTATCATCGGGACACCACTCCTGTGCGGACCCGGGGCGATCACGACCGTCATCCTGCTCGTTAATGAAATGGGTATCCTGGTCCCTGCCGTTGCCATCGCCCTCTCCCTCGGAGCCACGTGGGTTATCCTCAGGTTCTCGGCAGAGATACAGCGCATCCTCGGGGAATGCGTCACCGAGGTCATGGCCCGTGTCCTCGGGATGCTCGTTGCCGCGATCGCGGTCAAGATCATCGCAGACGGGATCCTCGGGCTCCTGTAGGACCCAACGGCCCCCGGTTGGGCCGGAGTGCTCCCCTGCAGTCACAGGCTGGGGAGGGGAACTGTCTCTTTTCCTGCATACCCCTGCCCCCTGACTTTTTCGGATGAAAAAACCACGGTTTCTTCTTGGGGGATAACGACGGCACAGGCTTTTAAAAAAGTTTTTTTCGCGGCCCTTCCATCAAAAAAGGGACGCGTAGGTTATTCTTTTCTCTTTCTAGTAGCGAAAGACCACGTTGAAGCTCATCGATTTTGCACCGAAGAACTCCTTGCAGAACTTCGCTGTCTTTTCCGGTGCATACTCCTTGCAGCTGAAGATATCCAGGTATGCCGAGTTTGACTCGTTTGCAAAGTGGCCTGACACAAGGCTCGTCTCGATCAGCTGGGTCATGGAGTAGCCGGCAACCTTGGCATTGGGGCCAAAGTGGACTATGGTGGGGTCACCAAACCTCTTCATCTCGATGAGATCGCAGAGCTTGATGATGAACTCGTGGATCTTTTCCGGGTCCCTGATGGTCTCCGGGTTGCACTGCTTCAGGTCCACCATAGTACACAAACCCCAGGCCTTGTCGTTCTGGAACTTCTTTATGACGTCATCGTCCTTCATGTTCCGGACGCTCATTTCACGCCTCATTTCTAGCATGATTACTTCTCCCACCATAGTTCCTGGAAGGGAACTACTTACTTAGAGGTCTGACGGTCATAATTTAAACTTTTCCCTCGTTCCCTCAACTTTCCAGGCTCCTTTTTCAATATCGAAGGAATATGATGGTCATTTTTCCAAAAATAAGGAATATCCTGTCTTAATTTGAAAATGGCACAGATTGCCGTGGATCTGCACCGCGCACCGAGAATATTTCACCGTAGAAAGAAGGCCAATAAAGTCATATTTCATTTTTCAATATTTTTAAAATTATTTTATAGCCCATATTTTTTGCATAAAATTGATTAAAGCCCGCGCAGTTACCGGGCACGCGGGGAGGGGTGTGCCTCACACGAGGGGGACAAGGTCCTCTTTGCGTACAGAGAAAACCTCGACCATGTGGTGGGGGTGATACCTCATCTTTGCCTCGCGGAGACCCGCGACACCCATGTCACTCTCCCGGTTGATATACGTGTACCGCCCCTCCAAATAGAGTGCCGTCTCCGCGTTGATTGCCTTGTAGATCCCCTCGCAATCGGGAAGCCCCTTCTCAAAATGGACAACGGCTGTCCCGGCATTGAGTTCCTCGAAGACGGCAATTGCCCCGACCTTTTCTTCGGCCCGTATCACGAGCCCTGAAAGCCCCAGGTCGTGGAAGTGATCAATGGCAAACATGACCGCATCCTTCTCATAGGAGAGGAACGGATGTTCATCGCATTGCTTCCACTCGCACCATTCAAGGAGAAAGGCCCGGATGTCCGGGATATTCTCCCGGGATATCTCTTCGACCTCGGGATGACACCGGCTCCGAAACCTGTTGAGCTGCCTCCGGATGTTCTGGTACTTCTGACCCGGGAGGTGGGCAAGATCGCTGGTCAGGTAGACATACTCCCAGTAATTCCTGTCGGGATGGAGGGGGACTCCAGGGTAAAGGGAGCGTATCCATTCGCAGGATTCCTGGTCGACCAGGACGAGGGGGTTCTCGTCCCCTTCCCGGACTGCAAGCACGAGGAGGTCGTGGAGGAGGTCAGGGTCACGCGGTCCCGTCGGGGGGCGAAAGGACGTCTTTCCATTGATTGTACTGCTGATAATGAGGCACCCTTTCTTTTCCACGTAAGAGTAGTGGGCAAAGTGGTTCCAGCAGACCATGTTGGAGAAGAGGTTATCGCTGTGCACGGGGGGAAAACGGGCATAGTGGGCAGAAAAGAGGTCCTTTTCCCCCATCGTCACCGGTTTGAAATGGGAAAACTTCAGCATACTCCCTCCTTCCCCCGGTAGTGCATCGGGACGTGCCCCTCCATGGGCTCAAACCCGCTGCACCGGTAGAAATCAGCCGTACCGGGCTCTGCGACAAGGGCTATCCAGGTAATCCCCCGCTGCCGGCAGACGTCAACGAGCTTCTCCAGGATTGCCCTGCCAATTCCCCTCCCCCGGAACGCAGGCAGGACGACGAGGTCCTGGATGTAGGCGTCCGAGACGCCATCAGAGATAGCCCGCCCCATCCCGACGGTTTCTTTGGTCGTCCGGTCCACGGCGACGACAAAGGCAAACGTCGAACGGACGAGCCGGGGTATCTCAACCGGGTCCCATTCCTCCTTCCACCACCCACCCGCGCGGTAGAGATTCATCAGTGCGCCGGTATCCCATTCCTTCACGATCGTGACCATACATTCCTCACGGGCAGACATTGCCAGACCAGCCTCTCCTTTCGTGGATTTTTTTCAGCTTCCTGTTTTCCCCGAATATGCTTACGGGCAGCTCCCGTAAAACCCGGTGCCGGATTTTTGAATGCCCCTCTGTCGTTTACCTGTACTCACATTCCCACCCTGAACCTACTTCCTCAACCTGGAATGCACCGGAAAACCTGCACCGGGCAGCAAAACCCGTGCAATGGCATGGGTGCATGCGAACGACCCCCATCCCCGCAAGCGTCGAGACGGTCTTCTCGAGCCGGGATGCAGGTGCCGCCGTGAGGTGGAATCCCCCGATGATGTCCCTGACCCTTTCCTCGCCGCAGACTTCCCGTGCATAGGCAGCGATATTGCAGATCCCCGCGTGCGAACAGCCGGTGACGATCACAATCCCCTCCTTCCCCGTGAACGCAAGGGCACTGTCATCCAGGAGCGGGTCGGGGACGCACCCGTCTGGTCCCCTGACCGTCCTCTTTCCTGACAGCGGGACCTCCTCAAAGGAAAAACGGCGCGGTATCTCGCCGAGGAACACGAGGTCAGGGGAGATCCAGACCGGTTCCCTCGAGAGGACGAGGTCAAAGTGTTCCCGGCACTTCTCCTCTGCCATGAGTGATCCCGTCTCGGGGAGGTCCCCGGTCTTCTTGGTCGAGAAGACACCAGGGTGGGCAACGAGGGTGGGGCGGGTACAGGGCCTCTTTTCTATCCGGGCCCCGGTCAGGGCCATGATGAAGGGGACCATCCCCCACGTGTGGTCGAGGTGCCCATGGGAGAGGACGACATACCTGATGTCAAGGAGGTCTTCTCCCATCTTCCGGGCGTTCTCAAGGAAAGCCCTGCTGTACCCCAGGTCGAAGAGGACCTTTCCCCCCTCCGTCTCTACGAGGGCAGAAAAACCTGGTTCCGCGAGGAAATAATGGTCTATGAGTGTTGAATTGTCAACAAGGACCCTGACCCTCATGGGTTGTCACTGCCTTCCTTCCCCTCCCTTTCTTCCAGTACCCGTATCGCTGTCTCCACGAGGGAGGAGAGCTCCTCGACGGTGAACTTCTCGGAATTGAGGACGAGGTGGTAGGGCGAGAGGTTGCCGATGTCGATTCCGTAGTAGTCACGGTACCGGCGGGCTTCGCAGGCCTCCCTCTCCCGGGTCAGGAGCAGGGCAGTCTCAACGTCCCTGACAGTGTCACGGGAAAATATGCGTTCGACCCTGCAGGAGAGCGATGCCTGGAGCCAGACCTTCAGGTCGGCATTCCGCACGAACCACCCCGAGAGCCTCCCCTCAGCAATGATATCATTCTCTCCCTCTGCGATCTCCCGCTGGCGGATGTCGATCTCGCGATCGATGGAGGCATCGCTCTCTGCGAGCCTCCCGAACTCGGTGAGGTCAAGACCTCGCTCCCGTGCCATCCCGCGGAACACTTCGCCGGCGGATATGAGCCGATATTCAAGGACTTTTGCAAGGTGGCGGGCAAGGGAGGTCGTTCCACTCCCGGGGAGCCCGCTCACCGTGATCCGCATCAGATGCCCCCGATGTTCAGCGATTTCCGGATGACCTGGCTGATGGTGAGGGAACAGATCATGTACCAGAAAATCCAGGCCGGGATAAAGACCAGCACGGCCTCAGAGAGGGAGTGCGACCCAAAGAACGGCATGGTGATGAGGGTGTTGGGAGCAAGGTGCAGCCGGAAGAGGAGCCAGAAGAAGATGGGGACCGTGATGATGAGGATGTAGGCCATCGGGGTGAACTGCTGCTGGGAGAGCTCGAGCTGCTCCTTCATGACCCGGTCCCTCTTTGCGTCCAGCTTCTTGATCCTCTTCTCGTCGCCGGAGAGCTGGGCCTCGCGGTACTCCTTCTGGAAGGCCTTCATCCTCTCCTGCACCTCGGTCATCCTCTCGTAGTCTATCGTGTACTTCTGGATGAGGGAGGAATAGAGGGCCGTTACAGCCGATAAAACGATGATGAGAACGTAAAATGGCATCATACCGGCAAGCGGGCCCAGGGCGAGGTCAAGGGCCTGTCCCACACCCTCTCGGATGGGCGCGATGCTGTACGAGAAGATCATCGCCATAGCCACCAGGAGGGCGATAAAGCCCCCGAACCTGCTCTTCATTGTCCTCACCGGAGCACGTCCGCCATCTCGCGCACGGCGATGTCGAGGAGGTGGTCAGCGTTCGTGATGGTCTTGATCGTGCACCCGGTGAACATGGAATAGGAAGCGGCGATGGCACGGTTGAACTGCTGGTGGTCATTGATCGCGGCCGAGCCCTCCCTGTCCCTCGTCCGGGTCTCGTCCGAGAGCCGCCGCATGAGGATCTGGTCAGGGTCTGTCTCAACGAGGATGATGGTATCGGGCATGAGTTCGCGCAGGACCCATTCCGGCAGCCCGGCGAGGAATCCGCGGGGTGTCCTGACCGAGGCGTGGGTATCGATGAGCAGGTTGCCCTCTTCTTGTGCCATGGCCCTCGCAGCACTCTGCTGGAGGGCCTTCTGGACATCTCCCGGCAACCGGCGCATCTCGTCGCGGTCCCTGGCCAGATCCTGCTTCACGGCAGTCTCAAACATGTAGGTCCCGAAATTGAGGGATTTGTAGTGTATCCCCTCCTCTTCCAGGATCTTCAGTGCTCCCGTCACCACCGTTGTCTTTCCAACACCGGGAACACCTGTCACGATCACTCTCCTTCCCGTCATTTTCACTCCTTTCCGAAAAATGTCCGCATGAAGGGGTACATCTCCATGATCTGCTGACTTGCGATCTCCTCGTAGAGCCGGTACGTGATCGAGACCGTCAGCAGGAGACCTGTCCCGCTCACTGCCCCTATCACCCCGAAAAGGTTTGCAAAGACCGAGAGTACACCGATGAAGACCCCGCCGATAATTGTCACGCGGGGGATATACCGGTCAAGGTACTTCTCAAGGACCTGGGGGTTCCGCCGGTAGCCGGGAATCGACATCCCAGACATCTGGATCTGCCGTGCAACGTCCTTTGAGTCCATCCCTGCGGTCTTGATCCAGAAGAGGGCAAAGATTGCACCTCCCACGACGACGACGACGATGTCTATTCCCATGCGCAGGAGGACTTCCCAGGGAGCATGGCCAAGGTCGTAAATCCACCACATCCAGTTGTTTGGACCATTGATGGGGGCGAGGTACCACATCAGGCCACCCACGGGGGTTGCCCCCTGGAACGTGCCCAGGATGGTGATACCAACGTTGTTGAGGAAGAGCCCGATCATCTGGATGTTGGCCTGGAGCACCCGGACGAGGATCATGGGAAGGACACTCGCGTAGATCAGCTTGACCGGGAACCGTGCCCGTGCACCCCTCACCTGGGCATGGGCGAGTGGGATCTCGATGCGGGTGGACTCCACGTACACGATGACGAGGAAGATACCGATTGTTGTCACGAACGCTATCAGGTCGGTCCCCATGTACTGGAGGAAATTGGCACCGTCGAGGATCACGGCAGCAAGCCGGGGGAAGAACCCGACGGGGTACTGGTCACTGACCGGTGCCCAGTTGATAAAGCCGTTGATGATTGCCTGCGAGATACCGGCAATGATAAAGAGCCCGACACCTGAGCCGATACCCCATTTCGTGACGACTTCGTCCATGAAGACAATCAGGAGGCCGCCGATGCAGATCTGGATGAATATGATAAACGAGACCAGGAACAGGTTCCCGCCGAAAAACATCTGCGCGATCGCAGGGTCAGGCCTGAGGAACCCACCCACGAGGTTTGGCGCTGCCTCAATGATAATCATCACGAAGATAAGGAGCTTCTGCAGTCCCATGTACTGGATCTGGCCACGCATCTCGCTCGTATCGATGTGGATGAGGTCTGCTCCCTTCAGGAGCTGGAGCACGATCGACGCGGTGACGATCGGACCGATACCCAGCTGGACCAGAGACCCGCTCGCCCCGGCAAGGAGGGCCCGCCAGTAAAAGAAGATATCCTGCGAGTTCGGGTCGAGTCCAAAGAGGGGGATATTGGTGAGGACAAAGTAGAGGATGAGGATTCCCGCGGTCCACGCGATCTTGTTCTTGAAGTGGACGTGGCCTTCGGGGCCTTTTACCGTCGGCATCGCTGCAAGCAGCGGTTCCATTCGGTCCAGAAGTTCTCCCATTTTTTCACCATGAAGGGGGATCAGATAACCAGGGCCTGGCCACCTATCGCCTCAATTTTCTCCTTTGCCTGACCGGAAAACGCCCGTGCCGTGACGCGCATCTTCTCTGTGACTTTTCCGCTCCCAAGTATCTTATCGATACCGATCTGATCTGCCGGGACGACGACGGTATCCCCCTCGCGGGTGGCAAGGCCGGCTGCCAGGAGCTCATCGAGCATCTCCTGGAGCCTGCCGACCGACATGGTCCGCACCTCGGCAGACGTCTTGTTCACAAAACCGTGCTTGCCGTTGTGGACCTCTCCATAGACCCAGAAATGGGAGAAACGGTGGTCCCGGTGGCCTGCACGCCCCCTACCACCGCGGTTGCCGGCGCCTCTCCTGTTCTTGTGCGTCCCTCCGCCGCAGGTCCGCGATCCCCGGTACTTCGACCTTTTGTTCTCTGGCATATCCTCACCTCATCTTGTAGAGGAGCGCATTGATCTCCTTCCCGTAGTACCCCAGGGCACCACCCTGTGGGTAGGTCCTCTTGATGGTCCGGTACCCTTTCCGGGGTGGGTGCAGCCGCAGGACGGGTTTTACCCCGGGTATATCAGAAAGCCGGGCCTCCCCCGCTGCAAGGGCTGCTGCCAGTTCGGCAATCCCCGGGTAAGACGAATGCTCCTTCACGTATTCGTCCGTGAGGGGGTGGTTCCCTTCTGTCCGGCCCCGGGTGCGAAGAATCGTCTCGATCGTTGCTGCGTCCACCTCGCCCCATGCCACGAAGTCCTTGACCTTCCGTATCATTCCAAGGTACTCGGGTGTGTCCGGGACGAGCACGCAGTGGTTGATGTGATGCAGCCGGAGCATCTTGAGGGTGTCCCGGATGTCCCGGCGCGTATTGACAACGCCCCTGACCTGGACAATGGCGTACATCATTCTTCACCTCCCGTGCGGATCATGTTCGTTGCCCGGAGGGCATTGAAGGTTGCCTTGGCGAAGTTGATCGTCGTCCGGGTCTGGCCGCGCGCAAACGTCCAGACATCCTTTATCCCAGCAAGTTCGAGCACTTTCTTGCTGATTTCACCTGTAACGAGCCCGATTCCCTGCGGGGCAGGCTTGAGGGTCACGCGGACACTCCCGGCTGCGCCCTCGACGATCATCGGGATTGAGTGTGTCGTGTTGCAGCCGCATTCCCAGCTGCCGCAACCACGCCGTACCTTGATCAGGTTGGTCTTTGCGTCAACAATCGCCTTCTTGATGGCGTCTCCCACCTGGGAGTCCTTCCCCTGGCCAAACCCGATGTACCCGTTCCTGTTGCCCACCACCACGACGGCACGGAACTTGACGCGCCGGCCGGAGTCGGTCATACGCTGCACCATGGTAATGTCCAGGACCTCGTCCTCGAGGTCCGGGAGGAATGCATCAACGATCTCCGGCTCCTTGATGGGCCGGCCTGTCTCGAGGACCTGGTCGATACTCGAGAACTGCCCGGCGGCAACCATCTTCCCGAGGCCGGTCAGCGGAACCCATTCCTCTCTCTCGTAGGCCATAGTTACTCCAGCTCCTTCATGATGGCGTCCATCGTCTGTTCAACGTTCTGCACGAGGTCTCCCGCCCGCTCCGGGGCATACGCCACGATGTGGGCACCCTTCACCCTGCCATCGTCCGGGAGGATCTCCTCCCCGTGAGGGACGTCGAGCCCGGCAGTCACCGCCCCTTTCAGAGCGGCAAAGACGCGGGCACCCTTCGTTGCCCGGTGGAGCCCGATGTCCAGGATGGCTGACTCGTAGCCCGCATTGAGCGCCTTGACGGCAAAGAGGATCCCCGTCAGGAATGCGGCAGGGGTGCTCGAGGGGGACCCCCTGAAACCGAAACCGGCCAGCTCGCCTGAGTGGGCAGTGACCGTGGTTCGGTCTCCCTCATTTTCTGCATGGACCATCTGGATGATGACGTGGCGGTTCGTGCGCCGCACCACCATCCGGGGCCTGCCGGATACCACGAGCTTTGCCCGCGCGTAGTAGTCCGTCTTGCCCTCCTTGCGCCTCCGGAAGGGGATGAAATACCGTGGTCCGGTCGCCATGTTACCTCGCCCTCCCTGTGATGACTGCCAGGTGTGCCCTGAGGTGTCCCACGCTCCGGAACTGGCCCCCGGCCGCCTGCCGGTAGAGGACCCGGTAGAGGTGCGGGGCTAGCTCCCCACTGTCGCGGAGCTCGGCAAGTGTCCTCCGGAGCGCCCGGATCTTCTTGATCCACTGGCGTTTATGTGGATTCCTCGCACCGATTGCCCCCTTGCGCCTGCCAGGTCCCTTGCAGTGACCGTATGACCTCTTGGCCATCAGGGCACGGGCTCTCCCCCTGCTGTTGCCCCTGACCTGGCGGGCGACGATCGCACCCTCCTCGATGAGCTTCCTGACGTCCTCGCGGGAGATCGCGTTCTGGATATCGGAGAGCCGCTCGGGGTCAAACCATACCCTGTTCACCCCACACTTGAGCAGGGATGCTGCTATCCGCCTCCTTGTTGCCAGGTCAGTCATCATCGTCCTCCTGTGGTCGGGCCTCTTCCACGGGTGCCGGTTCCTCCCCAGGCTTCTTCTCGCGGAGGTTCAGCACCTTGAGGCCTGCCTGGACTGCCTTCTCCTGGATCAGGGCACGCTTCTTTGCCCCAACGCCGGCCGCGATCCGGATGGCGTCCTGAGCGGGTTCAAGGCCCTCGAGGTCCGCGGGGTTGTGGACCAGCACGTCCCTGTACCCGCTGGGGTGCAGGCCCCGTGCTGCCAGGGGACTGCCGTACCCGGGTGTGGGAAGCGGTCCCTTTGCCTTCTTCTGGATTCTCTGCTTGTTGTGGAGGCCCCGTGGTCTCCTCCAAGTGTCTGCCAGCTGTTTCTTCTTTCCGAAACCGTCGCGCTTGAACCGGGCCGACTTCTGCGACCGTACCCGGATTGCGCGTAACCTATCGTCGACCATGGTCTCTTACCCCCTCTGGACCCTGTATATCCCGTCCTGGAAGATGCGGGGGTCCCGGTACTTTATCTTGGTCGCAAACTCGATGTTGGCAGAGGTTATCCCCAGCTTCTCGCGGTCGATCCCCGAGAGGACGATCTCGTCGTTTCCGACTTTTGCCGTCACTCCGGGGACTATCTGGGCATACCGGGGCTTTTTCTCCCCGAGGAAGTTGTTGATCTCGAGCCGGTTTTCCGCCAGCTTGAGCTGGATCGGGAAATGGCTGTAGACCACCTTCATGCGGTACTCAAAGCCCTCGGTCACACCCCTGACCATGTTCCGGACGTGTGCCTGGATCGTCCCCACCATTGCCACGGTCCTCTTCCGGTCAGCAGGAGTGGATATCACCAGCTGGTTGTCCGCGAGTGCAAGGGAGATCTGGGGGTAGCGGAATGTCCTTTCCAGCTGGCCTTTGGGTCCCGTCACCCGTACTGTCGGGCCGTCAACCTCCACTTTGACCCCGCTGGGAATGGTTACCTTTCGTTCTGTTGCCATTTTTCTGATTCACCCCTCGCTTTCTTCAGTAAACATACCCCAGGAGTTCTCCCCCGACACCCTCACGCCGTGCCTGTTCGTGCGTGATGACGCCACGGGACGTGGAGAGGATGAGGATGCCAAAGTTCTTGCCGGGGAGGAACTGGGTCTCCCAGTATTCGAGTTCATCGAGCCGGACAGAATAGCGGGGGGTAATCGCACCGCAGCGGTTAATCCTGCCGCTGAGGTGAACCCGGAACTGGCCCCCTCGGCCATCCTCGACGTACTCGAAGCCATTGATATAGCCTGCCTCCTGCATGATGCGGAACATCGCACCCAGGAGCTTGCTTGCCGGCTCGATGACGACCGAGGCTTTCCCGCCGTCTGCCGCGTTCTTGAGGGCACACATGCCATCAGCGATTGTATTGAGTCTTGCCATCGGACCTGCCCCCTAGTTCATCTTCTTAAAGCCCATCTTGTGTGCCCATTCCCGGAAACACTGGCGGCAGAACATGATGTTGTACCGCCGCACGAGGGCCTGCTTGCGGCCGCATATCTTGCACTCGTGTGCACCGCGGCCGAAGACCTTGGTTCTCTCTCCTCCCATCAGTACACCTCCACGCTGTGGGCCTGTTTCAGGTAGGAGACGGCATCATCGGGCGTGACGCGCTGCTTGGAGGGGAGACGGCGCTGCTCAGTCGAACGGCGTGCGATCCGTATCCCCCGGCGGGCGAGCACGACATTGATGTCCATCCCGTAAATCCCTACCTGGGGGTCATAACTCATTCCCGGGAAGTCGGTGTGCTCTTCAATCCCGAAGGAGAAGTTGCCCCACCTGTCCAGCTGGCCCCGGGATATCTTCCTGTCCACGATATCGAGTGCAATGGAGAGGAATTCCTGGGCCTTCCTGCCCCGCAGCGTGACGCGGCAGCTAATGGGGGCTCCCTTCCTGATCCCAAACGAGACGTTCGTACGCTTGGCATTGCTCCGGACAGGGGTATTCCCGGTGATTGTCCGCAAGAGCTCGATAGCCCGCGTCAGCTTGTCGCCTGCCTCGCCAACGCCCATGTGGACGACGACTTTCTCGACGAATATCTCGCGCATCGGGTTCATTCCTCAATCCCCCATTCCTTGAGGGCCGGTTCCCCGCGCCCAACCATGTAGATGTACTCGTCGATCGTCTCGAAACGGCTCCCATCGGAGGGGTCCTCGAGGATGACGCGGTTCGGCACGCTGCCGGGGACCTTCTCTATCCCGACGATACGCGCGACCTTCCCGGAATGCTTTCCACCAATCACCATCGCCATGTTACCGACGGCAAACGGGAAATGGTCAAGGATTGCAAACCGGTTCTCGGGTTCAAGCGAGAGGACGACCGAGTCACCGGGCTTGTACGTGTTGTCGGCAAGCACGTTTGCCCCAAACCTCAGGTTCAGCTGGACACGGCCACCGGGGACGATCGTCTTGTTCCTGACCTTCGCGAGCCGGGTTTTTGCCGCCTCGCTGTCGATCTCGATGGTCTTGTGCCGGCCTTTCTTGTCACGGAGGATACGGTAATGCTTGCCGATCCGGGGGATCGAGATGATATCAAAGATACCGATTCCCATCCGGGGGTTCCGGCAGGGCCTCCCGTTCACGATGACATCTTTCTGGTGGAGGATCTGCCTGACCTCCTTTGTATTAGCCGCAAAGTGCATGTGGTCGCGGAGCCAGACGGCTATCGGCATCGCGTTGGCATTGTGCGGACCAGGAGAGGTCTTTGTGATGAACTTCTCCGTCTTCTTGGCCACGTGCCATGAATCCGGTGCATTGAGCCTTTTAAGGTGGTCTGACATTACTCACCCTCCCCCCCGAGGGCTTCTGCCCTCTTGGGATCCTTGAGGTTCAGCTTGGTGACCTGGACGTTCGAGGCCGGGACGGGTCGCGGCATCTCTGTTCCATCCGCCTTGTTCACCGAGACACCCTGGACGACGATCATCGACCTCTTGGTGTCCACGGCATCGACAAGCCCCTCTGTTCCTGCCGACTCTCCCCGCATGACCTTGACAGTATCACCAACGATGACGCGGACACTCCGGCGCTTGTACTGCTCGCGGAGTGTCGGCGCCAGTGGTGCTCGCAGGAAGCGGCTCCGGGCATGGGCAGGTGCGGTGTAAACGGCCTTCCTCTGCTTTCTTGGTTGTTTACTCTCGATTCGGACCATTGCCTCTCCCTCACACAATGATGGTGGCCATGGAGCCGATCTTGGGGAACCGCTCTGCCACTTCCCGTGCAACCGGGCCCTTGATCTCTGTCCCGCGTGGCTCGTTCTTGTCATCAACGATGACGACCGCGTTGTCCTCGAAACTGATGCGGATGCCGTTTGGCCTGCGCATCTCTTTCTTCTGCCGGATCACGACTGCACGGACCAGTTTGCGGCGCATGTCAGGTGTCCCCTTCTTGACGCTCACGGTCGCGATGTCCCCGAGGCCCATCTTGGGCTGGCGTCTCCGGACACCGTGGTACCCGAACACAGAGACGATCTGGACTTCCCTGGCACCGGTATTATCGGCGCAAATCATCCGTGTCCCGGTCGAGAGAGCACGCGGAATTTTCGACTGCTTTGCCTTCATGATGGCTGCACCTCCACCACGACGTAGGTGGTGGTCTTGGAGAGCGGCCTGCACTCAGCGATGCGCACGGTATCACCGGTCTTCGCCTGAATGCAGGGCGGGTTGTGGGCATGGATCTTGCTGTTCCGCTTCTCGTAGCGGTTGTATTTGCCCACGTAGTGCAGGTATGCCCGCTCTACCACCACCGTTCCTGTCATCCGGTCGCTCACGACTTTACCGGTGATCACCTGGCCGCGCACCGGTAAAGTGCCGTGAAACGGACAGTATGCGTCCTTGCACTCCTTTTCCGGAGGCTTGACGCTCAATCCGATGTTTCTTGCCATTATTTCCCTCTGGTCTTGTGAATTCCGTTGATCCTCTTTTCAGGTGCCATGACCAGTACGGAACCGTCTATCTCCACCAGGATACCATCAGGGAGGGTGACCCGGAACCTTGTCCGGTCCTTGGGGACTCTCTTTTCTCCCCGGTCACCCCGGATAACGAGGGTATTCCTGGTCTCATCGATAATCCGTCCCGAGAGGCCACGAAGCGCAGGGTTGCTCGCCTCGACCACCAGGACATCCAGGCCGATTAACTCGTGCCGTGCGATGTTCCGGGGAGAGATCATTTCAGTCCGCGTCTCCTGCTGTTTGCCTCGGTCTTCATCCGGGCAATCGTCCGGCGCAGTTCCCTGATCCGCCCGGGGTTCTCGGTGGAACCCCCTGCACTCACCTTCCCGTAGTGCTGGATCAACTCGATCCGGAGTTTCTCCATCTGCTCCGAGAGCTCGACGTCAGAGAGCTGTCGTACGTCACGGGCTCTGAATATGGCCATTCTCACTTCCTCCGAAGAAGGTCTTCCTCGTCGAACTCGTCGGGTTCGGGCGGTATCTCTTCGTCAACGATATCCTCTCCGACCGTGACAACCGGCACCTCGACGCTCTTTTGGGGTTTCTCCCTCTTTGCTGTGACCTCGAAATGGTCGGGGATCTTTGCACCGGCAGGAATGATCTTGACCTGGACGCCGATCACGCCGAGCTTCTTGACCGCGACGGCATACCCCTTCTCAACGATCGTGTTGACAGGCTCACCGCAGTGCTTGATGTACCCATCGGTGAACTTCTGCACCCTTGCCCGGGCACCGGTGAGCTTGCCGGCGATGACGACCTCGCATCCCAGTGCACCGGCGTCCATGACCCGCCGGATGATGCTCTGGCCTGCCTTCCTGAAGTACCAGCCGCGTTCAAGGGCGTTTGCAAGGCGTTCTGCCATGATCTGGGCGTTGAAGCTCGGGTTGGGTACCTGCTGCACGTCGATCTGGGGTGATTCGACCGCGAAATCGGTTGCAAGGTCCTGGGTGAGCTGACGGACGAGCTTCCCGCCCTTCCCGATGACGATCCCGGGCTTCTCGGCAAAGATTGTGACCTGGGTACCAAGGGGGGTGCGCTGCAGGTCCATTCCACCATACCCCGCACGTTTCAGCTCCTTCTTGAGGTGTTTCTCCACGCGGGCCCTGCGCACACCTTCTGCAACGAACTTTCTCTCTACAGCCATTACTGCACTTCCCTGACCACGATCTCGATGTTCACGGTCTCCTTTCGCTTGGGTGTGGCCCGGCCCATGGCACGGGGGAATATCCCCCGGAAAGCCCGTCCCCTGTTGGCCGCGGCATGCACGATCTCGAGGTTCTCGGTGTCGAGACCGAGGTACTCGGCGTTCTTTATGACCGAGTGGAGGAGGCGGATGTAGGCCGCGGACGCTTTCTTGGGGTATCTCCCCGCGTCCCAGCCGTCAAGGCCCCTCTTGTGGGCGACCTTGCGGTTGAACCTGCGGAAGGGGATGGCCTTCTTCCCCTCGATGACCTGCTCGAGGTAGGAGATGACGTCAGAGGTCTTCTTGTTCCTGATGAAAGACGCGATCTCTATCGCATGCTTGGGGGAGATCTGGATCTCATTGACCTTGCCCCTGGCGTAGGTATCGCCCGTGTATTCGCGGGAATAGAGTGTCCTTGCCATCTCCATCACTTCAGCGGTACGTACTTACTCGACCGGGTCGCACCGATACCGGCACTCCCGTGTGTCACCTTCTTCCTCGTCAGGGCGAACTCACCCAGGTAGTGGAAGAGGGATTCGGGCATGATCTCGACCTTCACGAACTCTTTCCCGTTGTGGATCTCGACACTTCGTCCCACCATCTCGGGCATGACGACCATGTCGCGGAGATGGGTCCGGATGACCCCCTCTCCTTTCCTGAACTGGGCGAGGAGGTGTTCCTCCCCCCGCGTGAGGCCACGGGCCAGCTTGCGCCTGACCCGCGAGGGGACGACCGGGACGAGCTCAGACCTGCCCATTGCCCGCAGGTCGTCCAGGCGGAAGCCACGGTAGGTAAACTCCTCCCGCCGCCTGGGAAGTCTCTTCTGTGTCTTTTTTGCCATATCTGATCACTCACTTCTTTGAAAGCCCCGTTCTCCTCGCTGCCATGTGACCGACGGCCCTTCCCGGCGGAGTACCGCGGGCAATGGTCTTGGGCCTTCCTGCGTGCTGGTGGCCTCCCCCGCCGAACGGGTGATCGATAACGTTCATTGCAACACCCCTCACGCGTGGCCAGTTGGACGCTGTGTTCTTCATCTTGTGGTACTTCTTGCCGGCCTTGACGAAGGGCTTTTCACCCCTGCCTCCCCCGGCAACGATCCCGATGGTCGCCCGGCAGCGGCTGTTGAACCACTTGGTCTTCCCGCTCGGCATCGTCACCCCGACGCGGTCCTCGGTCCTGTCCACGACGACTGCCTGGACGCCACCTGACCGGACGAACTTGCCACCGTCGTTAGGCTGGGCCTCGATGTTGCAGATGAACGTCCCGGCAGGTATCTCCGAGAGGGGAAGGGTGTTCCCGTTCCTGACCTCGGCCCCTTCTCCCCAGGAGACGGTGTCACCGACACCCATGCCCTCTGTAACGAGCATGAAGACCTTTGTTCCGTTCTCCAGCCGGACGAGGGCAAGGGGTGCGTGGCGGGCAGGGTCGTGCTCGATGTCCTCGATGACCCCGCGGACTACCCCCTGTGTGCTGTTCACGTGCCGTAATGCGGCCTTATACCTGTGGGAGGGCGCACGGTAGGTCGGCCCTCCCTTTCCCCGGCTCTGTGTGGTTATGCGATGTCCCATTCTCCCCACCTACATGATGCCCAGCCGGGAGAGGATCTCCTCGGCCGCTTTCTCGTTCGCAAAGCTGATCACTGCCTTTTTCTTGCCATCCATGGTCATCATCGTGGACACATCGGTGACTTCCTGTTCAAAGGCCCGCTCGATCTCCTTCTTGATCTCCTTCTTGGTGGCTTTGGTATCCACGATAAACTGGAGCTTGTTCTGGTTCTCGAGCATCATCATGGCCTTTTCCGTGACGAAGGGGTACTTCAGCACCATTTCTCGATGTCACCTCCCAGCCTGGCGATTGCACTCTCGGTCCACACAGTGAGCCTCCCTGGATGGGTTCCCGGGGCGAGGAGCTCGCAGTTGAGCTGGTCGACCGTGGCGACATCGACGCCGGGGAGGTTTCCAGCGGCGAGGAGAGGCGTGTTTCCCGTGACGATGAGGAGGCTCTTCTTCTGCTTGTAGCGCCGACCCCTCATCTTTCCCCGTCCTGCACGGACTTTCCTGCTCGCCTTTGCCTTCATGACATCCTCAAGGACGCCTGCAGCGGCAAGGGCAGCTGTGATCTCGCTCGTCTTTTTCAGCTCCTCGAACCGGTCCTCGAATATGACCGGGACGGGGGCTGAAAAGACATGCCCGCGGGCCCTGACGAGTTCTTCGCGTGCCGTTGCAGCCAAAGCCGATCGGAACGCCTTCCGTTTCTCTTTTTTATTGATCTGGCGGACGATCACTTTCTGGACGACGGGGGGATGGGCCTCCCGTCCCCCTTTGGCCTGCGGGATCTTTGCCGCCCGGGACCCTCCCTTTATCCGCGGGACCTGGGCAACCCCCCGGCCCGACCCCCAGCTGTGTGCCGACGAGAGTATCCCTGCGTAGGGATAGGTTCCGTGGGGCTGGCGCCGCGTGCTCTGGAGAGCAATGACGGCCTTCCTGATGAGGTCAGGGCGGAACTCCTCCCCAAACACGTCGGGGAGCTCGAGCTCGCGTGTCACTGACCCATCGAGTGAGATAACCTGTGCCTTCATGTCTGCATCACCCCTGCTTGCTCTCCGTGCTCACGAACTCGATCGCAGGCTGTCGTACCACGTGCTCTCCCTGGCGGATGGCCGGGCGGATCCGCACGAGGCGCTTGACGGGTCCCGGGATCGACCCCTTGATCAGGACGTACGGGTTTCTCACGACTCCGTAATGGAGGAAACCTCCTTGTGGACAGATCTCGGCTCCATCGTCACCAATCCTGAGGATCCTCTTGTTGAACTCGGTCCGCTGCTGGTACCCCATCTGGCCCATCTGGGGGACCTGCCAGCGCACGTGGTGGGGGTTCCAGGGCCCGAGGTTCCCCACGTGCCTCTTCTTGCCACCCCGCGCGTGCTTCCTCTTGCGGAGCTTGATCCCCCACCGCTTGACAGGGCCCTGCGTCCCTTTACCGGTCGTCACTGCCGTGATGTCGGCATAGGCACCGGGCTGGATGATGTTCTTGAGGTGGACTTCCTTTCCAAGGAGTCCGGCAAGGAACTCCAGCTGCTGAGGGACGGTCCCGCCCGCGACCCGGATCTCCATGAGCTCGGGGACCTTCTTGGGCACTCCCGAGACCTGGTAGGGCATGGTGTGCATGACGGCAAAGAGTTCCTCGACGGCTCCCCGGGAGATCGCGTCCTTTATGGCCGCCATGGCCGCGGAACCATCGTACTCCCTGGGCAGCGTGATCCGTTTCTCAAGCGCCCTGTCAAGCTCACCCGCCCACACTTCCGTGAGGGGGTGCCTTCCATAGGAGTCCCTTGTGTATGCCCGTATCGCGGCAACCTTCATGGCCGGTGTCTCGACCACGGTGACAGGGACCATGATGTCCTTGCCCTCTGTCGGACTGTTCTTGTGGTCATCGACCATGATCACGTGGGTCATGCCCACCTTGTAACCGGCGAAACCCTGGAGTACAGGGTCCCCCTGGTAGAGAGGCCATGACTGGTACCGAGGCACCGGGCTCTTAGCCCTCTTTCGGGGGCTATACGCGAGGGATCCCTTACGTGGCTTGTTAATCTTGGGCATGGTTCTATCAATCCTGCACCTGTTCGTCAACCGGACCGGGGTTTCCCGGTCCTGGTTTTCTGCGCCTACGATGGAACGACTGAAATATCCGGAGATCTCCTGATGCTCCCGGGCGTGAGCATGACACCGGGCAGTGATCGCAGGAATCGCTCTCCTGGATGCACGTGCACCTTTGCCCCCGGACGTCGGCATCCGGCCTTCCGTCCGGGCACAGTCTCGCGGAAAGGCAGTAAGACCTCTGGGGCAGTACTGCCTCCCTTTTGACCTGTCTCGCAAACAGATACTGATAGGGGCGTTATGGTGCCGGGAAACCGATCCACCATGAGGGCCGGAAATCCAGAGGGATTTACGTCCACCCTGTCAACGCCAGTCTCAGATCCACCATGTCAGCCGGTGGTGATCTCTCACCACGCACCCGGAAAGCAGGACCGTCGGAAACGGTCCCACTCTCCTGTGATAAAGCTCCTCCATGATTCGGTGACCCGGCACGGCCGGGACACCGCGAGCTCCACATAGGCTTCCTCAATTATTCGATAGAAACAAATATAAACCTTCTTCTCACCGGGTGCCCGGCTCAGCTGAAGTACAACTCGCCCTCGTCATCGATGTACACGTCGATGGCGTCCTTGATGAACCGGGCCCGTACCCTCTGCGGGAGAGTGTCTCTCACCTTGTTGATGAGCGAGATGGTATCGTATTTCACCTTGATGCCCCTCTCCTCGGCATGACGGTAGATCAGGGGGGCAACCTCGAGGAGGTCTGTCCCTGGTGCAATGGTGCACAGGTGGATCGAATCGAGGCTGTAGAAAAAGTCGAGGGTCTCCTTTGCCTTCCGGATATTCTCGAGGGCTGATTTCTCGATCGTGCAGACGTTTGCCTTGGATGTATGGATGATATCGGCTATCTGCTGCTGGGTGAGGCCCTGCCTTCGCAGGCGCAGGACGACTTTCTGGCGCTCAGAGAGCTGCCCCTCCTTCATACCCGATCCTATGAGAGGACAAAAAGAAAACACTTCTCATTCCCGGGCAGGCAGGGATGGCCTCTCTCCCCGCACGGGGACGCATGGGGGAAAAAAAGGTCATTTCGCCTTTAAAAAAGAATAATGGCTTTTTTTGTAAAACAGAAATTCAAAACGTTTATAATAGTCCCGGCAGATAGTAACCTGTTATAACCTAAAAAGAGGTGTATTACATGGTTGTGAAAGTAGGAGTTGCCAAACTGGGCAATATTGCAAGTGGTGTCATGGCCGAGCTCCTTCTCGACGAGAGAGCTGACCGTGAGGACATGCAGACATTCATGGCCACGAGCGGGACCAAACTCCAGCCCGAGGACATCGACCGGGTCGTCAACAACATGGTTGCCTGGAAGCCCGACTTTGCCATCGTGGTCTCTCCAAACGGAGTGCTTCCCGGGCCTACCGGTGCCCGCGAGAGGCTGGCGGCTGCCGGCATCCCGACGGTCTTCATCACTGACGATGTGACGACAAAGAAGGAGTGGGCCGAGATCAAGGACGGCAAGTTCGGGTACATCATCATGAAGGGAGACGCCATGATCGGGGCCCGCAGGGAGTTCCTTGACCCCATCGAGATGGCCGACTACAATGGAAACCTGATCAAGGTCCTCTCCATCACGGGTGCTTTCCGTAAGCTCCAGATGGCTCTCGACCAGGTCATCAACCAGGTCAAGGCCGGGAAGAAGGGTGCAGAACTGGTATTGCCCAAGCTCGTGGTCACCTCTGACAAGGCAGTCGAGGGCGAGTTTTCCAACCCCTACGCGATGGCCAAGGCCCGCGCAGCATACGAGATTGCCCAGTCTGTCGCAATGGTCAACGTGAAGGGCTGTTTCATGACGAAGGAGTGGGAGAAGTACATCCCCATCGTCTCCTCCGCGCACGAGATGATGAGGATAGCCGCTGCACTCTGCGATGAGGCCCGGGAGCTCGAGAAGGCCTGCGATGGTGTGATCCGCAAGCCACACAAGAAGGACGGCGTCATCGTCGCGAAGACGAAGCTCATCAGCAAACCCGAGTAAAAATTCACCCTTTTTTTTTATACCCGTGAAAACGGCTCAGCCGTTTCCGTATAACGCGTCTTCCTGCCGGGGATGAGGCTTACCCATTCCGGAAATACCGACCGAATTCCTCGGGGAGAGTGAGGATGACCGGTTCCTGGTGTATCCTCTCCATGAATGCCGAATCACTCGTCGAGGACTCGTTTGGATTGATACGCGAGATCAGAGAGCAGAAAGCTTTGAATCCGTTCTGAAAATGACCGCGGTCGAAGAAGATCGACATGTTGAAGGCATACGTACCAAGGCTCCGGTACACCCGCAGGACAGAGAGGAGTCCATCGACAAAAGTCTCTATATACGGCTCAAACTCGGAGAGGGTTGAAACCGGAAAGACTGCTCTCACCTCTCTCTCGCCCAGGGGGACTGCCTGTGCCATCCAGCAGATCTCGTCCCCGAAGAGGAACCGGTCACCCTGGCGTTCTCCCTCGCAGAGATCGTCCCAGTACATCCGACCCTCTCTCAGGAGGTACTGGAAACCCCCCTTCATGTACCTTTCCGCGAGGACGGGAGGCCTCCGGTCCACCATCCCCTGCAGGTGGGGGTGGGCGATGCTCGCCCCTGCCGAGGGAAGGTAGTTCCAGTTGATGCTCGCATAGCCGTCGTACCCTTCCAGGGAGGCGACCTGGCCCCGGAGGGCGTCCTCCAGCTGGCGGGACGTGAACTCCTCCACGGTGTGGGCACCGGAGACCACCGTGACGGTATGCCACTCGGCGAAAGGGAAGAGGTTTGGGAATGTCAGGCTCTCCCCGACAGAGATGCGCGTCCCGTCCGGGAACGTGGGAGTGACCCTCTCGACTTCTCCCCTGCAGAAAGGACACCGGGCGGGAACGGGAGGGGGGATATAGGCTGCATCGAGACGACGGTTCAGCCTCTCAGGTGATATCTTGCAGCGGAGACCCGAGACCTGTTCTTCCCGGAACTGGATCGTGCTGCTCCCTGACCGGACTTCTCTGATGGTAAACATGGCCTCTCGTCCGTTCCCGGGACCCGGGGACCCTGGGGGCGGCTAAAAAAAAAGTAAATTCTGTCCCTTTCCCGGGACGGCCTAGACAATGTACTTGCCGAGCAGCCGGATGGAGGTGGTCATGTCCGGGCCGAGCGGGGAGCCAAAGATGATCTGGGTGACTCCTGCCTTGGCAAGGTCCTCGCACTTCTGCTTGACGGTGTCTGGCGTGCCGGCAATGGTGAACGCGTCGATGATCTTGTCGTCGACGTTTTCTCCGGCAGTCTTGAAGTCGAACTTGGCCAGTGCTGCCTTGATTGTGGCCACCTTGTTGGCGTCAAGGCCATGGCGCTGGATCAGTTCGGGGGGTGAGCCTGCTGCGATGAATGCTGCCACGATCTTTGCCGCGTTCCGGGCCTTCTTCTCGTTCATGTCGATGGACATCGCGGTGTAGGCCCCAACATCAAAGCTCTTCTTGCCGACCTTGTCGCAGGCTGCCTTGATGATCGGGATAGCGACGGCAAAGTCCTTCGGGTTCGACGCATTGATCAGGGCCCCGTCACCAATGGTCCCGGCCAGCTCGAGGACCTTTGGTCCCTGGGCACCGATGTAGATCGGGATACCCTTCTTGCCCGGCAGGGTGACTCCGGTCAGCTTGGCGCCATTGTAGTCAAAGAACTCCATCCCCGACTTCTTGACCTCTTCACCGGCTACAAGCCTGCGGATCTGGGTCACGGCCTCGTTGAGCCGGGCAACGGGCTTGACGGGGTTGATGGCAAGCTTGGGCAGCGTGGAGAGGTCTCCCGGTCCGATCCCAAGGACGGCACGGCCGTCAGAGATCTCGTTTAACGTGCAGACGAACGACGCCATTGCCGCGGGGGTGTCGGTAAACGCGTTCATGATTCCCGGCCCCATCTTGAGCGTCGTCGTGTTTGCGGCGATCATGGCAAGGGTGGGGTAGCAGTGGCGGTTGTTGTAGTGGTTGGTGATCCATGCATAGTCAATGTCCTTGGACTCTGCGAGCTTGCAGAAATTCACGACCTGCTTGACATTGACTGCGCCTGGTACGAACTCTATTCCATAGGTTGTCAAGGTTCCATTCACCTCATGGAATAGTATCGAACGAAGATTTAAATACGTTATGATTTTCTTGTCAGTGCCAGGGGGGCACTTTTTCGGGAAATACAGCGTATAAGAGCAGAAGTGCTTTATCATTTCAGGAAAAACCACTCTGAAAAGAGTCTACCATGCGCATTCTTACAATTGGCATGGGCGGTGCCGGCTGCCGTATCGCAGACAGCCTGCTCTCACACGACAGGACCGCGTCAGCCCAGTGCATCGGCGCGGTTGCAATAGACTGCGATGCAGAGGATCTCGCAGCCCTCCTGGATATTGAGTCTTCCAACAGGCTTTTTTTTCTCCCTCTCGACCCCACGCAACCCGACGATCTCCTTGCCCACGTCCCGAAAGACGAGATGCTTTCGCGCCTCCAGGCAATGGATGATGGGGACATTGATGCTGTCTTTGTCTGCGCGGGCCTCGGGGGCACCCTTGCCTCCGCGATCCCGGATGTTGCCAACCACATCAAGGGAGCGATGGTAGAACCGGTTTTTGGCCTCTGTACCCTGCCGTTGCAGAGCGAGGACCCGATGCGCCTCGCACGGGCTGCCGACCAGCTGGATTCGCTTCTCCCTGTCCTTGATGGTGTCATCCTCTTTGACAACGAGGCCTGGAAAGGAAAAGTTCCTGCCGCACCTCCCGCCGGGAGAGGGAAAGGTCCGCTGGGTGGGGTGATGGTTGGCAAAATCCGAGCCGGGACCGTGGAGGAAGAACTCAAAAACCATTTTTCCGCCTTGAATTCCCTTATCGGGCGGAGGGTCCTGCTCCTCCTCAGGGCAGGTGAGCATTCTTACCGCGACCCCGGCGAGATGCCGGAAATGGTCCTTGATGCCGGCGAGGTCCTCAATACCATCGAGGGAACGGGCCTCGTGACCCTCGGGTACGCACGGGAGGAGGTCGCCCCTGCCCGGCCCTTCAGACACCTCCTCGGGGTTGCTCCCCGGGACCTCCCGGTGCAGGAATGCCACGTGAAGGCCTCGCGGGTCGTTGACCTCGCAAGGAAGGCGGTATTCGAGGAGATATCGACCCCAACCGCTCTTGAGAAGGTAAAAAAGGCCCTCGTGCTCGTTGCAGGGCCAAGCCACGAGATGAGCATGAAGGGGTTCATGGCCGTGAGGAAGTGGCTCGACCGGAGCATCGGTGGACTGGAGCTGAGGGCCGGGGATTACCCCGTCAGGGAGACACGGTACCTCGGCATCCTCGTTGTCCTTGCCGGTATGGACACACTTCCCCGCGTTGAGGAACTGCGGGAGATACGGGCCAGGATCAAAAAAGAAGGCGGTCTTACCCCTGATCCGGGAGAATCCGGGAGAACGGAATAGTCCCTGCACCGATCTCGGTCCGGATGGGTATGCCCTTCTCGGCCGTGTTGGCAACAAAGTTCATGCCGGAGTATGCCACGATGGCCAGCCGGTAGGGGTCCGAGGCAAGGTTGAAAACCGTGCTTCCCATGGCGACAGGGAAAATAAACCCCGCCTTTTTCATCCTGGCCACTATCTCACGTGCCCTGCTCTCGGCCAGGGCAGGGACCTCGCGGACGTTGGCGAGAGCCGTCCCGGTTCCCGTGCGGACGAGGGATGAAAGAGACGTGAGCCCCGCTGAAATGAAGAGCTGGAGCGGGTCGATCGTTGTCCCGCGGTACCCGATGAGGTCAACGAAGTGCGTAGCCTCCTCGTGCTGGACGGCAAGACGGCCGCCATATGCCATCCGCACCGGGATACCACCCCTCTGGAAGACACCGTCCATCGTGATGCTGCAGATACTGATCAGCCCGGCGTTCCCGGGGGGAACGCGGGGGTCGCTGTCGATGACCCGGTAGCCGGAAAAAAAGCCGCACCGGGCGGAGATGACCTCGTCGAATGCTGCCATGGCGTCATGCAGACGGTCTTGTGGCACGATGGAGAGGTTGTAGGCCACGTCCCCGGTACTCGTCTCGGGATCGAATGTGCTCCGGAAGGCGAGGCGTTCGAGTTTCGAGATGATGAACCCGATTCGGTCCCCCACGAGTGCGTTCTCGGTCTCTTCCTGTCCAAAGGGTGTGAGGACCCGTCCCATGTTCCCGACTTTCTTGGTAAAGCCCATCTCGTCGAGGTACCGGAGGTAATACTGGACTGCCCTGTCACTCAGGACAAAACCGCGTTCGGCCATCAGCTCCGAGAGCCTCTTTGCACCCATGGGCTCGGAGTGTTCTTTCAAGATGCGGAGGATTTCGATGTACTTCCTCTCTGTCCGGATCATGCCACTTTTCCCCCCACCACGCCGGTGCTGTCCTGGTACCTGCCTCCGTAGAGGGTATCGCCGCCTGTGACCTGGTAGAAGATTGCCTGGACTACCCTCTCCCCTTTCCGGATGGTCAGGTGCTCTGAACCCATATTCACGAGGCAGAGTGTCAGCTGTCCCCGGAACCCGGGGTCCACAAACCCCGCGGTGAGAACGACACCCATCCTCCCGAACGTTGACCTGCACCGGAGTGTCGCGGCGAGGTCTCCTGGTATCTCAACCCTCTCGAGCGTGTTGACGAGGGTGCAGACCCGGGGGGGGAGGACAAAATCGCCGCCAACCCGAAGGTCATAGGACGCCGGTTGGAGGCACTCCTCGCTGAAGGGATCGATAACGAGGGCTCCTTGCCTGCTGTCCCGGCCAAGGCGCCTCCTGATCTCGCGTGCAGACAGGATCATACCTACGAATAACGTTCTGTCAGAAAATGCTTAATAGGTTGTCCTGCCAACGCGTTCCTCGGATCCATGGGGTAGAGGACATCCTCTTGGGCTTCGGACCCAAGGACGCGGGTTCGATTCCCGCTGGGTCCGCTCCTTTTCAAAAAAAAAATCGCATGATTCTCTCCGGGAAACAAGGATACAAAAAGAAAATCGCGGACGCGATTTTCATAGTAACCGCCCATGACCGCCTGGCGGTCGAGCATAAAGCATGAAAATGGCGAAGCCATTTTTATTAAAAAAATACTGCCCAGGAGGGATAATCCTGTCAGAGCCCTCCTTTCCGGCCGTGCACGGATCTCCCCCTCCGACGGGCAAGGAGGAAGTACGCCCCTGTGCACCCTCCCGCCACGACCGCCCCGATGATGCCAATGAATACCCAGTCGATGCTCCTCTCCATCGGGATACGGATGGGGGAAGACCCGTTCGATGGAGCGGGTATCAGTGTTGCAGTTGCGGGTAAAAACCCGTCTTTTGTGGCGGTGAGGAGGTGGGGGACCGCTGGCCGGAGGGTAATATCCAGCCTGCCCCCGGCGTCCGTCGTTCCTGCCGCGGTTCCGTTCACGAGGATGAGTGCACCCGGGACCGGTGCCGACCCACCCTCGACGGTGAGAACGGTGAGGTTGACCCTCTGGTAAGCGAGTTCAACGGGAATGTCCTCGGCCTGCGATGATACCCTGACTTCCTGGCGGTTCGGGACAAAGCCAGGTGCCGTCACTTCGAGCACGTATTGTCCATAGGTGAGGTTATGCACCGGGAGTCGGCCGTATTGGTTCGTGTGGCCCACAACGGTGCCATCGAGGGCAACAGCCGCCCCCCCGACGGCATCATTTTCCTCGTTGTAGACAGTGACGAATACCACCGCTGTCGATCTTCTGAGGGGAATCGTGACGATGGCCTGGCCCTCCTCCACGAGCTGCTGACCCCTGTACTCATCGTATCCCTCCCTGCTAACCTCGACCGCATAGACACGGCCCTGCGGGAGAGAGACGATGAGGGCTCCTCTCTGGTCTGTAACACCCCGTTCCATCCCGTTCACGGAGACCCGTGCGCCGCTGACCGGTTCACCGGAGGCGGCATCCCGGGCAATGAGAGAGAAACGTTCGTCCCTGACCAGAAGGACCTGGACCTTCCTGTCCTCAAGCCCGACCTCCACCTCCCTTGCGTAGTCACGGTACCCCGGCGCGTCGATATCGAGCGTATAGGCCGAATTAGCCTCGAGTGAGAAGACAGCCGAGCCATTGGAATCGGTGGACGTCGAATTGGCCAGTCCCGGCCCCGTGACCCTCACGGTCGCCATCGGGACGGGGAGGAGGGTGTCGGTATCGTAGGTTTCAACGGTGAGCTGTACCCTTGCACGTTTCATTTCCACGGAAAGGGATGTCGTATTGGGCCCGATATCCCCGTTCCAGGTAGAATACCCCAGCTTTTTCACCGTTATCCCGACAGGCCCCTGTCCCGGGTGCGAGAACTGGATGTTGCCCTCTGTGTCTGATTTTCCAATGAAGGTCCCATCCGCGTACAGGGATGCACCGGAGAGGGGGGTGACGTTTCCTTCCCTTTCATAGACGTTGACAAAGACGGTGACCGCACTGGCGTGAGTCAGGAAAATGGTGAATAATACAAGTGTGAATAGCAAAAATCTGCCCGTTTCCTGCATGATCTGATATCGTGTTTCTCCCTATATCAGGCCATTGGTCAGGATTTTTTGCAACCGGAAAAAGGCTGAGAAATACCGGGACAACGGCGGCAGAACGGGACGAACGCGTCTCCCCTACCCCCACCGCGTGTCCTGGGGTACCCGGTCAAGGAGCATCCCCTCCACCATGACCGGCATCAGCTGCCGCCCTTCCTCGATCGCTTTCTGGAGTCTCCAGCTCCGCTCGGCAAAGATGGTGAAGATGGGTTGGCCTTTCTCCACCCGGCTCCCCTTCTTTGCGTGGAGGAGGATGCCGGCTCCCTTGTCGTGAGGCGCTCCGGCAGTCCGGGCAAGGCTGATGAGTGACTTGTTGTTGAGCTCGATCACGTATCCCGTGGCAGGGGCATTCACAACGAACTGGTACTTGCCCGGCGAGATGTCCTCTGACTTCACGTTGGGATCTCCCCCCTGGATCTCGATGATCTGCCGGAATTTTTTCAATGCATCCCCTTTCCTGATGATCTCTCCTGCCATCTCCGCCCCCTTCCACCGGGGAGCCTTCCCTGACATCTCGAGTGCCATGCCCGCAATCGCAACGCTTTTTTGGAAGAGGGACCCCGGGGTCTCGGCTCCCTCGAGGATACGGAGGGCCTCGATGACCTCGAGCTTGGGCCCTATCGCCCTCCCTACCGGGGAGTCCCCGTAGGTGATCGCACACTCCACCTGGATCCTGAGACGGTCTCCCAGCTCGATGAAGTCACGGGCGAGCTTTCTCCCTTCCTGGATCGTCCTGACTTTGGCATGGGTCCCGACCGGGATATCGATCACGACGAGGTCGGCGCCGACGGCAAATTTCTTTGCCATCACGCTTGCAATCATCTGTCCCCTCGCGTCAATGCGGAACGGGTATTCCTGGATGATGATCTTGTCATCTGCCGGCGCGATATTGGTCGCGCCTCCCCACACGATTGCGCCGCCTACCTTCTCGGTCATCTGCTGGACCTCGGCAGCCGAAAAGTGAACGGGTGCCAGGACCTCCATCAGATCCGCTGTCCCCCCGGCCCCCGTGATGGCACGGGAACTGGTCTTTGGGATCTTCAGACCGCTCGCAGCGATGATGGGCACCACGAGGAGGGAGATCTTGTTGCCCGGGACACCCCCGATGGAATGCTTGTCCACGATCGGGTGTGAATGGAACATCAGCCTCTCGCCGGTGTCAACCATGGCCCGGGTGAGGTGTTCGACCTCGTCCATGTCCATGTCGTTGATGTAGCAGGCCGTGATGTACGCTGTCAGCTCCGCAGCCGAGAGGTTATCATCGACCACGTCCTGGATGATCGCGTAGGTCTCCTCCTTGGAGAGGTGATCACCATCCATCTTCTTCCGGATGTAGTCAAGGGCTGCCGGTCTCTCGGCCTTCCTGACCTCGACACTCGCCCCCTCGGTTATCTTGAGGCGCTCGTTGGTCAGCCGGTATACCCCGATCGTTCCCCGGGGGAGGAGGGTCGTGGTCGTGTCGATGAACGCGGCAACTCCTACTCCTGTTGCCTCGTTGAGTATCTGGACCCTGTCTCCGTTCAAAACACCGATGTTGCGGGCGTCTTCGATGTTGACGAGGACTTCCCGTGTCCCGATATCCATCAGTTTTGCGGTCAGCTTCATTTCCCGGTCTCCCGGCAGGGGATGCCCATACTCTTTTTCCCGGTTACCGGCACGGGGCCGGCGCAACCCGGAAAGAGACCCTGTCCCTAGAGAATTCTTCCTTCTCCCCTTATATTAGTGGTTGGGTAACCCCCTCGCAGAAGACTATCCCTGCAGTGGAGAGCTGGTGCTGGATCTGGGAAAACAGAGGCAAAAAAAAGTGGTTTTTGGTGTTTTTAGTTCCTGCGCACAATCAGGAAGGCCACTGCACCAAGTCCGATCAGGGCGACCAGGGCACCGAATCCCGGAGCTGTCGGGGTCGGGGTCGGGGTCCGGGTTGTCGGGACGGTCGTTGGGACAGTGGTGTTCACTGGTGTGGGTGGAACCGTGGTCGGGATCGTGGTCGGCTTGGCCTCAACAACATTGAAGAGTGCTGTTGCGGTGACGTCCACGGTCACGCCGGAAGCCTGGACGATGTACTCATCAGGCTTGAAAGTGGTTGTGTCAATCGGGAAGGACCAGGTGTTGAAGCCCTCGGTACCCTTCTTGACCTTCACAGTCCCTGTTGCGCCACTGAACTCCCCGCTCTGGGTCTTCTGGGTGGGCTTGAAGGACGAGGAGAGGACTTCCACGAGGATCTCGTCATCAACGGCCAGGTTGGTGGTTCCGCTGATCTCGAACTTCTCGCCGACCTGCTTCTCAGTGATCGGGGAGATCTTGATGGTCGGTGCCTCGATCAGGAACTGGAGCTTGGTGTAGGTATCGTCAACGCTCGGGTTGTCCATTGCAACGACAAGCGCCTCGGCGGCATCAGATCCCTGCAGGCTGCCGGAGCCCTCAAGCTTGAAGATCTTGGAGTTGGCAGTCGGGTAGGGTCCGACAACGAAGTAGCCATCGGAGAATGTCCGCGGGTAGACGTCGAACTGGTCGTTGTACATCGGGTGCTGGACGACCACGAAGTACTGGCCTGCTGCCATGTTGGCAGTGATACCCTGGTTGATCTCCTTCTCGAAGCTTCCGTCGTTGTTGACGCTCTCCGTGTCATACATGACGTAGTTCTTTCCGAGGATCCAGACTGCTACACCCGGTGAGGGCTGGCCTTCTGCGACACCACGGATGTAGAACTTGTCACCCTGGGCGATCGTGGACTGGGATGCAACCGCGGTCACGAACGGCTTCCTGATGATGACGGAGACCGTTGCATACTGGGTGTCGGCAAGGTTGTTCTTGTCGGATGCCGTTGCAACGGCGTAGATCGTGTAGGTCCCTGCGTCGATGTTCAGGTTGGCTGTCTGCCACTTGTACTCCCACGTGTTGTCATCGAGGACATCCGTGGTCGTGAACGAGGTGCCGACGCCATTGATGACGCCTGTCCTCGGGTCAGAGAGCTTGCCACCCTGCGAGGGGAGGTTTGGCCCTGTGATGAAGAGGTACACGGTGTCAGTCTCGGAGTTTGTACCGGAGAGCTTGACCTCCTGCCCGAGGAAGTAGCTCTGGTCACCGGCTGCAACGATCGTTACAGTGCCCTTCTCGATCTTGACATCGACCTCGTCAGACTTGTACTGGTCACCGAGGAGGCGTGCTTTCCAGGTCGGGTCAGTGATAGCGTTTGCACCCGGACCCCTCTCTACACGGAAGGTGTACTTCTTGTCCTTGGTGTCCTGGGAGGTCTGCCATCCGACGGTGATTGTCCCGGAGTTGGAGGTCTTCGCTGCTGCATAGTAGCGGAACGCGCTCGGAGCTGTGGGGACATCCTGTGCCACAGACCTGCCTGCTCCACCCTCGTACTGGTACTGCCCGATGAAGGTATTGGACTCAATATCCTTCTGGCTCTCCACGAGGAGTGGCGGCTGGTCAAGGGCAAGTCCACTCATCTGGCCAGTTCCCTTCACCCAGACAACGTAGTAGGTGTTGGGCCTGCCGGTGATCGTCACCGAGAACGGGTTGCCCCGGACGACGACGTCCTTGCTGGCCTCGATCTTGACCGTGTCAGAGGCGATGTTCACCGTCTGGGTGGAAGAGATCGTCTTGCCCGTGTAGTCGGTGCCGTCAGGTGCCTTGTAGTTGTCCTTGATCTTGTTCAGGTCAAGTTCGGCATAGACGGTGTAGGTACCGGACTTGTACATCCGGGCGCCACTTGCGTCAAGGACGTCGGTCTTCCATCCCTGGTTAGCCGTCGTCGGGCGCCAGTACCAGAGGTCGCTGTTGGGGGCGAGGTTAGTAATGGCAAAAGAGGTCGTCGTCGACTCGAAGAGCGCGGTGTAGGTCGCACCGTCAGCTGTCTTCACGCGGATGTTCACGAACCCCTTGCCAGCCGCGTCAGTCCTCTGGGTGACCGAGTAGGTATTTGTCTCTACCCTGAAATTGAGGTAGTTGCCTGGCGGGACTGACTTGCCGGTCACGTCCTTGCCCGCGGTGTTGTCCCAGACCTTCACAGAAAGTGCCGGGTCCACCACGTTCATGACGGCTGCTCCCCGTGTCCCTGTCCACTGGTACCAGGTCCCTGTCTTACCGACAAAGGTCTGGGGGGACACATAGAAGCTAGTTCCATCAGTGACGGTCACGATGTTGTTCGGTTGGTCCGTCGATGAGGTCCCTGGGGCCCAGTATGCGATCTGGGTGGCTGTCCCGAGTCCAGCCGAGATATCGAGACCCTCTTCACCAATGAATACATCTCCGCCTGCCGGAACACTTTTTATTACAGCGGCAGATACCGGCAGCATGAGAGCGGCCAGCACGACCACTGCAATCAGTGCAAGGCTAAAGCGCTTAATCATTCTTTTTGTCCTCCTTACTCATGTCCAAATCCTGAACGTTCAATCCATGCACACGCGAAAACGTCCATCGACATATGTCGAACGGAGGTTCTCCCGTGCTCCATACTCCGAATAACGGAATATGATTGAATATTTGGAGAACACCTCATATATCCTTTTTGGTCGATCCGGGAGCAAGAGAAGGAGAAAAAGCCCTTTGATCAGGGAAAGGTTTCATGATCATCGTTTTTTTGGCATTCGGTGTCCCGGAACACCTCGCGACACGGGAGGTGTCACCCGGGTCCTCACCCCTCCCCTACCGCGCAGTTCATTGAGGGGTTAGTACTTGCGTGTACACTACTCACCCCATTTACAAAATGGTTGCCTGATAGTGGGTGAACAAAAGGATCGACCCACATGAAAGGGAAAGGATAAGCATTTTTTTCTCGTCGATGACCACGCGGGGATGGTTCTGACAGCGGTGACACTATCTTAACTATGGATACCCTCCCTATAGTGATGCATGCGGTGTATAAGGGCCCCGGACATTGCGACTGCCCATGAACAGGCAGTCAGGATCGTTTTGGAGAAGGGATACCCCCTCGAGACAGAGGCGGGGGAGGCGACCGTCGAGGCAGAAGAGGTCGCGATCAGGGTCGATCACCCCTTCACCCCGCCGATGGTAAGTCCCTGCTCGCGGTTCTCCCCAAAGTTCATGGAACAGTATGCCCACGACCTCATCCACGGAACCACCGCTGCTTTTGAATACGACTACCATGACCGCCTTTTCAACTGGGGAGAGGGACTTTTTTCTCCCGATGGCTCGGCCGTGCATTCCGACCAGGTCGCCTACATCCTGCGGAAGGTCCGGGAATCCCCGTCAACGAGGAGAGCCCTCGCGATCACGTGGAACCCCGTCCGCGACCAGGTCCTCGATGACTGCCCCTGCCTCCAGCTGGTCCAGTGCGTTGCACGCAACGGCCTCCTCCACCTCAAAGTCGTCTTCCGGAGCAATGACATGCTCACCGCCGCAGGGGCAAACATGTTCGCACTCGTCTCCCTCCAGTCGTTCATCGCCGGGAAACTCGGCCTTCGGGTCGGGTCCTACACGCACGTCTCCCTCGTCCCCCATGTCTACTATATCCGGGATATCGCAGATATCGAGCCTTTCTGCGGGAGGGGAGAGAGGATCAAGCCCATTCCCGAGGTATGCCGGGCGTGCGGAAAATGCGACCGTGCGCTCCCCTGAAGGGCATGCCGCTCCGGGGAAAGAACCAGTCAGGTTAATTACCAGACAGGGCCTTTAAACTAAGGTATCGCAGCCCGGTAGTGTAGCGGTCAATCATGCGAGACTCTGGATCTCGCGACAGCAGTTCGAATCTGCTCCGGGCTATCTCCCTTTTTGCGCCGACCCCTGCGGGGGCGTGTCGTCCCGCAGGCACTCGAGGACGGCATGGTCCCTGTGGTAGGGCTCCAGCCAGAGGACCCGGTCCACTCTCAGGCCGGAACCCTCAAGCTCCCCGCAGGCCCCTGCCACGACGTCTGCGGGGTCTTTCCTCGCATCCACGCTCCGGGCCTTGATGACGACGAGGGCTGTTCCCCCCCGTGCAAGGAAGGGGACGTGCCGACGGGCAATCCTTGCCTGGTCCGGGTGAGCGACGTCCTGGAAGAGCAGGTCCACCTGTTCCACCAGGGGTGCATAGCAGGCCGGATCAGTCGCATCGGCAAAAAGGGGGATGATATTCTTCCGCCGGGCTGCGACCGCGAGAAGGTCCCTCATCGGGGTATACGCGTTTTCTACCGCGTAAACGACCTCGACATAGTCGGAGACGTGGGAGACCGTTGTCCCATGGGCTGCCCCGAGGTAGAGGACTTTGCTCCCCGGCAGGAGGTCCCGCTCCCCCCCGCGGTAGTAGTAGGCGGAAAGCTTGCTCCGGTACGGGTCCCAGACACGGTGACCGGAGAGCATGCGCTCCCCGTAGACACCCCCCTCCCCGCGTGAAACGAGGACTCCCTCAATCCATATCATGCAGTCCCCCGGCCCTCTCCACGGCAGCCTGGGCCAATGCCAGGAATTTCTCGTCCGGGGCCCCCCGGTAGAGATCGATGCGGGCTGCAATGGCAAGCTTTGCCGCCAGGACCCGGGCCACTCTCCCCCGCCTCTCCCGGGACGCCCGGTGGACTCTCCGGTGCTGGTAGATGATCCCGTGCTTGGGGGGAGGTGTCCCGGAGGTAAGGTGGAAAAAGAGGGCCGTCCTTGCCCCGAGGACCTGTATGGTCCCTGCGGGAAGCCGGGAGAGGGGAACGAGCCCCCCTGCCTCCGAGAGGAGCCGGGCCGCGACGATACCCCCGACGAGGGCGGTGCAGTTGGGGAGGAGAGCCCGGGCCGCTTTCTCGATGTCCCGGTTGAGATCCCTGCGGATGGCGGCAAGGTGCTCGATCCCTGCCCCCACGTTCCGGATGTGGACATTTCCGCTCCCGCCAAGGACGATGGCGACCCTGCTCCCCCGCAGGGCCCTGTACTTCCGGGAAAAACCGGGAGAACGGGCCGCATGCCACTCGAGGGCCTTTTCGGAGAGGTGGTTGATGACCTCGTCCAGCTGGTCGCGCATGTGCACCATCTGGATGAGCTCCTGTTCCGGTCGGGCAGCAACCTGCGCCAGCACTTCCTCTGCCCGGAGCATGCACAGGTCGCGCAGGATGCGGATATACTCCCCGCGTGTGCTGACAAAACCGCAGTCCCTTGCCATCTCCCAGGAAAAGGGAACGTATGCCGCCATGTCGCACGCGAGGGTGTCCAATCGCCGGGAAAGGTGTGCTGGTTCGCGGGGAGCGACAGGCGTGCACCTCCCTCCTGACACATCACCGAACCAGTAGGATGGCATCAGAAAAATCTGGGTCCTGCCCGGCACATATACCCACCTGTTATCCCCCTTTCCCGCGGAGCCTGTCCCCGTCAGAAGAGCGAAAAACCGAATGAATACAGCATGACGGGGAGCATGATGGCTCCCATGCAGAATACCTGGGGGACCGCGGTGAGCCGCGGGATAACCCCGAGGGCCGTTGCCAGGCAAAGGACGAGGAGTCCGAAGAGTCCCGCCGAGAGAAAAGCGACCAGCGTCACAAAGACGCACACGCCCAGGGCCAGGTGCGTCCTGTCAATACCCTCCATGCGGGACGCAATGCGCGAGAGGCGGATCGTGAGGAGATACGCGAGCAGGGACGCGATTGCTGCCGAGGCGAGGAGGAGGTGAAAGGACGGGTGTTCAAGGACCGTCAGGGCAGATACCACGCCGTTCCGCGTCCTGTCTATTGCAAAGAGTGCTGCGAGACCAACGAGGGCATTTGTCGTATTTGCGGCACTCGTGGCAAGGATATACTCACGCCTGTCCCGGGCATAGTCGAGGGCAGAACACAGGACTCCGTTGGCTGTCGCATTCGAGAGGCCGGGGAGCCAGCCCACGAATGTCCCGGCAAGGGTCCCAAGGACCGAACCCCTCGCAATACTTCTCCCACAAAGGTCGATGGAAGAAAATTCCTGCGGGGGGATAGTCCCCGACCCCGAGAAGATCAACACAGAGATCCCAAACAGGCCGGTCAGGAGGGGCATGAGGACGGCACTCTGCCCGAGGGGGGAGGGGGCGAGGTACGAGTAGCGGAATGCGAACAGGCCCAGGATTCCCGAACCCAGGAACACGGCAAGGGAGACCCGGAGGGAGGGGGAGTGCACGAGGAGGATGCAGACCACGGCAGCAAGGAGGATCCCGGTTGCCCAGTCGATTGCGGCCTGGATGGCCGGCATCACGACAACGAGGGCCGCACAGAGCGGGATGGCAAGAATGACACCCGTTGCACTACCCAGGGCTGCAACCCGGACCGCTTCTTCTCCCTTCCCCTCGAGGCAGAGGGCATGGGCAGGGAGAACGGCGACTGCCGTGTCGGCGTCCGGGATACCGAGGAACGTGCTCGGCACCGCGTCGAGGAAGGAATGGGCCATCAGTGCCGAGATGAGTGCTGCCGCAAGGAAAACAGGGCCAAAGAGGGGAAGGAGTAAAGCCATGCCCGCAAGCATGAGACCTGCAAGGGTATTGACATGGATGCCGGGCAGGAGACCCGACACGGTGCCGAGTGCCAGTCCCGCTGCAGTTCCTGCGAGTAACTCCCACATTCGTGGCAGGGTCCGGGGGCATTTATCTTAAAGGAATCGAAAACAGATAGGAGAGAGGGTGGCGGGGAACCCAGAGATGAAGATCGCGGTGACACGGCTGCGGGAAAAATCCACGGATGACAGGGTCCGGTGCGCGGCTTTCGGGCACGAGTGTTTTGCAGTCTCACCCCTCGAGGCGTCTCTGAACCAGGAGGAGGTCGACAAGTTCGTCCGCGAGGCGCACAAGGGTTCTTTTGACTGCATCTTCTTCACAAGTGCCCTCCCGGCCCGGCTGATTGCACCCCGGCTCACCCAGTGGCCGCGCGTCGTTGCCATCGGCCCCCAGACAGCAAGGGAGCTCCAGAGAGAGGGAATTTCTGCCGAGGTTCTCCCCAGCTTCTACAGCAGGGACTTTGTGGTGTACCTGGGAGACTGGATCAGGGGAAGGCACATCGGCGTCCCGCGTGCTGATGTGCCGAACCCTGGCCTGATTTCGTCAATACAGGCTGCTGGCGGCAGGGTAACAGAGTTCCGGTGCTATTCCCTCCGCCCGACGGGAATTGTCCTGCCCCTCGATGATGCCGATGGTGTCCTCTTTACCAGTGCCATGTCGTACAGGGAGGCGGTCTGGAGCCCACGGACCGGCCTCCTCCTCCTCGCGATCGGTGAGGTCACCGCAGATGCAATGCGCAGGGGAAAACATCCGCCCGACGTTGTGGGAGACGGGTCGCTCGAGGGGACTCTGGCGGCCCTCAACCATTTCCTTGCTTCTCTTCCGGGAGGGCGGGATGGAAGGTAGGGGGGATGGCCCCCTTCCCCTCCCCCCTGGCGGGGGCATCCTTGTCATTGACAAACCGCGGGGCCCCTCGAGCCACCAGGTGACGGCCTGGGCCGGCGAGATCCTCGGGCAGAAGGTCGGCCACGCGGGAACCCTCGACCCGGGCGTCTCCGGCGTGCTCGTGGTGATGGTGGGAAAGGCCGTGGGACTCGCACCCGTCCTGCTTGCCCATGACAAGGAGTACGTGGCTGTCGTCAGGGTGCATGCCAATGTGGAGGAGACTGATCTCCGCAGGGTCTGCAGCGAGTTCTGCGGCAGGATATACCAAAGGCCTCCCCGCCGGAGCGCCGTGTCGAGGAGCCTGCGGATACGCACTGTGCAGGCGTTAGACCTGCTCGAGTACGCGGGAAGGGTAGCAGTCCTGCGTATCACCTGCGATGCCGGGACGTACATCCGGTCCCTCTGTCACCACATGGGCCTTGCCCTCGGGTGCGGTGCGCACATGCAGGAACTGCGCCGGACGCGGTCCGGCCCCTACCGGGAAGACTGCGCCCACACCCTCTTTGAACTCCGTGACGCGGCCGATGCATTCCGGGAAGGTGACGAAGAACACCTCCGGCGCCTCATTCTGCGGCCTGAAACCGCGGTTGCGTGCCTCCCGCCCGTGGTCATCCGTGACTCGGCCGTGGACGCCCTCTGCCATGGCGCAGCCCTTGCCGGCGTGGGTATCACCTCTCGGGGGTCTTTTGGCAGGGGAGACCTCGTTGCTGTCTTCACAGGCAGGGGAGAACTCGTCTGTATCGGGGAAGCCCTCGTGCCGTCAGCCGGTGTCATCCCCGGGAAGCCGGGGCTCGTCGTCGCCCCAAGGAGGGTCTTCCTTGCACGGGGGACCTACCCGCCCGGCTGGAAGAAGGGGAAAGAAGGCAAGGGTGCCTGACAGGATAGGGGGGTTTGAAGCCCAGCCCGGGGGCGCGGGGTCGGTGAGTGCTGCCGGGAGAAGATAGCATTAAAAAAAATCCCGTCCAATAGTATGGGTACACTCCTTTTGCTGAGGTAGTCTAGCGGTACGGCGCAGGCCTGGAGAGCCTGTGGGGCTTTTGCCCCTCGGGAGTTCAATTCTCCCCCTCAGCGTTACCTGTTTTCTCCCCGGCCTTCCCTGCTGTACAGGCGCCGGCCCTTCCCGCCAGTCTCGCGAGAGCGAACTGAAAATACCCGGGGACGACCTCAAACCCGATGAAATGCCTTCCCATTTCGGATGCAACCAATGCGACAGTCCCCGAGCCAAGGAACGGGTCAAGCACGATGTCCCCCGGATCGCTCGAGTAGGAGAGGATCCTCCGCACAATCTCGCAGGGGAGTTTAGTCGGCGTTTTTTTTCTCCCTTTCCAGTATTCCCGCGGGATCACCCACACGTCCTCGGGGTAATGGTCCTGCTTGTGGAAGGTATAATCCCGCGGGTTTTTGACCGCGTAGAGGATGTGGTAGTGGCTGGTGACGTACCGCCTGCGGGTGAAGACCCCGAACTGGAACTTCCATATTAGGTGGTTGATGGTATGGAAACCGGCCTGATCAAGGCCGATAAGCACTTCCTTGAGCCTGTTCCACCCCGAGAAGACATAGATGCTCCCCCGGGGGGAGAGGACGCGGAAGGCCTGCGACATCCACCGGCTGGTAAACTCCTGGTATTCTCCCGCGTCGACCTCGCGGTACCCTTCCAGGACGCGGGAGCCTGTCCTGTTGTAGTTTCCCCTCCGGGCCCTGAAATCGATTGCAAAGGGAGGGTCGGTGACGATGATATCGATGCACCCGGACGGGAGCCGGGGGAGCAGTTCGAGTGCATCCCCCTGGTAAATGGTATCCGGCGAAAAACCAGGAAATTCTGGCTTTATCACGCTTTCCCCTTCCCCTCCCTGCACGAAGAGCCGGCTTTCCGTCCGAGGTCAAATGCCACCCGGTTGATTTCAACCGTCTTTTGGGGGACCAGCCTCTCGATCGCACCGAGGAGCGATTCCGACCGGAGCGGCATGAACCACGAGGCTGCCCCGAGCATCACCACGTTCTGGGAGAGGGGGCTCCCTGCCTCAGATGCCAGGGAATCAGCATCGACGAGGCAGAGGGACCAGGCTTCAAGCCTCTTTTGGATATCAGCCCGGTCCGGGACGGCTCCTCCCTGCATGAAGACCGCAGGTGGGACAAGGAAATGGCAGTTGGAGACGATCGTCCCATCCGGGGCAAGGAAATGGGCATACCGGAGTGCCTCCAGCATGTCAAAAGCAATGATGAGCCGTGCACTGCCGGGGGGGATCAGGGGGCCATACTTCCCGTCGATGCGGATGTGTCCCTCGACAGAACCCCCCCGCTGGGCCATCCCATGGGTCTCGGCCCCCTTCACGCTCCTGCCTTCTGCAAGGCACGCCTCCCCCACGATGTTCGAGGCGAGGATGATCCCCTGGCCTCCCACGCCGACCATCAGGACATCAAAACTCTGCTTCATTTCTTTCCCCCCCTGCGGATCGCACCTGCAGGACAGATCTGGGCACAGACACCGCAGCCGCTGCAGAGATCGGTGATGAGAGCTTTTTCGTCACTCTTCTCGATGGCCGGGCATCCGAATCCGATGCAGACACCGCATCCCGTGCATGCCTCCGGGTCAACGGTGTACGTCCCCCGGCGGAGGCCGGCCCGCCGGGCCATGATCACGCAGGGCTGCCGGGCAATGACGACCTTCACGCCAGGGAGGTCTTTTGCAGCTTTGAGCGTGGCAGTCAGGGAGACGAGGTCATAGGGGTCCACCGTCTCGACCCAAGAAACACCGCATGCCCTGCAGATTGCTTCCAGGGAGACCGGCGGGGACGCAAGCCCGGAGGCGGTGACGCCGGACCCCGGGTTGGGCTGGTGGCCGGTCATCGCCGTGATCCTGTTGTCGAGGATGATGAGAACCATGCGTGCCCCGTTGTAGACGGCATTCAACAGGCCCGTGATCCCCGAGTGGAGGAAGGTAGAGTCGCCGATGGTTGCAACGATATCCCGTTCCTCTCCCGAGTGCGAAATGCCGCTCGCCACGGTCACTGCCGCACCCATGCATATCGTTGTGTCCACGGCCCCGAGCTGGAGTCCCAGGGTATAGCACCCGATATCGCTGGGATAGATGCCGTCGCGAAAGACCCTCCTCATGGCATAGAAGACAGGGCGGTGCATGCAGCCTGCGCAGAGAACCGGGGCGCGGGGAGGGAGGTCGGCAACAGGCTGGACTGCAGGGAATGACTGCGTTGGGGCAATACCAAACGATTCCATGATCCGTGAGACGGCAGCAGTCGAGAGCTCCCCCTCGGTGGGAACCGTGCCGTCCTTCTTTCCCGAGACAGGGACACAACCGGCAACCTGCCGGACTGCCTCCTCCACGACGGGGAACAGTTCCTCGATGACAAGGACTTTCTCGTGCCGGGAGACGAGTTTTTCAAGCCATTCCTCGTCAATGGGGTATGCCCCGATCTTGATGAACGAAACGGACGGGGGGAGAACTTCCTGCACGTAGGTCGCTGCAATCCCGCTTGCAATAACAGCGACGGGGCCTCGGACTGTTGCGGAATTGTAACCCTTCTCGACAAGTGCTTTCCCGATTGCCAGCTGTTTTTCGTTCAGCTTCCTGTGGAGGACGCGCGTGTGGGCCGGCACGACGACGTACTGCCGGGGGTCCTTCACAAAATGCCCCTTGCGCGTGCTGGGAACGGGCGTTCCGGTGACAGTATCCCCCTTCGAGTGGCAGATCCGCGTGGTGGGGCGGAAGATGACAGGGAGCGAGAACTCCTCGGAGAGGGCGAAGGCGTCCCTGACCATGTCATGGGCCTCCTGGATGGAGGAGGGGTCGAGGCAGGGCACCCGCGCAAAGTGGGCATAGCACCTGCTGTCCTGCTCGTTCTGGGAGCTGTGGGCGAAGGGGTCATCGGCACTCATGACGACAAGGCCGCCCGTGACGCCCGTGTAGGCACTCGTCATCAGGGGGTCCGCGGCGACGTTGAGGCCGACATGTTTCATGGTGCAGAGTGCACGCAGGCCACACCATGCAGCGCCCAAGGCATTTTCGAGGGCCACTTTCTCGTTGACCGACCATTCGATGTAAAAATCACGGTCAGGCAGGGCCCGGAGGATATCAATGACTTCTGAAGAGGGTGTGCCCGGATACCCCGTCACAAAGTCGACAGGTGCCTCGAGGCACCCATGGGCAATCGCCTCATTCCCAAGGAGGTACTGCGTTTTCATGGTCCTTCACCAGGGGATTCGCACACATATACTCTGGCAGGTGCCACTTAATATAGTGGTCCCATGTCCCCGCCCGTGATTCAAAACTTATAATAAGAGGGGGAGATTACCTATTACGGCAGTTCCAGGGCCCGTAGCATAGCCAGGTGGTGCGCCCGGCTGATAACCGGGAGGTCATGTGTTCGAATCACATCGGGCCCATTTCCCATCTCCTTATTAGTAATCCGGTCTCAGTCCATACCATGAAAAGGGACCTGGTCATCCTTCTGGTGCTTGGGCTCTTCGCCTGCGTGGCACTCTACGTGCTGGTCGATATCTATGTCAGCCTCATTGCGGCTGTCCTTGTCATCGCACTGGCAATGTCTGTCTTCATCATGCAGGACAGCGCAATGAAGCCGAATGTCATGGTCTTTGTCGAGGAGAACACAAAAGGGATCAGGGTCCGGAACAGGGGAAATGCACGGGCCCTCTCTGTGAGCGTGTCTGTGGAGCCCCTGGGCCTTTCATTCACCATCCCGGTCCTCGAGGAGGACGCGGTCACAACGTTTCCCACGCCACCGATCACTGACCGGATCAGGGTCACGGTCAGCTACAAAAACGAGGCGGAGGTCCCCTTCTCAAAGACCGTGACGCTCATGCCCCATGACATCGAGGATGAAGACCTCCTCAAGCCCACCTTCCCCCTCTTTGGGTGGAAGTGAACATATTTTCATTTCTTGCCCTGATTCTGGGTGATGAAAGCGATCGTCTTCTCGAGGGCGTCGAGGAGTTCTTTCTGCCCCTGGAGGTAATCCCGCATTGCACGGTAGAGCATGACCATGACTTCATGGCCGTAGAGTTTCAAGGCATCGGCAGGCGAAAGGGGGTTCCTGTAGCTGTCGACCACGATCCCATCCGAGCTGTACATCAGTTCATAGAACTTCCCGTCCTCCGATAGCACGCAGAACTGGTCATCCACCTTCTTTCCGGGGTCATCGGGCCGGTGGGGGAGGGGATCGGTCCTGCCCAGGATTATCATCTTCTCCTTGTAAAAAACCGTGTCATACATCTCACCCTTCGTGTCCTGTTTTCCCCTCATGAGCATGTTGAGACCGATCTTCGCCACGAGGGGGGCTGTAAGCTCCCCCATCCGTGCCATCAGTGCACCTTCCCGGGAAAGGATCTCATCGCTCATTGCCTCGATCTTTCCCTCGTACTCCCCGAGCTTTGCGATGAGCTTTTCGTACCCTCTTTCTATCTCGTCTTTTCCTGGCATGACTCCCCCTCCCGTCTTCGGCTGGCAGGATTTTTACGGGGTATCCACTGATGAGTTGACACGGGGGGCAATAATATTTCCTTTACCGTCCCCCCTATGCCATAAACCCCATCCTGCGATACGAAAGGGATTGATCCCCCGCGGACCGGTGGATTTCATACCGGTTCACCGGTGAAATAGTAGATCCTGTCATCGAGGAGTCGGACGGAGAGGACGGTCCCGGGTGCATAATTCCCCTGGAGGACCACCCCCCGGTAGTCCTTTGTCCGTGCCATCGAGGAGCCCGGCCGCGGGTGCTCTGTCACGAGGACCGAAACGACCCTGCCGATCCAGGGGGCGTTCTTTTCGCGGGCTATCCCTTCTGCAAACTCGCGCAACCGTCGCGACCTCCCCTTCTTGATCCGGTCGGGCATGTCTTTTTCGCGTGACGCAGGGGTGCCGGGGCGCGGGGAGTAGCGGGTGATGTTCACCCGGTCAGGTGCAATCCTTTCGAGGAGGTCGAGTGTTGCGAGAAAATCCTCCTCGCTTTCCCCGGGGTAGCCGCAGATCACATCGGTGGTAAGGGAAAATCCCGGGACTGCCCGGGAGAATGTCTCCACGATGGTCTCAACATCGGTGGGGGTATATCCCCTCTTCATCCGTGCCAGGATCCCGGCAGATCCGGACTGGACGGGCAGGTGGAGAGAGGAAAATACCTTTTGGAGCCGGAAAGCAGCCGCAACCTCCCCTGCGATGGGATGGAGCGTCGCAGGGTTCATCATCCCGGCCCTCACCATGAACCTGCCTCCGAGGGAATCGAGGGCACGCAGGAGGTCGCCGAGGGTCTCCTGCCTGTCCCTTCCCCATGCACTCACGTCCTGGCCTGTCAGCTGGACCTCTACTGCACCCGCCTGGACCAGGCGTTCCGTCTCCGAGACGACTTCCTCCCGGCTCATGCTCACGAGGCGACCCCGGGCGAGGCGGGTGATGCAGTACGTGCACTCTCCCAGGCACCCCTGGCAGGCCTGCACGATCCCCACCGGGCCGGCGGGTACCCGGGTCACCCTGCGATACGCCTCGTGGATCTCGCTGGAGTGGATGAACACCGGGGTACACACCTCCCGGATGTCACTTTCCTGGACGAGGGGCATGCAGCCCGTGACATAGAGGGGAGCGCGGGTATATCCCTGCAGCTCCCTGAGCTCGCGGAGGACTTTTATCTGCGTCGGGCCGACGACCGTGCAGGTATTGACGACGATCGCATCTGCTCCCGCGGGGTCCGCGACAAGGACGCACCCCTGGGCTTCGAGGACAGAGGCAAGCTTCCTGCTGTCCCCGGCGTTGTAGGTGCACCCGAATGTGCGGATGTAGACGCGCTTCTTTTGCAGGGAAAAGAGGGGACTACCGGTAGTCATCCTCCCTGCCAGACCACCCGGAAAGACCCTGCCATTCCTGATCCCTCTCCTTCACCGCTCCGAAGACCGTTCCTCCCCCCGAGCAGGGAAGATGTCACCCGGAGGGACTCCTGGTATACTGAGGGGTCCGGAAATACAAAATCCAGCTGGCGGGTCTTCCCGCCGACAGGTGTCTCCACCTCCAGATAATAAATACCAGGCTCTTTTCGCCGTGCATGCCGGGGGGCTAAGATAAAGAGGGCCGTTTTCATGCCGGGACGTCCCGCAATCCAGGCCGGGGAGAGCCGCTCCCGGGGGAGAAAAATGCTTAACCCGATGAATTCATTATGTCTGTACAATGATCCGGATCGGGCTTCTGGGCTGTGGGAATATTGGTCATATCATCGCAAAAAACCGGGAGAACTGCGAAATCGTGGCCCTGTATGACCAGGTGTTCCCCAGGGCCCAGGAACTCGCGGAAATCTGCGGGGGGCGCGCATTTCCCGATTTTGACTCCTTCATCGCGGCTGACTTCGAGTACGTGGTTGAAGCCGCATCGGTCAGGGCGGCCCGCCAGTACGGCGGGATCGCCCTCTCGAGGGGAAAGAACCTCATCCTCCTCTCTGTCGGAGCCCTCGCCGACCCCTCCTTCCGGGAAACCCTGCTTGGGGTGGCAACGGCCCATGGGCGTCGGGTTTTTGTCCCGAGCGGAGCGGTGACAGGACTTGATAACCTCAAGGTGGGGCAGATATCGCCGATACGGCGCCTCCTGCTGCGGACGACAAAGAGCCCGGGGTCACTCGGTGTCCAGGCAACAGAGCGGCGCCTGGTCTTCCGGGGCAAGGCCCACGAATGCATCAAGGAGTTCCCCCGGAACGTCAACGTCTCTGTGGCGCTCAGCCTGGCTGCCGGCAGGGACGCTGACGTCGAGCTGTATGCCGACCCGGAAGTATCACGCAACATCCACGAGATAGAGGCAGAAGGTGATTTCGGGGAGATCTATATCAGGGTCAGTAACGTCCCGAGCCCCGACAACCCGGCAACGAGTTACCTGGCGGCCCTCTCGATCCTCACCCTTCTCCGGAACCTTGACAGCGCCCTGGTGGTCGGCACATGAGGCTGGACGAGAGGATCCGCGAACTGAAAGTCCAGAAAAAGGCCATCATCCTCGCGCATAACTACCAGCGGCCCGAAATACAGGACCTCGCGGACTTCGTTGGTGACAGCCTGGAGCTGGCAAAAAACGCCAGGAATGCGACGGCACCCCTTATCGTCTTCTGCGGTGTCCTGTTCATGGCAGAGACGGCAAAGATCCTCAACCCTGACAGGAAGGTCCTGATCCCCGTCCGCGACGCGGCCTGCCCCCTCGCTGACCAGCTGACGCCCGGGATGCTCCTCGAGGCAAAGAGGGCACATCCCACGGCACCCGTCGTCCTCTACATCAACAGCACGGCCGCCTGCAAGGCACTTGCCGACATCATCTGCACATCGGCCAATGCCGTTGAGGTCGTCCGGTCGCTCCCGGACAGACAGGTCATCGTCGGCCCTGATGCGAACCTTGCGGCCTACATCCAGTCACGCCTCCCGGAGAAGGAGATCATTCCCATCCCGCCCGCCGGGCACTGTTACGTCCACGAGTGCTTCACGAGGGATGATGTCCTGGTCGCACGGGAGAGGGGGGACCGCGTCCTATGCCACCCGGAATGCCGCCCGGAGGTCCAGGCAGAGGCAGACATCGTTGTATCAACGGGAGGCATGGTAAAGGCCCTGCGGGGACACCCCCCGGGGAGCAGGTGGACGATCCTGACAGAACGGGAGATGGCCTTTCGCCTCAAAACCCTCTACCCCGACCAGGTGGTCCACGCCAGGGAGGATGCCGTCTGCAGGGACATGAAGAAGATAACACTCCCGGACCTCCTCCGCTCGCTCGAGAAGGAACAGTATGAAGTCATCGTCCCCGCGGAGATCATGGAGAAGGCCCGGCGGGCAATCGAGAGGATGCTGGTGATCGGCCGGTGACGGGAAATTTCCAGGTACCACGGGAGCTCCTCCTCTCCTATCTCGGGGAGGACGCCCCTTTTGGCGATATCACCACGGATGCGATTGTTGGCCAAGAGACGTGCGAGGCACGCATCTGTGCCCGGCAGGCAGGGGTGGTGGCCGGGATGGACGAGGCTTCCCTGCTCTTTTCCGCGTCCGGTGTCACCTTTGAACCCCTGGTGGGGGACGGGTCGCGGGTCGGGCCGGGGGCCACGCTCGCGTCGCTCCGGGGACCGGCAAAGTCCATCCTCCTCGTGGAGAGGACGGCCCTCAATATCCTCGGGAGGATGAGCGGTATTGCGACCGAGACCAGGCACCTCCAGGACCTCCTGGACGCGGCGGGGACGGGATGCCGGGTTGCAGCGACGCGAAAGACATGTCCCGGGCTCCGCCTCCTCGACAAGAAGGCTGTCACCATCGGCGGCGGCGACCCGCACCGGATGTCCCTCTCGGATGGGATCCTGATCAAGGATAACCACCTCGCCCTCGTCCCCCTGGAGACTGCCATCGCGAGGGCGAGGGCCTTTTCACGGTACCGCAAGCTCGAGGTGGAAGTGGAGAGCCCCCGGGAGGCTGTGCAGGCTGCACGTGCCGGGGCAGACATCCTCCTCCTCGACAACATGGCACCGGCAGAAGTGGAGGAGACTGTCAGGATGCTCCGGGACGCAGGCCTCCTCGGAAAAGTGCTCATCGAGGTCTCCGGGGGGATCACACGGGATACTATCTGCGATTATGCCATCGAGGGCGTTGACCTTGTCAGCGTCGGGGCAATCACCCACAGTGTCCGGAACCTTGATATCGGACTCGACGTCGTCCGCATCCTCCCCTGAAACAGAAGTCCCCCGCTTATTCTTTTTGTGCATTCGGACCTCTCTCCTCATGCGTCAGCAGTTTTCCCGCGTTCTATCCCTCTCCTTTTGAAAAAAAGGGAGCAAAACACTTATGTAACCGTGTCCCAAATGCCTGCCTTGCAGGGATGGGTATGGCTGATGCAAGGACTCCCCCGCGTCCAAAGATAGCGGCAGAAGAAGCGGCCCGGCGGGCAAGGGTCCGGGGACTCGTGGCATTGCTCAAGAGCCCCCACCTTGACGAGAGATGGAAGGCTGCCGAGAAGCTGGGAGTTATCGGCGATGGATCTGCCGTCATTCCCCTGATAGAGGCCCTCCACGACCCCTTCGTCGAGGTCTCCTGGATAGCAGCCAAGTCCCTCGGGGAGATAGGAGACGGGAGGGCGTACGAGCCGCTCCTCGAGGCCCTCCGGTCACCAGAAAAGTGGCTCCGTATCGGGGCTGCAATAGGCCTGGGGAGGCTGGGGGACAAAAGGGCGGTCCCCGCGCTCGTGGAGGCGCTGAAAGACCAAAAGGCCCTCGTCCGCAAGCACGCGGCATGGGCTCTCGGTGTCCTCGCCGACCCGGCAGCAATCGGGCCTCTCGAGGCGATCCGGGACGATCCTGACCCACGGGTGAGAGAGGCCGTCCGCGACGCCCTTGCCCGGTTAACCTCCGCCAAGGAAAGGAGTGACTGAGTCCCTATCCCTTTTTTTCCATGCCCTCCTCTTCGGCATGGCAGTGACCTTTTTCCTCCCGCGGCGTCACTTCCCTGTACATGCTTGAACTGGCGCTCACCGTTCTCCTCGGTGCCTTCCTCGTTGCCCTCCTCATTATCACTGCAAAATTCATCGCGCTCCAGAGGCAGGTGCAGGTGCGGGCACTCGAACTGTTCGAGAGATGGAAGGAGACTGCCCTCGAAAGGGAGGCCAGCGGAAGGGCCGAGCTGCTGCACCGCGAGTGGGTCATCTCACAGGAGGCCAGGGTCCGGCGGGATGCCATCGAAAAGAGCGAGGCCGTCGTCCGCGGAAAGGTCACCGAGCACCTCCTCCCTTTCTTCCCTGATTTTCCCTATAACCCAAGGGACGCCCGTTTCCTTGGGTCACCCGTGGACTTCATCGTTTTTTCCGGGATGTCATCGGGAGATCTCCACGAGATCGTCTTCATTGAGGTCAAAAGTGGCAGGAATGCGTCTCTTTCCTCCCGCGAGCGCATGGTCCGCGACTGCGTTGACGCCGGCAGGGTGAGGTACACGGTCTACAGGACCGGGGAGCTTTGACGGGGACCTTCCCCCTCCTGTCCTCCCTCTTTTTGCGGGGGAGCTGCCGCGTGGCTGTCCATGTCGATGACACCATCGACGTAGGTTGTCAGCTGGGTGAGCAGGAGGGGGTCCAGGCCTTTTTCCACGGCGAGGAATATTCCCGAGGCATCGACCAGGCGGAGCTTGCTCGTGATGAAGTGGATGAACTTCGAGATATGTGTTGAGGGGATGTAGATCAGCATGGTACTGATGGAGTCAAAGAGCAGGCATGCCTTTTCACCTGAGAGGGTATTGAGTACCTCGGTGATGGCAATCCCGAGATCCGTGAGGTTGGAGGGGCTGTTGACGAACCTGCACTGTACCTCCCCCTCGGGGACACGCCCCATGGCGTACTTCGTGATGGCATCGATGAAGAACACTTTTGAAAGCTCGATTCCTTCCGCGGTATAGAGCCTCCTGAGGACGGCAGAGGGCTGGTTGGTCGTGATGACCACCACGCGGTAACCCTGGCCCGTCAGCGTCCTGATGATGCCGATATTATTCTGCTTGAGCCTCTCTGCTGCCGAGAGAACAAGGAAGAGCCGGTCTTCGCCGAGCCGTGCGAGGTCAAAGGGCATCATACCACTCTCTCCTCACCGTGTCAGGAACTCCCGGTATGCCTGCGGGATCTCCTCGCGCTCCTCCACTATCTCCTTGTTCAGCGCGCGGAAATTCTCCAGTACCTGTTCCAGGTGCGTGACCTGGACCGAGAGCATTATCTTGAGCTCCCCGATATCGGGGGAATTGTCCAGCTGTGACCGTATCGAGACCAGGTTGTCCCTCAGGACCTCGAGGGGGTTTTTCAGCCGGAGAGCTGCCTCGGAGATGTACCCGACGAGGGCAAAGTGCTTCTTCTCGACGGCCTCTTTCTGTGCCTCGACCTCGGCCTTTGCCCGGTCCCTCTCCTCTGAAATAACGCCCACGACCCATGTAACGACAAGGAACATCGCTGCCCGTAGGAACGTTGCCCACGAGAGGTCCCCCACGACCAGGCTCGTCGCAAACGTGGCGACCACGAGGCCCCCGGCAACCAGGAGTGCCCTCCTGTAATACCAGAGCGCCGAGAGGACCAGGAGCACGTAGAAGATGTGGGTGTACCCTACGGCCGTCCGGAGGAAGAGGTGGACCCCGATCTCGAGCCCGATGCAGACGCCGCCGAGGAGGGCAAGGATCCCTACCCTGTATTTCCCCTTGAGACCTTCCCTCACGGCACCATCCCACTCCATTCCCGTTGCGACCCCCTCGCTCACCAAGCGTGGCACACTCTCTGGTTTCACGCAGGAATTATATTAAAATTGGTCATCGGGCGGGGACCCGGTTACTTTTCATCCCGGGGGACGAGGGGTTGGAGGTCGGTTGCCGACTGGACGAGGATCTCCTTGTCCCCGCGGTAGGTCTGGACTATCCCGAGGATGGAGACCTTCTCACCGGGCCGCGGCCATCCTTCCCGGACAGACGACGAGGGGACGAAGATGCGGACACCCGATACGCGCAGCAGCTGGTGTCCTCCCGATGCCGTCGTCCTGACATCCTCCACGGTGCCCTGGAAGGAGACCAGGTCCCCATCGCGGGAATCCGGACTGTAGGGACGGGCAAACATCCCCTTCCCGGCACTTTCAAGGATGGTTGCCCCGATCACAACGGCAACCAGCACGGTCAGGAAAAGGGCCAGGGCGACCTTTTCCTGGTGGACAAGGATCACGCAATAAGAATGGGGGCGGGAGTGTATAAGTCCCCATAGGTTGATATGTTAACAGTGTTAACATACTCCCGCTATGGACGAGGCGAATCTCCCCCCATCCTCCCTCGCTGTACTCCATACCCTTGAGGAGGGGGGTGCGATGACCCACAAGGAGATCGTGAGGCGGACCTGTCTTGCACCCCGCACCGTGCGGTATGCCTTAAAAAAGCTGAAAGAACACCACCTCATCGTTGAGAAGTTCAACTTCAAGGATGCCCGCCAGGTCATCTACCTTACCCGTTCCGTGACGGTGAACGCATGAAAGGGCCCAAATGCCATATCATGGCGTGCGAGAGGATGGTCCGCCATCTCCTGCCTGCCATGCGCGCAGAGGTTGCGTTTCGGCTCGTGCATCAAAAGGGTCTTTCCCAGAGTGATGCTGCACGCAAAATGGGGATGAGCAGGGCAGCCGTCTCCCAGTATCTCAGCAGGAAAAGGGGTGACGGGGCACTCGAGATCTCTCCCGACATGGACGCGCTTATCGACCGGTGGGCAGATGCCGTCCGGGGTGACGGGACGCTCGTCACCCTGTGCGAGCTGTGCCAGTGCGCGATGCAGTTCGTGCGGGAAGAGGGTGATGAGGCCTCCCCCGGGTTTACCTCCTCTTCTTCCCGTAACGGAAGAGTATGACGATGGCCACGATTGCTGCCAGGGCGATGGCAATCTTTTGAAGGTCCGGCCCGGGCCGGGGACCACCCTTTCCTGCCGCTGTCCAGTCATTGTCAAATACTGTTGTGAAATAGGCCCCGACACCGGGGTGGTCCACGATGACGGCCGCTTCCCTGTTGAAGGTCGGTGAATTCCTGTTCCAGTTGATGCTCCCGATGAGCGTCTTTTTCCTGTCTACAATCACTCCCTTGGTGTGGACTTTCTCGATCTGGCCTGCCCCGATGCGTGCGCACCGTGCCTCGAGGGGTATCTTCTCCCCGGCGGCAATGGCATTGATGAACGCCACCATCTCGTCGTTATCGGCACTGCCCTCGATATTGTAATAGTAAGAGTCGAGGAGCACACGGACGGAAACGCCGCGCCGTGCCGCGTCAACTGCATCGGCAAGGAAGGGGTTTGGTGTATCCCCGGTCTCGTTCGTGATGTATGCCATCTCGATATCGATACTCTCCCTGGCCCCCCGGATCAGGTCATGGAGGAGGCTGCTCGTGTCCGGGGAGAGCACGGGGACGACTGTTGCCCCGGAAAACTCCAAGGGGGCGACCTTTGGTGAATAGTCCTCCTCCGTCGGTGCTTCTTCCTTTCCCGGGCCGGGGACTGCCCGGACCGCCCAGGAGCCGCCTGCGTCATGGGAAAAGACAGTGCCGAAGTATTCCGCGACGCCGGGATGGCTGATGACGACTCCCCACCCCCTGTTCCCCTGCTTTCCTTCCGGTGGAAAACCGTTCCCCTTGAAGTTCTCACTCGTGACAAGGACGCCGGTACCATCGATGACCATGTACTTCGCGTGCATGTATCGGTAGGGAACGTGGACATCGGCCGTCCCCGACATTGTAAAAACCGGGATACCTCCCCCCGCCAGGCGCGAGATGACCCATTTTTCCTCGGGGGGAATGCCTCCCACAGGCCCGCCTTCCAGGAGGACGCGGACATCGACCCCCCTCCCTGAAGCAGAAATGAGGGAGCCGGCCAGGGGGGGACTGGTAAATTCGTACACGGCAACGAGGATCTCCCTCTCTGCGCCTGCCACCGCGGAGAGAAAGGCACCGCGCGAGCAGTCCGGGGAGACAAAAGCAATGCCCCGGGCCCCTTCGAATACCTGCGGGGAAAACCGGGACTGGCCGAGCATGAGGACGCGGGGGTCCCACGTGCCATTGCTCAGGAAGTGGACCTGGCCCTGGCGCGCTTCAACCATGCCTGGCCATTCAACCTGCTGGAGGAGGGTCTGTCCCCGGTAGAGGGAGACCTCGTCTTTCGCGTTCGCCAGCTGGAACCTCCCCACCCTGATCATGTCGGGGACCGCCGGGGTATCCCCGTCCCACTCGTAATCCGGGTATGTGCCATGGCTTTTTTGGTATGCCTCTGCATCCATTGCAACAACGACCCTGCTCCCAAGGTGAGACCCAGGCGGAAAACGGACACTCCCCTCGCCATCGGTCACCATGATCCCATCGAGCAGGCCGTCCCCTTCGAGGCAGAAGTACTCGTCCCTGTCCCCCGGGAGGTACGGGTCAGGGCAGACCTCCACCAGGGAGATCCCGGCGACCGGCATGACGAGCAGGAATGCCACGAGGGCGGGCTGCCAGTACATGGGCAAAGGGTTGGGATCGAACGATGCATTAACCTGCTGAAATTTCCCACGATACAAGGGAGGGATTCACGTGATCGTCCCCCCCCTGGTCTTCAAGATTGGCGGGAGCCTCCATGCCCGTTCCCGCGTGGTCTGCACCCTCTTAAAGAGCCTGGACCTGCCCGTCCTCATTGTCCCCGGCGGGGGACCCTTTGCCCGTACCGTCCGGGAGATGGGCGTCGGGGGTACGGCGGCCCACTGGATGGCCATCTCTGCCATGGAACAGTACGGGTGGTACCTCTCCGTCACGGGCCTGCCCGTGACCGATACCCTGTCTCTCCCCCCCCGGCCCACTATCCTGCTCCCCTATTCTGTCCTTCGGTCCCACGACCCCCTCCCCCACACGTGGGACGTGACATCCGACACGATTGCTGCCTGGTGTGCCCATACCCTCGGCGTTCCCCTCGTCCTCCTCAAGTCCGTCGACGGGATACGTTCCGGTGGCAGGCTCCTCCCCCGCGTTGACTCGCCGGTCCCCACGGGGGACGTCGACCTTTCGTTCCTGGGGTACGTGCTCGGCAAAAAAATACCCGCCATGGTTATTTCGGGGCGGCACCCCGAAAGAATCCGGGCAGTGCTCTCGGGAAAAGAGACTATCGGTACGACCATCGGCTTTTAAGTGTTTCAGGAGAGATAATATGAGACACTTTGAGAGGAGGGTTTCATGCCGATCAGAAAATGTACCTCATGCAGTTCGCCGCTTGCCGAGAGGGGCGCAACAGAGTTTGGTTGCCCGAAGTGCGGGTATGAGATCAGGAGATGTTACCGCTGCCGGGAACAGAGTATCCCGTACGTCTGTCCCAAGTGCGGGTTTGCGGGGCCGTGAACCATGGGCACTGTCGCGATTATCATCAGGGTCATGCCGGAGTCTCCCGACGTGGATATAACACGGTTAAAGGAGGAAATCTCCCGCCAGGTACCTGCAGTTCGGGACATCCGCGAGGAACCGATAGGGTTTGGTCTCAAGGCACTCAAAGTCGCGGCTCTCGTCAACGACGCTGCCGGCGAGAGTGATGCTGTTGAAGCCGCTATACAGAAAATACCCGGTGTCGAACGGGCCGAGATAACAGAAGTCACGCTCACCTGAAAGGCAGAGACCCTTTGCGTGTGCCCCTGGACGGGGGCAACAGATATCACATTTTTCCCAGTTTTTCCATGATGGTCCCGGTGATGGTGCGGATCTTTTCCACGGACTGACGGAAGAGGGTGACCTCGTCCTCTGCTATCTTGATGGAGACGGGAAAGACGCCCTGCCTGTTTATCCTCGCCGGGACACCGATGCACACGTCCCCGATCCCGTGAACTTCACTCCGGATGTATGCAGAGACGGTGAGGATACGGTTCTCGTTTCCAAGGGCTGTGCGGACCAGCGTTGCAATCGCCTCGCCCGGCCCATAGACTGTTGCTCCCTTGTTCCTGATGATCTCTTCCCCGCTTGACCTGACCCGTTCCATGATCTCGTCCATCGGGAGCCCCTTGAAAGCAGGGAGGTTCGCGATCTGGATCCCGCCGATCGTTGTTGCTGACCAGAGAGGCACCATGGAATCCCCGTGTTCCCCGATGATGCGGGTATGGACCTCGCTGACGTGGACCCTGAAGTGGCGGGCTATCAGGGACTTGAGCCGCATGGAATCAAGGTGCGTGCCAAGACCAAAGACCTGGTGCGGAGGCATCCGTGAATACCGGAGGGCAACCGACGTCATGACGTCGACGGGGTTGGTGACCATGAGGATCATTGCGTCCGGGGCATGGTCCCCGATGCTCCCTGCGGCTTCCGCAACGATACGGGCATTATCGACGGCGAGGTCGAGCCGGTCCTGGCCGGGCCTGCGGGGGACTCCTGCCGTGCAGACGACAACGTCAGAATCGTGGGCATCCGCGAGGTCTGTTGTCCAGGAGAGGTCAACAGCATCTCCGGATGCGGCAAAAGAATCGATGAGGTCCTTCGTGATGCCAGAGAGGACACTCTCCCGGCCCACCCTGCCATAGAGCAGGATCTCGTCAATGTACGGGATGTGACCGATCGTGTGGGCACAAAAAGAACCGACGTTCCCGGTCGCACCAATAATGGTCACTTTTGACATCCGCTCAGCTCACTTTGGGAAAATTGGGGACACGTTCTCGGTCGACAGCCCGATTGCCGTCCCCTCACGGCACGTTCCTCCTCCGCCCCGCACCCCCATGGGCGCCGAATGTTCACGGTGAGTCTGCTCCCTTCCGGGCCTGGACCGGTCCCCGCGACAACAGGCCAAGAGACCCCCTCCGGGGTCCTGGGTCCTGTCCACCGACCTCATGGGACGAGGTTTCAACGTTGGCCCATACCGCTCAGAGACAGCCCGGTACTGCCTTCCTCGAACTTCGCCCCCCGCATGCCGACGGTTTCGGGTTACAGGTGACGCCGGGCCACCCGGGCTAGTCCCCGTACCATATGGGGCCCTAGGGGATAAATACCTCGCCGGGCACACGACTCTGCCACTCCCTCATAACCTGCCTGTTTGCTTCCCTGTCAGATTTATCGAAGAGATCGAGAACGGTGCAGACCGGTTCCGGTGGCAGGACGCGATAGAGCTCCCGGAAATCCCCCCAATAGACAGAGAGCGACTGGTCACCACGGGTATGTGCAACAAGGACGGGTTCCCGGGAGACCTGGCCGTCCTTCATCGCACTATACGAGAGGTGCTGCGTGACCTCGTCCACCCTGAAAAAGGCCCTGTTCACGATGATGTTCTGGGCAGACCAGAACGCGGCTGCATACCAGGCATCGTTCAAGACGACGTTTTTGACGCCATGCCGTGCAGCACAGAGCCCCAGCGTCCCCGAGCCCGCACACGCATCAACAAACCACCGGGGGGTCGCCTGGGCAATCACCCTTTCCACTGACTCGATCTTGGGATTGCGCGGCCTCGGGAACTCGATGTGCATCTGGGACTGCTGGGTGAAGATGACGAGGGGGCCGGCCGAAGTGGGAAAGATCCCTGCCCGGACGTCGCACCCGGCAAGCAGGTCATAGGTCCGCGGCGGCCGGGCAAGTGCCGGGTCGACGGCCCCTGGTACGAAGTCTCCTGACTTCACGATGCCGCGGACCTCGGGGACCTCATAGACCATCCTCGCGGCGGCACCCGGTGTCACAACCGGTGAAACGAGGACGAGGGAATTGGGGGGAAGGAACGGGGGGCCGGTCGTGAAGAAGCCCGGGTGTATCAGGGGCATACCGGTCGCCTTCAACGGTTCCTTCCCGGAAAATACACCCTCTTCCACCAGGATCACGTAGAGATGGGCAAATACCTCGTCGATGAACCGCTTCCCGCAGCTGCACGGAGGTCCGTACGTCCTGCCCGGCGGGGGTGCGTTCTTGTCGAGGACGCGATAACTGCAATGGGGGCAGGGGGAGAAAATACCAGGTACTCTGTCCATGACGGCCTGTGCGTCCTCGATGCAGTCACCGCCACAGACCGGGCACTTCATACCCGGAACTTGCACGGCACTCCATACAAACCTTTTCCCGGCTGGAGATGGCGGTCTGAAATGGGCCCGATGCGATTTGAACGCATGACCGCCCGGTTATGAGCCGGGCGCTCTGACCGGACTAAGCTACGGGCCCGGGCATGAAAAAGCGCCGCCAACAGGACTCGAACCTGTGACATGCTGGTTAACAGCCAGCCACTCTACCAACTGAGTTATGGCGGCACGCCTGGTATGCCTTTATAGGTTACCCTTGGCAGTGTTAAAGGTAGCGGATGCCTGGGGATGGGAAAGCCCCTCCTCCCCACCCTATTGCCCCCGGTCTCCCTGGTGTTTCATCCGGACGAGCAGCGCAATCATCTCGTCTATCTCGGAGTCGAGTCCCCCGAGGAGTTCCTCGCTTCGGGATGTCGCAACGGCCCCGGAAGGGGATGCCTGGATATACCCCATCTGTTCGAGGACCCGGAGTGAATAGCGGATCCGATGGACAGGGAGGTCCAGGAGTTCCGAGAGCTTCATGATTCCGATCGGCTGGTTCGAGACGACGGCCCGGAGGACCTGGATATGCCTCTGGACGAGTTCTATTTCGCTCTTTACCTTCCCGATCACACCGGTTTTCCCCCCTTGTCCCCTGACAGTTGTCTATGCATGGTCATCCAGCCACCTCCGTGTCGCGCTGTACTGCCTTTGGAAATAGAGGGCCAGGACCCCCGCCAGGACGAGAAAGGCACCAGCGAGGGGTGGGCCCAGGGGTGCCGGGACCTTGAAAAAAACGACGAACCCGATGGCAAAAACCAGGATGACCCCGTTGAGGAGGAGTGCCAGCCTGTAAAATTTCCACCGGAACTGCTCCCTGGCCGCCGCGTCCATGACAGGAATGTCAACGCCGAAATAAAAGTACTTGTGGGATTGCATCCCACCATCCCTGCATATGGACGCCATCGAGGAGGCACTCCTCCAGGGGCAGTTCGGGGCTCTCGTGGCGTATGGCTCTTCAGAGGACGCAAACATCCGGTACCTGACCCGGTTTTCCACGTCGGACCCGGTCCTCTTCATCCGGAAAGCGGGTGAGCGGGGAGTCATCGTCGTCCCGCAGATGGAATACGAGAGGGCATCGCGGGAGGCAACGGCCTCTGTCATGTCCCGTGCCGAGGCCGGCTTTTTCGAGGTACAGAAAGAAGAAAAGGACCCCTGGCGGGCCCTGGCACGCGTGGTCCTGGGACTCGTCGACGGCGCAATCCTTGTTCCCCCCGGGTTTCCCTATGCCCTGGGATGCGAACTTGCACGGGAGAGGAGGGTCGAGGTGGACAGGGTTGTCCTTTCAGGCATGCGGGAGGTCAAGACGTCCTTTGAGGTCGCACGAATCCGGCATGTCCAGCACGTCTGCGATAAGGCAATGGACAGGGGAATACGGCTGATCGCCAAGGCACGGGAGAGGAAGGGGCTGCTCTTTTCCGGGGCAGTGCCCCTCACGTCCTCGATGGTCCGGTCTGCCATGCACCAGGTCATCATACGGAACGGCTGCATAGCCACCGACACGATCGTCGCGTGCGGCAGGGAGACTGCCATTCCCCACGAGAGGGGCCAGGGCCAGCTCGAGGCAGGCCAGCCCATCGTGATAGACGTTTTCCCCCGCGACGAAAAGACAGGGTATTACTCTGACATGACACGAACCGTCTCCCGCGGGGAGCCGTCTGCCGAGATAGCAGAGATGTTTGAGGCTGTGAGGGGTGCCCAGGACCTGGCGGCACGGCTCATCCGCCCCGGGGTTCCCGGTGCTTCCGTGCACCAGGCCGTCGTGGATTTCTTCCGGGACGCCGGGTACGAGAGCGGCACGCGGGGATTTGTGCATAACCTCGGGCATGGCGTGGGTCTTGAAGTCCACGAGGGCCCGGGCCTTGGGCCTGCCGGTGGGACACTCCGGGAAGGGAACGTCGTGACAGATGAACCCGGCCTCTATTTCCCGGGAACGGGAGGCGTTCGCCTTGAGAACACCGGTGTGGTCAGGCGGAGAGGTTTTTCCCCGCTGACCCGTTACCAGAGAGAACTGGTCGTGTGAGCCATGGAAGACGGGGAACTGGACCTCTATATCGAGGCAGGAAAGATTGCGAGGGCCGTCCTTTCGAAGGGTGCCGCCGAGATCCGCGAGGGGGTGCGGATCCTTGACCTCGTCGAGAGGGTTGAATCGATGGTCCTTGATGCCGGCGCAGGCCTTGCCTTTCCCCTGAACGTTTCGCGGAACGAGGATGCAGCCCACGATACGGCGTCCCCGGGGGATGAAAGGGTCTTTGTGAAAGGGGATGTCGTCAAGATTGACCTTGGAGTGCACATCGAGGGGTGCATCGCGGACTGCGCAACCACGGTCGACCTGGGGGACAACAGCCCACTCGTTCTGGCGTCGCGGCGGGGCCTGGAGCGGGCACTCTCTCTGGTTAGGCCGGGCGTGACAACCGGGGAACTGGGAGCTGCAATCCAGCAGGAGATAGAGTCAATGGGATTTTGCCCCGTCATAAACCTCACGGGCCACGGGCTGGACCGCTTCCAGATACACACGCCCCCCACCATCCCCAACGTGCGGCTCCACGGAGGCGCAGTCATCAGGGAAGGGATGGTCTTTGCCATCGAACCGTTCGCCAGTTCCGGGACGGGGCAGGTGAGCGAGAAGCCCCGGACCGAGATATACCAGCAGGTCTCCCTAAAGCCCGTGCGCCTGCCTGCCGCCCGGAAAGTCCTCGATGAGATCAGGCCACGCCGCGGGCTGCCATTTTCCCGACGGTGGCTGGAGGACTCCCGGAGGGAGATCGCCCTCCGGGTACTCATGAGGGAGGGGCTCATCCGCTCCTACCCCGTTCTGTCTGACAAGCCCGGATCGCTCGTGTCCCAGGCCGAGCACACGCTCGTCGTCACTGCCGACGGGTGCATCGTGACGACCCGGTGAGATACCCTTAAACAATTCCAGGAGAAATTTATTGAGTTATAGACATGCCTGTCGACGCTGAGATCCTCAAGCTCATGGAGGTCGTCCTCACTGCCGAAATTTTCAATACCCGCCCGTCACTGGACGCCAATGACCTGACCCCCGAGTGCAGGACGCTCTTTGGAACAGACGGGAGCGTGGAGGTGAAGCGCCCGGTTTCCGTCAGCGAGGGAATGATCAGGAGGGGCCTTGGGATCACCGACGCCTGCCGGAAACTCCAGGAGACGCCTGTCGTCACCTGCGAGGATTTCGGGCAGCGCATCAGGGTCACCACGCTCGAACCCGCCGCGCGATGGTTCCTCAAATCCGGCGGCCTGCCCTTTATCGAGAGAAACCCGGCACTTGCCTATTTTTTTGGGGAAATTAAAACCGCCGGGGTGTCGTACGAGCGAGCGCGCAGTCATAATCCACCCATCGAGGACTCCCGGGCGTACCTGCAGTCCCGGATTGCAAAGATGGTTGCTGCCGACGAGCACCTTAAAAATGCCCTCGACCTCGTCATCATGAGCGCCCCCGAGGAGGTCGAGCAGGACTACGGTGACCTCGTGTGCACCCCCGAGCAGGAGGCCACCATCCGAAAGATCCAGGTCGCCCGGACGAACCGCGACGTCCTGCGGAAACATCGCATCCACGAGGTGGGAAAGCTCCTCTTCGTGGGTCCCCCGGGGACGGGAAAGACGTCTCTTGCCCTTGCCCTCTCCCGGAAGCTCCACATGCCCATCATCGAAGTGCGGCTCTCGATGATCACGTCCCAGTACCTGGGGGAGACCTCAAAGAACATCGACAGGATATTTGAGCTGGCAAAAGGGCTCTCTCCCTGCATCCTCTTCATCGATGAGTTTGACTTCGTGGCAAAGAGCCGCGTGACCGATGACCATGGTGCCATGAAGAGGGCCGTCAATTCCCTGCTCAAGAACATAGACCAGGTGAGCCTTGTCCGCCACGGTGTGCTCCTGATCGGGGCCACGAACCATCCCCAGCTCCTCGACGAGGCCGCGTGGCGGCGGTTCGACGAAGTCGTCGAGTTCGGACTCCCGGACCGTGAGATGCGGCACTCCATCCTCCAGAAGGTCGCTGCCGGGATACGGTGTGACTCTGACTTTGGGGCACTCGCCGAGAGGACCGATGGGTTCTCCGGGGCGGACCTCCGTATCATGGTCAAGGAGGCCCTTCTCTCTGCCCTCATGGATCACCGGGACCACATCGAACCGGCCGATATCGAGAGGGGCATTGCAGTTGTCAGGAACCGCAATGCAATCCGTTCCCAGAACTGGCTGGCATAAAGAATGAAAATCATCCTCCTCGGGACCGGCGACGCCATCGGCACCCCTCGCATCGGGTGCTCCTGCCCCCAGTGTTCCCGGGCCCAAAAGACCGGGGAAGAGAGGCTCCGGACCTCACTCATGGTCACGAAGGCCGGCCACACGGTCCTCGTGGACACCGGGCCGGACCTCCGCCGGCAGCTCCTCTCCCACGGGTCCCCGCACGTCGACGCCGTCCTCTGGACACACGGTCACTACGACCATTTCATGGGATTCGGGGAGTTCTACCGCGTGCAAAAGATGCCGCGGGTGTACGCCCCCCGACCCGTCATGGACTATTGCGGGGGCATATTCGGGTTTCTCCCCTTCGAGAGGCATGTCCTGGGAGAATATGATCCCTTTTCCCTCTTTGGGATCGAGTTTTCGTTCCTCCCGGTGAACCACCCCCCGGCTTACACCTGTGGCCTCCTCATCACGGACGGGAATGTGCGGGTCGGGTATACCTCTGACACGAACCGCACTATCCCGGCCAGGACACGGGAAGCCCTGACCGGTGTCGATCTCCTCCTCGTCGACGCCCTCCTCCCCGCCGGGCTGCATGTCCCCAAGCACATGAATTACAAAGAGGCGTGCGAGCTTGCCCGCGAGCTCCATGCAGGGGACTTCCGGTGCGTGCACATCAGCCACCTCGTCCCCTGGGACCTTCCCCACCTGGGAAAAGATGGCGAGACGTTCTGCTTTTCATCCCCCTGACCAGGGATGGGGATTTCTGGTGCCGGATTGACGCTTTTTGGCCCGACCCCATCCATATCTATATAGGATTTCACGTCCGATTTATATGTGGATGAATATAAAGATCCTTGAACTGACGAAGGATAAAGTGAGACTTCTCGTCCCGGGGGAGGGTCATACCTTCATGAATGTCCTCACCGAGGAGATACTTGCAGATCCCGACGTCGATGTCGCCAAGTACCTCATCAAGTTCCAGTTCTCGGACCCCGAGCTCCTCGTCACCACGAACGGGAAGAAAGAACCCCTCCAGGCCATCGCTGATGCCTGCAGACGGATCTCCCACACATGCGACGAGCTCCTCGGGTCTGTCGGAAAGCAAAAAGAAAAACCCGGAAATTGACCGGGCGATTGAATTTTTAAAAAAAAAAAGACTGGTGGCCCCGGTTTCTTTGGGGCCTTTTTTTAAGAGAGGCCCTTTTCCCATTTTGGGGAGATCTTTAAAAAAGGAGTATAGAGGTTTTTCCCCGGACCCTTTTCCCCTCAGGGGAGCCGCTCGGTAAAGACGATTGAGCCGGAGACCCTCGTTATCCTGACCTTGACCTTCTGGCCCGGTTTTCCGCCCGGGATGTAGAGGATATACTTGCCCATCCGAACGACCCCGTCTCCCCTCCGGCTCACCGACTGGACTTCCACGTCGAGAGTTGCCCCCTCGGTAACCTCGTTTGCAACCGGCTCGGTGCGTGCCTTCCTCTTCCTCACGGGGCGGTGACCGCCGCAGGCATCGCACCGGAGGAGGAGGACCCTGTCATCCTTGACGAGGCGCGTGTCCGGTTTCCCGCACTCCGAACAGATGACGTAGTCCTCGGTGTAGGACTTGATCAGCGAGGAGATGAGCGCGGGCTCGAACTTGCCGTTGAATATGGCCCGTGACCCGTCAATCTTGCCTGCCGTTCCGAGTTCACCGAGGAGGAACTTCAGGAGGTGGTCCTGGTCGCGCCGAAGGACGTCTGCGATATCGGCGAAATTCTCAAGGACCGTTGTCTTTCCCTCGATGTAAGACCGGGCCTCGGGGACTGAAAAACGTTCCACCGATTCGCTCGGCTCCGTGACATGCGTGTAGGCCTTTTTCAGGAGGGCTTCGTAGGGTTCTACCATTGCTTTTCTATTCGTGCGCTCATGTAAAAATGCCTCCGTCCGGGGATGCCCGCTGGCTTTTTGTGAATGCAGCATGACACTTTTCCTGCATGCTGACTGCCCGGGACCTCGACCTGATCAGAAAGACCCTTCGCCGCGAACCCACGGACGTTGAGATAGCCTGTTTCGAAAACCTCTGGAGCGAGCACTGCAGCTACCGCTCCACCCGGGCCCTCCTGAAAACTCTCCCGACCACGGGCCCGGACGTCATCCTGGGCCCCGGCGATGACGCGGCAATCGTCCGGTTCAACGACCGCACTGCCCTCGCGGTCAGCATGGAGAGCCACAACCACCCCAGTTACGTCGACCCCCACGACGGTGCGGCGACCGGCGTGGGGGGGATCGTCCGCGACGTTCTCTCCATGGGGGCCCGGCCCATCGCCCTGATGGATCCGCTGTACTTCGGACCTCTGGAGAAGGAGAAGAACAGGTACCTCTTTGAGCACGTTGTCGCCGGCATTGGCGGGTACGGGAACTGCATCGGCGTGCCCGTGGTCCGGGGCGACCTCTGCTTTGATGACGGGTATTCCGGCAACCCCCTCGTCAACGTTGTCTGCATCGGGACGGTTGAACCGGACCGTTTCCTGACGGCGCGCGTCAAGAGACCCGGCAGCAGGCTCTTCCTTGTCGGGTCCTCAACCGGCAGGGACGGGCTCGGGGGGGCGTCCTTTGCCTCCCGGGACCTCTCGGAGGATGCGGAAGCCCAGGACCGGCCGAGCGTGCAGATCGGTGACCCTTTCACAGAGAAACTCCTCATCGAGGCCGTCCTTGAGATGGCACGGACCGGGAAAGTGCTCTCCTGCCGTGACCTGGGAGCCGCTGGTCTTGCCGGCGCTTCCAGCGAGATGTGCAGTACCTTTGGCGGGCACATCTGGGCTGACAGGGTCCACCTGAGGGAGAGGGACATGCACCCGGTGGAGATCATGCTCGCAGAATCCCAGGAAAGGATGCTGCTCGAGGTGGACTCCAAAGATGTGCCCCTCATGGGACAGATCGCAGAGAAGTATGACCTTGCCTGGAGCGAGATCGGCGAGGTCATCAGCGAGCCCGTTTACCGCGTCACGTTTTACGGTCGCATCGTCTGTGACATCCCTATCGATTTCCTGGTCAGCGCGGCCCCGCCCTGCACCTGGGAGACGCGCCCCTACGATGCCACGACGCCTTTCTCGCGCCCCGGGGGTGACCTGGCAGACCTCGCCCGGAAAGTCCTCTCATTCCCGGAAGTTGCACACAAGGACTGGGTATTTGAGCAGTACGACCACGATGTCCAGCTCCGGACGGTCTCGCTCTCTCCGGACGCGGCCGTCCTCCGTCTCGACGGCGAGGCCCTTTCCCTCTCATGCGGCTGCAACCCGCGGCATATATTTTTGAGGCCGTACGAGGGGTCTGCAAACGCGGTCCTCGAGAACGCCGCAAACATCGCGTGTGTCGGTGGTTCCCCCCTCTGCATCGTCAATTGCCTCAACTTCGCAAGCCCCGTCCATCCCGATATCTCCTGGCAGCTTGCCGAGTGCGTCAGGGGTCTCGGAGATGCTGCGCGGACCCTCGGGACGCCGGTCGTCGGCGGGAACGTCTCTCTCTATAATGAGAGTGACGAACACGATACCCGGATTTTACCGACTCCCTCCATCGGGATGCTCGGGAAGGGCCCCCTCCTCCCCCGCGTGCAGCCAGGAGAGGGGTGGAGGCTTGCCCTCCTCGGGGATACGGGGGCCCACTTCGGGGGATCGGTCCTTGACGCGGTGACCGGGTGCGGGGGGGAGGCCCCTCCCCTCGGGAGTGCACGGTTCCTCCCCCTCGTCCGCGACTGCGTCCGTGCAACCCGGGACGTCGCAGTCACGGATTTGTCCCAGGGAGGACTCCTCGCGGCACTCGTAAACTTTGGTCATGGCTGCACCGTGGAGCTTCCCACGGACCTTCTCACGGGTCTCTTTTCAGAGACCTACGGCAGGTTCCTTGTCGCGTTCCGGAAAGATGAGGCTGTATGCGGCCTCCCGTGCCGGGTCATCGGCACGCTGGGCGGGGACAGGCTCGAGGTGTCCGGCGGTGGCAAAACGCTCGTACTCGACGCAGATGACATAAACGAATCACTCCAGTCTCTCAGCCGGTGCATGCGGGTCTGAACTGACGGTGTCCCCAACCGGGGGCGGACCCTTTCCCGGATACTGGGATCGCCACCTCCATGAGGCGTTTTTCCCTGTAGCCACCGTGGAATGGACTTGAAGGGAGAACAGTGTCCCCCCGGTCCCCCTCCCCGGACTCCGATCCCAGTCCCGGGTATCTTTAGGCAATACCAGGAGAGGATGCCGCCGCAAAGGGGGAGACCCGGGTCCCCCTAAAAAAGAGAGTTTTATTCTTTCCCGGTTTCCTGGAACTGGGGCATCATCGCCCGCACTTCCTTCCCGACCTGCTCGATCAGGTGGTCCTCGTCGGCCTTTGTCAGGGCATTGAAGACCGGGCGGTTCACCATGTTCTCAAGCATCCATTCTTTGGCAAACTCGCCGGTCTGGATCTCCTTGAGTATCTCCTGCATGGCAATGTAGGTCTCGGGCCCGATCACCCGCGGCCCCCGGGTCAGGTCCCCGTACTGGGCCGTGTTGCTGATGGAGTTGCGCATCTTGGTAAAGCCACCCTCGTAGATCAGGTCGACGATCAGCTTCGTCTCGTGGAGGACCTCGAGGTACGCCATCTCGGGTGCATACCCGGCATCGACGAGTGTCTCGAAACCTGCCTTGATGAGCGAGGTCATCCCCCCGCAGAGGACGGCCTGCTCCCCGAAGAGGTCCGTCTCGGTCTCCTCGCGGAATGTTGTCTCCAGGACAACCGCGCGTGTGGCGCCGATCCCCTTTGCATACGCAAGAGCGATCTGCTGGGCCTGCCCCGTGTAGTTCTGGTGGACGGCTATCAGTGCCGGGACTCCCTTGCCCTCTTCGTACATCTTCCTGACCATGCGCCCCGGACCCTTGGGGGCGACCATGACGACGTCCACGTCGGGGGGAGGCACGATCTGTCCGTAGTGGATGTTGAAACCGTGCGAGAACATGAGGCACTTCTTCTCTGACAGATGGGGCCGTATCTCTGTCCTGTAGAGGGCACCCTGGAGTTCATCGGGGACGAGGATCTGGATAATATGGGCAACCTTCACGGCCTCGGCCACGGGGTAGACCTTGAACCCCTCGGAGGATGCTGCCTGCCAGGACCGTCCGGGCCGGAGTCCGATGATGACGTCAAGGCCGCTGTCGCGGAGGTTGAGGGCCTGGCCCCTCCCCTGGGACCCGTACCCGACCACGGCAATTTTCTTCCCCTTCAGAACGCCAAGATCGGCATCGGCATCATAGTATTTTTCCATCATTGTCTGATCTCACATCTATCAGTACCAGAGCACTTAAATATTATATGAAAAAATTACATTCCACATCATTCCCGGGAGCGATGACTATTCCCCATACGATAAAACACAAATCCGGGCGTGAGCTGCCTGATATCCAGTCCACCGCGCCTGATGTGCGCATCAACCTCACGAGGGTGGGGGTAAAAAACGTCAAGAAGCTCGTGGAGGTCTCGCGGCCGGAAAAAAGGCCGGTCATCTTCATCTCCAATTTCGACGTGTTTGTTGACCTTCCGGGAAGCCTCAAGGGGGCAAACCTCTCCCGGAACTTCGAGGTCATTGACGAGGTCCTCCAGCAGGCAATCGACGGTGAAGTCAATGAGATAGAGAACCTCTGCAGCGTCGTGGCACGAAAGCTCCTTGACAGGCACGAGTACGCCGACAGGACGGAGGTCCTGATGAACAGCCAGTTCATGGTCAAGAGGGAGACCCCGATATCACACACCCATTGCCACGAGGTCGTGAAGGTCCACGCACGGGCCGTTGCCCGCCGGACGTTCCGCGAACCAATCGTCAGGAAGAGCATCGGGGCCGAGGTGACGGGGATGACGGCATGCCCGTGTGCTCAGGACATCATGAAAGAGAGGGCAATATCAGTGCTCCAGGGCCTCGGCGTACCGGATGAGAAGATCTCCCTCTTCCTCGCCGAGGTGCCGATGGCCACCCATAACCAGAGGGGGAGAGGATTCCTCTGCATCGAGATCGATGATGACCAGCACGTGAAACTGGAAAAGATCATCTCGATCCTCAAGGAATCAATGAGCACATCGATCTACGAACTCCTCAAGAGGGGCGACGAGAGTTACGTTGTCCTCAACGCCCACAAGAACCCGCGGTTCGTGGAGGACTGCGTGCGGGAGATCGCAAAGAAAGTGCTCCACGAATTCCATGACCTGCCGGGTGATTCCCTCGTCACCATCAAGCAGACGAACGAGGAGAGTATCCACCAGCACGATGCCTATGCCGAGCGGCAGGCAACGATGGCCGAACTCTTCGTCGAGTTGAACGGGGAAGGGGCCGAGCCCTGAAAAAACCGGGGTGACCACTGGGAAGGGTGATCTCCCGGGCCGCGTTCTCCTGGTGCACGCTCCCCGTGGGACCATAAAGGGGACGCTTTCCTGTGATCCTTGATCCTCCTCCCTAAAAGTACGTTTCTGCCTGAAAGCGCGCGAGAGAGAGAACCAAAATCTCTTTTAAACAAAGATCCAGGCCCGTGAAGGGGAGCGGAATGGACCGGTGACATTCATGCCGGGAGATGCCCAAATCTTCAGGGTCATTTTAAACCGTCCATTTCCTTGTTTTTCTCATATAATCACTCATCTTAGGCACCTGGGACATTTGCAGAGGGAATAAATAATAGGAGAATGTGACACTTCTGATGAACGTACACTGTACGGTCAACCATCTCTCTTCCCGAGAGGTGCGTGTGGAACAACACCTGTATCGCACTGTGAACATGCAAATACCATGAGGCGATTATATTGTCGAAAATTGTAGAGATCTCTCCAACCACGAGGCATGAGGGACACTCAAAGCTCGTCCTGAAAGTGGACGATGCCGGTATCGTCGAGCGTGGTGACTGGCTCTCGATCACGCCCGTCAGGGGTGTCGAGAAGCTCGCCATTGGAAAGACGATGGACCAGGTCCCGAAGATCGCGTCCCGCGTGTGTGGTATCTGCCCGATCGCCCACACCCTGGCCGGTATCGAGTCCATGGAAGGATCTATCCGCTGCGAGATCCCAAAGGATGCCAAGCTGCTCCGGTATATTCTCCAGGCGGCCAACCGGCTCCACAGTATCGCATTGCACAACATCCTCATCCTGCCCGACTTCTACCTGCCGGGGACTGACACCAAGATCAACCCGTTCTCCCCCCAGGAACCGGTCCGGTCGGTTGCTAAAAGGATCCAGAGACTCCGCGAGATCGGCCAGACCATCGGTGAGATTGCGGGCGGTGAGGCCGTGCACCCGAGCAACCCCCGCGTCGGCGGCATGTACAAGGCATGCACGAAGCAGGCGGTCACCAAGATGTACGACCTTGCCAAGGAAGGCCTCGTCCTTGCCCACGAGCAGATGGATTTCATGGTTGCCGTTCTTAACAACATGAAGAAGAGGGACTGGGTCGAGGTCGGCGGAAAGCAGATCCCGCTCCCAAAGACCCTCGGCTACCACAACCAGGGTTACATGGCAGCCCACCCCATGTATGGCAGCAGCAACCTGGACGAGTGCCCGGGATGGGACCCCAACCGGTGGACTGATGTCAGGCCATGGGACTGGTACATGGGCGAGGGCGAGGTCAGCCTCGCAGACCCAAGCTACCCCATCGGGGGGACGTCCCCGGTCGGGACAAAGGTCAACCCCCAGATGGAGGCCTGCACGGGTGTGCCGCTCTATGACGGCGCCCCCGTCGAGGTCGGCCCGCGGGCACGCCTTGTCCGGTTCAAGAACTTCGACGAGAAGGGGACATGGGGCCAGCACATCGCCCGGCAGCTCGAATACACTGACTGCCTCTACACCATCATCAATGCCCTCGACGAGTACAACCCGAACGGCAAAGTCCTCGCAGACCACATCCCGCAGGGTGACGGGTCCCTCGGCTGGGCCGCAAACGAGGCACCCCGCGGGACAGACGTCCACCTCGCAAAGGTCAAGGACGGACGTGTCCTCTATTACGAGATGCTCGTCCCCACCACCTGGAACTTCCCGACGTGCAGCCGTGCCCTGACCGGTGCACCCTGGCAGGTCGCCGAGATGGTGGTCCGCGGATATGATCCGTGCGTATCATGTGCCACCCACATGATCGTCATCGACGAGGAGAAGAGAGTCATCGCCCAGAAACTCATCCAGTGAGACCGATTGCATGTTGTATCCCGAGATCGTGATCGCAGGGTGTGGCAACTTCCTGTTTGCCGACGATGGGTTCGGACCCGCCGTGGTGGAAGAGCTTCGGCAACTTGACCTCCCCGACAATGTAAAAGCCGTGGATGCAGGCCTGGGTGCCCCGCATTTCATTTTTACGCTGCTTGACCCGGCGGTAACACGGAAATTGATCGTTGTCGACACGGTGGACTTTGGGGGAGAGCCAGGTGAGATCAGGTCGATTCCCCCCGAGGATCTCCCGCCGGGATGTTACCGTGATGCCCACTCGTGGGACCTCACCGAGCCACTTCTCAGGCTGAAGGACGCCATGGAGATCATCGTGATCGGGTGCCAGCCCCGGCGCGTGAGCGCACCGGAATTAGAGATCGGACTTTCAGATGAAGTTTCGGCAGCGATTCCCCGGGCAGTCAAGGAGATACTTGCCCACATAGGGGTGGATTATGGGACTACTCTCGAGAATCTTCGGAAAGAAGAGCACCAGCGAGAAGCCGGAGGCAAAACCTGCGGCCGCGGCTGGTGTGGAGAAGAAGGCTGAAACGATAAAAAAGGAGGAAAAGCCTGTGGCAGACAAGATTACAGTTGGCCATGTGCACATGAGCGGGTGCACGGGCTGTCTGGTATCCCTAGCAGACAACTATGGTGGATTGTTAACCATTCTTGACAAATACGCCGACCTTGTCTACGGCCTGACCCTTGCCGACGTGCGACACATCCCCAAGATGGACGTTGCCCTCGTCGAGGGGTCGGTGTGTATCCAGGACAAGCTATCAGTACAGGAGATCAAGGAGACCCGCGAGAAGGCAGCCGTCGTGGTTGCAGTCGGCGGATGTGCCTGTTACGGCAACATCACGCGCTTTGCCCGTGGTGGTCAGCCCAACCAGCCCCAGCACGAGTCGTACCTGCCCATCGGGGACCTCATCAAGGTGGATGTCTACATCCCTGGGTGTGCCCCCTGCCCGCAGCTGATCAGGAACGTGTGCGTCATGGCATACCTGCTCCTGAAGGGCAACAAGGACCAGCAGGAGCTGGCAAAGAAGTACCTCGCCCCGCTGATGCAGCTTGCCGAGCGCGGGACCGAGGCCTGCGGCTGCGACCTGATGTATGATGTCGTCAACCAGGGCCTCTGCATGGGGTGCGGGTCCTGTGCGGCGGCATGCCCGGTCCGGGCGATCACCCACGAGTACGGGAAGCCCAACGTGAACAGGGAGATGTGCATCAAGTGCGGTGCATGTTACGCCCAGTGCCCGAGGAGCTTCTTCAACTTCGACGTGGTTCCCGAATTCGAGGCCATTATGGACGCCATTGGGGCGGCACTCAAGTGAGGTGAGAGAGATGGCAGGAGAACTCGGAAAGTACAAACTCTGTGTATCGGCTCGCAGCACTGACAAGGCCATCTTAAAGAGGGCCCAGGACGGGGGAATAGTGACCCAGCTCTTCAAGTTCGCCCTTGAGGAGGGAATCATCGATGGCGCAATCGTTGCCGGACCCGGCGACGAGCCGTGGAGGCCCCGCCCGTTCATCGCGACCACCGTCGAGGAACTGATGACCTCGAGCGGCACGAAGTACAACATCAGCCCCCAGGTGTCGTGGATCAAGGAAGCGACACGGAGCTTTGGCCTTGACAAGATCGGTATCGTCGGGACACCGTGCCAGATGCAGGCCGTCCGGAAGGGCCAGCTCTACCCCGTCGGGTTGCGTGACGTCGACGACAAGATCAAGCTCGCCATCGGCATCTTCTGCATGGAGAACTTCTCGTACCAGAGCATCAAGCAGCTCGTGGAGGACCATGCGGCAATGAAGATGGAGGCCGTCAGGAAGATGGAGATCGGCAAAGGCAAGTTCTGGGTCTACGGGCAGCGCGGGCAGGTCGTCCAGCTCCCCCTCAAGGTGACCCACAAGTACGAGCAGCCCGGATGCCACGTCTGCCTCGACTACGTGGCAAACCTCGCGGACGTCTCGACCGGTTCGGTCGGGAGCCCGGACGGCTGGAGCACGGTCTTTGTCCGGACACGCAACGGTGACGACATCTGGAGCAAGGCGATCGCTGCCGGGTGCTTCGAGACCAAGCCGATCGAACAGGTCAAGCCCGGTCTCGAGCTCGTGACGAAACTCGCGACCGAGAAGATCACCAAGAACCAGAAGACCGTCGAGGAAAGGGCAAAGTTCGGCGTGAACAAGGCCCTGCGGAATCCCTACCTGGGACCGAAATAAACTTTTTTAGCTCTTCCCTTTTCGGGAAGAGAGAGACTCATTTTCACTGCAGTTATTTTCGCACTTAAGGGAAAGGGTATAACAGCTGGTGCCCTTTTCTTACATGGTGACAGGTGAACCACGCCATGAACCGTTCGATGCTCATTCTTGCCCCCCTGGCTATACTGGCCGTCTGCCTTGTCCTCGCAGCCGGCTGCCTCCAGGAACAGGGGGCCGAAAAAGAACCCACGCCGACCATGACCCCAAGCCCCGTATTCGGTCCCGAACACAACGGAAAGAACGTCTCTGTCCCGGCAGGGACACGTTTTTCCCTGCGCCTCCCCGAGAACCCGACCACCGGTTACATGTGGAACATGACCCGGCCGCATGGCCTTGCCATCGATAAAGACGAGTTCATTGCCCCTGATACGAAGCTTGTCGGTGCAGGTGGTACCCGCGAGTGGGTTTTCTCTTCCCTGGAGAAAGGCAGTACCCTGGTCCACGCCGAGTACAGGCGGCCCTGGGTCCCGGCCGGCACTATCGTCTTTGTGCCCCTTGAAGGTGGTTTCTTCGGGATTGCGGGTGACGACGGGAAAAATTACCTCCCCCTCTCACTCAGCCCGGAGTTCAAGGTCGACGGTCTCCGCGTGGCATTCGAGGCAGAGGAGGCCCCGGACACGGCAACCATCCAGATGTGGGGCACCCCGGTGAATGTGACGTTCATCGAGACTGTCGAGGTATTTGACCTCCACGTCAGCGTAACCTGAAAAGATCTGGTGAAAGGCAGGGGGGGTGCGCCGGAAAAGGCGTTTTCTCCCCCCGGTCCCTCCCCTTTTCCAATGAAATGGCTCCGCCATTTTCATGTTTTATGCTTGACCGCACGGCGGTCATGGGCGGACACTATGAAAATCGCACCTGCGATTTTCATTTTGTATCCTTGTGTCTCGAAGAGAATCATGTGGTTTTTTTCAAAGGACCCCTGCCATTTTGAGCGGATAGCAAGAGACAACCAGGGGAACCCCGGGATCTCCTTCGTCAACCATGTACCCCGGGGACGCCGGGAAGGGGCCATTGACCCCCTTTCCCCTGCACTGGTCCTTCTGGTATCCTCTTTTGGGGATCTTTTGGGGGGGGTCAATCCCTTTTGGACTCCTGTTTTTTCTCACAGGCCAAGGACCCGCGGGAGGCGCCGGGCATATGACCGGACCATCTCCTCGTCCCGGAAATCCCCCGGCGTCACCTTTGCAAGGGAGAGGACCGCCCGGTCCGCAGGACTCATCCGGCCGGTGTCTACTTTCCCCGGAAAAAATGCCCTGTCCCGCACGGGGATCATGCGACAGATCTCCTGGATTGCCTCCTCCCCCGCCCCGAGGGCGGCCGGTGTTGGGTCCCGGAACGTGTACCCGACCGAAAAGACTGCAACAGGCATCCTCCCGAGGGCAGCCCGTTCCCGGGAGACAAACTCGCGGGCCTCTGCCAGCCACTTGCCCAGGAAGAGCGGGCTGCCGAGGACCGCGGCATCGTACTCGTTCAGCCGGATTCCTCCCTGCCGGAAGGAGACACAGTCAACGGCATACCCAAGCGACCGGAGTTCCCCCGCAATCTGTTCGGCAATCTCCGCGGTCGAACCATACCTGCTCGCGTATGCGATCACTATCCTCTTTGGGAAGACCGGCGGACTCCCGCCGGCTCTCTCTCCCTCCCCTGTCCCTCGTGTCCCGGTCACCATTGGGAACCCTTCCATACCTCTCTCCCTGGTACCTATACATTGATATAAGCCGCGGGAGTTATTCTAACTCATAGGAGTAAAATTGCAATGCCGGAAAAGGAGGTTTTCCAGGGAGTGCCGGGGATGCTCCGGCCGTTCAAGGACTTCATCGAGAAGAAAGGGTTGAAACCGGGTGACCAAGTCGTTTACTACGGATGCCCCGGGACGTGCACGCCGTTCGTCGAACTTCTGGGTTTTGCCGTCCGGAGCCTTGACCTCCAGCAGGTCTTCGTCCCGTACGTCGATGAATCAAAGGCACGGTTGGTCAATCTCGTCCCTGACGTAGGGATGCAGACCGGGAGTCTGGCGACCGTCAGGAACCCTGCCGCAGTGGTCGTCATGGGGGGACTCTCGATGCCAAATGTCCCCGTTACCCTGGAACAGGTGGCAGGCGCGATCAGGAAGTACCCGCATGCAACGAAAATCGGGGTCTGTTTCATGAACATGTTTGAGAAGGCGGGGTGGACAAAGGAGATCCGGTTCGATCTCCTGATCGATGCGACCATCAACCCGGTCACGGTCTGGAAATGAGGGATATCTCCCTCGTCCTTCCTACAATTCCTTCATGAATGACTCGATAAACCTCGTGAGCGCGGCAGTGACTGCTGCCTTGTCCCGGGCACAGACCGCAAAAACCATTGCATTCTGAAATATCTTCTCCAGGTCCGCCGGGCATGCATCCGGGAGGTCACACTTGTTCAGGATTACGGCAAGTGGGACCCTCTGCCCGGAGATAGCCGAATAGAGGTGCAGGGTGAACTCATCGGGAGGCACACTGCAATCGACGACGAGGATGGCGGCGTCCATGCCGCGGGCGATGATCTGGCGTACGAACTCAAACCGGTCCTGGCCGGGAGTCCCAAAGAGGTAGACATTCAGGGCATGGACAACGACACGCCCGTAGTCAAGGGCAATTGTCGTGTCACCCTCACCGGTATGCGCCTCGACATGGCGGGCAGAGGGGTCAAGTGTCTGGATCAGGGTGGATTTCCCTGCATTGTACGCCCCGAAAACAACGACCTTCAGCTTGCCTCCTGCCATCATGGGATATGTACCATTGGCTTTTTTTACCGTTTCGCTCTGGTTTTTTGGACGTGACGGCGAGAGGAACCTTCCCGGGCATGGCCCGGGGATCGAGTCTCCCGGCATGGTCGCAAACTCCTTGGGGAAACAGGGTCAAATGTATTCCTATGGCCACGACTCCAGCTGCCGGGAATGTGAACCCGGGACAGAGGGTGAACCTCGAGACGAACCTGGGGACCATCGGGATCGAGCTCTTCCCCGACATGCCCCTCACCGCAGGGAACTTTGCCTCCCTCGTGCAGAAGGGATTTTACGACGGGACTATCTTCCACAGGGTCATCGATGGCTTCATGATCCAGGGTGGAGACCCCACCGGCACGGGACGCGGGGGACCGGGGTACGCAATAAAAGACGAGTTTGCGCCGGGAAGGAAAAACGAGCGGGGTACGGTTGCCATGGCAAACGCAGGTCCCAACACGGGGGGAAGCCAGTTCTTCATCAACCTCGTTGACAACCACCACCTCGACGGGCGTCACCCCGTGTTTGGGAGGGTTGTTGCCGGGATGGACGTGGTGAAGAAAATTGCAAAGCAGAAGACCGACCGGAACGACCGGCCCCTCCAGCCGGTCACGATCGCCAGGGCAAGAATCCTGCAAAAATAAGAAAAACTGATCCTTTTTTCCCCCAACGAACCGGGAAAAAAAGGACTTTTTCAGGCCAGGTAGTCCGCAGGTGTCGGGATCTGCTCTTTCAATCCCTTCCTCTTGCGGATGCTGGCAACGACTTCCTTGAGCATGTTGGCCGGCACGAGTTCAAAACCGGCAAATTCCGTGCTCCACATGGCCCTCCCCTCGGTTGCCGACCGGATATCCCCGGCAAACCCGAAGAGCTCGGCGACCGGTGCCTTGCCGACCACCGTCACCGTGTCGCCCTCGCTCTGGATATCGTAGACCTGCCCGCGCCGCCCCTGGATCTGGGCTGTCGCGTTCCCCATCTGCTCGGTGGGGACCGTAATCTGGATCTTCTGGACGGGCTCGAGCAGGGTATCGCCGGCCATCAGCATCGCGGCCTTGACCGCAGCCCGGACGGCGGGGATGACCTGGGCGGGTCCCCGGTGGATGGCGTCCTCGTGGAGCTTCACGTCCACGAGCCGGAGTTTGAGGTTCTGCACCTTCTCGTCGGCGAGAGGACCGCCGTCGAGGGCCTCGTGGATTCCCTCGATGATCAGCTCCATCGTCTCGTTGAGGTACTGGATACCCTTGGTCATGTCGATGAACATGTTGTGACCATAGATATCCTTGACGTTCTTGGCCTCCTCCTTGTCCATTCCAGCCGCGATCAGGGCATCCCTGCGCTCGAGCTGGGTCTGGTTCATGGAGACCTGCCCGTTCCGGATAAGGTCGACGATTGCCTCGGGCAGGGGTTCGACCTCGATGTAGAACCGGTTGTGCCTGTTCGGAGACTTCCCCTCCACGGGCCCGGCCTTCTGCGTCACGGTCTCCCGGTAAACGACGATCGGTTCGGAGGTGATGATCTCGACACCCTTGTCCCTCTTGATCCTGCCGGTTATGATCTCGAGGTGCAGCTCTCCCATCCCCGATATGAGGTGCTCTCCCGTCTCCTCGTTGATGGTGACCTGGAGAGTGGGGTCCTCTTTTGCGACCTGGCGGAGGACTTCCACGAGTTTCGGGAGGTCCTTCATGTTCTTGGCCTCGACGGCCACGGTCATGACGGGCTCGCTGTAGTGCTTGAGTGACTCAAAAGGAGTCATATCCTGGAGCGTGGTCACGGTCGAGCCCACGATGGCGTCTTTCAACCCGGTGACGGCTGCAATGTTTCCTGCCGTGATCTCCTCCACCTCGACACGGGTCGGGCCCATGAAGATGCCGACCTGCTGGAGTCGGTTGACCTTCTTTGCCGTCCCCATGACGTACATCTCCGAGCCCCGGCGGATCCTGCCGGAAAAGAGCCTGCCGGTGGCGACCTCTCCGGCGTGGGGGTCAAAGGAGATGTCAGTCACCATCAGCGTCGCGGGACCGTTCGGATCGCAGTTGAGCATGGCCTTTCCCTCCGGGGACTCGGGGTCACCGTGCCAGATAACCCTGATACGGCGTTTCTGCGCCTCGACGGGGTTTGGCAGGTGCCGGACAACCATGTCAAGCACGACGTCGCAGAGCGGGCTCCTCTTTGCAAGGTCCTTCATGTTGCCGCTGCGGCACCTGTCATAGACTTCCTTGAACGAGACCCCGCTCTTCTTCATGTAGGGCACCGAGACTGCCCAGTTGTAGAGGGCCGACCCGAACGCGACAGTCCCCTGGACGGCGTCAAGTTTCCAGCCGGCATTGTATGCCTGCTCGTTCATGCCCTTGATCAGCTTGTTGACCTTGTCAATGACCCGCCCGAGCCGGATCTGCATCTCCATCTCGTCGACCTTGAGCTCGTTGATGAGGCGGTCGACCTTGTTGATGAAGAGAACGGGGCGGACACCCTCCTTTAAGGCCTGCCGGAGCACCGTCTCGGTCTGGGGCATGGTCCCTTCCACGGCATCCACCAGCACGACTGCGCCGTCTACCGCCCGCATGGCCCTGGTCACGTCGCCCCCGAAGTCCACGTGCCCGGGGGTATCTATCATGTTGATGAGGTACTCCTTCCCCTCGTACTCGTGGACCATGGAGACGTTGCTGGCATCAATCGTGATCCCCCGGGCCTGCTCTTCCTCGTCAGAGTCCATGAAGAGCTGCTTGCCGGCGAGTTCTTCCGAGATGATCCCTGCCCCTGCAAGCAGGTTGTCAGAGAGGGTGGTCTTGCCATGGTCGATGTGTGCTACGATGCCGATATTCCGGATGTGCGCCGGGTCGCTCATGAGTTCGGTGACTTTTTCGATTGATTTTCTGCCTCGGGCCATAAAACACCACAAAAAAGTGAATGATTGTCCTTATCGGGCGGACTTTGCAATCCGCTCGCGTTCTTCCTTCTTGTTCACGGAGTATGCCTTCACGTCGCCCTTGGACGCGGCGATGAGTTCATCGGCAAGGCATGCGGCCACAGGCTTCTTGCTCTTGTGCGCTGCCTTGTAGACCGCCTCGGAGATGAAGAAGAGCGCCGTGTTCACCCTCCGCAGCGGCGCGGTGTCCACAGACTTGGGGACGTTGATCCCCCCGTACTTCAGGCGGACGGTCTCTTCCCGCGGGCCCGTGTTTGCAATAGCCTCCACGAGGACCTGGACCGGGTTTTTCTTGGTCTTCTTGTGGATCATCTCGAAGGCGTCACGCACGATCCGGGTGGCAAGCTGCTTGTTGCCGGTATTCATCTCGGACTGCATGAGCCGGTTGATGAGGCGCTCCACGATGAGCATGTTGGCCTTGTTGAACTCCTGGCGGGTGAATTTGCCGGTTGTATGGGGTGCGATCACGGGGTTTAAGCTGATGTATTTGACAAGGCTTGGGTCCGTCACCTGGACTTCCCCAAGGTCCCACCGGTTGAAGAGGAGGCGTGCTGCGGGTTCTGTCTCTGGCATCCGGATCACCTGCGTGGCTTCTCCTTGCGCCCAATGACCATCTCGTGGAGCGAGACGTTGTTGACTTTTGTGACGACGTACCGCACGCCCGGGATATCCCCCATCGACCTCCCGAGCCGACCGCCGATCCCCTCGATCTCGACCTCGTCGTGCTCGTCGATGAAGTTGATTGCCCCATCACCGACGGCAAATGCCGTGACCTGCCTCCCATTCTTGATCAGCTGGACTCTCACGCACTTGCGGATGGCCGAGTTCGGCTGCTTTGCTTCCACACCGATCTTCTCGAGCACGATCCCGCGGGCCTGCGGTGCACCCTCGAGCGGGTCCGACTTGATATTGACACCGCCGTGGCTGCGCACGAACTTGGGGTCGCTCCAGCGGAACTTCTTTGCGTCCTTGATCAGTTTTCTCGCTGCAAATTTTCCATTACCCATGAAATACCCTCATTCCTGTTGTTGACTGAAAGTGGACGGAATTCACCCTCTGTGGTATATATAAACGCGCGGTGGCGACTTATATATTGTGCAGGTGTCCACGATTGCCTTAAATGGTTGGATCCCATTGCTAATAATATTATATCCCGTTCCCTCCAACATTCTCTCCAATGATCTGTCGTATTTTCAAGGAAGTCCAGTTCGACGCAAGCCACAGGCTCCTCCATTACAAGGGGAAGTGCAACTGCCTGCACGGTCACCGGTGGAAGGTTGAAGTCTGGATGGAGGGGCAGGCAGACGAAAAGACGGGCATCCTCGTGGACTTCAACACCATACGGGAAGTCATCAGCACCTTCGACCACCAGATCATCCTCAACCGGGAAGACCCCATGGCCAGGGCAATCGAGGCATTCCACCCCGTGATCACGACCCCGGGGGAACCGACGAGCGAAAACCTAGCTTCCCTTTTTGCCGGCATGATCCGGGACGAATGCACCCGCCTGGGCCTGCAGGCCCGCGTCGTCCGGGTCCGGGTCTGGGAATCACCGGCATGCTACGCTGAAGTTGACCATGAAGGTGCATGAGATATTCCGGAGCATCCAGGGGGAGGGGAAAAACCAGGGTAGGCCCTGCACCTTCATCAGGTTTGCCGGGTGCAACCTCGACTGTGCGTGGTGCGATACCCGGAAAGCCCGGACCGGGGGAGAGGAGATGGGGCGGGATGCCATCCTCGCACGTGTCCGAAATCTCGGCGGCCACTACATCTGCATCACCGGCGGGGAACCCCTCCTCCAGGGACCACCCCTCCTTGAGCTTGTCAAAGATCTCGCCACTGCAGGGTACATGATCGATATCGAGACCAACGGGACCCTCGATTTCTCTGCGTACCAGGCCTATGCAAGTATCTGCATGGACGTCAAGTGCCCCTCGTCAGGAGAGGAGAGCGACCTCTCTCTCCTGCCCTTCCTCACGGGGGACGATGCCGTCAAGTTCGTCGTCAGGGACAGGGCAGACTGCACCTATGCAGCAGGGGTCATCCGGGACCACCCCTCCCGGGCCCAGGTCTTCTTCTCGCCGGTCGAGGGGACGGACCCCCGGGGGATTGCCCGTTTCCTCGTCAGGGAAGACCTCCCCGCCCGCCTGCAACTCCAGCTCCACAAGATCCTGGGGGTGAGCTAGGCAGTGAAGGCGGTCTGCCTCCTCTCGGGAGGGATGGACTCAACGACCCTTGCCTACCTCGCCCGGGAGAGGGGGTATAAGATCCTCGCCCTCCACTTCAATTACCGACAGAGGACGGAGGAGAAGGAACGCTCCTGCGCGAGGACCATTGCCCGTCTCCTCAATGCCGAGGAGTACCTTGAGGTGGACCTCACCTACCTCTCCCTCTTTGGGAAGAGCAGCCTCACGGACCACGCGATCCCCGTGGAACCCTATGACCCGGAAAGGGAGGGGATTCCAAACACCTACGTCCCGTTCCGGAATGCAAACCTCCTCGCGATTGCGACCAGCTATGCCGAGTCGCGGGACGCGGATGCCATCTTCATCGGCGTCCAGGCCCAGGACTACAGCGGGTACCCGGACTGCAGGCCGGCGTTCATCGAGGCGTTCCAGCGGGCGATCGATACCGGGACCCGGAGCGGTGGCCGTATCCGCCTTGTCACGCCCTTTGTCAACCTGTCCAAGAGAGATATCCTCTCCCTCGGGCTGTCCCTCCATGTCCCCTACGAGCATACCTGGTCCTGTTACCAGGCAGAAGACGTCGCGTGCGGTGTCTGCGGGGCCTGCCACTTCCGCCAGGCGGCATTTTTTGCGCTGGGGATAAAAGACCCCCTGCCCTACAGGAGCGAGGAATGACAGAACTCTACAGGGGAAAGAGGCTGTCGGTCGAGAAGAGGGAGTACACCCTTCCCAACGGGAGACAGGTCGAGAGGGTCTCTGTCCACCCCGGGAATGCCGTTGCGATTCTCCCGTTTTTCGATGACGGGTCCTGCTGCCTCATCCGGCAGTTCCGGTTCGTCATCGGGGAGTACATCCTCGAAGCGCCGGCCGGGACCCTCGAGCCCGGTGAAGAGCCCATCGCCACTGCCCGGCGTGAGCTGATCGAGGAGACCGGGTTTCGCGCGGAAGAGTTCCTCCCGCGGGGCTGGATCTACACCACGCCGGGCTACTCGGACGAGGTGATCTACCTGTACGAGGCCCGCGGTCTTGTCCCCTCGACCCTCCACGAAAAGGACGAGGACGAGGTCATTGAGACCGAAAAAGTACCATGGGGCGAGCTCCTGACAATGGTCCGGGACGGCCGCATCTGCGATGCAAAGACGATCTGCCTGGTCTGCCGGTGCATGGGGGGATGGACATGAGAGTATTTGCTCCTCTCATCTGCCTCTCCCTCCTTGCCGTCCTCCTCGCCGCCGGGTGCAGCGAGAGGAGTGCCCTTCCCCCGGCAGGATACAGCGTCGATGATTCCGGGATGCTCACGCTCGAGTGCCCCCCGTGCACCGCCAATGAAACACCGCAGGAACGATACGGCGACGTGACAGTCTCCCGCATTGTCTTCCTGTGCAGCGGGGGGGATGTGTATGCCCTCGCCGCCTATCCCCCGTCCCCCCGGGCGGGGTTCGTCCTCTCCCCGGGTGCGGGGGTAAAAAAGGAGGGCTATATCTCCCAAGCTCTTTTGTACGCAGAGAAAGGTTACGCATTCCTCGTCCTGGACGTGCGGGGGAATGGCGGGGAGACTGCAGGCTACCCCCTTGACCTCGAGCGCGACTTTTCGAAATTTTCGACCGGGGCCTGGCCACAGTACTACCTCTCCGTCTGTGACATGGTGACTGCCAGGAAGTACCTCGATGAGAAGTTCCAAAGAGTGCCTCCCCTCCCTGTCTATGCCATGGGGGAGAGCAACGGCGGGCGGTATGCAGCGGTTGCCGCCGGGGTCGACCCTGCTTTTGCCGGGTACATCGGTATCTCGACCTCCGGGTTCTCCCGTGCGGGGGCGAAGTACACGGGAGACCCACGGCGGTTCCTCCTCTCTGTCGACCCCGAGATTCAGGCCCAACGGCTCTCTCCCCGCCCGTCCTGGATCTTCCATGCAGCCGGTGACCCCATCATCCCCTTCTCCCGGGGCCAGGAGTTCTTTTTGGCCCTACCCGAACCAAAGGAGTTCTTCTCCTTCAACGGGACACACGGTTCAAATGCGGAAGTACACGAGCTGATACTCGGGAAATGTGCGCAAATTTATGGCCCCGCGGGTTGAAATGTATTGAAGCTTTGCAGCAGGGGGGAAGAGCGGGATGACCGAGACCCAGGAGATGGACGAGGGGCGCAGGAAGTACGAGTTCAAGAAGACCCTCGAGAAGCTCCAGTCCAAGCAGGGCAGCGGAACGGAACTCATATCCCTCTATATCCCTCCCGACAAGCAGATCCATGACGTCGTCGCCCAGCTCCGCGACGAGTACGGGCAGTGTTCAAACATCAAGAGCAAGCAGACCCGGACCAACGTCCAGAGCGCCATCTCCTCGATCCTCTCACGGCTCAAGTATTACAGGAACCCGCCGCCGCACGGGATGGCAGTCTTCTGCGGGACGATCCAGCTCCAGGGGGACAGGACAGACCTCGAGTGCACCATCATCGAGCCACCCGAACCGCTCAACCTCTACATGTACCGCTGCAGCTCGGTCTTTGAACTCGAGCCGCTCATGCAGATGCTCGAGGAGAAGAACGTTTACGGGCTCCTCGTGCTCGACCGCCGCGAGGCCTACTGGGGTTTCCTCCGGGGGAACCGCATCGAGCCCGTCGGGGGTGTCACGTCCACGGTTCCGGGAAAGCAGAGGAAGGGCGGGCAGTCCAGCGTCCGGTTCCAGCGGCTCCGGGAGATTGCCATCCACGAGTTCTACACGAAGATAGGGGAACGTGCCAGTGCCATCTTCCTCGCCGAGAAGGACTTTTTCGAGCGGTTCAAGGGCGTCCTGATCGGTGGCCCGAGCCCGACCAAGGAGGAGTTCGAGGCCGGACAGTACCTCCACCACGAGATCCAGAAGAGGATCATCGGCCTCTTTGACGTTGCCTACACGAACGAGAGCGGGCTTTCCGAACTCGTGGACGCGGCCCGCGATGCGTTGAAGGGGGTGGAGGTGATCAAGGAGAAGGAACTGATGAACCGGTTCCTCAAGGAACTCGTCAAGGAGGAGGGGCTTGCGGCATACGGCGAGGAGAGCGTGCGAAAGAACCTTGCCATGGGATCCGTTGACATCCTCCTCCTGTCTGCCTCCCTCCGGAAGTCCCGTGTCAGGGTCCGCTGCCAGGCCTGCGGGCATTCCGAGGAACGGACGATCCAGCTGGAACCGGGAAAGACCGTCCAGGACATCATTGCGTCCCACACCTGCAAGGCCTGCAGTGGTCCCCTGGTCGTTGACGAGGAGACGGACATCATCGAGGAACTCACGAATCTTGCCGACCAGACCAGCACGCGCGTGGAGATCATCTCTGACGACTTCGAGGAGGGATCGATGCTCTATTCCGCCTTTGGTGGTATTGCGGCATTGCTCAGGTACAGGACGGGGTATTGAGAGCATGCTTTCGCGGCTTTACTTTTCCATCGGCGCTGCCTTAAAGGAGGTCTGTGGCCAGGACGAGGTCTTCCTGGCCGATGGTGGTGCCCACGCTGACCTGGCGAGCACCGTCGCGTTCTCGCTCGCAAAGAAGATGAGGAGACCTCCTGCCGAGATAGCCAGGGATATCGCGGCCCGTCTGTCGCAGCGGGCCGACATGGAGGGTATTTTGATCGAGGCCGCCGGCCCCTACATCAACTTCCAGCTCGGTCCCGCGATCCAGGAGCGCGCGATTCAGGATGCCACGCACCCCGGCTACGGCTCTTTCCCCCCGCGGCAGGAACGGGTCGTCCTCGAGCACACGAGTGCCAACCCGAACGGTCCCCTCCACGTCGGCCATATCCGCAACACGATCATCGGAGACACGCTGGCCCGCTGCCTCCGGAAAGCGGGGTACCCCCTCGAAGTCCAGTACTACGTCAATGACATGGGCCGCCAGATCGCAATCGTGGTCTGGGGGTTCCAGAACATCCCTGATAACCCTGTCCCGGGCGAGAAGGGGGACCACCACGTCGCACGGATCTACATTGCCGCCAACAGGGAACTCGAGAAGAGACCGGAGTGCGTCGCCGAGGTGGACCGCCTGATGCAGCTCGTCGAGTCCGGGGACCCTGCAACCGTCAGGCTCTTCCGCTCTGCCGTCACGGAATGCCTGGAAGGGTTCCGCGTCACCCTCGACAGGCTCGGTGCAAAGCACGATCGGTTTGTGTGGGAGAGTGATTTCATCCGGAACGGGGATACAGAGAGGGTCCTTTCAAAGATATCCCACATGGAAGAGTGCCGGCACGACGGCAAGCTCTGGCTCGACCTCTCGGCGTTTGGATTTGCCAAGGAGTACGTGCTGCGCAGGAGCGATGGGACATCCGTGTATGCGGCCCGGGACCTTGCCTACCATACGTGGAAGTCACGGAACTATGACCGCGTCATCGACGTCCTCGGTGCCGACCACAAGCTGATCGGTGCCCAGCTCGTCACCACGCTCCGGCTCCTCGGGGAACGCCCGCCGGAGATCGTCCACTTCGAGTTTGTCTCCCTCCCGGAGGGGTCAATGAGTACCCGGGCCGGCACGTTCGTGTCCGCCGACGACCTCCTCGACGAGGTCACGCGGAGGGCGTACGGGGAGGTCGCATCACGCAGGCCCGAGCTCCCGGAGGCCCAGAAGGAGGAGATCGCGCGATCCGTGGCCCTTGCAGCGATCCGCTATGACATCGTGAAGATATCCCCTGACAAGAGCACGGTCTTTGACTGGAAGGAGGCCCTCGATTTCGAACGGCAGAGCGGCCCCTACATCCAGTATGCCCATGCGCGGGCGTGCAGCATCCTGGAAAAGGCAGGGACGTTTGGGTTTGCATATGCACCAGAGGACCCCCATGAACTCGCCCTCGCCCGGCACATCATCCGCTTCCCCCTCGTGATGGAGAACGTTGTCAGGGACTTAAAGCCCCACATCCTGGCAGCATACGCGAGGGAACTGGCAGACCTCTTCAATACGTTCTACCACTTCGTCCCCGTGCTCAGGAGCGAGGGGACCGCCCGCGATTCCCGGCTGACCCTGGTCAGGGCTACCCAGAATACACTTGCGGAGGCGTTGCAGGCCCTTGGCATCGTTCCACTCGCAACCATGTGACGCGTTGCGCCGGCAGGGGTACCAGTTCTTCCGGGAGGGGTCGTCCGCCGCCCTCAAGCCCTGCCTCTGGTGCAAGAAGGCATTGCGGGGGGAGGGGAAGTGCTACAAGAACCAGTTCTATGGGATTGAGAGCCACCGCTGCGTCCAGATGACACCCACCCTCCGGTGTAACCAGCGGTGTCTCTTCTGCTGGAGGTCATGTGAGCATGTCTATCCCGGGGAGAGGGAGTGCACGCCTGCCGAGATACTCGAGCGAATCCGTCCCCTCCAGAAGCGGGCACTCTCCGGTTACAAGGTCTCCCCCTACGTCACGCCGGAGCGGTTCTCGGAGGCACTGGACCCGCGGCACGTCGCGATATCACTCTCGGGAGAGCCCACGCTCTACCCCTCCCTCCCCGGGCTCATCGACCTCCTCTCGCAGAATGGTTACTCCACGTTCCTTGTAAGCAACGGTACACGGCCGGATGTCCTCTCCCACTGCCGGCCGTTCCAGATGTATGTCTCGCTCGTTGCCCCGGACAGGGAGACCTACCTTTCGCTCTGCAGGCCGGAGGAGGACTACTGGGACTCCATCCGGGAGAGCCTCCTCCTTCTCGGCAGGCGGAGGTCGGCAGTCAGGATCACCCTTGTCAAGGGGTACAACGACTTCGCACCGGAAGCCTACGCACGGATGGTGCAGGACTCCGGGGCATGGTACGTGGAGGTGAAGGGATATATGTTTCTGGGATACAGTAGAAAAAGATTGGATCGGGAGAACATGCCGAGCTTTGCCGATGTGAAAGCGTTTGCGGGAGAGATTGCACGGGGCTCTGATTACCGGATCAGGGATGAAAATGCGGCAAGCCTCGTTGTCTGCCTGGAGCGTGTCGCATGAAGTTCGACCCCGAGGCCTGGAAAGCCAGGTCCCGCGAACATTTCGAGAGAGCCTGGCATGAAGGTCCCACTGTCCTGACACCCCCGCGTGTGGGTGACCTGTACCCCCGGCTCCGTTACCCGGCAGCAGCTCCGCACCCCGTGTTCGCGATGGTGCACCGCCTCCGCGAGACCTACCTCCGCCTCGGGTTTACCGAGATCTGCAACCCCATCATTGTCGAAGAAAAGGACGTCTACAGGCAGTTCGGTCCCGAGGCAAGTGCCGTCCTCGACAGGGTCTTTTACCTGGGGGGGCTTGAGCGGCCCAACCAGGGGATAGGGAGGGAAGAGCTCGAGGGTATCGCGTCGATAACAGGAAAGCCGGTCACCCCGGATGAGGAGGCAAGGCTCCGCCAGATCCTCCAGGAGTATAAGCGGTCTGCAATCGACGGAGATGATCTCGTCCACGCAACCTCCCAGGCCCTCGGTATTGATGACGGCCTGACCGTCGAGATCTACGAGAAGGTCTTCTCGGCCTTCCGTGACCTTGCCCCCCGGTCTTCCCGGTCCACGCTGCGAAGCCACATGACGAGCGGATGGTTCCTTACCCTTTCTGCCCTCTGGGAGAGGAGCCCGCTGCCCTTGAGGCTCTTTTCCGTGGACCGCTGTTTCCGGCGCGAGCAGGAGGAGGGGCCGACCCGCCTGATGAGCTACCACTCCGCGTCCTGCGTCGTTGCCGGGGACGACGTGACCAACGAGGAGGGAAAAGCCGTTGCAGAGGCCCTCCTCTCGGCATTCGGTTTCACGGACTTCCGGTTCCGCCCGGACGAGAAGCGGTCAAAGTATTACATGCCTGACACCCAGACCGAGGTTTATGCACGCCATCCCGTCCACGACTGGGTCGAGGTGGCGACCTTTGGCATGTACTCACCCTCCGCCCTTGCCGAATACGGTATCGGGATCCCTGTCATGAACCTCGGGCTCGGTGTGGAACGCCTCGCGATGATCACGACGAGCGCCCAGGATATACGGGAGATGGTATTCCCCCAGTTCCACCCAAGGCCCCTCTCGGACCTCGAGATCGCGCGGGGAGTCACGGTGCGGAGCGAGCCCTCCACGGTGGAAGGGAGAGTGCTCTCCCGGGCGATCGCCCGCACGGCACGGGAGCATGCCGCAGAGACCGGGCCCTGCTCGTTCGTTGCATACGAAGGGCCCCTCAATGGCACAAAGGTCCGTGTCCTCGTGGAGGAGCAGGAGGAGGGGGCAAGGCTCCTTGGGCCGGCATGCGGCAACGAGGTCTTTGCCTACCAGGGGTCGATCCTCGGTGTGCCTGACACTCCCCAGTGGTCAGCTGTCCGGACCGAGGGCGTCTCCTGCGGCATCTCTTACCTCGATGCTGTCAGCATGCTTGCTGCGGCCCGGATCGAGGGGGGGGCGGCGTGCCAAGAGCCGGTGCACGTCCAGGTCAAGGTGGCAAAACTCCCCAGCGACATCAACCTGCGGGTCGCAGACCACGTGATGAGGGACATCACGGACCGGAAGAAGAAGGTGGATGTCCGGGGGCCTGTCTTCTTCGCGGCCCGGTCGGAAATTCTCTGAGTGGTCCAACCACCAGCCCGCCACACCCTTGTTCTTTTCCCCCTACCTGCGTGGGGGAGGGGTACCCCCTTCAGGACGCACCCCGAGCAAAAACGTCCTGATGTGGGTGCTGTACTTTGCCGCAAAGGCCCCTACAATCGACGTGACAATGACCATGGTCGCAACGGTGCTCGACACCACGGCAGACCCCCATATGGCTGCAATGGCGATGGAGAACTCGCCGCGGCCAATCGTGTTCGTCCATATCTCCATTCCTGATGCCCGGTCACCATGGATGACCTTCCCGATGGCGACCCCCGATGCAAGCTTGGAAAAGACCGCAGCGACGCTCACTGCGATGATTGCTACAAGCGAGACCCCGTGGGCAAAGAGGTCTGTCGTAATCCCGAAAAAAACGAAGAAGACGACCAGGAAAACGTCCTTGAACGGCCTTGAGTGGATCTCGAAGGCAACGGGATCGATTGTCCCAAGGATCGTACCGAAAGCAATCACCATGAATGACTCGGGTATCCTCCATGCGCCGGCAAGGGCGGCAATCCCAAGAACCGCGGAAAATGTCAGGAGCACGGGCAGTTCATCGTCCCTCTTCAGTACCGATATGATGTAGTCCCTGCCCACGCGCGTGATGACGACGAGCACGAGGAGGACCAGGACCACTTTTGCAAGCATGAGGACGGGGTGTTCCCCGGATGACCCGAAGAATGCAAGGACGAGGATAATGACGATATCCTCAAAGACCATGAGCCATACGATGGTCTCTGCCTCCCTCATCAGGAGCTTTTTGTTCTCGACGAGGGATGTGACCGCCATGGCTGTGCTGCTGATGAAGAAGGCAGCGGCAACAACGAGGGCATCCAAGAGGGAAAAACCCAGCGCGTATGCGGCGACAAACCCGATCAGGATATTGATATGGAGATCGATCACACCGCTCTTGACAATTGCCCTCTGGTTGCTCCATATGCGGTCCGGCTTGATCTCGAGGCCGAGGAAGAAAAGGAGGAAGAGGAGCCCGAGGTGAGTGAGAAAGAGGGCGATGCTGTCTTCGTGGACGAGGGCAAGGCCGCTCTTGCCCAGGAGGAGCCCTGCGATGATGTAGAAGGGGATCGAGGGGAGCGCCAGTTTCTTGGTGATCAGGGCGAGCACCAGGCAGACAGAGAGGGCAAGGACGATCCCTTCCATTACGCCACCAGGATTACCTGCTCGAGCCTCTTGAGCTGGTCTGCCTCGCCGATGGCAACGATGGCATCACCTTCCTCGAACGTGAAACTGGGCGGGGGATTGACGATATTCTTCTCCCCCCGCGAGACCGCGATGATTGTTGCGCCCGTCCGGGCCCTGATCTGGAGGTCTTCGAGGCTCTTTCCCGCACACTGCCTCCCGATGATGTACGTGTGGATGCTGATGCGAAGGTCCGAGAGTGCCGAAAAGGCGATCTCCACGCTCTCCTGGTCTGCCTCCATGATGGCCCCCGAGAGGATGGCGCCGATCCGGCGTGCCTCAGCGGGGGTGAGTTCGGCCACGGCCGGCGCCGGGGCGTCACGGGGGAGGGTGTACATCTGGATGTTCCCGCTTTTCAGAAAGAAGATGGCGACAATATCTTTCTTTTCCGTTTCAAGTTCGTATTTTGTCCCTATCCCCGGCAGGTTGAGAGAACGGAGTGCCATGTACACCATTTTCCCCGAACTCTTAAAAATAATTATGAAACCATGACGCCTGCGGGCCGGAACCCCGCCGCCCCGAAAAAGATGGGGCAGTGGAGCTAATCAGGCGGGGGGAGGACCCGAAAAGAGGGTGGGGAGTTACCGGGTCCATCCGATTCAAGGTGGCTTTCGAGGGTTGCAGAGGGAGGTCGGAATCTCTCGGCCTCCTCACTCCAGGGATGAGGGCGGGTGGTTCTTAAATCCCGGCCGTGGGGGGTGAAAGTGAAGGGCATACCCGAGGGTATATTGCCGGGAGGGCCAACCCTTTTCCCGCATGCAGATCCGGATCATCGGCGTCGGGCGGGTCAGGGAGAAGTACCTGAAGGATGGGATAGGGGACTATTGTGCCCGGATCATGCCCTATGTCCGGGTCGAGCTGCGCGAGGTGGACGAGGAAAAAATTCCTCCCCGGATGAGCGAACGCGAGAAGGAGGAGATCCTCTCCCGGGAGGGGTCACGGGTCCTCGCCGCGGCCGCGGGGTGCAGTATCCGGGTCGTGTGCGCAGTGGAAGGGGAACCCTGGAGCAGCGAGGAACTTGCGGCAAACCTGAAAAAGTGGGAAGTCCTGGGCTGTTCCCGCATCGCGTTCATCATCGGGGGACCGCTCGGCCTGCCGGATACCGTGACCGCTGCTGCCACCCACACGCTCTCGTTCTCACGGATGACGTTTCCCCACCAGCTCGCACGCCTCATCCTCCTCGAGCAGATATACCGCTCCTGCCGGATCAACAGGGGAGAGTCCTATCACCGCTGATGGACTCCAGGCTCCCTTCAGGGGATTATCTCGCAGCCGTTGTACCGCGTGTGGGAAAAGTCGCTCTCCCGGATGATCCCCTTTCTGATACACTCCCTTACCCGGGGAAGGGCCGCGGTCAGTGATTCTTTTAGGTTTTCCACCGTTCTGCACACGACCCTCTTCATTTCGTCGGGCCAGGGCCGCACGACCTGGGAGTAGAGGCACCTTCCCCCGCAGAATTCCCGGTGGGTACAGGCCGTGCATTCGCTCTCCACGCTGACACGGGGCAGCCTCAAGGGGTCAGATGTCCCAACGTGCCCCACGTAGAACTCCTTCATCCCGACCATGACCGGGCAGGGGCCGATGTGCCCGTCGGTCATGATCGTGTAGTTGGCATGGCCCGAACCGCACCGCAAGGGGCTGCTTCTCCCCAGCAGGAGGTCCTGCATGGGTTGCAGGAACGGGTACCACCGCAAGACACCTTCCCCTGATTCCATGCTCTCCACCCAGTCATGGACAAGGCTGCGGATACCCGGGTTGTACTCTCCCTCTGCCCATTCCCGGAACCTGCCAATAGACGGGTCTCCCGAGAAATCCGCATCGAGCTGCCAGTGGATGGAGGAAAATGAGTAGTCTTTGTTCCTTGCAAGCGCAAAGACTGCTTCGCGGATATCTGTATCCTCCCCGACGGTCATCCGGGCGATGAGTTCCCCCCTGTAGCCTCCCGCGATGAGTGCCTGCACGTTCTCCATCACCTTCCTGTACGTCCCGCGGCCCCGGTGCCGGTCGGTGAGCTCCTCCGTGCCGTCCAGGGAGACGAGGATCGTGTCGAACCGGTTCCGGTAGGTGGCAGGGAGGTCCTGCAGGAGGAGGCCGTTTGTCTGGACCATGAACCTCCCGACCGGCGCGTGGTCCATGATCTCCCTGATGAGGGGGATCCGGAGAAGCGGCTCTCCCCCGTAGAAGGTGAGGCATGCGGAGGGGTCCTTTCCGAGGAACGAATAGAGGGAGGGGAGGTCTACCGAGAGGTCGGGAGGGAGGTCCCAGTCAATCTCCACGTCACGACCTCCCCACTCACCCGTATTTTCCGTGACGCGTCCCCGGCAGTAGCTGCACGAGAGGTTACAGTCATCGGTCAGGATGAGGTGAAAAAAGACCATGGGACTCCCGGGAAGATGGTGTCAGGACTTCCTTTGTAGTGACCTCGCACACCAGAGGGCGAGGGCCAGGAGACCAGGGGCAAGGAGGGCGGGAAAGGGTGAGAGGGGGATAGCTGACCGGGCTTGCGTTGTCTTTTCCGGAAGGGCCGGTGTCTGGAGCAGCTCGGGCGAACCCCTCCCACGGTAAAGGGTCTCGTTGACGGCTTCTATCCCCCTGGCGGCCCGCTCCATCTTGGGGTTGATCTCCAGTGCGGCCCCATACGCCTCCATGGCCTCCCTGTAACGGCCCAGCCGGGCAAGGGCATCGCCTTTCGTCGTCCAGAGCTGGGCGTTATACCGGGCTTCGTTCGGATTTTTCCTCACTTCCCTCTCGGCGAGACGGACCACCTCGGTGTATGCTTCCATGGCTTTCTCGGTCTTTCCCATCTTCTGCAGGCAGACGCCTTTCTCGTACAGGGTGTAGATATCGTTTGCATTGATCGCGAGGGCCCTGTCGTAGGCGTCGATGGCCGCCTGGAACTGTTCCTGGGCCGCAAGGGCATCCCCCTTGTTCTTCCAGGCTGCCGTGTAGTAGGGATCCATATCCAGGGCCTTTTGGAAGGAGATTTGTGCGTCCGGGTACCTGCCGACCTTCATCTGGGTCAGCCCCAATCGGTTCCAGAGCTGGGTGCTGTAGGGGTCCAGGGTAATCGCTTCCTCGTAGAGGGTGAGAGCCTCAAGGGGCCTCCCCTGGACAACGAGGTCATCGGCCCTCCTCATGAGGGCATTGGCAACCTCGGCCGGGCTGTCGGCATGGACGGGGATGGCCGGGACGAGCAGGAATGCTGCTGCTGCAAGGAAGAGCACGATCCTTCCATTTTTCCACGCCGTCCCCTCACTCCCCATGTGACATCAGTATTCCTGAGGTCCTGCATACTATAACATATTTCCTTGCCTGTTACCCCCCTGCAGGGCTGCCATGAGGACTTCCCCCGGAATGCTCCGGTCCCTGTTTGCACCCCCCATCGGCACCCCCGGAACCCTGGTGGCCACCGTTCAGCCGGAGAATTGCAATGACCCTTGTTTTTAGCCCCTCCTCTAGGTACAGCCCCTGTCGGTACCGCAACAGGGGATTGGATTGTATTATCCGTCATGCAGGCATTTGTGCGCAGGCGGCAGAGATATAGCAGAATCCATGCATGGTTTTATCAAATGAAGACTCTCGTCGTTTATGTATCTGTTCATCACGGGAATACGGAGAAGGTCGCACGGGCAATTGCAGGTGAGCTGGGAGCAGACCTCGTCACCATCGATGGGGCCAGGCAGGCGGATCTCAAAGCATACGACCTGATATGTTTCGGTTCAGGCATATTCTTTGGAAAGCATCACAAGTCACTCCTGGAGTTCGTCGAAAACCTGCCCCATGGCGAGGGAAAGAAGGCTTTTGTCTTCTCCACGAGTGGAAAGGGTGATCCGGCCCAAAACGCATTTCTCAAGGATTTGCTGAAGAAGAAAGGTTACGCCGTCATTGGTGAATTCGCCTGCAAGGGGTGGGACAGCTGGGGTCCCTTCAGAATCATCGGGGGTATCAACAAGGGCAGACCGAACGAATCTGACCTCGAAGAGGCAAAAGAGTTCGCACGTGGGTTAAAGGAAAGGTTCAGGACTACCAGCAGTTCATGAGGAGGGACTCGCGGCGGGTCTGTCCCCATGCGGGGGTGTGGGGGCGAGGCAGCCCCCACTTTTGGTTCCCATCCACGCACTCGTGCTCCTCACTGACGGGAAAGGACAAAAAGGAAAAGATGATGGGCTCGAGGAGATTCGAACTCCTGACCTCCGCCGTGTGAAGGCGACGTCATAGCCAGCTAGACCACGAGCCCGAGTGCATCGACCGGGAATTGAACCCGGGCTATAGGCTTGGAAGGCCTAAGTCATGCCACTAGACCATCGATGCAATGCGCCTTTTTATTATGGCAATGATGAGTATTATGCTTTGTGTTCCTTGCGCGCCCTTTCCCCTAAAATCACCAGGATAGGCCCCCTGCGGGGAAATCAAGGACATATGCAGGGAAAAATGGACCGGGGATCCCCGGGTGGTCGTCCCGGTCGGGACTCCCCCCCGGGCCCGGGGGGAAGATCAGTACCCCTTCATCTCATACTCGATCTTTTCGAGGGCCGCGATACGCTTCTCGAGGGGTGGGTGCGTGGAGAAGAGCTCCATCAGCGTCGCCCCGGAAAGGGCGGGAATGATGAAGAAGGCATTTGCACTCTCCACGATCCTCTTTTGTTCCGGGGGTACGTAGTCCATCCGGCCACTGATCTTCTCGAGGGCGGAGATGAGGTCCCGCGGCCTTCCCGTGATGTAGGCACTCCCCCGGTCCGCGGAAAACTCCCTGTACCGGGAAAGTGCCATGATCAACAGCTGGGAGACAAAGTAGACGATGATGGCAACGATGCCCGCGATGATCCAGGGGTTGTCTTCCCTGCGCGAGAACATGCTCGCAAACAGGAAGTTGTTCATGATGAGGGCTGCAATCATCGCCACGAAACTCGCTATCGTCAACGTCAGCACGTCCCTGTTTTTCACGTGGGACAGTTCGTGGGCAATGACTGCCTCCAGCTCGCGGGGAGAGAGGAGCCTCATGATGGAGTCGGTGACTGCGACAACTGCATGGCGCGGGCTCCGACCCGTGGCAAAGGCATTCGGGACGGGGGTCTGCATGATGGCGACCCGGGGCATAGGCAGGTCCGCCTCAGCTGCGAGTTTCTCAACCATCCGAAAGAGCTCGGGGTATTCGTCCTTCTCGATCACCCGTGCCCTGGTACTCCAGAGCACCAGCTTGTCCGAGAAGAAATACTGGATAAACGCCATCCCGAATACCAAAATGACCAGGAAGGGGAGTCCCACGCCCAGCATGGAGAGGACGGCGAGGAAGACCAGGTACACCAGGAAGAGGAGGAACATGGTCAGCCAGATCCTCAGCGTGAGTCCGAGATCGCGCTTCCAAACTTTCATAAAATATTTATTTACGGGCAAAATCTATAAATATTCCTGCAATGGCAGCCCGGACCGCGATCCCATGGTTAATTCATGGAGCAGGGAAATACTACAGGGAAAAGTACCATGGAGCTTGACGAGATCACTATCAGCAGGGCCATCGTCGGGTCGCAGATGGAAAAGTTCCTCGAATTCATGGAGATGGACGTGGCCGTCGTCGGGGGAGGGCCATCCGGTCTCACCGCGTCGGCTATCCTCTCGAAAGAGGGCTATCGCGTCGGTTTAATCGAGAAGAAGCTCTCCGTCGGCGGCGGTATGTGGGGCGGCGGGATGATGTTTCCCCGCATTGTCGTCCAGGAAGAGGCCCGGCGGCTCCTGGACAGGTTCGGCATCCACTCCACCCCCTACGGGAAAGGGTACTACGTCGCCTCTTCGGTTGAGGCGGTGGCCAAGCTCACCGCTGCCGCCTGTGACGCCGGCGTGGAATTTTTCACCCTCTTTTCCGTCGAGGACGTGATGATACACGGCGATGGGAAACTCTCCGGCCTCGTCCTGAACTGGACACCGGTAGAGATGGCAGGTCTTCACATCGACCCGCTCACGATGGGGTGCCATGTCGCGGTTGACGCAACCGGCCACGATGCAGTCCTTGCCCGGCTCGTTGAGAGGAAGGGCGGCACGGTCCGGGTGAAGGGAGAGGGGTTCATGTGGGCACAGCGGGCGGAAGGAGAGATCCTCTCCCACACGCGGGAGATATTCCCCGGGCTCGTGGCGTGCGGCATGGCTGCCAATGCCGTCGCGGGCGAACACCGGATGGGCCCTGTCTTTGGCGGCATGCTGCTCTCTGGTGAGCGTGCAGCAGCACTTGCCGGTTCCCTCCTCCGGACCTAGGTCGCCCCCATACCCTTTTTTATCGATCCCCTCAACCCTAATGTATGAGTGATCTCGATCCGGATTCGCACTCTGACCTTGCCTGCGGGCTCTTCCTCCACCTCCTCAACAGGGAGCTCCAGGAGCAGGGCCTCTTCCTCTTTTCCCTTGTCGAGAACCGGGTCGACTTCCGCGACCGCTTTGCAGAAATTTTCCGGTCTTTCTGCACGGACTATCCCGTGCTCGGCGAGGCACTGGAAAGACGGTATGGGGGCGTGGAAGGAATCTACACGCTCATCTGGCAGGGTGAAGGGGTTATCCCGGGAAAGACACGCACGATGCACTGGATCGTCCAGGATGCCCCGGGAGTCTCCCCGGGTGCCATCGAGGATGATCTGGCCGGGAAATGGCTCATCTTCCTCCCGCCCTCTGAGATCGATTCCGCGTGGGTCAGGGTGCGGGACGCAACCTGCCGCGGTGAGCTGGGGATATCCTCGAAAGTGAGCACAGCCAGGCCAAACCCGGACTCCCGGGATGAGCGGAGGGTCATCTACGTCTACACCCGTGACTGGCGCGACGAGGCCGACGTGATGCGTGTCCGCGAGAGACTGCGTGAACTCGGGTTCACGGAGAGGCTCGGGTACAAGAGGAACATCGAGACCTTCCGGGGTGAATACAGCGAAAAAGGGAAAAAGGTAACGTATTATTCAGCCTGACATTTCAGGCCTTGCGTTCCCTGTTCTTTGGCCGCAGGTGCTGATACCCGCACTTGCGGCACCTTGTCGCGCGGATGGCATTTCTCGCGTTGCATCGCATGCATATCTTGACGTTGAGTAATCGTGCTTCAGCTTCCGGAAACCGTGCCATGGTAAAACACCGCTGTTCTGGTCTTTAAATAAAGGTCGCCTGACCACATAAGAGTTTTGGGTGGCTTCAGGGCTCTCCTTTGCCAGGCTCCCTCCCCTCCAGGAAATGCCTCAGTCGGGCAAGAGCGCGGGCCCTGTGCGATATCCTGTTCTTCTCGGCCGGTGTCATCTCTGCAAGGGTGCGCCCCCGCCACTCAAAGATTGGGTCATAGCCAAAACCCCCTTCTCCCCGGGGTGCAACGATCGTTCCCTCAATCCTGCCTGAAAATACCCGGACTCCCTCGGCGTCAGCATAGGCCACGGCAGTCTCAAAAGATGCCCGCCGGTCGCTCCTCCCCTCCATGAGCCTGAGTATTCCCTCGTTTCCTATCGTCCGTTGGACATAGGCTGCGTACGGGCCGGGGAAACCCTTCAGCGCACGGATGAAGAAGCCCGTATCATCGCAGATCAGGGGTGTATGGAGGACCTGGTATGCATACTCTGCCTTCTTCACGGCAATGACCCGGACCCGGTCATCCCTCACCTCCGGGCACTCGAGGGGCACGTGCGTGACCTCTGCCAGACCCTCGAAAAAGAGGGCGATCTCGCGGGCCTTGTGGGGGTTGTTCGTGACAACCGTTATCTTCAGAGGTACCGCCCCCTCCGTTCGATCTCGCGTTCCCGCGCGATGACCTCGTCGGCACCATCAAACTCCTCCCTGTACCCCTTGCAGAACGCTTCTTTTAGGAGCGGGTGCTCGTCGGTTGTGCTCTCGAGCGTCTGGAAAAGGACGTGGATATCGACTCCGCGGGTCTCTACTTCGCCCGATACCTGGGCAAGGCCGAAGTCGATCAGGACACAGGCACCGTCCCGGCGGATCATGTTGCTGGTCGTGAGGTCCCCGTGGACGATCCCTGCTGAGTGGAGCTTTCCCACCGTTTTTCCGGCAAGGTACAAGTTTTCCGGGACGAGATCGTCCCGGAGCAGCGTGCCTTTTACTCTCTCCATCACGAGCGTGTCAGGGGTTATGTCGCGGATGACGGGGGTCGGGATTCCCTGTCGCCGGGCCATTGCGATGAGCCGGGCCTCCGCCCTCGTCCGCTCTGCGATGAGCCGGGAATCCAGGGACGGCTGGCGGTAGGGTTTCCTGACACGGCGCTTGCAGACGATCTCGTCCATGAGGGTAACAACAGCTTCTGCCCCCCGGGCAGAGGCCGGGGCCGTCTCCCTCCTCTCCCGTGCAGGGACTCCATCCTCCCTCCAGGTGACCTCGACCTGGTCTGCACGGAAAGAGGGGTTGGCCCGTGTCTCTGCTGGGTCCATTGCGCACCCGGCCTCGAGCATGACCCGGCCGGTATACGCAATCATCGCCCCGTTGTCTCCCATGTACTGCCGGTCGGGAACGTGGAGGGTTGCCCCCCTCTCCCCGCACATCTGGGAGAGCATCTCCTGGAGGCGACGATTGACGCCGACGCCACCGACCAGGAGCACCTCGTCCTTGCCGGTGTGGGCAAGAGCCCTCTCCGTCACCTCGACACACATCGCGAACGCCGTCTCCTGGAGGCTGAAACAGACGTCTTCGAGCGGGGCGGGATGGTCTTTTGCGGCACTGACCAGCCCCGAGAATGCAAGGTCCATCCCCTTGACCGTGTAGGGGAGGTCAATGTACCGTCCCGCCCGTGCACGCTCCTCGATGGCCGGTCCCCCGGGATGCATAAGCCCCTTGCTCCGGGCGAACTTGTCGAGGGCATTCCCAAGGCCAATGTCCAGTGTCTCGCCAAATATCCTGTACCGCCGGTTCAGGTACCCGATCACCTGGGTATTCGCACCGCTTGCGTAGAGCACGACGGGATCCTGCGCACCTGTGGCATACCTCCCTATCTCGACGTGGGCAACACAGTGGTTGACGCCCACGAGCGGGACGTCCAGGGCATGGGCGAGGGCCCGGGCTGCTGTTGCAACCGTCCGCAGGCACGGGCCAAGCCCCGGGCCCATGGAGAATGCCACCCCCGATATCGCGGGGGCCTCCGAGAGTACCCGGGATACGACCTCTTTCATCGCCGAGGCGTGGTGCTGGGCCGCCTCGCGCGGATGGATCCCGCCCTGAACGGGCGTGTAGGGCTTTGAGTAGAGGGCGATGAGATCCTTTTCAAAAACGGCAGCAGAAAGGTTCCAGGCAGTTCCTTCGATTCCAAGGACCGGGCCAAAATCAGGCATGGTTACACTTCTTCGGGAGAGAACCCCGTGAGACCGTAAAAATCACATGCCTCCCGGGTCAAAGGCGCGGACGCAGGTTTCATACAAACCGCCCATGAACGCCCTGCGATCGAGCATGAATAGTGAAAATGGCAAAGCCATTACCATTGGAAAACCGCATCCGCGATCTCCACCCCCTCTGTTCAACGGCACGGGAACCCTTGGGGGGGAGATGTGCCCGTGCCATTTTGGCATTCTCAATGTGCAAGGGATCTCCCACGGATTGGCCCCGTGGTCCCTGATGGAGGGAGTTTCCTTTCCCGGTGTGGTTACAGGGTTTTTGCACGCGTCAGGCAGCCTTCTTGAATTCCGTGTACCCGCATTTCCCGCAGGCCGCGCGGTCGGGGTGGTCAGCAAGGATGATCCCCGGGCCGCAGCGGGGACAGAACTTCCGTGAGAACACAACCTTTCCCCCGGAGACCGCGTAATAGGAACTCCTCCTCGGTTTTGTCTCTTTTGCCTTCTTCTTTGCTGCCATGGTCCTATGCACCCTCTTCTTTTGGCTTGGGGACTCCCCGGGAGAGGAGGAACGGTCTCTCAACCCTGTTCCGGATATCTTCGGTGTCGTAGATGCGTGCTTTCCCGGTGCAGGATGTCATCCCGAAACTCGTCTTGAGGGAGTCGAGGGCGACCTGGTTCTCCTTGACGTTCAGAATCGCCGCCACCTTTCCCAGGACCTGCATGCGCGACGGTGTCGGGCCGTCAAAACGGAGGACGAAGTCCACCTCCCTCCTTCCCAGCAGCTCGTTGCGTGTATCCCTTGTAACCTCAATGTCCATCGGTATCCTCTTATTATACGCATCAAAGTTATTTATATCCTATCTCACGGCCCCGGGACAAAGCATGCGAGGAGCCGGCGTGCATCTTCCCTTGCCCGGTCATCGATCACCCGGATGACAACACCCTCCCCCGGCTGGCCATAGAGGATCACGCTGCCCTGTGGGACCTCGAGGGCAAGGGGGATGACTGCCAGGTCCTCCTCACCCTCCACGACGACGAGGGAGGGGGGAGAGGCGATTGCCTCCCTGAGTGCACCGGTAAGCTCGGGGGTTATCGTGCCGGCCGGGTTCCTTGCCCGGAAAACCCTTGGAAAGACCGTCGGAATCCGCTTGCAGGGCTTCCGCATTGTATGCCCGTCGATGACGGCGACCGCGGGCGTCACGCCATGCGCGAGGAGGTTGTGCGTCACGATGTCTCCGACGGTGTAGACAGCAGTCTCCCGGAGCTCAGCGACGACCGCCCCGATGTCAGGCTCCAGCCTTCCAAAAGGCACCCTGAAGAGGTGCCTGCAATGGTCCGGGAGACGCAGCATCAGCGGACCTTCAGGGCATACCTTCCGGGGAGCGTGATGTTCATCTTTTTTGCAATTTCCGAGTTCTTCGGGTCAATGATGACGAGGTACCCGGCCCAGTCCGTGGAGAGGTTCGTAGTCCCGCAGACCGGACAGGCCTCGCCCTCGACGACACGGTGGCATTCCCTGCAGACAGAGACGAGTTTCTTCTTAACGGCTGCCACGCTCGCCACCGCCTTTCTCCTTTTCCTTCTCCTTCTGCATGTCTTCCTCGAGCCAACGGGCCGTCCCGAGGCCTGCCTGGCGCATGGTCAGGCCGATCTTGCTGTCACGGGGCTCCCTCTCGTTGAGGGAGAGCGTGACAACCCGCACCCGGACAGCCTCGCCGACGCCGATGAAACGCTTGGATTCCTGGCATATGAGGCGGGCATTCTTCTCGTCGTAGTTGATGTACTCGTCAGATATCTGGCTCACGTGGAGCATGGCATCGATGGGACCGAGGCTCACGAACGCACCAAAACTCGTTGTTTCCACAACGAGGCCCTCGAGGACTTCCTGGAGGCTGAGCCGGAGGACGACTGCCTCAAAGTCGACGTCGTAGTAAATGGCCCCGTCGCCGGGTATGATCTCCCCCTCACCGACTCTGATGACGCGTGTCACCGCGATAAAAATACCAATCTCCTTGTCGATACTGCCCTCGAGGTGCTCCTGAAGCACGTCCAGTATCACCCTGAGCAGCTCCTCGCCCATGCGGTGGGGGGGCACCCTCACCTTGTCTGACAGCTCCATCCTGTAATACATCCAAACACTCTCTCCCGCTATCTCCTCAGTAGACCAAGTCTCTTTCTCTGCATAAGGGTGATCACCGGGACACCTTCCGAGAGGAGGAGGTCCTTTAATTTCCTGTCGTTTGTCACGACCATGCACCTATGCTCCCGGGCATAGGCAAGGACCTTCTCATCGACGCTCCCTTCAGAATACCCACTTGCAACCTCCCTGCACCGTGAGGCAAGGTCAAGTGCAAAACGGGCAGCACTCCCCTCCCTCCCGCACCCGCGGGAGAGCCCCTTGAGCTCGTGGAGTACTTCTGTCAGTATCAATGGTTCATAGGCCCCAATAATGTTTCCGAGCTCTGTAAACACGTCGACCCGGAACTGGGAGGGTATCATCAGGGCATTGGAGTCGAACAGGACCTTCACTCGGTCAGGATCCCCATCCCGATCAGGCGCCATCTCCCTCCCAGCTGGCGGCTGATCGCGATCCGTGCCCCTGTCTCTGCGCATACCGGCCTCTTGAGAGCTGTCTCGACCACGTCTTTCTTGGCATTGACCACGATGCCAACGGTCACGGCTGTCCCGATCGAGAGCATCAGGGGTTCGTTGTGCTTGAGGGGTTCTATCTGCATCTCGCTCGTTGCCCCCACAACCCTCTCCATGAGCGTGACGCGGAAGCGTATCCTGTCCCAGACGGGCGGAAGCTTCCCGGGATGGCCTGCGACCTGTCCTGCCAGGGCATCACTCTTTGTCAGTGCAGGGTCAAGCTTGGTCCCGATTCCGAGCAGACCGCCCGGTGTGGCTTCCGTCACTTTCTTTGACCCGGCGTTGATGGTCGTGATCTTTGTCTCGATTGGCTCCCAGCGGATCTTGTTCTCGACCTGGACCTGGCGCCCGGGACGGATCTCGATATCGTCAGATTCCCGAAGGACGCCCCTGATGAGGGAGCCCCCAATCACGCCTCCCTTGAGGTCCCGCCAGTTTGAACCCGGTTTATTGATGTCAAAGGACCGGGCAAGCAGCATCAGGGGGTCTGCATTCGGGTCACGCGCGGGCACGGGGATCGTCTGGTCAAGGGCTTCCACGAGGGCTCCCATATTGATGGCTTTCTGCGCTGATACCGGGATAATCGGGGCATTTTCTGCGATCGTTCCCTTCACGAATGCCCGTATCTGTTCGTAGTGCTTCATGGCCTCTTTCTGGGTGATAACATCGATCTTGTTCTGGACGATCACGATCCTTCGTATCCCGACGAGTTCGAGCGCCATCAGGTGCTCCTTGGTCTGTGGCTGGGGACACGTCTCGTTTGCCGCAATCACAAGCATCGCCCCGTCCATGAGGGCCGATCCCGAGAGCATCGTGGCCATGAGCGTCTCGTGTCCGGGCGCGTCCACGAAAGAGACCGAGCGGAACGGCACTGCTTTCCCCCCGCAGACCGGGCACGTGGGCTGTGTTCCGAAAGACTCGGGGCCTTCGCACCGGTCGCACCGGTAGAACGTGGCGTCCGCGTACCCCAGGCGGATGGAGATCCCCCTCTTGATCTCCTCGCTGTGCCGGTCTGTCCATGCCCCCGTCAGACCGTACACGAGTGTCGTCTTTCCGTGGTCAACATGCCCCACCACGCCGATATTCACGCTGGGAATGGTCACGTCATGCAATGCTGATCAAGCCTCCGTACTTATTATAAAGACTCACCTACTTAATACCCTTTGAATGCATGGTTTTCCCGCTCCGTGTTCATTTTTCCCTTTCCCGGGATAATGACCCTCGTATAGTGGGGTGGGAAAAAGATGTACCCGTCCTCCCTGAGGGGGTCACGCAGAAGGATATCGTCGCCTCTCCTTTCTGCAACAACGATATACGAATAGTACCGGAGCCGCCGCACGCGGGGGTCACGCTCACATGAATCGAGGACGTCCGGGTCGATACCGGCGTTTTTTTCGTAAATCCTCTCTTCCCCGCGTGGGGAAAGGAGGCCGGCACGGGAGACATGCCATGCAGACCCCGTGTCCCGGATAACCAGCCACGTGAGGGGGTTAACCGTGGGAATTGCCCGTTTCCCGAATTTCCTGGTCGCTGCAACCTTCAGGACCCCGTGGGCAAGGATGAAAAGCCCACCCAGGACCGCGTAGGTGTGCAGGCCATCAGACGACCCGTATCCCATCAGCCAGACGACGAGAAAAAGGGTGCTTGCTGCGAAAAGGACGAATCTTGGACCGGGAAAGATGCCGACCGAGACCTTCCGGCAACTCGCGGGGTAAAGGAGGGGGATTCCCGGGACTGCGAGGACGTCGAGGAACTGGTGCGTCAGTGCCCCTGCAAGCGAGGCGAGAAAGACGATTCCCACCAGGACAGGCCCGACGGGGGCCTGCCCCGATACCGTCCTTTCTCCCAGGAACCCAAGGGCGACCCCGGCCCCGAGGGCAGCAGCACCGGCAAGGCTGTGGGTAAAACCACCGTGGGAAAAGACAAAGAGACGCGGGTCCCGGTCGGACAACCGCCTCATGACGATGTCAGAGTCGGGCAGGACGGCCCCGAGTACCGCAGAGACGAGGACCGCGCCAGTGGCAAACGGTGAGAAGACAAGGAAAGCGGCAAGGGCGTGGGTGATGCTGTCCATCGGCGATCACGTCTGCTCCCGTCGGAGCGCCACGGGTGGGAGCGCAAACTGGTCTCCTCCGGGCATTGACCCCCTCATGGCTCCTGGCGGCGGACGAGCACGATGGTGAGGTTGTCATCGCTCCCGTTTGAAAAGGCCTCGGATACGATCGTCCTGCAGGCAGCCTCGAGGTCGTCACCCCGTTCCCTGACGATCTCTTCCAGGCGGGTATCCCCCACGAAGTCACCCACACCATCGGAACACAGGACAAGGAAACCGGGCGGGAGCGAGGCCTGGTGCATCCCCCCTCCCGGGTCATGGAGGGAAAATTCCCCGTCGGTCCCGATGGCACTGCCTTCACCCGGCCTTCCCCGGTCCGCTGCAAGGAAAAAGACCTTGCGCGATCCGGGACTGCTGACGATGCACTCCCCACCGGGATCGATCAGGGCAAGGCTCATGGCAACCGCCGGCGGCTCACTGTCCGGGTACCGGGTCACGAGACTGTAGAGAGCTTCGTCAGCTTCGGCAAGCAGCCGCTCCAGGAGATCCACGAGGGATCCCATGCCACCCCCGACCTTCCCGGCCGAGAGGGCACCGATGGCCACCTGGGCCGGGGTCGGTTCGCCGGGCGGTCCCCCCATCCCCTCCGCGAGGGCAAAGAGGTGGACCTCGCCCAGAGTCGTTGCGAGGAACGCATCCTCGTTCCTCTCCCGGAGTCCCTTCTCGGTGAGTCCAAAGTGCTCGATTGCCCGCATTGGTCACTTTTTAATGGGATTGCCTCCCGTATAAATGTGCACAATCGGGAGTCTGCACTATAAGTATTACAAAGTATCAACGAATGCCAGGTATTTTGCGAAGTTTTAAGTTACTTGATAAAATTACACTCCTGTACATGAGGGTTAGACCATGACTGTTGATACTGAACTCTCCCGCATCGGGATCTCCCTGCCCAAGAACCTCCTGGACAAGTTTGACGAGATCATCAATTACCGCGGTTACTCGTCGCGGTCAGAGGGGATCCGGGATGCGATCCGGAACTACATCACGTACTATAAGTGGATGTCTGACGTGAAAGGGGAACGCCAGGGGGTTATCACCATGATCTACGACCATGGACAGAGGAACCTCCTCACCACCCTCACGGACATCCAGCACGAGTTCATGAGCATCATCCAGGCGTCTCTTCACTCCCACATCACCCACGACCGGTGCCTCGAGGTCATCCTGGTCAGGGGAGACGGGTCACAGCTCAAATCTCTGGCAGAGCGGCTGATGTCCCAGAAAGGGGTGGAGTCCGTCAAGCTGACGACCATCCCGGTGACCGACTAACCGCCACCTTCGCAGCTCTGGTCCGTGTGGCTGATGGCCTCCTGGAAGCCGCTGCCGGAGTAGAACTCCCTTTCTTTTGCAATCTTTTCCACCGTGTCCTCGGAAAGCCCCTTACTCTTCTCCTGGCTCTTCCCGACAGGGACGAGCTGGTCCACCCTGTAGAAGAGGCGGGTCGAGTCCAGTTCCGCAAACGTCTCTTTCCCCTGGACCTGGAGGGCCAGGATATTCCCCGTTGTCCCGGTACGCGGGTAGCGGACCCGCATGCCGACTTCCACTTCATCCGGGTGCATACAATCTCCCCGGTGGCGTGGAAACTATAAAACCCTTCCCTGACCCACGGGGTACGATGGTCCAGGAACTTGCCCACGTCAGGAAGGCCTTCCTTGACGGCACCCACCGGGCAAAGGCACCCAAAGAGACGGAGAAGGCTGCACGCCTCCTCATGGAGGCAGTCGGAGTCGAGAGGCTGCGGGACCTCACCCGGAAAGACCGCGTGGGGATTCCCTGTTTTGTCGCACAGCGCCGGCGGGCGCCCCGTGGTTTTTCCCCGTTCCTCCCCGGCATGGGAAGGTCCCGCCTCCTCGCCCGGGTATCTGCAATGGTGGCTGCAATCGAACGCTTCTCCGGGGAGTACCATGGCGAGACAATGGACTATGCCAGTTACGAGGAGGCAACGGTCCGGGGGGCAATCGACCCCCGCTCGCTCATCCTCCCCCGGCCCCTTGCCCCCGGCGAGATGCTTCACTGGACTCCCGGGGTGGACATCAAAAACGGGGAAAAGGTCCTTGTCCCGAGCAATGCGGTGTACCACCCCTACGATTCGCGGGGGATGACCACGCAACTCTTTGCAAGCGACCCCTGCGGCCTTGCCAGCGGGAACGTGAGGGAGGAGGCCATCCTGCACGGGCTCCTCGAGGTCCTGGAACTCGATGCCCTGAGCCGTGCCGAGCGCAAACGGGACATGGGAAGACGGATACGCGTGGACGTGCCGGGACCGGCGCAGGAACTCCTCGCAAAATTCACGGGATCGGGGGTTGATATCCACCTCTGGCTCCTCGAGGGCCGGACACGGGTCCCGGTGGTTGCCGCCGCGGCCGACGATACGCAGGCAAGGGACCCTGGCCTGCTCATCATGGGCTCATGCTGCCACCCCGACCCGCACATCGCGGTCGAGAGGGCCCTTGTCGACGTTGCCTTCTCCCGTGCCTCGTACCTGATGGGCGAGATCTCGTCACCGAACCGGGACATGCTCCTCGCACGTGCGGGGTACGAACGCATGAAAAGGATAAACCGCGAATGGTTTGCCCCGGCAGGGGAAATCCCTCTCTCCCTCGTTTCGGACTGCAGCTCGGAATGGATAGACGAGGACATCATGCTTATCCTCGATGACCTGGACCGGACTGCAGGGAGGGTCTGTGTTGTCGATATGGGTCGCACCCCGTTTCCGACCGTCCGCGTCATTGTCCCGGGCCTTGAAGTCTCCCACCTTCACAAGGACCGGCGGACAGTACCCTAGAGGCGGCCCGCCCGCCCAAAAGACCCTCAAAAAAACACCCCTTTCCCTCTTTCCTGCACTTTCCCGGCGGGCTCTCCCCTCACACCATCACCATTTTCAGGAACCGGGCGACCCTTTTCGTGCTCTCCCTCACAGGGAGACCCGAGGGAATGGGGGGCGGATCCTCCCGCCGGAGGGCGTCAAGGATGTGAAATATTGCCTTTCCGGCAGACGGCCCGTACCCACCCTCAAGGACAAGAGCCAGCGGACAGGGGGACGCCTGCCTGATGGATGAACACAGGATGGCGAAATCCTCCGGAAAGAGTCGCATTCCTGCCTTCGGGTCATCGTGCAGGGGATCCTGGCCAGCTGAGACGATAACGACGTCAGGCTCGAAATGGCGCAGTGCCTTGGAGAATACCTCCGAAAAGATGTACACATAGTCCCCGATACCCCCTCCTGCCGGCAAGGGTGCATTCAGCGAGAAGCCCCTGCCCCTTCCCGACCCGACCTCATCGATCCATCCCGTCCAGGGGAAAATGTTGCTCTGGTGAATGGAGCAGAAGAGGACACGGTCACTCTCGTAAAAGATCTTCTGGGTGCCATTCCCGTGGTGGAGGTCCCAGTCAATGATCGCCACGCGCTCGACCCGCTCCAGGGCCCAGGCAGCGGCTATCGCGGCGTTGTTGAAGATGCAGAATCCCATCGCCCTGTCCGGTTCCGCGTGGTGACCGGGAGGGCGGATGAGGGCAAAGCAGTGCTCCCCTCCCAGTGCCCGCCGGACCGCTGCAATCGAGGACCCCACGGCGAGGGCTGCAACATGGAACGTCTCCCCGGTCACGTACGTGTCCATGTCAAGGTACCTCCGGCCCCCATACGAGCAGAGCTCCTCGATCATGCGGATGTGCCGGTGATCATGGACCCGTGCTATGTCTTCGATATCTGCTTCTTCCGCGGGCCTCCTCCTGATATCCGGGGGGATGCTGGAGAGGACGGAAAGGAGGCGCCGGCTGTTCTCTTCGTGCCAGGAGAGGTCGTGTCTGGTAAATTCCTCGCTGTATATAACCGAACACCGGGATGCCATTCACCCAACCGGGAGACCCTGCAGGACTGCCTCTTCGGGGACTTCAATCTCCCGCCCCGTGCCTGCGATACGGTATTTCCCTTTTGCCCTGACCTCGTACGGTGACCCTGCCGTTGCGTACGGGACGATGAAGACACCCCCCGTGCTCTTCTGCCTGTACGTAAACTCTCGTCCCGTATTGGTGACAACCTGGACCTCTATCGTGCCATCACCCGTGATACGCGCGCCGGGGACATATTCGAATACCTTGACGTACTTGAGGTCATAGCGTGATGAATCTCCGTAACCGGCCAGCACGTTCGTCGGCGATTCGTGGACGAGCCGGTAGTGCCGGAGGGCCGGGACCTCTTCGATGGGAGTCAGGATGTTCGAGGAGAGGACCATGGCCTTCATCCCGGGCGGTGCGTTCCGGTTGTAGGCCTCGGCTGCCGCTATTGCCGCAGTGGCCTCCATCACCTCTGCTTTTGTTGCGACGGGGTATGCTGCCCGGCCTAGGTTGGCCTCCACGTAGTAGACCTGCCCGGGTTCTGCCATGGACCCGTCAAAGTTGTGGAGACGGGAGACGATCGTCCGGTGATACGGGGCCAGGTACATTTGGAGCGGGGTATAGGTGCCTGGCTTGTCCTGGGCCGGGGCAAGGATGGTGGCGACGTAGGGGGAGATCCCTGCAGTGGTATTGAACCAGGTCGCCATGGCCCAGAACTTCCCCGTATCCATCTCGATATCGGTCATGACGTACCGGACCCCGAGCGTGTCAGCGATTGCCCGGTTCCTCTCCTCGGACTCCACCATGAAGAACGATGCGGCGCCGTTCTCCCCGGCAACACCCGACTGGAACGGGTTGGCATTCGGGATGCGCTTGGCGATGTAGGTGATCAGGTGGCCGTAGTCCCACCACGACATGACACCGTAGGATTCAGGGGGATACCGGAACGTCTCCTTGTCGTAAATCCGGTAGTAATCAACGCCCGGGTCGGGTGTCCCGGCTCCCAGCCACTCGAGGGACTCCCGCCAGTCGGGGTTCATGCGGAGTCCCCCGGATGATGCGACCCGGAACTCGTAGGAGACCTGGAAATACGCAAAGATGAGAGCGATGGCGATAACCACCGCAAGTACCCCGATCTTGGTGGGATCTCTCCTGCGGGCCGCAGGTTCCTGCTTTGCCTGCTTCTTCCCCTTCAGTTTTGCCCTGGACCTCTCCGTGGCAGGCTCTTTTGTTCTCTCCCCCCTCTCAGCGGTCAGGAGGGAGGAGATATCCTTCCAGCCCCATCCGACGACCCATCCCACGAAAAGTCCTGAGAGGAGGGCAAGGGGGGCTGCAAAGTAGTATTCATACCTGATATGCTGCCATGTCGCGATGATGATGACCAGGGACCAGACGAGGACGACCAGGTGTTCGTCCCTCTTCTCCTTCCAGAGCAGGACGCAGAGGAGAACAAGGCCCGCGGCCAGAAGGACCAGCCCGAGCCCGAAGTTGTCCCATGCATCAGCGGCAGTCCATGACCGGGCCTCCTGGATGGTAAGGTAGAGCTCGTTCTGTCCGAAGAACTGGGCTATACTCGCTAAAAACGTGGAAAAAAGGCCGGGGAGAGCGATCGCAAAGAATCCGAAGACAACCACGAACAGACCTGCTAAGCCCGCGAGGTACTGCACCTGCCCCTTCTTTTGGAAGATACGCCCGAGAGCATAGAGGACCGCGGTCCCGAGGATGATGAGGAGGTAGGCGAGGGGGTGCCCCAGCGTGTAGTAGTCGAACTGGAACCCTTCCTTGTGTACCCCGAATACGAGGAAACTCGCGGCCGCGATACCGAACGTCACGGTGTTGAGGAGGAGGAGCGAGTCTCCCTTCAGACCGCGGAAAAATCCCCATGCAAACAAGAAAAACGTGGTTATTGCCACGATGAACGCAAAGAGAACCATCGTCGGCATCACGAGGAGGCCAAGGACGTAAGAGATACCACAGGAAACGGCAAGGAGGAGGGGCATGCACAGTGTTTCACGCCGGGAAAAGTCCACCGGGTGTTCCCGGGCGTAGGACAGGGCCCATGTGTAACAGAGAATGAAAATGGTGCTGAAGAGGACCTCGGCGACGTGGTGGTCAAGGTACCCGTACAGGGAGCGGTAGAAGAACTGGCCGCTGACGACCGCAATGAAAAATGCGGAGAAAAGGCCTGTTGCAGTCCCGGAGATCTTCCTGCCGAGGAGGAACATGACCGGGACCATGAGGGCAGCCATGGCAGGCGGCACGAGGAGGCTGACAGATATGATCTCCGGGCGAGTGGTTGCCCCGAGGGCAAGGCAGAGGCCGGATAGTATCCAGATGAAGAGGGGTCCCCAGTGGATGACCTGGCCGTTCGGGTAGAGCGTCATGGCCTCAAACCAGTTGTAGGCCGGGAAATTGACGTTCATCTGCTCGACCTGGCGGAGGTTGTACATGGGGTCATCACTCCCGACCAGGTTGAGGATGTCAGTTGACCCGAGGGCAGCCGAGGGGAGTACTCGTATCCAGACCATGAAGAGGGCCATGAGAGCCAGTAAAATGACAATCAGGTACTTCTTGTATTGCATGAAACCGGGGGCTTCCATGGTATCTTTTCCCTTTCTCCTTTGAGGACATGTTGGCACCCCTCCATTTTAATCCTTTGTACTTATCCGGTAGATCCGGGCATTTTCGGTAATTTCTGCCATGAAAAAAGGATATTTAAGTCCCGGGGTCGGAGAATTGGGGGTATCCCCGGCGGGAGGCTATACCCGTTATCGGGAGAGGGCCCCGACCATTTCCCGGGCGCGGTTGGCAAATACAGGAAAATCAAAGAGCTCGGCCCTTCGCCGGCATGCATCCCCAAACTCGTCTGACTTCTCCCCGACTTCCCTCACGGCAGCGCAGATTTCGAGAATATCGGGTGAAACGAGCCTCCCGCACACACCGTCGACAACAGTCTCCTGGTACCCCCCCTCGCGGACCGCGACGACGGGTTTCCCGCTCGCCATGGCCTCGAGGGGAGTTATCCCAAAGTCCTCGTCGATTGCCGTCGTGATGAATCCCTCGCACCGCGAGTAGAGGTCCCGCATCTCTCCCTCGCCCTGGACGTGGCGGAACTCCACGTTCCCGGGGGCATTCCTGACAAGCTGCTCGAACCCGGGATATACCCTCCCTGCAATGACCAGTCTCTTCTCCGGCATCCTGCGGAACGCCTCGACCTGGAGGTCGACCCTCTTCCACTTGTCAACCCGCCCGAGCGAGAGCCAGTAGCCCTCAGATGGCCTCCAGGAGAACTTCTCCACGTGCACCGGGGGATAGAGGACGGCGGCGTCCCGGCGGTAGACTTTCTGGATGCGGTTCCTGACCGTGTGGGAGATGCAGGCAATATTCCGGACGTAATGATCCACAAAACGCCTGTCGATGTACCGTGCCAGGGCAAGGCCCGGGACATAGAATGCCTTTTGGGCCAGGCCCTTCTCCGCGATGAAGTGGTAATACATGTCATAGAGGGCCCGCCGGGGCGTCAGCATGTAGTACAGGTGGGCAACGGGGTGGACGAGGTAGCGGATGGCCATGTCATCGATGCAGACCACGACGTCGTAATCAAGGGAGACCTTCCGGAAGAGGCGCATCCCTGCCAGCTGCCGGAGGGGTTCTCCCGGGAGAGGGTGGCCGAGGGAGACGAGGGGGACCCGGCGCTCGGGTTCATAGTGGGACACGATCTCCTCGCGGAAAGTGGGGACGACGACCTCTGCCCCGAGTGCCCGGGCCAGGTCGAGGATGAGGCGTTCGGCACCGCCAAGGACAGAGAAATCGTAGCCCGAAAGGACGCCGATCTTCACTCCCGAATCACCATCCCGTACCCGGCAAAAACTTCCCGGCCCTCATATTTTCCGTCCTTCCATGGCCATTTTTTCGAGGAAGATATCCCTCCACCGCAACGCAATGTTCTCCCACCGGAGATCCTCCGGCACGGGGTATCTCTTGTCCCTGCCCCTGTACACGACTTCGAGCGCCTCCCGCAGGGCACCGGGGTCTTCCGGTGGGACGAAAAATACCCCCTCGTAGGATCCGAGGCTCTCGACCATGCCTCCTGTCCGGGATGCGATGACGGGAAGGCCAAAGGACATCGCGATGTGGCATACCGCACAGGGATCGTGCGATTCACGCGTGTACGGACCGGCAAAGACATCGGCCGCGGAGTAGTAGAGGGAGACCTCCCTGTCGCTGATATACCGGTCAACGATGCTGATCCTGTCACGGTCAGGGGAACGGCGTGCCATATCGACCGACTCCTGGTCTTCCCATGCCTCCCCCACGATGCAGAGACGCGATTTTTCCTTGAGGGGGGGCGGGAGAAGTTCAAACGCCTCGATCAGGTAGCGCACGCCCTTGAACTTTCGCAATAGTCCAAAGAAGAGGATGACGTAATCTTCCCCTATCCCCAGTGCCTTCCGTGCCTCCTCCTGGTCAACCCGTGTATACTGGTCATAGAGCCCGTGGGGAATGATATGGATGTCACGTGCAGGGATGTGGTAGCGCCCGACGATCAGGTCGCGGTCGTACCGCGTGTGGGTCACGAATCCTCCTGCAAGGGATCGGACCAGCCACCCGGTGACGCGGGCATACACGCGCAGGGGGGGACTTGCGTCCTCGAGCGGGTCAACAGGCTCATGGAACTCGATCATCACAAGCCGTCTCTTCCAGGTGAGTGCCTGGATGAAGAGGTACATGTGGGCCACGCTCGACGTCCACCAGGGCAGAATGACCATGTCTGATTTCCGTGCCACGGCGTATGCTTTCATCCAGCTGACAGGGTTGTACCAGTCCATGACCTCATGGACCCCCACACCCGGAAGGAAACCTTCGGCGGACAGGTCTTTTCCGACGCGTTTCCACCCCGGGAAAAGTTTCTTCGGGAGCATGTGCCGGAAGAGAAGGGCATCGACCTTGGCGACTGATGAGAGTGCGTTCGCAAGGCGTATCGTGAAATACGTGATTCCCGAAAGGAACCTCTTTGAGGGGCCGAAAACTGCCACCCTCGCCGTGCCCGCCCACATTTTCCCGTCCTGGCCCGCCGGATCCTTTCCCGTCTCTCTCCCGTCCATTCCGTCACTCCACCGTCACGCTCTTGGCGAGGTTCCGGGGCTGGTCAATCTCCCGTCCCAGTGCCTCTGCCGTCCGGTACGCGAGGAGCTGCAGCAGGACGGCAGCCCCAAGAACTGCAGAGACCATGTCCCCATCCGGGAGCGGTATGAGGACATCGGCAATGTCCCGGAGTTCCTGCGAATTCCCATCCCCGATGACGATGAGGGGAACGCCCCTGGCCTTCATCTCCCTGATATTGGATACCATCGCAGGGAAGGTCTCTCCAGGGGGAGAGAGTGCGATAACCGGGGTCTTGTGCGAGAGGAGGGCAAACGGCCCATGCTTGATCTCCCCTGCCGCGTACCCCTCGGCATGGATGTACGTGATCTCCTTCATCTTGAGTGCCCCTTCCAGCGCAAGGGGAAAGAACGGTCCCCTACCCACGAAAAAGATGGACTGGGCCCCCCTGCACAGGTCAACCGCAGGAGAGATGTCCTGCAGCAGGGCTTCCCCGATTGCCTCGTGACCGGAGAGGACTGACTTCCGGAGCCGGCCACCGCCCATCACATCGGCAAGGTAGAAAAAGACCGCCAGCTCCGCGATGAAAGACTTTGTCGCCGCGACACTTATCTCCGGGCCGGCCCGCATGAAGAGGGTGTAATCCGCGAGCCGGGTGATGCTGCTTCCCAGAACATTTGTGACGGCCAGGGTCGGGTGGTTGTGCATGCGCGCCTGCTTCAGTGCAGAGAGGGTATCGGCAGTTTCTCCCGACTGGGTCACGGCGACCACGAGGTCGCCTCCCGGAGGGGTACGGTACCTGAATTCAGAGGCGATCTCGGCCCTCACCGGAATGCCGCAGTACTCCTCGATGAGGTACTGGCAGAAGAGGCATGCGTTGTACGACGTCCCGCATGCAACGAGGGTGATGCCGGAGAAGTCCTTGAGCACGTCAGGTATGGGCTCTGCATACAGGGCTCTCACTGTCGATGAAAAGACCGATTGCTGCTCGTATATCTCCTTCTGCATGTAGTGGGCAAAGCCACCGAGGCGGACCTCTGCGACGTCCCAGTCTACTTTCCGGACGGGCCGGTCGGCCTGTTCTCCTCCGTGCCATATGGTCGGCCCCGAGGGCAGGAGCGTCGCGACATCCCCGTCCTCGAGGTAGACGACGCGGTCGGTGTGTTCGAGAATGGCTGTCACGTCGGAAGCGGCAATGCAGGCACGGTCCGCGACCCCGATGACGAGCGGACTCTCCTTCCTTGCCGCAACGATCCCCTCGTTTCCCCCTGCAACGGCAAGGATGGCATAACTCCCCTCGAGCTGTGGGAGGACGGCTCTCACAGCAGAGAGGAGATCGCCCCAAAAATGTTCCTCGACAAGGTGCGCAATGACCTCCGTGTCCGTCTCCGACCGGAACGTGTGCCCACGCCCCTCGAGTTCCCGCCTGATTGACGCGTAGTTCTCGATGATGCCGTTGTGCACGATGGCGATTGTACCCCGGCAGTCGGTATGCGGGTGGGCATTCGCATCACTCGGTTCCCCATGAGTCGCCCACCGGGTATGACCAATGGCGGTTCTTCCCTTCCTGCGCAGGACGGGGGGATTCACCTGCGATATCTTGCCCCTCTTCTTCCAGACCCAGAGGTCGCTGTCTGATACGACCGCGATGCCAAAGGAGTCGTACCCCCTGTACTCAAGTCTTTTCAAGCCCTCGAGTACGAGGGGGGCTGCCCTCTTCTCCCCCGTATACCCGATTATCCCGCACACCCTTATACCACCAGGCTGCCGTCACCGATGGCATCTGTTCCATGGACCTGCCTGTTCCCACGGATGGTCACGTTATTTCCCACGATGGCGGCCCGCAACGTCGTGAAGGGCCCTATCCGGGCTTTCTCCCCGGTGACTGCCCCAAAGCAACCCCTGACCTGTTCACCCTCGATCTCGAGGAGGGGAGAGGCTGTCACCGTGCTTGAATGGTCGTCCAGGCGGCAACCTTCTCCAATGACCGCGTCCCTCACGAGCGAGTGGGGACCGACCACGGCATCGTCGAGGATGATACTGTTCCCGACAACCGAGACCGGGCCAACCTGGACCCTGTTCCCGATGGATGTATGGGGCATGATGCACGCCTGTGGCCCGATCTCGCACTCCGCGCCGATGACGGCCGGTCCCATGATGGTGCACCCGGGAAGAACCTTTGTGCCCGCACCGATCCGGACATGCCCCTGGACCACGGCCCCGGCAGAGATCTCGCCTGCCTTTTCGGGAGATGCCGCGGGGATGAGGAGCCGGTTCATGGAGAGGAGGTCCCAGGGGTAGATGGCGTCCTGCCAGTCAGCGGCGGTGACAGCTCTCATCTTCCTCCCGGATTCCAGGAACGCGCTGACCGCGTCGGTGAGGTCAGGCTGCCTGATGTAGTCAAAAAAGTCCAGGTCGAGCGAGAATATACCGGTCGAGATTGTAAACCCGGGCGCCTGTTCCGGTTTTTCGACGATACGCATCACGTGACCGCGCCGAATCTCCACGACCCCGAAGTTGGAGGGGTACGGGTGGTCCTTGACGAGGACCGCGTCCGGCACGTCCTTGACCCGCGCGATGGATGCACTGTCGACGTAGTTGTCACCCGGGAGCACGAGGAACCGCCCCGAAAGGTTTTCGCGCGCCTGCAGGAGGGCATGGGCTGTCCCAAGGGGCTTGTTCTGCACGACCACGCGCACGGGGAACCCCTCCTCGTTGAGGTGGCGGATCACCTGTTCCCTGCGGTACCCGACAACGACGGTGATATCGCGGATACCGCACGCGAGGAGGGCCCGGATGACGTAATCGATGATGGGGACATTTGCGACCGGGATGAGGGCCTTGGGACGGCTCCTGGTGAGAGGCCGGAGCCTCTTTCCTTCCCCTGCTGCGAGTATAACTGCCTGCATCCTGCACCTACCTGACCTTTGTCCCGGGAGCGATATAACCCTCTACCAGGCAGTGGGGCCCGATGGCTGCACCGCTTCCAATGACCGCACCGACGTTGACTGAACAGTTGATCCCGAGCATCACGGCGTCCCCGATGACTGCCCCGAACTTCTTCCTCTTCGTGGAGAGCCCCCGGACTGTCACCTCGCCCCGGTCATGACGGAGGTTGGCAACCTTCGTCCCGGCCCCGAAGTTGCACCCGCTCCCGACCACCGAGTCGCCCAGGTAGTTGAAATGGGGGAGGTTCGTCCGGGGAAGGATGACCGAATTCTTGACTTCGGTCGCGTGCCCGATGTGGCAGCCGTCACCGATGGCCGTTGCCCCCCGGATGTAAGCATGGGGGCCGATCCGGCAGTCTTTCCCGATGATGCAGGGTCCCTCGATGTAGCACCCGGCCATGACCACCGACCGTTCCCCGACATGAACCGGGCCTTTTATAACGACACCCTCCTCCACGGTACCCCTGACCTCCGGGGAAATTTCCGGGATCATCTTTTCGTTTGCAGAGAGCAGGTCCCAGGGGTAGCCGACGTCGAGCCATGACGTGACCGTCACGGCACGCAGCACTCCCCGGGCAATCAGGACCCCCAGGGCATCCGTGAGCTCGCGCTCGCCCCGGGGGGAGAGCCCGACACCCCCGATGAGGGGGAATATGTCCTCCCCGAAGTGGTATATCCCGGCATTCACGAGGTTCCCGGCAGGTTCCTTCGCCTTCTCCCAGAGCCCCGTGACCCTGTCGCCACTGACCTTGACGACCCCGTAATCCTCGGGATGGTCGGAGGGCGCAACTCCGAGGGTGGACGGGCCGGCTGCAATGACGCCCCGTATGTCTTGGGAAGAGAGGACCATGTCCCCGTTCATCAGGATGAAATTGCCCCCAACCCACTCCTCTGCGGTGGCGAGCGCATCGGCAGTGCCCCTCTGGTGCCGCTGCACCACGTACCCGATGCGGACGCCAAAATCCCTCCCGTCCCCGAAGTACTGGCGGACCTCTTCCTCCCTGTACCCCACGACAAGGAGAATATCTGATATCCCGGCATCCCGGGCAGCACCGATGAGGTGTTCGAGCATGGGGCGGTTTGCAAGCGGCAGCATGACCTTGGGGCGTGTCGCCGTGAGCGGCCGCATCCTCTTTCCCTCTCCTGCTGCCAGGATGACGCACTGCATACCAGGTACCCTCTCACTCCCGCGATATCTCTTTTTTCCATTTTTTGACCCGCGAAAGCCCCTCGTCGAGGAGTGCCTTTGCGGCATCCGTCGTTTTGCCCTCTGCCGTCACCCGTATTTTTGGCTCCGTGCCGGACGCACGCACGAGGTACCAACCGTCCTCTCTCTCCACCCGGATTCCGTCGGTAGGCACGTCAGCACCCAATGCCACCAGGACGTCCGCCGACCGCGTGCAGTGCACCGAAGTCCTCAAAACGGGGTACCGGGGAATCGCATCGACTTCACCCGCGATATCCCACTCGGACGCCATCTGGCAGAAGAGGGCGGCGGCGAAAGGCCCGTCGGGGCAGAGCGAGTGCCTGGGAAAGATCCATGCCCCCGAGGGCTCTCCCCCAAAGTCCCCCCCGGAAAGGAGGGCTTCCGAGACGTAGCTGTCCCCGACGGGGGTCCGCGTGACGTCTGCCCAGTCGTCGATTGCCATGCTTGCATCCGTTGTCGTGACGACTTTCCTTGCCCCCAGGAACCGCGCAAAGAGGATGAGGAGGGTGTCTCCCGGTATGTACCGTCCCCGGCTGTCAAACGCTGCCATGCGGTCGGCGTCCCCGTCGTGGACGACGGCACCGTCGGCTCCCCACCGGCGAACGAGCGCGCCGATGTAGGCGAGCGCCTCTTCCGACGGTTCTGACGGACGGGGAAAAAAACCCGTCGGCGAACAGTTGATGGCCCGGACATCCGCGCCGATCCCTGCAAGGAGGTGGGGGCTTGCCACGCTCCCTGCACCACCCCCGCAGTCCAGTACAACTTTCACCTTCCTCGCGCACGAGACCTTCCCGGTAATGTCCCTGATGTAGGGGGAGAGGATCTCCCTCTCCTCGACCTGCCCGAACAGGGATGGGTCTCCCCTGCCCGACCGCTGCAGACGTTCCCCGAGCAGCACTTCGATCTCCTGCTGCCGGGTTCTCGTGAACGATGCTCCCCCGGGAGAAAAGACCTTCATCCCGTTGAATTCAGGGGGGTTGTGCGAGGCTGTCACCATGCACCCCGCCGCCCCGTCCGGGACGGCATGCGCGAGGGCGGGTGTCGGGACGAGCCCTGCGAGGAGGACACAACCCCCCCGGGAGAGGGTCCCCGATGCAAACGCCCGGGAGATGACAGGAGAACTGGTACGGGTGTCGTGCCCGAGGAGGACGACCCCGGGCCTCTCCCCGAGCGCACTGCCGAGGGCGAGCGCACACTCGACGAGTTCCCGGCTATAGACTGCCCGGATGCCTGAAGAGCCAAAACGCATTGTCATTCCAGTTGTGGCCGGGAGAAACAGAGTTAACCCTCCCCGTAGGGGCACCAGTGGGGGAGGCTCTCAAGGCACGCGATACCTGACGTGGACGGACCGACGAGGAGTATCTTTTCTGGCCCCCCCTCTTCCAGCAGGGATCCAAACTCCGGGGATAGGAGGCCCTCTCCCCCGACGAGAACGACGTCCCCCCCGCCGGGGCTGTCTGTATGCCGGGGGAAGGACCGGAGCACGTGGCCGGGAATTTCCAGGCCCCCGACCGCCTTCTCCCCGATCCTGGCGCGGAGGTCTGCCATGCAGGCAGCGTGGCACCCGGGGTTGCAGGACCGCCGTGCCCGCGAGATGCACATAAAACCGGTCAATACGTTGATGATTGCACAGGCAGCGGCCCTGTGTGCTGGTTTTTCCAGTGCCGCCGAAAAGAGGAACGGCAGGCGGGTCGTCCCCCTCGTGGGCTCAAACGTCACGAACTCTGCTATCCTCCCGCCAAAGGATACTTCCATGCAGGCTCCCTTCTCGAACTGGCAGACTTTCCGGTCAGGGTTGACCGAGAGGACGATGTTCCCGTCCTCGTACCCGCAGCCGCGTGTCATTTCCCGCAGCTTTCCAACGGCACTATGCACGATATCCATCTCTTACACCTCCCCCCGGGTCCCGGAGCAGGACCCGGCATGGCGACCCGTCCAGCCCCTCGAGGCGGAGCGGCAACGCCACCATCCAGTATATTCCCGGTGCGATACCCGAGAGGTCAAGGAACTCGATCACGGCAGTGTTCCGGGAGAGGAGTGCCCGGTGGACCGCCCCATCACCCGAATAAGGCTCAATTGACGGGGAATCAATCCCGACGCACCGGGTCCCGGCCTGCACGAGGGCTTCCGCGCACGCGAGCGAGAGCCCGGGGTAGTCCTCCCTGAAGGTTTTTTCCCCCGAGTACCACGTCTTGAAGAGGAGCCTTTCTGCCCTTGCTCCCCCGAGATCCCAGGGCCCGATCTCCGTTTTCCTCCCGGGCACGGGGAGGACCGTGACCTCCCCGACGAGGACGCGGGGCGGGATCTCGTGGACGGCTGCACCACCCGCGATGTAGTGGGAGGGTGCATCGATGTGGGTGCCGCTGTGGGTCGAGAGGTGGATCTCCGAGATCCTGTACCGGCCCCTGTCCTCCTGCCGGAACGAGGGGACGATGTCGCCGGGGTAGACGGGTGTCCCTTCCCCCAGCGGACGGGTCACGTCATGCCATGCCATTTCCCGTTCGGCCCTCCCAGCCAAACTCCCCCAGGAGGGGGACGAACACGACCCCGCCGTGCGAGGTCCTCGTGACCTTTCCCCCCCTCTTCTCGAGCCTGACGAGTTCCTGGAGGTCCCGTCCCCCGACGGGGGCGACCAGCCTTCCCCCCTCGGCCAGCTGGTCCACGAGGGGTTCGGGGACCGCGGGGGCGGCAGCCGTGATAATTATCCCCTGGTAGGGTGCGGCAGAGGGATAACCCCGGGTCCCGTCCCCTACGACCACCCGCACCCCCGTGTACCCTGCCCTCCGGAGGTTCCCCTCCGCGATCCGCGCGACCTCGGGGATCCGTTCCATCGAAATGACCTCGGCACCGAGCGTGGCGAGCACGGCCGCCTGGTACCCACTCCCCGCACCCACCTCGAGGACGCGATCGCCGGGGGAGACAGCGAGGAGCTCTGTCATCAGGGCGACGATGTAGGGCTGGGAGATGGTCTGGCCGTGCCCGATGGGGAGGGGAAAGTCCCGGTAGGCCGCACTCTCGTACCCGGCAGGCACGAAGAGGTGGCGCGGGACCTTCCGCATCGCGTCAAGGACCCTCCGGTCCGCAATACCGCGGGCCGCGATCTGGTGCTCAACCATCGCCTCCCTTTCCTTCTCCCACGGGTCATGGGTCACTGGCATCCACCTCATCCCCGGTCTGCGCACCCTTTCCTGCGAGCATCCTTCTTCCTGATCGCACCGTTTCGTCCCGGCGACGCCGGCTGCCCCGCGGGCCGCTAGAACCCGCTCCTCTCTGCCGCGTCGATGGCGGCATCGATCTGGGCCTGCAGCGCGTTCGGCAGCCCGGCGATCTTCACATCGAGGAACCCCCTGATGATCGTTGCCGTCGCGACGTCCTCATCGAGACCGCGGGACATCAGGTACTCGATCTCGTCACGGGCTATCTTTCCAACGGCAGCCTCGTGGGAGAGCTCGGTATCCACGACGTTGCCCTTGATCTCGGGGATGGCGTGGATAACCCCGTCCCGGAGGATGAGTCCCCTGCACTCGATGTGCCCCTTCGTGTGCCGCGATACCCCCTCGATCATGCCGCGGGAGATGATGGTCCCGCCCGTCGTGATGGCCCGCGTGACCAGCTCGGCGCTCGACCCCTCTGCCGTGAGACGGGCGACCGACCCGAGATCCATGTTCGAGCCCGGCGTGCACACGACAATGCTGCTGAACAGGGCTACCGCGTTCCTCCCGGCAAGCTCGACGAAGGGGGCCATCTGGACCTTCCTGACCGGCTGCATGCAGACGTAGTTGGAGATGAACACGCCGTCCTCCTCCACGCGGGCAGCGCTCCGGGGAAAGACACTGATCTCCTCGCCCCAGTTGTGGATCATCGTCGATGTGACGCGGGCTCCCTTGCCCACGTAGAACTCGGTCACCCCGATGTGCGACCCGGTCTTCGTATAGGAGGCACTGGCGCAGCCCGATATGATGTGCAGTTCGGCACCTTCCTCGGCGATGATGATGTTATGCACGTGCTGGACGGGACTGCGGGCCAAAAAAAGGCATGCCTGGAGGGGGTATATCGTCTTGCTCCCCTTGCGGGCGATGATCACGAAGCCCCGCGGTTCGGGCTGGTCAGCGACGTACTTCGTGTACTGGTCCTTGTCCCCTTTGACCAGGTTCCAGGAATACGCGGAGAGCCAGTCGTACTTGCGCAGCGCCTCGTGGATGGGGAGGACCTCGATTCCCTCGTTGAGGGAGGTCCACTGCCTGATCTCCTGGTCGACCTGGAAAAAACTCCCCTCCCTGTTCTTCATCTCCACTTCAAGGCCCGTCAGGGTCAACTTCTCCCTGTCTTCGGGCGAGAGTTCGCTCATCTTCCCTAGATCTTCTGGCATGCCAGGCACTCCTTGTATCCCGACGTCTTGATCACCTTGAGGATCTCCCGGGGGTTCCCGTGGCACCGGAAGACACCATCGCACATCACGTGGCCGAAGTCCGCATCCAGGTAATCGAGGATGTAGCCCGTGTGCGTGATCACAAGACCGCTCTTCTTGCGGTTCACGATGTGGACGTCCTTTTCGAGCAGGCGGGCGATCGCGTTTCCAATCAGGGTGATGTTCTCGAGGTCGACCCCGCTCTCCGGCTCGTCCAGCATCACGAAGTCCGGCTGCTGGACCATGAGCTGGAGGACTTCGCTCCTCTTGATCTCCCCGCCGGAGAACCCGAGGTTGATCGCACGGTCCATAAACCCGTCCATGTGGAGGAACCGTGCATACTCACTGACCATCCCGGCCCTGTCCCCGGACGTGACGGCAAGGAGCTTGCCCAGTTTCAGGCCGGAGACCGTCGGGGGTCGCTGGAAGAGCATCCCGATGCCCATCTTTGCCCGCTCGTGGATGGGCATGCCCGTGATGTCCTTTCCCTTGAACCGGATAGTGCCCTTCGTCACCTCAAGGCCGGAAAAACCCATGATGGCACGCAGCAGCGTTGTCTTTCCCGACCCGTTCGGGCCCATGAGCACGTGTGTCTCCCCTTCCCTGATGGTCAGGTCGATGTCATGGAGGACTTCCCTGTCCCCGATCTTCACATGCAGGTCTTCTATCTCGAGCATCTCTTTCCTCCCGGCATATCCTCACCCCGTATATCTCGGGGGGAGAGGATTAAACGGTTGTGAAGGTGACCCCTGCCGGACCGGCCCCCCCCAAGGGGGTGGAGCCCCCTTGGGGGGGCTTCACCGGAGTGACGCAAGAAATGCGACCATGCCCTTCCTGTCGTACTGGTGCGTGGCGAGGGTATTGTACCGGTCCACGAGGAGGTTGTGCCGTTCGAGGAGGGCGAGGAGGCGGGACCTCTGCGCGTTATAATCCCTGACCCTGGCATTGTACGCGGCAACGCGGGAATAATACCCGGCATCAGCCACGCGGGGCGCAGTTGCTTCCAGGGACGCCCTCATCGCGTCCAGTTCCCTCTTCTCTTCCGAGAGGGCGTCCTCGAGCTCCCGTACCTGCTCCTTTTCCAGGCCGATCTCGCGCTCCATCTCCCCCATGGCAGCAGCCAGTGCCGCCGTTTCTCTACACCGGGTATAATTGAGCGTCCCCTCCCCGACCGGGATGACAAGGGGCACCGAGGTGAGGCGGACCCCGCCGGCAAGTTCCCCTGGCGGGACACCGACGAATGTCACGTTCGTCGTCTCGACGTAGGCGTACCCCGTCCCCGCGTATCCCGGGCCGCTGCACCCCACCCCGACCGCCATGTGGCCCTCCTTTTCAAAGAAGAGGAGCGCGGTCCGGTAGTTTTCCCGGGAGAGAAGGGATCCGAGCAGGAGGCTCTTGTCGTCGCAGTCGCCCGCGCCATCGACCCAGACCTCGATCGGGAACCGGGGGTCGGATGACTGCTGGTCCTCGTAGGGGATGGACTGGACAAAGACCGAGAGGAGCTCGATGTACTCGTCGCTGTCGAGTCCCCGCGATTCCCTGACAGCGCGGAGGACGGCAAGGAGGTTGTCAAAGAACCCGTCCTGGTGCGGGTCCGCCATGAGGGCCCGGTAGATCCCTGCCCTCCATTCAGACTCCGGGATGCGCTGGTCAAAGATCCGTGCACCCTTGTCGGCCCTGCGTGCACCGGTATACACGGCCGCGTCCACCGGGACCTCGACGGTCACGGAAAAATCCTCGAACCGGAACGTGAAGGGAGGGGGGGAGGGGACTGTCTCCCCCGGGACCGGGACGATGGCGGGGTAGACGGCGGGCGGGTGCGCCCAGGGAAGAACGTCGGTGCACCCGGCGGCAAGTATCCCGAGAGCGACTGCCACGACCAGGGGGAGGATGTTGCAGGAACGCACCTCTCATCACTCCGGACCTGTCCCCTCCAGGTACTCCCGGAGGGATGCGATCGAGGCGATGACTGCCGTTGGTGGCTTCCTGGCCTGGGCCAGGCTCTCCGGCGAGAACTTCCCGGTCCGGACGAGGAGACCCCCCATACCGATCCCCATTGCCCCCCCGATATCAGAGACGACATCGTCCCCGATCATGGCGGCCTCTCCGGGCGCCAGTCCCAGGGACCGGAGGCCTGCCCGGAAAAACTCAGGGCTCGGTTTCCCGACGAGCTCGGCTTTTCGGCCGGTTGCATACTCGAGTGCAACAACAAAGGGGCCGGCAGAGAGGGAGAGGCCGTCAGTGTCGCGGAAGTACCGGTCCTTTTCCAGGGCAATGAAGGGGACGCCCTCGTGGATGAGCCGGAATGCCCCATTGAGGGAGGAATACGTGAAGCTGTCCCCGCAGTCCCCGATCACGACGGCGTCGCACCCCGTCCGGGATGGCACGAGACCCGCGTTTGAGAAGTCCTCCCGGACATCCTCTGTCGTGAGGAGGAAGACCCGTGAACCGCTCCGCTTCCGGATCAGGTCAGCCGCAGCGACTGCGGGGGTAAGGACCATGCCGGGTGTGGCAGAAATTCCCCATTCTCCGAGCATCCTGACAAGGCTCCGGACTGACCTCCGCGTGCTGTTCGAGATGTACCGGAAAGGATACCCGCACTCCTGTAACCAGGCGATGGTCGCGGCCGCCCCGGGAAGCGGGGTGGTCCCTGTGTACACGACGCCGTCGAGGTCGATGAGAAAACCGCGGAACTTTACCATCCGGAAATCTCCCCCGGGAATGCCATGTCCAACTCCGCTCCTCCCCCTGCGTCCCGGTGTCCCGGATGAGGGGGGGCTCCCTTCCCGGTCAGATACCTTCCTGAGGTTTTTACCCGGTGGATAATGTCCCTTCCCTTTTTTCTTCTCCACGCGGGCATTCCGGCATCCCCCCACCGGGGGCCCTTCCCGCCGGAATATTCCTTCTGCACACCCTGACCATGCCCTCTCCCCGGCCGGAATTCGTCCAAGGCCCCGGGAGGGGAATCGGTTCCCGCCCTGTTTTTTCCTGTCCGCACACTTTCACGGTGCACGGAGAGAGGATAAGTGCATTTCCCCCACACAGTGCCTTATAACCAAATGACCCTGCCCCTGGTCTTTGAGACCGCCAGCAGGCTCTGGCGGGACCGCGTCTCGGGATCGCGTGACTATTCCGTCATCCAAAACGACAGGTTCCACCGGGCCTTCCTCTCCCACTCTCCCGTCCTTGAGTCCGAGTACCGCGAGACGATCCGCCTCAAGTCCGCACTTCTCAGGTTATATGAGGACCGGTCCCTCGAGGAGGTCTTCCCGGGGGACTGCATCAGTACACCGGAGGGAGAGGTCTACTGTATCCGGCGGGATCACCCGCTCCGCCTTCCGGTCGGAGACCATCCGGACGTGCGGGGACAGCTCCTCTCGGACTTGACTCTCGTCTACGGTATCGGGAGGCAGACGGCAAGGCACCTGAAAAGGAGGGGGTACCGGACGATTGCGGACCTCCTCTCCCACCGGCGGTTCGGCGCACGTGCCCGGGAGTGCCTGCACGTCCTGACCGAGGGGTCGCCTGCCGACGTCCTCGCCCTCGTCTCCCGCTGGTACCCCCCTTCCCACCCCCGGTACACCTCCTCCGCCCGGCTCTTTGCAGAGGAGGACTTTCTCTTCCTGGACCTCGAGACTCTCGGCATCTTCCAGCGACCCATTATCCTCGTCGGCCTGGCCTCTCTCAAAGACCAAAAATTGGTCACCGAGCAGTTCCTCGTGCGGGAGATGGCAGAGGAGTTGCCCGCACTCCTCGCGACCATCGAGCGGTTCTCTGCCGGGAGGGTCCTTGTCACCTACAACGGCCGGTCCTTTGACGTGCCTTACCTCCGGGAGAGGTGTGCCCTGTACGGCGAGGAGTTTTCCGCCCCTGCCGTCCACTACGACCTCCTCCACCCCGCGAGGCAGCGGTACTCGGCAACGTTTTCCGACTGCCGGCTCTGCACCCTCGAGCGGGGGCTCTTTGGGATCACGAGGGGTCTTGACGTGCCCTCCCTGATGGTGCCGGAGTTCTACGAAGCGTACGTCACCCATGCGAACCCCGGTCCCCTCGTCCCGGTGGTCGAGCACAACTGCCAGGACCTTGTCTCGCTTGCGCGTCTCTTCTCCTGCTTCCTGGAGGAGACATGAGTCCCATCCGGGAAGCGCTGGATGCCCTCCAAAACGACGCCGGGCTCCAGGAAGGCTGGGTCTACGCCCGGGAGATACCGGCGAGGGATCCTGTCTTTGGATCCCTCGACCCACCGCTGCCCCCACAGATCAAGGGGTTCCTCGATTCCCGGGGCATCCACCTTTACTCGCACCAGTGCGAGGCAGTCTCGGCGTTCCGGGACGGCGAGAACTTCATCCTCACCACGCCGACGGCATCCGGAAAGACCCTGGCATTTGCCCTCCCTGTCTATGAGGAGCTTGTGACGCGGCCGGAGTCCACGTTCCTGTTCCTCTATCCCACAAAGGCGCTCACCCGCGACCAGGAGGTCGCACTCCGGGCCCTGGAAGGGGGTTTCTCGACGGGACCGGTGAGTGCGGTCTACGACGGGGACACGGAGACCAGCAGGCGTGGCCGGATACGACAGGAGGCACGGATCATCCTCTCGAACTGTTACGAGCTCCACCACATCCTCTCCTGGCACCACCAGTGGAGCAGGTTCTTCCGGGGGCTTTGCGCCGTCGTGGTCGACGAGGCCCACCGCTACCGGGGTGTCTTTGGCTCCCATGTCGCGCTGCTCCTCCGGCGGCTCCGGAGGGTGTGCAGGAACTATGGCGCAGCCCCCCGTTTCGTGCTCTCCTCCGCGACCCTCGCCAACCCGGCTGAGTTTGCCCGGAAACTCTGCGGGGTGCCTTTCCGCGTGATCTCGCGCGACGGTTCCCCGGGGGGCTCCCGGACGATCGCCTTCTACAACCCATGCCGCGAATGGCCCCCCCGCAGGTCGATGCACCACGACTCTGCCCGGGTCGTCGCCCGGTGCATGGAAGCCGGTCTCCAGACCCTCTGTTTTTCCGGGTCGCGAAGGACAGCGGAACTGGTTGCCTCCTGGACCAGGGAGGAGGTTGCAGACGTCTTCCGGCCCGCCCTGGAGGGGATGGTTGCCTCCTACCGGGCGGGGTACCTGCCGGAGGAGCGCAGGGCAATTGAGGAGGGTCTCAAGTCGGGCACGCTCCGGGGCGTTGTCTCCACGAACGCGCTCGAGCTCGGGATCGACGTCGGGACCCTCGATGCCGTGGTACTCTCGGGCTTTCCCGGGACGATGATGGCAGCCTGGCAGCAGGTTGGGCGTGCCGGCCGGAACGCACGGGATGCACTTGCAATCCTCGTTGCGTCCCCGAATCCCCTCGACCAGTACTTCATGCACCACCCGGACGCCTTCTTCGGGGCCCCCCTGGAGCATGCCATCATCGACCTTGAAAACCCTTACATCCTCTCCGGGCAGGTCCTGTGTGCGGCAGCCGAGCTGCCCCTCGACTGCGATGCGGACCGCGACCTCTTCCCCCCAACCCTCCCCCTCACCGTCTCCTCCCTTGCTGCCCAGTCCCTCCTGGGCAGGACCCGCAGGGGCTGGATATACGCGGGGACACGGCGGGCCGCAGACCTCGTCTCGCTCGAGGGGGGTTTTCGCGAGACCTTTGCGGTCCTGTGCAACGGGCGCGTCCTCGAGACCCTCGACCGGGCACAGGCATACCGGGAAGCCCACAAGGGTGCGATCCTCCTCCACCAGGGAGAACAGTTCCGGGTGGAGTCTTTCGACCTCGAGTCCCGGACGATTCATGTCACCCCTGTTGACGTGGACTACTATACCCGGCCCCTGAAATCGGGCTCTGTCAGGGTGACGGCAGTGAGGGCCAGCCGCGAGCTCCCCGGCGCCCGCCTCCATTACGGTGACGTGGAAGTGACAGAGCAGTACACCGCCTACAAGATGATCGAGCGGGAGAGTGTCATCGGGATCGAGCCCCTCGACCTCCCCCCCGTCCAGTTCCCGACGAGGAGTCTCTGGCTCGAGGTAGCCCCCGGGCCCTGCGATGCCGTCTCCCTGTCGGGGCGCGACCTTGCCGGCGGTCTCCACGGGATGGAACATGCCCTCATTGCCGTCATGCCTTTCCACGTGCTGTGTGACCGCTGGGATATCGGAGGACTCTCGACCCCCTGCGGCGGCGAGTCCGGGCAACCCACTGTCTTTGTTTACGACGGGTACGAGGGGGGGATCGGCCTTGCCGAGAAGGGGTACGAGATCTGTGAGACCCTTCTTTCGACTGCCCGGGCCCTCGTTGCAGACTGCGGATGCGACCGGGGGTGCCCGTCCTGCATCCTCTCCCCCAAGTGCGGGAGCGACAACCAGCCCCTCGACAAGGAAGCGGCTCACCAGCTGCTCTCCCTTGTCCTGGATAACGGGTGAAAAAAAAAAAAAAAAAAAAGAGACAGGGGGGACCTTACTTCTTGTCCCGGAGAACGCAGATGGATGCAGGTTCCCGGATCAGGAGCGCAAGGCTCTCTGTGACCGAGAACTCGAGGCTGTCCCCCGCGGGCCCGACGTACCCCACCGTCATGTCCTGGCCGAGAACGATCGATCCATACCGTTTCCCGGTTGCGAGCAGTACACCCCCACTCTTGAGGACAGGCGCCTTGTAGACGCCGTCCGTCACGATGGTCTGGATGTGTTCAAGTTCGGTGCTCTGGCCCTGGAGATACCTCCGGAAGAGGAGGTTGTACCGCGAAGGGGCCAGCGCGAGGGCATAGGGCCCATGGTACCCTGCCTCGTCGAGGATGATCATCGCCTGGATGATGTCATCCGCAGCCTTCCCCACGGTGTTCCACGAGGAAAGGGCGAGTGTCCCCGTCGCCTCGTGCGTCGTCAGACCTGTAACCCCGGCCGCACCCTCGAAGACGAGGGCATCTTCCTGCCGGGCGCACTCGATCGCGGCCTGGGCAGCGGGGGCTGCCGAGAAGGGGAGCCCGTTCTGTTCATAGGAGACGATATCCCGCAACCCGAGCGAGAAGCGGGTATAGATCATGTGAACGGGGACGAACTGGCTCACGGCAAGGCACTCGCTCACGCGGCAGTCCTCGAGCGGAACTGCCTTGAGGCCAAGGCCGTAGGGTCCCTCGATCTCGAGGAGTCTTCGCCCTGCAAGGACGCTTTTTGCTGAATCGACCATTGCCCGGTCAAGCAGGGACCAGGTCTTTGCACTGATAGGGGCATCGCTGCGCCCCAGGTACTGGCTGGACATGTCTTTTATCACCCCTTCAGCGACCCGATCGTCAGGGGATTCTCTTTCTTCTCTTCCGGCATGCTGGCTCCCTTCGGCTGTGCACGCTTTGCGATCTCTGCTTCCACTTCTGCTGCCCCCTGGGCATAGAAGTCAGGCTCGTCCGGAACGAGTTCCTGGAGCAGCCGCAAAAATTCACCGGCGTGCACGCGTTCCTCGTCGGCAATGTCGAGGAGGACTTCCCGTGCAAGATCGTTGTCGATGGACTCTGCAAGCTGGGTATACATCTGGACTGCCTCGTACTCGGCAGCGACCATCAGCCGGATGGCACGGACCAGCTCGGCCGGTGTCAGGATCCGGTCACTCTTCTTCCCGGAGAACGCTGTCCCAAATTCTGGCATACTCGTCACACTTCCCAATGGCGGGCTGAAAAACCCAAAGTATGCCTTGTTTCGTTCCTTTATATTAACGTGATGGACGGTGTCCCCCGCAAAAGGGAAAGACCAGGCCTGGGATCGCGCAGGGGTGGGGGTCCGGGGGCCAGGAAAACCAATTTTCCCTGGCGCCGGGCGTTCATACTCTCTCCGGGCTGCCCCGCTCTTGTCTGTCCCTATCCCGGATTAACTGAACGATCTCCCGCGAGCTGCAGTAGGGATCTCCCCTGTACTGCCCGATCCTCACCAGGAGGGGTGCAAGGCCCCGGGCTGCCAGCTCGTCCCGTATCTTCTCCTCGTTGAAGTGCTGGTCGTACCCGAACGTGATGACATCCGGCCGGATCTCCTCGATGGGCCGGAACATGTCATGGAGGTCGCCGAGGACCGCGTGGTCAACGACCCGGAGAGAGGCGACCATCCTGACACGCTGGTCCTCGGGGATCACGGGCCTGGGCTTGTGCCGCACGTTCTGGTCCCTTGCAACGATCACGTACAGGACATCCCCCAGCTTGCGGGACTCCCCGAGGTAGTAGAGGTGCCCGGGGTGGAGGATGTCGAATGTGCCTGTTGCCACAACCCGCTTCATTCCACCACCTCCAGCGCAACGGGGCTCCCATCGGCGCGATAGCTCCTCCAGCAGTCCGATTTGTAGGGGTACCCGATGATCAGGTGGTACGTGCCTGCCCGCGGGAAGAAGGAGATGTCCGCCTGCGAGGGGGAGAGCACGCCGTTTGGGTGGCTGTGGGCACTCCCCGCAAGGTGCGTGTCGAGGGGCATCATGTCGAGGAAGAGGCTAGCACTCTCGCCGCCGGTCACCGTCCCGGGCAGCAGGGAGAACTCGGTGATAACCCCGTCTTCCTCCCGCAGGACCCCGGCAAATTCCCTGGGGTGGTTGTCCCTCCCGAGTTCGAGGAGGAGGTCAAGGAGTGCCTGGTGAATGCCCCTGACTCTCATGTAATTTTTCTTATTTGACTGGCAGAATCAAAAAACGATTGGCCAGGGTGGTGCCCCCTCAAAACGGCCCGTCCTGCTCAAAACTCCGCCCGAACCGGATGGCAAGCTCGGCTTTGAAGAGCTCGGCTCCCAGGTAGGCCGCGTGGTCGAGGAGGGAGACCTCCCGGTTCGCGAGAAGGGCAGAAAAGACGTCCACCCACGACCTCCCCCGGTAGGCCCGCCCGTGGATCACGGCAACGATCTCGTCGCCCTCGATACCTATCCGGAAATTGCCGCAGGGGTCGTAACTAATCTCGGACGGGGCGGGACCCGCCCTGATGGTTTCCCTGTACTCGAGGGGAGGTTCCCTCCTCCTCCTCTTCTCCTTGATCACCAGGAGATCGATGCCGAGATCCTTGGGGTAAGGCCGGCCCCGCGCAAGGACCATCATCTCTGTCGCCCGCCGCATCTCTGCAACCGAGCCACGGGTCTTGTCAGAATGCTCGCTCGTGAAGATGACCGAAGCGCCGGTTTCCGCGGCCATTGCCGCAAGGAGGGCGTTCTGGCCGATGGAGTCGGCGTCCAGGAGCTCGACGACGTTGCCGGCGCCAAAGAAGAGGGGGACATCGTACCCGGAGAAGCGCCCGAGGGCCCCGACAAGGCCCGACCCTGCTGGGGGAAGGAGCGGGTCGGCGAGGAGGCACTCGATACCGGCATCCCGTGCTGCTTCGAGGTTCGCGGAAAGCCCCCGCTCTCCGGGAACGACAACGGCCACTATCCCGGCGTCTCCGACCATTTTTCCCACCCGGGGAATGTTCTCCTCCTGGAGGCTGAGCACGAGGTCCGCCCTCCCGAGGGCCGCCTCGATCAGGGCAGGGTCCTGGGTATCGACAGAGAGGGGGCCATCGGTTTTCTCAAGCCGGGAGAAGACCGCTGCAACGTCGCGGGGTGTCGCGTCAAACGAGAACCCGAGGTCCACGATGTCTGCTCCCCGGGCAAAAAAGTCCTCAACCCTTTCCCGGATATCTGGCACCCGGTGGGCGTCCATGATCTCGGCAAGCACTTTCATCCGCGATGTCCCGCCGATACGGACACCCCTGATGACAAACGTGAAGTCTGATGCAGCCTCTGCCGCCGCGATACGGGACTCGGCCTCTTTCCTCCTCTTTTCCACGAGGAGGTCATCGGCCGGCGTGGTCCGCGAGAGGGCAAGATCCGGGAGGAGGGAGAGGATAAAACCGAGGTCTGCCGCGTGGCGGGGGCCAAGGAAGACGGGGACCCCCGTCTCCTCTTCCACCCCGCGGAATGACGCGACACACATCCCGGACACGATCGCCATGTCGTACCGGTCCTCACGGAGGAGGGCCGCAAGTTTCTCCGGGGTGAGGAACGAGGCGATCTCCCCGGTCACGACCACGCGGGCGTCCAGGCCTGCTGCTGCCTCTTCCACCACCGCCCGGGTTGCCCTGCCGGTCGGGAGGAGGATGCGCATAAATCTTCTTAATATCACACAGGTCAAAAAGGGTATGATCAGATGCTTGCCTGCGACCTCCACGTCCATACCAACCACTCCCGGGACGGGGAGAGCAGCGTTGAAGAGGTCATCTTCCGGGCGGAGTCGGTCGGGCTGGATGCAATCGCCATCACAGACCACGACACGGTTTCCGGGGCACTCCTCGCCCTCACACTCCCCACGCGGCTCATCATAATCCCCGGGATCGAGGTCTCCACCCTCCAGGGCCACCTCCTCGTGCTCGGTGTAACGGCCCCGATCCCCCGGGGCCTTGACATGGCAGAGACGGTCAGGCTGGCACGGGCGGCCGGCGGCCTGGTGATCCTCCCCCACCCCTTCCACCTCTGGCGGCACGGGGCTGGGAGAAAGATCGATTCCTGGGTCAATGACGTCGATGCGATCGAGGTCTTCAACAGCAGGTACATCGTGGGGGCAGCAAACAGGAAGGCCGGGCGGGTCGCACGGAGGCTGGGCAAGCCCTGTGTCGGCGGGTCGGATGCCCATAATGCCCGGTTTGTCGGGTATGGCCGGACGCTCGTGGAGAGCCCTCCTGACCTGGCGTCCCTCCTTGCTGCAATACGGGCCGGGAAGACGCACGCATTCGGGAGAATGACCCCGCTTCGCACCTACACGCGGCAGTCGCTGAGAAACACATGGAAGAGGATCTCGCACAGGATCTCCCAGAGGTAAGACGGCTCGCTTTCCGCTGCGGGTACATCGGCGATGGTTTTTTTGGGTCCCAGGTCCAGGCAGGTCCGCGGACCGTCGAGGGGGAGTTTTTTGCCGCCTGCCTCCGGCTGGGTCTCTTTTCCGACGCCCGGTCCGGTCGTTTCCAGGCGGCAGGGAGAACCGACCGGGGCGTCCACGCACGGGGACAGGTCTTTTGCATCTCCACGCCCTTCCCCGGTCGGGCGGTTTCCCTCCTCCGCTGGCACCTGCCTTCCGACCTGTGGGTGACAGGGTACGCAGAGGTCCCCCCCGACTTCCACCCGCGGCACGCGGCCCACCACAGGACGTACCGGTACTTCTTTGGAGACCGGGATCTCGACGTCCCGGCAATGGACCGGGCTGCCCGGATCTTTTTGGGGACGCACGACTTCTCGCAGTTCGCCCGCCGGGATGGCAGGGACCCGGTCCGGAGGGTCCTGTCCGCCCGGGTCTTTGCCGAGGGGGGTCTCCCCGTCTTTGAGGTGTGTGCCGAGAGCTTCCTCTGGCACATGGTGCGGTACATGGCGCAGGCCCTCTCTCTTGTCGGGTCAGGCAGGGGGGACGAAGGCGAGATCGCGTCACGCCTGGAGGGCGCCTCCGTCGGGCCCCTCTCCCCTGCGGCACCCGGGGGGCTTGTGCTCTGGGAGATCGCGTACGGGTTTTCCTTCATCCCGGTCGACCCGGGTCACCGGGCACGGCGCTTCCTCAGCCGGGAACTTGCGTCCCACCGGGTGATGGCCCGCGTCATCGGACACCTCGCGGGGGATGGCCCGGACCAGGGGAGTGTAAGGTCGTGACAGTCTTTCCCTGCACGCGGTGTGGAAAGTGCTGCATGAGCCTTGGAAGGCACATCCAGGTCATCAGGACCACATCTCCCCGCTCTTTTCTCATCAGCGTCCGTGTGACCCGCGAGACGCTCCCTGTGCAGGTCGTCCCATCCCTCGTCGCCCTCTTTTCCCGCACGGATCCCCCTGCGTGGGAGAGGGGGTGGTGCCCGTTCCTCCGGCGGCAGGACGATGGTATCTTTTCCTGCACCATTTACCCGTTCCGCCCGCGTATCTGCCACGAGTTCCGGTGCATGACCATGCGCATCCGTGACGGGACGGGGCAGGAAGTCGGCCGGGTGAAGGGGAGGTCATCGCTTGAATCCTCTGACCCCCGTCTCGTGCAGCTCTGGAATGATGCCGTTGCACCCCTCGCAGGTCTCCCGGGAGACGAGTTCGCCTCCCGCTGCCGCGGGATCCTTGCCTCCCACGGCTTCGATCTGGAAATATTCGATAAATGAGGGGAAAAATGCCGGCGCCACCGGTTGGGATTGCTGCCTGCCCCTTCCGTCAGTTTGATGTATTTATGCTCATATGAGAAATATATGTGCGTGAGCACAGGAGGCTAAAAAATATGCCAGGACTTGACGGAACCGGTCCCCTCGGGAGGGGACCGATGACAGGATGGGGGATGGGGCGCTGCAGGCCTTTCGGTGTTGCTCCCGTTCCCCCGCAGGCACAGCAGCAGGCTGCCCAGCCAGCAGAACAGGGCACGCAGGTGCCACCCGGCCAGGGTCCTGCAGGGACCGCGGCCCCACGGGGTTACCCCGTCGTGTATGGCCGTGGCCGTGGCGGCATCCCCTGGGGGTGCGGCAGGGGGTTTGGAAGAGGGCGCTGCTGGCGCTTTTTCTGGTGAACGAGAGAGTCCTACCCGGCCTCTCACAGGAAAAACGGGTGATACCATGTCCGACGACATGCAGAGGAAGAACAACAATCCTTCCTCCCTTTTCGTTCACCAGTCTGCAGCCGGACCACACGCACGGTCGATTCCCCTCCGGACGGCTCTCCAGATAGCACGGGAGAGACAGCGGTCCCGGTCGTCCCGGAGAAAGATTTTCCGCGAGGAGCCTGACCGGTACCTCGACATCGTCCGGCTGATGAGGGAGACGGGCGAGATCTGACAGGTCACTCCATCAGAACCGGAGTTCCTGCAGGCCTGGCCATATAATCCCGGCCCATCACCCAAAGATTAACATCATATTGGCAGAGACCAAAGAAAGAGCACGGGATCATGTCGACAGACGTTCTTGCGGGGAGCCCCAACCGGAGGCGGGGGAGGCCAAGGATGCCACGTGTACTGGGAGAGACCACATCCACCTGGTGTTTTATTCCTGAGTGCGCACCGGACGAGGGTGGCCGTCCCATCACGCTCCTTCCCGAAGAGGTGGAACTCCTCCGCCTCATCGATCTCGAGGGACTCGAACAGGAGGAGGCTGCCGCCGTCCTCGGGGTCTCCCGGAGAACCGTCTGGAGGGATCTGCATACCGCACGAAGGAAGGTTGCCGAGGCCCTGACAACCGGCAAGTGCCTCCGCATAGATAAATGCCCCCGCAGGGAACAGGGAAACTGCCCGCGGAGATGCCGCAGGGGCCTGCAGGAAGCCTGAACCTGTTTTCATCCTTTTTTACTTGATATCTGCTATAAATCCCTTCCCGCACAAATTCAACAGGTTTATACCATTCTACTCATATGAGAAATAATAGAGGGTTTCGCCGGGCCTGTCTTGCATACCGGAATATTTTTTCGGGCATTCATGCGGGACCGCACCCCAGAAAAAATGCGTGAGGATGTCATGAACCACCCGTTTATTTCGGTCCGGAACCTCTCCATGGAATACTCGGGAAAAAAAGTCCTCGATAACCTCTCTTTCGAGATATACGAGGGCGAGACCATGGGGATCATCGGGCGCAGTGGCGCAGGAAAGAGCGTTCTCATCCACCTCCTCCGGGGGGTGGAAGACCCCCCGACAGCAGGTGCAGTCGTTTACCACGTGAGCCTGTGCCCGGACTGTTCGAACGTACGCCTGCAAAGCGATGCTGGTAAACCCTGTCCGCGCTGCGGAACGACCCTCGCAAAGGCAGACGTGGACTTCTGGAGACCGGAAAACGAGGGTCTGAAGAAGTCCATAATGCGGCGCACCGCTATCATGTTCCAGAGGACGTTTGCCCTCTACGGGGATGACCGTGTCATCGAAAACGTCCTGCGCGCCCTTGACGATGTCAACTACGGGGAGGGTGCGATCAACCGGGCGGCAGACCTCCTGGACCAGGTCCGGCTCTCGCACCGGATGATGCACATCGCCCGCGACCTCTCGGGTGGCGAGAAACAGCGGGTGGTACTCGCCCGGCAGCTCGCGCGCGATCCTCTCCTCCTCTTTGCCGACGAACCGACCGGCACCCTCGACCCCCAGACCGCAGACGTCGTGCACCAGATGCTCCTTTCGGCCTCGAAGAGCTCGGGGATGGGTATTGTTATTACATCGCACTTCTCCAGGGTCATCGAGGACACTGCTGCACGCGCAATCCTCCTCGAAGAGGGCCGGATCGAGAAGATAGGGGCTCCAAAGGACGTCATATCCCATTTTCTGCGGGACTATTCACGCGACGAGGACGAATCTCCCCTTACCTTCGGCGAGGAGATCCTGGTGGCGCGGGACGTTGCCAAGCGCTACATGTCGGCCGACAGGGGGTTGATCCGGGCGGTCAATGGTGTCTCGTTCAAGGTAAACCGGGGGGAGATCTTTGGGATCATCGGGAAGAGCGGGGCAGGAAAGACCACGCTCTCCCGCATCATCGCCGGTATCATCGAGCCGACGGCTGGCGAGATGAATTTCCTGGTCGGTGAGGAGTGGGTCGACATGACAAAACCAGGCATCGAGAACCGCGGCAGGGCAAAGGGATACATCGGCCTCCTCCACCAGGAGTATGACCTCTACCCCCACCGCACGGTCCTTGACAACCTCACCGATGCAATCGGGCTCGAGTTCCCCAAGGAACTCGCTGTCAGGAAGGCCAGGATCACCCTTGCGATGGCCGGATTTTCGGAGAAGGTGAGCGGGGACATCCTCTCCAAGTACCCTGACCAGCTCTCCGAGGGGGAGAGGCACAGGGTTGCCCTGGCCCAGGTCCTGATCCGCGAACCCCGCATGGTGATCCTGGATGAGCCGACCGGCACAATGGACCCGCTCACCAAGAGGGACGTCAAGCACTCCATCCTCCACGCCCGCCAGGAGATGGACCAGACTTTCATCGTGGTCTCCCATGACATGGACTTTGTCCGGGAGCTGTGTGACCGCGTTGCCTGGATGAGGGGGGGAAAGATCGTGGCCATGGGAACAGTACCCGAGGTGCTGAGTGCCATGCCACCCGAGGAGGGCGGTGTTTCCTCTCCGGGCAAGACCCCCGAAGCAGCGCTCTGACCTCTCACCCGAAAGACTCTTCACCGGAAGGGGGATCCGTCTTATTCCCCGACCGGAAAGATCCCCGAAATTACCCCCCGGTACCAGGCAATCCCCCGGGGAAACGTGGGGTCCCCCATGGCGCGCTTTTTTGGCACTTCCCTCCTGCCCGCACGCATCGCAGGCCCGGTTCCCGTGGATTCTTAGTAAAATACCCTTATTTATGATGGCAGATAACCTGAATGGCTGAAGTCCGATGACGGAGATCCCCCGGGAAGACTACATCCTGAAGTGTACATCGGCCTGTGCCGGCTGCGGTGATACACTTGCCCTGCGCTACGTCCTCAAGGCCGCAGGGCCCGATACCGTGCTCGTCGTGCCCGCCTGCTGCACGAGCGTGATCCAGGGCATATACCCTCACACTGCTTTCAACGTCCCGGTCTACAACGTTGCGTTCGCCGCAGCGGCCGCCTGTGCATCCGGGATGAGCGCAGCCCTGCGTGCGGCCGGGAAAAAGACCAATGTCATCGTGTATGCCGGTGACGGCGGGACGGTTGACATCGGTATCCAGGCACTCTCGGGTGCACTGGAGAGGGGAACAGACTTCCTCTACATCTGCTACGACAACGAGGCCTACGGGAACACGGGAATGCAGCGGTCAGGGGCAACACCCCTCGGTGCACGGACGACCACGACCCCGGAGGGAAAACTCCAGCCAAAGAAGGACCTGGACGCGATTGTTGCCGCCCACCGGCCCCCCTACATGGCCACAGCCTGTTCCGCCTACCCCAAGGACCTCTTCCAGAAAGTCCAAAAGGCCCTCTCCACCCGTGGCCCTACCTTCATCCACATCCTCTCACCGTGCCCCCCGGGCTGGCGGTTCCCGTCCGAAAAGACCGTGGAGATAGGGAAACTGGCCGTCCGAACCGGCATGTGGATCCTGTACGAGCGGGAACAGGGCAAGGTGACGATCAACGGCCCTTCCAGGGCTGCAATGGTAAAACCACTCCCCGTCGAGGAGTACCTCTCTGCCCAGGGCAGGTTTAAGGGGATCGCCCCCGAGACGGTCGCCCGGATGAAAGACGAGGCCATGGCAGTTGCACAGCGGCTCCAAAGGGAGGAGGAGGGCGTATGCTGACGGTCGCAACCGGCAACAAGGCGGTGGCGGCCGCCGTGAAGGAAGCCGCCCCGGCCGTCGTCGCCGCCTACCCCATCACGCCCCAGACAGAGATCGTGGAGCAGATCGCCGAGTACGTGGCCGCGAAAGAGCTCAAGAGCCAGTACATCCCGGTCGAGAGCGAGCACTCCGCGATGGCCGCCTGCATCGGGGCCAGCGTGACCGGTGCCCGGACGTTCACGGCGACCAGTTCCCACGGCCTCCACTACATGCACGAGATGGTCAACTGGGCAGCGGGCGCACGCCTCCCCATCGTGATGGCCAACGTCAACCGTGCTCTCGGGCCGGGCTGGAACATCTGGGCTGAACACACCGATGCGTTCCAGGAGAGGGATACCGGGTGGCTCCAGGTGTATGTCGGCTCCGTCCAGGAGGCGTACGACGCCGTGCTGATGGCGTTCTGCATTGCAGAGGACGAGCGCGTCCTGCTCCCCGTGATGGTCAACCTCGATGGGTTCCTCCTCTCCCACACCATGCAGCCTTTCGACGTAACCCCGGTTGGGGACTTCATCCCGCCGCTCCACCTGCCCCACGCCATTGACCCGGCGAACCCCGGGGGATACGGGACTCTCACCGGGCCGGACAATTACTTTGCCCTGCGGTGGGACATCGAGCGGTCCATGCGGGACGCTGTTTCCGTGATACGGGAGACGCAGGAGAGGTTTTTCCAGCGGTTCGGGAGGCGGTACGACATGGTCGAGGAGTACCGGTGCGAGGACGCCGACGTGGTCGTCGTTGCCGTGGGGACGCTCGGCCGGGAAGCCGAAGTCGCCGTCGACCTGCTCCGGGAAGAGGGGGTGCGGGCCGGGAGCATGCGGATCAGGTGGCTTCGCCCGTTCCCCCGCCTCGACCTCTCCGGCCGGGACGTCGTCGTCATCGACCGGGACTACTCCTTTGGGTTCGGGGGCATCCTTGCCCGGAGCATCGCCGCAACAACGGGGGTCAATCCCACAAGCGTGATCGCCGGGCTCGGGGGCCAGGAGGTCACCTACGAGGATATCGCCGGGTTTGTCCGGGACCGCGAACCGGGTAAAGAGACGTGGTTTGGGGTGACCAACGATGTTTGAGGTCCGCATCCACTCCCGCGGCGGGCAGGGCGGTGTGACCGCGGCCCGCCTGCTCGCCCTCGCGGCGGTCCGTGACGGGAAGTATGCCACGGCCTGCCCGTTTTACGGTGCCGAGCGCCGGGGTGCACCGGTCGTCTCGTTCGTGCGGATCGATGACCGTGCTATCAGGGTCTCCAGCCAGATCCGGAGGCCGGACCTCGTGGTCGTGCTCGACCCGAGCGTGATGGACGTCGTCGATGTCCTCCAGGGGATCAAGCCCTCCGGGCGTGTCCTCCTCAACGCGAGGGAACCCCGGGACATGGCGGGTCACCCGGTCTTTACCGTTGACCTGACAGGCATTGCGCTCCGGGAGAGACTCGAGGTCGCGGGGAGCCCGATCCTCAACACCCCTGTGCTCGGTGCCCTCGCAAAGATGGGGATCATCACCATGGAGTCTGCAAAGTCAGCAATCACCGAGATGTTTTCCGACCCGCGCAACGTGTCTGCCGCCGAGGCAGCGTACAGGGAGCTGGTGGCATGAAGGGCCGACACCGCCTCGCCATCAGCCGGCCGGTAACGGGTGCCTGCGGGAAGACTGGTTCCTGGCGCGTCTTCCGCCCACGGATAGACCGGGAGAAGTGCAATGCCTGCGGTATCTGCGCGATGTACTGCCCCGATGCGGTCATCAGCGAAGACCTCGCAATCGATTACGACTTCTGCAAGGGCTGTGGCATCTGCGCAAACGAGTGCCCGAAATCGGCAATCACCATGGAAAGGGAGGATAAGTAACACCTCCCTCCTTCCCGGCGTCCCACCGGGGTCACCGGGCCGGGACCACTGTCGCAAAGCCCCGGGAAAGAGGACCCAAGGTGCAACCCCCGGAGCCTGCTCTCCTCACGACTCTTCTTCGATGGGGCACTGGGCGATGTACTCGAGGCTGAACTTGTAAAAGTGCGTAAAGCCGCAGTTCCTGCACCGCACCGTGAAGTGGTTACACCCGATGGCAAGGTCATGGGGACCCGTAACGCCGCAGTTCCTGCACCGTGCGTCTGAGACGAGGGTCCAGAGGTCGTAGCACCCAATCCTCGTGTAACTTCCCGGTTTACTCACGTCCTCGATGCGGGGGACGAAGATGCGGGTCGCCCCGCAGTTGCTGCACACGACCTGGGCCTGGTATGGGACGGCCTTGATGACCTGGTCTGCTTCCTTCCCACAGTGGTAGCACGTCGTCCTGTGCCGCGTGAAGATGAACCGGTCCTGCATGGAGTCAGTATCGACCCCCCCGGATATAAGTCTCCCTCCCCCCCGTCCATGGAGTGATTCCCGGACAATACCGCAATGATGAGACCCGGGACCCGGAGAGATGCGGTATGGCAAGGCCTTCTTCCCACCGGCCCCCGCCGATGCCAATCGCGTGGCCGGAGACCGATGATCAAATGAACGGAGTGATTTTGGGGAGAAAAAAGGGAGAGGGGTATGTGGTTCTTCAGAACTCGCCCATGTCGCCGCCCATTCCGCCCATGCCGCCCATGCCGCCGGGACCGCCCTGGGGTCCGCCGGCCGGCGGTGCACTCTTGGACGCGGCGATCACGTCATCGATGCGGAGGATCATGGTCGCTGCCTCGGCCGCACTCGCGATTGCCTGGGTCTTGACCCGGAGGGGTTCGACGACGCCCGATTTCAGCATGTCCTCGGCCTTGCCCTCGAAGACGTTGAGGCCGTAGGTCTTCTTGCCCTTCTCGTGGGCTGCACGCAGCTCGACGAGCATGTCGATCGGGTCAAGCCCGGCGTTCTCTGCCAGGGTCCGGGGGATGATCTCGAGCGCGTTGGCGAATGCCTCGATGGCGAGCTGGGCACGTCCGCCGACGCTTGCAGCATACTCCCTCAGCCGGAGCGAGAGCTCGATCTCGGGTGCGCCGCCACCTGCCACGAGCTTCTTGTCCTCGTAGACGACAGAGACCACGCGGAGGGCGTCCTCGATTGCACGCTCGAGCTCGTCAACGACGTGCTCGGTCCCGCCACGCACCAGGATGGAGACGGCTTTCGGGTTCTTGCAGCCCTCGACAAAGATCATCTCTTCACCGGAGATCTTGCGCTCCTCGACGAGGCCCGCGTATCCCAGTTCCTCCTTTGCAATGGCATCAATGCTCGAGACCATGCTCCCGCCTGTCGCGCGAACGAGCTTCTCCATGTCGCTCTTCTTGACCCGGCGGATCGCGAGGATCCCTGCCTTGGCAAGGTAATGCTGGGCGATGTCATCGATACCCTTCTGGCAGAAGAGGACATTTGCCCCGGAGTCAACGATCTTGTCGACGATGTTCTTGATCATCCGCTCTTCCTCGTCGAGGAAGGCCTGGAGCTGGTCCGGGCTCGTGATGTTGATCTCGGCGTCCACCTCTGTCTTCTTGAACTCGACGGCCGCATTCAGGAGGAGGATCTTGGCGTTTGTCACCTTCTTGGGCATCCCGGGGTGGACACGCTCCTTGTCGATGACGACACCCTCGATGATCTCGCAGTCGTCGATCGAGCCGCCGACCTTCTTCTCGACCTTGATGTAGTCCTTGTCCACGGTGCCGTCCTCCTCGGCGACCATGGTGACGGCCTTGACGACAAGGTCGCAGATCTTGTCACGGGAGGCTTCGGCACCCTTGCCGGTCATGGCGGTTTCTGCGATCTTCTTCAACATGGCCGTGTCCTTCGGCTTGATGGTGACCGCGATGTTCTGCAGGATCTCCTGGGCCTTCTCGGCCGCCTGGCGGTACCCGTGGGCGATCACGGTCGGGTGGACGTCCTGCTCGAGGAGGTCTTCTGCCTTCTTCAGGAGCTCCCCGGCAATGACCACGGCGGTCGTTGTCCCGTCGCCGACCTCGTCGTCCTGGGTCTTTGCGATCTCGACCATCATCTTTGCGGCCGGGTGCTCGATATCCATCTCCTTGAGGATTGTCACGCCATCGTTCGTGATCACGACGTCGCCGATGGTATCCACGAGCATCTTGTCCATGCCCTTGGGCCCGAGCGTCGTTCGCACTGCACTGGCAACCGCCTTGGCAGCAGTGATGTTCATGCCCTGTGCATCACGTCCACGGGTGCGTGAACTTCCTTCCTTGAGGATGAGAATCGGTTGTCCTCCGAGTTGCTGTGACATTTCTATTCACCACGTGTAGCGATAAAATTGGTTTGTGGTTCTATATAAAAATTATTATTTGCAGACCAGGTCGATCAGTTCTTCGCCGTCCCGGAGCCCCTGGAGCCTCTCTTCCCCGATCACGAGGGTCCTGCCGATCTTCTTCTGTTTGGCGTAGTCCGTGAGCACGCACATGGCATGCATGCCTGCCACCTGGGAGATGTTTCCGATCAGGGCAGCGCGTTTGACGACTTTCTGCGAGGAGCCGTACCCCGTCAGGATGGACTCGTCCGATATCTCGATGAGGGCCTGGAACGGGGCCCTGTGCATCGCGTGGAGCCTGACCCCGATTCGCTCGAGGAACCCCATTGGGGTCTCCTCCGGTCTGCCCTCCTCTTCAGAAAAGAGGGATGTGTAGGAGAGCAGGTCGATGGCCTGGACGAGGGGTGCATCAAATATCTCCTCCATCTTCTGTGCCACCTCGAGCGTTGTCCCCATCCCGCTCTCGTACTTGGAGATGGTCCTCCGGGAGACCCCGAGCATCGTCCCGAGGTCACCGAGCGAAAGAGCCCTCTTCTCGCGCAATTCGCGGAGGGTCTCGCCGTTGATGGTCACGTACAGGCCGCCGGGCGAGGCATACACGAGGGGGGGGATGCCCTCGACAAATGCATCGTACAGGGTCGCGGAACTGATGGCAAAGATCCCGTACCGGACGTAGACTGCCCCCCGCTCGAGGTCGGCATCGCGGGCCCGCTCCCCGATGATGAGGGGAGCGCCCTTAAGGTAGCGGGCGACGTGGTCCAGGTCCCGGGCAATCTCCTCGCTGACGCTGTCGATGTGGGTCACTGCCTTGATGACGAGGATGACGTTCTTCTTCCTCGCGATCATGTCAAAGCTCCGGGGCCTCATCCTGTAGGTCTCCGAGACCCGGAACCCACCCATCAGTAAGACGCTTGTCACCGTCGAGAGGAGGCGTTCCTGCGGCATCGCACTACGAATGGATTTAGCCTGACCTGGTATAAATACTCAGGTGAGGGCTGATGTTCTGCATCGGGATTGACGATACCGATTCCCCGCGGGGGATGTGCACGACTTACCTTGGTGCCGTCCTCCTGCGCCGGCTGAAACGGGCAGGGGTCAGGGTCCACGAGGCACGGCTGGTCCGCCTAAACCCCAACGTCCCGGAAAAGACCCGGGGAAATGCCGCGGTCTGCCTCGTTGCCGAGGGGTCCCGGCGTATCGCCTTCCGGCTCGCGTGCGAGGCGGTGGAGGAGCTGGCCGACCTCTCCCACGAGCGGACGCACCCCGGGGTCGTGGTCAGCGACGGCCCCCTTTCTCCCGATTTCTATACCCGTGCCGTCCAAAGCTTCTGCACGCTCGACGAGGCCCTTGCTCTCCTCGCGGGGTCAGGGGCACTCTTCCGTGGGTACAAGGAGAAGAGGGGGCTGATCGGGGCCACTGCCGCCGTCTGCAGCCGCTTCGATGACGCAACCTACGAGGTCCTTGTCTACCGGAGTGCCGACCGGTTCGGCACCCCGCGGTCCGTCGACCGCCAGAGCCTCTTTGATGCCGACCGGGAGACGTTCCCCCATACGTGGGATACCGTTGACCGGGGAAACGACCTCGTCGTCTGCGTGCCCCACACGCCGGACCCCGTCCTCTTCGGGATACGGGGGGAACGCCCGGGGTGGATTGCCCTTGCCCGGGAGAGGGTGATATCCGAGAGACCCGCGTGCGAGCAGGTGTGGGTCACGAACCAGGGGACGGATGCCCACATCGTTCCCGGGACGATCGGCTCACTCGCTGAGGGCCACTCCTACCTCGTGGGGGGAACGGTCTGTGCCCCCCCGCAGACGTTCCTGGGGGGCCACGTCTGCCTGACCATCACCGATGGCACGACGGCCCTGCCCTGCATGGCCTACGAGCCGACCCGCGGGTTCCGGGACGTCGTCCGGTCCCTCCTCCCCGGTGACGTGGTCAGGGTGTGCGGGAGTTACAAGAGGGGGAGTATCAACCTCGAGAAACTCGCCGTCGATTCGGCCCCGCCGATCACGCTCACCCGGCCACCGGTCTGCGAGAGGTGCGGGAAGAGGATGACGAGTGCCGGGAAGGACAAGGGGTACAAGTGCCGCCGGTGCGGCGGGCGGTCGGACCGGCCGATACGAGCGATCCTCCCCCGCACGGTCTCCCCCGGGTGGTACGAGGTCCCGCCGAGTGCCCGCCGGCACCTGGCCCGGCCCCTCTGCCGGGGCGTGCGGGAAGATTTTCTCCGCCCGCCATCCCCCTGACAGGGGAGACGGGATTCCCCAGACGGTTCCGGCCAAAAAATATCTCCTTTCCCCTCGATACACCTTGACCATGGAATGCGGGGAACCAGTCGAACAGGTGGTCCTCCGCCCGGGCATGACGGTCGGGGAACTCGTTGCGGCCATGGGCCGGGCAGGAGCGTACAACGGCGGGGCGCTGGCAAAGGCAACCGATATCTACGAGGCGATGCTGCGGGACCGGCAGGTGACCAGGTTCCTCGGGCTGGCAGGAGCGATGGTCCCGGCAGGCATGGGCAGGATCGTCAGCGACCTCATCGATGGGGGTTTCGTTGACGTCCTGGTCTCGACCGGGGCAAACCTCACCCACGACATCATCGAGGCCCTCGGGTGCCGGCACTACCACGGGACGGTCTCCTGCTCGGACGTCGACCTGAGAGAGGCCGAGATCAACCGGATCTACGATGTCTTCCTCCCCAACGAGTCGTTCATCAGGTTCGAGGAGTTCATGCAGGAGAGGTTTGACGCGCTCTCGTCCCGGGGCCCCCTTCCGGTCAGGGAATTCCTCTCGGAGCTCGGGCTGGCGCTCCCCTCCGGGATCCTCGCGTCCGCGGCGAGGAGAAGTGTCCCCGTCTTCTGCCCTGCCGTTGCCGATTCCATGATCGGCCTCCAGCACTGGCTCTTTACCCAGGCGCACCGGCCCGCTCTCGATGCCCTCTCTGACATGAACGACCTCCTCTCCCTCTGCTTTGATGCCCGGTCCGCCGGCGTTCTCATCGTCGGCGGCGGGGTCCCGAAGAACTACATCCTCCAGGGGATGCTCATGACCCCCCGAGGTTTCGATTACGCCGTGCAGCTCACCGGGGACCGGCCTGACCTCGGGGGCCTCTCGGGTGCAACGCTCGACGAGGCCCGTTCGTGGGGCAAGATCACGGCGACGGCGCGTGCGGTCACCGTGTACGGGGACGCGACGATCACGCTGCCGCTCCTCGTGGCCGCCGTGCGGGAGAGGATCGGGGTATGACGGACCTCGTCCTTGCCCTCGACGTGACCGACCCGGGCCGGGCGGTCTCTGTTGCAACAGCCTGTGCCCCCCACCTGGACGCGATCAAGCTCGGGTATCCCCTCGTCCTCCGGTCGGGGCTCTCCATTACCCGCGACCTCTCCTCTCTGGGCCTCCCGCTCGTCGCAGACTTCAAGGTCGCCGACATCCCGAACACCAACCGCCTGATCGCGGAGGCCGTCTTCTCGGCCGGTTTTGACGGTATCATCTGCCACGGGTTCTGCGGGGAGGACTCGGTCCTCGCCTGCGTCGAGACCGCGCACGGGCAGGGAGGCCGGTGTTTCGTGGTTGCCGAGATGAGCCACCCGGGCGCGCTCACCTTCTTTTCGGCCGGTGTCCCGGAGAGGATTGCCCGGATGGCCGTCTCGCTTGGTGCAGACGGGATCATCGCACCCGCGACCCGGCCCGAAAGGGTCAGGGCCCTGCGCGGGATCGTCCGCGACCGCCTCATCTGGTCGCCGGGTGCCGGGGCCCAGGGCGGCGACCCAAAGGTTATTGCCCCGCTCGTGGACGGGATCATCGTGGGCAGGCAGGTCTACCAGGCCGCCGACCCGGCTGCCGAGGCGGCAGCACTCGGGTTCCTCCGCCGATGATGAGAACCGTGCCCTGAACCGGTATCCCCGTGATGACCCCTATGAGTCCCTGAGGCGGATTAGGCCCAAGCAAAAGGTTTAAATCCAAAAATAGCCATCGTATTGTATGCAATGGAGCGAAGAACAGCTGAAACTGGCCCGATCCCTGCGCCGCCTCGAGGATATCCCCGTCTCCGAGCGGCGCTACAAGTGCCATACCTGCCACCTCGTCGTTGACGAGACCCCCTGCCCCGTCTGCGGTGAGGCGCACCTCGAGATCATGTGCCCGCTTGACCATTGCCACTGTTCCCACGAGATCATCTCTTCCATCGAGTACTGCCCGCTGTGCGGTGCACCTGTCTGCCCGGAGTGCGGGAGCCACGACGTCGTCCAGATCAGCAGGGTCACCGGCTACCTCCAGGAGGTCTCGGGCTGGAACGCCGGCAAGCAGCAGGAATTAAAAGACCGTGTCCGGTACACCCTGGCATAGGCTGCCTTTTGCTCTGAATACGGGGGCAGGGAGAAAGTCCTTTTCCTCGTGATGCCGATCTCCCTTTGACTAGGACCCTGGCGATGATGCGGTCATCGGGCCGGGTGAATTCTGTCATGAATCATCTTTCCGACCCCTCCCTAATCGAGACGGTTGCCGCTTCCGAGGGTTTAGAACCGCGGGAACTCGCCGTGCGTGTCGCGGATGGCAGTGTCGTCCTCATGCGGAGAGGACCCCGTGCAGTCGGTATCGGGAGAGGACTCCGTGTCAAGGTCAACGTGAACATCGGTACCTCGGACCACCACTCATCACCCGAAGAGGAGGTGGAAAAGGCGGTCATTGCCGAGAGATACGGTGCTGATACCATCTCTGACCTCTCCATGGGAGAGAGCGTCAGGGAGACCAGGCAAAGGATCATGGACCATACGGCGGTCCCCCCCAACGACAGTTCCTGTCTACCAGGCTGCATCAGAACACGGAATAGAGGGAATAACAGCAGACTCTGTCTTTGCGATTCTTCATGACCAGGCCAGGGAAGGGGTGAGTTCATGGGTGATTCACTGCATCACGAGGGAGGTACTGGAACTGTGCAGGAGGGAAAACCGGGTCCTCGGGATCGTCTCCCGGGGAGGTTCGATCACTGCAGCTTCCATGCTCCACAACGACTGTGAAAATCCGTTTCTTGAGTGTTTCCCGGAGTTACTCGCTATTGCGCGGAGACATGGCGTGGTGCTGTCCCTGGGAAACTCGGCACGGGGCGGGTGTATCCGGGACGGGTGGGGCCCTGCCCAGGAGGCAGAACTCCGGACGAATGTCATGCTCGCGGAGGCTGCGAACCGGGCCGGGGTCGGGGTGATCATCGAGGGGGCCGGCGGCCATATCCGGTATGACAGGATCGCACCAACAATCAGGCGGTACCGCGATGCATCGCGCTTCCCGCTCTTCGTGGCCGGCCCCCTCCCTACAGACATCGCCCTGGGGTTCGACCATATCGCGGGGTGTGCAGGAGCCAGTGCCGCCGCTGCAGCGGGAGCTGACTACCTCTGTGCCATCACTCCCACCGAGCACCTCGGACTCCCCCGGCCCGACCATGTGCGGGAGGGGTTGATTGCATTCCGGATAGCCGCCCATGTCGGTGATACCGTGAGGCTCGGCCGGGACGATGATGACCTCCGGATGGCACGCATGAGGGCTGAACTGGACAGGTCAGGGCAGCTCGCCATGGCACCTGACCCCGACTCTGCCAAAAGGATCGGGGGTGGAAGCGGGAGATGTACAATGTGCGGCGACTTCTGTGCCATCCTCCTGATGCGGGAGTACCTGTCCCGGGGGAGGGCGTCCCGGTCTCCACCCGGTTCCTCAAAAGATATTTCTGGAACGGATTGAAAACCCTACAGCCTGATAGAATGCCCTGCTCTCCCCCTTTTCCCGTCTGTCCGGCAACACTGAGAGCCTCCCTGCCCGGCCCGGGTGAGCCGGGTCACGTGCATCCCGCCTTTCCCCTGCCATGAGGTACTATATCCGCAACGGTTCCCTCTTCCTCCGCGGGCACTTCCGCGCAGCGGGCACGGGTTCCCCCGGGGGATTCCGGCACGTCCCGACCATCGTCGTGCACGGACCCCTCCCTCCGGGAGAGGGGGCTGACTCCCTGCGGGCCCTGGAGCGGGCGGTCCAGAGAGAGGGGCTCTCCCCCGACATCTTCGGGGTCCCTGCCGGTCCTCTCCCCTCCCGTCTCTGCATCCTCCAGTACGACTCCCTGATGGTCTTTATCGCGCCGGGACCGGCCGGCGGCTTTTCCATCGTGGTCTATTCCGGGGAGGGCTTAAGCGATGCGGCACTCCTCGGGGCACTCGTGACGGCAACTGCGGCACGGATGGCCGTCCTCTGCGAGAGGGATGTTCCAGGGACGCCCGGGATCCCGCAGGATACCTTCGTTGTGGCGTGCGAGGGGGTGGTCGTGCACGAGGATGCTTCCCCCCCGTCCGCGATCGGGTCGCGTATCGGCGAGGCCGTCCGGTTCGGTACCGGGAAAGTCCTGGCGGCACGGGATGGGCAGCCCCCCCGCGGCAGGCCGTCCTTCTTCATATTCAGCCGGTACCAGGGCGACCACTGGGTCGAATGGGTGCCGGAGGAGTGCCCCTACTACCCGTGCCACTTTCCGGGCCAGAGGTGTGATTTCTGTTACTGCCCACTCTATCCCTGCGGGGACGAGGAACTCGGGCAGTGGGTGAAGAGCTCGACGGCAAACGGCCTGGTCTGGAACTGCAGCACCTGCACGCTTCTCCACGAGCCGGCGATCGCGGACTACCTCCTCCTGCACCCGGAGGCGTCGCTCGCAGAACTGAAGGCGAAAAGGAGACGGGAAAAGAAGTAAGTTATCCCTGGTCAACGCCGAGAGCCGAGAGGAGCTCCTCGAGGGGTATCCCGTGGGCCATTGCCGCTTCCCTGATGGTCTCGCCGCGGGCGATGGCGCACCCGACACACCCCATGCCAAACTTGAACAAAACCTCTGCAGATTCGGGTTTTGCCTTCAAAAGGTCGTAAATTGTGCTGTCTGGTGTGAGTCCCATGCACTATACGTTGCGGACGGGAACTTATAAAGGTTCAGCACGGTGACACCCTTCATTTTCACCGCCCACCCGCATGCTTTAAGGTGACCCCGCCGGATGACTACTCTCTTGGAGATGTACGATGGATTTTTCAAAAACAGCTGAAAGAATCTCCCAGAAAGTAACATCCCACGGCCACACCGTGGAAATGACCGCGATCGAGGCAAAGCTCCGGCGCCTCGTGGAAGAGTTCGGGGTGCCCCCGGTCGAGGCCGAGCGCACGGTGACCAACGAGCTGGCACGGGAGTTATCCCTCCCGGGGCTCCAGACCGGCGGCCCCGTGGAGACAAAGACCATTGATTCCCTCGTGCCCGGGGAATGGGTCGCCGTGGAGTGCAAGGTCGTCGCGCTTGCGGCTGCCCCCTCGCCCACGATCGCGCAGACCGGCATCCTCGCCGATAGTACCGGTGCCGTCCGTTTCGTCGTGTGGTCACGGGCAAACGCACCGGTCCTCAAACAGGGGTCATGGTACCGGTTCGAGTCCGCCGTCGTTGACCAGTACAGGGGCTCGGTCAATCTCAAAATCCACTCCGGGACAAAGGTGACCGAGGTTGCCGGTGGCGGGGCGCTCCGGCCGACCCTTGTGCCCATCGCAAGCCTCTCCCCCGGGATCGCATCCGTGCGGGGCAAGGTGGTCCAGGAATGGGAGCCGACATCCGGCCGCATCCTCCAGTCTGGCCTGATCGCCGACGAGACCGGGAGCGTCCGGTTCGTGATCTGGAAGGAGGGGGGCCGCGAACGGCTCAACCCCGGGACGGTCTACACCATCTTCTACGCGTCGGTCGACGACTTTTCCGGCAGGCCTTCCTTAACCCTCAACACGGCAACGGTCGTCCCTGAGGAGGGCGACATTGCGGTCAGTATTGGCGATGCTACCTTTGAGGGGGCCTTCGTCCACCTCGCCCCGGGCTCAGGCCTGATCAAGAGGTGCCCGGTGGAGGGGTGCAACCGCGTCCTTTCGCGCCAGAACTACTGCCCCGTCCACGAGATCCAGCCCAATTTCCAATACGACCTGCGGATCAAGGGGTGGCTGGACAACGGGAAGGAGACGCGGGAGGTCCTCGTCCCGCGGGCCGTGACAGAGGATCTGGTCGGCATGAGCCTCGAGCAGGCAAAGGAGATCGCCGAGAACACGCCGCTTGGCATGGACGAGATCTTCCTCCGGTTCCGTGACGCCCTCCTCGGCCGTTACTTCTCCTGCAGGGGCCGCGAGATCGATGGCCGGCTCCTCGTCTCCGGGTGCACAACCCTCCGTTTCCAGCCGGAACGGCTCGCCGAACTCCTCAACAGGGCAGGTGCGTCCCCGTGACGAACGGGTCTCTGGCCCCCGCGCCGCAGAGGCGGGAGGGTGGCTTTGAGAGGGAGCCGGCCCGACGGGTCTTTGCCGGCGAGCTCCGGGAGAGCCGGATCCATTTCAAGGAGGGGCAGGACGAAAAAAGTCCCAGTTTTGTCCTCCTCCCCACCGGAGAACGCTGCAACCGCGTCTTTTTCGTCGGGACCCTGACAGAGAAGAAGAAGCAGGGCGAGCAGAACCTCTTCTACCGGGCCCGGGTGGTTGACCCCACCGGCACGTTCTTCGTGATGGCCGGCAGTTACCAGCCGGATGCCATGCAGCAGATCGCACGCCTGGAGCCGCCGGCGTTCGTGGCCGTCGTCGGCAAGCCCAACGTGTACCAGGCACCGGACGGGGCCGTGCTCATCTCGGTCCGGTGCGAGTCAATCACGCCTGTTGACAAGGACACCCGTGACCAGTGGGTGCTGGACTGTGCCCGGGCAACGCTCGACCGGCTGGAGACGTCCCCGGGGACACCGGACGGCGAGAGGGCCCGGAGAGAGTACGCGGTCGATCCTGCCGTGTTCCGCAAAATGGTGTACGAGGCCCTGGCCCAGCTGCAGCTCTGAATCATTTCGCAAAAATTTTTTTTACCAGGCAGGAGGATACACACGTCCTGGTGATGGTCATGAAGGACGAAGAGCTCCAGGATCTCATCAAAAACCTTGACCTCAAGACACTCAAAGAGGCGGCAAAGAGTGCAGGGATCAAGCCGGGCCGCTGCCCCACAAAGGCGTCAATTGCCCGGATGCTCCCCGAGGATACCCTTAAAAAGCTTGCCGGGAAATAGGGCTCTCCCCCGACCCGGTCACGAGGACCCGTGCCGTGGGGCTCTGCCCCGGGGTCCCTTCAGGAACCTGTCCCACGCCCCGAGGATCTCCTCACCCTCGACGAAGACAAAGTCGTTTTTCCGGGCATAGGCGCGGGCCGATTCCTTGTCGAGAGCGTTTCCCGTCGTGTCATCGAGCATCTCGCAGATGGTGACGGCGGGGGGGACCCCGGCCATCACGGCAAGGGCGACCGAGAGCTCCGTCTGGCCCCGTCTCTGCGAGAGGAGCGTGTCTGCTGCCCGGAGGATGGCCACGTGGCCGGGGGACCGGAAGTCCGCGAAAAAGTCCGTTCCCCCGCCGTTCAGTGACTTCCTGACGTGGGTCGCGATCGCGTTGATGGTGAGGGCCCGGTCCCTGTCGGTGACGCCCGTGAACGTGTCCCGGTGGTTGACCCAGAGCGAGAAGGACGACCGGTTCTTCCTGTCGTAGGGCACCTCGCCCTGCAACCGGGAGAGGCAGGGGTCGCGGGCGAGGAGATCTGTGGCAAACGGCAGCCCGAGGACGCGGGCTGAGTCCGGGTGGATCGCGGTGCAGATGAGGCCGCCGCCGTCCCGCCGCATCCGTGCGACGTGGGCCGGCGTCACCGCGTCGGACCGGATGGCAAGGTCTGTCTCCCCTTCCCTCTCGTCAAAGTCGTAGAGCAGGATGAACTGCCCCTCTCTCAATGCCCTGATTGCGTCTTTTATCACTTCTCCACCTCCACCTCGACTCCGTCGCCGTCCCGGATGCCATACGTATCCCGGAGGCCGACGGGTGCCACGATCTCCACGATGTCCTCGGGGTAATGGGTCCTGCCCGGGACGATGATGCCGCACGGTGTCTCCCCCATCCGGCAGGGGAGGCAGCGTACAGGCCCAAACGTCCTCCCGTCTGCCACGAACCCCTCGATGGATATCCATTCGAGCGCCTCAAGCCTCTTCCTGACCGGGATGCTCCGGGGGTCGAGTCGTATGTTCAGGGTGCCGGGGTACGGGACGAACCCGAGGGAACGCGAGAACTGGACCCTGTAGGGTTCGAGGCCCATGTAGTACCTCCCCTCGCCGAGTCCCGTGATCACGCGGCCCCGGAGCGTGTACCGGTGGTGGTCCTCCCCGAATATGCGGACGTACTCCTCGTATTCGCGGCGGAGCACGGCTTCTCCCTCCGGCGTGACCATGATGTCCTGGCCCTCGGGGGTGAGGGCCCGGTCCACGAGCTTCTGCTTCTCCAGGGACTGGAGGCGGCGCGAGGCTGTCTGGGGACTGATACCGAGGGTCGCCCCCAGGGTCTGCGAGGAGACCCTGACCGGTCCCCTGCACCCCCCCATGCGTGCAATGACCTTGAGGCACTGGAGGTCCTCGGGCATGATCATAGTATCAAAATTGAGATGCATACTATTTATGGCTATCCGGGGGGAGGGAAATTTTCGTGAAATGTCGAATTCCCATTCGTTAATTATAATACTACCCGGCCCGCATAATGAGCCATGAAATCTGATTTGCGGAACCGCCTGGCCGAGAAGATGGCCGGCGAGATCACGCTTTCAGACTCGCCCGGAAAGGCCCTGAAAAAATGGAGGATGAGCTTCAACATCCCCCAGGCAGTCCTCTCCGAGCACCTGGACGTCTCCCCTTCCGTGATTTCCGACTACGAGAGCGGAAGGCGAAAGAGCCCCGGGACGGCCGTCGTGGGCAAGATCGTCGATACGATCCTCTCCATCGACGAGGCCAGCGGGGGCAAGTACATCAAGAAGTTCGGCAAGATCCTCTATTCTGACGTTGACGACGATGTCATCTACGACATCCATGACTACCCGTCGCCCGTGCCGCTGAGCCGGTTTTCCGAGCTGATACGGTGTGAGCCCGTGTGCGGGTCGCTCTCCCAGGCGATCTACGGGTACACCGTGATCAACAGCATCAACGCCATCACCCAGCTCACGTCAAACGAGTTCAACAGGATCTACGGCTGGAGCACGGAGAGGGCCCTCATATTCACGGACGTCACCTCCGGCAAGTCGCCGATGGTCGCGATCCGGGTCACGCCCTTCAAGCCCCGGGCCGTCGTCCTCCAGGGGATCGAACCGGCCCTCGTCCACCCGCTCGTCCCGAAGATGGCAGAAAAGGACAGGATCACGGTGCTCTGCACCGGTATGGACGTCGAGGAGATCGTCCATGTACTAAGGGAGGAACAATGGTAGGAATCATCACGTACGGCGTGTACATCCCGCGGTTCCGGATCAGGGTCGAGGAAATCGCCCGGGTCTGGGGTGCAAACGCCGATGACATCAGGGGAGGGCTCGGGGTCCACTCGAAGTCCGTGCCCGACCTCGACGAGGACACGGCCACGATCGCGGTCGAGGCCGCTCGATCCGCCCTCCGGCGGAGGGCAATCGACCCTGCCGGGATCGGCGCCGTCTACGTCGGGAGCGAGTCACACCCCTATGCCGTCAAGCCCACGGCCTGCACGGTCGGGGAGGCGATCGGGGCGACGCCCGTCATGACGGCGGCCGACTACGAGTTTGCCTGCAAGGCCGGCACGGCCGCCATCCAGACGTGCATGGGCCTTGTTGCGAGCGGCATGGTGACGTATGGGCTTGCAATCGGGTCAGACGTCGCCCAGGGCGCCCCTTCCGATGCTCTCGAGTACACCGCTGCCGCCGGGGGTGCGGCGTTCCTCATCGGGGACCGTGACCCGATCGCGGTTATCCACCGGACGTGCTCGTTTACCACGGACACGCCGGACTTCTGGCGGAGGGAAGGGCAGGACTACCCCCGCCACGGTGGCCGGTTTACCGGCGAGCCCGGCTACTTCCGCCACATCGAGGGAGCAAGCCGTCTCCTGATGGAACAGACCGGGAAGGGCCCAAAAGACTACACCTACGCCGTCTTCCACCAGCCGAACGCGAAGTTCCCGCAGCGGGTCGCAAAGACGCTCGGGTTCTCGCCCGACCAGATCCGGCCGGGCCTCGTCGTGCCCTCCCTCGGCAACACCTACAGCGGCTCCTCGATGATCGGGCTTGCGGCAACCCTTGACCACGCAAAGCCGGGAGACACCATCTTCATGGCGTCGTTTGGGTCCGGGGCAGGGAGCGATGCGTTTGATATCGAGGTCACGGATGCGATCGCGTCCGGGGAGTTCTGCCGCGAGGCTGCTCCAAGCGTTGCAGCGCTCCTGGCAGACCCCATCTATGTCGACTACGCGCAGTACGCGCGGCACAAGGGAAAGATCGTGATGCAGAAATGAGGGACGTTGCAGTGATCGGGATCGGGTGCACACCCTTCGGCGAGAAGTGGGGGTCGTCCTTCCGCGACCTCTTCGTCCAGGCCGGGACGATGGCCCTCGAGGACGCCGGCGTCGCCGGCGAGGAGATCGGGGCCATGTACGTCGGGAACATGAGCGCCGGCAGGTTCATCGAGCAGGAGCACGTCGGTGCGCTGATCGCAGACTATGCCGGGCTCGCGACAGCCCACATCCCCTCGACGCGGGTCGAGGCCGCGTGTGCCTCCGGGGGGCTCTCCTTCCGCCAGGCCTTCATCGCGGTCGCCTCTGGCCTCGAGGAGATCGTGGTCGCGGCCGGCGTCGAGAAGATGACGGATGTCGGGACGGGGGTGAGCGTGGACGCGCTTGCCGGCGCCGCCGATCGGGAGTGGGAGGGGTTCGTCGGGGCCACTTTCCCCGGCCTCTACGCCATGATAGCGACCGACTACATGAACCGGTACCCCCTGACGCGGGAGCAGCTCGCCCAGGTCGCGGTGAAGAACCACTACAACGGTGCGAGGAACCCGATCGCCCAGTTCTCCCAGGAGATCACGATCGAGACTGTCCTCTCCTCCTCGCTCGTTGCCGACCCGCTCCGCCTCTTCGACTGCTCGCCCATCACCGACGGGGCGGCGGCCGTCGTGCTCGCCCCGCTCGAGCGGGCGAGGGAGTACACTGACACGCCGGTCCGCGTGCTTGCGAGCGCCCAGGCGAGCGATACCATCGCGCTCCACGACCGCCGGGACATCAGCACGCTCGATGCCACGGTCGCTGCCGGGAAGCGGGCCTTTGAAATGGCACAGCTCTCTCCCCGGGACATCGACCTCGTGGAAGTCCACGACTGCTTCACCATCGCCGAGATCTGCGCCATCGAGGACCTCGGGTTCTGCAGGAAGGGCGAGGCGGGACGGCTGACCGAGGAGGGTGTCACGGCGCTTGGCGGTGACCTCCCGGTCAACACGTCCGGCGGGCTCAAGGCCTGCGGCCACCCCGTCGGCGCGACCGGGATCAAGCAGGTGTGCGAGGTCGTGCAGCAGCTCCGGGGCGAGGCGGGACGGCGCCAGGTGGACGGGGCCCGCATCGGGATGACCCACAACGTCGGCGGGACGGGGGCGACCGTCGCCGTCCACATCCTGGGGGTGTGAATCATGTCCTCTGTTGCACGCTTCTGGCGGAAGATACCCCAGCGCTACAACCTCGTCGGGACGCGGTGCGCCACGTGCGGGCGGTACTTCTTCCCGCCCCGCAACCTCTGCCCCGACTGCCGCCGGGCAGGCAAAATTGTCGAGCACCGCTTTGCCGGCACCGGCACTGTTGTGACCTACACCGTCATCCGGACGGCAAGTGAGCAGTTCGAGCAGATGACTCCCTACGTGCTCGCGGTGGTCCAGCTGGACGAGGGGCCCCGGTTCACGGCGCAACTGGTCTGCAGGCCGGAGGAGGCACGGATTGGGCTTCGGGTCCGGCCGGTGTTTCGCCGGATCTCTGCCGACGGGGAGTCCGGTGTCATCCACTACGGGACGAAGTTTGCGCCCGGGACCCCGTGACCGCGGACCTCCTCTCCCGGTGACGGGGACCATCCCCCGCGTATTTTGAGGGTCCACTCCCCCGCTCTGGTCACCGCCCCTTTAAAAGAGCGAGAGTCCCGGGGGGAGACCTATGCCACGGCCTCGGGTATGACTATCCTCTGTCCCGCCCTCCCGGTACTCTCAGCAGGACTGTTCCTTGCCGATTACACTGCAGAAATCGTGGATGTCACGGGGAGGGGGCCATCTGCACGGTGATGCAAAGAGTATCCGGGTCGCAGCGGAGAACGATGCATCCCTCCTCGTGACCTGGAATCCCGGCACTACCGGGATAAAACGTCTCTTCCCGTCCTGGCACCCGCGGATTACCCGGAAAAAATGTCATGATTCTCTCCGGGGGCACAGTCCCAAGGGAGGGAAATACACGTGATTGCGGCCCGCGCCAGGTCCGGCTGATGAAAAATCAGCGCACCGTGGTGCGATTACCGCATCCGCGGCCGTCACGAGGGTGCTGCCTTCCTTCCCCCGGAGGGGTTTTGCCTCCCTTCCCGGACGGGAGAAGGTTTTTTTTACCCTGCCCCATCCATAGTACCCCATGCAACGCTTGTCCACCCGCCTTGCTGTCTTTTCCCTTGTCCTCCTCTTTCTCCTGGTCATTATCGTCGCGGCCGATGACTGCGGCTGTGGCGGCCTCCCGGACTTTCCCGATGTCCCTGATCCCGGGGGATGGAGCCCGGGTGACGGGGGATCGTCAGGCGGGACGTCCGGGCCTTCTTCCGGGGGAGGGTCATCGGATGGCCCGCCCTCGGGGTCAGGTGACTCGGGCTCCGGCGGGGCCGGTGCCCAGTCCTCCGGGCCGTCGGGGACCTCTGCAGAGGCCCTGCTCCTGGAGGCCCGCACCCTCTTCCGCGAGGGCAAATACAACGAGTCCCTGGCAGCCTACAACCGGACGGTCGCTGCCGACCCCGCCTCCTTCGCGGCCTGGATGGGGAAGGGGGAGACCGAGACTCTCCTTGGCATGTTCGATAGCGCCCTCTCCTCGTTTGCCAGGGCTGCGAAGATCAAGCCGGGTGAGCCGGACCCGTGGACCGGGCAGGGCGAGGTCTTCCTTACAACCGGTGACGTCTCCCGGGCACGGGTCGCGTTCGACAGGGCGCTCGCCATCCACCCCGGCCTTGCCGCTGCCCTGGACGGAAAGGCACGGGCGGACGAACTCGAGGAGAAACTCTCCCTGCCCCCGCCGACCGCGACACCCGGACCGGGAGAGGCAAGGACCCCCATGGCTCCTCCCCCGGAAACGGTGGCAGTGACCACCGAACAGACTCCCCCGCCGGCCGAAAAGAGCCCGCTCTCCCTCCCCGGCCTTGCCCTCGCTGCCCTCGTCCCCGCCGTGCTCGCCTCCCGGCGGAGGGAATGAGGATTTTTTCCCCTCGGGACCTGCCCACTCTTGGCCTGGACAGCCCCAATATCCCCCCGGGGTTTGTCTCTTCCCTCCCGCCACCAAGGATGAAAGGACCCTACCTGGTTTTGTCTTCTCTTACGATCTCCTTCATTTTTTCAACGAACGTGCGGATCTCTCCCCGGTAGGAGAGGAGCGCGACGAGGTCTGCCGGCGTGATCTCTCCGTACTCGTGGGCCAGCCGGTTCCTGTACGAAACGAGGACTGACATGGTCCGGAGAGTCTCCTCTCCAATGAACCCCCCTTGCGCGAGCAGGGCGAAGGTCTGGCGATACGTGGCCGGCATCCCGAGGTCGTGTGCAGCCACGATCTCGGAGCCAAGGTCGATGAGGCTGTCGAGGAGGGAAAAGAGGACCATGGAAAGGGCATAGAAACGGATCCTGTCTCCCGGGAGGGACGGGTCATCCGGGGAAAAAAGGTCAAGATCCTTGAGATACCGCTCAATCTGCCCTGTTATCCTCCCGATCCGTTCCCTGTCATACGCCATTGCATCATACCCCGAGGATCTTCTTGGCATGCCGCTCGAGGAGGGGTTTGACATTCAAATATGCCCGGACCGCCTGGACTTTTATCCTCTGCAGGCGGAGGTCTGGTGTGCCCCAGAGGAGGACTCCCTCTTTGAGTGCCCGGAACCGGACTGCCGGGGGGAGGTCCCAAAAAAGCGAGAGCGAGATCTTCCGTGATGCATGGGAGAGGACACTATCCTTCTCTTCCCCCGGGAGGGGTTTTTCCGTCACGATGCAGAGATCGATGTCCGAGAGGGGGCCTGCCCGCCCTGTTGCATGGCTGCCAAAGAGGATGATGGCAATCACGCCACCTTTCGGGATATCCCCAACAACTTCTGCGACGTCGGGGTGTTCCGCCAGGAATTCTTCTGCCCGGACCATGGGATAGGAAATTATGGAAATGGGCACGTCATAATGTTTCCCCACACAGGGGAACCCGCGGTGCATGATACACTGCCCTTCCCAGGGACCCGGATGGCAGGGGAGTTCGGCTCACCAGAGCTGATGCGGGAGAATTTTGGTTGTGTCACAAGATCGGCTAAGATCTTACCAGCACACAAGATAGTCTAAGTTATCCCATCTAACCAGTATTTCGGTCATCAGAAAAGTGAGCCAGTTGAACCGCCGCGGGGGCGCCCCGTCGGGGGCGGCGGGTCTATCCTCATGTGGGGGTGTGGGGGCGATCAGCCCCCACTTTTGGTTCCCATTCACCCACTCAAAATAGCGAAGAGCCAAAAAAGCGGTATACGACATGTCCCGGGTATAGGCGGTTATCGAGGAGATCGCACTATCGATATCCTCCAGATACAATTTCACGTTTCGTTCAGACATCGATGACCTGCTCGAGGACTTCATGCCTGATTGCAGGTTTCAGCGAATCCGGAGTAACGAGATCGACTTTGCTCCCCAGTTTTTCGGACAGGTACGTCTCCAGGCGCATGAAGGTGACCCAGCCAACGGGTTGCGCAAACTCAACCAGGAGGTCGATATCGCTTGAGTCAGTCTGTTCATTGCGGGCAACAGAACCAAAAATACCTATCTTTCTGACTGAAAACCGTTTGTACAGGTCTTCCCTGGCATTTTTCAAGGTTGCATGATATCTGCCCGATTTTTCATAGCCTGAACTCCCCTTTGCAGTTACATTCTCATAGGACCCCCTATCTATTTATAGAATCACTTTCTTCATGGGTTTTTTTTAAACCGGACTCTCCTATCCCCATGCAAGTCCAGTCGCCAAACACCACCACCGGGAAGCCCTTTGGGGCGGCGGGTCTGTCCCGATAGGGCTGAAACGCCACCAACCTTCCGGGAAAAGGTGACTTGCCACAGAAAGGTCCCGCCCGACCACCCCTGTCCCTATCCTGGAACCCATAACCACGCAAGGGGATCGCAAGGATGCTCCATCCCGGGAGAATGGCCGGGCATGGTGCTCACCCAGGCACTCTCATCCCCTCCGGTCGGGCGGGCGGCGGGATGAGGTATGAAATCCTTCTCTGGCAAGACTGCCAGGACAAGAGCAGGGAATACTCCGGTATCAGCAGGGGGTGTATTCATTCACCCCCATGCTAGTGCTCATCCACGATACCTTGATACCCTGAAACGACCCTGATCCCTTTATACATGGCCCGCGGAAACAGGGAAGAGGCCGCCAGATGGCTTAGCCAGGCTGAATGTGACCTCGCTGCAGCACAGGTCTCGATGCAGGGTGCACGCTATGAATGGGCTTGCTTCCAGGCACAGCAGGCAGCCGAAAAAGCAATCAAATCCCTCCTGTATGGAGCAGGATACCGAAAGATTCTCACCCATTCGGTGTATGAGCTGCTCCTGGAATCCCAGAAGAGAGCCGATTGCATGCCCTCCCTTGAACAGGAGGCAAAACTCCTCGACAATGTGTATATCACCTCCCGATATCCCAACGGGCTCGCCGGTTCGATGATTCCCTCTGAATACTTCACGAAGGAGGATGCAGATCGATGCCTTCGCTCTGCAGGTTTGATCCTGGACGCGGTCCGGCGCTGTATGCAGAAATAGATGCGAAGCTCGAGCTGCTTGCCCGCTCGCTCCGTCAGCGGTACCGTATCGACCGGATCATTCTCCACGGTTCCTATGCCCGGAGAGAGGTGCATGAAGGGAGCGATATCGATCTCATCGTGGTCGGCGATTTCCCGCTTCGTTTCCACGAGAGGCCGTCGCTGGTTCGGGAAATGTCCGACCTTCCGCTTGAACCGCTCTGTTACACCCCATCAGAGTTTGCTGCATTGATCACCGCAGGGAATCCATTCATCGCCGAAGTGCTCAGCGAAGGGCGGGAACTTTAATCTCCTTTCTGGCTCTGCGATCCCTGATGCCGATTGTGCTGGAGATTCCCGATCGAAAAAGGGACCATTTCCCCGGTTTTGGACGCTGCCAGCACCTCCTGCCGTACGGTGTGGGACGCAATTGAGCCATCTTCTGTCGGAGAAGAAACCCCATCGAGACTTCTTATCATCCTATGTGTGTGGGGGGGGTGGCGGAGGGATGGATGGCGGGCCGGGATAAGGACTTGCTCTAACCGGTTACTGCCTGATACAAAGATACACCTGACACACTCATCCTTTACGGGCAGCTGACATGAGGAAACCCCGAGTTCAGGGGGAAAAGATCCATTGCCCTGATACGCACTATTTATCCACAATACGCTTGTCCCCATATGCTCAAAAGGATCGCAATGTTCCTTCGCTTGACTCATTCTTGCAGGTCCTTGCCGATCCCTTGCCTTATTTGCAAGACCGTTTCAAAGTACGCGGAGATCGGCACTGTTGGTTCATATGCCCGGGGAGAGGAGACGGAGGAGAGCGATATCGATATCCTGGTGGACTTTTCCGAGCCGATAGAGTGGGAAGTCGTTGATCTGAAGGAATACCTCGAAGACCGCCTTTCCCACAGGGTCGAGCTCATTTCAAAAGGGAGGTATCACTCATCGTCCCCGGTTGTTCCAGGCCCTGACCCGTGATGTGATATATGTCAACGCGTGATCCATTGGAGGCACTCGAGGATATGCGAGGATGCCATTCTCACTATCGAGCATTATGTACAGGGATATTCATTTGAACAGTACTTGAATGACAGAAAGACACAGGATGCCATTGCAGGAGATTTCGAGATCCCTGCCTTAATTCTCTCGGAGGACTCATATTGGGACTGCCTCGTGTAAGATGCGGTTGCGAAGCCCTGGTTTGAGCGTACGTTTCTCGACCAGGTCGACCTTTACACCGAGCAGATCGGTAAGTTCCTGCTCAAGTGCTATAAAGGAAAACAGCGTTGGAGACCTTCCTTGGCTGAATTCCACAAGTATATCGATGTCACTACTCCTCTTCTGTTCCCCGCGGACATAAGATCCGAACAACTCAAGGGAGAGTATTCTATATTTTCTCGATAATTCTGCGATATGCTCCCGTAGAACGCATCGTATTTCCTCGATTGACCTCACTTTCATACGGAGAGCTTTTTTTGTCACCTTCTACCACCTTGCTGATTCACACTGGGTTATCATAGGAATGTACAGATATATTCGCATAGTGATAAGATATAAGGAGGTCATCTTTCACAATGCCCTTGCCTCCTTTCGGACCCTGTCCCGTATATACCAGTGCAAACCAGCCTCCGTGACGACATCCACCCTGCATCCGAGCGAATCTTCGAGATCCTGTTTTTAATCCCACCTGGTCAAGGAGATTCCTCCCTCGCTCAAAGTCGACGAGAAGATCCACATCACTCCCTTCCGTATCCTCATCCCGTTGCACCGATCCGAACACGCGGACATTGGTTACATCGTATTGTGACGCAATACGAGAGAATGCCTTCACGTTTCTCCTGGAGCAGATGTCGCAGGCGTGACACCCCAACTCACCTATCTCACCAGACATTGTATGAAAATCCATATAATGATTCTGGAGGGGAATACGGCTCATGCGCCGGGATTTCTCCGCATTTCTCCGGTGATAACGGGGAAAATCCAATGGGTACTATCTCCTGGTGCGTACCTATCTTCCCTCATCTTTCCTGTCATAGGGACCCGGGCATGGTGCTCACCCAGGCACTCTCATCCCCTCCGGTCGGGCGGGCGGCGGGGGCGGGTGGGCGTGGTCAGACACGTACTTCCCTGCGATCCCCCCCCACACTGAAACCCGCACATACTCCCCCCATTCTTCTCCACCGCCATCCAAAACCCACTTTTTCCAAAAAAACGGCGAAAAGTTTTTATTTCATAAAAGAAATACGTTTCGACCAGAATACCGGATATACTCGGGCAGATCGGAAATCCGGGTACCCTGATCATCCTGATCACGGAAATCCGCCCCCGAGGACGAGATGATGCACCCCGACGAGCGCCCTGACAGAACCGCCGGAGATCCCGAGATCCGTATCGGAGAAAGCGCCATTTCCTCGCTGCTTGCCCACTATTTCCAGTTCGAGGAGATGCTTGGCATGAACACGGCGAAGGGGGCGGTCAGGCCCCTGCAGCCTTCCCCCCGTCCCTCCCCCCGCCCCCTCTTCTCCCAGGTCATCCCCGGGAAAGGGTATGCAGACGATACCGAACCTGAAGACCTCTTTTCACCGGAAGAACTCCCAAAGAGGATCATCGCGGTCATCCCTGCCTACAACGAGGAGCTTTCCATCGGCACCGTCGTCCTCTCGACCCGCCAGCACGTCGACCACGTCATCGTCGTCGACGACGGCTCCACCGACCAGACCGCACGCATCGCCTCCCTTGCCGGCGCCGAAGTCCTCGCACACTCCATCAACCTCGGCAAGGCCCAGGCCCTCATGAAGGGTTTTGCCCGTGCCAGGCAGTACGGTCCCCTCGCCGTCGTCATGCTCGACGCCGACGGCCAGCACGACCCTGCCGAGATCCCCGAGCTCGTCAAGCCCGTCCTTGCCGGCAGGGCAGACCTGGTGATCGGGTCCCGCTTCCTCAACGGCAGGAATGCCATCCCCCCCTACCGCGTCCTTGGCCAAAAGACCCTCGATCTTGCCACGAAGGCAAGCGCCGGCGTCTCCTGCTCAGATACCCAGTCAGGGTTCCGGGTCCTCGGCCGCCGTGCCCTCGAGAACCTCGACTTCTACTCCGAGGGCTACAACATCGAGTCCGACATGCTCGCACACTTTGCAAGCCGGGGCCTTGCCATCAGCGAAGTCCCCATCGGCGTCACCTACGCGGTTTCCAACGGCCACAAGAAACACCCCCTCGCCCACGGTCTCGACGTGCTCTCCCACATCATCGGGATCGTCGGGTACCGGCGGCCGCTCCTCTCCTTCGGGGTGCCGGGCAGCGTCCTGACCCTCGCCGGGATCGGTGCCTCCCTCTATGCCGTCTCCGATCTGGTCGCGGGCGGGCCCTTCCACTCGATCCTGTTCATCGGCGGCATCACGCTCCTGATCCTGGGACTGCTGCTCGTGACGACGGGGCTGATTTTGAATAGCCTGGTGCAGGTCGTGAAGATGGGGAGGGCGTGACGGGAAGACATGGGCACAAAACGGATCCTTGTGACGGGCGGTGCGGGGTTCATCGGGACGAACCTCATCAACGAGCTTTGTTCCCGTGGCCACGAGGTCTTTGCCGTCGACCTGTACAATACCGAGCGTGAACATTATTCCCGGGCCGACGTGAGGAATTACCGCCAGCTCGAGCGGGTATTCGAGAGGCAGTCTTTTGATTACGTCTACCACCTCGCCGCCGAGTACGGCCGGTGGAACGGTGAAGACTACTACGAGAACCTCTGGCAGACGAACGTTATCGGGACAAAGCACCTGCTCCGGCTCCAGGAGAGGCTTAAGTTCCGGATGGTCTTTTTCTCCAGTGCCGAAGTCTACGGGGATTACGAGGGCGTGATGACCGAGGACGTGATGGAGAAGAACCCCATCCGCGATACCTACCAGATGAACGATTACGCCATCACGAAGTGGGCAGGAGAACTGATGTGCATGAACTCGGCAAAGATGTTCGGAACGGAGACGGTGCGGGTCCGCCCGGTCAACTGCTACGGCCCGCACGAACATTACACGCCCTACCGCGGGTTCATCCCGAAGTTCATCTACCACGCGCTCCATGGCAAACCCTACACCGTGTTCAAGGGTCACAAGAGGATCATCGATTTCGTGGAGGACTCCTGCCGGACCTGGGCAAACATCGTGGACAATTTCATCCCCGGGGAAGTCTACAACGTTGCAGGACGGCCCGAATGGGAGAAAGACATCAAGGAGTACTCGGACCTCGTGCTTGCTGCCGTCGGGCGAGATGATTCGATCGTTACGTATGAAGACGCGGAACCATTCACCACGAAGGTGAAGACCATCGACTGTTCAAAGGCGATCCGGGACCTCAAGCACAACCCCAGGATACCGCCGGAAGAAGGGATTCGAAGGACCGCAGACTGGATGAAACACTATTACAGGATGAACTGAAAGAGAATGGATATCGCGGCAGACATTCCCCGGTTGATTTTGGGTGGAGAGAACGAACAGGTGGAGTTCAAACCTTCACTTTCACAGAAAGATAAGATCATGGAGTGTGTGTCTGCGTTTTCCAACACCCGCGGCGGGACCATCCTGGTCGGTGTAACCGATACTGGGGATGCGACAGGAATTGATGTGGGCAGGAGTACCCTTGAAGATCTTGCCGGGTATATAAAGCGCAACGCTGATCCCCCCGTGTATCCCTCCCCGCAGACTGTCCAATTCCAAAACAGAACCCTACTCTTGATCCAGGTGAAGGAGAACCCGGAAAAACCCGTGTTTTTTCACGACAAGGCGTTTAAACGTGTGGGGAGGAGCAACCAGAGGATATCCTCGCACGAGATCCGGAAAATGGCAAAGGAAGAGAAGAGAAAGGTGACATGGGACGAACGGCTCTGCGAAGGTGCCACTCTTGATGATATCGACTGGGCATTTGTGACGGAGGAACTAATCCCTCTTTACGAACGAATTTCAAAAAAGAAGGTTGCTTCATCGCCTCTTGAATTTTTGAGAGCGGCACGCACGATACAGAACGAAACGCCTCTGAATGCGGGAATCTTATTATTCGGCAAAGATCCCCAGAAATTTTTTCCCAATTCCTACATCGCCCTGGCCAGGTATGCAGGCACTGGCGTCGGAGGGGAGAAGCGTGACTTCAAGGTTTTCCGGGGAAACCTCTTTTCGCAGATAGACAGGTGCTATACCTACCTGGTGGAGCACACTGCATTAATGTCAAGACTTTCTGCCGGCACCCTCACAAGGGATGATATTCCCGAATATGGAAGGTTCTCTCTCCGGGAGCTGGTCACGAACGCGGTGTGCCACCGGGACTATGAAGACCAGGGCGGGAAGATCATCATCAAGATGTTCGACGACAGGATAGAATTTTTCAACATTGGCGGTCTACCCAGGGGTGTCACCGCAAAAAATATCGTGCATGCACAGTATTCACGCAATCCCGTCATCACCAGCCTGCTTTCGAAAGTAAATTACATCGAAGAGATGGGCGAAGGGTGGGACAAGATCCTCGAAGAGCACCGAAACCACCCACTCAAACCAAGGATGCCCGAGATCATCACCGGCAAAAACAGCGTGCAGGTCACGATATTTTCCACCAAAGAGAAGTTTGGTGAGATGCATTGGGACCTCCTGAACGACAGGCAACGTGCAATCATGGCGTATCTGAAAGAACATGGTACCATCACGAGAACCACCTGCGTGGATGTCCTGGGAGTCTCCAAGGATACTGCGCTGCGGGAGTTGACCGCCCTTCTTTCCAGGCGCGTTATCCAACGTCGGGGAGTGGGCAGGGGGACCTACTATGTCCTGTCGTAGTGCGACGCAAATGCGACGCAAATGCGATGCAAATGCCATCCAAAATCTCACCACAATTCTCAATGATTCCACGCAAAGGTGAAAGAAATGAAAAATTTCGATGAATTTTATCAGGATTCCACCATTCTCGTCACCGGTGGCGCGGGTGCCATCGGCGGGAACCTCTGCAGGAGACTTGCCGACCTGAACGTAAAGAAAGTCATCATCCTCGACAACCTCGCCTCGTCCTACGAGTGGAACATACCACGGGCATCAAACATCGTGTTCGTGAAGGGGGACATCCTCGATGACGAGGCACTCAGGCGTGTATTCAAGGAGAGACCCGAGTACGTCTTCCACCTCGCCGCCCACTTTGCCAACCAGAACTCGGTCGACAATCCCGAGACCGATCTCCTGGTCAACGGCATGGGGATATTGAAAGTGCTCCAGTACGCCCACCTCACCGGCGTGAAACGCTTCGTCTACTCCTCCTCCGGCTGCGGTGTCTACGGCCTCGATTCGAAGATGCCGTTCGAGGAGCACGACGTCTCCATCCGGCTCTTCACCCCCTACCAGGTGACAAAGCTCCTCGGCGAACTCTACACGAACTACTTCTACAACCTCTACCAGCTCCCCATCGTCAACGCCCGGTTCTTCAACTCCTACGGTCCCGGCGAAGTCCCCGGCAGGTACCGGAACGTCATCCCGAACTTCTTTTACTGGGCGATGAAGGGCGAACCGCTCCCCATCACCGGCGATGGCACCGAGACCCGCGACTGGACCTACGTGGGCGACATCGTCAACGGCCTCCTCGCCATGGGTGTGCGGGAGGAGGCGATCGGCGAGGCGTTCAACCTCGGCTCGGGCGAAGAACAGCGGGTGATCGACATGGCAAACACCGTGCTCACCCTCACCGGGAGCAGGGCCGGTATCGTCTACCGGGAACGGCGTGACTGGGACAAGAAGGCGCACCTTCTCTCGTGTATCGCCAAGGGGCAGAGGTTGCTCGGGTACCAGCCGAAGACGACCTTTGCAGAGGGGCTGCGGGAGACGCACCGGTGGTTCGTCGAGAACTGGGAGAACATTGCGAAGAGTGCGGAATTTTAACAATGGTCATCGGTTCAAGTACCAAAGAGATTGAGAGGAGATCATGGAAAGGTCCCGTGGATCATACTATCAAATCTCAGGGATACTCGGAAAAATGGGATGATTATTTGTTAAATAATAAAGGAATTCTTGAAAGAATAAAAAATAAAAAAATTGTCAATGTTGGCGGGGGCCATGGGAAGGAGGCTGAATTTTTTCTGGAAAATGGAGCTCGTCATGTTGCATTGCTTGATATCGCAAAAGGACAGCTGGATAGTGCAAAAATAAGAATTATTCAAAAGGATATTAATCACCTTGATTTATTCTGTGGAGATGCAGAAAATTTACCATTCAAAGACAATGCATTTGATCTCGGAATTATTTTTATGGCGTTACATCACTTTCCCAGCCATGAAAAAGCAGTAAAAGAGATACTTAGAATCTCACATGACGTCATTTTCATTGATATCATGAATTGTACAATCACCCGAATATTAACAAAATTTGGTTTTTTTAAGAAGGAATGGTGTGGAATAGAACCAAACCGAATCGATATTTCAGATATTCAATCAATTTTTCATGAGAAAAAGATACAAATGAACGTCCAATTCTATTTTATTCCCCCATATTATGGAAAAAGAGAGATAGTTTCTCGATCTCTATTCATGATATCCCTTATCTTCAGTCAATTTTTATTAACACACAAATCATTTGGCAATTTTTTTGGAAATGTTGCAATAATTGAGGGATCCCGATGAGGATCCTCGTCGTTCAGGAATCAAACTGGATCGCAAAAGGGCCGCACCAGAGCCACCACCTGATGGAACGCCTGGTCTCCCGGGGGCACGATGTCAGGGTGATCGATTTTGACATCGTCTGGCGCAGGGACCCGGAGCGGAAAATTCTCTCATCCCGCCTCGAGGTACAGGCACCACCGAAAGCGATCCCTGGGGCAGCCATTACGGTGGTCAGGCCCGGGATTGTCCAGCTTCCTGTCATCGAGTATCTCTCGCTCCTCACCTCACACAGGAAGGAGATCATCTACCAGATGGAGACCTTCAAACCTGATGTGGTGGTGGGATTCGGTATTTTAAACGCAAAGATCGCGATCTCCCAGTGCCGTTCGAGGGGTATCCCGTTTGTGTACTACATCATCGATGAACTGCACCGGCTCGTCCCACAACCTTTTTTCCAGGGCATTGCCCGCTCGATCGAACGATCGAACTATGAACGCTCTGATCTCGTCCTCTCCATCAACGAAGCATTGCGGGACTATACCATCGGGATGGGGGCTTCCCCGGAGAAGACACGGGTTATCCGGGCAGGAATCGACCTCGACTGGCTGAAACATGCTGACCGCGAAAAGAAGCGGGAAGAACTCGGGATCTCCCCGGATGACATTGTCCTCTTTTTCATGGGCTGGCTCTACGAGTTCTCCGGCATACGGGAGGTCGCATCTGCACTCGTGAAAGAAGATGCCCCGGGCCATCTGAAACTCCTCGTCGTCGGGGAAGGCGACCTCTGGGACGACCTGCAGAAATTGAAATCGACTCCCGACGTGAAAGGCAGAATCATCACTGTCGGGTGGCAACCCTACGCTTCGATCCCCGATTTCCTTGCCGCCTCCGATATCTGCATCCTCCCGGCACAGAACAACGAGATCATGCGAAACATCGTCCCCATCAAGATGTACGAGTATATGGCGGCAGGAAAACCCGTGATTGCGACAAAATTACCGGGCATCATGAAGGAATTCGGCACCGACAACGGCGTCGTCTACGTCGAAAATGCGGAAGGAGTCGTCCGGAACGCAGTGATAATCTCTCAAAACGGATCGATGATGCACCTCGGTGAGAAGGCGAGAGCTTTTGTGAAACAAAATGACTGGGAAACGATCACAAACCGTTTCGAAGAGACCCTGAGAGGAATGGTTCATGCCCACTGAATACCGTGCCTATATCACGAAAATACGGGATTTGAAACAGGATATCTCTGACAGTCTCTCATTCATCCGGTGGGAAGAGCATGTGAAAAACGATGACACGGTATTCGTCAAGCCAAATTTCACGTACCCCTTTTACAAGGAAGGGATCACCACGAATCCGGCCTTCCTCCGATCCCTCCTCGAATTGCTGAAAGACCGTGCTTCACGGGTCATTGTCGGCGAATCCGACGGCGGCAATCATTCTTTCACTGCGGACCAGGCATTCAAAGGGCACGGGATGCACGAGATCTGCAGGGATACAGGAGCAGAGCTGATCAATCTCTCGACCATTCCCGCAGAAACCGTCGAAGATACCATCCAGGGAAAAACGGTTCGTGTCCAACTCCCCAAAATGCTCCTTCACGATATCGATTGTCTCATCTCAGTCCCCGTCCTGAAGGTCCATGCCATGACAACCGTCACGTTGAGCATGAAGAACCTCTGGGGCTGTTACCCGGATACCATGCGGTGCCTGCACCACAAAAACCTGAGTAGGAAACTTGCGTTGATCACACGGTCCCTCAATCCCAAAATTGTTCTCATCGATGGTATCTATGCACTCGACGGACATGGCCCGATGTATGGTGAGGCAGTGAAAGCAGATTTACTCATTACGGCAAACAACCCGGTCGTCGCCGACAGTCTTGGCACAGCCGTGATGGGGATACCTCTCTCCAAGGTTGAGCATATCCTGACTGCAGAAAAGGAAGGGCTGGGGACTACTGCTCTCTCCCAGGTTGCGATAAACGAGGACTGGAGAAAATATGGTATGCAGTTCAACGTGAATAAAACAATAATCGACAGATTGTCCTGGATATTATTCAACAGTGAAATATGTGCAAAGATTGTCATGGATTCTCCGATGAAGCCGTTAATATACAGCATCGCGAAGAAGTTGAGAAATCAAGATGAAGAATGCGTAAATGATGAGTTGAAACGAGGCTGGAAATGAAGATATTACAGGTGATCCCTTTTTTTTCACCGAAATTTGGGGGATCGGTTATCTCAACTTTTTTAACATGTCAAAAATTATCCGAACGAGGACATGACATTACGGTGTTAACAACTGATTTTCATTTTGATGCTGTATATGCGAAAAAACTTAAAAATGTTGAAGTCATTCCCACAGAATCTTCTCTTCATATAGGGTTGTTTTTATATTCTCCAAAAATGAAAGCGTGGCTTTCTAAAAATATATCGAAGTATGATATTATTCATTTACAAAATTTCCGTTCGTATCAGAATGCCATAGTGAGTAACTATGCCAAAAAAATGGGAATTCCTTATATTCTCCAGGCACGTGGTTCGGTATTGCCTTTCTTCGAAAAAAAATTATTAAAACAAGCTTTTGACATGATGTGGGGAAATGAAATTCTAAAAAATGCTGCAAAATGCATTGCGCTCACAAAGACCGAATCAGACCAATATATCAAGATGGGTGTTCCAGAAAACAAGATTGTAATCATTCCTAATGGTCTGGATTTATCGCAATTCTCGAACCTTCCTGAAAGAGGAACCTTTCGATCAAAATATAAAATTTCCGATAATGAACAGATTATTCTTTTTTTGGGGAGGATTCATAAAATTAAAGGAATAGATCTCTTAATTGAAGCATATGCTGAAGTGTTAAAAGAAATTCCGAACGCGAGGCTTGTTATTGCAGGGCCTGATGATAACTATATTTCTGCATTACAAAAACAAATTCGGGAATTAAAACCTGGAAAAATGCCATTGTTCACCGGTCCTTTATATGATCAAGAAAAATTATCTGCATACGTAGATGCTGATGTATATGTCCTTCCATCACGATATGAGGTATTTGCTAATACCATATTGGAATCTTGGGCATGCGGAACGCCAGTTATTGTAACAACTGGATGCCATATTGCAGATGTGGTTGAAAAGGCGGGAATAGTAGTTGAGCGAGATCCTGTTGAATTAGCAGAGGCAATAAAGAAGATTGTTCTTGATGAGGTATTGAGGGAAAAATTTTCTAAAATGGGAAAGATGCTGGTGAATGATAAACTTAATCTTGATGCAATTGTGGACAATATCAAAGTATGTTATCGACATGTTATCGATAATATAAAAAATGATTGATTACCATGCAAATTTGCATTATTAATCATCCAAATACAACCAATCTAACACCTTTAAGAAATTTAATTAAAATTTTAAGTGTTATAACCCCTTCAATTCATCTTATTATGGGTAAATATGAATTTTATCACTATAAAGAAGATAAAAATTTAGTCATCCATTGTATCTCAAACAAAAAAAATTACAATATTTTTTTAAGAATTTTTAACTATTTACTCCTGCAAATAAAAATCACAAAAAGAATATTCAATTCAAGAAATAAAATAGATATATTGATTTTCTTAATTGGAGGGGATACATTATTACTTCCAGTTATATTTACCAAAATATTAAATAAGAAAGTCATTTTGTTACTTGCAGGTTCTTCTATTAAAACTCATCAATCTTTTAATGATCCTTTAACATCAGGTTTAAGAATTCTTCGACATCCATGTCTCCATTTTGCAAATACAATAATTGTTTACTCAAAATTACTCATTCACGATTATCACCTCACCCCCTATCGCCACAAAATCCTCATCGCCCACGAACACTTTATCGACTTCACCACCTTCACCGTCACCACCTCATTCCCCGACCGCCCCCCTCTCATCGGTTACATCGGCCGCCTGAGTGCAGAAAAGGGTGTCCAGCATTTTGTCCAGGCCCTGCCCGCCATCCTCAGCGAACAGCAGGACCTCCGCGTGCTCATCGGCGGGGATGGGCAGCTGAAAATGAGTATTGAAACATCGCTGGATAAAGAAAATATCACTACCAGAGTTGACCTCCCGGGTTGGATCTCTCATGATGACCTCCCGAAATACCTGAATCAGCTCCGGCTCCTCGTCCTCCCCTCCTACACCGAGGGACTCCCCAACATCATGCTCGAGGCCATGGCCTGCGGCACACCGGTGCTTGCCACACCGGTCGGGGCGATACCGGACGTGATCCGCGATGGCGAGACGGGTTTTATCATGGAGGACAACTCACCGGAATGTATTGCGAGGAATGTGCTGCGGGCGTTAAACCATCCTGACCTGGAGAGGATTGCAGAGCGGGGGAGGAGGTTTGTGGAGGAGGAGTTTACGTTCGAGAAGGCGGTGGAGAGGTGGAGGAAGATATTGGGGGAAATCCAATAAACAGTATCATTCCTCATACCGGTTACATACGTATGTAAAGGGGAAATTGCTTATATTTAAGTGAGAATTGTAAAATCTGGTATGTTCATGATATGGGTGAGCCGCATTGAATTCTCAAATATTATTTTACCAGAATCCTGAAGTAAAAAAACGAGCACTTCCGCTTATTATCGTAATCACATTGCTTTTTTCATTACTTATTATCGCTATCACACCACCAGCAACGGGATATGAACTATCAATTTATGAGGCATATCCCGTATCATTGTGGATATTGGTCTCAATTAATATTTTTTTCAGTTTTTATGCAATATTTCATTCTTTTTATAAAATATCAAAAACTTGGATTTTTGGTTATTTTTCAATATTGTTGCTAGAAATTGTATTTTTATTACTACCAACTATAAGAGGTTATTATTCAATGAATCGTGGTGGGGGGGATATCTATTATCATTTCTTTGCTACCAATATTATATCAAATTCAGGATTTTTATTACAATCAGACATATATCCTATAATGCACATATTACTTTCTATTTTAAATATTTCTTTATTAAATGAGAATGAATTAGTAAATATTATTATAATTTTGTTTTTTTTATTCTATATAATTTATTTATATATTTTTGGTAAAATCTTGATTGGTTCAAAAAAAGGTGGCATATTCATATCTATCTTTGGGATTCCTCTCATTTTTTCTTTTTCTTACTATGCTTTTTATCCTTTCTTTTATGCTATATTAACAATTCCTTTAATTCTTTTTTTATATCAAAAAATAATTTCAACTCATATTAAAGGTGAATTCTATATTTGTTTAATATTTCCTTTATTTTTCATTGTTTATTGTCATCCGTTGATAACAATTTTACTTATAATTACATTTTTAATTTTTATAATTTTGGAGATATGGTCTAGGTTTAAAAATTCAACACAATATAGAAAAATTATAGCGATTAATTTAATAACAATATTATTTATCGTTTTTTCTTTTTGGATTATTCATTTCATGTCATTATTGAAGACATTAAGTAATATAATTAAAGCTCTTTTAGGACAATATGAAACAATTACAATATTCGATTATCAAATTGACATCATTTCAAAGTCAGATGCATCAATATGGCTTATCATTGACCGTTACTTAAAAGTATATGGTCCTATTACCATTTATTTTTTAATTTCATTTTTATTTGTAATATATTTAATAAGAAATTACTATCAAAAAAATAAAATTATAATAAACGATATTTATTATATAATTCAATTTATTAGTTCATTATTAATCGGAATTGCAATGATTTTTAGTTATTTTGTTATTTTTGAACCAATCAGAGCTTTAAGTTATGGGATTCTTTTTTCTACAATAATCTGTGGAATATATTTTTATCGAATTTTAATTTCAGTAAATATTGAAAAACAAAAAATTAAATATACTTTGCTTTTTACATTAATTCTCTCATTAATAACCCTCTCTTGTTTTTTTAATTTATACTCCAGCCCCTGGACTGGTGGAGCAAATACCGCATTCACTTATAAAGATAAAAAAGGACTTGATTGGATTTTAGACTATAAAGAAACAGAAATACCGCTTTTAAGAGAAGATTATACAACTCAATACCCAGTTTATTATTATGGATTAAAAGGTTTTAAAACCATTACTTATTTAAAATATTATAGAGATATCATCCCTTCAAATTTTGGCTATCAATCTAATTTGACAATTTCAAAGACATTTGACTATCTTCCTGATAATAAGGTTTATATGATAACAACAGAAGAGATGCGATTACTTCCTTTTGCTGTCCCCGCTGAAAGACGTCACAAAATAAAACAATTTTATAACATTGATTTTATAAGGTTAAAGTCTGATTTAAATGTAAATTTAATCTATTCTAATGACGAAACTGAAGTATTGGAAATTAATGTACATTAAAATATCAATAACATTTATTTAATGATTAAATATAATTTTTCTAAATTTAGTATGATATTTTCCCATCGATAGCTTTTAATTTTTATTAAATTATTTCTTGAGATCTTCTCCCTTAATTTATCATTTTGTAGAAGTATCACGATTTTTTCTGCAATCTCATCCAGTCTTTTTGGAGTGACTAAATATCCATTAACCCCGTCCTCGATAACATCAGGAATACCCCCAACCCGGCTAGCAACAATCGGTAAACCACAGGCCATCGCCTCAAGAATTACATTGGGAAGACCTTCGGATAAACTGGGAAGAACAAATATATCGGCTTGTTGCATGTATTTTTTAACCTCTGTATGAGGAACTTTTCCAATAAATCGAACATAATCTTGAATTCCTATTTGCACAGAGAGCGCTTCTAATCGCTCTCTTTCCTGACCATCCCCCACTAAAACCAATTCTGCATCTTTTATTATATCATGGATCTCTTTGAAGGCCATTAATAAATAATGGATACCTTTAATCGGGTAGAGTCTCCCAACAAACAAAATAATATTTGATTTATTATATTTTACTATGCTTTGAGATTCGATGCAAAATAATTCCGGATCAATTCCATTAGGTACAACAAAAATTTCATGAGAGGTAATTTCTTTCATTTTTTTTCGCATATCTTCAGTTAATGCAAGAATTGCATCAGCATTCTTGAGTATTGAACTTCTTGTAATTTTTATAACCCGCCCTGGCAGGTAGATATCAGAGCCTTGGCCCCAAACGATGTACGGCATTCCTAATACTTTTTTAATCATCAAGGAAGGGATACCCATGCTAAGATCTTGAGCCTGCACAATCTCTGGTTTAATTGTACGGATTTTAAGAAATATTTTTAACCAAAATAAAAGAACTCCAATAATTCGTATCTTTGGCCACGCTAACCGATGAACATAGAATCCATTCTCTTTATCGAAATTCGGCAGCCCTTTATCGTGGGACGTTATCACATGGATTTCGTGGCCTCTTTTTGCTAAATGTTTTGCCAAATTGTATGTTGCCAGTTCTGTTCCTGCTAGCCATTTTGGAGGAAAAAGATTTACAAGAACTGCGATTTTCATTTTTTAACTCCACCATGCGTTGATAATGAATAAAATCAATCTGGTTCCATTACATATAACCCATCAAATCCTGGTTGAACCCTCTGAATTACTTCCTTAGTTCAAATTGTCATGTTCTATATGCCCCTTCCACCCTGATGCCGGGGTGAAATGATGCCCATAATGTGTATGAATATTTTCAAATCTGATTTTTTCATCCGCTTGTATTTGTAATTCATCAATGTTTTTTTTACATATGCAATGAGTTTGCGAAGTCAGTGCATTTTTCAATGTCGGGATCTTCCAGTAGTCATAACCCATGATCTGGCTACAGATAAGATCAACAATGACCGGATTTTCCCCGGCAATTAACGTCCCGATATGTTTAGGGCTTGGGTTCAACGGACCTTCCTTCTCTCCTGCAATAATGGCATCAACTATGGTCAATGTTCTTCGCTGATGGTTATCCTTTAATACACCATTTTTATCGACAAATAAAATAATTTTATTGAGATCCATGATGGTTCGGGGTATTGTAGTATTTCCATACCAACTCCCTTCGAAATACTTATCAGAAGGAGGGATAATCCTTTGAGTCCCAAGAATGAAACTTTGACAAATTCTGCCCAGAATTCCAGTTATCGGATTTTTTGAAGTATCACAGTGTTCATGCAATCCTGTGATCAGTCTTTTGCGGAAATCCCGATGGAGGTATTCATCTCCCCCTTCCTCTTGTGACCCGCTCCGGTGATGGGGGAGACAATCCTTTGAACCGATGATCCCAACAATATTTTTTAGAGAGCCGGTCATTCCGGCCTTCCGGTGGGTTTTTAATTTTGGGAGATTGATGACCACGTCGGCGTGGAGGACACTATTTGCAATAAGATAATAGTGGTCACCAACATTGTGATATTGCCGCATTTTCTCCTTATCATAATTTGTAACCCGAAATTTATCAAAATCGTCTTGAATGGGATAAAATTCAGAGAATTGACCTAAATTAACCAGTGTATACCCTTTTGGATCACCAGGGAGATCGATACGGTTAATTAATCCGGTCTTCTGGGGGTATCCTGCACTTTTCCTAAAATCAACAAGGTTTATTTTAATCGCAGTGTTTTTCTGATAATACTCCACTATCTTATCTAAACCAGCGATCTCAATTACCTTTTCAAAATTGCAGCTCTGTATCGGTGCATCACCAATTGTGATTGTTCCCTTTCCTTTAAGTGCGATGTAAACATAGTCAAGGATTGCCCTGATAATTGACCCATGTGTTATCATTGCATCCATGCTACCAAGCGGGTTATAATGACGGACAAGATTAGGTTTTATGACAACTGTATCTCCTGGAAAAATTATTGAGCCGAGAGGGTTCCAGTCTTCTGTATTGTAGTGCTCTGTATCCAGACCAAGACGAAACAACAATGTTCGCACAGACTCATACACTGCATTTGTGCCGCTTAGATTCTGGAATGAATATTCTGGATATTTGCACGATGGATGAAACGGAGCTTCATGAGGATACTTTAATAGGGGACTTTGAACAATAGCTCCATCCATTTTTTTTATCTCCTTATTAAGGACTTTGTATAGAGATACTTACCACTCGGTGTTTTTGGAATATCCTCAACAATATTCCATGTGATTTTACAATTCGAACCCATGACAAGCTTTATTTTTTTCTCAATACCTACTTGGTCTAAGCGGTTAATAGTGCTATTGATAACAATCTGTATTCCAATTTTTGAATAGTCCTCTTGAATAACACAAAAAGCTTTAACCCAATCTTTCAAGTAAAAAAGATGTGTGAAATATTCGCCATGAATAATAGTGCCATTTTCTAAAATAAAATGGTCAGTAATTCTTCCTGTCACCTTTTTTAACGTTGGCAGAATTTGTCCACAAGAGCATATTTTCGGTCCAAGAATAGCCATATCCCCAATTTCATATCGAATCATGGGCATGGAATTATTAAAAAGATTGGTTACAACAACTCTTCCTTCCTCTCCTTCTCGAACCGGTTGATTGTCTTTATCTAACACTTCGACATAATTCCAGAATTGAAATAAATGCAATAAGCCATTCTTACATTCACCTGCCAAATTGCTTACTTCCCTTGATCCATAGAAATTATACACTTTCGTGCTAAAATTTAATTCGATGACATCTCTCATTGTATTGGTTAAATTTTCAGCTGCGCTAACAACAATTCTCGGGGAATAGAGCATTATTTTTTTCTGTTCCGCATATCTGCATAATTCAAAAAGTGATCCTGCATAGCCCCTGATAATTTCTGGTTTGAAAGAATTGATGATGCGAATATATCGTTCGATATCCTGTTCCGACATTTTAAAGCTATTTAAAAAAATTGTATTAGAGAACCAATGCTGAATCTTTGCTTTATATTCCATTCCTCCTTTAAAAAGATCTCTTTCAGATCCCCAGAGAATAACTTTCTTTTCTAATGGTTCATCAATACCAAGAACATTTTTAAAATAATAATAGTTTGTTGCAGACCCCCATTTTGAATAAATATCATCCTGAACTAATCTGATGGGTTCCCCGGTGGAGCCTCCGGAGGAATTATAGAACCATTTTCTCGTCTGATAGTCATCAGATATGATATCCTGGTAATGTTTTCTTATGATATCTTTCGTTAAAATAGGAATTTCATCGATAAGGGATTCATCAACAGATTCTTTTTGTATGAGACCGATTTGTTCAAAAACTTTACGATAATACCGGCAATGATTAAATGCGTGGATATACAGGTTATTTCGTTTTTGAGTTATGAAATTATTAAGTGAATCGCTGTTACGCAGAGTCGATATTTCTAAATACTCCTTTTCAAATCTTTTTCTTACACTATTAAACCAGATTTTTCGAATGCCATTTTCAATTTTTTTCATGATGATTTACCCTTGATAGACCAAATGCCTGTTCAAAAATTTTTTTCCCAAAATAATAATTATACCATAAACCCAGGATAAAAGCAATAAGGGTGGCTCCAATCGCACCATAAAGTCCAAATATGGGAATAAAAAGGATATTAAAAATTACATTGACTATTGCGATTATCATTGTTCCAGAAACAGTCAATCTGGCACCTAACATACCTTCTGCATTGAAAAACCATGCGAATATGGTATAGGTGGTGACAAGCACGGCAGTAAGTGCAAAAATAAACATAAGAGAGAGATCAACAGGATACTCCTTTCCAAAAAATCGTAATATAACAAATTCGCTCACCATAGTCCCTGGAATTCCAATAATGAATAAGAGAGGAATAAGTTTTTTCAGTTTTATATATAACAATTCTTTATTGATGACCTTTGATGCTGTCGGGAAAAAAACCGTCACAAAAATACCTGAAAAAAGTCCGATGACTGCAAAAGATGCATAATAATAGACTCCATATATTCCGACACTTCCAATGTCCATATAATAATTGATCAAAATCCGGTCGATGTTCGTGTATAGTGTAAAAGAAAGTCCTCCAATAAGGGCATAACCACTATATTTCCACACTTTTGACAACCATATACGATCAACCTGAAATGAGAGATATTTCTTGAGAGAAATGCTTACAATAACACAAAAAATCACTCCATACGCAATATAATATGCATAGACCATTGCTTCAAAAGTAACAAATTGAACAAATAAAAAGGCTAGAAACGACAACAATAAAACAATCCCGAATAGTGATTGAAATAATGCAAATTTTTCCATCTGGTGTAAACCCCTCAATGTGGATGTTACGAGCGTGAAGAGCACAAACAAGACTGCAAAAATTATTGAAAACCAGATTATTTTCATATTGACGGAAAAAAACGCAATTAATAGATTGACGAATAATCCATAAACCATGACAGATAAAATAATTAAAGTAAATATCAGAAAAAAAGTCGTTGATATAATCCGTTTTAATTGATCATCATCTCGATTTTCCGCACAATATTTTATCATTGCTGTATTAAATCCGAGCATCATCGGGATATAGAGCATCATCCCAATGGATTGGACGAGAATGAATTGCCCATACCCACCGGGACCTAGTATTCTCCCGGCAAGAATGTTAAATAAAAAAGAGAATAATGTTGAAAATATTGTCCCAAAACCTACATATGAAAGGTTTTTAATAAATTTTTTTATCTCATCGTCTATTTTTTCCCGGAATATTTTTTGATAAAGGAATGCCAGAGCACTAAAAGTATACTGTGAAAAATCGCTTTTTAATTTTTCAAAGAAATATATCGCCATGTAATAATTAGAGTATCAAATAATGTATTCCCAATCTCATCGCTTCTTCCTCTCCATACACCCCCCTCACATCCACGACCACCGGCCTCCCCCTCATCGATCCTGCAATCTCCTCCAGCGATATCCCCCCAAACTCCCGATGCCCCACCGTAACCACCACTGCATCCATCCCCTCCCTCAGCCCATCCACCGGCTCCACGCCGAATCCTGCCACCTCATCAATCGACAACAACGGGTCGTACCCGTACACCTCTACCCCGAACTCCTTCAGCACCCTGATCATCTCCACCACCAGTGTCTCCCTCGTATCCGGGACGTTCTCCTTGTAGGTCAGTCCCATGATCAAGACCTTCGATCCCTTGATCACCTTTCCCACTTCATTCAACCCCTTGATAGTCAGCATCGCAACATGCTCGGGCATATAATCGTTGATGGCCCGGCCGGCAAGGATGACCTGGGGGTGGTAGCCGAGCTCCTGAGCCTTGTGGACGAGGTAATAGGGGTCGACGGGGATGCAGTGACCGCCGACGAGGCCGGGGGAGAACCGGATGAAGTTCCACTTGGTCGCGGCGGCATCGATGACGGCTTTGGTGTCGAGGCCCATCTTGTGGAAGATGATTGAGAGTTCGTTGAAGAGGGCGATGTTCAAATCCCGCTGGACGTTCTCGATGACTTTCGCGGCCTCGGCGGTCCGGATGTCCCTGGCGATATAGACGTTCGTGATCAGGCCGTAGAGATCGGCGAGGATCTTCGTGGTCTCTTCGTCCATGCCGGCGACGATCTTGGTGATCTTGTCGATGGTGTGCTCGTCGTCGCCGGGGTTGACGCGTTCGGGGGAGTAACCGACTGCAAAGTCTCTCCCGCACTTCATGCCGGATTCCCGTTCGAGGAGGGGGACCATGACCTCCTCGGTGAGGCCGGGCCAGACGGTGGACTCGCCGACGACGATGGCCCCTTTCTTCAGGTTTCGCCCGACGGTGGTGGTGGCGTCGATGATGGGCCCGAGGTCCGGCTGCTTGTTCTTCGTGACGGGGGTGGGGACACAGATGATAACGATGTCCGCTTCCCTGATGTGAGCCGGGTTGGTAGTGGCAAAAAAGTCGCCCTCCAACGTCCTGTTGAGTGCGTCCACGGCCTCCTGGTTCCGGCGGTAGCCGATCACCTTCAGGTGCCTGGCGAATGCCTCGGCGAGGGGGAGGCCGACGTAGCCGAGCCCGACGACGCAGACGGTCATGTCCTTTATCTCTTTCCTGGGCGTGTGTGACATGTCCTCTTAAGAATAGTATGATGGAAAAGAGACGATATACTTTGTTGGTTGTAGGGGGGAGAAGGATATCTCCCACGCACGACGTTTCCCTGCAGTTTCATAACCGCCAGGGATAAACCACGCTCCTCTGGGTCCGGAGACTGCCGCGATAAAATGATGCATAAATCAAGTCCCCTTGTCACCGGGAGGTGTCGTCCTTCTGTGGCATCCTGCCGTCGCGAAAAACCGGTCGCGATCTCCGGGGCCGGCACTGGCTCGATCATACCTTTGCAATCCGCTCCTTCGCAAGAAGAAGAAATTTCCCGGTAAACTGAATGGTGAATGCTGCCTCTTCCCTGGACACCTGCTGGACGCCATATTGGACATTATGCCGCGAAATTCTCATTTTATCCAGTGTTGCGAGGAGATGCGGGAGTGGCAGGTCGTCGGCATATACGTGGCGGAGCATGAGGACGACACATATATGGCTTCTTTCTGTGTAACCCCGGGAGAAGAGAAGTGCTCTCGCGCTATGAAACGCGCTGGTATATGCGGCCAGGTGAGAGAGTTCATACTCTCCGATACCGTGCGTCCTTTCTGCGGAATGAACAAACCGTTCAGCTGCATCAATTGATGCCGGGACCCTGGCTTTTGCGAGATGGTCTTTACGAATGAGGTGTTCTTCAATGCAGGTGGCCCAGTTCATGGTTCTGCCCCATGGAAAAGAACGTGGCGTGAAATTACGCCTGCAACAAATGCATCCCCCCGCTGTTTCATCTCCTCCCACCGGTAGCATGGGATGACCGTGACCTGGAGCTCGTGCCCCACTATTCCTTCAATTTCTGCCACACGCTCAAAATCAACATCACTCTCGTTCCCAAGGACGAGAATATCGATATCGCTCTGTTCATCAAATGTGCCGGCTGATGCGCTTCCATACATGACCAGGGATATGGCATTTCTTGCAATGCCGGTGATTCCAGCCTCAAGAAGAAGAATAACCATGTAGAGCCGTTTCATCTCCTTCACCATTACGGTTTCATTGTCAAGCGAAAGGAGACGTGCTGTACCGGCACTTGTCGCCCTAAGAATTCCTTCCTTGACGAAGAGATCCGCGTATCTCTTCACGCTCGCGGGAGAGATCCCAAGTTCACGGGCAAGCTGGTTGATATGAGGTCTCTTTGTGGGATGGGCAAGGAACCATCCCAGCATCCTGTTCCCCACAAATGTATTGAATTCACTTATCATTCATTTAGAGAAATGATCATTCAATACATAAAATGATTGTTCTATGAATTATCACGGCATCGCAACGTTTCTCCTGTACCATGCAATCGTCTCCTTGAGACCCGACCTCACCGTGTAGTCAGGTGCATATCCAAACGCCTTCTGTGCAGCGGTTATATCCGCCTGGGAGTCGTGGATGTCCCCCGGCCGGGGAGGTTCAAAGACTGGACTCACTTTCATCCCTGTCTCTTCTGCAATGATATCGACCAGTGAGAGGATCGAGATCCTCTGGTTATATGCCACATTGAACACTCCATCGGCGGTACTCTCCATGGCTTTTACATTCGCCTGCACCACGTCCTTTACGTACGTGAAATCACGGGTCTGGGTGCCATCACCGTAGATGATCGGCGGCTGCCCGGCAAGGACCCGGGTGATGAACCGTGGAATGACTGCCGCATACTGCGATTCCGGGTCCTGCCTTGGACCGAATACGTTGAAGTACCGCAATGCCACTGTCTTGAGGCCATACACTTCGGAGAACACCCGGCAGTAATACTCCCCTGCCAGTTTCGAGACTGCATACGGCGATTTCGGATGGGGTGTCATTGTCTCCACCTTCGGCAGGGTCGGGGTGTCGCCGTACACCGATGAAGAAGACGCATACACCACTTTCCTCACCCCGCATTTCTTCGCCACCATGAGCACCGCAAGCGTCCCGTTCACGTTCACCTCGTTCGTGGCCACCGGGTCCCGAATGGATCGCGGGACGGATGGGATGGCGGCCTGGTGGAAGATGCCGTCCGCATTCCTGAAGGTGTCGTCGAGGAGGCCGGAATCGGTGATGCTCCCCTGCACGAAGTGAAAACGAGGATGGTCAAGTAAATGCCGGATATTCTCCTTCTTCCCGGAAAAAAGGTTGTCGACCACCGTTACATCATGCCCGTGATCGACCAGGTACTCGATGATGTGTGACCCGATGAACCCGGCACCGCCGGTGACGACGTAGTTCATGTTTTCCCCGGATTATCGTGTTGAAATCGCAAATTACACTGGTATCCAGGGAATAATAAAAATATCCGTGGGTTCTTAGGGGATTTCATGGTGAAAAATGGGCATACATGAAGAATGAGGCACTATGACCCTCCCCCTCTTTATACTCGGATTCAGTATCATGACTTGTGTACCCGCCTACATGATGAAAGAGCGGGGAATATTCACTGGTGATTGGGGTGATGGTACTCTAAACTACGAGAGAGAGGAGGGAGTATTTTTCGTTCTTTATCGGCAGTCTGTGAGAGAAGAGAGAAAACCTAAATAGATACATCGTCTTTCTGAGTATAACAGAAAGAAATCACATAATCGAGGTGATTCTGGTGAAACGTGCACACCCTCCTTCCACAATCAAACCAATTCTTGAGGATCTTCGTGACATGATGCCCTCGCTGAAGGAACGTTACCAGGTAGCCTCCCTTTCTCTCTTTGGATCATGGGTCCGGGGAGAACAGACCGATGCAAGCGACCTGGACATACTCGTGGAGTTCACTGAGCCTCCAGGTCTCATCTCATTCCTTACTCTTGAAGAGGAACTGAGCACTCGCCTGGGCTTGAAAGTAGACCTCGTGATGAAAGGATCACTCAAACCGGTGATTGGAACCCGAATCCTTCGCGAGGCTATACCGGTATGAAAGCCCCGCGTCAATCGATTGATTATCTGAACGATATCATCGGTGCTATAGAGAAGGCAGAGGCATTCTCCTGTGGTATGACCATTGATGAGTTCCTTACCGATGACAAGACACTCTATGCAACCGTGAGAGCAATCGAGATCATCGGAGAGGCATCAAAACATGTCCCGGAAAGAAATTATCGACGACTATCACGTCATGGCCCTGGTCGGGCAGTTATTCCGTGATATGCGACCCGATGAACCCGGCACCGCCTTTGACAACGGCGTATTTTTGGGCTCATTCGTGCAGGCCTGATACTCCCGTGAACCATCCCTCGCTTCATCATACCCCGCAGAAGTCTTTCTGTCTCTGACCGGTCATTTTTATCCTTCATCCTGGGAAAAACGGAAAAGTCAAACGTGTTACAGGGGATTTTATCAACCTTTTCTCCTGATAATTTTCTCTTTTTTGAGCAGCCGGAACCAGCCCGGAGGTGGTGATGAACGATCGCCGTTCATCCATGTGCGGGAATACTTCCCGGAATGCTCCTTCCAGGCTGGATACCGCTTCCCCGATTGTTGCTTTATGGCCGGGCAGTTCCACCCCCCGGACACTCAAGGCACCATCTCCCTCTTCTCCTCCAGGAACGACTGCGGCAGGCGTTTCCATGGCCAAATCCCATCACCACTTTCTATCGCACAGACGAGAAAGGTGAGCCACGATCCTCCCGCTCGCCCCCTCCTCCCCAAAGATCATGCTCCTCTCCTTCCTTGGCCTAAACGTCCTGATCGCCTCCCCGATCCTCTTCCTGTCTGCACCGACGAGCACGTTCCAGCCGTCACCGACCGTCTCCACCCACTCGGTCGTGTCGCGGAGCGTGATGCACGGCACGCCGAGCAGGTATGCCTCCTTCTGGACACCCCCCGAGTCCGTGAGGATCGTGTCCGCATGGGCCATGGCCTGGAGCATGTCGAGGTACCCGAGCGGTTCCGTTGCAATGACGTTTGCCGGCAGGTGGTCCCAGGACCCGTATTCCGTGAGCACCTTCCTCGTCCGGGGATGGGCGGGAAAGAGGACCGGGACTCCGGCATCCCCGAGTGCCGCCAAGATAGACTCCATGTTCTCCCGGTTGTCGGTGTTTGCCGGCCGGTGGACGGTGAGGACGAGGTATTTCTGTCCGGACAGGCCGAACCGTTCCAGGACCCGGGAACGGCGTGCAGCCACCTCCCTGGTGTGGAGGAGGGCATCGACCATGACGTCCCCGACCAAGTGGACCCCTTTCGTGATCCCCTCGTGGGCGAGGTTCCGGACCGCGGTTTTGGTCGGGCAGAAGAGGAGGTCCGATAGGTGGTCGGTCACGACGCGGTTGATCTCCTCGGGCATGGTGCTGTCAAAGCTCCGGAGGCCTGCCTCGACGTGGGCGACGGGGATATGGAGCTTGGCGGCGGCAAGGGCCCCGGCCAGAGTTGAATTGGTATCACCAAAGACGATCACCATGCCGGGCTTCTCCTTGAGCGGGACGTCCTCGACCCGGGCAAGGATCTCGCCCGTCTGCATCCCTTGCGGGTCGGAACCGACGCCGAGGTTGTAGTCAGGCCGGGGTATCTCCAGCTCGGAGAAGAAGACCTCGGACATCTCCGGGTCGTAGTACTGGCCGGTGTGCACCAGGACCTCGGTGTGTTCCCTCCGCAGTTCCCGCGAGAGGGGGGCGCACTTGACGAACTGGGGCCGTGCCCCGACGATCGTGACGACTTTCACGTCCGTTTCTCCCCTCCATGCAGATGAACATCCACTCCCCGTGATGCATACACGGCCTGGAATCGGTCGATCTTTAACCCCAGAAGAGGAATCGTGGGAAAAATGTGAAGGTTACAGACGGATGAAGCGGAATACATGAAAAGTTGAAAAAGGATACGGCAGGCATCAGGTTTGATCTGGGTGTTTCTTGAATCTGCTTGCGAGTATGTCTTCATTGGTCATCCTTGTGATACAATGCGAGAAAAACGATCAGATCGTCTTCCCTGTCATAATAATACGAGAGACGAAACGGAGGTATATAAACTTCCCTTGTACCTTTACGGCTGTACCGCATCGGTTTCCCAATTTCGGGATCTGCGACAATCCTGATGATCTGCGCTTTTAACCGTTCTTTGGTCCGTTTATCCCTGATTTTCCTGATCCTTTTTTTCGAAGGATGGACCAAAAGCAACGGTCACCATGATTTCAGGTCATCGATAAAGTCTTCACCTTTCTTCCTCGAAAAATTCCCCTTCTGAAATTCAAGGAATGCCCTTTCAGTCTTCTCCGCAAACAAAATGTCCTCTTTGACTGATGGCTCAAGTGTGTCGAGGGGTTTTAAGATAAAACGATCGCCTTCCCTGATCACAAGAAGCTGTTCGCCTTCCGCAAGACCGTTTCTCATGGACGCCGGAATAACGATCTGTCCCTTGGAACTCATCCTGATGATGCCAATATCCATGCAAATCGGTAAGATACGTCTTACGTAATCCTATATGAGGATATGGGTAACGGTCGGCCGATGTGCTCTTTTTGCAGTTCCCGCGAGAGGGGGGCGCACTTAACGAATTGGGGCCGTGCCCCGACGATCGTGACGACTTTCATGGCCTGACGGTTCCGTGTGCCAATGTACCGGATGATCCTCTCCGCACGCTGTCTAGGGTCAATATCGCACTATCCCCAGGTCCCTGCCGGTATCCTGGAGGTGGAACTTTCCTGCACCGGGTATATGAAAAAGCACGGGAGCAGGATGCTTGGTGGGAAGAATTCCCTGGTGACTCACTGTCTGCATGCACTTTTCATTAACCTGGTGGCACGGGATTCCCGGCGAAGAAAGGATTCGCTCACTTCGGGGTGACAATGGCGTGCCCGTTCCTGTCCCCTCTCCCGATACCCTTGTAGACCCAGCCCGCCCGGATGAACGCGTCCGGGTCGATGACGTTTCTCCCGTCCACGATGACGGGGTGCACCCTGCCTGTCACTGCCCGGAGCCGGGCAGGGTCGAGTGCAGAGTACTCGCGGTGCCCGGTGAAGATGGCGACTGCATCCGCTCCCCCAATCACCGCGTCAAGGTCGCGTGAGATTTCGACGCCGGGCTCGGTGTCCACCCACGGATCGTGGACTCCCGCCTCTCCCCCGGCAGCGACCACGAGGTCCCGAAACACCCCGGAGGGCGTGTTCCGGGCGTCCCCCGAGTTCGCGATGAATGCCCAGCCGAGGATGGCCACCGTGGAGCCCCGCACACTCTTGTGGACCCGTGCGAGCCCGGACTCGGTCAGGTGGAACATGTGGTGAGGCATGAAGTCGTTGATCGCCCGGGCCGTGAGGTACAGAGACTTTTCCCCCTCCGGCCAGTCGAGGTCGGCAGACCGGAGCGCAACTCCCCGCTCCAGGTGGTACGTGTCTTTCGTGAGGCAGTGGCCCCCGACCCCTGCACCCGGCCAGAGGATGGCCCGTGTCACGCCTTCCTCCCTGAGGCTTGCGATCCCTTCCCGCACCTCGTACACGTTGACCCCCATGGCCTCGCAGTAGAGTGCAAGCTGGTTGACGGCCGCGATCTGCAGGTCACGGAAGGTATTCTCGGCGGTCTTTTCGACCTCGGCGGCGGTTGCCGTCATGGTGATCACGCGTCCCTTCGTGAGGATGGGGAGATAGAGCTCCCGGGCCCTCCCGGTACTCGGGCCATCGATCCCCCCGACGACACGGTCGTGTTCCCGCAGGTTCCGGAGGAGTCGCCCGACCATCACCCTCTCGGGGGCATGGGCAAGGCCAAAGTCCTTCCCCGCAACGAGCCCGGACTCGGTCTCGAGGATCTCGCGGGCGATCCCTGCCGTCGTCCCAGGTGTGACGGTCGACTCGAGAACGACGAGCGAGCCTTCCGTAAGGTGGCGGCCGGTCGCCCGGATGGCCGAAAAGAGCGGGGTAAAGTCCGGTTCGAGGTCCCGGGGGTTCCGAAACGGTGTCTGGATGGCAAGCGTGACGGCATCACACTCTGAAATACGCGAGAAATCCGCCGTGCAGGAGAACTTCCCCGCCCGGACGACCTTTCTGATCAAGTTTGCAAGCCCCGGTTCCTCCCCCACGAGCGGGCACTCGCCGCGGTTGAGCATCGCAATCTTGTACCCGGATGTCGGCGAGTCCCGCTGGAACCCGATAACGCGGGAATATGCCGGGACATCGGCAAAGAGGGCGGCCGACGGGATACCCACGTACCCCATCCCCACGACCCCGATGGTCCGGATGGGGCCCCGGGCGGCAAAGGCCTGCACGAGTCGCGGTTCCATCTACCTCCCCCCGATGAGGGCACGCACCTGCTCGCAGAGGACGAGGTCCCTGGCAGCCTGCTCCATGGTGACCGGGAAAGGCGTTCCCTTCCGTGCACAGTCAAGGAACGTGGCAAGCTCGAGCTTGAGGGGCTCGACCTTGTTGACCATCACCTTCTCGATGATGTTCTCCTGGACGTACCGCTCGTTCTCGATACCATACTGCTCCGGCCTGTAGTAGGTGAAGACCTCCTGGTTCATGAAGTCGCCCTCGAGCGTGAAGTCGTCCTCCTCGATGTAGATCCGCCGGATCTTCTTGGACGCCTTCCGGCTCGCCGAGACGAATGCCGCCGTCCCATCGTACCGGAAGAGGGCCGAGGCCGCGTCAAGGTTCCCTGCGGCAGAGAGCTCGTATCCCTCCCCGAGCAGGACGTGGAGGAGGATGTCAAGGTCGTGGATCATGAGGTCCTCGATCACAGACGAGCCCATGGGACGCAAAGACGCAGGGTTGTGCCTGTTCATCTCGATAAAAACCGGATCCCGGATAATCCTTTGAACCTCGGCGACGATCGGGTTGAAACGCTCGATGTGCCCAACGCCCACGACCTGGCCGTCCCCTCCCTTCTCCATCAGCTCCCGGGCCTCTGCAGCGGTGGCACAGAGGGGCTTTTCCATCAGCATGTGCACGCCCGCTGCAAGTACCTCCTCGCCGACGGCCCTGTGAAACGGAGTCGGGACGCAGACGCTGACGGCATCGACCTTTCCCAGGAGCTCTTTTACTGTCGGGCAGGGAGTCACCTCGTACGCGAGTGCGACATCCCTCGTGGCGTCACCGTCCCGGTCATACACGTAGACCTCCCCTGCCTGCTTCAGCTCCGAGTAAACGCGGACGTGGTTCCTTCCCATCACGCCGACGCCGATGACACCAACGTCCATTATGCCACCTCGGCAATCGCCCTGCAGACACGATCGCGCTCGGTATCGGTCACTCCCGGGTGGACCGGGAGGGAGAGCACGGTCGCTGCGCACTCCTCTGCCACCGGGCAGCGGGCATCCCGGGCGAGGGCGACGAACGCGGGTTGCCGGTGGAGGGGGACTGGATAGTGGACTGCCGTCCCGATTCCCCTGTCCCGAAGGTATTGCGCGAGCTCGTCCCTCGTGAATCGGGATTCCCCGGTGACCCTGATGACGTACTGGTGGTAGACGTGGACCACTCCCGGACTTGCGTACGGGCAGACGATTCCCTCCCGGGGCAGGTGGGAATCGTAGTATCCTGCGGTCTCCTGCCGGCGCCGGTTGAACCCGTCGAGTTTCTTCAGTTGTTCCCTCCCGATGGCTGCCGCGATGTCGGTCATGCGGTAGTTGTACCCAACGGAGGTGTGCAGGTATTTCTCCTCCTGGCCGTGGTTGGAAAAGACCCGGATCCTCCTTGCAAGGTCAGGGTCATTCGTGGTCACCATTCCCCCCTCCCCGGTGGTCATGTTCTTGGTCGGGTAGAAGGAGAAACACGCGGCAGTCCCAAGGCCGCCCACCTTCTTTCCGTGGTATTCCGCACCATGGGCCTGGGCTGCGTCCTCGATGAAAAAGATCCCCTCATCTGCGCATATCTCGCGCAGGGGAGTTGCGTCACAGGGCTGCCCGAACAGGTGGACCCCGATGACGGCACGTGTCCGGGAAGAGAGGAGTTCCTGGACGCTCCCGGTCGACAGGTTGAATGTATCGGGGTCGATATCTCCGAACCGGGGTCTTGCTCCGCACATGCAGACCGCTGATGCGGTCGCAAAGAAGGTGAACGACGGGACGATCACCTCGTGGCCCTCCCCGATACCGAGGGCATGGAGGGTCGCATGGAGGGCTGCCGTCCCGGAACTGACCGCGACCGCGTGGTCAGTGCCACAGTACCGTCCAAAGTCTCTCTCAAAAGCGCCCGTCTCGGGGCCCTGGGCAAGCATTCCCGACCGGAGAACCCGGATCACGGCCTCCTCCTCCTCGCCGGAAAGACAGGGCTTTCCGATCGGGATCATCCCCTCTCCCTCCTCATCCCGGGAGGGATGTCCCGGATCCGTGCCGGCACACCGATTGCCATCATGCCGGGGGGGACGTCCCGGGTCACGACCGCTGCCGCGGCAACAAAGGCCCCCTCCCCGATTGTGATACCGGGCATCACCGTTGCATTGGCCCCGATCACGGCATCGTCCCCAAGCTTGGGCCCCCGCAATTCAGGCTTTCCTGTCGGGGGGTAGCGGTCATTCGTGAGGACGGCTGAGGGCCCGATGAAGACTCCATTCCCTATGGTCGTGTGCGTCGGGACAAAGACCATGCTCTGGATCCGCACGTTGTCCCCGATCGTGCCGTACCCCTCGATGATGCTCGACGATCCGATGGAGACGTTGTTCCCGATCCGCATCTTCTCACGGATCAGGACATTGTGGCCCGACTGGAAATCGTCACCGATCTCGACCTGGCAATAGATGGTAAGGCCCGGGCGGAGAACCGCGTTCTTCCCGATGATTGTCCCCGGATATTCTCCCCTCCCCAAGAATTCCCGCGAGGGAAACCCTATCGTGACCGGGTCAAAGACCTGGCAGCCCTCGCCAACGGAGCATGTACCAAACTGGATCAGGAAAATCCCCCGAATTATGTCCTTTTTTCTATATGTATCAGGGATTGAAAGATAATTCTTGTGGAAAAACGAAGCGGGTATCCCATTCATGGCGCGGAAGGGGTAACTTCTCGACCGATGGTGTCCTCTTTCCATGGCATCTTCCCGGTATCCTCTGGAGCCAACAGTGGTGGGAAATTCCATTTTTCCCACACATCCCATGCAACCACGAGCATCGCAATTTTCCCGTTCACGTTCACCTCGTTCGTGGCACATCCTGGTCCCGTATCGAACGCGGGACAGATGGGATCGCAGCCTGGTTAAAGATCCCTTCCGCATTCATGAAGGTGTCTTTCAGGAGACCGGGATCGGTGATGCTCCCCTGCACAAAGTGAAAATAAGGATTGGAACATAAATGCCGGAAATTTTCCGGCTCTTCGCTATTTTGAATGGGTGGACGGGAACCAAAGTGGGGGCTGCCTCGCCCTCGCACCCTCATATGAGGATAGTTCCGCCGCCCCCAAAACGGCGCCCCGACGTCGGTTTCATCATTCATTTCGCATTTAGTCGATATTTTTTGGATTAACCAGCTCAAACCAGAGAGAGGCTATAAACCATTCATACAACGTACCCACTTGAGATGTCGAAGAGGGAAAAAAGTCGGACATCTTTTGGAGGACGGGACATCCCGTCAGGAAAGCTGTATCTTCCTCCCGGGTGACAGGATGGGGGGATAGGGGAATGGTCCTCATGTATCCCACGTATTTGCCCGACACAGAAAGCCAGGGAACGGGTCTTTTTTATATGCCATTCTCCCTATGAGTAATGAGGAGAACACAATAATGCCATCACAGGTTCCTCCACGCAAAAAGCCCCACGGAAAAAGCCCGGTCTTTACCAGGCTTGAAAAATTCCTGCCCGCAATCAAGGCCAGGTATGGGGTGAAACGGATAGGAATCTTCGGCTCGTATGCCCGTGGTGATGAAACGGTTACCAGTGATGTTGATATACTTGTGGAATTTGCTCCAGGCCAGGCGACATTTGACAATTTTATGCAGCTGGCCTATGATCTTGAAGATCTCTTCGAAAAAAAGGTGGACCTCCTGACAGTTGCCGGCATTGACAAGTACATCCGGTCCCAGGTTGAGGACGAGGTGATCTGGATTGAAGGATAGCAGGGTCTACCTTATCCATATCCTTGATGAAATTCGGCTGATTCGTTCCCTGTGTGAAAATCTTACCTACGAAGAATTCAAGTCGGATACTGCAAACCATCACACGGGCATTGGAAATCATTGGTGAGGCAGCAAAGAATGTTCCGGAAGTGGTGACAAGAAATTACCCGGAGATTCCATGGAAATTCATGGCAGGACTCCGGGATAAGATTATCCACGGATATTTCGCCATAAATTATGACATTGTCTGGGATGTGGTTATACATAAGATACCGGAACTCGAACCTAAAATTCGCGCAATGTACGATGAAATGGAACCAGTTGAATAAAACCTCACGAATCCCTTTTCGTGATACGTGCAGATAAAATGAAATCGTCGATGCGATTTTCACGGCAACATCATGAATTCCGATGGTTCTGCCTTTTCATATGCATTTTTTTCCAGAAACGGGGGCTCTACCAAACCGTTCTGAACATCCATTCCAATGAGCGAATTCTCTGTTAAGCTTGATACAAAGAGTGCTGGAAATTTTTGCTTCATGTTCCTGTTGAGTTCATCCACCGCTTCCTGGTTCCGGCGGTAGCCGATTACCTTCAGGTGCCTGGCGAATGCCTCGGCGAGGGGGAGGCCGACGTAGCCGAGCCCGACGACGCAGACGGTCATGTCTTTAATCTCTTTCCTGGGCGTGTGTGACATGTCCTCTTAAGAATAGTATGATGGAAAAGAGACGATATACTTTGTTGGTTGTAGGGGGGAGAAAGGATATCTCCCATGCACGACGTTTCTCTGCAGTTTCATAACCGCCAGGGATAAACCACGCTCCCCTGGTCCGGAGACTTCCGTGATAAAATGCTGCAGAAATCAAGTCCCCTTGTCACCGGGAGGTGTCGACCACTGTCACATCATGCCCGTGACCGACAAGGTATTCCGTGATGTGCGACCCGATGAACCCGGCACCGCCGGTGACGACGTAATTCATGATTCTGCCCAGTTATATCGATGGAATAATAATTCAGTCTGGTATTTGGGCTATGATAAGTATTTCCTTTCATTATAGGAGATTTCCGGGCCTAAAAATGTGGAAAATTCATGTGAAGCGGTAGATGTGATTGAAGAGGATACAAGGAAAGAGTGGGAGGATCTGCCTTCATTCCCCTTCTGGTCCCTTCTCCCGGTATCCCTCTGTATCCGAACATTCGATTGGAAAAATTCTGGGCCGCCAATGCTCCTCCCGTCTCAAGAATCCGTTTCAAAGCCATTGCCTTCCCCATACGCCCGCAGCTTTGTATTTAGATCTATAAAACATTTAAATATTATACACATATACATACTTTCATGGCAACCATCACCATCAATGTGGATGACGAGGTGGAAAAAAAATTCCGTGAAACGGCAAAAACGGTGATTGGCGACCGGAAAGGGTTCCTTGGGCGGGCAGTCACGGAGGCCATGGAACTGTGGATACGCGAGAAAACCCAGAACGAGATTGCCCGCACTGCACTGGAACTCATGAGTCAGGAATACCATCTTGGAAAACGCCTTTACTCCAGCCGGAAGGATCTCCATGAGCGAACCTGAGGCCCTGGTCGACACCAATATCCTCGGGTATATCTTCGATGCGGATGCCGCCGACAAACGTGTAATCTCGAGGAATCTTTTGGCACGGTGCTGGAAGGGGGAGGTGCGGTACGCTGTCTCCGTCCAGAATCTTGCCGAGTTCGCCGTGGTTGTGACAGAAAAAGTCGAGTCCCCCCTGCCTTTTTCCGTGGTGAAGACATTTATCGATTCGATTGTCAGGTTTGAGGGATGGACAAAGATTGCATACCAGGGGTCCACCATCACCGATGCAATCGCGATAAAAGAGCGATATACCCTTCATTTCTGGGATGCCCTTCTCGTGGCCACGATGCAGGAGCATGGAATCTCCCGGATCTATACGGAAGACCAGGGATTTCGCAAGGTGCCGGGTTGTATCCCTGTCAATCCGTTCGCCTGATCCCACAAGAGACCCGGCCAGGAGACTGCATCATGTACCATGTATGCGAAGATCCTTACGAGTATCCGCCTCGGCATATGTGGAATGACCAGGCGATCAGGCCTCGTACCCTCCTTCGGGAGATGCTTCCACAATGAAGGTGATCTCCTTCTCCCTGAACATCTGAATCGACATACTCAAATGTCACTGTGCAGGGACACCGGACGGCATTGTACTGGCTTCTCCTGCTTGCCCGGCACGACCGCACCCGTGCCGAACACCCGACTCACTGGTACGTGACGTCTGGGTCGAGTGCGAATGTCACCTCAGCGAATTTACCATTCTGGGCCAGAAGTTCACACGCAGTGCGGAGTATGCCGAGATAGACATGGCGGTGCCTCTTTCCCACATCCTCTCTCCTGGATGTACCTTCCTTATATGAATACGATGTTGGTTCTACGACCACTCTTGACCTGCACGGAGTCGATACCCTTCCCGCCTCCTTCCCGGAGGGAGCGCTCTGTCTCCTCGTGAGGACCACACACCCCAGGGTCGCATCGCTCCCGCTACCCCGGTTCCCCTAGCACCCCCGCAATCCTCCTGCTCGCCCCCGCCTCCCCGAAGATCATGCTCCTCTCGTTCTCAGGCGTACACATCCTGATCGCCTTCACGATCCTCCCCCGATTCGCCCCCACCAGCATGTTCCACCCATCCCCGACCGTCTCCACCCACTCTGTCGTGTCCCGCAAGGTAATACACGGCACGCCCAGCAGGTAGGCCTCCTTCTGCATCCCCCCTGAATCGGTGAGGATTGTCCTGGCATGGGCCATGGCCTGGAGCATGTCCAGGTAGCCTAAGGGTTCTATCGCAATCACATTTCCCAAAAGGCGTTCCCGGAGGCCATATCCCTCCAGCACCTTTCTCGTCCGGGGATGGACGGGAAAGAGGACAGGGAAGCCCGATTCCCCGAGTGCCGAGAGGATTGCTTCCATGTTCCCCCGGTTGTCGGTGTTTGCCGGGCGGTGGACGGTGACGACCAGGTACCCTCTCCGGGAGAGTCCGAATTTCTCAAGTATCCGGGACTTCTTCGCGGCAATCCCCTTGTTATACTCCAGTGCATCCACCATCACGTCGCCCACCAGGTGAACCCCTTTCGTGATCCCTTCATTCCGAAGGTTCCGGACCGCTGTTTCAGTCGGGCAGAAGAGCAGGTCCGAGACGTGATCGGTGGCCACCCGGTTGATCTCCTCCGGCATCGTGCGGTCGAAGCTCCGCAACCCGGCCTCGACGTGGGCGACAGGGATGTGCAGCTTCACGGCCGCGAGTGCTCCGGCCAGGGTGGAGTTGGTGTCGCCGAAGACGATCACGAGGTCAGGCCTCTCTTTCACCAGCACCTCCTCAACCCGGGCAAGGATCTCGCCGGTCTGCTTCCCGTGCGGACCGGAACCCACCCCGAGGTGGTAATCCGGTTCCGAGATCGCGAGCTCCTAAACGTCCGACATCCCGGGATCGTAGTGCTGGCCGAAGAACAACATTTTCCTGCATGCGGAGGATTTTTCCCAGGTCATCACAGAAGGGCCATGATGTTCCTATAAAAGAGGAAGGACCGAAAGCAGGGTATCGACATCAATCCCTGCCTGTTTCAGGATTGATTTCAGGTAGGACTTACGCGGTTGAGTTAACGAGAGATACTTAAGTACGGTCATTTTTGCTCTAAACCGATAGAGAAGAGTTCAGTCCGAGAACACCGGCTGAGTGATGAAGAGTGAGATGGCCGACCGCTGGATCGATCGTTTCGATTCGTGCCAGCTCACACCGGTCTTTAGGCGGTGGGATTCCAGGCGGAGGAACGCGAGGATCGAGAGCAGAATATGGCCCCGCTGGACGGTCTCTTTCCGTCCCTGACACCTCTCTATCCCGCAGTACTGCTTGATCCCCCGGTGGTATTCCTCGATGTTCCAGGCCTGATCCTTATACTTCTTTCGTTCCGATTCTGATGCTGTGTAATCCTGAATTTAGTTTACACATAAAACCACTCCTTCACATATCCCAGGATTCGTTCAGGAGGTAATCGATACCAGAACGCATGATAGGGTTCGTCATAATCGAGACTGGAATGCGGTTTGA
>Ga0272448_1000027_pt1 | contig 205487 bp, 152 predicted proteins | sample YNPCB0191_FD_202220 | JGI IMG/M metagenome (GOLD analysis project Ga0272448, IMG submission 202220) | Hot spring sediment microbial communities from Yellowstone National Park, WY, United States - YNP-CB-019-1 | ecosystem: Environmental > Aquatic > Thermal springs > Hot (42-90C) > Sediment... | reverse complement strand
CGAGACCATAGGTATTTTACTGCGTTCTGAGAGAAATTGAGATACTTCTCCGACGCCCTGTTCGGTTTGTTCAGTAACAATGTAGATTTCTAAACGGTTGCAGGTACTGAGGATAGCGACTTCTTCCAGATGGGGATACTCGCGCAACTGGGCGATCGCGCTTTCAGTTTGTGGTTCTGGAATGCTCAACTTTTCCCGGACTTCTACTGGGGCTGTTTTATGGCTTAACCCCACCACTGCTATATTCATCTGCTAAATCTAAGTTACTAATAATATCGTTGTTAATGGGGGAATCAGAAAGAAATGGCTTTCAGCAAGCAGCAGATAGCAGCCAAGGTTTTCTGAGCAAGAAATTATCTAACTACTGCCTGCCAACTAATAACCATTATCCCTTTCCCATCCCCTATAATTAATGCAGTTGCAGTGATTTTGGTGATTTGTCGAACATGTGAATTGTATCGACAAAGCGAACAGTTCTTGATTGGTTAGAAATTACTAAAGTTTGAGTTCTTGCTCCTCCCTTAAAAAAGCGCACGCCTTGAATTAAATTACCAGAAGTAATACCGCAAGCAGCAAACAAAACAGTTTGACCGGATGCTAATTCACTAGCGTCGTAAACTTTGTCGGGATCTTCGATTCCCATAGATTTTAAACGCTCAATATTAGCTTCTTTGCTTTCGCCAATCAGACCTGTTTTGACAATTTCAGGATCGTAAACAAGCTGACCTTGAAAGTGACCGCCCAAGGCCCGCATGGCTGCAGCGGAAATTACCCCTTCTGGAGCTGCACCAATTCCCATCAAACAGTGAATGTTAGTACCAGCAAAACCACAAGATAGTGCGGCGCTGACGTCACCGTCGGAAATCAATTGAACTCTAGCTCCTGCTTCTCGGATTTCCTTGATCAAGTCGTTGTGGCGTTCCCGCTTCATTACCACCACAACCAGGTCTTCTACAGCTAAATCCAAACATTCGGCAAGAATCTTTAAATTTTCGGTAGCAGACTTGTTGATGTCAACCTTACCTTTGGCTGCTGGGGGAGCTGCTAGCTTTTTCATGTAGAAATCGGGAGCAGCAAACAAACCACCTTTTTCTGAAATTGCCAAAACGGACATAGCACCGGGTTGTCCGTATGCTACTAGGTTTGTGCCTTCGCAGGGGTCGACAGCGATATCAATTTCGATCAATTCTTCTGGGTTGCAAAACTCCTTCGCATCCGGACGGCTACAGATACCCACTTCTTCTCCTATGTAAAGCATGGGAGCATCATCGCGTTCGCCTTCGCCAATAACAATGCGACCGCGCATGTAAATTTTATTCATTCGTTCCCGCATGGCTTCTACAGCCACTTGATCGGCAATATTTTTTTCGCCCTTACCCATCCAACGAGCAGAAGCGATCGCAGCTTGCTCGACTACCTCAATAATCTCTAACCCAAGAGTATTTTCCACAGAGTCTGCCCTCTCGATAGCTTATTTTGCGACTTGCCGTACAGCTATTTCAGTTTTCCAGTCTACCAAAGGGCGGATACCAGTTTCTAGTTTTTCCCAGAAGCTCAAAAGGAGGATAATATCGTGTAGGTGCTATGGAAACAGGTACTTTCTATCTCAATTCCAGATAAATTACAAAATTATACGACATGCAAATCTGCTGCACTGGAAAGGACAATCTAACTGTCTATTTTGGCCACGAAAATCCATTTCTGCATGCATGTCAAACCGCTGTGGCGGTGCAAAGGCGATAGTTTAGATTTTATTAATTGTCATCCGGTGGCAGACTATTTTCTCACTCCAGAATTCAGCAATCATGTTAACTGAGTACTCAGAATACACCATACACAAATACTGGATGCACCGCGCCTTAGAATTAGCAAAAATAGCAGGGGATGAAGGCGATGTACCTGTAGGTGCTGTGATTGTTGATGCTTCGGGGAAGGCGATCGCCCAAGGCCAAAACAGAAAAGAACGCGACCAAGATCCCACCGCTCATGCGGAAATTCTAGCTATCAAAGCAGCTGCTAGCAAGTTAAAAACTTGGCGTCTCAACCAATGTACCCTCTACGTCACCCTCGAACCTTGTCCGATGTGTGCGGGTGCAATTATCCAAGCTCGCATCGGAGTTTTAGTTTATGGGTTGGACGATCCCAAAACCGGCGCTGTTCGCACTGTTGCCAATATTCCCGACAGTGCAGCTTCCAACCACCGCTTGCGTGTCATCGCAGGTATTCAAGAATCAGCTTGCCGCCAGCAGCTGCAAAGCTGGTTTGCCAATCTGCGACACTCCCCAGATTAACGGACAGAGGTAAAACTGTCCATCGCAGAGAACACAATCAAGGAGAGAGAATCTACGGTGTATTTAACTTACATTCATTTACCCTACCAATCAGTAGCCACCATCATGATCAAACTTCAGCCACCCGACAGAAGCTTTTTTAGCTATGAAATGTCAGGTAGCAGCCCGGCATTAGCAAAGGTAGCTTCTACAACCTCACGGGTCTCTCCCTGGTTAACTCCTTTGGCCTATTTTGTAGGGTACCATTTTTTACCATTATTTTTTGGACGCATTGAAATTACCGGTAAAGAAAATATTCCGAAAACCGGTCCAGTTATCTTTGCTCCTACCCATCGTTCCCGTTGGGATGCACTGCTGGTACCTTACGCGGTCGGACGCTGGGTAACAGGGCGAGATTTGCGATACATGGTTACCATTACTGAATGTCAAGGATTACAAGGTTGGTTTGTCCGCCGCATGGGAGGATTTCCCGTGGATACCCGACATCCATCTGTTACCAGTTTGCGCCACGGAGTTGAAATCCTTCAGCACCAACAAGCTTTAGTCATTTTCCCCGAAGGCGGCATTTTTCGCGATGGTAAGGTTCACCCTTTAAAACCTGGAATTGCTCGCCTAGCCTTGAGTGCAGAATCGAATTACCCCAAACTAAACGTCAAAATTGTCCCCATAAGTATTAACTATAGCGATCCTTACCCTAGTTGGGGCACTCGTGTTAGCATTCACATCGGTTTACCCATTTCGGTAGCAGATTATGAAAGTGGCAATCTCAAACAAGATGCCAAACGTCTCACAGCTGACCTTGCCACAGCACTTCAACAATTAAACCAGGTAAAATCAGCACCCACCACTCATGAATTTGCCGAAATGCCTAACTCTTGAACGATCGGTAGTAGAACGATATTCTTTTCCATCCTTCTTGTGCAGTTGGTGCTTTGCTGAGCATACACTCACTGGCCAACAAGTGCGATTTTTTCATAAGGTAAAGGCAAAAATTACCAAAAGCGATCGCTCGGTTTTGTTAAATTCACCTGGAGCTATCTCTTCAAACCACTGGCAAGTACCTTTGGGAACACGACCGGATTAATTTGCGATCTAAATCAAAGAAATTTCAGCACAAACCTTATTTGGTTCCAGCCAGAAATAGAGTTAAGATACCCAAAGTTTCCCCCATCTTTCGTTTTAGTTTTTGCATAAAAAATTTATCCCATGAAGTCGGCAGCCCCTATACCCTCGATTCCCTTTTATTTTTTTTCTATCATCGCAGCCCTAAGCCTGCTATTACCAGCTTACGCTCAAAAAAGAGTATTAACAAATACTCCCAACCAAGCCCAGCCTATTGACCCCAACAATCCCAACAATCTCCGTCCCGCTGTCCAAAATAACAGCATTTTGAGCTTGGAAGGAGGAAAACGTCTGATGGCAGAAGCTAGCCAAGCTATCAATTCCCAAAACTACGACTTGGCTGTGAAAAAACTTCAAGAAGCACGATTAGTTTTTAATCAACTGTCTAATTTTTATCAAGACCTCAACTCTAGCTTTTCTGGAATTGACAATCGAGTTGCAGATGCTCAACGAAAAAAAGCCCTTGAAAGCGCTCAAATGCGTGATGAAGCAACTTACCAGCTAGCACTCGTACATCGAGCCCAAAATAAACCAGAACTAGCAGTACCGTTACTGGTTCAAATTATCAAAAGCCAAAATCCCACTCGAGATTTAGGAAAGAAAGCCTACCAGCAGTTATTAGAACTGGGCTTTGTCGATGCTCCTTTCCCCCGGGGCGGAAATAGCGCTTCCTCCTCCCAAAAATAATACTCGCGATCGCAATAACCGCCATGAAAGCCGATTCTGGCGTGCCTGGTGGTACGATGAAATTAGGCACCTTCACAACAAGCGATCGCTTATACTTTCCCAGTGGCTCGACTTTGCCTAAGTTCTCCATTGGCATGCACTAGCTTCATCATTATCGATAATAGATAAAGAAGTTTTTTAGGAATTGCGATGATTAGCCCGCAACAGATTGAAACAATGATCAAGGCGGAATTACCAGACGCCCAAATTCACATCCAAGACCTAACCGGTGGTGGTGACCATTATCAAGTAACTGTTGTTTCATCGCAGTTTGCAGGTAAAGGACTGGTGCAACAACACCAATTGGTTTATCGGGCGCTGCAACAAGCTATGTCTTGTGAAGCAATCCATGCTTTGGCGCTAAAAACCTATACTCCAGAAGCATGGCAAAACACTCAATAGTCAAAAATTTTGCGAATATGTACTATGGATTCATGGCTGATGAACTATAACTAATTCAGGAAAAACAAAAGACTATGACTCCAGAACTAAAGCAGCGCATTGACAATCTCATCAAAGAAAACAAAATTATAGTTTTCATGAAGGGAACTAAGTTAATGCCCATGTGCGGCTTCTCCAATAATGTTGTTCAGATTTTGAATACCCTGGGAGTTCCCTTTGAAACAGTCAACGTTTTAGATGATTATGAAATTCGTCAGGGAATAAAAGAATATTCCAACTGGCCGACCATTCCCCAAGTGTATATCAACGGCCAGTTTGTTGGAGGTTCAGATATTATGATCGAACTTTACCAAAAAGGCGAGCTGCAACAGATGGTAGAAGTGGCTTTGGCTTCTTAAATTCGTCACCGAGAGTGCAAATCAATTTGCGATTTTACTTGGTGGATGATGGTAAGCATCACCCACCCTTGTTTTTGGTTATCAATAAGTAAGGATTTCTCGTTTCCCTTAATTTCAGCGGTTGACTCAGACCTATATTGTGTTATAATGGCCTGCGTCAATTCCTAATAAGTAGGAATAACTAGAGGACAAGTCATTTGTAGAAATCTGGCTCGGGTTCCGGCTGGTTCATAGTAAAGTTAGACACATCGTACAAGTAGCGAGTTGCTTCCTCCTCTAGGCGATGGATCAAATACGGTTCAATAGCGTTACTATTGCGTAGGGCGGCCAGATAGCCATCCAAATACATCCGCATATCATCAGTGCGATAACCGCGATTCCATAACTCGACGAAGGCGTCGGTTAATCTTTGGTAATAGCGGATGGTTTGCGTGTCTTGGAGCATAGCTGCTATAAAATCTCTTTGGAATGAGAATTGTAAATTATTCAAGTTTAAAAGTGAAGTATCACTTTCAGTTTGACATCAATTTAAAATCCTTATCATCTGCTGTGGGAAATAAGAAGCCACTGGCAGTTAGAACCTAACTAAATCTATCCTAAATGAGAAAAGTGGAAATTCAACTTTGCTAGATATGCTTTCCGATATTTTGAAGAATAAGGTATTTTCCTGGTAGGGAAAAGCAAGTTATAAGCCCGCCTCTTAGAATAAAAAATTTTCAAGAATAATAACAAAAATTTAAGAAAATCACTAATTCTGCTTCAGATAAGGCTTTGGGGTAAATGTCAGACTAGCTGGGACAGAAAAAATTTTTCAGTTCATGTCTGTTGAGGTAACAAGGATTACAAAACCTCAGATAGAGGCTTTGTTACTTTGAAAGGCATGCACGCTAAGGGGTCTTGCCACCGTGGGTTCGGTTTGTATTGAAATCGTTGAGGGAAATCCCCATCTTAGGTCGTTGCTTGGCTGGCATTTGCAACAACTGGACTATCGGGTGCATCAAGCTGCAAGTATCTATCAGGCAAGGGAAGTTTTTTTAAGCCATCAACCAACACTGGTGATCTTAGATGCTGACTTGCCTGATGGGGATGGCATTGAGTTTTGTCGTTGGTTACATCGTCAGCAGCAGCCTTTAATCTTAATGCTATCTGCCCGCAGTACGGAAGCTGATATTGTTGCTGGCTTGAAGGCGGGGGCGGATGACTACCTGTGTAAACCTTTTGGAATGCAGGAGTTTTTGGCAAGGGTAGAAGCACTAATTCGCCGCAAGCGTACGCCTGTAGCTCCAGCTTATTTGGATTACGGTACGTTGCAAATCGATCTCGTGCAACGGCGCGTGCGTTTTCAAGGAGAGTTTATCGATTTAACACCCCAAGAATTTAGCTTGTTGTACGTTTTGGCGCAAGCTGGAGGGGTGCCTTTGAGCAGATCGGAATTGCTGCGTCGTGCTTGGCCTGATGCTATCGATAATCCTCGCACTATTGACACTCACGTTTTATCGTTGCGGAAAAAAATAGAACTAGATCCGCGACAACCCAGTTTAATTCAAACTATTCGGAACGTGGGGTATCGTTTCAACATAGAAATTTTAAATACAAACAACAGTAATATGGTACACTCTCAAAAGAAGTTAACGACTGAAAGATTTAGCAATCCTCATTACTTTAGCTCTAAAAGATAAAGCTTAGTGTGATTTCCAGATAGTGTTTGGGAGTTGTTTTTTGTGAGCCACCGTTATTCACTAACGCCTTCCCATTCTTGAGCAACTTGCGTTTTGGCTTGGATCAAACTTTCTCGCAATTGGTTCCAATCCACATCACAAACGCTTTGATTTAGCAGCAAGCGTCCTTGCACTAGGTATAAAAGCCGCGTGCAAAAAATTTGACCTATTTCTAGTTGGTTATTTACCATCAAAATAGTCGTGTTATGGTTTTGAGCCAATTGGGTGAGGACTGTAAGAACACGGGAAGTTGCACTGGCATCTAGGGCGAAGGTAGGTTCGTCTAAGAGTAATATTTGTGGTTGGATAACTAGGGCGCGGGCGATCGCTACCAGCTGGCGCTGTCCTGCAGAAAGTTGTACTTCTGTTCGTTCTAACCAACTATCGGGAATGTGTAGCTGTTCTATCCAATTGCTAATTCTTTGCTGAATCGTCTGTTTGGGTAAACGGCGCAGCGTTAACGGATATGCTAGCGCTTGCTTCACGGTCATTCCCAATAACTTTGCTTCCTGAGGTACGAGCGCGATTCTAGCACGCAGCTGCAGCACGGGAATTTGATGGTATTCCTGATTATCTAGGTAAATTTTACCACTTGTCGGTTCGCTCAGACGGTTAAGAAGGCGCAACAAAGAAGTTTTTCCCGCTCCTGAAGGTCCAACAATCACCACGCGATCGCCCTCGCAAACTTCAAAAGAAATATCTTGCAATATCGGGTATCCCTGTCCAGCACCTGACAAGTTCGTATACAAATTAACTTTTTCTAATCGCAGTTTGGCTGGGGCGAAAGTTTCCAAGTTCAACCTAAAGGCAATAACTACATTCCTGGCAAAATTTCTTTAAGTTTGTGTCAAGGCGGTGGTGATAGTCCAGCCATCTACCAGCAAAAGTAGAAGCGTGAATATCAGTAAAATTAAATACATCCAAGGTTGGGCGAGAGGATAAACACTAGCTGTGTCAATACCGGTTTTTTCCTGCACTAATTTTACCAATCGGGAAAAACCTGCCACGCGCATAGGCAGTAAATACGCCTTTCCCTCTTGTGTGAGAAAGTAATAAACTAACCCTCCCTGTCCGGTGGTACGAGCTTTTAATTGTTTTACTTCTGACCAAGATAACGACCAACCTCGACGCAAAAAGCGCGGTACCCAGCGAGGATAAACTACCTGAATACCTTGGTCATCCACGAGCACGCGTTCTGCTAGCACTGCATACAAGCAAACCAAGCCAATACTAATTCCTAGCCAAAGCAACACTGGAGATATAGGAGGTCTGTTCCCCATCTGAAGCAAAAAAGGTAAAGGTGCTGTTAGGGCTAAATACAAACTCAAAAGTGTAATCCGAATTAAAGGAGAGAGGCGAAAAATTGTCGGTGAGGAATTAACTGGGTCTGCTGTCACGGCTTGTTCACAATTACTGCTCACTTCCACTATATACTAGCTAGAACTCTAGCAAGCTGGAAATGGAACTGCTGGGTCAACCGAGTTTGGAATTGTCCCTGGTTGACATGTTATTTGCTCGGCTACTAGGGTAGGTATTTTTGGACTACACTCCAACCAGTGAGGGAAACCCAAACAAAAGCAACAAATAAGGCTATATTAGTGCCAATGTGCACAGACCTTGCCCAGTATTGTCCGACAGGAATTTGTACAGCAGTACCCGCAGAAAGTAAAACTAACGCTACAGTTACCAATCCAGCCCACAAATGTTGGGATTGTCCTAAACGACCAAAGTGACCGTAAGTGCCGATAATACCAATAAGTAGTAAAAGCAGCACTAAACTAACCATGCAAACGCCGATAATGTAGTGGAGAGAGCGCAACCAGTGAGGTTCTGCTTGTCGTAAGGTTCTAGCACGAAACATCCAAATACCCATAACAGCCAGCAAAGCATAGGCTAATAGGGATAAACCCATCGACCACGCTGCTATTCTCCACAACCACAGGAAAGACGGTAGATTCAAGGTAATTGACTTTGGACTCGGGTAGATTCTATTTATGACTAAAAAATAATATCCCTGATTATAGATGATTTTTTTCTAGCGTACAAAACAAAAAAGGGTTGCGTGAAATTGCAACCCCAACAGAAAGCAAATTTTTCTAATCATCTAATCAATAGATGCAAAACCAACAATTGTTAAAGGTTTGGTTGTATCTCCAATTTTTGTCTTAATTGCATTTACAATCGATTTCTTTTTGATAGGGTTTTCTACTGTTTCGGGTTCTGTTTCTAATTCATTGCTGGTTATTTCGTTGATCGCTAGGCGATCGCACGGAATTTTATCCGATAGAATAGCACTTGCCATCATGCCTGTATGAATTTCGAGCTGAGCTTCTTTTGGCGCTTCAAAAACTAGTCTTTGTCCGGGAAAAACAACCCTTTCGAAGTACCAGTTAGGAATATTTGAGATGCGAGCCACCTGGATTTTGCTCGTGGCATTAACGTAACAGCAGAGAATCTTTTTCGATTGCTCCGATGGTAAAGGGTCTAATATTTGAGCCATAACTGCTGAGGAGCTTGACGCCACAATTTTATCTTACATAAGCCAAGCTAACACCAGTCGATCCCCGCCTGCTGTAACCCCGACTACCAACTCAAATTTTCTATGCCATTTCTATCTATAGATAGGTTTAAGTTATGAATTTTTCAGAGAATTTTCTGCCTGGGGCGTAACTGTAACATTAATTATGGATCAAAACCAAGCAGCAGTCTGCCAAAAGACTTACACTTTTGAGAATCGGTTTTGCTTGGATCCAAAAATGTAATTGTTGTTGGCGATCGCTTCCGCCATCGACTCAATGTTGTTATCGTAAAAATAGAAGTTTATTTTTTAGAAAATCTTAATTAATGCCATACCTTCTACAGCACCAAACAATCTTAGCCATTGCCACTACCAAAGGTAACAAAAGTAAATAGCTTTACTATTCGTCCTCCCAGTCAACTACGATCCTGATATAGGGAAAAAACCAAACTATCAAAGTAAGCTTAGCTTTAGTTACCCCGAAAAAATGGCAAGATGGAAGTTAAAACATCCTTAATGGAAAACCGAATTCTCTACGTTCGCCTTCCGTGTAACCCCATCTTTCCGATTGGGGTTGTTTATCTAAGCGATTGCGTTCACAAACTGTTTCCTGAGGTCAAACAGCGCATATTCGATCTGGGGACAGTACCGCCTTTAGACTATGCCAAGGCTTTAGATCGGTGTATAGATGAATTTCAGCCGACACTGCTGGTGTTTTCTTGGCGAGATATTCAAATATACGCACCAGTGGGTGGACGTGGTGGCAATCCACTACAATACGCCTTCGAATTCTACTATGCCAAAAATCCTTTCGTGAAACTCAAAGGCGCCTTGGGTAGCTTGCGGGTTCTAGTAGCTTACTACACCGAACTGTGGCGCAACCTAGGATTAATCAAACGCGGACTCAAGCGCGCCCGCAGACATAACTCTAACGTGCGTTTAATTGTCGGCGGCGGAGCGGTGAGCGTATTTTACGAACAATTAGGCAAAAGTTTGCCCAAGGGAACTATTGTTTCTGTGGGCGAAGGCGAAACCTTGCTTTCTAAACTTTTAAAAAAAGAAGAATTTCGCAACGAACGCTGCTACGTAGTAGGAGAAACTCAACCCCGTCCGCGCTTGATTCACCAACAACCCACACCGTTTGAAAAAACTGCTTGTAACTACGACTACATCGAAACGATTTGGCCAGAGTTCAAGTATTACCTGCAAGATGGAGACTTCTACATCGGCGTGCAAACCAAACGCGGTTGTCCTCACAATTGCTGTTATTGCGTTTACACCGTGGTTGAAGGCAAACAGGTACGTATCAATCCCGCCGATGAGGTAGTTGCAGAAATGCGGCAATTGTACAACCGCGGCGTTCGCAATTTTTGGTTTACCGATGCTCAGTTTATTCCAGCTCGCAAATTTATCGGTAGCGCTGTCGAACTTTTACAAAAAATCCTTGACTCTGGGATGGAAGATATTCACTGGGCAGCATACATCAGAGCAGACAACCTTACACCTCAGTTGTGCGAGTTGATGGTGAAAACCGGAATGAACTACTTCGAAATCGGTATCACCAGCGGTTCGCAAGAACTAGTGCGCAAAATGCGGATGGGATACAATCTCCGCACTGTTTTGCAAAACTGTCGGGATTTAAAAGCAGCTGGATTTAACGACTTGGTTTCTGTTAATTACTCTTTTAATGTTATCGACGAAACCCTAGAAACAATTCGTCAAACGATCGCCTACCACCGCGAACTCGAACGCATTTTTGGCGCCGACAAAGTGGAACCCGCCATTTTCTTCATCGGACTGCAACCCCACACTCATCTAGAAGAATATGCCTTCAAAAAAGGTATTCTCAAACCGGGGTACAATCCTATGAGCTTAATGCCGTGGACCGCCAAAAAATTATTGTGGAATCCCGAACCCCTCGGTTCCTTTTTTGGCGAGGTTTGCTTGCAAGCTTGGCGACAAAATCCCAACGACTTTGGTCGGGAAGTTATGAACATTTTAGAACAAAGGTTAGGTCGAGCTGATTTGGAAGCAGCACTTTCCGCACCTGTTGAGCCCGCAAACAAGCAGTTAGCAGCTATTTGTTAAATAGGGAGCGATCGCCTTGGGGAGTTATTTCTTTGATGCGATCGCTCCTTCTGACAAATCAAAAAATCCAAATCTTATCAACTGCCAAATTCTTTTTACCTACTTTTTTAGGATTCTGCGTGTTTTTTTAATTTAACTGATGTTAAAAGACTCTCTTCTCGAACAATTACAACTTGCCCATCGCAATACTAACAGACCGATTCGATTTGGGGTTTACTATAAAAATACTTTGATAGCTCTGTGCCACGCCCTAGAAGACCAAATCCTACAAGATGTAAGCTCACCATTGGTCATTACCGCCTTTCAACAAGGAAAATGGTATCTGCAAGAAGCAGAAAGATACGCAGACATTGCCAAAAAATCCCGCCAAATAGCCATTATGGCCGCACCAGATACTGGTTGGACACAGCATCCCACCAGTCTTTTACCCAACGTCAACTTAGTACCCCTAGATCCTGACGATCCGGTAGCACAAGAATGGCATTTAATTATTTTGTCCCCCGAATACACAGCCATGGTAATTTGTCAAGAGCTATCAGAAGCTGATTATGGTATTTCTGGAAGACCAGGAACGGATTTAGAACGAAAATTTTACGGGTTGTGGACATTCGAGCCAGAGTTGGTGAAAGAAACAGCACAATTGGCGATCGCTCGCATTCAGCGTTACAACCCCCAACTAGCAGCACAACTTTTAGCCGCTCAGCAAGCGATCCAACCCAAGCTTGCTACACCGGAATTTTTAAGCACGGTAGTCTCCCGCGTTGTAGATTATCTGCAAACAAAACAAATCAATATTCCTGTCCCCACCACAACACGCTACCAAGCCCTAGAAAGAAATTTAGTTTCCAACGAAATTCAAGCTTTTTTGCGGATGGCACAAATTATGGACGCTGCTGATACAACCAACCCCACCGCAGCAGCAGAAGTTGTGGTTTTGGCAGAAACAATAGCACAGCTTTTAGATCTTCCTGCATGGCAAATGAAAAGATTGCGTCTTGCCAGTTTGCTACACCGGATAGATCCTTTGCAACGAGTAGAAAGCGTGCTTGCTTCCTCGACATCTCATCGCTACCGCGAAGATGCACCCAGCTGTCCCCTCACCTGTCCTCTCATACCAGGAGTACAGGTACTGCGAACCATGCCAAAACTGCGAGCAGTAGCACAAATTATCACCCATCAAAGCGAGTGGTGGGATGGTAGCGGCGAGCCAGCAGGATTGGCTGGAGATGAAATTCCCCTCGAATCGAGAATCTTAGCCCTAGTCGCCTATTTTCAGTCCTGCGTGAATCAGAAAAAAAATTCTCGCCTCAGTCAGCAAGAGATACTTTCTCAAGCTTTAGAAGAATGCAGGCAACAACAAGCCCGTCGCTTCGATCCGAAATTGGTAGATACCTTAGCACTTTTAGTTATGGGTTTGCAACAAGGACTAGAATTACCCCAAATCACACCCAAAGTCAGTACTGGTATGTGGCTGCTCGATCCTCGATTGGATAGCGAAGGCAAAACTGATACAAATGCCAAGAAAAACCTGTATACGGGATAATTAAATTATTTGGGTTGGTTGTTGTTATTGTCCTCCCCAAACACCTCCTTGTGGGAAAAAGTTCCAAACTAAATACATCCAGACACACTAAGCAGGTGGAGACTGACAAATTCCTCCGCTTTAGTTTTGTGAATAAGTTTTGATTTTTTGCTCAAGAAAAGATTTTTGAGAAACTTTATGAATTTAGAAGCTATTAAATCAGGAAATCTCAAGCACTTACCAGGAACAGTCTTAGAAGATGAGGATTTGTCGAATCTAGATTTAAAGTGCATCAATCTTGCTGGCGCCACTCTTGTTGGTACTAACTTTACTGGTTCCAAACTGGAAGGAGGACATTTAGAAGGTGCGAACTTGATGGGAGCGAATCTACAAGCAGCTGATTTAAGAGCAAACTTAATGGGAGCAAATTTAATGCAAGCAGATTTAACAGCTGCTGACTTGCGCGGTAGTAATTTGCGGGGTGCAAATTTAATGGGAGCAAGACTCACTGAAGCATCACTGACTGGTGCTTTCTTAAGTGGCGCAAATCTGATGAATGTCAATTTGCAAGGTGCTGATTTGCGGAATGCTGACTTGCGTGGAGCAAATCTCAGCGGCGCCAATCTCAAAGGTGCAGACTTAAGTCGTGCAGATTTACAAGGTGCTTTCTTGAGTGAAACAAACTTGGAAGAAGCTGACTTGTACGGTGCAAATCTTGCTGGTGCAAGTTTAACAGGTGCAAATTTGCTTTGTGCGGAGTTAGAAGGTGCAAACTTAAATGGTGTTAATGTTGAAAGAGCATGTTTGCTCGGTACGTTAGCAGAGAAAATGAATTCAAGCCAAGGCTCGCACTAAAAACGCGATCGCCCGCTTGTGTTCGGTATCCCCAATCCCAACACCACCAAAAATGCCAAACCCATCAGTCCAGCTAAGGGATTATTATTCACCCCGGTTACCCAATCTGGAACTCGACCGGAGTATTTCACCAACTGTCCGACGTTAATAATGTACCAACCCCAAATCAATCCTGCATGCATGCCAATTGCTAAACCCAATCGTCCTCGCTTGCAGCGCTTTGCTCGTACTAGTAGTACTCCCAAAAGTAATAATCCCAAAAACTGCGGCAGTGTGCGAATCACCTCTGACCAAGGCTTTATAAAATGGGCCGCAGCAAAAATTATCGCCACCGTCCAAAGTACTGTTGAGGGATGGTAATCTCGTTGCAACTCATCGTACATCCATCCCCGAAAAAATAACTCCTCGGCAAAAGCTGTACCTAAAGCAGTAATTATCCCTTCTAAAATAATTCTCAATAAAAAAGAATCACTTTTGTGCCATACTAACCAACCTAGCCATCCTTCTAAAATAAACAAAATCAGAATACTCAAAAATCCAATTGCCAAACCCTTGAGCAGCTCTACTCCATTTTGGCGCGTTGTTTCCAATCCATAGTGGTGAAATATTCGTGGTTGCTGATGAATGTATTTTCCCCAGAAGGGAAGAAACATCAAAAATTCCACAGCCAGCCACATCATTGTGAAAATAGTAACTTGATTATCGTTTTTTATCAGCAGATATATGGGTATAGTTACAGGCAACCATAACAACAATAAAACTAAAATAAAGCAACCCAGCCGTACCGGTACAGGAAGCTGGGCAATGGTAGCAAAGTGTATTTTCATGCATTCAGGTCCGAGCTAGCCGCTAATGGTAGTTAACAATTAGCAACGCCTACTCTTCTGGCTCGATCGTGCTGGTCAAGCCATGATTTTTCAGAGTTTCGCAATAAAATTCCGCGTGTTCTTGCGCACAGGTAATAACCAAAGCTATGCCATTGGTGTGGGCTTCCATCATAATGCTGACAGCCTGAGGTTGGGTCAAACTCGGCACGGTAGTCAATAAAACTTGCACCACGTACTCCATAGAGTTGTAGTCATCGTTATGGAGCAAAACACGATATCGAGGCGCTAGTTTACTGGATGTAGAACGCTTCTCTAAGGTTTCGAGTGACACGGTTGTTTGCTCTGTTAGTGTTTACTACAACAAAGGTTTTATTCAGTTGCTTTACTATTATGTATAGCATTGAAAGCGGATATCGGAGCACTAACAATAATTGCAGCTAGTCAGCTAACTGCAAAACTCCGAAGCTATAGTTTCGCTCTAGTTTTAGTCTACTGTCTTTTTGGGTCACTAATCTCACTCCTAGCTAGTTATGCTTAGCCTTTAGAATTAAAAAGTAGCAATTTCCAGTAATTGCACCGCTAAAGCCCTGTACCTATGGAAATCACCCCCCATTTTCAACCAGGACAAATAGTGTATTTGGAACATGGCGATCGCAGACTCTATGCAGAAGTAATTCAAGTTGTGCTTCCCCGTCAATTATGTTGGGTACGTCCTTTGCTATTAGTAATCTACTCCTTGGAAGCTCCCTTAACAAATGACCTGCGAGAATCATCTGACTTGCTTTGGCCTTTGAGTTTATTTCAGCCAGCTTTAGACACGGAAGTTATTTCTATTCTAAGTGAGGTTTTGACCAAACAAGCTAAATCTGAAATAGACACAATTGTTGCTAAACAGCGACTCCACGAATTTGTTGACAAACTATGGCAAGCTTACAAAGACGAAGCCAAAAACTAGTACTTTTGATGGTTTGTGTGGTAAACCGCAGTTGCAATCACAACTAACCAAACAGTTGCTTTCTAGTTATAAAGTTGCGTCTTTGGCTAGTTAAGATTAATTTTTACCGCTTGCTTGCTCAAGCATAATGGTCGGGTCTTAACTTTTTCAAATATAATTTCTGATACAGATAGCTGTGAAAGTCTCTGTTTTCAAAGACTGGGAACTAGTTGAATCCGACCTGCATCCATTTCTGCCATTAATAGTTCTAGAGCTTCGTAATCAACATCAGAAATATAACCCATTGCTGTTAGTTCTGAGTTGATTTCATTTTCTATTTCCGGAGTTAATTTTTTAATAAAAAGAGCTTTTTCTACTAATTGACGAATAGCGTGCTTTGTTTTCATAAGTAATATACCAACTAAATTGTATAGTTATTATCCCAGTGATATTTAGGTATAAAAGGTGATTCCTTACGGAGATAAATGTGATCTAAATCACATTTATTGGTAGCTTTAACCATAATTATCTCAAGCATGTGTTAAAAGTAAAGTTAAATCTCATAAAGATTTAAGCTTACCTTCCTGCTAGCAGGCATGACGTAGGAGTAATAATCCAGAAACCTTTAGCATCGCAAACTATTATTGAGCTAAATCAAGAATAAAAAGTATATTTAAATACACAATTGTAGGATTGAGAAAATCTTTAAATACAGACGTGAGAGCAATAAAGATTCCGCTAAGAGACTTAATACAAATGGTCGATGTCCGGAGGAAGAGTTTATGTTCAAATACATCTATCTTCAAAAATCTCAAATTTTATAGGTTTTAACAATGCAGGCAGTTCTTAAAAATCCCAAAATAAGAGTTATTCGTCCTCAAGGAAGTATAAATGCTGCTAACGCTTTGGAATTGGAGCGTGACCTGAGCGCAGCATTAGCACACAATGAAACGAATTTATTGATAGTCTCCTTAGAGAAAGTAGAATCATTGGACAGCGCTGGTTTAATGGCATTAGTATCTGCGCTGAAGCTGGCCCAGAGTATAGGAAAAAGATTTCACCTTTGTTGTGTTTCCCCATCTATTAGAATTATTTTTGAACTTACCCAACTGGATAGAGTATTTGAGATATTAGAAACGGAAGCAGTTTTGACAGTTAGTGCTGGTGACAAAAGCAAAAGTAGTTTGGAGGTGAGCTAATCGTTTGATGTGTTGGTATTCTGAACATCCCCGATCGATGCTAAGGTTGGAGGTGAATAGCAAAAATTTCAAATAGCTAGAAGAATCACACAGTGGCTGTTGCAGTAGAACAATTAATCACACCAGATATATCAAAACCAGCTCGTTACTTGGGTAACGAGCTGCTAGCAGTGCGTAAAGCATGGGAAACAGCGGTAGTACGTTGGGTGTTAACCTACCCAGAGGTATACGAAGTTGGTGCCTCTAACTTGGGGCATATAATCCTCTACAATATTCTGAATGTCCAGCCGCGGCAGCTATGCGATCGCGCCTATTTACCCGGTCCAGATCTAGCAGCCAAACTAAGGGCAACCAAAACACCATTATTTGCTGTAGAATCAAAGCGATCGCTGACAGAATTTGATATCCTAGGCTTTAGCCTCAGTTACGAACTCGGGGCAACCAATATCTTAGAGATGTTGGATTTAGCCAATATTCCCCTCACATGGCAAGAACGATTAACAGGAAATTACCCTTTGATTTTTGCCGGAGGGCAAACGGCCACATCTAACCCCGAACCCTACGCTGACTTTTTTGACTTTTTTGCTTTGGGTGATGGTGAAGAACTTTTACCAGAAATTGGTTTAGTTCTCGAAGAAGGCAAACAAGCTGGAATAAGTCGCCAAGAACTATTGCTAGACTTAGCTCAAATACCAGGCGTATACGTTCCTCAGTTTTACGAAGTCGCCGCAGACGGTTCGGTACATCCCAAGCGTGAGGATGTGCCAAAACGTATTCTTCGCCGAGTTGCTACGCCTATTCCAGCCTATTCCACAGGTCCAGTTCCCTACATTCAAACCGTACACGATCGCCTGACAATTGAAATTCGGCGCGGTTGTACTCGCGGTTGTCGCTTTTGTCAACCAGGAATGTTGACAAGACCAGCGCGGGATGTAGAACCGGAAAAAGTGGTAGCAATGATTGAAAAGGGAATGCAAAAGACCGGGTACAACGAATTTTCCCTATTATCCCTAAGTTGTTCTGATTATTTATCCTTGCCAGCAGTGGGAGTAGAAATCAAAAATCGCCTGAAAAATGAAAATATTACCTTGTCTTTGCCCAGTCAACGAGTAGATAGATTTGATGAAAATATCGCCAACATCCTTGGTGGCGTACGCCAAAGCGGCTTGACTTTTGCGCCCGAAGCTGGTACCCAGCGGATGCGGGACATTATTAATAAGGGCTTAACAAACGAAGAACTGTTGCGGGGTATAAAAACAGCCTGGGAACAAGGTTGGGATAAAATTAAGCTATACTTTATGATCGGCTTGCCAGGGGAAACCGACGCCGATGTCATAGGAATTGCGGAAACAGTAGCTTGGCTGCAGCGCGAGTGCCGTGGGAAAAACAGAAAGCCTATTGCGTTTAACATTACAATTTCTAACTTTACGCCCAAACCCCACACTCCCTTTCAATGGCACTCGGTTTCCACAGCCGAATTGGAACGCAAGCAAAAATTGCTGCAGCAGGAATTTCGCCGTCTCAAGAAAGTGAAAGTAAATTTCACTGACGTTCGCATCTCGGCCATGGAGGATTTTATCGGACGAGGCGATCGCACTGTTGGTCGAGTTTTACGCCGAGCTTGGGAACTAGGAGCAGGGATGGATTCCTGGTACGACAGCATTGAACGCGCATACCATGCTTGGGGACAAGCGATCGCCGAAGCTGGATTGACTTGGAAATACCGTCAAATCGAAAACGGTGAAGGAAATTTGTTCTCAGCAAACGAAAACAACAGTGCTGTTTTTGACCGACCCCTACCTTGGGATCATTTAGACACCGGCATTGACAAACAATGGCTCAAACAAGACTTCCAGCGTGCCCTTGCTGCTGCTACTATTCCCGACTGCTCCTTTGACGGTTGTTCTCATTGCGGCGTTTGCGGTCCTGACTTTGGTCACAATGTCGTCATTCCACCTCCTCCCATACCGGAATATACTGGACATTTTGTAGCCAACACCACCAAAGCGCAGCGATTGCGAGTATGGTTCGGCAAGCAAGGTGATATGGCATTAGTTAGTCACCTAGATTTAATACGCTTGTTCGACCGTGCTATCCGCCGTGCGAAATTGCCCGTCGCTTTTACAGGTGGATATCATCCCACACCCCGCATTTGTGTAGCTTGGGCTTTGCCTTTAGGAGCTACCAGCAGCGGTGAAATTGTCGATTTCGAGTTAACTGAGTTTGTTGAGGTTGATACCTTCCGAGAAAAATTAACACAAGTGCTGCCAAAGGAAATTCCCGTATACAAAGTAGCACAGCTAGATTTGAAAGCTCCTGCTGCTACCCAACAATTAGACGCTGCCGAATATTTGCTCACCGTAGATTCTTGCCCCCAGGCTACACGCTGGCAATGGCAAGAGTGGATTGATACAATTAACAACAAAAGCGAGATCTGGTGGGAGCAAACAACAAATTCTTCAGGTCAAACCCAGCTGGTAAACTTGCGCGAGCGCTTATGGGAATTAGAATTGATGCCAAATAGCTCCCATCCAGCTTCGACAGCAATTATCTTGCGTTATCTAGGAAGTTGTCGTCATGATGGTACTCTGTTGCGTCCGGAACAAATCCTGTTTATGCTAGAGAAGATATCAGGCATAGAATTTCAACTGCTACACATCCACCGCAATCGTCTTGTTTTGCGGAACTAACTCCACGAGGGTAACTCGCCAGCCAGTCACCCCTCTGGTTCTACATAATTAGGAATTGATTTTTGACAAGGTTGCGTTAGAATGAGATGAAGAGAAATTTTCTGGCGCTGCATTGAGTTACCTGATTCACAACCCTGAAACCCAGGGTTTGAAAGCAAAGATTTAGAGAGCAACATCTAGAATTTCATCCCAGACCAGCACAGGCAGATTCAAGAAGACTCTCTGTAGATAGCTAAACTTTCTTGTGAATCAGTAACTAATAACAAGCGATCTAGGCTTCTCTAACTTTATGATTCTTAAAAAACATTGAAGAGTCCGATTCCCAGAGGAAGAGGACTTTGGGCCAAAAATTCACCGCACCACAGGTGATTTAATTGCTGAAGTAATATGCAGCCGTTAAGGTGGAACAATCAGGCGTGTAAACGCAATTACAGTCTTAATAGCTCTTTTAGTTTGGGCTTGAGTTCGCAGTTTTTACTACCAGCAGCGCCTTTTTGGTCTTGCAGGGGCAAAAGAAACAAAAAACCCCCAAGTCTTTTTGTGCTGCCGATTTTTGAGGAAATTGAATGCCAAAACAAATTATTATCGCCGAACAGCATCAAATAGCTGCAGTTTTTTCTGAAGATCAAATACAAGAACTTGTTGTTGCTACGGGTCATCACCAAATTGGTGATATCTACTTAGGAGTAGTAGAAAATGTATTACCCGGGATAGACGCGGCTTTCGTAAATATCGGCGACCCGGAGCGCAACGGTTTCATTCATGTTACCGATTTAGGACCTTTACGACTCAAACGTACATCAGCAGCAATTACAGAATTGCTAGCACCACAGCAAAAAGTCTTGGTGCAAGTGATGAAAGAACCAACCGGTAGCAAAGGGCCGAGGCTGACGGGTAATATTACTTTACCCGGTCGCTACGTAGTCCTCATGCCTTACGGGCGGGGTGTAAATTTATCCCGTCGGATCAAAAATGAAAATGAGCGCAATCGCCTGCGAGCATTGGCAATTTTGATCAAACCAGCAGGAATGGGCTTGTTAGTTCGCACTGAAGCAGAAGGAAAGCCAGAAGAAGCAATTATTGAAGATTTAGAATCCCTGCAGAGGCAATGGGAACTAATTCAGCAGGAAGCCCAATCAACGCGCGCACCTGCATTGCTCAACCGAGATGATGATTTTATCCAGCGCGTACTGCGGGATATGTACGGTGCAGACGTAAACCGGATCGTCGTAGACTCCAGTACCGGCTTAAAACGGGTAAAACAGTATTTGCAAAACTGGAGTGGCGGACAGATACCGCAAGGATTATTAATAGACCTTCATCGCGATCGCACCCCCATTCTAGAATACTTCCGAGTTAACGCCGCCATCAAAGAAGCACTCAAACCCAGAGTAGATTTGCCCTCTGGTGGCTACATTATCATTCAACCCACCGAGGCACTAACGGTAATAGATGTCAACTCCGGTTCCTTTACACGCTCTGCAACAGCCAGGGAAACCGTACTGTGGACGAATTGCGAAGCTGCCACAGAAATTGCTCGCCAGCTACGCTTGCGCAATATCGCAGGGGTAATTGTTGTCGATTTCATCGATATGGAATCGCGACGCGACCAATTACACGTTCTCGAACACTTTAACAAAGCTCTCAAAGCTGACAAAGCTCGTCCCCAAATAGCCCAATTAACTGAATTGGGATTGGTAGAACTGACTCGCAAACGCCAAGGACAAAACATTTACGAATTATTTAGCGAAACTTGTCCTACCTGTGGCGGTTTGGGACACACCGTTCGCTTACCGGGAGAGACCGAAAGTCGCTCCCTGGTAACAACACCAGCAGATTTATCGGAACGCTATCAAGCTGCACCTGCTGTACCGAATAAGGAACCTCGTTTGTCACCCATTCCCCGTCAGCCGGAATTGCGAGAAACCTACGATGGATTTAGCGAAGGGTACGAGCACGATAGCGACCTAGGTGCTCTTAATTTAGTCAACCATCCCAGCTATCAAGAAATTGGCGATAGTAAAAGGCGTCGTCGCCGTCGCTTGGGATTGAATGGAGGTAATAATGGCAAAGATGAACCGGCGGTAAACCGCAATCAGCTGGCGTTAGTTAATGAGCCAGACATGGACATGGATGCGGAAGCAGAACTAACAGAAACTGCAGATCTGTCTGCAACTAACCTTAGCAAAGCAACTTGGGGTGACAGAAGCGAACGCAATAAAGTTCCTCGAGTCGAATTTGTCAAACCGGTAGTAGAACCGCCGGAAATTGTATCTGTAGAAATGACTCCATCGGAACAGGATGTTTATGCTTTAATGGGAGTTTCTCCTTTGGTGAAGTTAAATCGGGAGGTAAAAAACCCCAAGTCCGTAATTATTAATGTCACCCTACCCGGCCAATCTTCTACTACACCAGTAGAATCAAGTTCCCAAGCAAGCAGTACCAAAACCAGCGGTACAGCTGTTCCTCCAGACCAAGAGTCGCAAACTTTAACAGAGTCATATTCCTCAAAAGATGCTGCACTTGCTTGTGAAACTGAAGCAAACTCAGCAGATAAGCGTCGTCGTCGTCGCCGTTCTCGTGCTTTGGAGCCAGAAGATACATCCACCCTAGAAACTTAAAATTTATGGTTCGGACAAAGCCAAGGATTGTAACTGAGGATTTTCAACAATCCAACGTCATCCGGCAAGCTATGGGAACAGAAAAACTGCACTGGCTAGAATTTTCCACCTTTTTAGATATTCCTGGATTAATAGCAGGTGTAGATGAAGTTGGTCGGGGATGTTTGTTTGGACCTGTGGTAGCAGCAGCTGCCGTTTTGTCAAAGAATGCTCTACCAATACTGGTAGCATCGAAAATTAAAGACAGTAAAAAGCTGTCTGTTGCCAAAAGGTGCAAGCTCGCACAACAAATTCGTGCTTTGGCAGTAGATTGGAGAATTGGTTTTGCTTCTGTTGCGGAAATTGACCGAATAAATATATCGCAAGCAACACTTTTAGCAATGAAACGAGCTGTTTCCAAGCTAAAGGTGCAACCTGCTGTTTGCTTAATTGATGGCAATCAATTGATTCCAGATTTGCGGTTACCGCAGCAAAACATTATCAAAGGAGATGAGCGATCGCTCCACATTGCTGCTGCAAGCATTCTCGCCAAAGTTTGGCGAGATGAACTACTAATACGCTTGGCCTCCAAGTATCCTAGGTATGATTTAGAACATAACAAAGGTTACGGAAGTCAAAAACACCTGCTAGCGTTACAAAAATACGGTTCCTCGCCCTTACATCGCCAATCTTTTCGTCCTTGCCAAGTTAACGTTCTTAAAAATGAATTCGGTAACCATGAAATCACCTAAACCTGTGGAATCAATCTTGCTTGTTGAGTCTGCGTAACTACCCAGCAACGATAATCGCTTAATAACTGCTTTAACAAACGTTGCTTCATTCTTAACAGTACGCTCCTCAATAAACTATTACCCGCAGCTTCTAAAATTGGCTTGGGAGTTAAGGAAAATGGCGGTGGTAGTTCCACCAACACTTCTAAATCAGCTTTACCCTGCAAACCATCACCAGTACTAAACTGGTGTGGTGACAAATATCCTTGCAAATTTAGCTGAAAGTGCTGGTTAACATAATCCACACCAAGTATTTGGCAACCTAGCGATCGCAGATAAATGGTGCCATTTGATTGTGCCCATACTTTCATGTCCACAATAGGTTGAATGTTCAGGGACATAAAAGTTACAGGACGCATTTGCAAACGAAAAACTTCGTCCGTTAGTATTTGCATGCAGCTAGGTTCAACCAATGCATTCACAAGACGTTGGGGTTGGCGCAAGTAGTGCTGGATGGGTACAGGTTGTTCCAGGATGGCAATTTCTACCGATTGAGAGGCAGTAAACTTAATAGTCATGCCTTGAGGAAATTAATTTCTTATAATTCTATTACTTTTTAATTTCCGCAATTTCATGTACAAAGTTAAGTTTAAAAAAACGCAATTTCATTAAAAACTATATTTAAAACTATATTTATTTATAGTTATCTGTAAGGAAGTAGTGATGTAAATTTAAAATCTTCTACGCCTGCTCGGGCAAAGGCATCGCTAAGGCAAATCAAACCAGCAGTTACTAAATAAATGCCATGAATTTATCAATCGCACATCTCGGACCTCCCGGTACTTACGCAGAGCAAGCGGCTGTTTTGTATGGAAGTTGGTTAACTAAAATCAAGGGATTGGAAACAACTTTATTTCCTTATCCCAGCATTTTTCAAACCCTGCGAGCAGTTACGCAAGGTCAAGTACAGATAGCCGTTGTACCGATAGAAAATTCTATTGAAGGTAGTGTCACAATGACTATGGACGCGTTATGGCAACTTGATACTTTGCAAATCGAGTTGGCTTTGATTATGCCTGTAGCTCATGTCTTAATTTCCCGTGCCCAAAGCTTAGAGAAAATTAAAACAGTTTATTCCCATCCCCAAGCTTTAGCCCAGTGTCAAGGATGGTTAGAAAAGTTCCTCCCTAGTGTAGAGCTAGTTCCTACCAATTCTACGACCGAAGCTTTACAGGAGTTGAAACGGAAAATAACAGCGGCTGCTATTTCTTCCAGCCGCGCTGCCCGAATATACAACTTGCCCGTCCTCGTTAGCAGCATTAATGATTATCCTGAGAATTTTACTCGCTTTTGGATCGTGAGTCAAGGTAATATACCGATTATCAAGCAAGTATCTTCTCTCAAGACTAGTCACACTTCCCTTGCTTTTAGTCTACCTGCTAACGTACCCGGAGCTTTAGTTAAGCCACTACAGATATTTGCCCAGCTAGGCATTAACCTCAGTCGGATCGAGTCCCGTCCTACCAAGCGATCGCTAGGAGAATACTTATTCTTTATTGATGCAGAAGCAGATGTGCGAGAAGCAAGAATGCAATCTGCATTACAACAATTAACTGCTCACACGGAAATATTAAAAATTTTTGGCAGCTATAACGTTTTCCCAGTTAGCGTTCTTGAGGAAGAAATTAACGGTTAGTTGTTAAGCACTTACAGCTTTTGATTAAAAGCATCTTTGAGAACTGTTCGAGCGGCTAAATGATTGCGAGTGGAAGTTAAGATTTCTGCTTCTCGTTCCAAACGAGCAACAGTATCTTGCATTTCTAACAATACTTGTTGTTCAGAAGCAACTCCGTAAAGTTTGCTTGCTACCCAATAAGACAGTTCCACAGGCAAATCAGGTAAATCTTCTAAAAGCTCGATATTTTGTTCGGTTAACTTTGCTGACAAACGCACAACATCTTGCAGTAATTGTTCTACTTCTGCTGCCAAAGGACGCAAATCTTTAGCGGGTGGGTGGTCTTCGATCCACTCAACCAAACCTACAAGGTAGGGTTTTTCGCGAACGTATTCCAGAACGCGAAATCTTTGTTGTCCGAGAGTTACCATTTTCATGCGGTCATCGGGTAAGCGTTGATAATGAATGATTTCTGCACAACAACCAACTTTTGCAATTGTACCTTTGGCCCGATCAACCATTAAAACTCCGAACCTGCGATCGCTTTCCAAAATCGTGTTCATCATGATTCGGTAGCGAAATTCAAAAATGTGCAGGGGTAATGGTCTTGTCGGAAACAAAACCACTTCCGGTAAGGGAAACAAGGGTAGTTCGCGAACGGCAATTTTGGAAGAGGATGTCATTTTTACCTTGGTATAAATTTAATCTCTACTAAAATTTATATTTTGTGTAATTCTCTGTCTTTGCCGTATTCTGTCTACATTCTATCATTATGTTTTGTACCTAAATAAAAAAGCCCTGAAAGAAATCTCCTCGGGCTGGGGTAAACATTCACACATTTTTATTAGTAGTTAGCGGTTAGCAAAGAAAAAAAACTAACTACTAACCACTGACGAGCTTATAATTTGACTTCAATATCTACACCAGAAGGTAAATCGAGTTTCATCAAAGCATCGATAGTTTTAGAAGAGGGCTGGTAGATATCAATAATGCGGCGATGGGTGCGGGTTTCGAAATGTTCCCGCGAATCCTTATCTACATGCGGAGAACGCAACACGCAGTAAATCCGACGTTTGGTGGGTAAAGGAATAGGACCGACCGCTGTGGCATTGGTACGATTTGCTGTGTCCACAATCTTTTCGCAAGATGTATCCAGCAAGCGACGGTCAAAAGCTTGCAAGCGAATTCTAATTTTTTGCTGCTGTAAGGTTGCCATGTTTAATTGTCCTGGTTCTGATTAGTATTTGTAAACTGAGGAGAAAAAGACTGAAGAATTAATTGTCAGCTAGCTACCTAGCTAGCTTACACGCAGTCGGAATGCGGCTTTATTTGGTGAGTTTGCCTACAAAAGCCATCCTATAGTCCATGGGACTAATTAAAGGTTATTTTCGCGATGGGGATTTGGTATTGTTGGTCTTTTTAAGAGCAAAAACCTAAACCCTATCCCTAATTTTTCGTTCCTTGCTTCCGAGGGAAGCGAAAGAGCAGAGAGGTATTATACCATCTCTGCTCCCTACTTAGTTAAGTTGGACAGATGCTACTTAATAATTTTGGAAACCACGCCAGCACCGATGGTGCGACCGCCTTCACGAATAGCAAAGCGCATTCCTTGCTCGATCGCAATCGGGCTGATCAGTTCCACTGTCATTTTAATGCGGTCTCCAGGCATAACCATTTCCGCTGCACTACCGTCATCCGATGTAAAAGATTTAATAGTGCCGGTAACATCGGTTGTCCGGACGTAAAATTGGGGGCGGTAGCCAGCAAAGAAGGGTGTTTTTCGACCGCCTTCCTTTTCCGTCAGAACGTAAACTTCGCCTTCAAATTCGGTATGGGGAGTAATCGAACCAGGTTTAGCGATGACCATACCTCGTTCGACCTCAGTTTTTTGAATTCCTCGCAAAAGTATACCAGCATTATCTCCAGCTATACCTTCATCGAGGCTCTTCTTGAACATTTCGATACCGGTAACTGTGGTAGAACGAGTGGGTTTAATACCTACTAATTCTACCGTGTCACCAATTTTAACTTTACCCCGTTCGATACGTCCCGTGGCTACCGTACCACGACCTGTAATCGAGAACACGTCTTCTACAGCCATCAGGAAAGGTTTATCCACATCCCGCTCGGGGGTAGGAATGTAGGAGTCAACGGCATCCATGAGGGCATAGATTTTATCCACCCATTCATCTTCACCCCGTTGGGTTTTGGGATTGCTAGTCATTCTTTCCAGTGCTTTCAAAGCAGAACCTGGAATAATGGGAATTTCGTCGCCAGGAAAATCGTAGCTAGAAAGTAATTCCCGGACTTCCAACTCCACTAATTCTAGCAACTCCTCATCGTCCACCATGTCTTGTTTGTTCAAAAAGACAACTAGGTTTGGAACGCCTACTTGTCGTGCGAGCAAGATGTGTTCTCGGGTTTGAGGCATAGGGCCGTCTGCAGCAGACACTACAAGAATAGCACCGTCCATTTGGGCTGCGCCTGTAATCATGTTTTTAACATAATCGGCGTGTCCCGGACAGTCTACGTGGGCGTAGTGCCGTTTGTCGGTCTCATACTCCACGTGAGCGGTATTGATGGTAATACCCCGTGCTTTTTCTTCTGGAGCAGCATCAATTTCGTCATATTTTTTGGCTTGAGCTTGACCTAAAGCTGCCAAGGTCATGGTGATAGCTGCCGTTAACGTGGTTTTACCGTGGTCAACGTGGCCAATGGTACCGATATTAACGTGGGGTTTTTTCCTTTCAAACTTTGCGCGTGCCATGAACGATCGTTTCCTTTACTAGTTATGCGTTCCCTTTGCTTTTAGCTATGATTGCCTCAGCCACGTTGCGAGGCACTTCTTCATAGTGGCTAAACTCCATTGAGAAGATACCACGACCCTGGGTCTTGGACCGAATGTCAGTGGCATAGCCAAACATTTCTGCTAGTGGAACTTTAGCAGTTACTTTGGCGATTCCCTGCTCGGAACTCATTCCCTCAATTTGTCCGCGACGAGAATTGAGGTCACCCATGACATCTCCAAGGAAGTTTTCGGGAACTTCAACCTCAACTTTCATCATAGGCTCTAACAGAACTGGATTTGCTTTCATTGCTGCTTCTTTGAGTGCCATCGAACCAGCAATTTTAAAAGCCATTTCTGAAGAGTCTACGTCGTGGTAGGAGCCATCTACTAGCGTAGCTTTGATATCGATGAGCGGATATCCAGCTAACACACCAGATTCGCAGGTTTCTTTGATTCCCTGCTCCACAGGCGGGATGTACTCTTTGGGTACTACGCCGCCAACAATTTTAGAGACGAATTCAAAGCCACTTCCTGGTTCTCCCGGTTCCAAGTCAATTACAACGTGACCGTACTGGCCTTTACCACCGCTTTGACGGATAAATTTGCCCTCTACTCTGCTTACAGGTTTGCGAATAGTTTCGCGGTAAGCTACTTGCGGTGCGCCGACGTTTGCTTCTACCTTAAACTCTCGCAACATTCGGTCGATGAGAATTTCCAGGTGTAGCTCTCCCATCCCTGCAATTATGGTTTGGTTTGTCTCCGGATTGACGCTGACACGGAAAGTTGGGTCTTCTTCAGCAAGGGCCTGCAGAGCTTTGGACAGTTTGTCCATGTCGTTTTTGGTTTTTGGTTCCACTGCTACCGAGATTACCGGTTCTGGAATGTACAGGGATTCTAAAATTACCGGCGACTCTTCGTTGCAAAGGGTGTCACCTGTTAGGGTTTCTTTCAATCCCACTGCTGCTCCCAAATCGCCCGCTCTCAGTTCATCTACGTCGATTCTTTCATCTGCTCTCAAAACTACCAGGCGAGAGATACGTTCTTTTTTGTTCTTGGTGGCGTTGAGAACGTAACTGCCCTTTTTCAACACCCCAGAATAAACGCGAATGAAGGTGAGGCGGCCGAAAGGATCGGCCATAATTTTAAATGCTAAAGCTGAAAGTGGTTCTTCGTCGCTGGCGCGGCGTTCAACGGTTTCTCCGTTCGGTAAGGTTCCTTGTATTGGCGGTATATCTATTGGCGCTGGCAAGTAATCTACCACTGCATCCAACAACTTTTGTACGCCTTTGTTTTTGAAGGCGGAACCGCAAAGCATGGGTACGATGGTACCTGCGATCGTTCCTTTGCGCAGCGCTGTTTGGATTTCTTGTTCGGTAATTTCCTCGCCCTCGAAGTACTTGGTCATCAGGTCATCGTCGGTTTCCGCTACCGCCTCGATCAGTTTGGTGCGGTACTCCTGAGCTAAATCTTGGATCTGTGCGGGAATATCGACTTCTTGAATATCGGTTCCTTGATCGTTGTTGTAGATGAAGGCCCGCATCTTCACCAAGTCCACCAGACCTTTAAAATCATTTTCACTACCAATGGGCAGCTGGATGGGAACAGCATTGGCCCGCAGGCGATCGCGCACCTGTTCGTAAACTTTGTAGAAGTTCGCACCCGTGCGATCCATCTTGTTTACAAAAATGATACGCGGAACTTTGTAGCGGTCTGCTTGACGCCACACTGTTTCTGTTTGCGGTTGTACACCACCTACAGAGCACAAAACTGTGATCACGCCATCCAACACCCGCATCGAACGTTCAACTTCTATTGTGAAGTCTACGTGACCGGGAGTATCGATAATGTTTATTTGATGGTCTCTCCAATTAGTGCTGATCGCTGCAGCAGTAATTGTAATTCCCCGCTCTCGCTCCTGTTCCATCCAGTCAGTGACAGCGGTGCCTTCGTGAACTTCACCTATTTTATGAATTATGCCAGAGTAAAATAAGATTCTCTCTGTTGTTGTTGTCTTGCCCGCATCTATATGGGCCGCAATACCAATATTGCGTACTCTCTCTAGCGGGATCGTACGTGCCACAGCTGCCTCCTATACTTTTCGCCTCATGATATCTTGTATATTACACTTTGTTAAGATTTTATCTTTTTCGGTAAACCGTCTTTTTTTTTGTCAATTACACGATATATCATCCTCGCTATCCACGGGCGATATATCGCGGTTCAATCTAGTAACGATAGTGTGCAAAGGCTTTGTTTGCTTCTGCCATCCGGTGCGTTTCCTCACGCTTGCGAATTGCATTTCCAGTTTCGTTGGCAGCATCCATTAATTCTTGAGCCAGTTTGCTAGCCATGGTTCGCCCCGACCTTTGTCGAGAAAACTGTACCAGCCAACGCAGTGCCAAGCTCGTACCGCGTTCCGAACGTACTTCCATTGGTACTTGATAGGTAGCACCACCTACTCGCCGAGCTTTTACTTCTACCAAAGGCGTTGTGTTGCGCACTGCTTTTTCAAAAGTTTCCAATGGATCGTTTCCTGTTTTTTGCTCGATAGTCTTCAAGGCCTCATAAACAATTCGTCCTGCTAGTGATTTTTTGCCGTGACGCATGACGCGACGGATCATCATGCTCACCAAACGACTGTTATAAACCGGATCGGGCGGAACAGGGCGCTTTTGAACAACACCACGACGAGACATACTTCAACCTTAATGAGAATTTAGCTACTGGATTATGATATGGTATTGGCACAGCTTCTTGACTACAGGTTGTAGCGATGCTGACCTATTTACTTGCTGTCCCGGCTAGAACATGCAAGGCGACAATATTATATACTTTAACCTTAATAGTTAATTTCAAATGCTGCTGTCGCTAACCGCATTCCCGAACTTTCCTGCACTCACAGCCACCTACGGTATACAGTCAAGAAGTGATGTTTTCAAATTTGTGATGACAATTGCAAACAGGCGCTAGCAGCAAAAAAGCGGATCGTTGAGCTGTTGACCAGCGCGATTAATCGAAATCCAAACGATTAATCGCGTTAGTTCTATTGTTTGGGACGCTTGGTTCCATACTTGGAACGACCTTGCTTGCGATCTTTGACTCCAGCGGTATCTAGCGTACCGCGAATAATGTGGTATCTCACACCTGGCAAGTCTTTCACCCGGCCGCCACGAATCATCACCACGGAGTGCTCTTGCAAGTTGTGACCAATTCCAGGAATGTAAGCTGTCACTTCAAATCCCGAGGTTAGTCTTACCCTTGCTACTTTACGCAGAGCGGAGTTGGGTTTTTTTGGTGTGGTCGTGTAAACTCTGGTACAAACGCCCCGGCGTTGCGGGCATCCTTTCAGAGCTGGAGACTTTGTTTTTTGACGCGCTTGTTCGCGTTCTTTACGTATTAGCTGCTGTATTGTGGGCATGAGTTACAGCGCCTGAAGCTGCTTTTAGTCTAACTTTTAACAACAAATCATAATTATATCTTTTTTTATGATTTTCTGTCAAATTTTTTGAGGGAGAGCAAGTTTGTGAGTTGCTAAGTGTCAGCATCTAAGTTTGAAACCAGGGAAAAAGAATTTCCGCAGCCACAGCTGGTTTCGGCTTGGGGATTATGAAAGCGAAAGCTACCGCCGATAAGATCCTCTGAATAGTCTAATGTTAAGCCTTTTGTATATCTATAACTTTCAGGATCTATAGTAACTGCTATTCCGTGACACTCAAAGGTGCGATCGCCACTGTTGACCGTTTCATCAAAGGACATATCATAGTACCACCCACAACAACCACCAGGTTTAACTGTTAATCGAAACAAAAAATTAGACTTTTGCTTGGCTTGCAATCTTTTAATTTCAGCTGCGGCTGCTTTGGTTAGATAAATCATGGAATTGGTCAGCAACAAATTAAAGACCTCATCTTACAATCTTACAGACAAGGTCAAACGTTTTTCTATTACCACGGCTTGCTTACCAGTGTTCCTAATTTATAGGATTTAGAGGCAAACAAACTAGGTTTTGAAAGCTATGTGCTGTTATCTTAATCCTTCATTTTCAGTACGGGCATAGTCGTCCTGGAAACGGATAATATCATCTTCACCTAAGTATTCTCCGTTTTGTACTTCAATTAATACTAATGGAATTACCCCAGGATTTTCTAGACGATGGGGCGTGCATTGGGGCACGTATGTGGATTGATTATTGCTTAGCAGTACTTCTTTATCACCACAAATTACTTTAGCTGTTCCAGATACTACTATCCAATGTTCGCTGCGGTGGTGGTGCATTTGCAAACTCAGACGATGTCCAGGTTTAACTTCAATGCGCTTGATTTTGTATCCGCGCCCTTCTTCCAAGACTGTAAAAGAACCCCAAGGGCGCAACTCGGTAGCAGCAACACCTCTAGGAGCGATGCTTGCGGGCAAGTTGAGTGGGTTAGTATGTGTTGTGTCTTGAGATTGAGCCATAGTATTTTGAGACATAGCAGATTTTAGGTGCTCGAAAACCAATGACAAAATGAATGCGGCGCCGGGTTGCAACTTAAAAACCAACAGTGCATTCCATCTTTGTCAAGATAGCAAAATCCCAGGTCAGAGTGTCAAATATAACTGCTTGTACTACTGTATCTATAACAAGTCTTTATCGAGGAAAATAAAACCTTTTACGAAGCTTTATAAAAAAATCTTTGCGCCAGTTTTTTTCCACAGTTGCTAGCTGCAAGGTAGCTAGCCTGCTTTTGTATTTTTTATTGTATTGCGCCCTTGACTTGTGTGCTTTTCATCTGTGGCGAAGTTCTATAAAAATACCGATTCCGTTGTGAACGCTAGCTGCAGTATAAGGTGGGCGATCAAGAAGTTGTCCTCCCAAATAAAGACCGGTGGAGCTACCACCGTCCAAATTCAATGCATCCACACATCCTATTTGCTGCATGATTTGTGCGTGTTCTGCTAAGGTAGGACCAGGACCGCTAACACGGTTGTGAACCGCAGCGACAATAAGATTACCTGTTGCAGTGGTACAGATACCGCTACGAACAGCTTTTTGGGTAATAAAGGCATTGCTAAAATTTTCGCCTTTAGCATCAAGAACAATGTGGCGATTTTTCAGCAGTAGCGGTCCTGCTCCTAAAATGTTAGGAAAGCGGCTAAATGCAGTTGGAAAAACAGAACTTTCAATGTGAATTGCCGAGCCGACAGGTAATGTTTGTGCACTGTTAATGCTATCGCCGCGAAAAACAAGCAGATATCCATCTGGGGGGATAGGAATATCAGTTTGACTTGCTTTGAGAACAGGTAACAGATTTGTGAGTTGATTTTTGCGCACAACAAGGATAATTTCGTTGTCGCTCAAAGGAGTATAGTTAGCTCCCCAGGCAGGAGTGTAACGAGCAATACCATTTTGAATATAGCCGCTGTTGAGAGCTAAAATTGGCAATCGCTGATTATTAGCACCGATTAAGGTTTCTTGGAAACTCAGGCGACCCAGATAAAATTGTCCGGAATCATTCCAGGCTATTGCTCCTCGATTTAAAATCGGGCTGGATAACCACTGATTGTCCCTACGAATTGCGCCCAAGGGTAATTTATTATTGCGGTTAAAGTAACCACCGTTAATTGCTGCTACCGCTGAGTATTTTTGTGCTGTTTGCATCAAAGGAGCGGTTCCAACAAGAGTGTTGGGGTTTGCGAGCACGGGTCTGAGTTTTAATCCTGCTGTGCGGGGATTTACTTCTAGCCAAACGACGGGAAAGCGTTCTCGATCTAGATTGACAAATTGCTGTCGCCAGCGCAATCCTGGCGCCCAGTTAATAGAACGTTGCAAAAATGCATCAGGTCGAATGTCGATAATCAGACGATTGGGGTTAGGTAAAGTGCTTACCGAAAAAGCCAAACCTAAAGGAAGGGAAAGACGAATGATTGTTTGGTTGTTAACTACCTGTAATTGCTGGATTTGTGGTGTGGAGGTTGGTGCTTGGGGAAAACCAAAAGTTGGGGGAGAATCTTTTTCAGTTGCTTGTGCTTGTTGCTGAAATTCATCGGTAGCAGAAGTAGGGACAGAGGATGCAGGTGAACTGTAACGTTGGACTAGAAGTGGATCGGCGATGCTATCTAAAGTAATAATCCACTCTTTGGTGGTGGGAAAAGAAGGTTTGACGATGAGGCTATTAGGATCGTCAGGTAAAGGTTGATTGGTTGGAACTGATGGTTGTTGGGTAATTTGCCATGTGGCGGGGCGATCCAAATTGATGGTGATACGCTCTCCAAAGGATTGCTTGACTTGAGTGATATTTGTTAGTTTGGCTCTTGGCGTGGAAATAACCAAAGTGTTACCTTGAGGTTGTATTTGCCATCCAAAGATGGAAGCAAAACGGGAAATATCTAGATAGCGGTATCCTCCTGCTAACAAGGTAGTTAAAATTAGTGGTTTAGTAATAGAAGAGTACCATTGGATGGGCTGCCTATTGGGATCGCTGCTATCTAACAAATCTAGACCCAGAAATTGTCTGAGCGCTGCGTCACTTAAATGAGTGGTGACCTGGCCTTTTAAAGTACGTTGTTGCAACCACGCTCCTGGTAGAATTCGACCGTTGAGAGAAATTTGGTTACCATAGGATATTACTGTTGCTCCTTTTGTGAGAGCGAAAGGTGCAGGTGGTCTGAGGTTGGAGTTTGGTATTTGTTTGCTAGTAGTTGAAGATGGGGTAAGTGTGGTTTGGAATATAGATTTTGCAGACAATGGGTTGGAGACAGCTTGCTTTGAGGAAGAAATATGCGCGATCGCCTCACGACCTTGCTCCACAGCACTATTTTTCCCGCAGTGTTTCCTTACTCTCAAATGACTGCAATTTCCATGGGGTTTGGATGGAGGCTTTATGCTCGCCATTGCCCCCAAAGCAGTAGCTGTTAAAAACACTACTGTCATAACCGCTGGCGACAAAAACTCCTCCGCCAACTTCCTACTGTTGTTTTTTCCCGTATAAATGCGGGATTGCCCACCAGACTTCGATTTTTTGGCCATAATTTGCCTAAGTATTTTTCATTACTGTCGAATCTTCCAGATATTAACAAAATTTCTAAATATCAAAAAACAATGACCAGAGTTACCAACACTAACGTGATAATGTGTATATTGGGTTGCTATCTCTTGTTGAACCCAACAAGTAATGCTACCACGACGAAAGACCGCCGTTGAGTACGCTCAAGGACACTGGCGTTACAAAATTAACGCAGCAGTTTCTCCTTGACACCAGCTAAAGTTCAGGCGAAATCTACCATACCAATAATTAAGCTACTAAGATAAAGTTGAAACAGTAGCAAATCAATGACAAAAACAGTCAGTAAAAACTTAGAAAACAAGACAGAGAAGTTTCTAGGAATTGTCAAATGGGCATATAGTGTAATACGCTGATTTTGGCGTGTAATTGGGATAATTTTAGTTTTCTATACTAAACAGAAGTTTGAAATAAGAGTTTTGTTTCCGTGAAAGCAGCATTTGATTTGAGTGTGGAAAAAGGGAATTGAGAAACTACGTCGAGAAGATGTACACATAAAGAACTGTTGCAGCAATGACAAACAGTTAGCTGTCAAGGGAAAATACAGAAAAAATAGCAAGAGCTAATTTTAACACGGACGCGGCAAAATTAAGTCCGAAGTTAAAATTTTTTTTCCCTAAAATTCAGTTATTGTGTATTTTTCAACTTATCCATTTAGAAATTTCTCACTATGTAGTAGCAAAAATATTTACTCAAGAAAACAGGGTACTCTATGAATAAAAAACCGATGTATCAAAACCAGAAAATGAGATGGAATGACAATTCTTCCAGTGATACATATCAAGGACAAAGGTGGCTGACAGAAGAAAAAGATGCTTGTGGCGTAGGTTTTATTGCTCATCGTCAGAATCATGCCAGTCACGAAATTATACTCAAAGCCCTAGCAGCGTTGTCATGTTTGGAGCATCGAGGTGGTTGTAGTGCAGACCGAGATTCTGGTGACGGAGCAGGAATTTTAACCGCTATTCCGTGGGAGTTATTTCAGCAAGATTTTGCCCGGCAGGGAATACAACTTCCTATTAACAGCAACCTTGCTGTAGGGATGATATTTTTACCGCCAAATCCTCAAGCAGCGCAACAAGCAAAAGCAATCATCGAACAAGTAGCAGCAGAAGAAAAATTAACAGTACTGGGTTGGCGAGCAGTACCGATACAGCCAGAAGTATTGGGAGTACAAGCCAGAGAAAACCAACCGCAAATAGAACAAATTTTTGTTGCTTCGCAGGATAAAAGCGGTGAGGATCTGGAGCGACAGCTTTATATTACTCGCCGTCGCATTTCCAAAGCAATTGGCAGTTTGAACAGCGATACTTGGCAACAGTTGTATGTTTGTTCTTTGTCTAGCCGCACAATAGTTTACAAAGGAATGGTGCGCTCAGCAGTATTGGCAGAATTTTATCAGGATTTAAAAAATCCAGCTTATAAAAGTGCCTTTGCTGTATATCATCGGCGCTTTAGTACCAATACCATGCCTAAATGGCCCTTGGCGCAGCCAATGCGCCTTTTGGGACATAACGGCGAAATAAATACCTTGTTGGGTAACATTAATTGGATGACAGCTCGAGAGGCAAGTTTAGAACATCCTGTTTGGGGCGATCGCATCCAAGAATTGAAGCCTTTTGTCCACCTCGACAACAGCGACTCCGCCACTTTAGATAACGTACTTGAGTTACTGGTACGCTCTGGACGCAGTCCCTTGGAAGCTTTAATGATTATGGTTCCAGAAGCTTACCAAAACCAGCCACAGCTGCGGGATTATCCAGAAATCATTGATTTCTACGAATATTACAGCGCCTTGCAAGAAGCATGGGATGGACCAGCACTTTTGGTATTTAGCGACGGTCTCAAAGTAGGAGCAACATTAGACCGCAACGGTTTAAGACCCGCTCGTTACTGCATCACTAAAGATGATTACATCGTTGTTGCTTCCGAAGCAGGCGTAGTGAAGTTTCCCGAAGCCAATATTCTCGAAAAAGGTAGGTTGGGACCAGGACAAGCGATCGCCGTAGATTTAGAAACTCACGAGATATTAAAAAATTGGCAGATCAAGCAGCGGATCGCCAAACGCTATCCCTACGGAGAGTGGTTGCAGCAGTATCGCTTGGATTTGAATGCATTGGTTGGAAATCAAAACAAACATCATGCAACTAAAACCAACGGCAAAATTACCCATATCCTGGAAAACGACAGCTACCGCCTTGCAACCAGCAACATTGACAGACAAACTTTACTGCAACAGCAAGTTGCTTTTGGCTACACCACAGAAGATGTGGAAATGGTGATTCAGCCAATGGCCGCAGAAGGAAAAGAGCCAACTTTCTGCATGGGCGATGATATTCCCCTAGCAGTTTTGTCAGAAAAACCCCACTTGCTGTATGACTATTTCAAACAGCGCTTTGCTCAGGTGACAAACCCAGCAATTGACCCTTTGCGGGAAAAATTAGTCATGTCTTTGCAAGTAGAACTGGGTGAAAAAGGCAACTTGTTAGATGTCAAGCCAGAGTATGCGCGCAGATTGAAATTAGATTCCCCGGTACTAACAGAAATAGAACTAGAAGCCATCAAAACATCTGGGTTTGCAACGGCAAAACTGCCAACACTATTTGAAATTGCAGCTGGTCCGGAAGGACTGCTTCTAGCGGTGCGCAAATTGCAAGCCATGGCAGCTGAATCGGTGCGAGCTGGCGCTAAGATTCTAATTCTGAGCGATCGCGCCGGTATCAGCGCAGAATACAGCTACATTCCTCCCTTACTAGCAGTGGGTGCAGTACACCATTACCTGATTCAGGAAGGACTGCGAACGAAAGCTTCTATTGTGGTCGATACTGCTCAATGCTGGAGCACCCACCACTTTGCTTGTTTAATTGGCTACGGAGCTGCAGCCGTTTGTCCTTACATGGCCTTAGAAACAGTGCGCGATTGGTGGTCAGACCCCAAGACGCAGCAATTTATGGAAAGAGGGAAAATACCAGCCCTGTCGTTAGCACAAGCCATCAACAACTACTGTCAAGCAGTAGAAGCTGGTTTGCTGAAAATTCTTTCCAAAATGGGAATTTCTCTGCTATCAAGCTACCAAGCAGCACAAATTTTTGAAGCGATCGGAATTGGCCAGGACTTGTTGGAGTTGGGATTTTGCGGTACAACTTCTCGGATTGGAGGCTTGAGCGTCAGGGAATTGGCGCAAGAAGTATTGTGCTTCCACAGCAAAGCTTTTCCGGAACTCAGCATCAAAAAGCTAGAAAATTTGGGCTTCATACAGTATCGTCCCGGTGGCGAGTACCACATGAACAGCCCCGAACTAGCCAAAGCACTACACAAAGCAGTTGACGGCAAAAACTACGACCACTACGAAGTTTACAAAAAGTACCTGCAAGATAGACCCGTAACTGCTTTGCGAGATTTACTGGACTTCCAAAGCGATCGCCCCAGCATTCCTCAAGAGCAAGTCGAGCCGAACAGCGAAATTGTGAAGCGATTCTGCACCGGCGGTATGTCCTTAGGCGCCCTATCGCGGGAAGCCCACGAAGTTCTTGCCATCGCCATGAACCGCATTGGCGGTAAATCCAACTCTGGTGAAGGCGGCGAAGATCCAATTCGTTTTCAGATCCTCAATGATGTGGACGAAAACGGCCACTCGCCTACCTTACCCCATCTCAAAGGATTGCGAAACGGCGATACAGCCTGCAGCGCTATCAAGCAAGTTGCCTCAGGACGCTTTGGTGTCACACCCGAGTACCTCCAAAGCGCCAAACAAATAGAAATTAAAATCGCTCAAGGAGCAAAACCAGGAGAAGGGGGACAACTACCAGGCAAAAAAGTCAGTCCCTACATTGCGATGTTGCGGCGCTCTAAGCCTGGTGTTACCTTAATTTCACCACCACCCCACCACGATATCTATTCTATTGAAGACCTGGCCCAGCTGATTTTTGACCTGCACCAAATTAACCCGAAAGCACAAGTATCGGTAAAGCTTGTTGCCGAAATCGGTATAGGTACGATCGCTGCCGGCGTAGCCAAAGCCAACGCTGATATCATCCAAATTTCCGGACACGATGGTGGTACGGGAGCCTCGCCTTTAAGTTCGATCAAGCATGCAGGTTCTCCGTGGGAACTGGGATTAACTGAAGTGCATCGCGTTCTGATGGAAAACAGCCTGCGCGATCGGGTGATTTTACGCGTCGACGGCGGAATTAAAAGCGGTTGGGACGTACTGATGGGCGCTCTTATGGGAGCAGAGGAATTTGGCTTTGGTTCCATTGCCATGATTGCTGAAGGCTGTATTATGGCCCGGATCTGCCACACCAATAATTGTCCGGTAGGTGTCGCCTCCCAAAAAGAAGATCTGCGCAAGCGGTTCCCGGGTATGCCAGAACATGTTGTCAATTTCTTCTATTTTGTAGCAGAAGAAGTACGCAGTTTGCTGGCTCGTTTAGGTTACCGCTCGCTGCAAGAAGTAATTGGACGAGCTGACTTGCTAAAAGTACGCCCAGATGTAAAACTAACCAAAACCCAATCGTTAAACCTCGACTGCATACTTGGACTACCAGATACTAGAAAAAATCGCAGTTGGTTGCTTCATGAAGAAGTTCACAGCAATGGCGCTGTTTTGGATGACCAACTACTAGCAGATCCCGACATCAAAGCAGCGATCGCCAACCAATCAACCGTAACCAAAACCTTAACGGTCGTTAATACAGATAGAACAATCGGTGCCCGCATTGCAGGAGCGATCGCTCAAGCATACGGCGACAATGGCTTTGAAGGACAAATCAATCTCAACTTCAAAGGAACTGTAGGTCAAAGCTTTGGTGCTTTTAACCTTTCTGGGATGATTCTTACTCTCGAAGGAGAAGCAAATGACTACGTCGGTAAAGGTATGAATGGTGGTGAAATTATCATTAAACCACCCGCAGACGCTACCTACGATCCCTCACAAAACGTGATTGTTGGCAATACCTGTCTTTACGGTGCCACCGGTGGAATGTTATTTGCTTGCGGTCTAGCAGGAGAACGCTTTGCTGTACGAAATTCCCAAGCAATGGCAGTAATTGAAGGAGCAGGCGATCATTGCTGCGAGTACATGACTGGTGGCGTAGTGGTCGTTCTTGGCAAAGTAGGACGTAATGTCGGCGCTGGGATGACTGGCGGATTAGCTTACTTTTTAGATGAAGATGGTACTTTTCCAGAATTTGTTAACCAGGAAATTGTCAAAATTCAACGAGTAGTAACGGCTGCCGGTGAAAAGCAACTGAAAGATTTAATTACAGCTCATGCTCAACGCACCGGTTCGGCAAAAGCAAAGATGATTTTGGAAAACTGGGAACACTTTTTACCTAAGTTCTGGCAATTAGTACCACCCTCTGAAGCTAATTCACAAGAAGCTAATTCCCAACAACAAAAACAGCTCAGCCCAGTTTAATCCATGGGAAACATAAAAAATGCAGAAGGAGTTGTCTTTCTGCATTTTATTAATTACTAATGACTTGTTACCTTCTCCTTTTTATTGGCAATTAACTTTTCGTCTTTCACCTGCAGTTCTAGAAGTTCTGGAATAGTCACAAACCGATAGCCTTGCTGTCTTAATTTACTAATAATTTGGGGTAAAGCTGCCACAGTGTGGGAACGATTGCCACCACCATCATGCATTAACACAATACCACCAGGTCTTGACTCTTTTAAAACTCTATTGAGCAAAACAGATGGAGAAGGACGCCTGTAGTCTACAGAGTCAGCCGACCACATAATAATGGCGTACTTTTTATTTCTAGCATAGGCAGCTACTCCATTGTGCATAATTCCACCAGGAGGCCGAAACAAATTTGTTTTCACTCCTGTAGTTTGAAAAATGAGATCTGAAGTATGGTCGATTTCATAAGCAGCTGCCTGCTGATTCATAAAATGATACCAGTGATGCCAAGTATGGTTGGCAATAACATGACCTTCGTTGACAATTCGTTTACCTAAGTTGGGGAAATTCTTTAAGTTTTGTCCAATGACAAAAAATGTCGCTTTTATATTATTTCGTCTGAGGATATCAAGCACCTGCGCCGTACTGTTGGGCCAAGGACCATCATCAAAAGTCAAAGCAATGACTTTATCCTTTGGAGCTAGTCGCGCTTCACTGATAGTTGCTCCTTGAAAACGTGCTGGGATCGAATAGGAAATTCCACCCTTTACTTGTGCTTGTTGTTGCCAGCTGGAAAGCATGGCCGTTCTTATGTTATTAAGGCGCTGTTGAGTTCCTCCTTTGATTTCAATATATTTAATATTGATTGCATTTTTTGTCTGAGCATTATAACTATTGAAAGTCATTGGTACGAACAAGCCAAGGCTCACACTTCCGCCTAAAGCCATTAATGCAAATAATATTCCTTGCGGCCAGACAAACGACTTGTTGTTTTCCACGTCCTAGCTCCTTGGCAAATTCAAGCCTCTTTCACCCTACTGACGGTAATTTACCGCACAGTTTTTTAGATAAGCAATTAAATAATATTTAGATAAAAATTGACTCTTGTTATTTGGGCAAATGCCACTATAGATTACAAAAATACTGGCGTTCGCCAATATAAATTTTACAGCTTTAACAGCAGCTGAAATTATCTTCCTTAAACATCATATCAACTAGTTAAGTAATAGATACACCACATAATTTTTATACTTAAAAAACTCCACTTGTTTTTATTTCAAAATATAAATTCTCCATCCGGCAATAGCCTACAAGCAATATTCTACTGCCTAACTAGCCCCTGACTTGAAAAAAAAGGTTAAATTCCTAACTTGCTCTTGCCATATCGCTGCTATGAAAAAGCTAGACGCCCATCAGCCAAAATAGTTTCTGAAGGTATGCTGAAATTCTCAGAAACTATTTGCTTTTGAGCAAACTTTGAATGGTTGGTTAATTTATCCACTCTTTCAGTGTTTATACCATGGTTATCTTGATTCAAGCAATTTATTTTGCAAACAAAAGTAGTCTTTTATACATATAAGCGAATTTTAGCAAGTTATTTAGAAAAAAGCGATCGCACCCCACGCAGACATGTAAATTTTTGCAAAGCAGCGCAAATATCATCGTATAGCTTTTGTTTTGTAGAGTAAAAATTATTTTCCCTCTACCCTATCCAGACATCCTGAGCAAAGTTAATTGCCAGTTTCGCCAGTAAAATGGAAAACAAGCCCAAACTCAGGTAACCCCAGCGTGGGTAACTTGCCAGTGCCGCAGCTATACCAATACTTAAAGGTATAATACCGTAAGCCAACCGGCTCAGAGATAATACACTACCCGAAACTAGTAGCAAAGCGATACCACAAAAGCCGTAAAAACTTGTAACATAACTGCATTTTTGGCGCGATCGCCACAGGAAATAACCACCTCCCAAAACCATACCCACATTCAGTAAGTCATTGATAAATTGATTGTCAGCCAGTATCAAAGAAAATGTGACGCCAAGGTAAAAAAAGTATGCCATCCTCCTAGAACAAAATTTTTGACAACTGAACCACATACTGCAGCCGACACCGGCAATAATCACAAACAACAACAAATGCAGTAGATTTTTTAGCTGAATATCTTGCCAATTTGACGCCCCCGTTGTTATTTCTAATAACATACTCCACCAAGAAAGTCAATCAAATCCAAATGAAGGACGCCATCCTTTCTGAGCATGGATAAAAGCGATGGGGTCGCCGAAATAAATTGCGCAATACAAGCTGAACAAAAGCAGACCGCTAGCTGTACCCAAACAAGTAAGGTAAGCGATGGGTGGACGGCGTTCTTTCCAGCTTGCCAATAAAAAAGCTACGATTAGTGCTATTCCCGTAGGACGCGTTGCTGTTGCCATTGCACCCCAAAAAGCTGTCTGGCCATATCGCTTGCGATCGAAGGACTGCAAAGCAGCTGTACTCAAAAATAAATATAACCCCTCAGTATAGATTACGGTTCCAAACAAAGATAGGGGACACCAAGCCACAACCATAATTGCCCAGCGTGCAACTTTTGTGCCAAGTTGCTCTAAAATCCAAAAGTACAAACAGTAAAGTGCCCCTAAAAATGCCAAATTATTGACCAAGGTACCGGCAATTTCAAATGGCAAACCTGCAAGCATCAAACCCCGAATAATTAAGGGAAATAGGGGAAAGAAAGCTAGATTGTGCTGCTGACCGTCGTTGACAAATTCGTAACCAGAAGTGGCGATACTGCGATAGTGTACGCTGTCCCAAGCATCAAATACTCCCCAACCAAAACTACGTACAACCCCCTCCGAAGTGGAAGGAATATTTGGCGCAACTACGAGCATAGCAGTCCAAACAAACAATCGGCTCGCAAACCAAATTACCGCTGGAAACAGGTGTTCGTCTTTCCATAAAACTTTAACCATAGGCCAGAGGCTTTTTCAAACTCCTTTATACATCCTCCCGACCTACAATGCAAAAAGGTAAAAGCAAAATTTTATACATATTGTTTGGAAATTAGGATTTCACCGGTAAATTCAAAATCAACATTAACTGTTGTATTTCATTGAATATATATTTTTTGGAACTTTTTTGAACATCCCTGTTCAAGAACAACTTTAGCTTCAATACCTTTCTATCCGGTATCCTGACATAAATAGCTCTGTTTTGTGATTGGTAATGAAATTATCATATAAAATTGAGAAACAAAATGGTATCCTTCTGTTTGCTATCAATGCAAGCATATAGTATTTTTTCGGTCTTTTCAATCGAGCTGCCTTCTAGTTACCGCGAAAGGATAAAACATAATCTTCCTAGGTACCTTTTTCGTTCGTGTAAGTTTTTAAGTAATTCTTATTTACATAAGCCATAAATTCACGATTAGGATTTGCTCGGGACGATCTGTTTTTAAAACAGAAAGCATGTATTTAGTAGTCAATTGTCCAGAATTTATCCTGTTATATGAAATAACTGCAATTTCTAGAGGAACGTACAAGCCAGCATAAAAAGAATAAATTGGATGATTGGTACACATCCATTTAGTAGAGTATTTATATTTTCCAACCAATTGGATAATCTCCATACTTCTGGGAACACTTCCTTCCCAATTGGTAGGAGTTAAAATTATTAGTGTTGTTAAAATTATTCTAGATGAGCACTAACAGTTTTGTAAAAACAAGATGTTAAAACGGCTAAAAAAAATAATTATTAACGACCGAGCTGCCAAAATCGAGTTTCCAAATATTTTTAACCAGGAGAAAAAAAAACAGTGAAAAGTGGTGGTTGATCGTTAGGACAGACACAAACAGCTTGCAGCGCTAACAACTAGTAAACACTGGGGTAAATTTTGTAGAATAAAGCTAAAAAATACGCTGACCAGGAGCATGGTTACCTAGATGATGAAAGCCTAAAAAAGAAGAAATAGCTGGCTGGCGTTGGCTGAGCAGTTAGACTACCTGATCGTAAATTCCTAAATCCAGAGATCCCGATTGAAAAAGTAGGTGGCGTGTACTGCTGCAAGCAAATAATAACAATGCACTGATTCCGATCGTCCAGCTAACAGTGCCAGAGTGAAAAAATAGTTTTATCACCCGAAATATAAACAGAAAAATAATTACGAGCACTTATTTTATCTTTCTATTTTCTTTTAGTAAGAAAGGCGCAAAGAGAGGAAATTTTCAATTAGCTTTTCAGTTTTTTTACAAATAAATAAACATTATCCCGCTGGTAACTGAGTTGAAACAGTTCTGCGTGATAAAGTTTATTAACTAAAGCACTGGCAAATTCTTGGTTGCTGAGCCAACCTGGGTGACTGACATTTAAGAGAATGTATTCAAATTTAGTTAAATCTGCTACTGGTGATTGAGAGTTAGTGAATTCCACGAGGGGGCGATGGGTTAAGTGGGGGGCAATCTCAGCAGTTGTATAAACTCCTCCTTGAGTGGAAATCTGGGCGATCGCTTCTCGTGTCGCTTGCCAAGTATCTAACGAATCTAGATAAATCGTCCAGAAGTAACCGTATTTTCCTAAAGCTAAGAAAGCTACCAAAGACCAGAGTATAATCCGCCGCGGTTTTTTCATCCAACTGCAACCAGCAGCATAACTTTGAATTACAGCTACCAACAAAAAAGGTAGGATTGGTAAAGAGTATTGATGGACTAAATTTCTTTGCTCAGGAGCGCGGGCAAGAATATTTAGCATCAATGCAGGTATAGTGCTAACCAAAGGTGAGAGATGACGGGGTGAAATTCCCCACACAAGCGGTGTTGTTAATAAAGCTAGATATTCTAAAGTATTGGGAGAAAAGATTTTTCTCAGTACTAAGTTAGGTTGGAATAAGAGATTTTGAGCGATTTGTTGGAAAGAATTGCCAAAATCACCGTAGCGCCAAAGGTGACGCGTTACCGATGCTGCTTCGCCTCCAAAAAAAGGGATAATTACTTTGGAAGCGATCGTAAACCAAACCAAAGCGCAGACAAGGGCGATGGCGCCACACAACCGTCTTTTCTCAAAAAAGAGCAGCCATAACCCCATTGCTGCAACTGTCAGAGATAAAACCGCTTTACATCCCAATACTAAGAAAATGCTCAAACAAAACCAGCCGGTCTTGTCCGAGCGAGCAGCTAAAATTGCTCCCAACAATGCAGGTAAGGCTATAACCTCTGGGTGAAAGTCATACAGATTGATGTTAAATACCAGCGGATATAACAAGTAGACCAGTGCTGCTGCGATCGCAGGTCTTGCCATTAGTCCAGCTTGACGGGCTATACTGCTAGCCAATAGCCCACCTGATGCCAAAGCACTAGCCTGCACGGCAAACAACCAATAAACACTGGGGTAAATTTTATAAAGCAAGGCTAGGGGATACAGGACTATGGCGGCATGATCCCCCAGAATATGAAATCCTAGTAGGGAAGAAACTGGAGATTGTCCTTGACTGATCAAATAAATTGCTTGATCGAAAATTCCTAAATCCCAAGCGGATGATTGAAACAGTTCGTGTCTCAAACTGCTGCATGCAAAAAAAATCAAGGCACTTATGCTAATTATCCAACCAACGGTGCTGATCGAAAGCAGTTGTTTTTTCACCCTCAGGTACAATAACTTTTAATTTTTTACCTATCCTACCCACAATTGTTGAGCGAATCTGACAGAGAAACTAGCAAGTACAATGGCAAAGAAGCATAAAGTTATATATCCCCAGCGAGGATGACTAGATAGCAGTACACCCAAGCCAATACTGAAGGATACAATGCCGTAGGCAATTCGGCTTAGCGACCAAGTTCCACCCGAAGCAAGAATTAATCCCAAACCGCAAAAACCATAAACAACCGTAACTACAGGTAGTTGTTTGCGTAAATACCACAACAAGCAAGCACTACCCAAAACAGATACTGTATTGATTAAGGGATCGCCTGCGAGTATCCACAAACAAAAACCTAAAGCAGCAAAGCCAAAGTCTACCTTGACAGGATCTAACCTGTGACGGTAGCGCCACAGTAAGTAGCCCAAAATAATAATGCTTGCGAAGAGCAAAGGATGTGAGGGATCGTGGATTTTGCCATGTTTCCAATTGCTTGTACCAGCTGCTATTTGCACGAGCATTTTCCACCAAGAAAGCCAATCAAATCCTAAGGTTGCTCGCCATCCTTGCTGGGCGTGAACAAACGCTAAAGGATCGTTAAATTCCAAGGCACAATAGATGCTAAACAGTATCAGTCCGGTTGAGGTGGCCAAACCAGCTGCGTAAGCAACAGGCGATCGCTTTTCTCTCCATGCAGCAATCAAAAATGTTGGAATCAGTGCTATCCCTGTTGGACGTGTTGCTGTTGCCATGGCGCCACAAAGAGCTGTCCAGCTATACTTTCCTTCTTCAAAAGCGCATAAAGCCATTGTACTTAAAAGTAAGTACAATCCTTCGGTATAAATGACTGTTGCAAACAAAGATGGCGGACACCAGGTAATAACAGCGGTTACCCAGCGTGCGGCTTTTGTACCGCAGGATTCTTTCATCCAAAAAAATACGCAATAAACCGCTACTAGAAATGCTGCATTGTTTACCAATACTCCTGCCACTTCAAAGGGTAGGCCCAGACTCATCAATCCCCGCACTATCAAAGGAAAAAAGGGAAAAAAGGCAATATTATGTCCCTTACCGTCACTGACGTATTCATAACCAAAATTGGCAATGTTACGGTAATGAATACTATCCCAGGCTTGAAATATCTCCCAGCTAAATGTAGCAGCTTTGCCCCCTGGTGGCATACCCAACAAGGGAGCAAGCAATAACATGGCACTCCAAATCACCATTCTGCTGGCAAGCCACATCATACCTGGAAATATTAAATCTTTTTTCCATAAAAAGTCTCTACTCGCTAACTGTTTTGGCACCATAAATTAGTGATTTGGAAAAATTGCTGTTAGAAATTAAATGGAATTTAACTACTGTGATTTGAGAGTCCCAAGCAATTTATAGTGGAGTTGTCTGTCAATCCTTAAACAATTGTGAAAGCGATTACTCTTGTTGGTTCTACCGGTTCGATTGGTACTCAAACTTTAGATATAGTCGCTCAGTACCCAGATCGGTTTCGGATTGTGGGATTAGCGACCGGAAACAATGTAGAATTGTTGGCTTCTCAAATTCGACAGTTTCGACCAACCATAGCAGCAATTTGCTCTGAAGAGAAATTGCCATTACTCCAGGAGTTAATTGCTCAGGTCGATCCCCAACCTATTTTACTGGCTGGCGAAGCAGGAGTCATAGAGGTTGCCCGCTACGGTGATGCCCAAACTGTTGTCACTGGTATTGTCGGTTGTGCGGGTTTGTTACCTACCATCGCTGCTATTGAAGCTGGTAAAGACATCGCCTTAGCTAACAAAGAAACTCTTATTGCTGGAGGTCCCGTTGTTCTACCGCTGGTCGAGAAGCACAAAATCAAACTTTTACCTGCTGATTCCGAACACTCCGCCATCTTTCAGTGTCTGCAAGGAGTACCGAAGGGAGGTTTGCGGCGCATTTTACTCACCGCTTCTGGAGGTGCTTTCCGAGATTGGCCGGTAGAAAAATTAGCACAAGCAACCGTAGCAGACGCCCTCAAACATCCGAACTGGTTGATGGGACGCAAAATTACTGTTGATTCTGCTACTTTGATGAATAAGGGATTGGAAGTAATTGAAGCTCATTTTCTGTTCGGGTTAGACTACGACGATATTGAAATTGTTATCCATCCCCAGAGCATAATTCACTCTTTGATCGAGCTGCAAGATACTTCGGTTCTAGCCCAACTTGGCTGGCCAGATATGCGCTTACCCCTACTTTATGCTTTGTCCTGGCCCGATCGCATCCACACCAACTGGGAACGGTTAGATTTGGTGAAAGTAGCAAATCTCACATTTCAAGCACCAGATCACCAAAAGTACCCTTGCATGCAACTAGCTTACGCTGCTGGTAAAGCTGGTGGCTGCATGCCAGCTGTATTAAATGCAGCTAACGAACAAGCTGTAGCTTTGTTTTTGGATGAGAAAATTAGCTACCTTGATATTGCTCGGTGCATCGAGCAGGTATGCGATCGCTTTTCAACTCACAACCGCTCAAATCCTTCTTTAGAAGATATTTTGGCTGCGGATCAATGGGCTAGACAACAAGTCCTGCTAGTCACCGAAAATTTAGACTCTTATTCCCGTACCATTTCTTTACGATAACAAGCTTAAATCAATCGGCGTTCAGACCCTCGCTGAACGCTTTGTTTTCTATGGCTTGTAGCGAGCGCAAAAACTTCTCTCCAGACTATTAGCTTTTGCTGTTAAACACCCTCGCTTTGTACTGGCTAGGTTCGAAATTTGCAGTGATGTCCCATTGATTTCAAATCAAGCAAAAAAGCGATCGCATCTGCTGTCGCCGACAACTAACTGTATTTTTATTAGTAAAAATAGATACAAACATCGCTGCAGTTCGATTTTTCTTCTCCGATTGCGATTAACAGCCAGTCCTTACCAAAAAGCAAACTTGCTCTGAGTGCTTTGTTTGACACTTGCCTGCGGTATTCACGCTGACGGGTGTTAACTAAAGCCTGATATCCCAACGGTCAGCATATTCCATCAGCACCCGGTATGGCTTCTGTAGCTGTAGGCTTGAGCGTACAAAGTCCAACCCTTTCGCGCCACTGCTGTTTCTGCAACGCTCGTTAGTTGACGTACCAGCTAGCTGCACCCATAGTTGCAGACGGACGCGGTAATTGGGGAAAATTGCTTCCCTGTTGGTTCCAATTTACCAGCAAATGGTCGAGCCAAGATTTATTAGTACGCGACTGCTGCGCCGATGCACGCAAAACAATTGATAACGGCACAAAAGATAACAGCGCTATAACCAAACTTATACTAACCGCACCGCACCTCACGTTCATTCTTCTATGGTAGAATTGATTGATTTTAGTAAGGATCCGGAGAATTGTTAGTTAAACGAAATGATGCTCGCAATAGCTTTTAAAAAATACCCGAAGCATGTATGTAATTATTCTATATTTCGGAAATTACATAGTTGATAATTACGCTCAGTAACAGTCCGCAGATAAACCTCCCAACCAAATTTTTGGTGTGGTGAATTATCTGGCATTAACTACAAGTTGATAAGCGGATGAAAACAAAATGAATTCTTAGTTGCAAGCCAACCCAACAAGGACTGTTTTTTAGGAGCTTATAGCTTATGCTGGTTGCACTAATTATAGCTTGGATAGTATTTACTGTATTAGTTAAGGTCATTAAAACAAGTGTAAAAAATGCATTGATAATTGCTGCGGTTATTGTTTTGTTAAAGGTTGGTTATGGCATCGGTCCTCAAGATATTTGGAATCACATAGTAAAGTTGACTCACAATCTCAGGCGATGAACTAGGTATGGTTTTTTGTAGTGAGTTTAAGTCCTCACTACAAGCCAAGAATATTTACGCTCCTGCATGGGGAGAAAGGGTATTACTTATTCAAAGATGCTGAAATCTTTGCCAACACATCCTGAACGTTGGCTGGTAACTGACGCAGAATTTTACCTCTTTCCCGATCCACTGCTACTAATGTTACTTTAGCTGTTACGTATAAATCTTGTCTGTCTGGAGAGTCAATTACGTATTCCCAATCAATACGAACACCACTAGCTTCTAGCATACGGGTTCTGACTACCGCCACCATCCCTAGGTGAATAGAGCGATGATATCGCACTGACAATTCTACAACTGGTAAATCGCAACCTAAAGCGACGAGATCGGCATATTCTACGCCAATGGAACGTAAGCATTCTACCCGTGCTTCTTCCATCCAAGCTATATAAGTACCGTGCCAAACTACGCCCAGATAGTCAGTGTGATGGGGTTGTGCTCTTACTGGGTATTCAAACCAATACTCAGATGTGCTACTAGATTGGTTGGTAATAGCACTTGTCGGTAGTTGGTTATTATTTTGTTTTTCTTCAGACATTTTCAATTCTACGCAGCAACTATATAGGTGTTCCACAACTTAAATAGCATAAAAAGCAGCTACCTTCGGCAAATATTTTTCTCTGGCAACTAGCAAATTAATGTGGAGATTTGTGGCGATATTGTTACTGCTACCGTACTAGGTTTTTAGCAATGGAAATAGTAGTTCTAGTGCGTAAACTGCTTTATTGATTACGTAATAACTCTGGCAAGTTATATCAACAATAGAGTGAGAAAGTCTGCTCGCAGGTTGAAGCTGCAGACACAAAAAATTTCTACTTTTTGGAACTTAAGATTTAGTTTGCGATCCTGACAAAGCATGCTGCCAGATAGCAGCTTTTTCTGGACGAAAAATAGATGAAAAATAGATGCTTTATATTTCTGGTCGGGGTTGGGACCAGTTCTCGCTTAGCAGTCAACAGTTTTGTACTATCGACCTTGAACTATACAGTTGAAACTGACTCCCAATTCCCAATTTGCCATTTGAACATTGCTTTTTTCACACTACCCTACTTAATCACATTACTTGGTAGCACTGAATGAGGTTTTTTACCTATTGGAACCTGGGTAGGGTACTTGACGATGTTGGCCAGTTCTTGTAGTTGACTGACCGCTTCTGCACCTTCTAACTTCATTAGTTCGCGATCGTCCCGCATTTCAGTCCAAGTAATTCCGTAGTCGGATACTAAAAACCGAATCAGGTGGTTCTCTCCCAAGCTGACCATGAATGAAGCGCTGTTCATTTGATCGCCACATGTATAGCAAGACGCGGGATAGCCGCGCCGTTCGAGTACAGTAGCCAGAGCTTGCAGGTTCATCACCAAGTCCTGGACAAATTGTCGGTGTTGTTGCGCTAATCTTAAAAACACTATTTTCCTCCTACCACCACGGTCATGCGATCCCTTTTATATTTTCTTTAGATTTTCTCATTAACTGGTATTGTAAGCTATTTATTACAATTGCCAGACACGGATTTAGATAAAGTCTCTGTATAGAACTACCTAGCTTAGGGTAGTTGATTGCGGCTACAGGTGCCGTATCAAAATATTCAATTCCTGAGAACAAAATATCAGACAGAACTGCCAAGCTTAATATTCTCTTCATACACTTCTGTCAGGGCAGACGATTTCGGAAAAAGACCCGCTACAAGACTAACTCATAATTAGCACAAGTCAACTATTGAAAAGCTATGTATTGCATCGTAATTGCTAGTCTACAGGCAAGACTCTTATATTTAATGTCTTTGGCGTTCACTCCCTGCTTAATATTGGTGATTTGCAAATATAGTTAGCCGGTCTTGCTTGGAGTACTTGATTTTAGATTACCTAGATTCAGAGAATGTGGTAGATGCTTTGGCGCTCTGAGATTGGTAGTGGTTTAGCAAATAGTCGACAGTGATTTGCCTGTACAATACCTTTACTTCATCCACGATCCCAGGTGTAAAACCCAAATTGTTTGACTTATCCCTGACAATATAACTAAACCCTATCAAAAAATGTTGCCATTTAGGCAGTATTTTTCATTAAAAAAAGACTGGAAAAAAGTAACTAATTACACTTTAAAAATAGAAAATAAGAATTGTAAAGTGGCTGCAATAAAATTGAAATTATATGAAAGAGTGTTAATGATTAATATAATTTATCTCAGTAGCAATTAAAATTTCAAGACAGCCTTGGTAATGAAGCTGTCTTATTTGACACCATAAACCATAATTAGTGCTGCGGCAGAGGCATGAGGAGTTTGGCATTGTTTTGCTGTTATCAGCAATGTCAGTAATTTAGACTACTTGCCACCAGCCGAAAGCAGGGCCGATAAAACGGATTGCTATCCAAGCGACAACCATAATACCGATACCAATCCAGGTACCGCGAGTCGTCCATTTCATAAATAATTCCGACTGGGATTTCGTAATTGGAATCCAAGGTAGAATGCGAGAATCTTTTTGCTTGCCGTATTTTTCACCTAGTGCGGCTTTACGACGTTTTGCTTCACCCATATGCTTCACCTGTGCTAGAAAATGTAAAATTTTGAAATCTGAGAGATTACGTTTTTATTTTTTCATGGGCAGGGTAGAGTAGCTGTTTGTAAATTATGGTTAACTATGGGGAATTATCCTCATTGGTTTGAGAAAAGAGACTGGGTTCGAGATAGTTAATGCGTGCTAGGGGACTGAGGGCTGCTAAAACTTGGGCGCCGTAGCTACGATTGAGGACGCGACTGTCGAGTAAAGCTACGATACCTTGATTTTCTCTAGCAGGAGCGATCGCCCGTTGTAATTCGTTCAAAGCAGTGGGTAGGAGAAATAAACGGAACCAGTCTTGATGCGATCGCTTGTAGTAAGCAACTTTGCCAGCGATGAGGGGATTTTCTAACGACGGCAACGGTAAAGTAGCAATAATAATTAGCTGTGGAGCAGGCAAACGCCCTTGATGCTCTCGCCAAAATTCCCAGCCAGCAATTAAAATGCCATTTTCGTCCAAACAAGTTTTTTCTACTTGCACCCGCGAACCAAACTCAGAAGCCAGAATTGTTCCTACTTGAGATTTAAGCGGTACATCTCCCACCAAAACCACCGTTAAACCTGGCGATGTTGCGCTCAGACATACTAAAGTGCGGACTTTGTGAATAAAAGCAGCTTGAAATTCTGGTGTATTGGGCAAAGGTAACTGATAGGGAACGTACAGCTGTATTGCCTCTGTTTGGCTATCTGAGAACTTCAGACAAGTTAACTCGCCCAATCCAAAGCGCTGGCGGAAAATTGGCGCTTCTGTTTCTGCTTCTAAGGTACTGCCAATTAACACCACAGGTTGTCGCTGCCAAATAGGCGAAAGAATTTTTGCGATTTCAACAGGAGCGCAGTGTAAAGAAAACAATCCCTGACGGCGGTTTATGGTACACCACAACAAAGTTGTTTGAAAACAGGAATTTTGGTTTACCTGTTGAAATTGCTGCCAAAATTGTTGCCAAGCCTCAGGTAAGCTGGCTGACTCTACAGACGAATAAAGCTGGTTGAGAACATCTATTTCTGCTTGGGAGATGAGATAGCATTCGTAGGGATTGGGGGGGTGTTGAAATAGCTGGTGAGTTAGTTTGATTCGCGTGTGGCGAATTGTCTCAGCTTGGTTTGGACAAGCAAGCACCAGACTATCCCAATCGTAGGGTTTCAAGGTTAGGGTCAGCTGTTGGCATACCCAATCTTCTAAATCATCTACGCCGTCTATAATTGTGGGAATGCCATCGGGGAATCCACCTTTTCCTTTTAGCTGTGCTGTCAACCAAGCCTGAGGAGAAACCAGCAGCAGTCCTTGAAACTCACCGCCGGGCCAGGTGTCATTGATTCTGATTGCTTTGTTTCGCTGCAGCCACTGTTGAAGACGGGGAATTTCTACTTTTGTAAGACGCTGCTGCACGGCTTCTGGGGCAACAATAATCACGGGGCCTTGCCACATCAGAGCCGAAGCTACGAAGCTAGTACGATAGCGTCCTTGGTAGCCGCAAACTGCACCAACTTGAATGAGGGCGCTGCGTTTCAACCGCAAGGCGCGCGCTACCAAACGTGCCATCGTTAAGTGATGGGGCCAACAAGGAAAACCCGCCTGCGATCGCAGGAAGTTATGTAATGATAAGTGAACTTCTGCCTCAATCACACGCTTTCATTCCATACAAAGTGACTTTAGTTTGCGATCGCCCCATGGTTAATTTTGTCAGGCGTCAGTTACTAGTTGATAGCTTTTATTTTATAGAGACACACCATGTTTCGCCTGTACATTAGTGGTTAGTTGTTCATTTGTTGATCATTGTCCTAACCTCCTACTATACGAACAAACAGGTTATTTCTAAGAATAAGCAATTTACTTTTTATTTTGAATTATGCCAACCTATACAGGAATTTCCAGTGAAGCTTTCAGACATCCTCTAGACCAGCAGGCCGAACAAGCCTTGCGCAGTTTGCCGGGATTTGACTTGATTGCCCGTAAATTTGTGAAATTTGTTTACGAACGCCCCCAATTTGTTTATCTTATGGGCAATACCATTGAAGTTGGACCTCGCCAATATTCCACTGTTTACCAAATTTTTCGGGAATGCGTGCGCGATTTGGATATTTATCCAGAACCAGCACTGTTTGTTTCCCAAAATCCTCTTGCCAACAGTTACGCTCAGGGTCAAGAACATCCTTACATAGTTATAAATACAGGAATTTTAGATTTGCTTAACGAAGCTGAGATCAAGGCGGTGCTAGCCCACGAACTAGGACATATTAAATGCGGTCATACTATTTTAATTCAAATGGCTATGTGGGCGATGAGTGCTGCTTCTACCTTAGGTGAATTAACCTTCGGTATAGGCAACTTCGTCAGCAGTGCCTTGATTTATGCTTTTTTTGAATGGCGACGCAAGGCGGAGTTATCTGCAGATCGCGCTGCTTTGCTAGTGATGGATGATTTAAATATTGTGATGTCATCTATGATGAAGGTTTCTGGTGGCAGCGTCAAATACGCTCATGAATGCAGTTTGCAAGAATTTATCCGTCAGTCAGAAAACTATCAGGCTTTAGATGAAGATGGACTCAATCAGATATATAAATTTTTGCTCTACAACGGTGCTCAAGGTATGCTCCTGAGCCATCCTTTTGCTGTGGAACGCCTGCATTTTTTGCGGGAATGGGCTACCTCACAAGAGTACGAACAAATCAAGAAAGGAAATTATCGGCGATCGCCTGCATCTGGAGCGATTGATGTCGATGTCAAGGCGCAGGCTGAACAAAATCCGGAAGCAGAAAAGTTAAAGCAAAAAATAGAAGAATTGCAAAGGGAAATTAATAAAATCAAAAGGTCGGATTAAATAAGGCATTTATTACGCTTGTCTTTTGAGATAACAGAAAGTTTTCCACATTCGCCAGTGGCGGATTAATAAAGTTTGCTCTCTCGGGAGAGGACTTACTTCTGCCTTGGAGCCTTCTGCCTTCTAAACCTCTTCTGGGACCTTTCTTCTGGTAATGTGAGACAATCAAGTTTTTGGAAGCAAAATAAATCCAGAATTTAACTTTTGTATCTGATTAAGGTAGTGTTAAATATGGCTGGCAAAGTTACTAATTTTATATCTGTTTTAGCTGTGATTGTGGTTTTTTGTGTTTTTTTGTGCTCGGAAACTTTAGCAGCACCAGCTAAATTTGATCCTACCCCAACTACAATTATTGCTTTCGCAACTAATGCCGGTGAAATTGATTTTACTCCTCAGGTACGCCAACAACTTCAGGCTGTACGTCAACGTCGAAACAAGGAAATCGAGAAAGTTCTCAAGTCTTCTCAAATTGCCGAACTTACTCAAAATTTGCGGTCTGGAGATAATTTCTATCAGGCTTTAGAAAAACTGAAATTGCAAGGAGAACAAAAAGAGTTGGTAGAGGCGATCGCAAAAATCAGTGATTTGAAAATCAAAGGAATTATATCTCGCTATTCACTACAAACACCACAAAAATAATCTTTCTGTTTGCAAGCCAAATCTACAAAAAGCGCCCTCCTCTACAGGAAGGCGCCGAGCATGCAAGCTAAGACTTTGACTTTTTTTGACCCTAATTGTCAGGAACGATTCAGTTTGGGTTAGTGGTTTTTCTTCCTATTTAGTGATGCTAAAATAGCGTTTTTCTGTAACTATGTGTAACTAAATATATTAAGCTTACTCTTGTAATCTGTAAAGTACTTTATCTGCATATCTATAATTTAGACCAAGCAAAGTTGAAAAAATCTGAAATTCAGAATTCTTCACCTCAACCACTCATAAACAGTATTCCTATGACTAACGGTGATTTAGGTTTAGTAACTTACAGTCCAGCTTACACGCTTGTTCCTACTTACGAATGTTTTAATCGTTGTAGTTATTGTAACTTTCGGGCAGATCCCGGTCAAAGTCCTTGGCTAACGATAGCATCAGCGAAAAACATTCTTGAACAAATTAGACATCGGAACGTATGTGAAATTTTAATACTCAGCGGTGAAGTACATCCTTACTCATCCCAGCGTCAGGCTTGGTTAACACGGATTTATCAGTTGTGCGAATTAGCACTATCACTGGGGTTTTTACCGCATACAAACGCAGGACCGTTAAGTATTGCGGAAATGCAAAAGCTCAAGAATGTAAACGTTTCCATGGGATTGATGCTCGAGCAATTAACTCCAAAATTACTGGAAACCGTGCACAGACATGCACCGAGTAAAATACCGCAACTAAGGCTGCAACAATTAGAATGGGCTGGGGAATTACGAATTCCGTTTACCACGGGTTTGCTGTTAGGGATCGGGGAAACTGAAGATGATAGGTGGGAAACATTAGCAGCGATCGCCACTCTCCACCAGCGTTACCACCACATCCAAGAAGTTATTCTTCAACCCTACAGTCCGGGAACTCGGCAAAGTTCTTACGCAGCACCATTTCCTTGGGAGCAACTACCAGAAATCATTTTTCAGGCACGTCAAATTTTACCTTCAGATATTACTATTCAAATACCACCAAATTTAGTGAAAGACGAGGGCTGGTTAATTGCTTGCATACAAGCAGGAGCAAGGGATTTAGGTGGAATTGCACCCAAAGATGAAGTCAATCCTGACTATCCTCATCTTTGCGAGCATCAACTCAGAGAAATTTTACAGCCTGCAGGATGGAATCTAGTGCCGAGATTGCCTGTTTATCCACAATTTGATAGCTGGTTGTCACCACAGCTGCAAACGGCGGTAAAGCGGTGGCGAGAAACTTTTACTCCTATTTCCCGCAAACCGACGCAAGTATGAGACGCCCCAAGCATCCCAACATTATGGTGCTGCGATCCCCAATGCAAACATTTTTGTGCAAATATTTATGAATTCATTTTTTCAATATAAAGCATGCAGTTAGACACCACAATTGTTCAGAAGTATCTTCTACTCTAAGTAAGAGTTCTGACAGCAAATCAGTATTGTAAAATATAAGAAGTAGGATTCGAGGGACCAGCATACTGGTCGAAAATGCCTATAGAGACTATCTTTGGTAATCTTCAGGGTTTAAAGCCTAGCCAGCTCAAGCAGCTACAGCGGCTGTACCACCAGCGTCTTCCGGGCGATCGCATCACAACGCCCGAGTTTGCCCAGCGTCTGGCAGCCATCAGTACTGAGATCAACCAGCCTGTATGTGCCTACCTCAATCGTCGCGGACAAGTAATTCGCGTCGGGGTAGGCACTGTGCGGCAGACACAAATCCCACCCTTAGAATTGCCCCGTTACGGAGCGGAACGATTAAGCGGTATCCGTTGCATTGCCACTCAAAGCAAGCCAGAACCGCCGAACGAAGCGACACTGACAGCAATGGTACTGCAACGCCTCGATGCTTTGGTGATGTTAAACGTGACAGGGACGGGATTTCAAAAGCGGGGTGGAGGAGTAACAGGTTATGTCAAAGAAGCTTTTTTGGCACACCTGATACCGAGACAATCTCGCACTTTGCTAACCGGTGCAACCGTGTTGAAGAAAGATGCCATCCGGTACGCTACGCAAACAGCGAGTAACTTCATATCCTGCTGGAACGTGTCGCCGCCGCTGAGCTTGGACGCATTGACACAACAGGACTTTACGCAGCTAATAGAAGGACTGGAAGAAGAATTTCGTCGGGAGTTTGTGGCCCAAGAAGTCGACCGCGATCGCGATCGCGTGTTGATTATCGGGTTAATGACCGAGGAAATGACAGCCCAACAATTCCAAGACAGCCTCGCAGAACTGGCAAGGTTAGTAGATACCGCCGGTGGAGAGGTATTACAGACACTTTGGCAAAAGCGATCGCGCATCCATCCCCAAACTGTAGTCGGAGAAGGTAAAGTACAAGAAATTGCCCTTACCGCCCAAACCTTAGGAGCAAATCTTATCGTCTTTGACCGCGACCTTTCACCCTCCCAAGTCCGCAACTTAGAAACCCAAATAGGTGTCCGAGTCGTTGACCGCACCGAAGTAATTTTGGACATCTTCGCCCAACGCGCCCAATCCCGTGCTGGTAAGCTGCAGGTAGAGCTGGCACAGCTAGAATACATGCTACCGCGACTAGCCGGTAGAGGTCAGGCCATGTCCCGACTTGGTGGTGGTATCGGTACTCGCGGTCCCGGTGAAACCAAATTGGAAACGGAACGACGTGCTATTGAGCGTCGTATTTCTCGCTTGCAGCAACAAGTAAACCAGCTACAAGCTCATCGAGAACGCTTGCGCCAAAGACGACAACACCAAGAAATTCCCTCAGTGGCAATTGTTGGTTACACTAATGCTGGCAAGTCAACGTTGCTAAACGCCCTCACCAATGCAGAAATTTATACAGCTGACCAGCTATTTGCCACCCTCGACCCCACCACGCGGCGCTTGGTAGTTCCCCAAGCTCTAACGGGTCAACCCCAGGAAATCCTGCTAACGGACACGGTAGGCTTCATCCACGAACTACCCGCATCGCTGATGGATGCCTTCCGCGCTACTTTAGAGGAAGTCACAGAAGCTGATGCCCTACTGCATCTGGTAGATTTATCCCACCCAGCATGGTTGAACCACATTCGTGCGGTGAGAGAAATTTTAGCTCAGATGCCAGTTACTCCAGGTCCGGCATTAGTCGTGTTTAATAAAATCGACCGAGTAGATAGCCATACTCTCGCCCAAGCACAGGAAGAGTTTCCTTTAGCAGCGTTTATTTCTGCCAGCGAGCGTTTGGGATTAGAAACGTTGCGTCAGCGTCTCGGTCAGCTAGTGCACTACGCTATGGCTTCTCAATAAAACAATAAACTTGGAAAGCAAACTTGGACTTGGAAATTAATGACAAACTGTTACGTAGTTCCTAAAACGTGATTTTTTAGCAACTTTGGCACAAGACCTTGCACCCAAGCAGTTCAGGAAAACAAATCAGCGCGGGGTTTAAATGTCTCCAGCTGGCGAATTTTTTCGTACAATTCTCGTTCCTCTGGACTAATGTTTTTGGGAGCGACTATTTGAATTTCTACTAGCTGATCGCCCCGTTTGCCTTTGTCGGTGGGGTAGCCTTTTCCGGCCAGACGCAATCTTTGTCCAGACCTGACTCCAGGAGGAATCGTCATTTTGACCAAGCCATCTAGAGTAGGCGCTTCTACCTGTCCCCCCAGCACTGCTTCGCTGGGAGTAATTGGAATTTGACAGTGAACGTCCGCGCCTTCGATTTTAAAAATGGGATGGGGTTCCACGGTAATTTTTAAGTATAAATCACCGCCATTAATACCTTGATTTCGCAGTCTGATGGTTTGACCGGTGACCATACCCGGAGGCATATTTACCTCTAGCGATCGCCCGTCTTCTAAGCGAATTCTTTCTAATCCACCTTGGTAAGCCTTTTCCAAAGGTAAGGACAATCTTGCTTCTATGTCTCGGCGACTGGGACGCTGACTGGGATTGTATGCAACTTTTGTTCTTGGCGTACGAAATGGATCGGTACTGCTAGTAGCAGCGGAACCGTTTCTGCTCGTTTTGATACCGATGACTTCATTGATAAAGCTTGTAAAATCAGGATAGTTACCAGGATTGATATCAGCAGGACCGTTGGAACGGTTATCTATTCCCCAAGCTTTTCCTTTTTGAGTTTGTTTGCCACCAAAGCCTTTTTGGTTCCAGTAACGACTAAACTCGTCGTACTTGGCTCGCTTTTCGGCATCGGAAAGCACTTCGTAAGCTTCGCCAATGTCTTTGAATTTTTCCTCGGCGGCTTTGTTTCCAGGGTTTAAATCTGGATGGTATTGTCGTGCTAAGCGTCGGTAATTCTTTTTAATTTCTTCATTAGTAGCATCTTTGGGTACTCCCAAAATTTCGTAGTAATCACGAAAATTCCGCAAATTCTGCATAATTTGTTTAACTTTCGATTTAATATTTGATAACTTTTCTAATAACTAACTACCGTCTGAGCATCTTTAGCTACAGAATTTCTTGTTTCATAGCAGCAGACACTTTTTCCAGAAGAGCTGGAATTTTTAGCAGCTAAAAGACTGCTTTGCGGCCAGCACAAAATTTTTAAAGCCACTCATCGTCTTCGTCCCAATTATCCTGGTAACTAGGACGATTTCGGCGGGAAGAACCACCTTCACCAAAAGAAGAACGACCCCCTACATCGTAGTCTCGACCATAATTTTTGTTGTAGTCTCTGTCGTAGTAACCGCTGCGAGACTTGTTTTTGGAAGACTCACGTTCTTTATCACCACCACTAAACAAATCGCGAATGGCACCAAACAAGTCATCATCTTCTTCGTCAGCAAAATACTGGCGGACTTCCCGATTGAGATCGTACAAAGCATCTTGCAAGTCCGCATAGGCTTGGTCAATACCGCGATCGTCATTTTGCTGCAGGTATTCACGCAGCTCTCGGCAAATATTTTCAATTTGTTGGCGCCGACTCCGGGCAAAACCCATACCAAATTCCAGCGCCACTTCTCTAAGCTGTCTTTCTGCCTGTAAGATCAAAGCTTCTGAACGAGTACGCTTCTCTACTTTTTCTTTGCGTTGTCTGTCTTGGTCTGCGTACTTCTGTGCATCCCGAATTGCTTGTTGAATTTCCGCCTCGCTTAAGGTAGAAGCTCCCTGAATCGTAATACTTTGCTCTCTACCTGTGGTTCTGTCCAAGGCCGTTACCTGTAAAATACCGTTAGCATCAATATCAAACGATACTTGAATTTGCGGTACACCTCGAGGAGCAGGAGGAATACCGTACAGCTTAAAACGTCCTAAAGACTTGTTATCTGCCGCCATTTCCCGTTCGCCCTGGACTACGTGAATTTCCACGGTGTTTTGGTTATTTTCTGATGTCGAAAAAATGTCCGATCGCCGTACGGGAATTGTGGTGTTGCGGGGAATTAGTACTTTTCTAACGCCACCGATGGTTTCCAATCCCAAGGAAAGGGGCGTAACATCTAACAAAAGAACATCTTTGAGTTCGCCCGCCAAAATACCTGCTTGAATAGCAGCACCAATTGCCACAACTTCATCAGGATTGACATTTTGGTTGGGTTCTTTGCCGATCGCTGCTCGTACTAGTTGCTGTACCATTGGCATGCGGGTACTGCCACCAACAAGAACGACTTCATCAATGTCTGCAGGAGTTAAACCAGCATCTTTGAGTGCTCGTTTTAAAGGTATACGTAACCGCCCTAACAAATCATCGCATAACCCTTCAAATTGAGAACGCGTTAAACGAGTTTCTAGGTGTACGGGTCCTTCTTCTGTAGCAGCAATAAAAGGTAAGTTGATGTCCGTAACGCTAACGGAAGACAGTTCTATTTTTGCTTTTTCAGCAGCTTCTAGCAAACGTTGCAAAGATTGTCGTTCGCGTCTTAAATCTATTCCTTCTTGTTCTAAGAATTTTTCTGCTAGCCAATCGACAATTTTTTTATCGAATTCGTTTCCTCCTAGCTGCGTGTCGCCGCTTGTAGATTTGACTTCAAATACACCATCCCCAACTTCCAAAATCGACACGTCAAATGTACCGCCACCCAAATCAAATACCAGTACGGTTTGGCTACTACCGCGATCCAAACCATAAGCTAATGCAGCTGCTGTTGGTTCGTTGAGAATTCGCAATACTTCTAGCCCAGCAATTCTGCCAGCATCCCGCGTTGCTTGACGCTGGGAATCGTTAAAATATGCCGGGACGGTAATTACTGCTCCTGTCACTGGTTCTCCTAAATACTTACTGGCATCTTCTGCCAATTTCTTGAGAACCATTGCCGAAATTTCTTCCGGAGCAAATTCTTTATTTAAGCGCGGACATACTATTTTAATGTTACCAGCTTCGTCCTTACGAATTGTGTAAGGTACTCGCTTCGATTCCGGACTGAGTTCTGCATATTTGCGGCCGATGAAGCGTTTGACTGCAAAAAAGGTATTTTGGGGATTGAGGACGGTTTGTCGCCGCGCCATTTGTCCGACCAAACGTTCGCCGTCTTTACTAAAGCCAACTACGGAGGGAGTGGTACGCATTCCTTCTGCATTGGCAATAACCACCGGCTTACCTCCCTCCATAACGGCGACTACAGAGTTAGTTGTACCCAAGTCGATGCCGACTACCTTGCCCATGCGTTGCTGTTCTCCTAGCGTGTCTTATAAATTAAATTATTTTTTAGATTAGAACTAATGCTTGATTTATTGTATCTTGCACTTGACAAATACACGGTGAAGCAATGTTAGCTGTCAGGATATTGTGAATCTCAAAAAGCAACTACAAACTCATCTGACTCAAGTAGCCCGCGATCGCGACCCTTACATGGCAACTGCAGGACATTTTTTTGTCCAAGAATACATTCGCGCCTTCTTTGCGCAATGGGGAAGTGTGGATATCCACACTTTCTATGTAGGTGGTAAAGCCTGCAAAAATATCATTCTCAATTTACCCGCTCAGTCCCAGAAACAAGATTTACCTTTAATTTTAATCGGTGCTCATTATGATGCCGTACCAGGAACACCAGGTGCTGATGATAATGCTAGCGGGGTGGCGGTACTGTTGGAACTGGCAAGAATGTTCGCTGCAGAACCAATAAAATATCCTGCCCAACTGGTAGCTTTCGATATGGAAGAATACGGTTTGTTAGGTAGCACTGAATATGTTGCCAAGTTACAGCAACAAGACAAAGCGCTGCGTTTGATGATTTCGCTGGAAATGTTGGGTTACTGCGATCCTAAACCTGGTTCTCAGGCTTATCCATTTCCCCTACAGTATATATATCCCGATCGCGGCAATTTTATTGGTTTAATCGGAAATTGGCGAACTTTACGGGATTTAATTTGTATTAGTCGCAGCATTCGAAAAGCCGGTATACCCAGTCAATGGCTACCAGTACCAAATAAAGGCTTTGTAATTCCCCAAACACGACTGAGCGATCACGCACCTTTTTGGGATGCTGGCTATCCAGCAATCATGGTGACAGATACAGCCTTTATGCGCAATCCCCACTATCACAAATCTAGCGATACAGTTGCAACTTTGGATTTAGATTTTCTCACCGGTGTTTGTGTAGGTTTAGAAATGGGAATTCGGCGCCTATAAAAATAGTTTTTAGTAGAATTTTCATTACTAATATTAATTATCATAAATAGTGTTCTCTTGATTCCTACTGGCTTTTTACTCTTTTTTTGGTACTTTTACTGAAAAGTATTATTTATATTTAATGAATTTCAGTAAAAATTTTTTGGTATTTTTTATTCTACTTTAATATTCAAATTTGTGGATTTTGGTATGTAGGTTTTGTAAATAATTAAAATTTGAAGAAAGTCATTGTTACTAGATATCTATTTGTGAATTTAAAATAGTCAAAGAAATCAGGTAAGGATAATTGCTTGATAACAGATAGTACCCATAATACATACTCCCATTCCTTACTACTGTACCTTTTGTACAAGTATCGATGCAGTAACCATTATTCATTCTTTGACTTTATTTGCCCATAACTCTTATTTCCCAGACCATGTTTCTAATTTTACTTACCCAGCTGCTTTCTGGTTGATTTGGTGAGAAATAATTTTTATTAAGAATATCCTTTACCACTGGGCATTTAATTCTCGTGCCATTAAATTGATTATTATATATACTGAGAAACTATCTTTACAGGAATAGGTTAGCTGTGCGCGAGGATTTAAAAGGCCTAGAAATTAGTCGCAAGGAACTTCAAATGTTGACTAATTTACCTGTTAATCACGAACTTATAAATATTCTCCATCCTCTGCAGAAATTCCTGAGGAATTGGTTGGTACAAATTCAAGGTTCTGAAGGCGTTACCGTTCTTGTTTTAGGCTTGACCGTTATAGTTTTAGCCTATATTGTTTTCGATGCCATCATGAGTATAACTTTCGCTACCTCCCTCCACTTACCTTCGTGGTTATTATTACTAATATTTGCCTTAGTATGTGGTTTAATTGCCCAAGTATCCCTGTACTTAATTTGGAAGCACAAATTGAAGATTGTCAAAGAGAATATGACTCCTTGTTTGCAGATTCTCTTAAATGAGGTCGAAAGATATAATGCTATTATCCAAGCTATAGATATTAACGATCAAATAGAGGCAGCTGGAAATATCGGAGTGGAAATCAAAGAAAGAAGGAAAGTTATCGAAGCACTAAAATTAACAAGAAAAGATTTAGTTCGAGCGTTGAAAACAGAAAGAATTTTCCGGGAAAATAAAAAATTTATTATGAAAAATACCGACTTATTTTCAAATAATTTAGCATCTTTAACAGCTATGCAGGTTGCCGAACAAGCGAGCGAGCATGGCAAATTGTTAAATGAAGCTTTAAAGATTGCGCTGGATGTTCAACAGGAGATGAGACGGTTAGAAAATCAACGTTAAAATCAGAATTTTTTTATATGTTTTTACGTTATTTTGGGGAATAAATTGATCTCTGAATTCAAGGAGAAGTTGGTGTAATTTTTAGCTAGCTGTGTTTTTCTGAATCTGCGTACTGCTTCCTCTGGAAAGGAAACTGCTTGAGATTTTTAGAATTCCCTATTCTAATTTCCTGTTCGTCTTGTTGTTGCTTGTAGATGGAATTGAAGAACCTTAGATCGTTAGGGAGCATCTATGATAGAAGATGGCGATCGCGGTAGCGGTAGATAGATAAATTTAGTCGCTATAGACACACCTAGCACCGCATCCGAACATCCATAACAGTCTGGCCATTGCTTGAGTGCACGCCTACATCCTACAAGGATAAGCATCGGAAATTATGGTCTGGTGTCTGTATCTGTGTCAAGATTTTAATTTCCAATCCTTACTACCAAGTAAATGTACTCAAAAAGCAGTGGAATTGATTTTGGCATTTTGGCAACTTTCTGGCTGGAAGTAAAAGTACTATAAACGAATAATCCGTTCTTGCACAGAATGTAGAGAATTTTAATTATTTTCCCCTGCTTAACCCCAGGGGTCTTTTATTGGGTGTTGGGGAAACGGAGAATCACTGCACGGGAAAACCAGTCCAGTCTGTCGATCCCCTGAATTTGGCATTTTGGCAAGTTTAGGAATTCGAGAGTAGATATCTTAGGTAAATCAAGTGCAAGAGTGTCAAAATAACTATTTTCCCCGGCTTTGGGTCGGGGATTTTCATTTCAGATTGCCTGAGGAGAGTAAATCAAGTTACGCTTGGGTTTTCGTCCCGAGCGATAGCCCTTTTTAGGGAGCATTATGTAGTTGTTTAGTGAACAATATCACATTTTAGTACGCTCTTGTATACGCATTTGTTGACTTGCGCCAAGAATTTTTGACGTGAAATTTACTGCTATCCAGCGTCCGTCGTGCGGTTTAATAGTTAATGGTATAAGTGTTGAGATTTATTAAGTTGAGATGATGAAATTGTGGCGAGTATTAACTTGCTTGATTTTAGCTAGTGCGTTGCTGTTATATTCTTTGCCAGCAGCAGCAGCAAAATCTTCTAGCATTAATCGTGTCGCAGGTTATAAAGAAATCACTAATCAGGATTTTTCTGGTCAGAGTTTGATTGCTCAGGAGTTTTCCAAAGTCAAGCTGGAGAAAGTTAATTTTAGTAACGCCGATTTGCGGGGTGTCGTTTTTAATGGTGCATTATTGCAGGATACAAATTTGCATGGAGCAGATTTCACAAATGGTATAGCCTACCTGGTCGATTTTCGAAATACGGATTTAAGTGATGCAATTTTTACAGATGCCATGATGTTGTATTCTACTTTTGAAAATGTTGACATTACAGGTGCAGACTTTACCAATGCTGTTTTAGACGGTCTAGAAGTGAAAAAATTGTGTGTTAAGGCTAGTGGCGTTAATTCTAAAACTGGTGTGTCTACTCGCGAGTCTTTGGGTTGTAGTGAATAGGTATGAGTAAATTTATTTTTCACCAGCAGTAACTGTTTGTCGAATAGGACTGCTGTTAATTCCATACCGCAGCTAGGTGTGGCGGTTAGGTGCTTGTTCGCAGAGGTTGAGGCAATGAATTTTGGAGCGATCGCTATTGTACCACCACACGCCGGCGCCTCTGCTCCCAACGTGCGGGCAGTAGCTTCGGTGATTTTGTCTAAAGCAGTGTGCAAATCTCCTTCTACCAAAGTTTTATTTTTTGCTAGAGCAGTACCCGATTTTGTTGTTTCAAGGGACTGTAGCCATAGCGCAAAATTCAGTTAGCAACAACTGTGCCGTTCAATGATATTACTAAAAGTGCAAATTACCTGCTTAGTATTGTCCAAAGCTTGCGTATTGAGCAGCAACCAAATATGTTCATCGCTGTGAGGACGACAAATACCCAAAATGAGATTTTCTTGGGTAGAAAGTAGCAGTTCGGTATTGTTAATTTTATATTATCTGCTTGGATAACCTGCTAGGAAAGACCAAAAGCAGTAGTTCTCATTGACTCTCACTGGACTGAAGCCACGGTTATTCAAACTGTTGCTACAGGTTTTCGAAGAGCGCTTTGGCATTCTCGTTCGCCTTTGTACCGGATGCCATAAGGGTAGATCGTGCTGCTTCCCCTACTAGGTATTGTTCAACGCGCTGTGGCTATTCCTACTCTTGTTGAACAAATTCAACCATGTAGGCTAAAGCCTGCACAACAGGGTTTTCAGCATATCCTTTGTATTTTTGGGATGGGGCAAGTTTTTCTGGCAAGAGCAATAGTAAAATGTATAAAAAAGTTACTGAACAAAGGGCATAAATAGCAATTATTTTGCCTGCGCAAAAGCGCGGATTTTTAGTATGTTTTTTGTAGCATAGATTATTTATAATACTAATTTCACCGTAATAATACGGCTATAACTCAGACTAGTAAACGCAACTGCGAACCTTGTTGGGTTTTGCTAACTTCAATACGAGCAGCAAAGGCTTCTTTGAGATGAGGTATGTGGGTAACAGTGAGGATGCAGGCAAAATCGGAGGCGATGGCGTTAATTGCAGCGATCAAGCGATCGCACCCTTCGCGATCTTGGGTACCGAAACCTTCATCCACGATCAACATCTGCAGAGCTGCTCCTGCTCGCTGTGCTAACAATTTTGCCAAGGCTAGGCGAATAGCAAAGTTAATTCTAAACGCTTCTCCTCCAGAATACGTTTCATAAGCTCGCGTACCTCTGGCGTCAGCAATTAAAATATCTAAGGTGTCAATGAGCTTGCTGTTTTTCTTGCCTGCCTTGCCGTTACGCCCGGCTTTTTGAGTGACAAATTGTACGTGCAGTTGATTGGCGCTTAGTCGTGAAAGTAATTGATTTGTCTCTGCTTCGAGTTGGGGCAAGACATTTTCAATCATCAGTGTTTGGATGCCGTTTTTACCAAAGGCTTGGGCTAATTCCTGATAAGTGCGACATTGGTGCTTGACTTGTTGCAGTTGTTGTTGTTGTTGTTCGTACTGGTTTTGAAACACTTCTAGTTGATGCGCCATTTGCTCCAGACGCCCGAGCTGAGCAAATTGTTCGTCCAACTGACGTCTGCGAATTGCTAGTTGCTGCTCTAAAGTTTGAATTTGGGCGATGGGGTTGGTGGTTTGTTCGAGTTGCTCTCTAAGACTGTCGATTTTCTGCTGCAGTCTTTGTCGTTCTGTCTGTCGTGCTTGCAAAGATATTTCTAATTCTTGCATTTTGGTTTGAAGTTGCGGATATTGCTGTTGGGCGGCTAGTAGTTGTTGATAGCGTAATTCCCAAGTTTGGAGTTTGCGCAGGGAGGCTCTAAGGTTGTTGTGCTGTTGCGTGTCGTAGCCCAGTTCGCTAATGTAGCTATCAATAGCGGCAATTTCTCTGGCAAGCTCAGAGTTTGTGGCCTCTTGCTGGATTTTGATTTGCAGTTGTGCTATTTGTGCTTCTAATTCTGGTTGGCGTGCTGCTATTTGCTTTTTGAGGTTGACAGCTTCTTTGATATGTGATTGCTTGATTTCTGCCCAACGCCACCGTTCTACTTCGCTGCGGGCGAGAGCATGGTCTTGTTCGTTGTAATTGAGTTGTTTGAGATGTTGTTCTATTTGTTCAAGTTCTGCGAGTTTGTCAGGGGCGTAATCGCCAAATTGTAGCGATCGCTGCAGTTGTTGCTTTTCTGTAACAATTTGTTGTAGCTGTTGTTCTATGTCCGTTGTTGCTTGTAATTGTGCTGCCAATTTTCCTCTCTGCTCGCGTAATCCGTCATAAGGTAGTAATAGCTGGCGTATTTCTTGATATTCTTGCCTGAGTACTTGAATTTCTCTATCTGAAGTAGCCATTTGTTCGCGCACTACCCACAGCTGCCCTTCTACGTCTTTGTACTCGCTTTTGGTTTTGTTGACGACGCGATTCCAGTGATGTTCGTCTAAAGGACGTTCGCACAACGGACACACAGCATTAGGAGTCTGAAGCATTTGCAATTTCTGCTCTAGTTCTCCCAAAAGTCTTTCATAATCTCGTTGGTGGGCTTGCAATCTTTCCATAAAGTGACGCTTTTCCTGTCCTTTTTCCTGGACTCGTTGCAGATATACCCGTTTTTTATCCAACTCCTCAATCTGCATTTCCACTTCTATCACTGTTTGTCGCAGTTGCGGTTGGCGTCTTTGCTGACCGTGCAATTGATTTTCTGTAGTTTCTAGTTGTTCTAACCGCGCTACCAACCCAGCACGAACTCGTTCTATTTGGCTTTGTAATGCAACTTTTTGTTGTAGTAGGGGAGCTACTTGCATTTGTAGCTGGTCTAGTTCAGAAAGACGTTGGCGTGCTGCTTTCAGTTGTGTCAAGGCTGCTTCTATCTCTGCTGATTTGCTTAAGGTTTGTTCAATTTCTTGCTGTCGTTGTTGCAAACCTTCTAGTTGCACTTGCGCTTTTTGTATTTGCTGTTGTATTTCTTGAATTTGGTTGCTCAGTTGTTGTTGTTTTTGTTGACGAGTTGCAACAGCGCTGGTGTATTCCTCGAATTTGGCGCTCATTGCTTCTTCTTGAGATTGCAGATTTTGATACTGGGCGTATCCTGCTTTGATTTCAGGGGCTTGAGTTAATAGTTCTTCTAAAATCGCTAGTTGGTGTTTGAGATTAACTTGTTCTTGTTGGAGGCGATCGCAATCTTCAGTTAGGTTTTGGTATTGTTGTCGCAGCAGATGTAGCTCCTGTTCCCAATGTTGGCGTTGGTGCTGGACAACTTGCAAGCTCTGCAATTGAATTTGTTCGAAAGCTTGTACCTGTTGCAGTTGAGCTAGCTGCTTTTCTAATTCTGCTCGTTTTTGGGCGATCGCTTCTTTTTGTTGCAGCTGGGATTTGAGCGACTCTATAGAACGCTCTAGCTCTTCTGCTCGTGCTTTCAACTGGCGCGATATTTCTTTTGCCCGTTCTTCTAATTCATCGTATTGGTTCAGCTTTAACAACTCTGCTAATATTTCTTTGCGTTCGCTGGGACGCTTGAGCATAAATTCATCTGCACGACCTTGACGCAGGTAAGCAGAATTAATAAAAGTATCGTAATCCAATTTGATATGTTGTAATATTAATTCCTGCGTTGCTCTTATGCCTTTACCTGTTAGAGAACGAAATCCATTTGGGGTTTCAATTTGAAATTCTAAAGCACTGCTACCGTTGCGCGTTCTGGTACGAATAACTCGATAAGTTTGTTGCTCGCTTGTTTTGAAAGTGAAATCTACCCGTACTTCTGTTTCGCCAGTGTAGATAATGTCATCTTCACAAATGGCTCTGCTTTGTCCCCAAATTGCCCAGGTAATAGCTTCTAACAAAGAAGATTTACCTGCACCATTGGCTCCACAAATACAAGCAGTATGCAATCCGCGAAAATCTAAAGTTGTATGGCGGTAACTCAAAAAGTTTTTCAGGATCAGTTTGACTGGAATCATCTAGACTAAAAAACACACATTTTTTGATCAAAAGCAGCAGAAGCACTCTGTTGTTAGTCTAACCAGCTAAAATCAATGTTTCTAGTCTTGAATACTCCATTTTTACAATTGTTAACATTAGCAGGAAGATTTTTTTTCTGTTAAGTTATCCTTTTTTACCGAAGTCAGATAAAAATTCCACTCCTCTTTGTAGAAGTTATCTTTATATAGGAGCTATGCTTGTTGACTTTTCCGCCAAAGGTACTGCTAAATAAGATAAACAGCACCCTCTTAAATTCTCAAGTGAAGTTTTTTAATGGCAAAATCGAAACAATTTTTTTACACTCAAGGTAGAACAAAGGAGCAATGGAAGCAGACAAAGATGAATTTTGACGATGAGGACTGAAAGAAAAATTGAGCAGAGGAAAAATTTAACTGGGGAGAATTCTCCGTGCTTTTTGAAGGCGTTCAGGAATTAATTGTGCAATCAAACAACCGTCCGGTAGATTCACCGCCGAAAACATAGATTTTCATGTTACTAATTACTCGAGCGTGGTTGTCGTTTCCTATTGCCAGCGCAGTAGGTGGAATATACTTAACAAATTCCGCATCTGCAGACCAAAAAGAAACAATATCAGTAAAATAACGTCCCTATAGAGTACAAAGATACAAAAGGACTTGGTATGAATCGCTTTCTATACTGGAAATCTGGAACTGCTACCTTTATGGCCGTGACTATTACCGCAGGTACGCTCGCATCTGTGGGGTTTCCTCCTGTAAAAGCTGGCGCCCAAACGCCGGATTTGTTTAATCGCAATCGGGTGATAACTCAATACAGAACAGTTTCCATTCCTCGGGGAGTGAGGATTCCCGTCACTTATGACAAAAACAAAATTCTCGTCACTCCTGATGAAACTTCATCTTTAAAATTGAAGGTAGCAAGGAATATCGTAGACAGAAACGGCAATCTCTTGATTCCGGAAGGAACCGAAATTGAAGGACAGTTGGAACCAGCAACCGATAGATACGGTGAAAAAGGTTCTCGCTATGTAGCTAAACAGCTAGTTTTTAGTGACGGTAGACGCCAATCTATTGATGCAACTTCTCGAGTAGTTACTAGAAAAGAAACTATTAAAAAAGGACCGAGTACTGGGACAATACTAACAGATGCAGCTATTGGTGCAGGTGCTGCTAGCGTTATTTCATTGATTACAGGAAACCGCAAAATCGAAGTCCTAGAACCGGTAGCTGGTGGTGCTGCTGGCGCTTTAGCAAGTATCTTATTGCGCAAAAAACAAGTGGAAGTTGTTTCTATCGATCCTAAACGAGATTTGGACTTAACTCTTGAATCTGATTTGCTGCTATCGCGTTACTATAATTAAGCGTGTCGAAGTTTCGGTCTTGATTTGACGGCGATCGCCTTTTTCATTTCAGCTAGGATTGGGAATCGCATGTTGTGCTTGCTTTTCCTTAGCGAGCGGTAACCAAATAATAAAAGTAGTTCCTGGTGCTTTTGGCGAGGAAATTGGTGAGGGAACTGCAGGACTGAAGACTTCAATTTTTCCCTGCATTTGTTCTACCAACTGTTTGGCTATCGCCAATCCCAATCCCGTACCAGGAATTTCAGTTTGAGCTTGAACACCCCGGTAGTGACGTTCGCCAAGATGTTTTAAATCTTCGGGTGGAATACCGGGACCAGTATCGGTAATAGCAATTCCCTGGAAATTATCTTTTTGTTTTCCTACCTGAATGAAAATTTTACCACCCGCAGGAGTGTATTTCAAAGCATTATCGATAATATTACTTAAAACTTCCCTTAGGGCTTTGTGATTTGCGCATACTGGTGGTAAATTCGGCTCGATGTCAGTTATTAATTCCAGGTTTCGCTCTTGTGCTATTGCTTGAGCAGAAACAAGCAAAGCTTGCAGAACTTCAGCTAGATAACAATCTGTTTTTTTCTCTCCGGTTCCCGGTAATAATAGTGCGGGTTGGTTATCTTTTTCTACAGTTGCTTCTACAACTACTTCCTGTGATGGTGGTAATTTCAGGGGTTCTAAGTCTGTGGCTGTTAGATCGATTACCTCATCGAATTTTTTCAGCAATTCTTGCAGGCGATCGCTTTCTCTGACAATACTTTCTGCTACTTCTCGGTTAGTATCTCCCGGTCGTAATCGTTTCATTAGCAGTTTTCCAAAAGTTCGCAACGCTGTTAATGGATTGCGAAACTGGTGCAATAAATTATCTAGCAAATCCTGCTGCTTTTCTTGCAGCATTTGTTGTTGATGTAACTGTACCTCCAACCATCTTCGCCGCCGATCTAAAATACAAGCTATGGTCAGAGTTTGTGCTATCCGCTCTATTTGGCTTCGCTCTTGTTCGTTCCACGCTCTATCTTCTCTGGTTGTCACCAGCAACCCCACCATCATATCCTCGCAAATAAGAGGTACAAATATTTGCTCGCCACTTTGCAGGCTTTGTTGGGGAGTATTTTGTACATTTGCATCTTCCCGAGAAGATGCTTCTGCTGCTGTTAATAGCTTGTGATTGTATTTTGGTAAGGCAAAAATGCTCAGCCCTTGTCTTCCCAAAGCCGTTTCTGGATAAACTACCACAGGAATTAATTTCGCCTCGTTTGTAGGAGCTTGCGCCAATTCTCTTGTTAAATACACAATGCTCAAGGATGCTCCTAGTCCTTGGACTAACAGCCTCATTTGCTCCCGACACAGAGCAACAAACTCGGAACTGGCAGACATTAACATTTTTTTCAGCTAGCTGTTGGTTAAAATGAAAATTTCAGAAAATCTGACAAAAACATCAAAGCTTTCTTCTTTAAAAAGCATAACGAAATCATTTTTGTTCGGCGTCGCTCTGGGGCATTATATCCTTCTCTATTTTCTTATTTACCTTCATTCCAACAAAATATGCTTGTTGTATCAAAAGTTTAAAAACTGTTGATCTTTTCAACTAGAACTTTTATAATTACGACGGATTTTGTAGCTATAACTACAATATTTAGCTTGCAAAGAGGAGGAAAATAGGTTGGCAAGGAGACGGAAGCGCAAAAGCCGTCGTCGCCAAGAAGGGCGGCGCATTCTGGAGCATGTGCCTCAATATAGCATTGAAAGTGGCGAAGATAAACCCGTGACAGCAGCCAGAAAGTTTATTCAGGCCGAAGGCATAACCCCGCCAGCTTTACTGCTTGTAAAGCGTAACGAACACACTACAGACAGGTATTTCTGGGCAGAAAAGGGACTTTTTGGTGCTCAGTATGTAGAAGAGAACCATTTCCTATTCCCCAGTCTGAGAACATTGGAAAATTCTCCCGGACAAGATTCTTTGGCTGCAGTTCATCGGTAACATATCAAGCGTGGATAGGTAAGTGTAGCTTTTGACAATAATTAACTGGCAAATTGCTAGAGAGAGGCAATAACTTAACTATTTTTTTAGTTTTTAGCGAATTTGCCGGTAAGGGTAGCCGTCAAGACTTGGGCAATCAAATTCCGTTTGATTGGCAGTGGGAAAATGTTACGAGGAAGAAGAAAGAAAAAGCTCCTTTCCAAGCCGAAAGTCCACGGCCAGTGGGCGTTCACAAGGAGGACCTGTTAAGGAGCGAGCGTTTCTTTATTCTTCAAAATTTGTCAAAAGTCTACACGTGCGAAATTCGAAATAAACATCGAGCACAAAAAAATTTATTCACAAAGCTTTAAATTCAAAGCCCTCTGCAGCTCTATCAGTTCATCGCGATGGGCAACAACTGTGATTCGACTTGGGAAGTGTAACTCGCTGTTGGTAGGTTCCACCTTCAGCGATACCTTCTCAAGTTTTCCAGCTTTTTCCCAGTAGAATAGTCCAGATAAAGGTGATAGCAGAACTGTTCCTACAAAGGCCAAACTGAGGGTAGGAAAAAGCAGTGACAAAACAAGTGACAAGCAAAGCAGGCCAGCAGCTGTTAGCAGTGTCAAAAACACAGCTAAAAACCAACTGGGGCGAACATAGCCTTCAAAAATCACTTGATTTTTTTCTGGGTCTACCGCTGCCACTCGGTAAGACCGCCTTTGAAAATACTCTCTTAATAAAGGTATGAGAGTAGCTTCATCTTGTTCAGATACCAGTTGCGCTACTTGCGTACGGTCTTTAGTGGAGGCTCGAATAAAGAAAAACAGCCCGACCGATAACAACAAGGTTAGCAGTAACGTGGATGGCAGAATTGCAGTATCCATAGATCTATTTTCTACTGGGAGATGGAGAGTTTATTTATTTTAATTATTCGTGAATTTGCCCCTCCTGTCTGCATACTGTTCCCATAAACGAGCCAGCTTTTGAGCTTGTGGAAGCCATTCTGAAGAAACTTGGTACATTCGCCGAGGGCGTCCGCGTCCTTCCAGTTTCTTCCAATATCCTGCGATCGCCTTGTTATCTTCGAGAAACTTAATTGCACTATACAGCACTGTATCCGAAAGCCGATAAGTAGGGTATTCGGTTTCTAATCGTTGAATCAACTCGGTTCCGTAGGATTCCCCTTGCAGTAAAATGTACAAAATATAACAAACTGATAGTTCCTGGCAAAGGTAGGTTGGCGGAGGATTTTCAAAGAACTGATATATATCCTCTAGTTTCATGGTTAGTAAAGAATGACCGGAAAAATACTTAAAGGTTAAGTCTAATATCCCAATAGGGAGTATATAGTGCTACCTTCTTTTTGGTTAAGTATATAACTTAGGTTAGATTTGCAAAGCGCAAACAGGAAACATTAACCCAAGCTGGTTAATTACGGAAACGGCACTTCTAAGGACGGAATAAACTTCCGGTAACAGCGCCGTGTGAATGCGCCAGCTTTTCTGTGGAGGTACAAGTAGATGCACCCCTACCCTAAGCCTGAGGTAGTGCGAGGAGGAGCTACCAGACAACAGCTCGAGCACCATCTCGGTGTCGAGTGATGCCAAGCGTGTAAGGAATGCTTAAGCATAAAATGTTGCTTAGCAATAATAAAGGTAACATGAAAATTTTTCTGTAAAACTTAATAAACACTTTTTTTACAAGGTTTATCACCGTGGAAATCTACAATGGTGATACCGAATGTCAAATGTAGTTTCGAATGCTTGCAGCTAGCTGCCGGCACACTTACATATGCATGGCGTTACTAATTTTTATACATAGAATCAGCCAATAGAAGTCGCAGAATTTGTTTTTTTGAGCAGCTTACTTAGATTACTCTGATAGGTGTGATAGTAAACTCATCTTGCGCCAGCAAATTGAGGTGCCATAGTATGTCTGTAGACTCCCAATCGTCTTCCTCTCGACGCCGAGCCATTGCGCAAGCGTTTCGTCTCACTGGTTGGATTAGTTTTTGGATTCAATTAGTACTAGGTGTTGTTTCTGCAATAATTGTGCTGCTATTTGCTGTCTTCAGTCAAAGACCTGGTAGTCCCAGCAATAATCCAGGAAATGGATTAGGTGTGTTTTTAGCAGTTTGTGGACTGATTACCTTGGGTGGAGGTATTTATTTAGCTTTTCGTTACGTCCAAATTGGTAGAAAACTATTATCCTCCAATCCTAGCAACCATCCTAGCAAATTGGAAACAATACAAGTTTTGCGGTTAGGGCTAATAGTAAATTTAGTAGGAATGTTATTAACTCTTTTAGGAGCGCAGGCGATCGTTGGGACTCTGGTAGCAAGGTCTATTTCTCCCCAAGCAATTACCACCCAATTGTTCGATCCCAACCGAATTATCAGCGGTCTAGATATGTTGGTGGTACAAGCAAATACCAACACAGTTTCAGCTCATTTTGCAGGACTGGTAGGATCGATTTGGTTGCTCAATCGCGTGACTCGCTAAATGGTGTAGAAAAGCAGGCACTTGTTGCTAGGCTGTGGATATTTTTCCTCACTAACAAATCTCTGCCAGAAGAAGAATTTTCACTTCGCAACTGCGACAGTCACTGAGCGGTAACCGTACTAGCTAGTTGTAAAGTAATGAGCGAGTAACGTTTTCAAAAGAAATGAGCAATTTGCTTGACCTGACCTTACTGACAAGGCAAAATCTTGGGAGTGAAACAGACTAAGATAATTTTCAACAAACATTACTTTTGCAGTCATTAACCAACCAAAATTACAATATTCTCTAGTGTGGTGATAAAGATAGTAGGCTCAAAACTGAGAAAAATCTGTGCTGGATATCAAATTAATACGGGAAAATCCACAATTGGTTCAGGAAAGGCTGAATACTCGCGGTGTTAACTACGACATTCAGCCGATTGTAGAGTTGAGCAAGCAACAACTGGAATTAGAAGGAAAGCGCAGTCAACTGCAAGCGCGCAGTAACGAAATCGGTAAACTAGTAGGGCAAAAAATCAAATCGGGTGTAAATCCTCAAGCTCCAGAAATTCAAGCTTTGCGGGAAGAAGGTAATCGTATTAAAACAACATTAAGCGAACTAGAACCGCAGGAAAAGGAAATAGTTGCCAAAATTGAAGAACTTGTACTTGCACTTCCCAACCTTCCCAGCGACTCTACACCCATTGGTAAAAGTGAAGAAGATAACGTTGAAGTGCGGCGGTGGGGTGATGAGTACATTCCCAACAATCCAAATATTCTTCCCCACTGGGAAATTGGCGAAAAGTTAGGAATTCTCAACTTCGAACGAGCTGTAAAAGTTGCTCAAAGTCGTTTTGTAACCCTAATTGGCGCTGGTGCGGCTTTAGAGAGAGCATTAATTCAGTTTATGCTCGCTCGCCAAATTGCAGCTGGCTATGTGGAGGTCATTCCCCCATTTCTCATCAACACTACCTCTCTGACGGCAACTGGACAATTGCCTAAATTTGCTGAAGAAAGCTTTAAATGCGCTCAAGATGACTTGTGGCTTGCTCCGACAGCAGAAGTACCCGTTACTAACCTTTATCGGGGGGAAATTCTTGCTGCTGAAGATTTGCCTATCTATCACTGCGCCTATACTCCCTGTTTTCGCCGCGAAGCTGGGAGCTACGGACGGGATATGCGCGGGTTAATTAGGCTGCATCAATTCAACAAAGTGGAATTAGTAAAATTTGTTCATCCCAGTACTTCCTTTGATGAGCTGGAAACTTTGGTGGGGGATGCAGAAGCGATTTTACAAGCGCTAAAGTTACCCTACCGAGTTGTAGAATTGTGTACTGGAGACTTGGGGTTTGCTGCTGCTAAAACCTATGATTTAGAAGTTTGGCTGCCATCTTCTGGCAAATACAGAGAAATTTCTAGTTGTTCCAATTTTGTCGATTTTCAAGCACGCCGCGGTGATATTCGTTTTAAGTCAGCTGGAAAGAAAGGAACGCAGTTTGTGCATACTCTCAACGGTTCCGGTTTGGCCATAGGGCGAACCATGGCGGCGATTTTGGAAAATTACCAGCAGCCAGACGGAACCATATCCCTACCCGAGGTTTTGCAACCTTATCTGGGACGTGAAGTTTTGTAAAAAAAAGCGGTATTTTTGAGTTTGCGCGCCCGGGGTTGTTCCACAGCGGCGATGAAGAACCCTGTATGTACGATATGGTAAAGTGCCTGTGTACTGTTTTGCCAACCAACAGCAGACAGTGACTCATTCTAAAATAGAAGTAAGTATAGCGAAATCAGTTCACAAATCTTCTTTATCTATGTCAGTTTTTGCGGCGATCGCAGTTTTAGCTGTTCTTATCCTGGTACACGAACTGGGACATTTCATTGCAGCAAGAGCTCAAGGTATTCACGTTAATCGTTTTTCTCTGGGATTTGGTCCGATTTTGTGGAAGTACCAAGGGCAAAAAACCGAGTATGCTGTCCGAGCATTTCCCTTAGGAGGTTTTGTTGGCTTTCCCGACGACGATCCGGATAGCGATATTCCACCTAACGATCCGAATTTGCTGCGCAACCGCCCGATTTTAGATCGAGCGATCGTCATCAGCGCTGGAGTGATAGCAAATTTAATTTTTGCTTACTTTCTGTTAGTTGCTCAAGTCAACTTAGTTGGTATTTCCCAAGCAACTCAACCAGGAGTTTTGATCAAACAACTAGCGCCGGAAGTAAGCACCGTTGCATTGGATGCTGGCCTCAAACCGGGAGACGTAGTTATAGCAGCCAATAACAAAAAATTTGGTACGTCGTTGCAAGAAATAGAGGCTTTAAGAGAAATAATTAAAACGAATGCCGGTAAGCCGATTGAACTTCAAGTTATCCGCGATCGCCAACAGCTATCTGTAACCGTTACTCCGGAAGCAAAACCCACTGGAGGAAGCATTGGTGTGGGACTTGCTCCCAACGGGAGTATTGTTCGTCGCCGCGTCACCAATTTGATGCAAGCTTTGAAACTTGGTGCTCAAGAATTTCAGCGCATTATCGCGATGACATTTCAAGGTTTCAAACAACTTGTTACCAACTTTGGCGAAACAGCCAGTCAAGTAGCTGGACCTGTTAAAATCGTGGAGATTGGCGCTAACATTGCTCACAACGACACGGGTAGTTTGTTATACTTTGCTGCTTTAATTAGCATCAACCTAGCCATCATCAATATTTTGCCTTTGCCAGCATTGGATGGAGGACAACTCGCTTTCCTTATCATTGAAGCATTGCGCGGCAGACCTTTACCCACTCGCTTTCAAGAAGGTGTGATGCAAACTGGCTTAATGCTACTTCTAGGTTTGGGTATTTTTCTGATCGTAAAGGAAACTTCCCAACTGGAATGGGTGCAAAAATTATTCCAATAGGCTTTCTAGATAGCCGAAGCAGCCTTTGCTGTGCTAACGGTTGTATTCTAGCCCACCGAGGTGGGCTATGTTTATTTGCTAATTCCGTTGGGTAAAATACACTAGTGAAAAATACTCGACAATTACCATCTCTAAAACAACGAGCACTAGAAATACTAATTCGACTTCAGCGACTTTACCCTCATGCTACTTGCTCTTTACATTATTCCACACCGCTGCAATTGCTAGTAGCGACAATTCTTTCCGCTCAATGTACTGATGAACGAGTTAATCGAGTCACACCAGTTTTGTTCAGTCGCTTTCCCGATGCACGCAGCTTGGCTAATGCTGATTTGACAGAGTTAGAAAACTTAGTACGCTCCACTGGTTTTTATCGCCATAAGGCAAAAAATATTCAAGCAGCTTGTCGGATGATTATCACCGACTTTAACGGAGAAGTTCCCCAACAAATGGAACAGCTTTTGCAGCTTCCCGGAGTAGCACGCAAAACAGCAAATGTAGTTCTTGCTCATGCTTTTGGTATTAATGCTGGAGTTACCGTTGACACTCACGTCAAGCGTTTGAGTCAACGCTTGGGTTTAACCAAACACACAGATCCTATTCGTATTGAACGAGATTTAATGCAGTTAGTGCCACAACCGGATTGGGAAAATTGGTCAATTCGCCTAATATATCACGGCCGTGCTGTTTGCAAAGCGCGCAATCCGGCCTGTCAAGCATGTCAGCTAGCCGATATTTGTCCGTCCGCAATCGTTCCTGGCTAAAGTTCCTCCTATTGTTCGCTGCGTTAGGTAGGGCAAAACAAGGAAAATATTTACAAACAAATTACCCCTTTTTCCGTGATTGGAAAAGGGGTAGACTAAGGCTCGGGCAGAGAATTTTAGCCACACTTTTGAGCCTAGTAAATTTGTCCTTCTCGACTTAATCTTTCATCATACTTGGCGATCGCCCAGATGGCGTGAATGCTTCCAGGAAGCCAGCCTAAAAGAGTAAGCAAAATGTTAATTACCAAAGTTGTGCTAAGCCCATATGTTAGGAAAACACCAACGGGAGGTAAGAAGAAACCCAAAAGATAGCGGACTAATTTCATAGTGTTTTTACTGCTTTTTCTCTAAATTTCTGTAGTGCTGTTTTTCATTTTCGAAAATTAACCGAATCAATAACTCCTTCCCAGGAATTATTTTGATTTTTTTTTACAGGCGATCGCCTGTGTCCTTTTATTTCACCTGTACTGCTATTTAGTTAACATTTACCTAGAAGGTAATTCGGCTTTTTTTGTTTCTTCACTGCCCTTTAAAAGATTCTTCTGTGCAAAGTAGCTGTTGATGAAAGTGCTAGCCAGAGAAAGAACCACAGGACCAACAATAAACGCCACGAGTCCGTGGGCGCTAAATCCAGGAACTAAAGCAGCTGCTAAAAAGAAGCAAATGCCGTTAACAACCAGTGAAAAAGCTCCAAAAGATATGAAATTCAGCGGTAAGGATAAAGCAGATAAAACTGGTTTGACAGAACCGTTAACTGCACCAATAACTACCGCTGCAATTAAAGCAGCTGGAAAGTTAGCAATATTCACACCAGGAACAACTAAATCAACAATTAGCAAGCTTAAAGCTGTAGCCAAGGCAGCTAATAAATTTCCCGTCATCGTTTTCACCTAAAAAACAGAAACATATTGGTTTCAAACTTCTAACAAATCATCTTCAAATATTTTCACAGTCATAAACATCATTACCAAGGTAGATTTTGTTTATGCCGTTGGGTCAATAGTTGCGATGCTACAGAGATTAGTAGGCTGGAAAGTAGGTAGTAGATAGGAAAATAAAGTTTTTATTACTTACCAAAATTTTGGAAAGTTAATTTTACATTTGTTTATGTCCTGGGGCGGATTTGCTTAATCTGAATTTTAGAAATTTTTAGGATTTGCGATTCACCTATAATAACTTAAAGTACCTGAAAAACGTTCAGGAGAAAAACTTAACAAAGCCAGAGCACTAAAATGTCGATGTTACCAGAGGACTCGATTTTTAATTTTTCTTAATAATTTTAATTTTTGATGATTTCAACGGCTATGTTCACTCTTTTTATGTAGCAGCAAGTAGCTTTCGATTTTTTTGTAGCTCTACCCCGTGTTTTCTACATGGGGTAGAGCTTGCCCAAATGCCGTTACAGAAAAGCGATCGCCGCTAGAAGCTCATTATTTATTATTATTCCTTTAGTATCCTTAATAACATTCAGCCAAGAGAAAACTTGCAAGTAGCAATTACAGAACATTCCCATGCGAAAAATAACAACAAAATCCACATGTGAAGTATAAAGTCAGGTGTAATAGCTATGAATGCGCAAGAACATCAGTTAAGGGAAAAACCGCAACAACAAAAAATCAATTTACGAGATTGGTCATGGGAGTTTTGGCTTGCTTTACCGCTGTACCCCTATCGTTGGCGCCGCACACTTTGCCGAGAAATAATCAAGGATAGGATCTGGACATTTGAACAACTTCACGGTTTTCTTTATGCGGTGGTGCCGATCCGAATGACAATCATAAAGCTAGAAAGTGGTGGCTTATTCGTGTACGCACCGGTTGCTCCCACACTTGAATGCGTGCAAATGGTTAACGAGTTGGTGGCAAAGCACGGTGACGTTAAGTATATTATCTTACCAACTAGCTCTGGTCTGGAACACAAAGTCTTCGCCGGTCCTTTTGCAAGATACTTTCCCCAAGCACAAGTTTTTGTTGCTCCCCATCAATGGAGTTTTCCGTTCAATGTACCGTTGAGTTGGCTTGGTTTTCCTCAAAAACGGACTCAAGAGATTCCAGCAGATGCAACTACTGTTGCTTTGTTTGGTGAGGAGTTTGACTGTGCAGTATTGGATATTGATTTGAGGCGGGGTTTTTTCACAGAAGTTGCGGTTTTCCACAAGCGATCGCGTACTTTGCTTCTGACTGATTCTATACTGTCCGTGCCAGAAGAACCACCGGCGATCGTACAACTAGACCCTTATCCTTTATTGTTTCATGCCAGAGATAATGCCGCTGAGGCGATCGCAGACAATCAAGAAAACCGCCGCAAAGGATGGAAACGCATTTCATTGTTTGCAATTTACTTTCGTCCGAGTGCGGTAAAGACGAAGAATTTAGCACGAGTACTCAAGGATGCTTTCAAAGCACCAGAGCGATCGAAAAAAGCTTACTTCGGTATATATCCGTTTCAATGGCAAGAAAACTGGGAACAGTCTTTTGATGCTCTGCGCTCAAACGGGCGCCCATTTGTAGCACCGATATTGCAAACCTTGATATTCCCCCAAGCACCTGCACAAGTACTCCGCTGGGCTGATAAAATCGCAACTTGGGATTTTCAACAGATAATTTCTTGTCACTTCGACTCGCCCATTGCAGCTACTCCCCATCAATTTCGGCAAGCATTTTCCTTTTTGGAAAAAAATTCTTCCCAAACTCAAGATTCATCATTGAGTCAATTCTTTCCAGAAGAAGACTTGCAATTTATTAAACAGCTGGAAGCAAAGCTTATTAAATGGGGAATTGCTACACCCCCAAAACAAAAAGTTTGAAGGGATGAGAAGAAGCCCCCGCTGTCCACCTTGCTTGGTAATATCAGCGTGGGGAGATTCACAACAGATAATTCTTCCGATGCTCGCAACAAATTCTGCAGTTAACTGAAGAGATTTGCACTTGGTCTGAAGAACTATGAGAAACAATACAGGTAGAGAATTGTGTTTTTCTCCTCACCGCCTAGGAATTTGCAAACCGCGACGTTCGAGAATTTGCCTGACTTCTGGACTGGGAGTATAGCTATAGCCATAGGAAGAGCGTTCCGAGTCGTCGAGAATTTGAGGCGTGAGCAACACAATCACTTCATTGCGCTGATTCGCCTTATTTGTCCTTCTAAATAGCGAACCAATTAGAGGAATATCACCCAAGATGGGAATTTTAGAGACAGTGGTGCGGTCAGAGTCTTGAATGATACCGCTGAGAATCAGTGTTTGACCATCGCGCAGTCGAATCAAACCAGAATTCAAAGAGCGTTCGGACACCAAGAATATTTGTTGGCTGCTACCCGAGCCTAAATTAATGGTAGCAGGAGCTTGAGGTGCTTTAACGGTGGGAGCTACAGAAAGAGACACAAAACCATTATCGTCAATGCTATCAACTTTGACAGCCAAGGTCAGACCAACTTCTTCTTTTTCTGCCGTGACTACTTCCGTAGAAGTGCCATCACCACGAGTGATTTGTCGCTTCAGGTTTCCTACCACCTCTTGAGTGAGGTTGACGTTAGCCGTTTGACCTTCCTGCACTATCAAAGTCGGGTCTGTGAGGATCTTGGCATTACCGCTTTGTACTTGAGATTGCAAACTCAACAGAAAACGTTTCGGAAATTGGAATAAGGAAGGAAGAGCAGATGTTACTGTCCCGAAAGAACCTGGAGTGACGCTAATGGTACCGTCTGCAGCAATAGTAACAATGTTATTTGTACCGCGCTGGATATCCGTGATACCCGGTTTGAGAGGGTTACTGGAAGCTGGCGATATTGGTTGGTAGGTTGTGGTGTTACTATTGGGTAGAGTCACCGTCGAACCAGGTGGAACTGTAATTCCACCCGAGGTAATTGGTGTGGAAGATTGATTCACTATCGTTGTACCCGGACCTCCGCCCGGAATTACAAGTTGATTGTTTGCGTCCAAAAAGGGAGTACCTTTAATGGGATTATCAATCACGGGTGGATTAGTCACACTGCTGGCTAATTCAGAAGCAGTAGGTGGTCTAGAACCACCAAAGTTTAAAGCCGCTGCGCCACCGTCGTTGACAAAGAAATTCTTACCAATACCAAAGGAAAAGCTGGTGTTAAAGTCCTTGGTATTTAAAAGATTGACATCAATAATCTTGACATTGATGGCCACTTGTCGACGGCGAATATCAAGCTGAGTAAGTTGAGCGATCGCGATATCAACTAACTTTGCTGGACCCACCAAAGTTAGAGAATTAGTACGTTGATCTCCCGATGCTTGTAATCCCCGCAGTAAAGGTGTTGAATCCTTGTATTCGGTACGCAGAGTTTCTACTTTCAGTTCCGTAGTTGTTTGAGTTTGGGTCACCGCAGTATTGGCTGCACCACCTACCGGTACAGCATTAACGCTAGTAACTAATCTTTCCCTGGTAATGGCGCTTTCAGCTCCTAGAGAAACCAAGAAACTAAGAGCAGTATCTACCTTAACCTGATTGAGGCGAATGTTGCGCATGACTATATCGCGGCTACTGTTGGGTAGTTTTGTTCCCACAAAAATAGTACGTCCGCTACGATTAGCCTCTAAACCACTCAAGCGCAAAACGTAATTAAATACATCTTGTACTGGCTCGTTTTCTATATCTATAGAAATTGTTGGTCCTTCATTGACACTAGCCCCTCCTCCTTGCTGTCCTTGTGTGGATGACGTCGATCCTACATATGCCAAATTTAAACCAGCCGCACGAGCCAAAAGTGACAAAACTTCCCGTACTGGAGCATCTCGCAATACCAGGCGAGGAACGCGTTCTTGAGTTCCCAAATCAACAATACTTGGAGAAGCATCCATATTAGAGATAGCAATATCTCCCACTGGCGGAGCAACTGCTCTTGGTAAAAATGGCGGAGCTGGAACCGGTGGTTGACCCGGCTTGGCTGGTTGGGCAGGTGTATTATCGATACTGACTTGGGGTTTGGGAGCTATGGAAGCAGGAGGAGTAGAAGTGTTCGGCGCCTCTCCCAAGACTGGTGCTGGCGTTGTTGAAGCACCTCCTGTTGCTGTTGTAAAGCTAAGAGTAATTCCGTTTGTTCCTCGCTTTACAGGTTGACTGCTAGGGGTACCATTATTTCCTGTGATGACTAATCTGATACTGTTAGCGTCCAAGGGATTTATTTCTACCGAGGCAATTCCTGGAGCAGGATTTGCTTGGCGAAAATTATTACCTTGCGCTAAGCGCAGTTGGGAATTAGTAATGTCTGCAACTAATGAATTGCCCCTTTTTGTAGTAAAAACTTGGGGACGAGAGCTGGAAGAAGTTGTTAGAATGACTTGGATTCCACCATCAACTGGTTTTAATTGTACATTTGTAACTTGAGCAACTTGTGCTTTTACTGATTGAGCGGTTAAAAAAACTATTGCAGTAGCACCTAATATTAATCCGTTACCGTGAAGTTGTTTCACAGTTCATTCCTCACAAAACACCAAATTTTCAAAAAAGTGTGCAATTTTTTACTATCAAAGTCTGGAAAGAAATTTCCGACTAAGAAGCTTATCCCTGTCAAGACAGGTCTGAATCATTGCTGAATTAATCCTTCAGTTTTTTGCAATTAATTGGAAAACCAGGAAATATATTTACTAATTATTTTTGTGCCGATTAATCGGCTTGATTAATTCTATATTTCCCGGAATTTTTATCTATATAACACTCCCAAATCTGAGGAATTGAAATGTTTGAGAAATCATGGGAGCATGAAAATTTAGTGTGTTTGCAAGAATTATCAAACATCATTTTTACTCCCCGTTACTTCTTGTTGGGATCTGCTTTAGCAGCAAGTTGTGCAGCTTCTTCTGGACTTAGGGGAATCAATGCTTGCAATTGGAAAGATGTAGAAATAGGTTCTGGACCAATTCTACGTACTACTTTGTCTTTTTCAGAAGTGGCAGAAATGGGCTCTGGAGCTAAGCTAGATTGATAATCTTTAACTATGAGTAACGGCTGCAAACGTTCTATGTTACGGATAATTGATTGTGTTTGTTCGTAGGTTCCGATAATTTCTATGCTAACGCTAGCACGTTTTAGTTTCCCGTTGACTCCCGGTCCTAAAGAATTATCAGTGATTGGTTCAGGTTTGCTAGCAGCTGGGGTAAATTTTCTGAGTTTGGCTTTAACAGCATTGAAAGGAAGTTTACCGTTACTAGCTTCTATCAAACGATTCAAGTCTATTAGCAATGTATCCAGCGTCTTCTCGTTAGCAAATAATGCTAATACTTGATTTTGTTGCTGTTTTGCTTGTGCTTGCTCCTGTTTTACCTTGTCGATTTGTTGGATATCAATTTTCTTTTGATTGATTTGCCCTTGTAGTTCATTCTGTTTTGATTGTTGCTGTTGAAAGGATTCCCAAGCTGGCATTACTAAATTCAACACTATAAAAATTGCTCCAGCAATTCCCAATATTCCCACAACAATGCCGGTAATTTTGGGTGTAAAGGTGATGCCAAAGACAACGGGGAAGTTGGATGTTTCTTCGTCTAATTCTCTGCTGTCAATAAATTTTAAATCTTCACTCAGCGTCATCTTTGAATGACTCCTGTTTGTTGCAGATTGCGAATGCGCGTTACTAGTCCCACCGTGCCTTTTTGTTCCAATTCCCGAATTAATTCAGAAGCAGGAACGTCGCTCATGGTGGATTGAATTGTGTATTTGATCATTTGTTGGGGTTTGATGGATGCACTTTTAAGTTCCGAGGGTGTAACCGGTGCATCTACTAATTCGGCTGAAATAATTTTGGCTTCGCTAGCCTTAAAGAAAGGAGATTGCTGCAGAAGCAGCAAGAAATCGTTGACGTCATTAAAGGAGCGAGCAAGACCGCTAATTTCTATTCCTGCAGCAGGGTTTGGCGGAGTTTTTCCGTCTGCAGCTACAGCAGGTGAAAATTGCCTGATGTTTTGTATTTGTACGGTTGCTGGAATGCGATCGCGCAAATCCTGCAACATTGCAGACCAAGGACGAATTTGATCGAATATAGAAACTAAAGCCTGGGTTTCTGCTTTGATTTGATTGATTTCAGCACGAATTTTCTTAATGCTTCCTATTTGTGCTTCTAAACTTTTGTTTTCCTGTTCTAACTGGACTATCTGCTGTGCTAGTTCAGTATTTTTGAGTTGCAAAAACCACCAAACAACTCCAGAAAGCAGCGGTAAGCCCGCACCAAATACCAATCCTATATAAACAGGAGTTAAATTTCTGGTAGGAAGCTTTACCTTTGCTTTTTTTTCAACATTTTTTTGATAACCTGGGCGGTCTCTGAGAAAGTTGATTTCTAGACTGTACATACTGTTATACCTCCCGCATTCCAAGACCAAGGACAATTCCTAACCCAGGACGCAAAACTGGGGGATATTTTTCTTCGTCAACTTGTAGTGACAAGGAACCTATAGGGTCTATTTGAGAAGTTGGTAAACTCAAACGTTGCGTCAAAAATTCATCTAGCTGGGTTAGTCCACCTCCTACTCCTGCTAAAAAAATCTGCGCTACTTCCAGATTTTCACTTTGATTGAGATAGAAATCGATCGAGCGGCGCAATTCGTCGGTGAGTTCTCCTATGACTCGCATCATCGCTGCTAATCCAGGATTAACCTGGGTTACGCCTGTTTTCTCTCCATCCATGGGATGTAAAGAAACGGTCATTCCTCTTAACAATTCCATGTCTCGCGATGCAGGTAAACTCATTGCTTTTGCAAGTGCTGTCTGCATTTGGTAGGTGCCAATTGGCACAGTACGGGAAAATTGGGGTACTCCGTTAACAATAATGGCGATTTCTGTACTGTCGAATTCTATATCAACCAGTACCACTGCTTCCTGCGGACCGAATTGTCGCAATTGCTCGCGAATTGTTCGAATCAAGGCAAAACTGTTAATCTCTAAAACATCGATTTGCAATCCTGCCTGTTCGAATGTTTTTATGTAGGTGTCGGTTATTTCTTTGCGAGTAGCAACAAGAAGTACCTGTACCTTTTCAATGCCATCTTCATCTACAAAATACCCAAGTTTTTGATAATCTACATCCGCTTCTTCACGGGGGTAGGGTAAATACAAACCTGCTTCATGGTTTAAAACCATCTCCCGCAGTTCTTTATCATCTAATTCTGCTGGTATGGGTATGAGACGTACAATTGAATCTCGTCCTGTTACAGCAGTTGCAACTTTAGAAGCTTTGATTTTACTTTCTAAAAGTGCCTGCTGAATAATTTTTGCCATTTCTGGAGGATCGGCTATTTGACCATCGACAAAAATACCTTCTGGAACCGGTACCGATGCTAAGGCGTCTAGTTTTAGACCTTGGCGTTGCTTGCGTAAACGAGCTACATTCACGCATTGTGGTGCAAGTTCGATACCAACTCCTTTATTAGATTTGCCAAAAAGACTCGTGAAACTTTTAACCACAGTTTTGCCCGCATGAATGTTAAATTCAAAAATTTAAATGTTACTAAGTTTGTGTTTTCTGGCTGCTTAGTTGGCTTTAGCCTATAATTTCGAAAATTCTACATCAGCTTTCACCTCACTCGAATTCAAAAAAACACGATGATACAATTTCGAAAATTCAAACAATTAATTATCTGGATGCTACTCGGCTTGTTAACAAGTTGGATTGTTAGCTGCAGCACGAATAACGTTAGTACAACTACAAAACAGGTTCCTCCAAAAGCAGCAACAATTGAGTTTTGGACTATGCAACTTAAACCTCAATTTACTGACTACTTCCAAAACCTGATTGGCAATTTTGAGTCCCAGAATTTAGGTGTAAAGGTTAACTGGGTAGATATACCTTGGGCGGAAATGGAAAATAAAATTTTAACAGCTGTTTCCGCAAAAACGCCACCTGATGTTGTTAACTTAAATCCAGATTTTGCATCGCAATTAGCAGGTCGAAATGCCTGGTTGGATTTAGATGCAAAGATTCCAAATGATGTTCGTTCCTCCTATCTAGCGAATATATGGAAAGCTAGTACGATCTCTGGTAAGAGTTTTGGGATACCCTGGTATCTCACCACACGACTAACTATTTATAACACTGATTTATTAAAACAGGCAGGTATAAATAAAGTACCCGGTACTTACACTGAATTAGCAGAAGCAGCGCAAAAAATTAAAGAGAAAACTGGCAAGTATGCATTTTTTATTACTTTCGTTCCGCAAGATTCCGGAGAAGTTTTAGAGTCTTTTGTGCAGATGGGAGTGACCTTAGTAAATTCCGAAGGTAAAGCTGCTTTTAATTCACCAGAGGGTAAAGCAGCATTTCAGTATTGGGTAGATCTGTATAAAAAAGGATTGCTTCCCAAAGAAGTATTAACGCAGGGACACCGTCATGCAATTGAACTGTATCAAGCTGGAGAAACCGCTATATTAGAATCCGGTCCGGAATTTTTGAAGCAAATTAGTAAAAACGCACCGGCGATCGCTAAATCTTCTGACGTTGCACCTCAAATTACTGGTAAAACAGGCAAAAAAAATGTGGCTGTTATGAACATTGTTATTCCCCGCGATACTAAACACCCTGATACTGCCGTGAAATTTGCTTTGTTTGTTACCAATGACGAAAACCAGCTAGCTTTTGCCAAACAAGCGAATGTCTTGCCGTCTACAATTAAGGCACTATCTGATAGTTACTTTCAGGATCTACCAGCCAATGCTTCCACGATAGATAAAGCGCGGGTCATTAGCGCCAGTCAATTACAACAAGCAGAAGTACTAACTCCGACTCTGAAAAATTTCAATATTTTGCAAAAGGCAATTTATGAGAATTTGCAAGCAGCTATGCTGGGTGAAAAAACCGTAGAGCAAGCTGTAGAAGATGCAGCGCGAGAGTGGAACAATACAACAAGTTAGTTAGTTTTTGTGGGAGTAGTAACTGGTCAACATTTACAATTTACCCATTACTTAACTCCCCTTTCTCAAGACAAAGCCACGCTTAAGATAATTAGAGTTTATTTAACTGTATCGAGCAACTTTATGGCTGGGTGGAAGAAATACTTTTATTTAGCAATCTCTTGTGCAACGTACCTCAGGCTAAGCTTTCTATTTGATTGATTCTTGTACTTTCTAAAAAATGCCCTACTAAATAAAGCGAACCACACAAAACGACTAAATTCTCCGTGAAGCTAAAAGCTGCTTCTAACCCTGAGAATAAATCTGGATAAGGACTGCAAAAACTTAAATCAGGACAAATTTGTTTTGCTATTACAGCTAATTCCTCAGGACAAGCTGAACTGCGATCTGGTACGGGTACTAAATACAATCGGTCGTTTGCTCGCAATAAAGCTTTAAAAATATCACTGTGGTCTTTTGTGGAAAGTATTCCCATTACCCAACTAACCGCGGGAATATCTAGGGTATTTACGTAATCCCGTAAAACTTTGGCTGCGGCGGAATTATGGGCGCCATCAAGCAATAATTTATGGTTTTTCCACCTTGTCCATTGCATTCGCCCCGGCCACTTAGTTTTTGCCATGCCGTTAGTAATAGCTACTGGAGGAATCTGCCAGCCTTTTGTTTGCAAAATTTCTACAGCTGCTAAAGCCAATGCGGAATTGGTTAATTGAATTTGTCCTTGTAGGGATAAGGGATACTTAATCGTGCGGTTTGGATTTATAATTGATTTATATTCTGCCCATCCTGTGGCAATTTGACGTGCGCTTGCAGGCCTGAAAGCAGGGCATTGCAGTTCTACAAGACGCGATCGCACAACTTTTTCGGCATCTGGCAGTAAAGGTCCAACGACAGCAGGACATCCTGGTTTGAGAATGCCAGCTTTTTCTCTGGCAATATCGGCAATGGTAGGTCCAAGATTTTGCCAATGTTCGCGGCTAATGGATGTGATGATGGTGACTGCAGGGCGATCGCAAACGTTTGTAGCATCCAATCGTCCCCCCAATCCAACTTCTATGACCGCTATGTCTACTTGTTGCTGGGCGAAATACAACCAAGCTGCTGCCGTAATTATTTCAAATTGAGTTGGTGGCTCATCAATAGGAGCGATCGCCGCTTGAACTTGTAGTAGCAACTGATAAAAATCTTCTGGGGAAATAGGCTCTTGGTTGAGGCAGATACGCTCTGTCCAATCGACTAAGTGAGGAGATGTATAGCGTCCGGTACGATAACCTGCCTGTGTGAGTACTGAAGAAAGATAGGCGCAAACAGAACCTTTACCGTTGCTACCGGCAACATGGACAATGGGAACTTGGTGATGGGGGTTACCGAGATTTGCCAATAATTTTTGGATGCGTTCCAGTCCGAGATTAACACCAAAGCGTTGAAAGGGTTTGAGTAAGGAGTCGATAGCCATAAGTAGGTAGTTAGGATATAGTAGTCGGTTGTTAGTTGTTACAACTAGCTACTAACCACTAATGAGTCAAAAATAAAACCAACTGTCTCTAGTCTAGAGAAACAGTCGGTTTTTTTGGCGAAATGATGCAGGGTGCGGTTTAGGCTTCTTTATTTAAAAAGTTTTGCAATTGATTTAAAGCAGCGGCACCAATATTAAAAATTGCCCAACCGGCGGCAATGGCGATCGGCGCCAATACTATAAACAAACGCATATCTAAGTCCATATCTAGAACCTCTCTGTTAAATAGAGCTTAAACTTTTATCAACTGTTCTCATTTTTATTTTTAGCCCAAGTGGGCAACTTTTCTCAATCAATTATGTAAAGAATATTTACAAATCTGTCAGGATTCTTACCTGCCCAGTTGGTTGTTCTCCTCCTTTTTCTCCTTGTTCAAGAGGGGGGGATAAAACCCATATCCGTTTCCTTACCAGCATGAAACAGTGCTAATTTTTTGTAACGTTCGGCGTGTTCGAGCAGTTGTGCAACTTCGGTGTCTGTAACTTGGCGTATTACTTTTCCAGGTACGCCAACAACGAGGGATTTGGGTGGAACATCTTTATTGACTACTGCGCCAGCGCCGATAATGCTACCAGCACCAATTCGCACTCCATTTAAAATTACTGCGCCAATGCCGATTAAGCTACCTCTTTCGACGTAGGCAGAATGAACCACAGCACGATGTCCGACAGTAATGCGATCTTCTAGTATGGTGGGCTGACCTGGATCTCCATGGAGAATGGCTCCATCTTGAATATTTGTACATTCACCAATTTCAATGCGTTCTATATCTGCTCTAACAACTGCTCCATACCAAATACTTACTCCTGTTGCTATACGCACTGCTCCCAGTACTACAGCATTGGGAGCGATAAAAGCAGCTTGAGAAATGTCCGCACAAGACCAGTAGAAAGCGTTTGACACGATAGAATATGAATTATGAATATGGTACTCAGGAACACTGGAGAAATTCCAACCTTGAAAACTGGTTACAAAACCAGAATATCACGGCACCAAGACCGTTCACTGAGGCACAGCAGTAAGTTAGGTACCCCAATCATGTGGCGCACAAGTGTAAAAAATACCAACGTCACTACTGAAGACAACAATATTCTTCGTGTACGCACTTCATGATGAATCCAGGCTTGCAGTACCCAATATTTGGTCCCGAAATTCAGTGTCCTCACTGTCGCCAGACAATTCCGGCACTGACACTAACAGATACCTATTTGTGTCCCCGTCACGGGGCGTTTGAGGCTAATCCCAAAACTGGAGAGTTAATACATTTACAGTCTGGGCGTCATTGGCGCAGGTGGAATGGAGAATGGTACAGGCAACATACCCATCCCGATGGCATTCGTTTTGAAATTCACGAAGCGCTCGACAAACTATACACTCAGGGTTATCGAGCCACACGAGTGATTATTGCTCGCCGCTATCAAGAATTGATGAGCGGTTACCTAGAGCGCAGCACTCCTTGGCGAGGAGGACAGTCGGAAGCAACTTCTGGCGCCCGTTTGTACGGTTTACCAGTGGAGTTTAGTCCCGATCCCTCAGAAGAACCTTGTTGGGAAGTGATTAATTTCGATCTGGACAAGGAACCCGGTGTACCGGTACGCTACCCTTATTTTAGATTGTTTGAGTAAACCAGGGTAGTTGGACTGGGGATTCACAATCGAGTAGTGAAAATATGAAAAATAAGAATTTCCTGTTCTTTCTCTAGTCGAGAGCTTTTGATTTGTGAGTCTATATTTTTACTAATCAGTCTCCAGTCGCCTATTTATATGCATCATGCCTCGATTCGAACCGCCAATATTCATCGGGCGATCGCCTTCTACGAACAGCTGGGGTTTACAGTGTGCGAACGCTTCACTACAGGTTATACTCTTGCTTGTTGGATGGAAGGACTAGGCGGCAGAATTGAACTTATCCAAATACCTGAACCAAAGCCAGCTCCAGATGCGTTTGCTGACGAACACTATGTAGGATACTATCACTTGTCTTTCGATTTGACTGAACTGGTCAGTGATTTACCTAGCTGGTTAACAAGTTTAAAAGAGCGCTTTGTGTTGGCTGCACAAAGTCAACCAGAACAATTGCAACCGCTAAAGGTACTTTTAGAACCGACACAGCAGCAGATAGGCGATCGCATTTACGAAGTTACTTTTATTGCTGACGCTGATGGCTTACCGTTAGAATTTATTCGGGTGTTAACAAAACTTCGCCAGTAAGTTTCCAAAAAAATCCGTCAAGAATCGCCGTCCTTGGAGGGCGGTGAGAATGTCAACCAGTAGCTGGGTCATCAGTTAAGGTAAAAAAAGTTAATAGCTAACGGCTCGTGGCTAATGGTACAAACAAAAATTAGCTATTAATTTCTCGAGACAAAGGACTATGATCGGCTTGGTTGCAAAAGCTTTCTTGCGGGTTTGGCAATGCAGGTGTCTAACGGCAATATTGCTGGTTTGTTTTTGGGCGACCGCTCCTAGTTTGGCACTGGCGGCTGGTACTACCGGGGATTTCCTGAAACAGGAGCCAATAAAAGTTACAGTCAGCCTCAGCAATGCAGCTAATGAATTCAAGTTTGAGCCCAATCAGTTACAATTTGTAGCTGGTAAACGCTACACGCTGCAGTTAGTAAATCCCAGTACTCAAAAGCACTATTTTACTGCCAAAGATTTTGCTGATAACATTTGGACACAAAAAGTGGAAGCAGGCAAGGTAGAAGTCAAAGGAGCCATCCGCGAAATGGAGCTGAAACCAAAAGCTGAGGCTGAATGGGCGTTTATAGCGATTAAACCTGGAAAATACAGTTTGCGCTGTCCTATACCAGGACATGCAGAAGCAGGTATGACTGGAAGTATCGTCATTACTTCTTCTAGCGAGTAAGCAAAAAATATTGAATGGTAATGGCGAAAATACGGAATTATTTTCGTTTGTTGCGTTTTAATTCTATCCCTTGGCAAACAAAAGGTTAACTAAAAATAAGTTAATCTAAATATTATCCAGTGCTTGTTAGTTCTACTTTTGGATGCAAGTAAACACCACTATTAGTCTTTTTAATTATTCCTAGCCAGAAACAATTAACGGCAATGTATCTCTCCCGCTTGGTATAGAAAAACATTAACATATAGGCAGCAAGGCGCAAATAATCACCAATTCTCATGAACATTTTCAGTAACCTGCTATCTCAACCAACTCGCAATAGCCGCTCTCCAAAGCAGCGCCGGGGAATTGAAATTAAATCGCCCCGGGAAATAGAGGTTATGCGACAATCGGCAAGGATTGTAGCGATCGTGCTCAAAGAAATTTCTCAACTGGTTCAACCAGGAATGACTACGGCGGACTTGGATGCTCATGCAGAAAAACGTATCCGGGAAATGGGAGCAATACCAAGTTTTAAAGGATACCATGGTTTTCCCGGTTCTATTTGCGCCAGTATCAACAACGAAGTTGTACATGGTATTCCCAATCCCAAAAAAGTTATTCGTGCTGGAGATGTTTTAAAAGTAGATACGGGTGCTTGTTACGAAGGTTTTCACGGTGATTCTTGCATCACTATTGCTGTAGGTGAAGTTGTTCCCGAAGCAGCTAGACTGATTCGTGTTGCAGAAGAAGCACTTTACAAAGGTATCGAACAGGTAAAAGCAGGAAATTATTTGATGGATATTGCTGGGGCAATTGAAGACCACGTCAAAGCCAATCGCTTTAGTGTGGTAGAAGATTTTACCGGTCACGGTGTCGGTCGCAACCTGCATGAAGAACCTTCTGTTTTCAATTTTCGCACTCGCGAACTGCCAAATGTGAAATTGCGTGCAGGAATGACGTTGGCGATCGAGCCGATTCTCAATGCTGGTTCCAAGCATACGCGGATTTTATCTGATCGCTGGACAGCCGTTACTGTGGATAATTCTTTGTCAGCTCAGTTTGAGCATACTGTATTGGTAACAGAAACTGGTTACGAGATTTTAACGGATCGCAATTTGGTGTGAATAACGACAAACTTTCAGCCTAGGTAAAACGCTGTATTGAGGCGTTATTACCTTTTTATTGGTTACAACAGTACAAAAAACTTTCAACAAAAAGTTGCATTTCTTAAAATAATTGTTATATTAATTAACAAAGCTAGCAAAAGTTAGCGAATTCAGACTGGAGACACCTATGCAAGACACCAATAAGATTAGCACTGCCGTCACAGACGATCGCAATGCTTGGCGTTGGGGATTCACCCCGCAAGCAGAAATCTGGAATGGTCGTTTGGCCATGATTGGCTTTTTAGCTGCTGCTTTAATTGAACTATTTTCTGGTCAAGGATTTTTACACTTTTGGGGCATTCTCTAAATATTAGATTAAATCAGGATACAACCTGGGAGTGATAATGCACTCTCGGGTTTTTTATACAGTTTGTATTGGGAAGGAGCGTAGCAGTTAGTTGCTTTGCTCCTTTCTTTAGCAATTCCCAGACCAGACGGCTACTTTAGCGGATATATTCCTTTAAAACGCTGTTGCGATTGGGATGGCGTAATTTGCGAAGTGCTTTTGCTTCGATTTGACGAATGCGTTCGCGGGTGACGTTGAAAATCTGTCCTATTTCTTCTAGCGTCTTCATGCGACCGTCATCCAAACCGTAACGCAACCGCAGCACGTCTCGTTCGCGGGGACTAAGACTGTCAAGAACTTTTTCTAAATCTTCTCGCAGCAGGTTTTTGGAAACTTGATCTTCTGGAGTTTCACCGTCAGACTCAATAAAATCGCCCAAGCGGGAATCTTCTTCTTTGCCGATGGGCGTTTCCAAGGAAATTGGTAATTGAGCTGATTTAGCGATAAATCTCAGTTTTTCAATGGTCATTTCCATTCTGGTGGCAATTTCTTCCTCTGTGGGTTTGCGGCCCATTTCTTGAGAAAGAAGCTTAGTTGTCTTCTTGATGCGAGAAATGGTTTCGTAAAGGTGAACGGGGAGGCGGATGGTGCGGGACTGATCGGCGATCGCCCTGGTAATTGCCTGGCGAATCCACCACGTAGCGTAGGTAGAAAACTTATAACCTTTTTCGTGATCGAATTTTTCGGCAGCGCGAATCAAACCGAGACTTCCTTCTTGAATTAAATCCTGGAAGGACAAGCCGCGGTTCATGTACTTTTTGGCAATGGAAACTACAAGCCGCAGGTTAGACTGAACCATTTTGTCTTTCGCCCGACGCCCAACATGCAGGCGGTGGCGAAATTGGGGTAGTGGCATGTTTGCTGCTTCTGCCCATTCCGAGTATTGGGGTTCGCGTTCCAACTGCTGTTGCAGGCGATCGCGTACTCGCTCTAATTCCAATAAGTCTGCAATCTTCCGGGCCAGTTCGATTTCTTCATCCGCCCGCAGAAGACGAATTCGACCAATTTCCTGCAAGTAAAGGCGAATCGAATCCTCGGTGTAGTGCTTTTTCTTGCTTTGTGACCGACGACGCGATTTTGCGGCTTTTCCAGACTTAGCGTCGTCCTCATCAGACTGAGGTTCTAAAAATTCTTCATCTAGCTCGCCTTCATCGTTTATAAGCAAGTCCTCTTCTACATCATCATCCAGTAAGAGTTCTTCTAACAGTTCAGGCTGATTCATCTCAATTTCTAGGTCAGGCTGATAAATGTTGTCGAGTACGTTGTTAGCCTGGTTCATGCCGCGTTCCTCATGCTCCTTGCAGAATCAATTCATCAAGATATTATTACTGCTCTTTCTAGGTGAGCTATTTGCCTTTTTCTTAACAGGCTTTTTAGCTAATTTAGCTAATTCCGGAAGTTTTACCATCTTGTTGCCAGGACACCAAGTTTATATCTCTGGTCAAATACCCTAGGAGTAACTACTTGCTGAGAAAAAAGCATTTTGATTTATTTCCCGCTGTTGTAGCTAGTTGTATCCACGAAGGTAAATTCCTCATCTTATGTCAATGTCAATTGTTGTATTTCAACACAATTTTTGGCTGATTTGTCTAAACAAGAGTGTTCTTGCTAAAAAAATTTACCATTCCATAAGAATAATTCTGACTGTGGGAAGATTTTTTGTGTGAAGACTGTTCCGATTGTATCCTGTTTCACAAAAGTTGTACTGTTTTTATGTGGTGTCCATAGGTTTGTGAGAGCGGGTAAAAGTCCTTGTCCAAAAAAACCACTGAAAATGATATTCATACACTGGAATTTTTGCCCGTTTTTTGTCTTTTTTGCCACATCGTTCTTCCGGAATGTTTTCAGTCAACTTACTGGTGTGGAAATCCATGTACCTTGACAACATTGTAATAGAGGAAATTTTCCGTTAGCTGCATTCAAAAGCTATGACGTAGTCATTTTTACATTTATTTCATAAATTCCAGACTCAACATTTACTTTTTTTTCATCTTTGTTTGTCATTCCCAAGTACTTTCATATTATTTTGAGCTGGAGCAGCGTAGATAATTAATAAAATTAAATTCTTCCATCTCCAAGTTATGGTGTTGCCATAGAGGTACTCTAGCTCAAAAAGCCGATCGCCTTAACTGGGATGTAAAGGCTTTGGCAACAGCGACCAAAAGACTAAGGTCTGAAAACTACAAGCTGTGCTGCTGAAAATTCAGCCCTTTGTCACTTGACAAACTCTATTTAATTGTATAATCGCTATTTTAATCAATTTCACCAAGATTTAACAGCCAAGATTATTGATATTAGCCTACCGAAAGCAAAATTGCATCGAAAAAATGCAAAATATACACTTGTTTCTGCCAGGATTCAGATAAATAAGTTTTATACAAGGCGAGAATGTCGGGGTGGAAAAATAGTATAAAAAGTTACATTAAAGACAGAAAGGGACAGGCGGATAACAAGCTCAAGGCAGAGTACTACAAGGTAAACGAGAATATTACTGCTGACTGCAAGGAGTGGATTTTTTATTTACCCAATCAGGTCCTGAGTTTTGGATTTTTCTAGTTTTTTCTAGGAAAGTTTATAGATATCTTTCCAGCGAGTGAGTCTCTTTGCCAAGATATTGTTAAAAATATAGCAATAAATGCCCAGACCATCGGTGGTGAGGGTGGAAATAAAGTGATTTTTAATACATTAAATCGTCCAAATTGTCTTTCTTTTTTTGATAAGAAATTATAAATGTATCCAAAAAGTCTATTTGTCAGATAATGTTGAATTTTTGTCTTGAAATTTTACAAAAACATTCTTGTTGAAAACGGTTGGTAATGGGCAATCAATTTTTATCAAATACCCATTACCTGGCGAGTAGGAAGTGAGTAGCTTTATATTTAGATATCTAGCTCTGTCAAATCCAGTTTAGAACCGTAGGTTTCGATGAATTCACGGCGGGGTGCGACTCGATCGCCCATTAAAATTGTAAAAATGCGATCGGCTTCAGCAGCGTCCTCAATTTCCACCTGTTTGAGAGTGCGGGTAGCTGGGTTCATGGTAGTTTCCCACAGTTGTTCTGGCATCATTTCACCCAGACCTTTAAAACGTTGAATAGTATAGTTGGCATTTTCGGGAAACTCGTGTTTGATGAGGTTATCTTTTTCCCGATCGCTATAGCAATAGTAATGATTCCGTCCTCGCTCTATTTTGTATAATGGCGGGCAAGCTATGTAGATGTAGCCTTGTTCAATGAGGGCTCGTTGGTAACGATAAAAGAAAGTTAACAATAAAGTGCGAATGTGGGCGCCGTCGACATCAGCATCGGTCATGATCACAATGCGGTGATAGCGCAGCTGGGAAGGGTCGAATTCTTCACCCTTGACACCCAAACCTAAGGCGGCGATGAGAGCTTGGATTTCATTATTTTTATAGATTTTAGCGTCGTCAGTTTTTTCGATGTTGAGAATTTTCCCACGCAGGGGAAGAATAGCTTGGAAGCGGCGATCGCGTCCTTGTTTTGCACTTCCACCAGCGGAATCGCCTTCAACAAGGAAAATTTCCGACTCTCTGGGATCTCTAGAGCTACAATCTGCTAATTTCCCCGGTAGCGGCGAGGATTCCAACACTGATTTGCGGCGTACCAACTCTCGTGCGTGTCGAGCTGCTTCTGCAGCTTTGAAAGCTTGGATGGCTTTATCTAAAATAGCGTCGGCGACAGCAGGGTGAAATTCCAGGTATTCGGTGAGAGCTTCTCCTACCAAAGAATCAACAATTCCTCGCACTTCGGTATTGCCAAGTTTAGTCTTAGTTTGTCCTTCAAATTCTGGTTCTGGAACTTTCACAGAAATAACGCCAGTTAAACCTTCCCGGACATGTTCGCCAGCGAGATTGGGGTCATTGTCTTTAAGTTTGTTGCGCTTGCGGGCAATAGCGTTTAAAGTACGGGTTAGAACTGCCTTTAAACCTTCTAGGTGCGTACCTCCGTCTACCGTGCGAATATTATTAGCAAAACCTAGTAAATTATCTGTATACGCATCAGCACACCACTGCAAAGATACTTCTACATGAACGTTGTTGCGTTCTCCCTGTACGTAAATAATTTCTTCGTGTAGTGGTTGCTTATCTGCATTCATGTAAGCAACATATTCCCGAATTCCGCCTTTATACTCGTAGGTTTCAACTTTGGGTCGGTCGCTTTTTAGTAATTCCAGACGGTGGTCGGTAAAGGTGATTTTGACACCAGCATTAAGATAGGCTAATTCTCGCAGGCGACTTGCTATGGTTGTGTAATCAAATTCGGTAACAGTGGTGAAGATTTCCGGATCTGGTTTGAAACTGACAGAAGTACCGGTTCGATTTTCTTTGTCTGGCTTGACGATTAATTCAGTGACGGGAACACCTCGTTGGTAGCGTTGGGTATGGACTTTTTTATCTCGCCACACTTTGACTTCAACCCACTCCGACAAGGCGTTAACAACAGAAATGCCAACTCCGTGCAATCCTCCCGAAACTTTGTAACCGCCGCCACCAAATTTTCCACCGGCGTGCAGTACGGTTAGCACAGTTTCCAATGCCGATTTTCCTGTTTGTGGATGAATATCGGTGGGAATGCCGCGACCATTATCTGTTACAGTCACAGAACCATCGGCGTTGAGTTCCACTTCTACATGGGTACAGTATCCCGCCAAGGCCTCATCAATCGAGTTATCCACAACCTCGTACACCAAATGGTGAAGTCCTCGAGGACCAGTGGAACCGATATACATCCCCGGTCGTTTGCGGACGGGTTCCAGACCTTCCAGAACTTGAATCTGTTCGGCACTGTAACTGCTCGTCATGAAAATTCTCCTGATAGGTGGGGTAAAATCGCCTAAAAGCGAAAAAGTTTAAAACACTCCAAAATTTTAACACAAAAGCCTTACAGGCGACTTGAGAGCAGTTTGATGATAAATTCAAACAGGGGTTCAACCCCCGCCTGGAAGTGTCTGAACCCAAGCGATCGCATCTTTAGTATCTGCTGACTCAACTGATGACTAAGTTAATAGTAATTTGTGGGGCAACAGCAACGGGTAAGTCCAGTTTGGCATTAACTTTAGCAAGGCAATTGGATAGTGTCATTCTCAGTGCAGACTCTCGTCAAGTATACCGGGAGTTTGATATCGGTACAGCTAAACCAACCGCCGCTGAACAAAAATTAGTACCCCATTATCTCATTGATATATGCGACCCAACGGAAACTATGACGGTAGCAGATTATCAAGAACGGGCGCAAGCTTTGATCTTGGGAGGCATTCAGCTAGATAGCAGAAACTCGCTGTCCCCTTGTCCCCCTCTTTTTTTAGTAGGTGGTACTGGTTTGTACATTCGCTCCATTGTCCGGGGAATGAAAATTCCTAGAGTAGCACCGCAACCAAAATTGCGATCGCAGCTGGAATCTCTTTCTCAAGTTGAGCTTTATGCCATGCTACAACAAGTTGACCCTATTGCTGCTGAAAAAATTCATTGGCGCGATACCGTTCGAACTATAAGAGCGTTAGAGGTATTTTACGTTACCGGTCGTCCCATTTCCGAGCAACAAGGAGAAAATCCTCCCCATTATCCTATTTTGCAAATAGGTTTAGATTGTGACCTTGCTCATCTTACCGATCGCATAGCGATGCGTACCGAGCAAATGATCGCAGCTGGTTTGATCGATGAGGTTGAGTATCTTTGCCAAAAATACGGTACAGATTTACCCTTGCTAAACACTTTGGGATATCAGCAGATCAAGCAATATTTGGCTGGAAATATTTCTTTAGAGCAAGCAAAAGAATTAATTATTTTGTACACGCGTCAATTTGCCAAGCGACAACGTACTTGGTTTCACGCTTCTTCCGAAATTGAGTGGTTTGATGTACAATCCTCCCATACTTTCGAGCGAATATGGCAGCGAATTCAGAAGTTTCTTGGCAATTGCTGAAAAGCAGGTTAAATTAAGGTGGAATTAAATTTCTTTTTGTCTAGTCATACTAATTTATGAATATTCAAGATTGGTTTTTCCCCACAATTACCAATTGTGTCAATTTTTTCTGCTTTTTGGTCACGGCTTTTGTTATTATCAAAAAAATTGGCCGGTCTCGTTTTCTATCCAACTTCTTGAGAATATTTAACCTCCAAATTAAGAATCACCTTGATTATCCAGTCTTTTCTTACTATTATTGGCACAAACAAAGCCAATTTGAGATACTGCCTTCTTCGGAATCAGAAATCATCATGTTGGGGGACAGCATTACCGATGAAGGAGAATGGACAGAGTTATTCCGAAATCTTAATATCAAGAATCGGGGAATTTCTGGAGATACAACAATAGGAATTTTAAATCGACTTCACACCATTATAGCATCCCATCCAAAACAGATATTTATAATGATAGGTATAAATGATTTGTTAGGTAATAAAAATGCCCAAAAAGTTTTAGATAACTATCAAATAATCTTACAGAAATTAAAAGAGAATACGCCAAGTACACAAGTTTTTATTCAAAGCGTTTTACCTGTAAATAATCAGGTTTATCTCTATTGGCAAGACAATAATAACATTATCAAATTGAATTCTGGCTTGCAAGAGTTAGCCCAGAAATATAATTATCAATACATCGATCTATTTTCTCACTTTTGTGATACAGAGAATCAATTGGATGTTCGATACACAAAAGATGGCTTGCATTTAAACGGTCAAGGTTACTTAGTTTGGAAGTCAGTTATTGAAAGATACGTAGCTGTTTCTGAAACTTTTATGCACTGGCGCGTTGTCTTTTGTTTCTAAAATTAACCTATAGCTAGCTGTAAGTTATGAGTTCGAAGCAGGGCTGCTAGGTATTATCCTAAAAATATAGAGGCGATCGCAACGAATACGGTCATTCAAATATTGCCATATTTTTTTCAACCCATGCTCAGCCAAGATCAACAACAACACAACTGGAAACCTATTGTTCGAGAATTCGAAGCTATAGTTGGTAAAAATAATGTAATCCAACGTCGGGAAGAACTAATTGTCTATGAATGCGATGGACTAACCAGCTATCGCCAGCGCCCAGCAGTGGTGGTACTACCCAGAACTACAGAACAAGTAGCGGCGATCGTAAAGATATGCAACAAATACTGCGTTCCCTTTATTGCTCGCGGTTCTGGTACTGGCTTATCGGGTGGTGCTTTGCCCGTGGTAAATAGTGTTTTAATAGTTACTTCTTTAATGCGTAAAATACTGAAAGTGGACTTAGAAAATCAGCGCGTTATCGTTCAACCAGGAGTTATTAATAGCTGGGTAACACAAGCTGTAAGTGGTGCTGGATTTTACTATGCTCCCGATCCTTCCAGCCAAATTATTTGTTCTATTGGTGGTAACGTTGCGGAAAACTCTGGTGGAGTACACTGTCTGAAGTACGGCGTGACTACGAACCACGTTTTAGGATTAAAAATAGTCACCCCAGATGGCTCGGTTGTAGATTTAGGGGGAGAAATTTCGGAAACGCCTGGATATGACTTAACAGGTGTATTTGTTGGTTCCGAAGGTACATTGGGTATTGCTACAGAAATTACGCTGAGAATTCTTAAAGCTGCAGAATCGGTCTGCGTTTTGCTGGCAGATTTTACTAGCATTGAAGCTGCAGGAGCTAGTGTTTCTGATATTATCAGTGCGGGAATTATTCCTGGCGGCATGGAAATCATGGATAATCTGAGCATTAACGCAGTAGAGGACGTTACAGCGTTAAATGTTTATCCTCGAGATGCGGCTGCAATTTTATTAATAGAAATCGACGGTTTAGAAGTAGAAGTGGCCGCAAATAAACAAAGAGTAGTAGAAATTTGCAAGCAAAACGGTGCGCGGAACGTAACTTCTGCAAGCGATCCCGAACAACGGTTGAAATTGTGGAAAGGACGCAAAGCTGCGTTTGCTGCTGCTGGCTATTTAAGTCCAGATTATTACGTCCAAGATGGAGTAATTCCTCGTACTCAATTACCTTATGTATTGCGAGAAATAGAGGCGTTGAGTCAAAAATACGGCTACCGTATTGCCAATGTTTTTCATGCTGGCGATGGCAATCTTCATCCATTAATTCTCTATGATAATTCTGTAGCTGGGGCATTAGAAAAAGTGGAAGAATTAGGTGGAGAAATTCTCAAATTATGTGTAAAAGTTGGTGGTAGTATTTCCGGCGAGCATGGCATTGGTGCAGATAAAAAATGTTACATGTCGGAAATGTTTACAGCAGCTGATTTAGAAACAATGCAATGGGTACGACAAGTTTTTAATCCTAAAGGTTTAGCAAATCCAGAAAAGATTTTTCCCACTTTGCGCACTTGCGGTGAAACAGCAAAGGCTATGAGTGAAGTTAAAAAAAAGTTTGCTGGAATGGAAAAAGTAGAGCTTTTTTAATCTGTGGAAGTATGCGCTGTTGAGCGTCAATCAAAAAGCATGGGTAAAAATCCCTATCAAAACCTGAGTCTAGATTTGAATTCTGGCAAAAACATCTATCCAAAGAAGAAATTTATAAATTTGATTTTGGAGACACCTCACACTCCAAGCAGATTTTTTTTAAAAAAAGATAAAACTTGTTAAAAAATGCCCCGATAGGGCATTGCCGGCGAAAAAATAAGTTGATTTACTCAAAAGGAAGTAGCTATAAAATTTTTTTATTTGCGATCTGGAAATGAAAAAGACTTCTGCATTGCTATTGGTACTGAACTTCACGCTGGTAGCTTGCAGTACGACCCAGAACACAGCAGTATCTCCCAGTCCTTCCGAAAGTGCCGCTGCTGTCAAAACCGTACAAAATAAAACTCAAAAAAAACCCTTAGTTGTAACAACGGTAGCTCCACTAACCAACATTGTTAGTAATATAGCGGGCGATCGCGCAGAAGTTAAAGGTATTATTCCTGAAGGTACCGACTCTCATACTTTCGAACCGCGTCCGAGCGACGCCGATGTGCTGTCCAAAGCTGACTTGATTATTCTCAACGGCTTGCATTTGGAAACGCCAACGGCAAAATTGGCAAAAGCTTCCAAATCAAAAGAAGCTAAAATTTACGAACTTGGCAGCCACACGATTTCACAAGACCAGTGGTTGTTCGACTTTAGCTTTCCCAAAGAAAAGGGAGACCCTAACCCGCACTTGTGGGTAAATCCCAAGTACGCTAAAGTTTATGCGAGACTGGCAGCTCAACAACTAACAGCTTTAGATCCTGCAGGTAAGGATTACTATGCGACAAATTTGAAAAACTACGAAAAACGCCTGGACGATTTAGATCGGGTAACACGGGAAGTCGTCAAGAGTATTCCTCCTCAAAACCGCAAACTTTTAACGTACCACGACTCCTGGGCATATTGGGCGCGGGAATATGGTTTTGAGGTGATTGGTGCCATCCAACCTTCAGATTTCAAGGAACCTTCAGCCCAAGATGTGGCAAAACTCATCGATCAAATTCGCAAAACAGGCGTTCCGGCGATTTTTGGCTCGGAAGTATACCCCAGTAAGGTAGAAGAACAAATTGCTCGCGAAGCCAAGGTGAAAACAGCTAATACCGCAGATGATGAGTTACCCGGTCAGGGATCGGCTAATGCCATGGAAAATACCAATCCCGAGCACACATACATTGGCATGATGGCAAACAATCTGCGGATTATTGCTTCTGGTTTGGGGGGTAATCCCAAGTTGGTTGACAGTCTCAACACTGCTAATGTTGTGGGACCAACAGCAACCGCCGCAACTACGAAAACAAAGTAGCAGGGGCGCCCGATTTCATGGAACCGATACTCGAGCTGAGAAACCTTACTTGCGGCTATCAAGAGCAGCTAGTGTTTGCGGGGGTGAATTTAAAGCTTTATCCGGGTCAACTTTCTGGTTTGGTCGGGCCTTCTGGTTGTGGTAAAACTACTTTAATCAAGGCTATTTTAGGCTTGGTTGCTCCTTGGGCTGGGGAAATTTGGTTCCGAGGAAAGCGACTCAAGCCAAAAGTTGCACCACCAAAGGTAGGTTACGTACCCCAAGTGGAAACAGTGGATTGGACTTTTCCAGTCACAGCAATGGAAGTGGTGATGATGGGGCGTTACCAAAAACAGAAATTCTTTCCCTGGCCATTGCCAAGCGATCGCAGAATTGCCCTGGATTTTTTGGAACGGGTTGGGGTAGCTGATATTGCTCACAAACCCATTGGTGAGCTATCTGGTGGACAACAACAACGAGTTTTCATCGCCCGTGCTTTAGCTGGAGAACCAGAACTGGTACTTTTAGACGAACCCACAAGCAGTTCTGACTTGCACGTCCAGCACGAATTGTTACATCTTTTAGCCGATCTGAACCAGCAAGGTTTGACAATTTTGCTTTCTACCCACGACCTTAATTCCGTAGCGAGTCATCTTCCTTGGGTTATATGTTTTAACCATGGTTTGGTCGCTCAAGGTCAACCTATTGATGTTTTTACTTCTGCAAACTTGGAAAAAACATTTGGTGGAGAAATGGTTGTTTTCCAATACCAAGACCGCATTTTAATTGCCAGTGGCGATACTTCCCTGCGCCACCAAATGCATAATAACTTGCCTCAAATATTAAAGAATTCTAATCACAAAGCTAGCAGTTGACGAGTTATGGATTTTATTGTCGCACCGTTTCGCTACGAATTTTTTACTCGTGCCGTTTTAGTGGGAATGATGGCAGGATTGTTGTGTGGCGTTATGGGAGTTTATATTACTACTCGTCGTATGAGCTATATTGCCCACGGTCTGTCCCATGCTATTTTAGGGGGAGCTGTCCTTAGCTACGTGCTGGGTTTAAATTTTTACATCGGCTCTGGGGTTTGGGGTTTTGCAGCAGCTTTGTTAATCCAGTATTTGACGGGACGAAAAATTTATTCTGATGCGGCCATCGGTATTGTCACGACGGCTAGTTTTGCTTTGGGGGTAGCAGTAATTAGTACTTACCGTCGCTTTAGCCAAAACTTTGAAGCTGCTTTGTTCGGTAATGTATTGGGCGTTTCACCCAGCGATTTTTGGGTGGTTGTGGTAGTAACCGTAGTGCTTTTAAGTTTGATATTTATTTTTTATCGTCCTCTACTTTTCTGGTGTTTTGACCGGGAAGTTGCGCAGGTTCACGGAGTACCTGTGATAGCAATGGATACTTTGTTTGCTTTAATGCTGGCAACCTTATTAGTAGCAACTCTAAAAGTATTGGGGGTAACTTTGATTATCTCTGCAGTGGTGATTCCTGCTTCTATAGCTAGATTGCTCAGCGATCGCTTTGGTCAGATCGTAATTATTTCTGGTATTTTGGGAACTGCGATCGCATTCGCGGGTATTTACTTGAGCTATTACTTAGATATAGCTTCCGGAGCAAGCGTGGTACTGCTGTCAACAATTTTATTTGCCTGTGTTTTGCTTGCCAAAAGATTTCAAAGTTCTCGCCAACGCCGTCTTTTACCTCTATTGACAAAACACTGGTAATCACAGTTTGCAAACTGCCGCCTTGTCAGACAAGATAATTACTGCTACCCAAATTTAATTTCCAAAGACCTGAACTATCAAAAACCATGACAGCAACAGCCGGTAAATCATTCAACCTCCAGGCTTTTATTGATGCTCTCTCAGAAATTGAAATTATTACCGATCCGAATCAATTAGTAAAGTTATCTCAAGATTACCACAGCTTTAGCCCGGTTCTGGTTCCAAAATTAACTGGAAAAGTCGCGGATGTCGCCCTGCGTCCTGCTAGCGAACAGGAGGTATTGAAAATTGCCAAAGCTTGCGTCCAGTACCGCATTCCCCTTACGGTTCGGGGTGCGGGAACGGGAAATTACGGACAATGCGTACCGCTGTGCGGTGGTGCGATCGTAGATATGACAAAGATGGATAAAATTCACTGGGTCAGGTCTGCAGCAGCGCGAGTGCAAGCAGGAGTAAGATTGGCAGCATTGGATAAAAAAGCACGGGAAGTTGGTTGGGAAATGCGGATGGTACCTTCTACCTACCGTACAGCAACAATAGCAGGATTTGTAGCTGGTGGTAGTGGAGGAATAGGGTCAATACAATACGGGTTGTTAGGCGATCGCGGGAATCTCCTCGGACTGCAAGTTGTCACCTTAGAAGACGAACCACGCACGCTGGAACTGCGCGGCGATGATGTGCAGAAGGTTAACCACGCTTGGGGGATTAATGGTATCATCACCGAAGTGGAAATTCCCCTCGCACCAGCTTATGCGTGGGTAGAGGTAATTGTTACCTTCCCAGAATTTATGGCGGCGGCAAAATTCGGACAAGCTCTTGCGGATGCTGATGGCATGATCAAAAAAGAAATTGGTGTTTTTGCATCTCCCATCCCTCAATATTTCCATCCTTTGCAATCATATATTCCCCGCAATACTCATGCTGCTTTATTAATGATTGCAGAAAATAGTTTGGAACTGTTGCCTGGCTTGGTGCGACAATACAATGGTCAGATTACCTATCAAAAACACGCCCAGGAAAGTGGCAAAAGCGTAAATTTATTAGAATTTACTTGGAATCATACCACTTTACACGCTCGTGCGGTTGATACCTCCATCACGTACCTGCAAAGTATTTTCCCTGCTGATAAAAGCCTTGAACTCGTGGAGCGCATGTATCGCCTTTACGGGGAGGAGGTGATGATGCATTTGGAATTTATCCGGGTTAACGGTACAGCTGTACCTGCGGCGTTACAACTCCTACGCTACAGTTGTGAAGAACGCCTCCAGGAAATTATCCGCGCTCATGAAGAACAAGGTGTTTTTATTGCCAATCCCCACACTTACATTATTGAAGACGGTGGTCGAAAACTTATAGATCCAGAACAGTTAAAATTCAAGGAAATGGTCGATCCCTACGGTTTGATGAATCCTGGCAAAAGCAAAGCGTTAAAGAATTTTGCTCCTAGCTAACATCTGTGTAGCAAACTTGTACGGTATCTCCCAAATTCACCTGCAACTGAGCTTGAGCATTACCGCTATTAATGGCTATTTCTACCCAACCGTGACTACCCACAAGGGCGATCGCCTGTTTGGTTGCAACGTCTCCATAAGTGTTGCGTCCGTTAATGATTTGTTCGCCTATGCGGACGTTCCAACTTTTGTTTTGCACGTAACTTCCAGGAATGTTGGTCACAAGGTTGCCAAAGCGATCTATGTATTGAATGGAACCTGTAATACTGTTGCTTTGGAAAGAAATTTTGCCTATTTCTAGCTCAATTAAAGTTTTGGGGTCAATTTCTTGTCCTAGTTGCTGGAGGGGGACACCACTAGCAATATGCGCTGCAACCGGTGCAAAAATATCTCTACCGTGAAAAGTACTGCTGGGTTGAGGAGTGCGCCAATATTGACGGTTTGTTAGTTCTACTGCTGTGATGGCGGGAGTTTGACTCAATACTCCGCTGAAGATACCATTATCCGGTCCTACTAAAAATCCATTGTCGAATTCGATGGCGATCGCTCTTCTTTTTCCTCCCACACCTGGATCTACCACTGCCAGGTGCACCGTTCCCACCGGAAAATAAGCATAGGCATCCATCAAACAAAATCTTGCTGCTGCGATATCTTGTGGTGGGATCTCGTGGGTTAAGTCTACCATCACCAGCTTGGGGTTGATCTGGGCAATAACTCCTTTCATTATCCCCACATACACGTCGCGAGCGCCAAAGTCGCTGAGCAAAGTCAAAAGTGGTTGTCGCTCCATTTGATTTTCAACTCATGCTCGAAGATGATTATATGATTAAGTTTATTTTTTCTGTAGCATATATAACGAAAAATTTGATATGTTAGGATTGCAAGACAAAAATGCCAAGATTATAAAGAGGTAATGCTTATGACAACTAGATTAGAAGCTGCACAAAGAGCACGACAAATTCACAGAGAGAATATCCAAAGAAGTTTGCAGCATCGTTTAGAAGTTGCCAGAACCAGAGGCGACGAAAAGCTAATTCGCCAATTAGAAGAAGAGATGAAATATTTCAGCTAGATAAAAATTTTTTTTCTTATTTCTGTTGTGTTTTAATTCGCCTGCACAGCAGGCTTTTTTTGTTTGGAAAAAAGCTGTGACTGTAATAGCTGTATTCTAGCTTCTTTTTACTTTGATTTTTTATGCCATTTTCCGTCCTCGCCTTTTTCATAATCTCGCTTGACGGCGCTGCAAGCAACGCGAAAAGGAGTTTCTTCCGAACCATATTCTTTTTTGGCATTATTAAAAGCAGCGAGAAAAATTTCTTGAGCGTGTTTGGGAAGGTGTGTTTTTACTGAATCCGGTAGATCGTCAATAGTTTGATAAGGCATAACGGGCGAAATCTCAAGGAAAAGATGCCAACGACAAAAACGGTTGCCTTTGCAGCTAGCTACAGCAACCTCATTTTTACTAACACCAAGCCATCATTTCTATGGTGAGAAAATAGATTTTTAGATAAATCAAACTCAGGATAGATAAAGCTTCCGCAGCTTCCATTGCTGGTGCTCTCCACTGCACAGCAATGAGCTTGTAAGTTAGCAAAAGATATTTTGGAGAAATATTTTGCACAGTTAATTTGGTTGATTAATCAACAATGCTACTGGAAATTGTTGCAAAATATCCCGTACCCAAAGGGTATCTTCACCTTGTACTTGTTGTCCGGCGATCGCATCTTGCCAAACTGCACCAGAACCAGCAGGGGGAACAATACGGGTTTCTTGCCAAACTTTTTCACCGAGGGGATATTCTCCTTCTTTGATTAAAGAGGTGAAAAAGCGGGGAGCGATCGCCATAATTTTCTTATCTCCCAACTCTCTGGTAAATCCCACGATATGACTTTTTAAGCTACCAGCAACAGTTAGTTTCGAGTATACTCCCCGTTGGAATAAATCCAGGTGTTGGTTGCGTGCTTGCAAAAGCTGATAAATCAAAAACAGCTTAATTCGTCCATCTTCTGGGTTTTGCTGCAGTTGGGCAAGCAAACTTGGCAAATCGGTCTCGATTTGAGTTTTAATATCTTGCAGATACTCTTGCCGAATTTGGTAGTCTACCGGACGCCGATTATCTGGATCTACTAAACTTAAATCCCAAAGTTCTGTTCCTTGGTAAGTATCGGGAACTCCAGGTGCGGTGAACTTTAGCAGTGTCTGAGAAAGAGAATTAAAAACGCCATAGAACTGGACTTTCCGTTGTAAGGGACGGAAAGCTTCTAAAAATGGATTGTCTGTGTCATTTTTGAGTACACATTGGGCAAATTCAGTAAAGGCATTTTCGTAATCGCTATCGGGTTTGAGCCACGCGGTATGGACTTTTGCTTCGCGAATAGCTTTAATAATATACTGTTGCATCCGCTCTACAAATTGGGGATACTCTTCATCTCGAAAAGGAAAAGCACCTATTAGCGTTTGATAGAAAAAGTACTCGTCGTTTGCTGTCGGTACATCTCGTCCGTCAACGGACACTTTTTGCGCTGCATTGATTTCTCGCCACTGTTGCAAATTTTTCTCCCACTCCTCGGGAATTTCTGAAAGAACATTCAGTCTGGCCCTAACATCTTCTCCTCGTTTTGTGTCATGAGTAGAAGTAGTGTTCATAGCGTGCGGCCACGATGCAAAGCGATTTTGATTGAAGGTATGGAACTCTTCTAAAGAAATGCCAAAGTTACCGGGATGAGAACCGACTTCATTTAAACAAAGCAACCTATTATACACATACATAACAGTGTCTTCCACACCTTTTGCCATTAGCGGTCCGGTCATTTGCTGCAACCGCATAACAAAATGCAACCATTGTTCTTTGTCTTCTTCCTTTAGGGAGTTATCAAAATCTAAATGAAGAAACTTTTCGATAAAATTCAGCTCGTTGAGGAAGTTGGGGATATTTTGTTTGGCGCGGTCTAGGACCTGCTGAATGTATTCCTTATCTGCTTTGCTAGCTCCCAGACTGCTGATGTAGGTGCGGTAAACGGGGAAAACGGCTAAAATTTCTACTAAAGCGGCTTTGAGACCGTACATGGTGAAATCGCTGGCGTAGCGATAGCGTACGGAAATTTGTTTGAGCAGGTGGGCTAAATTATCGATATCTCCTGCCAAGTCTTTATTAATAATCAGTCGTTTTTTCTGGTCAATTAGATCTTCGCAGGAAACTTGTTTGCCAATAAAGCGATGGTAAATGTCATTAAATTCTTGTTCGCTAGATTGCAGACAAAAAATTCCGTTTACTTGGTTGAGAAAGTCGTATCCTGTTGTTCCTTGAATTGGCCAGGTGATGGGTAATTCTTCTTTAGGTTCTAAGATTTTTTCGACTACCAAATAAACGTCGGGAGCATGTTCTCGCAAAAGAAGAAGATATTTGGCCGGATCGTACAGTCCGTCTATGTGGTCGATTCTTAAGCCGTTAAATTTTTCCTCTTTAACTAATGCCAAAATTAAAGAATGGGTTTGATCGAAAACTTTCTCTTCTTCTATGCGAAGACAAATTAGTTCATTGACGGTAAAGAAGCGTCTGTAATTAAGTTCTTCGTTTCCTACTTTCCAGTAAGAAAGGCGGAAAAATTGTTCGGAAAGCAAGCTTTCTAATAAATTAAAGCTTTCAGGTTGTCCTGGTTCTCCGTTAAAGATGCGGATATTTTCTTCAATAAATTTTCTGACATGGGGACTATCATTCCACAGTTCCCACAACATTCTTTTGATAATTGCGATTTGGTCGTAGCGTTCTCTACCTTCTTCTCCAGACGGAGTGTACTTCAACATGTAAAGAACGCTGAGAAGTTTCATGAAATCTGGGTGGTCTCTACCTAATTTTTCCCGCAGACGTCCCAGGTCGTAGGTTAAAACTTGATAGTAAGATTCGATGCGGATGGGAAATTTAAGCGAGTAATAGTTAATGGTTAAGCCACTTTCGTCGTATTGGAGTTGCAGTTCGCCGCTTTCTAAGCAATCTCCACAAAATTTTCCTAAAAAAGGTGCTAGGACTTTACCTCGATTTTCTGGGTAGTGATGGTTCCAGGTAATGTCAAAGAAGTCTCGATATTGGGAGTCAAAACCATTTTCTAGAACGTCTACAAGCATTTGGTTTTGACTGTCAAAAGCCATGTGGTTGGGTACGATGTCTTGTATCCATCCGATGCGCAGTTGGTTGAGTTGTTGGATTAATTCTTCAAATTGTTCTCTTCCTCCTAGTTCTGGGTTGATTTCGTTGCAGTTGACGGTATCATAGCCGTGGGTACTACCTTTTCTGGCGGTGAGAATGGGAGAGGCATAGATATGAGAAATTCCCAGTTGTGCTAGGTAGGAAGCGATCGCACCAGCGTGGGCAAAACCAAATTTTGGGGTAAACTGGATTCGATAAGTTGCTGTCGGTATCTGCATCATCGCCGTGAATATAAGGATGGACGACAAGTTTTTTCAATCTGGATGGTGGAATTTTTAGTCGCTGCTGTAAACAACAACGCTGTGGGGATTTAGTACTATTGTTTTTTGTGCTGGAGCTGCAAGTTTATCTGGTAAGGGGGAACCGTTACCTCCCCATGTTGATGCAGCAGAGTCAAGAAGTTGTTTCCAGCTTCCCGGGGGGAGGGTGGCTGCAATTTCTTCTGGTTCTGGGCTAAAGTTAAGCCAGGCGAGGATTTGATTGTTTTGACACCAGCGTTGTAGTTGCAAAACTTTTTCTGTTTTGATTACTGCTGCTTTGAGGTGATTGCGATCTAAGTTAGTCAAGGCGGGAATTTCTCGTCTTAGCTGAAGTAGTTTTTGATAGAACGACCACAGTTGTTGGTGTTTACCTTGGTGACGCATTTCCCAATGCAAGCGGGAGCGTTCGAATGTTTCTACAGCTTGCGGGTCTGGAGTTTGTTGGTTGCTGTCTGCAAAAAAAGCGGAAAATTCTGCTTTTCTTCCTTCTCGTACTCCCTGGATGATATTGGGGTCGCTGTGGCTGACAAAGTAGAGAAATGGAGCGGTTTCGCCGTATTCTTCGCCCATAAATAATAAAGGTATGTAGGGAGAAAGCAGTACAGCTGCTGCTGTTAATTTCAGCGCCTCGAAGGAAATTAAGGAGGAGGTGCGATCGCCTAGCATCCGATTTCCTACTTGATCGTGATTTTGCGAACACACCACGAATTGGTAAGAAGGACGGTCGCTGGGATCTGACCCATGATAGCGGCGACGGTGGGGAGAGTAATCCCAAGCATAAACAAAGCTGTGGCGGTAGGCTTTAGCTAATTGTTCCAAGCTACCGAAGTCTTGGTAGTATCCTCGAGTTTCTTTTGTCAGTACTGTGTGCAAGGCGTGGTGAAAATCGTCGCTCCATTGAGCATCGATACCGTAGCCACCTAGTTTTTGAGGACGGATAACGCGGGGATCGTTTAAATCGCTTTCTGCGATCAGGTAGCGTTTGCGTCCTTGTTGTTGGGAAAATTGGGCAACGGCGCCGGCTATTTCTGCCAAAATATGCTTGGCGCCAAAATCATAGATGGCGTGGATTGCATCTAGACGCAGGGCGTCTATGTGGTAGTTTTTCAGCCAGTAGAGAGCATTTTCGATAAAGTAATTGCGCACGCCGTCGCTGTAGGCGGCATCAAAATTAACTGCACTACCCCAGGGTGTTTTGTAGCGATCGGTAAAGTAGGTACCAAATCCCCACAAATAGTTGCCTTCCGGACCCAGATGGTTGTAGACAACGTCTAGGATCACCGCCATTCCTTGTTGGTGACATGCGTCCACTAGTTGTTTCAAGCTGTTGACTCCACCGTAGGAATTTTGTACTGCGAAGGGAAAGGTACCGTCGTAACCCCAGTTGCGTTCGCCCGGGAATTGTGCGACGGGCATGATTTCAATGGTGTTAACGCCTAATTCTAACAGTTCGGGGATGCGGGGTATTATGGCTGTAAAGGTACCTTCTTTAGTAAAAGTTCCCACGTGCAATTCGTAGATGACCATTTTTTCCAGGGGAATTCCTTGCCATTGGTCGTCGTTCCAGCTAAAAGTTTTGTGAGCGATGACTTGGGAAGGACCGTGAACACCTTGGGGTTGAAAATGGGAGGCGGGGTCGGCGCGGTCGGTTTGGCCTTCTAGCAGGTAATAGTAGAGGCTATCGGGAGGGACGTTATTGACTGTAGCGTGCCAGTAGCCTTGTTCGTCTTTTTGCAGGGGGATGATTTTTTCTTCAGGAGCGATTAGGTGGACTGCAGCTTCTCCCACTAAAGGGGCCCAAAGAGTAAATTGGCAGCAAAAGGAGTCGCGTTCGCGCAGCGTACCGGATGGCATATCGCCTAAGTATTGAGAACCGATGTGCATTGTGTTGTAATTGTCAGTGGTGTAGTTGTTTGCTAGCTTAATTAATCTTCATCTTCCCGGGAAATTCTTCCCATTCTTTGCACTACGACAAGCGATCGCCCATCTACTTGCACGGGTTTGTTGCTGGCGTAGCGTTTGCCGCGCTGGACAAAGCGGGGTTTAGTGGTGTCGATAATCGTCAGCCACTCCCAGTCTTGCAGATTTTTGGGTATATAAAATTCCAGCATTTCGTAGTGGCCGTTAAAGAACAGCAGAAAGCTTTCGTCAATTATGCGCTCGCCTCGCGGTCCTGGTGAGGCTATTTCTTCGCCATTGAGAAAAATACCGATGGCTTTGATGTAGCCAATGTTCCACTGTTCTTCTGTCATCTCGCCACCATCGGGGTTAAACCAGGCAATATCGTTTACTCCGGAACCGTGAATGGCTCGACCTTGGAACCATTTGCGCCGGCGAAATACTGGATGTTTGCGACGAAAGTCGATGAGTTGGCGGGTAAAGTCCAACAAAGCTTCATTTTCTTCTTGCAAATCCCAATTGAGCCAGGAAATTTCGTTATCTTGGCAGTAGGGGTTGTTATTGCCGCGTTGCGATCGCCCCATTTCATCGCCCATTACTAGCATGGGTACGCCTTGGGATAACATCAGCGTGGCTAAAAAGTTTCGCAGTTGCTTTCTACGCAGGCGCAGTACCTGGGGATCCTCTGTGTCGCCTTCTACACCACAGTTCCAGGAGCGGTTGTGACTTTCTCCGTCTCGGTTGTCTTCTCCGTTAGCTTCGTTGTGTTTTTCGTTGTAGCTGACGAGATCGTACAATGTAAAACCATCATGGGCAGTAATAAAATTGATGCTGGCACTGGGGTTGCGCCCGTTGCATTGATATAAATCCGAACTACCGGTAAAGCGATAGGCAAATTCTGCCATGCGGCTGTCTTCTCCGCGCCAGAAATCTCGCACCGTGTCTCGATACTTACCATTCCATTCCGACCACAGCAAAGGAAATTCTCCGACTTGGTAGCCACCTTCGCCTACATCCCAAGGTTCGGCAATTAATTTCACATCTGCTAACACTGGATCTTGATGAATGATATCAAAGAAAGCAGCAAGGCGGTCAACGGCGTAGAGTTCCCGCGCTAAGGCTGAAGCCAAGTCAAAGCGAAAACCATCTACGTGGCATTCCAACACCCAGTAACGCAGGCTGTCCATAATCAGCTTCAATACTTGGGGATGACGTACGTTGAGAGAATTACCGCAACCTGTAAAATCCATGTAGTAGCGGCAATTACCATCGACCAAACGATAGTAAGCTGCGTTGTCAATACCGCGCAAGGACAAAGTTGGACCCATGTGATTGCCTTCGCCCGTATGGTTGTAGACCACATCCAGGATGACCTCGATTCCTGCTCTGTGCAGGGCTTTGACCATTTTCTTAAATTCTGTTACTTGCTGTCCCAGGCTACCGCTGGCGCTGTAACCAGAGTAGGGAGCCATATAGTTGATAGAGTCATAACCCCAGTAATTTTTAAGACCCTTCTCTACCAAATGACCCGGATATGCCAAAAAATGATGTATTGGCATTAGTTCTAATGCTGTCACGCCCAAGGATTGAAGGTGGAAAATTGCTGCGGGATGGGCAAGTCCGGCGTAGGTACCCCGCAGTCGGGGGGGAATTTCCGGGTGCAATTTTGTAAATCCTTTGACATGGGTCTCGTAAATGACCGTTTCGTGCCAAGGTATTTGTAACAGTTCATCTCCTTCCCAATCAAAAGTTTGATCGATAACGACTGATTTGGGAACCAAATGGGCGTCATCGAGGTCAGAAAATCCTAGGTCTTCATTGGGATCGCCCCAGCGGTAACCGAAGATTTCTTCACCGAAGCGAACGTCACCGTCGATCGCTTTGGCGTAGGGATCGATAAGTAGTTTGTGGGGATTAAAGCGATGTCCTTGCTCGGGAGCAAAGGGGCCGTGTACTCGAAAACCGTAACGCTGACCGGGACCTATAGCCGGGATATAACCATGCCAGGTGAAGTTAGTTTTTTCTTTGAGTTCGAGTCGGGTTTCGCGTCCTTTTTGGTCAAACAGGCATAATTCAACTGCTGTAGCTTTTTCTGAGAATAAGGCAAAGTTAGTACCTTTGCCATCCCAGGTTGCTCCCAGCGGATAGGGTCTACCAGGCCAAACAGATAGGTACATAAGCCAACTTCCTGTTGCAGAGTTCTAAGGCAGTAGAATGGAGCAAGTCCGGTGCTCGAGTACAAGGTCTGCTCGCCTCAGTTGAGGTCGGGACAACACTCCAAATCCTACGGCAATGACAAAATTTTGTAACTCAGTCTGTTGACAGAATTTTTCTACGGAAGAATTGGTATAACTGAAAACTGCTGCGGCTAGGTTTAGCTATCTATTTGTAGCAATTCTAGAAGGCGTTGGAGGGGAATTTCTATCCAATGCAAACGATTTTTGAGTTCATAATCTAATTTGAGAATCGCCTGTTCTAACAAAAAGGCATCGAGAAGTATTTGCAGCTCCCAAGGATGTTTTGGTAAAAAAGCTGCTTGACTAGAAGTGGTCAAATAGGACTGCAAGAAAGCTATGCTAGACCAGCAAAAGAAAAACTGTTGCCAGTGCTCTACTGTTGGTAATTCGTCGGGGCGAATTATACCGCTTTCTTTTTCATTTTGTACAGCAACGCGGCTGGCGTAGTAGAAAGAATCCAGCATCGAGGCGACATCGCGCAGGGGCGATCGCTTGATGCGGCGTTCGCTCAAAGGACGTTTGGGATCGCCTTCAAAGTCGATAATGATAAAGTCTTTGCCTGTGAACAGCACTTCTTCTAAAGAGTAGTTACCGTGGCAGCGAGTGCGCATGGCGGTAATTTTTTGATTTAAAATCTGCTGGAAGCGCCCTAACAACAAATCTCGCTGGTTGAGTACCAGTTTGGCTAGAGGTTGTACTTGTGCAGATAGTTCTGGGAAAATTTTGTTGAGCCGCAACAGAGTTTGCCCTGCTTGGTTGCGCATGTTTTGATATATAGAGCGCTGGTAGAAAGAAGAGAAAGGTTCAGGAGCAAACACAACATCTTCGTTGTCGGATGCAAGTCCGATGTGCATTTGAGCTGTACGCTGTCCCAACAATTCCGCCGCGCGGAGGTAGTTACCCATCAATTCTTGTGCCATTTGTGGAATAGGGATTTCTAGCGCTGCTCGTAGGTCACGGGGAGGAATTTCTATTGCGGCGATATCTAACTGTTTTGGCAGTACTTGTTCAAAAAAATCGCGCCAGCAGTCTAAAGTGTAAGACCAGGCGTCTCTACTTTCAGCAATGTAGGTGCGCAAAATACCTAAGGTAATTGGTTCAGCTCCTTTGCTGCGATATTCTAAAGCTCCCAGTACGGGGGCGAGGTTGTCTGAGTGCGGTACACCTTTTTGGGCGGAAGTTTTAGTCAGAAAACGACCGATTTCCAAATCCGGGTTAATACCTGGTTCGAGTTTGCGGAATAGTTTGCAGAAGAAGCGATCGCCGTAAATAATCCCTGTATTGGTGTGCTCTCCCTTTAATAAATGCGGTTCTAAGTTCGCATTTTTTTCCGGGTTGGCGATATCGCCCAAAATCTCTGGAAAATCTTCTGTACTCGTTGCTACCAATTCTCCCTTCATGCCTTTGAAAATGCGGCGATGGACGATCGCCTGTAGGGGAATATTTAGCAATTCTTTATCTGCAACCGCAGCAAACAATACCCCTGTTTCATTTTTTCCTTGGATGTAGATCTGGGCAACAACGTGTTCGGTGTTGCTGCGGAAGCGATCGCCACCCAGACCGTCCGCTTCATAAGCTAGCATCAAAAGATAAGTTTGCGGATCGCCTTCTGTAAAATCCAACTGTACTAGCACAAAATAAGTTTCAGTTTCCTTTGCCAAAGAAACGGGAATTGCTTCTTTGATATGAGCTCCTTGAATTACCCGTGTTTTGCTGTCAAACCAACTACAGCTGCACAAAAAATCTGGTAGCGTTGCTTCTAGGGCTGTTCTGGCTTCGTTTTTGCTAAAAATGTTCTGCCATTTTTCAGTTACTGCTAATTTAGGAATTTGGTTGGGATTTCTCGCCGGAGAAAAAGTATAGCTGCTGGGTTGCAATTGCAAGGTGAACCAATAGAAAGAGTGCGGCCCCAAGCTGAGGAAGTAGGGAGATTCACTAATTGTCGGAAAAGCTGTGCGGCCAAAAATTTCTACCGGAACCAATCCTTGGAATGCAGATAAATCCAGCTCTACTGTTTGCACAAAACGCGACAAATTTGCTACTACTAAAATGCGTTCATCTTCGTAGGTGCGGGTAAAGGCGAGCACTTTGCGGTTATCTGGGTATAAAAATTCAAATGTCCCGCGTCCTAAGGCTTGGTGACGCCTTCTAATTGCAATGAGTCGTTTCATCCACCACCATAGAGAATTAGGGTTTGCCCTTTGGGCTTCAACATTGATTGCTTCGTAGTGGTATTCTGGGTCTAAAATTACTGGCAAAAATAATTTTTGGGGATTGGCGCTGCTAAAACCTGCGTTTCTGTCGGGACTCCACTGCATGGGAGTGCGCACCCCGTTGCGATCGCCCAAATATATATTGTCCCCCATACCAATTTCGTCGCCGTAGTACAGCACGGGCGTTCCTGGTAGAGACATGAGTAAGGCGTTCATCAACTCTATTTTGCGTCGGTTGTTACCCATCAACGGCGCTAAACGACGACGAATACCCAAATTTATCCGGGCTTGCGGGTCTTGGGCATAAACTTTATACATGTAATCCCGGTCTTCATCGCTGACCATTTCCAAAGTCAGTTCATCATGATTGCGTAAAAACAAAGCCCACTGGCAGTTATCGGGAATCGGCGGTGTCTGCTGCAAAATATCAATTATGGGGAAACTATCTTCCATGTGTACTGCCATATACAAACGCGGCATCAGGGGAAAGTGAAAATCCATGTGACACTCATCTCCTTCCCCGTAATACTGCACCGCATCTTCCGGCCACTGATTGGCTTCTGCTAGCAACATCCGGTTCGGAAATTTTTGGTCGATGTGCTGGCGCAATTTCTTTAAAAAGGCGTGGGTTTCTGGCAAGTTTTCGCAGTTGGTTCCTTCGCGTTCGTAAAGATAGGGTACTGCATCCAAACGCAGTCCATCCACACCCAAACCTAACCAAAAATCTACAACATCAAACAGTGCCTGCTGTAGTTCTGGATGCTCAAAGTTCAAATCTGGTTGGTGAGAGTAAAAGCGATGCCAGTAATAAGCTTTGGCTACTGGATCCCACGACCAGTTAGAGGATTCAAAATCCTTAAAAATAATGCGCGCCTCTTGGTATTTTTCTGGTGTATCGCTCCAGACGTAAAAATTTCTTTCTTTACTTGCTGCTGGAGCGCGGCGGGCGCGTTGAAACCAAGGGTGTTGGTCGGAGGTATGGTTGATGATTAATTCAATAATGACACGAATACCGCGTTCGTGAGCGGCAGTCAAAAAATCCTTAAAGTCTTCTAAAGTTCCGTAGATGGGATTAACGTTGGTGTAGTCGGAAATATCATAGCCATCGTCGCGCAGTGGGGAGGGAAAAAAAGGTAGCAGCCAAATTGCGGTTATTCCCAAATCCTGCAGGTAATCTAACTTTTGTGTTAAACCGCGAAAGTCGCCTATGCCATCACCGTCACTATCAGCAAAAGCACGTACAGGCACTTCGTAAATAACTACATCTTTGAACCAAAGTGGATCGTCTTTTAATAACGGATGTTGCATAGTATATGCCGCTTATTACCCTCTGAGTTTGAAATTGTCGGACTTTGCTGTCACTATGCTAATTATTTTTTTGATTTGAGGAAATCATAACTGCAACTACCCGTACAAACCTTCTTTCCAAAGAGAGGCAAAAAGAGCACCAAAATTTTGCAAATATTAAGGAAAATGCCTATCAGTAATGTTTCATGAGTTTTTCCAGAGCTAGTGGAATTTTGTTACATCCGACTTCTCTTCCCAGTCAGTTTGGAATTGGGGATTTAGGCAAAACAGCTTATGAGTTTGTGGATTTTTTGGACAAAAGCGGTCAAAAACTGTGGCAAGTGTTGCCTTTGGGACCTACGGGCTATGAACACTCGCCTTATATCATGAATTTTAGTACTTTCGCAGGTAATCCCCTGTTGATTAGTCTGGAGGAGTTGGTGTCCGAGGGTTTGCTATCCCAAGAGGAACTGACACCTTTAGCGGATAGCAAGAATAACGATCGCGCTCGGGTGAACTTTGATGCAGTTATTCCTCACAAGACAAAATTTTTACGTCTTGCTTTCCAACGTTTTCTGCGTTCCTTAAACAAACAATCAGAGTTTGAGCAATTTTGTGAGGAAAAATCAGCTTGGCTGGAGGATTATGCTTTATTTATGGCGCTTTTGCAGGCTCATGGCGGCAAAGGATGGCATACTTGGGAACAGGCAATCGCCCGTCGTCAAAATAGTGCTTTACAAATGGCAGCCGAACAGTTGAAACAAGAGGTATTATACCACAAATTTTTGCAATTTCAATTTTTTCGTCAGTGGTCAAAGTTACGTGCCTACGCCAATGACAGAAACATTAAGATTATAGGCGATATCTCGATTTACGTCTGTCACAACAGTGCAGACGTGTGGGCTACTCCGGAAATATTTCAACTCGATCCCCAAACTTTAGAACCTGCTTATGTAGCTGGAGTTCCGCCAGATTACTTTAGTGTTACGGGTCAGCTGTGGGGAAATCCAGTTTACGATTGGGAAAAGTTGCAGCAAACAAATTTTGCGTGGTGGATCGAGCGATTTCGAGCGACACTGCAGTACGTAGACATTGTCAGAATTGACCACTTCCGGGGATTTGAAGCTTACTGGCGGGTACCTGCGACGGAAGAAACTGCTATTAATGGCGAGTGGGTAAAAGCACCGGGAGTAGAATTTTTTGAAACCCTCGGTCAAACTTTGGGTAGTCTACCCGTAATGGCAGAGGATTTGGGAGTAATTACACCAGAAGTGGAGCAGTTGCGCGATCGCTTTAATTTTCCGGGAATGCGAATTTTGCAGTTTGCTTTTAGCAGCGATTCTGACAATCCTTACCTACCGCACCATTACATTCAAAATTGCGTAGTTTACCCGGGTACCCACGACAACGATACCACTATTGGCTGGTGGCAGCAGGCAACAGCTGGTGAAAAGCAGATGGTGGCAAAATACTTGGGTTATGGTTCTCCAGAGGAAATCAAGGAGATAAACTGGGTATTTATCCGCATGGCTTTGGCTTCGGTTGCTTCTTTGGCGATTATTCCCCTGCAAGATGTTTTGGGTCTGGATAGCAGCGCCAGAATGAACGATCCCAGGGTGAACGCCGGGAACTGGCGCTGGCGTTACACCAATTCTCAACAGCTAACGCCGCAATTGAGCCAGCGGTTGTTAGAAATGACGCAGCTGTACAGTCGATAGAGCTTAGTGGTTGTCGTCCCTTTTGTTTAGCCTCCTACTGCTTCTTTGGCAGCGTAAAGAACTTCGGCGGTAATATCTTTAATACCTCGTTCCCGAGCAAATTTCTCGGTGTTGCGCTTGACTTTTCCACGCACAAAACCGGGAATTTTATTTAATTCTGCCAAGCCATCTTTAGTCCAGTTCAAGTCCGATGCGGCGGAAATACCTTTGGTAATTGCTTCTTTAGTATCGTGTCCGCCAAATATTTCTAGGAGGTGGTCTTCCATTCCCAAGGTAAAAGTATTGTAAATCAAATCAGTAATTTGGTTAGTGCCTTCGTAGCCTAGGAATGGTTTGTAGCTAATGGGGAAGTTTTGAATGTGAATGGGTGCGGCGATGACACCGCAGGGAATGTTCAAGCGCTTACCAACGTGGCGTTCCATTTGGGTACCGAAAATCGCCGCGGGTTCGACGCGAGCGATCGCATCTCCAATTTCACCGTGGTCTTCCGTGACGATTGTCTCGTCGCAGTATTCGCTGACTTGTTGTTTAAACCAGTCTGCATCGTATTTGCAGTAAGTTCCAGCCCAGACAACGTGAATGCCCATTTCTCGTGCCAAAATTTTAGTCATGGCGGCGGCGTGGGTGCAATCTCCAAAGACCACAGCTTTTTTACCGGTCAGGTTTTGACAGTCGATGGAACGGGAGAACCAAGCAGCTTGGGAGACGTGCAGGGTTTGCTGTTGGATAAACTCTTCGTAGTCTGCGTTTATCCCTTGCTGGTTAATTACTTGTTGAATTTTGCGGATGCAGCGAGCAGTTTCCACGACACCCATGGGAGTAATATCTATGTAGGGTGTGCCAAATTCTTGCTCGAGGTAGCGAGCAGTCATTAAACCGAGTTCGCGGTAAGGTACGAGGTTAAACCAAGCACGAGGCAGATTTTTTAAGTCGTGGACGCAGGCGCCCTCGGGAATTACGGCATTAACTTCAATGCCTAACTGTGCCATTAATTTCTTTAACTCGGTGCAGTCGTGCTGGTTGTGGAAGCCAAGGGTGGAAATACCGATAATATTTACAGAGGGTTTAGCTGTTTTCTGTTGTGGTAGTTCGTTTTTTTTGCGGGCTTTTTCGATGTAGTACTGAACAATTTGATGCAGGGTGCGATCGGCTGCTTGCAGCTCGTTGACGCGGTAGTGATTGACGTCTGCTAGCAGCACGTCTGCTTTGGCTTCCATTTTTGCCCGCTCTACAAAGTTTTGCAAATCTTCTTGCAAAATGCTGGAGGTGCAGGTAGGAGTAAGCACAATTAAATCGGGAGTTTCTTCTTTGTCTTTGCGGGTAATGTTGTCCACCACTTTTTCTTGAGAACCGCGCGCCAAAACGTTGCGATCGACGATACTGGCTGTTACGGGGGTAAAGTTCCGTTCCCGCTCTAGCATGGAACGCATGACGTTGAAGTAGTCATCTCCCAAGGGTGCGTGCATGATGGCATGAACGTTTTGAAAAGAACTGGCGATCCGCAAAGTACCTATGTGGGCCGGACCTGCATACATCCAGTAAGCCAATTTCATTCGCTGTTCTCCCTTTGATCACACGAAGTATGTCCGAATCTTAGGTGGACAATGATTGCTTGATTGTGAAATCGTTTTTGATTTTCTCAAAAGTTGTAATGGGGAAGAAGTAGGGGGTTGGTTGCTCTCAAGTCTTTTGTCGATGGCGCAAATGCTCTTGGGTGTTGGAATTGAGCCTTTGGTAACAACCACATTCCTGGTGTGGGGGCGATATTAAACTTAATGTATTGGTAAAATTCTTCAAAAACAGTCGCAGCGGAAATAGCTCTGCTTTCTTTAGGCAGAAACCAAGCGACGTAAAGATTCAGCTCGGCGTTTAGCCGTGGAGTTTTTTGGATCGTATTTCAGTGCTTCTTCGTAACTTTGCAGTGCTTGGGCGTTTAGTTTTTTCTTTTCGTAGGCGTGACCGAGATTGTTTAGTGCTGTGACATAATCGGGTTTGTTTTTTAGGGCTTCTTTGTAGTTACGAATTGCTAAGTCGTATTGCTGTTGTGCAAAGTAAACGTAACCGAGTCCGTTGTAAATAGGAGCAATATTTTTTTCTCCCTCTTGTTCGGCAGCTTTGAGAGCTTTTTGAAAAAGGGTTATTGCTTGGGAGTAAATTTTTTTTTCAGTATAAATGCTACCTAATTCGTAGTACTCTTGAGCTGTGCCTTGTTCTTTTGTTAATTTTTTTTGCAGACGTGCAAAAGAACTTTCGAGTTTGCGAGTTTTCCAAATCTGACGAAAAATATTGATGGCGATAAATAAAAGCAAGCCTACGAGAATTGAGAGATATATAATTGCTAAGTTGCTATCCATTGCCTTGAGAAAAAATCTTTTCTGGAATTTATTATCGGGAAAACAGCTAACTATTGACTAATGTTTAACTGTGAAGACGGCAAACCCCAGTATTGGATGCGTTGTTGCAGCCAACCTTGTTGGAGGTAGCGGGCGATCGCGTTATTTATCCGGCGCCGTAGTGGCTCGTACTGCAATCCTTTTGGCATAACTACAGATAAAGGTTCGGTTGATAGTCTTAACGCCAGCAGTCGATACTGGGGGTATTGTTGCACCCAACCAGTCAGGACGCTGCTGTCTGCAGCAAAGGCGATCGCAGCTTTGCTTTCTAGGAGCGATCGCGCTTGTTGATAGGAATCTACCCCCACCAATTTTGCTTGTGGTAGGTAATACCTGACTGTGGCAATGGTGCTGGAGTGGTTGAGAACGGCTATTTTTTTTTGTCCTAAGTCAGTTAACTTTTGCACGGAACTGTCTTTAGTAATTAATCTCGTGCCGTCAAAATAGTAAGGAATACTAAAACTTACTAAGCGAGCGCGCGGTTCTGTGGCTGTGACTCGGGCGATGGCAAGGTCAACTTTGTGGTCTAATACTTGCGGGAGGCGATCGCGATTGGCTACGGGTTGCAATTTGATAGCTTCCGGTGACCCTAGCAGCTCGGTTGCCAAGGCTTTTGCTAAATCGATTTCTAAACCCTGGAGCTTACCGCTAGCGTCTGTAAATCCCAGGGGAGGCAAATTATCTTTAACTGCAACTATTAAATAGCCCCGCCGCTGAATTTCTGATAGTTCTGCGGCAGTCGTGATGTTAGTAGTATCAGAATAACCAGGCAAAAGCCAAAAGGCAAATGCCATAATGAGGACAAGTATTTGAGTGCGGATACGTGGCATTTTTTAAACACCGGGCGATGGAGGATCGCGGTTGTACAAACTCAGAGCGGGCGATGCAAGCACTAATGATAGCTTGTACAGCAGCCTTTGTTTGTATGGTAATCAAGTTGCGTCTTTATCCATCTCAAGGTGTTGCGGTAGTATTTTGTCAATTTAGGCTTGGACTTGGCTGGCTAGTGCGGCGATTTTGCTAAAGCCGTCTGGATCGAGGACTGCTAGTTGAGCCAACATTTTGCGGTTGAGTTGGACGTTGGCTTTTTTGAGATTGCCGAGAAATTGGCTGTAACTCATACCATGCTGGCGTACGGCGGCGTTGATGCGTACGATCCACAGGCGGCGAAAGTCACGTTTGCGTCTTTTGCGATCGCGATAGGCGTACCGCAGTGCTTTCATGACTTGTTGGTTTGCAATTCGAAACAGCTTCGAGTGAGCGCCGCGATACCCTTTAGCGAGTTTGAGAATTTTCTTGCGGCGTTTGCGAGCAACGTTACCGCGTTTTACCCTTGTCATAGACTGACTTTTCCTCGAGATGAACGACTTATAAATATGGAAGCATTAAACGCACGTTTTTTTCATCGCGCTCATCCACAATTACCATATGGGAAAGAGCACGCTTTCTTTTGGCACTTTTGTGTTCGAGCAGGTGATTTCTGAAAGCTTTGCGACGCATAATTTTGCCGCTACCGGTGGCGCGGAATCTTTTTGCTGCTGCTTTCCTTGTCTTTAGTTTGGGCATGGGAAACTTGTCAAACGACACAATCTAATATATTACTACGTTTTTTGGATTTGTGGAGCAATGGCAGGGCTAACGCAAACAGCTACAGCACGCATTCGGGGAATCGCTGCTTTAGTGCTGAAAAAACAGGACAAGGTGGTTGTGGTTGCAAATTTTCTGGTTTAGCCCAACTAAAGGGTGCTTTTTGGGCCGCAGATATCCATAACAAACGTTTGGCTCTGGTGATGGCGACGTAAAGCAAGCGATATTCTTCGGCTGTTTTGAGATATTTTGCTTGTTCCCAAGCTTGATAAATATCCGGTAATGGAGATTGTCCGTGGAGGTTGGCGCGAATTTGGGCGCGAGCAATTTCTGACAAGGTAAAGTTACCCAAAAATCGAGCTTGGGGAGGAAGCCAAAATTTGCCGGGTATGATGTTTTCGTGCAGAAAAGGGATGAATACGCACTCCCAATCCAGTCCTTTTGCTTTGTGCATGGTAATAATGGTTAGTTGGGCGCAACGGGTGTACCTGGCCTGTAAATCTTCAGTTTCTACAGGTTCAAAGCGTTCGGAGCTGACAATTTCGTTTAGTATATCCAGCATTGTTCCCATAGAAGTATTACCACCTATTTGCTGGTTAACTCTTTCTGCAAGTTTGTCAGCTGTTGCTAGTTCTGCTTGGTCGTAATTTAAAGTCAAGGCGAAAAAGGGAATTAATTGATACAAAGGTAGTTCCAAGCGAGCGCGAAGTAAACTGCGACACAAACGTGCAGCTTTTTGGACTGGTTCTGGTGGAGATGCGCACAAAGGGCTGGGATACAAAAAATTTTCTGGCGCAAAAGCCAGGGCGTTAAGATCTTGGGTGGGAATTAATTGTCGTTCGACGAAGACTTCTAAAACTGCTTTGAGATAATCTGGAGAATGGGGGCGATCGCAAAATTGCAGCAAGGTCAAAATTTCTTGCGGTACGTGGGAGTGGCGATCGCGCTCTCCAACATCGTAAAGGGTAATTTGCTGCTGTTTGCAAATAGGTGACAATTTTTCTGCCAACCACCGACCTTGGCGATTTTCCCGTACTAAAATGGCTGCACTGATTTTGGTTGGATCTTGAGCAAATAACTGAACAATTCTTTGCGAAAGCAGCTCGACGGTGTGATAAATGTCATCAGGCGTGCGTATTTCCAGTCCCCGTCCTTCTGGTTGGGGATTCGCATCTGTTTGCGGATCGTCAAAGCTGACTGGGTGTATTTTTTGGGGACGAAAGGGAGAAGGAAAGGAATTGACTTGTGTTGCATTTGCTCGTGTTTTTGCGTTTACCCATTCCAGTACAAAGTTGGCAGCGTCAATGATAATTTTGGTACTGCGACCGGCTCGATCCATCGTTGCCAATCGGTTTTGAGTTTTGCAATCTTCACAAAATTGGCGAAAATAAATCGGGTCGGCGGGGGTAAAAGTAGAGTTAATTGCTTGATTGGGATCGCCAACACGGATAAGATTTGGCGGTTGATGAGGATTGGTGGAATCGCTGGCGAGAATTTTTAATAACTTGGTTTGCAAAGGGCTAGAATCTTGGGCTTCGTCTTCAAAAACTGCAAAAACTTGATTTTGTTCTATTTGCCGCGCGCTGGGGTTTTCCAGAACTCGCAGTGCAGCTAAAATCATATCGTCATAGTCAATCAAATCACGCGAGCGCATCAAGTTTTGATATTGCTCGTACAATCCAGCTGCCATGCTTAAAATACCGTAGTCGTCTCGGGTCTGCTCGCTCAATCGTTGCAAATCCTCTGGAAACAAGCCAGAACTTTTTGCTTCGTGAATGACTGTTGTTGCTAATTCTGGTAATACTTCTGTGCGCAGTACAGATTGACGGCGCAATCTTTCTGTTTCTTCTCCGTCAAATTGTATACCTTCTATCAGACGCCCGTAATGCTGTGGATGTTTGTATATCCATTGTTCCACGGTATTGCGCAGTACTCGATGGCTGGTAGTAGGAGTAATCAGTGTCACATCATCCCAGGGCAACCCCGATAGTTCGGGATGACGACTGGCTATATTCAAGGCCAATCCGTGCAAGGTGTAGACTGCAAAGCCAATTGGAGGTAAAGATAATTCTTTAAGATATTTACAGATTTTGGCTTTAATATTAGCAGCTGCAGAGCGAGTAAAGGTGACAACTACTAATTGACGTTCCAAAAAGCGCGATGCAGAACTTTGGTGTTGACGGGCGATCGTGATGGCAACAGCTGCGGCCATTCCTGTGGATTTCCCAGCACCGGGAACTGCACAGACCGCTAGCTGTCCTGATTCCCAATCAGCCATTTGTTGCTGACCGGGACGCAGTTGGTTGCGGATGTTCAATATAGCTTTTTCCCTAAAGGAATATAAATCAGATGCAGGTTCTTGTTGAACAACGGAAGGTTCTTGAGACACTGGATATGTATCTGTCAAATAGTATCTTATAAAATTTTAGATTTTAGTAGATACTAACAACTAAAAATGATTAATCCCAGACTGATTCGACATTATCTAGGTTTGTTTGCAATCTTAGCACTTGGTACAGTTTTGCGCTTTGCCAATTTAGACTTAAAACCTTTATGGATGGATGAGGTCATCACTGCTCTTTTTAGTTTGGGTAAAGGTTACCACGATTTGCCTTTAGATGTGGTCTTACCTGCAGAAAAATTACAGGATATTTTTACTTATCAACCTGGTCAAAGCTGTTTTCAAATTGCCCAAAATCTTATTGACCAGTCTACCCATCCACCGTTGTTTTTTTGCTGGATGTATAGTTGGTTGGGGTGGATGAGGGGGGAAAATTGGATCGTAAAATTGCGATCGCTACCTGCTATGTTAGGTGTGCTTGCGATCGCTGCTATTTATGGCGTCAATCGTCTTGCTTTTTCAAAAACTTCTGGACTTGTCGCAGCAACGCTAATGGCTGTTTCACCTTTTGCTGTTTACCTTTCCCAAGAAGCAAGACATTACACCTTACCAATGTTATTGATAACTTTATCCTTATTGGAACTAATACAAATTCAAAAAGATATTGGGATGGAACAACAACCCAAATATACAACTTGGTTCCTTTGGATAATTATTAATATTATTGGTTTCTACGTCCATTATTTTTTTATGTTTGCTTTTTGTGCCGAAGCATTAACCTTATTTATCTACTTATATTTATTCTCAAAAAATCTTAACAATTACCGAAAAATTTGGCGATTATTGACCTTATCTATAACTGCAGTTATACTAAGTTTTTTACCCTGGCTGCCAATAATCTTTCAAGAATACAATCGTCCGGAAACCAACTGGATCGAGCCTCCGAATTTGCTTGCTCCTTTTTATCAAACCTTGATGAACTTAATCTTAATGTCAATTGCTTTTCCCGTTGAAAAACAACCATATCACATTGCAATTTTATCTGGTCTTTTGATGCTTGTTTTTGCCATTTGGCTCGGTTGGAAAGTTTGCAAGGGATTGAAGCATCTCGGGAGCAATGCAGCAACTTATTTAGCTACTTTTACCCTTTTTAGTTTTGTGACGGGGGTTTTATTAGAATTTTTGGCGATCGCTTATTTTTTGAGAAAAGATATTACTGCCGTTCCTCGCTATGCTTTTGTATACTATCCTGGTATTTGTGCTCTCATTGCTGCTAGTCTAACAGAAATTAAAAGTTCAAAATTGCAATTTTCCATTTTTACTGTTTTTCTGGTTGGTTTGGTTAGCTGCTTTTTTGTTGTTTATAATTTAGCTTTTCTCAAACCGTTCGCACCAGAACAAGTTGCTCAAACAATGAACCAAGAACCTTCCACACCTATAATGCTTGTTGTTGGTTATGGAAATTATCAAGATGTTGCATTGGGATTGAGTTTTGCTTTAGCTTTAGAAAAACTTAGGAATGGAAAAGAGATATCTACCAATGTTGCTTTTTTAAAAAAATCACCTGATTTTCAATCTGTCTGGAACAAACTTTCCCAACTATCTGAACTAACTTCATCCCAGTTCAATTTATGGGTTGTTGCTCCTGGAATTAAACGTCGCGATTATCCCCAGCAGGTGGTAGTTTCCCAGAGAAATCATTGCATAATAGATAGCAAACAACACTATCGCATTGGCGTTCCCTATCAACTTTATCGCTGCAAATCACTATTGTAATTCTGTAGTCAGTCTTGCTCCTCGACAATTACAACGTTTTTGTGGGAGTTGTGGTGTTGACCCGACGACGATACCACCACATTACAAGACCAGTAACAAACAAAATTGAAGTTGCTAAACCAACGAACACGTAGAGAATACGGCTAGCAAGTCCCCAGAAGGTGCCAAAATGTAAAGGAGAAAAAGAGGTGATAATGCGATCGCCCAAAGCTAAAGAACGACTATCAAACACTCGTAAAACTTCACCGGTGTACATATCTAAAGAAATCTCGCTTTCACCAAGGTGAGAAGTTTCGTGAGCTTGTTTTTTCCCTACTCTAATAACTCCTTCTGACCCATCGGGAATTCCAATGTAAGTTGTTTTGGTATTCGGTAAAGCTGCATCTGCCTTCTTCAAGATTTGCGATAATGGTAACGGCGAACGACCGGGGATTGGTTTAGAAGCTAGTTCCGGTGGTTTGGGAGTAAAGGTAACTGCATAAATAGCTGCAACGGATTGCTCGTAGAAATTCAAGCAAAAACCTGTGATGCTAGTTAAACATAAAAAAGCAAAAACTATTATTCCTATAACTTTGTGAATGTCAAAATTCATTCGCTTGGGATGAGCATTCCACTTGATTTTAAATCCAGCAATCAATTTTCTCCAACCCGGCCACAATATTACTCCTGTAATAGTAAGGATAAACAACAACAAACCAGTAATTCCAATCAAAATCAAACCAGGTTGACCCGCTAAAAGTTGATAGTGCAATCTTAAGGTCACCTGCATAATATTAAAATCTTCCTTTAACCAACCCATTACCTTACCCGTGTAAGGATTAATGAACATCTGGGTCATTTTGTCCTTGGAGTCCCACAGCCGCACGTGATAAAAAGAGGTGGGATCTTTTGGGAGGATGATGGAACCTATCTTCAGATCAGGTTGGGGAGCGATCGCTTTCTTGATAATTTCCATCACCACATCAATCGATATGAACTCTTTCCCAGGAACAACATGACCAAATTTTTGCGTAACGATAGAATGTTCTATTTCTGGTTTAAATACCAACAGACTACCAGTTAAACCTATCAAAACTACAATTAACCCCACTACCAAGCCAATATATCGATGAATATAAAATGCAATGTCGTGGAGTTTTTTCCTATTCATGACAAACGCTAATACCTATCAAAATTAAGTTAGTAGTGAGGGTTAAAAGCCCTAGAAGTTAGAAGTAAGAGGCTAGTAAGAGCTTTAGCTGTTGTCATTCACAGATGAATACCAATGAAATCCCCACAGCAAACAGGCAATATGTCTGCTCGTAATGCATAAGATTTCTATTGATTTTATCCTCTTGCTAGGCTTGACAAGGTCTACAAGTAGCTGAGGTGATGCCAAACGTGTATCTGTGTGCTCCTCCTGTCAAAATGATAAAAATATGCAACAACAAGGGTATTATACCCCAGGTTTAATGAGAATAGAAGATTGCTATTGGAAATCAAATAGAGCAATTCTGTATGAGAAATTATCAGCGTTTGCAAGGGTCACGAAACTGTTGTCTGGTTCCCATCACCTGAAATCACCCCTACGCCGTATCTTGCGAACTTTCACCGGACAATTGTTCCATTTTCTTGCGTAAACTCAGCGGTCTCATATCAGTCCACACTTGCTTAATGTATTCTAGACATTCCGATTTCAGTCCGCTTTTTCCTGCATCTCTCCAACCAAGAGGATTTTCTCGTTCTGCAGGCCATATAGAATATTGTTCTTCATCATTGATTACTACTTTATAGATTGTAGTGTCTTCTGAATTTGCTGGAGTCATCTTTATCTATGTATTCCTCGTAACTAACTAAAATTTAAGCAGAAACGCAGGAAGGTAGAAAACCTCCAAACCTAAGTTTTTCTATACTATCCTTAACAGCTTGAATAATGTAGTTGATGTCTTCATCTGTATGAGCTGTAGATAAATAACCGCTTACACCTAAAAGGTGAACTCCACGAGCAAGGAGATGATATTTTAATAAATTCATGGCTAGTGCATGAGAATTTCCTGCAGTGATTTCTAAAGATGCAGAACCAAAGAGCGAGCCAAAGTTTGCCATTCGTAATGGTAAATTTTCTGCAGCAAAATAATTATTCAAAGTATTAATAAACTGTGCGGTACGTTCATTCAATTTCTGATACAATGACGGCCCTTGGGTTTGCAAATATTTCAAAACAGCTTTGGCAGCAGCGATCGCTAGTGGATGCTTGCAAAAAGTACCTGCAAAAAATGTTTTTTTCGTCCGCGGATAAGAATCGTCGCCGTAATTCCACACACCGCCATCAATTGCATCCATATATTTACTTTTACCAGCAATTACTCCAATAGGCATGCCACCGCCAACGATTTTTCCATAGGTGGCGATATCCGCTTGCAAACCAAAATAAGCTTGAGCGCCACCAGGATGAATGCGAAAACCTGTAACTAATTCATCAAAAATTAAAGCAATGTCAGCTACTTGCGTTAATTTCCGTAAGCGATGTAGAAAATCCTTTGGCTGTAAAGCTGGTCTGCTGGTTTGTACGGGAACTACCAACACTGCTGCTAATTCTTGTTGATGCATTTTAATGATTTCTAATGATTCTATATTGCCATAATCTAACACTAAAACATCCTTAACAAAATTTGGCAATACTCCAGGTGCTAATGGTACTGCAGCATGATTATTTTCTGCTTGATTTGCTTTCACTAAAGTACCATCAAAATGACCGTGATAGGAACCAGAAAATACAGCAATTTTATTGCGTCCCGTAACAGCGCGAGCAATGCGGATAGCAGTCATTACAGCTTCTGTACCTGTATTGCTAAAACAAACCCGTTCCATTCCAGTCAGTTGAGAAATCAACTCAGCTACTTCACCAACAAGTTCTGATTGGGGACCAATTTGAATACCTTTATCCAGTTGATTTATTAAAGCTTCTTTAACGAAAGACGGGTTATGACCAAAAAGATTGATACCCAATCCCATCATCACATCTATATATTCATTTCCATCTACATCCCAGATTTTAGAACCTAGAGAGCGATTAGCGACAATGGGATAATACATCTCCTTAAAGAGTAAATTAAACTCTCCTAAATTTTTATCATCAGACAAAACAGAACGATAAGTTTGCGAAATTTTTTTTGATGTTTTGGTTCGCGCATTGTAGTGATTAATAAAGTCTTGCAAATATTTTTCTTGCTGGTTAGTAAGTCCTGCGGTGGAACTCTGAGAAAATGTTAAATTTTGTAAGTTCATGGGATTTTTTTCAATAATTTGTATTTGTCATTAAGCATGTATTGATTTGTAGCAAAGAAAATAAGTACTGTCGGAATTCGGTGATATTCCTAAGTTATAACAAGCATCATAACTAGTAACATCGCTAAGTAGAAATAATTTATTTTTTGAAATACCATTTTTCTACAAGAACTTTATCAAAATGTTGCCAACTGTCAAATAAATTTGACCGATTTGATTTTCCGGATCGCAAATAATTGTGGTAGCCCATAGGAGCAAGAACATCTCATTATAGAAGGAAATTATTGTCAGAACTTAAATTCGATAAAAAACCTTTGTTGCCTAAATAGTCAAAATAAACCTTGAGTAATTGACCATCTATTGAAGGACAAGTAATCGAAGTATTTAACAAGCCCTTGATAACATTTTGATTATCAAGTTGTAATAATCCCGAATTGTGTTGTGGAAATTCTGGGAAAAATGGTACCAATGAATATAAAGGATGCTCTAAATATCCTTGAGTAATTTTGAGTAATTTTTCCCGCCAATGCCTGTAGGGAATTTGCTCAATTCTATAACCTAGAGAGCGAATATATTCGATTAACGTATGAGAGTGAAGAGTTTGGGAATGTACTAAATGAAATGTTTTACCTAGAGATTCTTCTTGCTGGGATAAATAAACTATTGCTTTACTAACATAATCTACCGGGACTATGTTTTCTCTGATATCCACATCTGGTACACTTTTTAATTGCACGCAACTTATTATCAGTTTGTAGAGGAAGTCGTTACTGTTAAAAACACCAGTTTGACTGTGTCCAGATATGCGTGATGGTCTGTAGATACAGACAGGGATTCCTCTTTGAGCAGCTGTTTGTACTAATTTTTCAGCAATCCATTTAGTTTGACAATATCCATTGTTAGGAAATTCGTTTTCATCGAGATTATCCTGTTCTCGAACTAATTTGACGCCAGATTCAACTTTTGAACCTACAACACCAGAACTAGAAATAAAATGTACTGGCTTGGTTTTAGTTTGACTGGCCAATCGCAGGATCTCTTGTGTACCTAGGACGTTTGCAGGTTTGAGAATAAAATAGGGATAAATGTGATTTACCCAAGCACCATTATGGTAAATAACGTCAATAGTGCTAGCTAATTGATGAAATGTTTCAGATTTTAAATTTAGAAGCGGCTTGGTCAAATCGCCAAGGATGGGAATGATTCTAGAGCTAAAATTTTCATTCCAAATTTGATAAGATTGGAGAGAGGTTTTTAGCTTGCTCCAGGCGTCTTCAAGACTGGAAGAGCGTACTAAACAATAGATATTTGCCTTGGTTATTTGCAAAAGTTCTGCTAGTAAAAATGCTCCGAGAAAGCCTGTGGGTCCTGTTAAGAGAATTGCCTTTGGCTTGGAAATAAACTGACCGAGGTTTGGAGGAAAAATTATAGGGTCTAAAGCACTTTCAGATTTGATATTTAAAGTTTGGCAAGGAACTTCTAATTGACCAAATTGGACAATTTTTTCTGCTAAACCTGCTACGGTAGGTTTTTCTAAAAAACTACCTAAAGAAATATCTAAATTAAAAGCTTCTTTAACTTTGAAAAGTAGCTGAGTTGTTAACAGAGAATGTCCGCCCAATTCAAAAAAGTTGTCGTTGATGCCAACTTTGTCAACCTTTAAAACTTCAGCCCAAATTTGAGCTAAAATTTCTTCTACAGGAGTGCGAGGAGGAACAAATGTTTCTAAAAAATCTGAGGCAAATTGTTCTGGTGCGGGTAGTGCTTTTCTATCAACTTTACCGTTAGGATTTAGAGGTAATTCTTTGAGGAAGACAATCGCTGATGGAACCATAAATTCTGGTAGTCTCTCTGTGAGAAAGTTGCGCAGTTCGTTAGCTGTAATGGCTGATTTGAGTTGGGGAACTACATAAGCAACTAAGCGTTTTTGTCCTGGTGCATCTTCACGAGCGATCGCCACTGTTTCTTGCACTTGAGAATGTTGATTTAGTAAAGCTTCAATTTCACCTAATTCAATACGGAAACCACGAATTTTGACTTGGTTGTCAATACGTCCTAAAAACTCAATGTTACCATCTGGAAGATATCGCCCTAAATCACCAGTTTTATACAAACGCATTCCTGGTTTTTGACTAAAGGGATGAGGAATGAATTTTTCGGAGGTGATTTCAGGTTGATTGAAATAACCTCTAGCTAATCCTTCACCACCAATATAAATTTCACCGGGAACGCCAACGGGAACTGGATGTAAGTCAGAGTCTAGTATGTATATCTGCGTATTTGCTATAGGGTTACCAATAGGAACTCGTGTTTTGGTCTTTTGAGAATAGCAATGATATACACTACTCCAAACGGTTGCTTCTGTTGGTCCGTACTCGTTAAATAAAGACGTTTCTGGGTATAATTGAGAATGATATTGTACCAATTGTGGCGGACAAGCTTCACCGGCAACTATAACAGTACGTAAGGAATTTAACTGTTCTGGTTTTGCCTGTTGTAAAATCAGGGCATACAGAGACGGAAGACTTAATAAATGGGAAACGCGATTTTGAGAAATTAATTCTACAAGTTTAGGTACTTCCCGTTGTGCACCTTCTTCTGGTAAGTGTAGGGTTCCGCCGCTACAAAGAGTCCAAAAAATACCTGCAATTGAACTATCAAAAGCAAAGGATGATAGTAACAAGAAGTTGCTTACAGATTCTCGATAGTAGAGAATGCGTGCGTTAGTGGAATGAACTAAGTTGCAATGGGCGATCGCCACTCCTTTAGGCTTACCCGTAGAACCAGAAGTGTAAATAACGTAAGCTAAATTTTCAGGAGTTGTTGTGAGGAGGGGATTTTCCTGACTTTGTAGCGCTATGGTTTTCCAGTCTGTATCCAAGCAGATTGTTTGTGCGTTGTACTCAGGTAAGCTTTGCAGTAGATGTTGCTGAGTTAACAATACAGATAATTGAATGTCTTCTAAGATCAAAGCTAAACGTTCTCGGGGATAGTGCGGATCGAGAGGAACATAAGCACCACCCGCTTTGAGAATACCCAAGATACCAACGAGCATTTCTGAAGAACGTTCAACATAAATTCCCACTAATGTTTCTGCACCTACGCCCAAATTTTGCAAGTAATGAGCTAATTGGTTGGCGCGTGCATTCAGTTCTGCATAGGTAAGTTGCTGACCGTTAAATACAACAGCAATATTATTTGGTGTTCGTTCTGCTTGTTCTGCAAAGCTGAGGTGAATACACTGATTTTGTGGAAAATTAACTTCAGTTTGATTAAACTCAAATAAAAGTTGGTGTCGAGCGCGATCGCTCAAAATATTGAGCTTACCTATTATTTCCTGGGGATTATTAACAACACTGACTAGCAACTGATGGAACTGCTCTGCTATGAGTTCCATGCTTTCGACCTGGAATAAATTAGAATCGTAATAAAATTTGTAATGGAAAGATTCGGCTAGTTGTTGACAGGAAAGTTGAATTTGAAAGCGCTCGAGACAACTGAACTGCTCCAGCATAGTAAATTTTAAATTTTCCGCATAACAAATGCCAGCTTTCTGTTCCCAATCAAAGCCGAATGGTAAATAAGTTAATTTGGTACTAGAATTATCGATTTGTTCCCAACTAAAGCATTCTTGCCATTTATTTATTTCTTGTATAGATTTATTAACTTGTTGACAAATTTCAACAAAAGTTAAATTTGCTTCTAAATGGCAAGTTAGTGGTAGATATTTGGCAAATAAACCCAAGGCATTTTTTAGTTCATCATATTTTCTTCCATCTACACCTACACCCACAACAATTTCCGATTGCTGGAGCGATCGCCACAGCCAAATCTGCCAACAAGTAAGAAAAAATACAGCACTACAACTATTATATTGTTTAGATATACTTTCTATTTTTCGCCCCACATCATTCTCAATTAAAAACTCAATAACTTTTGGTTCAAATTCTTTGTAGTTGGGATTATCAATTTCATAAGGTAACTGAAAAACATCAATAATAGATAAATTTTTCTGTAACCAGTATTTCCTACCTATTTCAGTTTCTTCTGCTACTAATATTTGGTTATGCCATTCAGAAAAATCAGCGTATTGTAGTGTTCCTTCCGATAATTCATCGTCAAGCTTACCCGAGTAAGCACTAGCAATTTCTGCCATGAAATTATGCAGACTAACAGCATCGCCGCAAATGGCAGGGAAACTAACATATAAAAGATGCTCCTGCTGGGAAAGAGAAATTAAAGCAGTTTGTAAAACCAAACCCTTTTCTAATTCAAAAGGAAGACATTTTAAATCCTCAATAATTGTCTGTAATTTAGCCTTTTGCTTTTCAGCGCTGCAATCACTCAAATCGTACCTTGGAGCTAAAGTTACTTGGTTATTGGTAATTACCTGTACAGGAATAGTCATCCCTGGAAGACAACAAAAACAAGTGCGGAGTATTTCATGGCGAGCAACAACAGTTTGTAAAGCTAATTGCAAGCGTTCTAGATCCAAATTGCCTGTGATTGAAATTACGCAATCACTGCGATATACAGAATTACGAGTACATTGCTGTAAGGACCATAAATGTTCTTGCTGTGGTGAAAGTCGGAATCCTTCTCTAATTGCTGCTTGTATATCCATACCTGTTTGCTTCTACGTCCTAATGTTCGTTAATAACTTTTTTGTTTTCATGTGACAGTGCAGCTAGCTAGCTGAAAGAGTATAGGGTTCAGCCATTCCCACTAAAATTTTTCTCGGTGGAACAAAGGAATTGCGAGCATGTATAGCTAACATATTATCGAGCATCAAAACATCTCCTTTTTCCCAGGTAAAGCTGACCATCTGCTGTTGATAAACTTGACGCAAATGCTCTAAAACTTCCGGCTCAATGGGTGAACCATCACCGTAATATGTATTTGTTGGTAAATCCTTTTCTGCAAAATTAGATAATAGATAATTACGAATTTTTGCTTCTAATGTAGAGACATGAAAAAAAGTGGCGTGGTTAAACCAAACCATTTCCCCGGTTAGGGGATGTTTAATAATAGCTGGTCCCACCTGACGAGTTCTTAATTTATCTCCTTCTTTCCATTCAAAATCAATTCCATTTTTACGACAATATTCTTCTACTTCGGCTTTATCTGTGCTTTGAAAAACAGTTTGCCAAGGTAAGCCAAATCCGTCACCAAAGTTGCGCACGTACATAACTTTTTTGGCAACGAATCCTTCTCTTACTTGAGGGTCAATACGAGCGAGAACTTGACGACAATTACCAATTGGTGTTTCTCCTCCTTGTGCTGGTGGAACCAGACAAAAGAAAAATATTTTTAAAGGAAAGGTAGGAGAATAAGCGTGTTCGTTATGAGGAAATATACTTTGGTCCGCTGGATAATCAGTAGATGTGTAAATTCTACCAGCTACTTGCGTACGCGGTGATGCCCGATAGCGATATTCCAATGCTTCTTTACAAATAGCAGCAATAATTTGCTCAAATTCTTCTGTTGACGTAACGTGGAAACCCCGAAACAAAATTGCTGCATGTTTTAGTAATTCTGCTTGTAAAAATTCTCGATTATTTTTAGCCCAAGTTGTTAAATCTACTCCTTTAACCGCTGGTTTGATCACTAAAGGAAAGTTAGGACTGTCGGGAAAATATTCTGTTTTAATTAATTTAATCTCATCAAGATTAACTGCTTTGCGTTTGATTTTGCCTAACTTGCATAAACTATTTGTTTGATTGTCCAGCATTGCTTGTATCCTGTAAAATACCTTATCACACTGACTTACGTCTAATCTGGCTTAACTTTTGTTGTAAAGAATTTTCATATTTTTTTTCTTGAGTGAGTCTGTCTTGTTTTTCTAATTGCATTAATATTTCTTGAATTTGATTAATTTTTATAGTCGGATATAGAACAACATGATTTAAAATTTTTTCAAAATGTTTGAGCATTTTACTAATAGTTTTAGCTGCAAATAAATCGGTGCTATATTTCAATAATCCCACAAAATTATGTTCTGTCTCCCTAATTTCAAAAAGTAAATCAAAAGTAGCAGTTTTGGTTTCAGTTTCTAAAGTTTGGAAATTCAAACCGGGAATGTTTAAAGCAGTTGTAGGAGTATTTTGGAATATTAATTTTACCTGGAATAAGGGTGTTGTTTGTAAATTACGTTCTGGATTGATAGCTTCTACAAGTTTGTCAAACGGTAAATCTTGATAAGTATAAGCAGTTAAGTTAACTGCTCTAACTCTTTCTAGCAATTCTTGAAAACTAGGATTACCTTCCAAGTTGATGCGCAACACCAATTGATTCACAAAAAATCCTATTAAACCTTCTGTTTCTCCTTGGTTGCGGTTAGCAACATCTGTACCGATCGCTATGTCATCTTGCTTGCTGTAGTAATGCATTAGAATGGCAAATGCTGCTTGCAAGATCATAAAAAACGTTACACCCTGTTGGTTACTCAGGATTTTTATTTGCTGAGATAATGTGGGAGAGATTGTGAAAGGTTGCGCTGAACCTCGATACGTGGGTATTGGGGGTCGAGGATAGTCTGTTGGTAATTTGAGAGTTGGTAAATTTTGAAGTTGCTGCTTCCAGTAAGCAAGTAGTTTGTCTAGAAATTCCCCTTGCAACCACTGACGTTGCCAAATAGCGAAATCAGCGTATTGAATAGGTAGTTGTGGTAGTGAGGAAGGTTTGCAAAGAGAATTTGCTTGATACAGCGATGCTAATTCTTGAATTAATACACCCATAGACCAACCGTCAGAAATTATGTGGTGCATGGTGAATAACAGCACATATTCATTTTCCTCTAGATGTAAAAGCGTTACTCTCAACAGTGGGTCTGTATCTAAACGAAATGGCTTTTCAGTTTCCTGGTTAACTAAATTTTCAACTGTTTGTTCTCTTACAGCTTTTGATAGCTGGCGCAGATCTATAACAGGCAATTCTAAATTTAGAGATGGAGCAATAACTTGAATTGGTTGTCCGCGTTCTAAAACGAAATTGGTTCGTAGAATTTCGTGACGGCGAATAATTTCGTTCAGACTTTGTTCTAAGGCTGGAACATTCAGCGAACCAATAATACGCACAGCGTTACACATGTTATATGCAGTATTATTAGGTTCTAATTGGTAGAAATACCATAACCTTTGTTGAGCATAGGAAAGGGGAATTTTGTCGGTTCTCGAAATTACTTGTATACGAGGTAATTTAACTGAACAATCTGCCTTGGTAAATTTTTCAATTTCTGCGGCTAATTTTGCTATTGTTGGTGATTCAAATACACAGCGTAAGGGTAATTCAATTTGAAAAACTTTGCGGATTTGAGAAATCACGCGAGTAGCTACAAGAGAGTGACCACCTAATTCAAAAAAATTATCGTGAAGACCAATTGGTTTAATTGCTAAAATTTCTGACCAAATTCCGGCCAAAATTTCTTGAATGGGAGTCAAAGTGAGGTAGTTATTTTCTTCTAACTGTTGTCTTGTGGGTGCAGGCAAAGCAAGACGGTTTACCTTACCGTTAAAAGTTAAAGGCAGAGAATCTAAAATTACAAAAGCACCGGGTATCATATGCTCAGGTAGCTTGTGACGCAAATGTTGACGCAGTTCATCGCTGGCAACATTTTCAGCAGCTACATAAGCAACTAAACACTGATTTCCAGGTATATCTTCCCGCATCATTACCACACATTGACTTACCGCTGGATGCTGTTCTAATACTGCTTCAATTTCACCTAATTCAATTCGGAAACCCCGGAGTTTTACTTGATAGTCAATACGTCCTAAGTATTCAATATTTCCGTCAGGAAGATAACGGGCTAAATCACCAGTTTTATAAAGACGTACTCCTGGTATCTTGCTAAAGGGATCTGGAATAAACTTCTGTGCTGTTAGTTGTGGATTGTTTAAATAACCCCTACCTACTCCTATTCCACCGATGTACAATTCACCAGGAACGCCGATGGGAACAGGGTTTAAATACCGATCGAGCAGATAAATTTGGGTATTGGCGATCGGACGACCAATGGGAGGAGCAGCAGTAGAGAAGGGATGATTCTCGCATTTGCAAAAGGTAACATCTATAGCTGCTTCTGTGGGACCGTAAAAGTTGAACAAGGGAGCGTTTAAACGGGAAAAGTAACGTTTTTGTAGTTCCAACGTTAAAGCTTCACCACTGCAAATAACTCGTCTAAGAGATTTACAAGTTTCAACGTCTGGATGTTGCAAAAAAACTTGCAGCATTGATGGTACAAAATGCACGGTGGTAATTTGCTGCTGGACGATCAGTTTCACCAGATAATTTGGGTCTCGATGTCCGTTAGGTTCTGCTAGTACCAAAGATGCACCTACCATCAGCGGTAAGAAAATTTCCCACACTGAAACATCAAAGCTGAAGGGAGTTTTTTGCAAAACTTTGTCCGCTGGTGTTAATTGACAATAATCTTGCATCCACAGCAAGCGGTTACAAACTGCTTGATGGGTATTCATCGCTCCCTTGGGTTGACCTGTGGAACCAGAGGTGTAGATAACATAAGCAAGATTTTCGGAACTAATGCTGCAAACAGGGTTGTCTACTGCTTCTGCAGCTATTAATTCCCAGTTAGTGTCTAAGCAAATAACTTTTGCTTTGCAAGCAGGTAGACTCGCGAGTAAATGTTTTTGGGTTAGCAAGATTTTTAATTGAGAGTTTTCTTGCATCCAGGCCAATCTTTGTTGAGGATAGCTGGGGTCTAGGGGTATGTAAGCGCCACCTGCTTTGAGAATTCCTAAAAGTCCGATTGCCATTTCCAGCGATCGCTCTACACAAATTCCTACGAATTCCTCTGGTTTTACTCCCTGTTTTTGCAGGTAGCGAGCTAGTTGATTGGCTTTAGCATTGAGTTGTTTGTAGGTTAAGTATTCATTTTTACACACCACTGCTACAGCTTCTGGCGTTTTTTGTACCTGAGCTGCAAATAGTTGATGTATGCATTGCTTTTGCGGATACTCTACTTGTGTTTTGTTCCACTCTACTAACAGTTGTTGTTCCTCGTTAGGAGTTAATAATGGTAATTCACTCAGACGTTGTTGGGGATTAGTAACTATCGCCTCTAACAATACCTGAAAATGACCCAACATGCGGGTAATTCTATCGTCGTTGAATATATCTGTGTTGTATTCTAAGTCTCCCTTTAAACTTGTCTGTGTTTCTGAAATCGAAAGTGTTAAATCAAAATTAGTCGTCTTTTTTTGTATTTTTAATGGTTCTATGGTTAACTCTGGCAAACGGAGTACTTCTGTGGAAGCATTTTGAAGAACAAACATCACCTGAAACAAAGGATTGTGGCTTAAATTTCGTCCTGGCTGTAATTCTTCTACTAATTTTTCAAAGGGTAAATCTTGATGAGCGTAAGCACCTAATGTTACTTCACGCACCTGCTGTAACAATTCTCGGAAGCTAGGATTATTAGCAAGGTTTGTCCGCAGCACTAAAGTATTAACAAAAAAGCCGATTAATCCTTCTGTTTCCGAGCGATTTCGGTTAGCAATGGGAGTACCAACAATGATGTCTTCCTGATGGGTGTAGCGATACAGCAATATTTTAAATGCTGCCAGCAGAGTCATGAATAAAGTAACTTTTTCTTGCTGTGAGAATGCTACTAATTTTTGAGTTAGTTCAGGAGATATTTGAAAAATTTGTGCTGCGCCTTTTGGGTGAGATGAAATTGCCGGTCGAGGGCGATCGCTTGGTAATTCTAAAATTGGTAAACTATCACCCAAACGCTGTTTCCAGTAATCAAGTAGATTTTGCAGCACTTCGCCTTGCAGGCGCTTTCTTTCCCAGATAGTAAAGTCAGCATACTGAAGTGGTAATTCCGGAAGCAAAGAAGGTTGACCTTGACAAAAGGCTGTGTAAAGTGCTGTCAGTTCTTTAATTAATATTCCTGTAGACCAACCATCAGAAATAATATGATGCACGGTCAACAACACTACATGGTTTGTTTCTGATAATCGAAACAACTTCGCTCGTATTAAGGGTCCCTTTGCTAGATCAAAAGGTTTTTGTGCTTCTAAAGCAGCCAAATTTAAAACTTCTTGTTGTTTTTGCTCTGGTGGAAGTATCTGCAAATCTACGACTGGTAAAGTAAAATTTTCCGCTTTACCAATTACTTGTATTGGTTCGCCATCGACAACAGTAAATGTAGTTCTCAATACTTCATGTCGTCTGATAATTTCACGAATACTTTCAGACAGAGCAGTAATATTTAATTTCCCTGTTATTTTTACTGCCGCAGGTATGTTATAAGCACTGCTATTCGGTTCTAATTGATTGAGAAACCAAAGCCGCTGCTGGGAAAAAGAAAGAGGTATATTTCCTGGCCGCAACCCAGGTTGAATCGGTTCCGAACCAGTTTTTAAAGCTTGATTGGCTTGCCTGATAAAAGCTAAAATCTCTGCTTGACGTGCTGCTAATTCTGCTTTGATATCTGGCGTGAGAGCTTCTTTTGGCGCACTACAACGCAGGCGTCCATTTTCAATCCACAGTTTAATATCTCGGCTGCAAAGGAAAGACAAAAATTCCTGGGTTTTCATAGTTCTATTTCCTCTCTGTCTTCTCCTGTTTGCAAAGAAACAGCCTGCAATTGTTGTACTGTCAGAATTCCCTCTAGCTGTTCCACCAGGCTTTTAACTGTGGGATTTTCAAAAAGGGTGCGCAAAGGTAAATCAATTTTGAAGGCTTCGCGCAATCGAGAAATGACTTGCGTGGCCAACAGCGAATGTCCCCCCAAATCAAAAAAGTTGTCATTAATTCCTACTTGTTTTTGCTTGAAAACATCAGCCCAAATATTAGTCACTATCTGTTCCGCAGACGTGCGGGGTGGAACAAAGCTGATTTCCAGCTCGCTAGATATATTCGGTGCAGGTAAGGCGTTACGGTCTACCTTACCGCTGGGAGTCAAAGGAAGTGACTCCACGACTACAAAAGTTGAAGGTAACATGTATTCTGGTAATCTTTCCTTCAAAAACTGACGCAGCTGATTTGAAGTGTCATTTTTTTTCTGGTAGTCAGTTAGCACTATATAAGCTACCAAGCGCTTGTCACCAGGGGTATCTTCCCGCACTACAACAACATTTTCTTTTACTAACGCATGCTGGAGCAGCAATTCTTCAATTTCTCCCAGTTCGATACGGAAACCGCGAATTTTAAAGAGGCGATCGCTGCGTCCGAAAAATTCAATGTTACCGTCTGGTAACCACCTTCCTAAATCACCTGTTTTGTAAATAAAGTCTGTATCCGTTCCAGGTAAAGGCTTAACAGTATCAGTAAATGGGTTAGGTACAAAACTACGCTGCGTACTTGCTTCGTTCTTCCAATATCCCTGTCCAACTCCAAATCCCGATACGCAAATCTCTCCTACTGCTCCAATTGGTAACAGTTGCATTCGAGCATCAAGTATATACAAATTTAAGTTAGCTAAAGGTTTACCAATAGGAACGGTACGCTGGTTTGGCGCTAGAGGTTTGTCGATAATAAATTGGGTGATATCATCAGCTGCTTCAGTAGGTCCGTAAGCATTAACTACCTTGATTTCAGGATAAATTGCCAACCACCGATTCACCAGTTCTACCGATACTGATTCTCCTGTGACCATCATCCACTTCAAATTGGGTAACAATCTTTCCTCAACCCCTAACTGGTAAATATAATCTAATAAACCTGTCACTATCACTGGAACCAGCTCGATTATTGTAATCTTTCTTTGTTTGATAACTTGAAATAATGTCTCAGGATTACAAACAGTTTCAGTGGTAGCTACAACAGTTTTTCCCCCTATCAAAATAGGAGCTAAAAATTGCCAGACAGAAATGTCTGATGATGCAGGAGCAGTTTGGAGAAATATCAAATCTTCACTCAATTCTAAAGCCTGAAATTGAGCATAAATATGGTTGATCGCACTACCATGCCTAATAATTGCTCCTTTGGGTAATCCGGTAGAACCAGAAGTATAAATCATGTAAGCTGGAGCAGTTCCTCGAACATAACTGTGGAGATTATCTTTTGGTAAATTTTTCCAATCGCTGTAGCTATAAACAGAAATATTTAACTCTAAATCACTTGCTTCATCATCTAAAAAAATCAAATGTTTTAATTGCTGACAATTTTCCAAACTAGCGACCAAGATGTTTTTGCAGGATGAATCGGTCAACAGCGTTTTTGCTTCGCTGTTCGAAAGCATGTATTTTACTCTTTCTGGAGGATAAGTAATATCAACAGGTACGTACACTCCACCTGCTTTTAAAATTGCAAGTATGCCAACTAAAAAATTAACATCCCGCTGTTTGAGAATAGCTATAAGCTCTCCCGACTTGATTTCTAATTTTTGTATTAATCTCGCTACTTGGTTTGCTCGTTCGTTTAGTTGCTGATAAGTTAACTGTACTTTGTCATCAACTACTGCAATTTTGTTTGGTGTTCTTTTTACTTGCTCTTCAAACAACTGATGAAGAGTTTTTTCTATAGGAAATGTCTGACTGTTCTTGTTAAAATTTTTTAAAATTTGATATTTGTCTTCCCTGGTCAAACAAGAAATATCTGCAATGGGTGTATCCAATTTTTGCAAAAAATTTTCCAGCAAGGCAAGGTAATATTTAACGAACAGTTGGACGCTTTCTTCTTTAAAAAGTGATGGATTGTATTTAATTTGACCTACAAGAGAATTGTTGACAACTTCAAATTCCAAATTTATATCGTTTTTTAAGTCGTTCATCTGGTGAACATTATGAATATTTTTTAATAAAAAGACGATATCAAAAATTGGACAACGATTGAGAGTTTCTGGTAATTTTAATAATTTTACTAATTCCTCAAAGGGATAGTTTTGATGGCTGTAGGCGCCTATGACTGTATTTTTTACTTGCAATAGCAAATCTTTACAACTCAGTTGATTGATCAACTGAGACCTCAAGGGAACAATTTTATTCGTTACTTGTTCCCAATTATCCTGGTGTTTGTAAGTAGGAGAGCCTATAATAATATCACTGTTGCCTGTATATTTTTGCAATAATATTTTTAATGCCGTTAAAAGTATTATATATATTGACAGATAAGACCCTTGGGCTAATTGAATAACTCTTTGAGATAAATGATTAGGTAAGATAAATAGGATATTTTTATTTTTACCAGTATAAATTCTTGCTCTTGTGAAATCAACGAGCAAGTTTGTTTCTGGTAGTTCTCCTGATAATTTGTTAAGCCAATATATTTTATCAAAAAATGCTTTTTCTGAAAAAAATGCCAGATGGGATTTTTGTAAATTAACCATGATTTTATCCGCAAATATATGTGTATTTTCGAGAGCAATTGATGAAACTACTGATTGAAAATTTCTTCAAAAGCTTGCTTGATTATCGAGCATCCTTTTTGGAGAATCGGAACCTCGATCGTCAAAGGTGGTAAGATTTTTATAACAGTATCATTTCTACCTACACGTTCGACTATTAATCCTAGCTCAAAACAACGCGAGGTTATTTGTTTGGCAAAAACACTACCGCCACAATCAGCAACATCAATTCCCCAGATCATACCCAGACCGCGTACTTTGATTTTTTCGCTAATTGATGCTATTTCCTCGTTCAGAAAATTTCTTAATAAAAATTCCTTGATTTTCACATCCTGTTCGAGATTATTAATTTGTCTATATTCTAGAGCGGCTGTTCCGGCTACAAATGCTAATTGATTTCCTCTAAAAGTACCGGTATGTTCGCCAGGTTCCCAGATATCTAAATCAGGATTAATTAATAATAGCGACATGGGAAAGCCGTAACCACTTATTGATTTGGAAAGTACTACCATATCAGGAACAATACCAGCTCTTTCAAAAGAAAAGAAAGGTCCGGTTCTACCGCAACCAACTTGTATGTCGTCACAAATCAATAAAATTTCGTGCTGATGACATAAATTTCTCAGTCTTTGTATCCAATCAACTGGTGCTACAACAATTCCTCCTTCAGCTTGTACGGTTTCGAAGATAATTGCGGCTGGTTTTTCAATACCTGAATTGCAGTCCTTGAGGACAAAATCAATAAATTCTATCGTGTCAAATTGTTCCATAAATCCATAGGGATAAGGCATAAATGTTACGTTATTTAATGTACCGATCGCTCCTGCTTTTACTCCTAAATTACCGCTGATAGATAAACTACCTAATGTCATGCCGTGATAAGCACCCATAAAGGAAAATATTCCGGGTCTTTTTGTTACTTTCCTAGCTAATTTTAAAGCGGCTTCTACAGCGTTGGTACCCGTGGGACCGCAAAACTGTATTTTATAATTTAGTTGTTTTGATTTGATAACTAATTCATTAAAGGTTGCCAAAAATTTTTCTTTGGCAGATGTATATAAATCTAAACCATGGGCAACTCCGTCGGTGTCTAAATAAGACATGACTTTTTGTTTAATAAAGTCATTATTGTGACCGTAATTTAAAGCACCAGCGCCGGCTAAAAAATCTATGTATTCCTTTCCTGATTGGGAATATAAAATAGAACCTTTAGCTCGCAAAAATATATCTGGAAAATTTCGACAATAGCTCCTGACGTTGGATTCATGCTTTTCGGAAGCAGTATTGATATTTAAGTCTTGTTTTTGAGAAACATCCATAGGTTTGCATCCATGTGTAAAGAGGAGAGGGTGGTGGTTAAGCAATTTTCTATTTGGAAAAGTTAAATGTTGCTTCTTTTTCTAGAAGTGAGGTAATTTTTTGTTCTCGTTCTGTAAGCAACTCTAATTCACCAAGACATGAATCAGGATTAGTGGCTATATTTTGTAGCAAGATACGAAAATGGGTTAAAATGCCATTAATTGTGGCTGTGTCGATGCGATTAAAGTCGTAGTTGATGCCAATTATTAAAGGAGAACCAGGAATAACAACAACGGTGAGGGGATAGTTAATTTTGTAAAAATTACTCCAATCTGGAACTTGGATACTTCGTTTTCCATTCTTTAAACTTTCTGGTGTTGGTAAGTTTTCAAAGACGACGATGCTATCAAACAAAGGTAAACCTCTTGGTATTTGACTCCAAGCTTGAATATCGACGAGAGAGCTGTATTCGTACTGACACATTTCGATTAATTGAGCTTGAAGTTGCTTGAACCAATTTAGCAAGGGTTGTTGAGGATCTACCTTGACGCGTACGGGTAAGGTATTTACCAGCATTCCGACAATTGATTCTGCTTTTGCAAGTTCTGGGGGACGACCTGAAACCGTGCACCCGTAAACTACTTCTTCTTGACCGCTGTAACGACTGAGAAGAAAAGCCCAAGCTCCTTGAATAATAGTATTGAGGGTGATTTGATGTTGTTTGGCGATCGCCACAAGTGCTGCTGTTGTTTGTGTTGACAGCGTTATTTGCTGGTCGTCGTATCTTTGTTGTTGCTTGGACAAATTATCAACGTATAAGTTAGTTAGGGGAGTAGGTGCTGTGATACTGCCTAGCAATCGCCGCCAAAAAACTTCAGCTTGAGATGTATTTTGCTGTTGTAGCCATTCGATGTAATTGTAAAAGGGAGTGCTGGGTGCTAAGCAGGCATCTTGACCTTGACAAAGTGCTTCATAAAATCGCACCACTTCGTCCAAGATCAACGGAACTGACCATCCATCAGCGATAATAAAATGTCTGCTCCAAACAAACTCATAATAATCCTCGTCAAAGCGAAACAGCGTCAAGCGCATCAAAGGTAATTGCGATAAATCAAAGTTAACGGCGCGATCGTTTGCCAAAAACGACTTCAGTATAGATTGCCGTTGATTTGCATCTGTACCTCGCCAGTCTTGCTGTTGTATGCGAATTTTTACTTGCTTGTGTACCGCTTGTAATGGTTGGTCTAGATCTTGCCAATGAAAGCTGGTGCGTAAAATGGTGTGTCGTTCTATTACTTTTTGCCAAGCTTGTTCAAAAGCATCAACGTTGAGTTGTCCGTGCAAAGCAAACCGAGTTTGGAAAAAATAAAGTCCCACTTCCGGAGCATACAAACTGTGGAAGAGAATTCCTTTTTGTATGGGTGTCAGTTCGTAAACATCTTCGATATTTTCCTGCAACGCTGCAGGTAACTTTTTTTGCAACTCAACAAAACTTCGGGTGATGCCATCTAGTACGCTTCGCGATCGGAAGTTTATTTGCGCTCCTGCGGAGGAAATACTGGCAACAGCGGCTAGTCCAGCTACAGTAGGATTTTCAAATAGCTGCTTTGGCGTTATTTGTATACCAGCTTGGTTGGCCCTGGCGGCGATTTGAATTGTCATAATTGAATCTCCGCCCAATTCAAAGAAATTGTCATGGATCCCAACTTGGTCGATTTGCAGTACCTGCGACCATATTTTGGCAATTGTTTCTTCTACAAAACTGCGGGGTGGCGCAAATGTTTCTGCTAGTTCTGGTCTGGTTTGTGATGTCATCCGCCACGCTTCGCGAACAAGATCTGGTAATGCTTGACGGTCAACTTTTCCGTTGGCTGTTAAAGGTAGTTCCTTGAGCGGTACAAAAGCCGAGGGTATCATATACTCCGGCAGTTTCTGCTTGAGAAAATTGCGCAGTTCGCTGACAACAAACGTACGCTGGTGAGGAACAAAATAAGCAATTAAGCGCTTGTTTCCCCATCGATCTTCCTGCGCTAGAACCACTGTTTCCCGAACAACAGGATGTTGCTGTACAACCGACTCGATTTCGCCGAGTTCAATGCGAAAACCGCGAATTTTGACCTGCTGGTCGATTCGTCCTAAAAACTCGATATTGCCATCCGGAAGATAACGAGCTAAATCTCCTGTTTTGTATAACCTTGCACCTGATTTCTGACTAAAGGGATGGTTAATAAATTTTTGTTTTGTTAATTCTGGTTGGTTGAGATAACCTCGTGCTAAGTTATCGCCTCCAATATACAGTTCACCTGCTACACCTATTGGTACGGGTTGCAGCTCTTCGTCGAGAATATAAATTTGAACTTTGCTTAGCGGGCGACCTAGAGGTACTGTTTCGCATTGTTCTGGGGTGAATTCAGTACCGAGGACGTAAGTTAGGACGCCAACAGTAGCTTCTGTTGGTCCGTAGTGGTTCCAAATTTCGCACTTTGGCGCATACTGCTGAAGTTTTTCAACTAACTTCCAAGACAGTACCTCACCGCCTAAAATCAGGTATCTGTTGGGTAAAATCTTTTCTGGTTGGGAAGCGTTCAACAAAGCATTTAAGTGAGAAGGTACAATTTTGAGACAGTCAATCGAGTGGCGATCGCAATAATCTACCAATGCTTCCGGATTAGTGGCTCGTTCTTGGGAAATTACATGCAGACATCCCCCCGTACACAAAGTCGGAAAGATAGCGGTGTTACCTAAATCTGCTGCAATGGTAGAAACAGTGGCGAAACTTGCAGCTTCTGGCAGTTTTAATTTCGCTAAAATCCCATACACGTAGTTGAGAAGTTGTCGATGCTCAACAGCAACGCCTTTTGGTTTACCTGTAGAATCGGATGTGAACAATACGTAGACGAGATTCTCGATTTTAGCGCTGTGAGTGGGATTTTTCTCTGGGTACTGAGCGATTGTATCCCAGTCCGTATCTAGGCAAACTACTCGAGCAACATCATTTAATACAGCATCAGCTAACGAACGTTGCGTTAATAATATCGCTGCTTGAGCGTCTTGCAATCGCAACAGTAAGTTTTGTTTTGGTAATGTCGGGTCTAACGGTAGATAAGCTCCTCCTGCTTTCAGGATTGCAAGCATCCCAACGATCGTATCTGTAGAGCGCTCTAACCACAATCCAACTACAACTTCCGGTTTTACTCCTAGGGTTTGCAAATAGTGAGCTAGTTGATTAGCTTTACTATTGAGATGAGCATACGTTAGCTGCTCGTTTTCGCAGACAACTGCAATTTGCTCTGGGGTTTTGGCAGCTTGTTCGGAAAATATTTCGTGAATGCACTTAACTGGTATGTTTTCTGCACGTGTTTGGTTAAAATCAAAAAGAAGTTGCTTGCGATCGCGTTGTGGGAGAATCTCAAGACGAGAAATGCTAGTCTGCGGTAAGGTAAGTGTACTGTTTACCAAAGTCTGAAACTGTGCGGTTAAACGCTGAATTGCCTCGGACGAGAAATAATTGATATCGTAATAAAATTCGGCAATTAAACAGCGATCGCTAAGCGAATTTGTAGGAGTATCGTTGCAAGTGATGCCATTCGACACCCTATGCAAACAGCTAAGTTTAATTTTAAAGGGTTCAATACAGCTGTAGAGTTTGTCAAGGGTAAAGCAGACACCAGCATTAGAATATTTTTCTGGTAATTGCTCCCACTCAAAACCAACAGGAAAAGCAAGAATATTATCTTCTTCTATTGCTTCCGGTACAAAATAATCTTGCCATTCACTAGCAGTTTCTAAGGTCTTGGCAACTAGTTCTAATACTTCGGTAAAGCACAAGTTAGGTGTCAGCTTGATTTTAATCGGTAGCCAAGTTGCTAATAAGCCAAGTATGTCATGTAGTTCTTCACAATCACGGCGATCGCTTGCAGTCCCAATCACAATTTCTGACTTTCTGGTTAACCGCCATATTAATATTTGCCAACAACTCAGCAGGATAATTTCAAGTTTTGTATCGTACTTGTCTTGAAAAGAGTATATTTTTTCTACTAATTCTTGGTCCCAAATTAACTGATAACTGTCAATTAGAAATGGCTTGTTGTTTACTTTTCGTTCATTGGGTAATTGCAAGGATGATAAAGAGTTAATTTTTTGTTGTTGCCAATACTTTTGAGCTAAATATGCATCTTCCTCTGCAATTAATTGATTTTGCCATTCCGAAAATTGTGCATACTGTATATATTCTCTATCAAATGTCTTACCTTGACAGCACTGCTCGTAAGCTTCAGCAATTTGATTGACTAAATTTTTGATAGTTCTAGCATCAGCACATATGGCTGGAAGAGAGATAATTAAAATATGCTCATGCTGGGAGAGCTTGATTAAATATAAGCACAAAAATGTATCTGTAATTAAATTTTGATATATTTGCCTACTTTCCCAGAATAATTCTTTAATTTTTACCTGGATTTCTTCGGAAGAAGCATTAAAATCCAGATATTCCCAAGCAAATGAACTCCTATTTTTCACCACCATAACTGGAGTTTTGATACCTGGCAGGGTAGAAAAACTTGTTCTGAGAATATCATGACGAGCAACAATTTGTTCAATAGCCTTCTGCAGAATTTCCGGCTGGAGACTACCAGTAATGAAAATACTACATTGAGTGCAAAAAGTAGAGTTATTTTGTTGTAATTGCCACAACCGCTTTTGTTGAGGAGCAAGTTTAAATCCAGTAATTGCTTGAGTTTGCATAGCTTGAAAAATACCTATTTTTTAATGTTATTACCATCAGTTATCTCTCCCATAGCGACGACGATTTTTCGCTGTCCGCTGTAGGGATTTCTACCGTGAGCAACTAGCATATTATCTAGCATGAGAATGTCACCTTTTTGCCAAGAAAAGCTAGTTTTTGATTGTTCGTAAATTGCATTAATTTCCGCAATTTCTTCTTCTAAAATCGGCATTCCATCTCCAAAATAAACATTGCGAGGTAACTTGGATTCTCCAAACATCGCTAATAAAGATTCCCTAACTTCAGTATCTAAATAGGAAACATGATGCAATTGAATTTGGTTAAAAAATACAGGCTCTCCAGTTTTAGGATGTGTTACTACAGCTGGACGAATTTGGCGAGTTAATAATCCATTATTATCATACCATTCAAATTCAATTCCGGCTTTATGGCAGTAATTTTCTACTTCGTTTTTATCTGTGGTTTGAAAGAAATGCTGCCAACTAACATCTAAACCTTCGGCAAAATTTCTCACATAGATTAGCTGTTTTGTAGCCAATTTTTCTCGCAGTTGAGGACTAAGCAACTGATAGGCTTTTCGACAATCAACGATGGGAGTTTCTCCACCTTGAACAGCAGGTTGAACGCAGTAAAACCAAATTTTCAAGGGAAAACAATGCAAATGAGAACTTTCGTTGTGGAAAAGTATAGCTTTATCTGCTGGATAAGGAGTGGAACCATAAACTTTATCACCTTCATCTGTGCGAGGTAAATCGCCATATTCAGCAAATAAATTCGGACAAATTGTTTCGGCAAATTTTTCAAAATCTCTAATCGATTTCACTGGAAAATTTCTAAATAAAATTGCTCCGTGTTTTAGTAATTCTGTTTCGATATATGCTTGATTATTATCAGTCCAAGATATTAAATCTATTTCTGCACTATTAGGCTGAATTACAAGGGGTATTTGTTCTTCTCCTGGAAAATAAGTCGTTTTTACTAATTGTTCTACAGACAAATTAATAGCTTTAGGAGTAATATTAATTAATCTCTGTTTTTTTGTAATTTTACGTTCTTGTTGCTGCATAGTTTGTTGTTGCTTTTCTGCTGCTGTAAGCATTTCTAATTTATTGATACGGTTTTGAGGCTGGTGGAGAATGCTGTTAATTAAATTTTGCCAATGATTTGTCAAGCTGGCTATGGTATCTGCAGCAAATAAATCAGCGTTGTATTGCCATTTTCCTTCTATTCCTCGGTTGGTTTCTACAAGAAATAAAGCTAAATCGAATCTGGTTGTTTTGCTTTCTATTTCTATTAATTGCAAAGTCAGTCCTGGTAATTCTAAGGTAGAATTCGGTGTATTTTGCAGGACAAACAAAACCTGAAATAATGGAACTGTATTGCTTAAATGGCGCTCAGGTTGTAACTCCCTCACTAATTCGTCAAAGGGTAAATCTTGGTGAGCATAAGCAGCTAAGGTTTGAGTGCGAACGCGTTGCAATAACTCCAGGAAGGTAGGATTTCCGCTCAAGTCAGTGCGCAAGACTAATAAGTTTATAAAGAAACCAATTAAAGGCTCAATTTCGGCCCGATTGCGGTTGGCAATATCAGTACCGACAACAATATCATCTTGATTGGTATAGCGTTGCAGTAAAATTTTAAAACTAGCTAGTAATGTCATGAATAAGGTGACACCTGCTTCCTGAGAAAGCGATCGCAGCTGTTGAAGCACTGACACCGGTATCAAGAATGCATGACTAGCACCCCGGTTAGTTTTGACTTCCGCGCGGGGACAAATTGTGGGTAGTTGCAATACAGGTAAGTTAGCTAATTGCTGCTTCCAATAACTAAGCAAAACTTCTCGCCTTTTACCTTGTAGGTGTTGGCGCTGCCAAATTGCAAAGTCTGCATACTGGATGGATAATGCTCCTAAAAAAGGAGGTTGCCCTATCACAAAAGCAGTGTACAGTGTTGCTAATTCTCGAATTAATATATCTATTGACCAACCGTCAAAAATTATGTGGTGGATAGTAAACAGTAAGATGTATTCTTGTTCCCCTAAATACAAGAGTTTACATCTTAGCAAAGGCGCTTGAGTAAAATCAAAGGCAGTTTCAAATTCTTCGGTACTAAAATACTGAATTTTTTCTTCTTGTTCAGCTTTGGGTAAATCCTGCAAGTTCACCACGGGTATCTTTAGTTGCACTTGAGGAATTATTTTTTGTAAAGGTTGTCCGTCTACCGAAATAAATACAGTGCGTAAAACTTCATGACGACGGATAATCTCGTTAATACTTTCTTCTAGCACCTCTACGTTCAATTCACCTCGAAAATGAACCGCTGCAGGCATATTGTAAATACTGGTACCAGGATTGAGCTGCTCAAGTAACCACAATCTAGCTTGAGCAAATGATAAAGGTAAATTTCCGTCACGGGAAACAGGTGTAATTGCACAGATATCTTGGCTGCTTGTTTGCTCAATCTCCCTAGCTAGTTCGCTAATAGTAGGAAATTCAAATAAACGCTGAAGCGGTACATCCAACCCAAAGGTTTTGCGCACGCGAGAAATAACCTGAGTGGCTAACAAAGAATGACCACCTAGTTCAAAAAAGTTATCGTGAATACCTATTTCTTTGATACCTAAAATCTCTGACCAAATACCGGCAAGTATTTCTTCCACAGGAGTGCAAAAAACTCCCGAGTCAGACTTAGGTATTGACTGCGTTAGGTCTGGTGCTGGCAGTGCCAAACGATCTATCTTACCGTTAGGTGTCAAAGGCAACTCCTCTAGAATCATAAAAGCTGCTGGTACCATGTAGCTTGGCAGCTTTGACTCTAAAAAACGCCGCAGTTCAGGAACAGAGAACGTTTGACCTGGTTGAACAGTCACATAAGCAACTAAGCTTTTATTTCCAGTTTCATTTTCCCAAACCACTACTACACTTGTACTTATTGATGGGTATTGGTTTATGACTGTTTCTATTTCTCCCAGTTCAATCCGAAAACCGCGAATCTTAACCTGATAATCGATGCGCCCTAAAAACTCAATATTTCCATCCGGTAACCACCTTCCCAAATCTCCAGTCTTATAGATAAAGTCTGTATTCGTTCCTGGTAAAGGTTTTGCATTCGTGATAAATCGGTTAGGAATAAAGCTTGACTTAGTACTTGCTTCATTTTTCCAATACCCCATACCTACTCCAAATCCCGATACGCAAATTTCTCCAGGAACACCGACCGGTAATAATTGCATTTGCGAGTCAAGAATATAGATATTTAAGTTAGCTAAAGGTTTACCAATAGGAACGGTACGTTGGTGTGGCGGTAAAGGCTTGTCTATAATAAACTCAGTAATATCATCAGCTGCTTCCGTCGGTCCGTAAGCATTAACCACCTTAATTGAGGGATATAATTGCAACCATTGATTCACAACTGTTACCGGTACAGATTCCCCGGTTACCATCATCCACTTCAAACTGGGTAGCAATCTTTCGCGCTCTGATAAGCTGCAAATGTATTCTAATAAACCTAAGATAACAACTGGTACTAGTTCAACTATAGTTATATTTTCTTCTTGAATAATTTTGAATAATTTTTCCGGTTCGCAAACTGTTTGCGTATCTACTACGACCGTCTTGCCACCAATAATAATAGGTGCTAAAAATTGCCAGACAGAAATATCTGAAGAAGCAGGAGCGCTTTGTAAAAAAGTTAAATTTTGCTCTAATTCTAGGGCATCAAATTGTGCATAAATATGGTTAATTGCTCCAATATGTCTAATAATTGCTCCCTTTGGTAAGCCGGTGGAACCAGAAGTATAAATCATATAAGCTGGAGCAAGGGGTGTATTATTTATGCCTAAATTTTCTTTTGGTAATTTATCAAAGTCTAGCTGCTCGTATATTTGTATGCCAGCTATAGCAGGAAGTGGATAATGAGAAGATTTTATATCTAAAAATATGAGATATTTTAAGTGAGGACAATCTTTAAGTAAACTTATATTTTTCCAATGAGAATCTGTTAAGAGAAATTTTACTTCACTATTATTCACCATGTAATTAATTCTATCTAGTGGGTAGGTACTATCAATAGGAACATAGACTCCACCTACTTTGAAAATAGCAATTATAGCTATTAAGAAATTGATATCTCTTTGCTTGCAAATGCCTATAAATTCTCCTTTTTTCGCTCCTAGTGCGATTAATAATCTTGCGAGTTGATTAGCTCGTTGGTTTAGTTCTCTATAGGTTAATTTTTGATGATTATACACAACCGCTACAGCATCAGGAGTCTTTGCTACCTGCGCTTCAAATAATTGGTGAATGCATTGCTCTAGAGGATAATTAACTTGAGTATTATTCCATTCCACTAATAATTGATGTTGTTCGTTTGCTGTTAATAAGGGCAACTCTAACAGGCGCTGTTCGGGATTAGTGACAATTCCTTCTAATAATGTCTGAAAATGCCCTTGTAACCTTGTGATATCATCAGATTCAAATAAATTGTTGTTATATTCCCACAAGCAGAGCAGACAATTATTTTTTTCAGTTATATCTAGGCTGAAATCAAAGCCAGATGTTTCTGTATCTATATTTTCTTGCTTGATACTCAACCCGGTTAATTTTAATTCCTCCTGCGGCGCATTCTGAAGTGCAAACATCACTTGAAATACAGGTGTATGACTGAGGTGACGCTGGGGTTGCAATTCCTCTACTAATAATTCAAAGGGTAAATCTTGATGTGTATACGCGCCTAAAGTTACTTCTCTAACTTGTTTAAGTAAGTTAATAAAGCTACAATCTCCCTGCAGTCGAGTTCGCAGTACTATTGTGTTAACAAAAAAGCCAATTAATTCCTCAATTTCCCTGCGATTACGGTTAGCAATTGGAGAACCAACTAAAATATCTTCCTGTCCGGTGTAGCGGTAAAGCAAAGTTTGAAACGCTGCTAATAATGTCATAAATAATGTGACATTTTGGTTTTGACTTAAAGCTTTTAGCTTGGCGGTCAAAGAGGAAGAAAGTGTAAACTGCTGGGTTTTACCTTCAAAAGTTTGGTATTTAGAGCGGGGTTTAGCAATTGGTAATTCTAATATTGGCAAGTCACCGTCAAGTTGCTGTTTCCAGTATTGCATTTGAGAAGCAAAGACTTCTTTTTGCAACCACGTTCTTTGCCAAACTGCAAAATCTGCATACTGAATAGGTAAACTAGGTAATTCGCAGGGTTTACCTGTGGAGAAAGATTCATAAAAAGCAGCTAATTCCCGAATAATTACTCCTGTTGACCAACCATCAGCTACTACGTGGTGTATCGTGAACAATAAAATATATTCTTGTTCTTTCAGCTGCAACAGTAAAACATTTAATAATGGTGCAGTCGTTAAATCAAAAGAATATTGTGCTTGAGTTTTCGCGTAACGCTGGATTTCTCCTGCTTGCTGTTCTGGAGAAAAACTTCGCAAATCAACCACAGGTAATTTAATAGTTACTTCTGGTAAAATTACCTGCACGGGTTTTCCATCTTGGCTTTGAAATACTGTGCGCAATACTTCATGACGGCGGATAATTTCGTTGAAGCTTTTTTCCAATGCTGCAACTTTCAATTCACCTTGCAGTCTCACAGACCTAGAAAGGTTGTAAACGGGACTGTTTGGCTCTAATTGATTGAAAAACCATAATCTTTGTTGAGCAAAGGATAGTGGTAAATAATCATCGCGTGTGGTTTTTTCAATAGGTACAGCTGCAAGTTTTTGTCCCTTTTTAAGTGCAGTTTCTACACGCTGCGCTAGTTTAGCTACTGTTGGTGATTCAAACAAACTGCGTAGTGGTAAATCAACCTGAAAGACTTCTCGGATTTGGGAAATTACTTGGGTGGCTAACAGAGAATGTCCGCCTAATTCAAAGAAATTTTCTTCAATTCCTACTTGTTTAACAGCAAGAATTTTCATCCATATTCCCGCCAAGACTTCTTCTACAGGGGTAGGCGGTGCAGTAATAGCGCCTTTTATCTGCTGCGATAATTCTTCTGGTGCAGGTAATGCTTGACGGTCTACCTTACCATTTAAAGTTAGAGGTAAAGCTTCTAAAATGGTAAAGCTAGAGGGCAGCATATAATCAGGTAAGTTATCCCGCAAAAAGTTATTTAGCTCGCCAAAACTTAAGGTTTCTGATAATTTTTTCAGAACTAAATAAGCTGCTAATCGTCGATCGCCGTTTTCATTTTCTCGCGCTATTACGACTGCTTGTTTGATTTGCGGGTGCTGAATTAATATCGCTTCTATTTCTGCTGGTTCAATTCGGAAACCGCGAATCTTAACTTGATCGTCGCTACGTCCAATAAATTCAATTGTACCATCGGGTAAGTAACGTCCTGTATCGCCAGTTTTATAAAGTCTTGCACCTGGGCGATCGCTAAAAGGATGGGGAATAAATTTCTCAGCTGTTAGTTCGGGATATTGCATGTAGCATCTAGCTAACCCTGCACCACCTATATATATTTCACCTTTAATTCCTATGGGAGTTAACTGTAATTTATCGTCTAGAATATAGACTTGCGTGTTAGTAAGTGGTTTGCCAAGGGGAACTATTTTAGTATGGAAATTTACTTCCGTGAGGGAATAAGTGAGTACGCCAACCGTACTTTCCGTTGGTCCGTAGTGGTTGAATATCTGACAATTAGGTGCATATTGGCGGATTTGTTCAATTAACTCCCAATTAGCAGCTTCACCACCTAAGATTAGTCGTTGACGAGGCAGGATATATTCAGGTGTAGGAGATAGTAGAAGAGAGCTAAGGTGAGAAGGAACGATTTTGAGGCAATCTATAGGATATTTGCGACAATACTGTGCAAATGCAACCGGATCGGTTGCGCGATCGTAGGAGATGATATGCAGGCACCCTCCCGTACAAAGAGCGGGAAACACAACAGTATTGCCTAAATCTGCAGCTAGGGTAGAAACTAATGCAAAATTATAACCAGAATGAGTAGGTAAGTTTAACCTATCAATAATACTGTAGACGTAATTAAGAATTTGTTGATGTTCGATGGCAACACCTTTGGGTTTACCTGTAGAACCAGAGGTAAATAGTATATAAGCTAAATGATTGTTGTTGACATTGCTGCTAGGATTAATATCGCTTTCCTGAGAAATGATTTCCCATTTTGTATCTAAATTAATGACTGGCAGTTTTTCTTGATTTACTATATTTATCCATTGATTTACTAGGCGATTATTGGTAATCAAAAAGGAGGCTTGGATATCTTGGAAGCGTGATACTAAATTTTTGACTGGAATTCCTGGATCTAAGGGTACGTATGCTCCACCAGCCTTGAGAACCCCTAGAATACTAACAATCGTGTCAGTAGAATTCTCTAGACAAATTGCTACTTTAATCTCTGGTTTTACTCCTTGTTTTTGTAAATAGTGAGCTAATTGATTTGCCTTGTGATTGAGTTGTTTATATGTTATTTTTTCGCACTGACAGGAGTTCTCGAAAATTACGGCAATTTTCTGAGGATTTGTTTGGGCTTGGGCTTCAAATATTTGGTGAATTAACAGATGATTTGGGTATTTTTTTTGAGTTTTATTGTTCTCAAAAAGTAGCTGTTTTTTTCTATCTCGGTCAGAATCTCTAACTTTGATATTGGTACTTCCGGGTGAGCGATCGCACTCAATAATAGATTTTGAAATTGTCTAGATAAAATTTTTATATATTCACAATTAAATAAGCTGGAATCATAATAAAATTCTGCGAGTAATTGCTGACCTTGATGCTGGCATGTCAGTTTAATTTTAAATTTATCTATACAGGATTGTTGTCGAGCAACTGAAAATTTTATATCAGCAACTCGATACTCAGCTGCGGCTTCTAAAAATTCAAAGCATACGGGAAAAAAGTGATAATGATATTTGAGATCTTCTCTGTCTTCCCAATTTTCCCAAGTAAAATAATTCTGGTATTTTTGGATTTCCTCTAGACGATTTTCAGATAAAATTTCCGAAAATCTCCGTTCTCCCTCGAGTTTAATATTCAAGGGTAAATATTTAGCAAACAAGCCTATAGCATCTTTCAATTCTTGGTAATTACGTCCGTCACAGTTGATTCCCACAATCACATTTGATTGTTGAGTAATCCGCCAGATTAAAATCTGCCAGCAAACTAGTAAAACTTGCAATAACGAACTATTATATTGCTGAGCTAATATTTCTAGCTGTGTGAGTAATTCCGAAGTAATAGCAATCGCTTCTCTTTGGGGTTGGAATGTTGATTGCAAGGTGATTTGTTGTTCCCAAGGTAACTTGAAATTTGTCAGTGCAGCAAGATTTTGCTTTCGCCAATAATCTCTTCCTGCTTCTGTATCTTCTCCCTCTAGCAGTTCATTTTGCCATTCAGCTAAATCTGCATATTGTAATGGTTCGTTGTCTGGTTCTCTTCCTTGAAGACAAGCTGCATAAGATCGGCTGATTTCTCGCACTAAAATATTTAGCGATGCTGCGTCCGCACAAAGAGAAGGTAAGCAGATTGCGAGAATATACTTTGCCGACGATAAAGTGATTATAGATAATTGCAACTGACAACCATATTGAAAATCAAATGGCTGTTGGTTCAATTTTTGCAAGAGACTATTTAATAATTCTTCTTGTTGGTGATGACTATAGCTGCTCAAGTCATAGTTTTCACCCCAAGTAATATTGTTATTTGTAATTACTTGTAAGGGTATAGACATTTCTGGTAAGCAACGAAAGTTAGTACGGAGTATTTCATGGCGATTGACAACTTGTTCTAAAGCTTGCTTCAAAATCTCGATATCTATAACACCCTCAATTAAAACAGCACATTGGCAACGATAGGGAAGGCTATTAACTTGTTGTAATTGCCACAAATGTCTTTGCTGAGGCGAAAGGCGAAAACCTTGCATTTCTTCCAACATGAATAATTCTCCACACTTAGCACTAAATCTCTGAAATACTGAATACTTCCGACATACCAACTACTACTTTTCTTGTTCCTATAAATGGCTGTCTTCCGTGTGCTGTCAGCATGTTATCGAGCATTAAAATATCTCCAATTTGCCAGGGAAAAATGACAGTTTCTTGTTGATAGACAGCGCGAATTGCATCTAAAACTTCAGTTTCAATTGGTGAACCATCACCGTAATAGGTATTGTGTGGTAAATCTGCTTCCGAGAATTCTGCTAATAATGCATTGCGAATTTTAGTATCTAAAGTGGTGATATGAAAGAAAACAGCATGATTGAACCAAACAGCTTCACCTGTTTTGGGATGTGTAGTAACTGCTTGTCTTCGAGTGCGAGTTCGCAAGCGATTTCCTGGTTTCCACTCAAATTCAATATTATTGCTATGGCAAAATTGTTCTACTTCTGCTGGGTTTGTGGTTTGAAATACTGTTTGCCAAGGTAAACCGAAACCGTCACCGAAATTACGGACGTACATTACCCCTTTTTCAGTGAAGCGATCGCGAATTTTTGGGTCAATCTTTTGCAATAATTTTCGCGTGTCAGCAATGGGAGTTTCTCCCCCTTGCTGTGCTGCTTTGACACAGTAAAAGAAAATTTTTAAAGGCCAGCTGGCAGCATAGGAGTTTTCACTATGCAAAAAGATACTTTGATCGGCAGGATAGTCAGTAGATGTGTAGATTTTACCTTGAACTGTACTGCGAGGAGAAGAGCGATCGCGGTATTCTATTAAATCTCCTGAAACAATCTGGATAAAATTTTCAAATTCCGCAATCTCTTTGATTTGAAAGTTACGAAATAATATACCTCCATGCTGCAGCAAAATTCTATTAATTAATTCTTGATTATTTGCTACCCATGTTAATAAATTAATCCCTTCCAAAACAGGTTGACATAACACAGGCAAATTACTCTCACCTAAAAGAGGTTTTAATTTCACTAATTCTGTCTGCAATAGATTAATACCTTGCCGTCTTTTTCTGTTGATTTTTTTTGATAAATTTGCAGCTGCCATTATTCCAGATAAAAAATAACTATGATTACAGCCTAAATCTTGGCTCGCTTATTCTTGAAAAATACACTTTTTATAGTCATTTTTATTAATAGCATACAGTACAGCTTCTTGATTGTTTTCTTCATAAATTACTTTGGCTTGAAGTTTTAACCCTGCTTTTTCCATAACTCGTATCGAAGGCAAATTTTTAGCAAAAGCAACGGCAACTACCCGCTCAACTCCCTCAGAAAAACCTTTTTTAATTAATGCTTTTGATCCTTCTGTTGCATAACCTTTACCCCAAGCAGCTTTGCGCAGGCGATAACCTAGCTCAATATCATTAGGATTAACAAACTGAGGATTGTAATAGGAAGCGTCAATAATAGGTTTAAAAAGAAACCAACCAATAAACGCTTGACTTGATTTTTCTATTGCTGCCCAGTATCCATAATTTTTATATTTTTCATAATCTTGAAAAATTTCAGGTAAAATTTCTGTTATTACAACTGAGTATGGAGTTGGCTGACCTAAATTTGTTGTCCATTTGACCACTTCTGGTTCACTATCTAATTCAAATAAATCGTCCGCATCAGCTGCTGTGAATTTACGCAAAATCAAACGTTCGGTTTCTAAGAAAATCTCCATACTAGCCTCAAAGCGGTTGAGAAATCACTTTGCGCTTTATTAATTTGAGTTTTTGTCGAGAGGTGTTTTCTAATTCTCTTTCTTGGATTAGTTCTTTTTCTCGTTCGGCTGCCATCAAAATTTTCTGTAGCTGTTCTAATTTTGTGTTTGGATTTTCGACAACATGACGTAAAAGAATTTCAAAACTATGGTTCATCTTGGTAATAGTTGCGGCATCAAACAAATCTGTTTTATACTCCATTGAACCTTGAAAACCTTCTGCAATTTTCCAAATGCTAAATTTCAAATCAAACTTAGAAGTACCCAGATCTACCTCTTGAGGATGCATGGTCAAGTTGCTAACTTCCATAGCTGGTATTGGTGCATTTTGCAAAATAAACATTACTTGAAACAAGGGGTTATAGCTAAGACTGCGTTCTGGTTGCAACTCTTCCACTAGTTTTTCAAAAGGTAAATCTTGATGGGCGTAAGCTTCCAAAGCGTTAGTACGCAAGCGTTGCAGCACTTCTCGAAAACTGGGATTTCCCCTCAAGTCTGTGCGCAAAACTAAAGTGTTGATAAAAAAGCCAATTAAGTATTTTGTTTCTTGCCAATTACGACCAACAACAGGACAACCAACTAATATATCTTCTTGCTGAGAGTAACAGTAAAGCAATATTTTAAACACTGCCAGAAGTGTCATGAATAAAGTTACGCCTTCTTGTTGGTTTAAGCTTTTTACTGCTTCCTTAATTTTTCCTTTAATTGTGAAAAATTCTTTTTTACCTCTAAAGTTTTGAATTTCTGGTCTAGGTCTATCAGTGGGAAGTTGAAGTAAAGGCGGACTATTACTTAGTTTCCGTTTCCAATAATCTAACTGCGGTTGGAGAACATCTGTTTGCAGCCATTGTCTTTGCCAATATGCATAGTCTGCATATTGGATAGTTAATTCGGGTAGTGGTGAAGGTTTACCGATGGAAAAGGCGTTGTAAATTGTCGCTAGTTCTTGAATGAGCACTCCTAGCGACCAACCATCAGAAATTATATGATGGGTGCTAACAAGCAGCAGATGTTCATCTTCTCGGAGACAAAATAGATGTGCTCTTAATAATGGTAGTTGGGAAAGGTCAAACGGTTGTTGGCTGACTTGGAGAATTAGATTTTGAAGCTCGGAATCAGAATATGGCTGATTTGTCAAATCCAGAATGGACAATTTCAGTTCTAGACTTGCGCAGATCGCCTGAACCGGTGTTCCGTTTATGTCAGGAAAAGTTGTTCGCAAGCTTTCGTGACGTTTGATAATTTCGTTTAAGCTTTGTTCGAGGATAATTACATTGAGTTTGCCAGTTAGTTGAATAGCGATCGCCACATTATAGAAAGGATTACCCGGTTCTAGTCGCTGTAGAAACCACAAACGCTCTTGCGCCAAGCACAGAGGTAATTGGCAACAACTGCGCGGAACAGGTTTAAGCTGTCGAGTTGTCAACGTTTTTTTTGTAGCTGATATCTGTTCAGCAACCTGAGCAATACTAGCTTCAAATAAATCTACAGCTGAAATCGAAATCCCCAGTTCTTCCTGAATGTGATTTTTTAAATCAAAAGCTTGTAAAGAATCAATACCTAAATTACTCAGCGAATTTTGAACATTCACCTGCTCCAAAGGTACTGATAATACTTGAGCTACTAACTGTTGCAAGTAAGATTGTAGATCGTCAGTTTTCTGTCTTCCTGACTTGGCACTGTCAAAAATACTGCTTTTGATAACATTGAGAGTGCCTGCAAGAAATTCTGCTTTGGTAGCGCGACGTTGTATTTTCCCACTAGAAGTTTTTGGAATGCTTCCAGGTTTAATCAAAACTACTGCATAAACTTGCACCTCAAATCCTTGAGAAACTGCTTGGCGAATAGCAGCTGTCACTTCCTCTAGATTCGGTTTGGCGCGGAATTCCAGCTCCTGCACCACTACCAACTTTTCTTCGTTCTCTACCTCAATTGCAAATGCAGCATTACTACCCAAACGTAAAGCTGGATGAGAGCGTTCTGCAATGAATTCAATGTCTTGCGGATAAAGGTTGCGACCCCGAATAATAATTAAATCTTTGGCTCGACCGGTAATAAAGACTTCTCCGTTATCTAGAAACCCCAAATCACCCGTGCGAAGGAAGGGTCCTTCTTTTGTATCTTGCAAAAAAGCATGGAAAGTTTGTTCTGTTTCTTGTGGGCGATTCCAATAACCTTCTCCCACACTCGGTCCAGATACCCAAATTTCGCCTACTTCTTTTGCTTGACAGCGAGTTAAAGTTTCTGGATTAACAATAACAATCTGTTGCTGCGGTACGCTTCGACCACAACCAACTAGTGCGATCGCATTGTTTTCAAAAGCATTCGTTTCGATCACATGATTGTTTTCTAGTGCTATTTTTTGTAATTTTTTTGTCGTTGGTAAAGCAGCTTTGATACCGCCAGAAATCATCAGGGTAGCTTCCGCCATTCCGTAGCACGGATAAAAGGCTTCTGGACGAAAACCACATTCTGCAAAAGTAGCTGCAAAACGCTTTAAGGTTTCTAGGCGAATTGGTTCTGCGCCGTTGAAAGCCACGCTCCAACTGCTTAAATCTAGAGTTGAACGTTGTTGTGGGGTAATTTTCTCAATACACAGTTCGTATGCAAAATTAGGAGCACCACTAGTAGTTCCCCTATAATGGGATATAGCTTGTAACCAACGGTAAGGACGTTGCAGGAAAGCAGCTGGCGGCATCATAATGCAAGGAAAACCAACATATAAAGGTTGTAGTACACCGCCGATTAGCCCCATGTCATGATAGACAGGTAACCAACTAACGAACTTACTACTACAAGAATGTTCCATGTACTGGCGCGTCACTTCAGCATTGTGTAGTAAGTTTTTGTGAGTGAGCATGACACCCTTAGGTGTACCGGTGGAACCAGAAGTGTATTGCAAAAGTGCAATAGTATCTGGATTGATGGAAGGCTGTTGCCACGCTTGTTCTATACCTGCTGTGAGATTGTCGGTAGTTAGCCAGTGAATGTTCTCAAAAGCGAATTTCTCGGCAAGCAAAGACTGTAGTTGAGGTAAGGTGCTACTAGAGGTCAAAATTACAGCTGCTTGCGCGTCTTTGAGAATTGCCAAGATTCTGGGGGTATTGCGTTCGTTGCGTGGAGGATAGGCTGGAATTGCTATTACTCCTGCATACAGACAACCAAAAAAAGCCCCAAGGTAGTCAACTCCTGCAGGGTACAGCAGCAAAGCTCTTTCGCCAGTTAAATTTAAGGCTTGAAGTTGAGATGCGATCGCTCTGCTGCAGCGATCTAACTGTTCGTAGGTTATGGTCACAAATTCCCTTTCGCCATCTAGCAAGAAGGTAAAAGCTTCTTTGCTCTTTTGTTTGCTACTTCTATAACGCAGCAGTTCCACAACGGTAGAAAAATGTTGCTCGACTACTTCTTGGAAATCATTAACGCATTCAGTCATCGCACTTTCAAAACTGTGATGCACGAATAAATTCTCGGACTTCAAGCCCTAGAATTTTCCTAGCTTTCTTGCTACTAAATTGCAATTACTTTTAATAGAGTAAAGCAACTCAGCTCAGATAGCAAGCAAATTTAATTAATAAGTTTTGTCAATTTTTTTGTTTGCTTCAGGTCAAAAACTCGATATGGTGTAAAGTTGTTTTGGCTATGGTATAAGAGCTGTACACGCCAATTACTAAGTTTTGTTACAGACTTGTTCCCCACCAAAGATTATGATAATGTTTCCTAATAGTTGAAAATTATCTGCAAGAATTATGCAAATAATTTTTGAAAATTGTTGAAAATAGTGGCAAGTATTGTTGAGAAAATATTGCCTCAGAATATAAGAAGCGATGTAGTATTGTTGAGCATCGGGGTGTAACTAGCAGTTGTAGTCAAAGGCTTTTAAGGAGCAGCAATCATAATGAAGTTCGGATCCATGGGTGAGATACGTTCGCTAGGATTGGCATTACTGGTAATTAGCGCTTCGGTACAACCAGCCTATCCAGGGACGCAGCAAACAAAAACCTCCCATCCCAACCATCATCAATCTTACTCGACCAGCGCCGCACAATTGCTTGTACAAGGTAGTGACAGTTCAGTTGCTAAAGTAACAGCAGTTAAAATCAACACTACAGATAAAGGAATTGAAGTTATTTTGGAAAGTGCAAATTCAGAAGCACTCCAAGTAGTCAATAACTCTCAAGGCAACAGTTACATAGCAGATATACCTAATGCAGTGCTAGCCTTACCAGAAGGTAAACCTTTTAACTTCACTAATCCTGCACCGGGAATTGCATCTGTTAGCGTTACTCAAGCAAATGCCAACACCATTAGGATCACAGTCACAGGTGAAGGAGGTTTACCGAATACAGAATTATTTGATAGTGATGAAGGTTTAGTTTTTGCAGTTACACCAGTTGCATCTACAACACAGCAACAACAGCAACCCAGTGAAACCACACCCGAAGAACCGAAAGCTGACAGCGATGAACCAATTGAATTGGTAGTGACGGGTGAACAAGACACATATCTTGTCGAAGAATCATCAACTGCAACAAAAGTAGAAGTACCAATTCGTGACATACCTGCGTCTGTACAGGTCATTCCCGAAGAAGTAATTGAAGACCGCCAAGTTATCAGACTTAACGAACTTGCAGACAACGTTAGTGGTGTACGTCCTCAAGAGACTTATGGTGGACTTTCATCTCAAGGCTACTTCATTCGCGGTTTTCCCACAGAATTCCAGACTTTGCGTAATGGCTTTAGAGATTTTGGTTTCGTCAGTCCGCGCGATGTTGCCAATATCGAAAGAGTAGAATTTCTCAAAGGACCGGCATCTATTTTGTATGGCAGCATCATCAGTCCTGGTGGTGTTGTCAATACAATTAACAAACAGCCTTTACCCAACCCGTTTTATCAAATTAATGGCACTATTGGTAACTATGACTTTTACCGCACATCTGTTGATTTGACCGGACCAATTTTAGAAAATCGTTCTGCTCTTTATCGCTTGAATGCAGCTTACGAAAACACTGGTAGCTTTCGCGATTTTGTCGAAAAAGAAAGTACCTTTATTGCTCCCACAATTACTGTCAAAGCTGGAGAAAATACTAATCTTACTTTTGGCTACGAATACCAAAAATTTGATTATACTTTTGACCGGGGTTTTCCTAATAATAACAAAGTAGTTTTCGATCTTCCCATCAGCCGCTTTTTAGGTGAACCCGATCTCAATCAAGCTGAATACACATCTAATAATTTCACCTACGTTCTGGAAAGCAGATTTGGCTATAAAAATAGTTGGAAATTCCGTCAAGGTCTGAACATACTTAGCGTTAAAGGCAATGCAGGAGCCGTTCAACCTGATGCTATCAACGAAGATGGTCGGACAGTAGCGCGTAGATACCGATTCAGTGAAGATCGGCAGCAAAACATTTCCTTTCTAAATGAACTCAGCGGTAAATTTAATACCGGGTCAATTCGTCACAATATTCTGCTCGGACTGGAATTATCTAATTACAGACTGCAGTATGATTTTTTAGGCGGACCAATTGCTGATTTAGATATTTTTAATCCCGTGTACGGTGCACGTCCAGAATCTGTAGAACGATTATTTTTTGAGAAATATGGAGGAGATACCATCGCGTTTTATTTTCAAGACTTAGTGGAAATAACACCCAACTTAAAATTGTTAGCTGGTGGACGTTTTGACTGGGTGGATTCTTTTTATAGAGACTTAGTCTCTGGCATCAACTACAATGAAACCTCAGATTATAAATTTTCTCCTCGAATTGGGATAGTTTATCAACCTACTAATTCCACCTCTATTTATGCCAGTTGGACAAATTCCTTCAATCCCCTTATTTTTGCAAGAAATCGCAATAACGAACCATTTAAACCAGAAACAGCAGAGCAATTTGAAGTTGGCATTAAACAAGAATTTTTCAATAATCGACTGTCAGCAACTTTAGCTTATTTTGACATTACTAAGAAAAATGCTTTGACTGTGGATCCTGTCGATCCTAACTTTTCTGTGCAAACGGGTGAACAAAAAAGCCGTGGAATTGAGCTAGACATAGTTGGAGAAATTATTCCTGGTTGGAAAATAATTGGTACGTATGCTTATACGGATGCCTTTATCAGCGAAGATAATGACCCAACATTGGTTGATAACAGGTTAGTTGGTGTACCTTACAACAGTGCTAGTATTTGGACTACCTATGAATTTCAAAAAGGTAGTTTGCAAGGTTTAGGACTGGGATTAGGACTGGTATATGTAAGCGATCGCGAGTCTAACGTACCCAATAACAATGTCAAAATTCCTTCTTATTTGAGAACCGATGCTAGTATTTTCTACAGGCGGGAAAATTGGCGAGCTGCTCTTAACTTTAAAAACCTATTTGATACTAAATATTATGAGTCTCAAGGGTTTTTCATCGTTCCAGCTGCACCGTTTACTGTTTTGGGAAGTATTTCTTTTGAATTTTAATTGGGAAATTAATTAAAAAAAACTGCACGAGCGGGTCGATCCCGGCCCGCTATTTCTTTCGAAAAATCATCAAAAAATAACTCTCCAGATTTTCGGGCGCTAATCAAAGAATATGCACACAGAAAATGAATCCACCAATCTGCGTAATTTTATTATTATTTGGATTGGTCAAATGATATCAGCAATGGGCAGTAATATGACCAGCTTTGCTGTGAGTATTTGGATTTGGGAAATTACAGATCGCGCTAGTTCACTGACGATGTTGAGTTTTTTTTCTTTGTTACCTGCTATGGCGATCGCTTTAATTAGCGGGATCGTAGTTGACCGTTGCAACCGCAAATTGCTCATGCTGTTGGGTGATACGGTTTCTGTGGTTGCAACTATTGTTATCGTCTTTCTGTATTTAACCAACAACTTACAAATTTGGCATATTTATATTACCGCTGCCGTCAGCAGAGCATTCAATGAATTGCAATCGCTTGCTTACTCTGCTTCTTTGGGACTGATGGTACCGAAGAAACACTATTCCCGTGCTAGCAGTTTAGATTTTTTCTCCCATTATGGTTCTCAGATTCTGGCCCCAGCTTTTGCAGGTTACCTTTACCATATTATTGGTTTGGTTGGCATTGCCTGGATTGATATGGTGACTTTTGCTTGTGCAATTACAGCTGTAGTTTTGGTCAAAATTCCCCAACCGGTAACAGCGCAATTGCAAAAGCAGCATTTCCAAAAAATTGCTTATGAATTCATAGTTGGTTGGCATTACATATACACGCACAAAAGCTTGTTAGCTTTATTAATTACCGGGGTAGTGTTTTGGTTTTTCCATGACCTTGGCGGTTCCCTTTACACGCCAATGATTATGTCACGCTCTGGAAACGATACTTTGTTGTTGGGTAGTTTGTCTTCAGCTGCAGGTTTAGGTGGTGCGCTGGGAGCATTAGTTGTTAGTACCTGGGGAGGACCAAGACGTCACATCCAGGGTTTTTTGTGGGGTATTGTTGGTGCTGGTATTAGTAAAACTTTTTTTGGACTGGCAAATACAAATCTCATGTGGATTGGTGCTCAATTTTGCTCATCTTTTCATTTTCCCTTAAATGGAAGTTCAGAAAATGCTATTTGGTTAACAAAGGTTCCCACTTGTTTCCAAGGGCGGGTTTTGGCAGCACGATCGCTACTTTTACAGTTATTTTCAGCAATAGCATATTTAATTGCCGGTCCTGTAGCTGATAAAATCTTTGAGCCAGCCATGAAACCACACGGTCAGCTCGCGTGGCTTTTCGGGAGCATCTTTGGCGTTGATAAAGGTGCTGGTTGGCGCATGCTGTATGTCATGTGTTCTTTATGCATGTTGCTGGTTGGCGTATTTGGATTTCACGTTCGCTTATTACAAGATATAGATAAACAGCAGTAAACTTGCTTTTGTTGCTACCTGCTAGAAACTACTTTCTACTTACAAAAGTTGGCGTTCCTCTAAATGAGCTATGATTTCTTGTCGAGTTCGCCACACCGAACGCAACTGCTGGCGCATAAAAAATTGCAGTTGGTCTCCAATATGGCGTGAATGAGGTTGAGTAGCATTACCGTAGCTGGTTAGAGCCAATGCTTTCACCGGTTGGGAAAATTCAATAGCAGCAACGTAGGAGTCACCGGCGACTGCTTGAAAACGCCCATCATTTGTGGGAGCGAAATTCACGACGCGGAAGATACCTTTATCTCCTTCACCCCCATTAGCGGGTAGGTCTACATTTCTAGAGCGTAAGCGGAAGACATCACCCCAAGCTATATCTAATTTTCCATAGGCTTTTTCTACTTTCTTGGCCGCATCTACTAGTGCTTTGACAGCATTTTTGGGGTCAGCCAAACCCTTGGGTGTCGTATAGGGAGAATTTTCGTTCCAAGGAGTTGCGAATACCTTATCAATATCTATATTGTTAACCCAGAAACTGAACAGTACAGCGCCGCGACTATTAGCATCTGCTTTCCGGTCCCAATTAGCCAGGACATTAACGGCGTGACGCACTAATGGATCTTGTTGCTGTTTAGCTGCGGCGATTAAATCGTCTAGAATGCGCTCTGCTAGTTCCATTTGTGTGGAGTGCTTGTAAGCAATCATTTCCTGGAAAGAAATGCTGTTATCTGCAGCTAGCATTTTGGCGGAGCGCTGCGCTCGCAAGGACATCGGTCCCCGTGGTGCCATATAGGAGGGATAATTATCTGCTTTGATAGGAGATGGAAAAGTAGTGGTCCAAGGTGGGTCATTGGCGTTTTGTAACCAGCCACTGGGTGGATCAATTACTTTAGGTAAATCTTGATAGGGGTGAATTTTAGTCCACAAAGTTTTGGATGTGTCGCCAGGAATGATACTTGCTTGCCAGTAGGCAAAATCTCCTTGTTGGTGCACCGGAACCAGACCGTTAAACAGGTGCATGATGTGTCCTTCCCGGTCGGCGTACATGATAGTAAACATTGGCAGTTGCAAGCGTTGCAGTATCTTTTGAAATTGTCTGAAATTTTTGGCTTTTGCCATATCCCACCACTGTTCCAAAACGCCGGGACGATCCAGACCGACCACGCGCAGCGCTACTGCTTTACCGTCTTGGCGCGTAATTACCGGGCCGTGAACAGATCTTTTGACTGAAAATATCTGCTGTTGTACCGAGCCATTTTTTTGCTTGACTTTGAGTATGAAGTTTGATGTTTCGAAGGGGCGAATCTGACCGTCAAACAGATAGCCATCTTTTTGCAATTTTAGTTCGTAGGCGTCCCAGCCATCGTGGGTATTAACAGTGTGGGTCCAGCCTAAGTTATCGTTGAAGGCGATCGCCAATACTGGAATGCCTACCAATGTTGCTCCATAAGCATCAATTCCTGGAGCAACAATTTGCGCTTCGTACCACAAAAACATATTTTGCCAAGGCAAATGCGGATTAGCCAACAGCATTGCTTTCCCACTGGCGGAGCGTTTGGGAGCGATCGCCCAACCATTGGATGCTGTAGCTGGCTTGAAAGTAATATTTGCTACATTCTCTGGATTGACTATAAAAGTAAAAAGCAATACCCGTTGCAGGTGGCTGAAGATATCTTCTCCAGTAACAGGTAAAACTACTTCTACTTCATCATCAATTAAGTCAGGATGTTCTTTGGCATAAGCATTAATTCCTTTGACAAAAGCGTCCACGTAACTGCGAAAAACCTGGCTTTGGGCTTGGTACCAAGCGCTGGCGTTTTTGGGTACGTTCATTGTTAATACCCATTTGTCTGAATCTAGATATTCTTCTCCCCAGTATTGTGCAGCTTTTCCCCGCGCTTGTCCGTAGAGCCGCAACAACAAGTTACCGTGACTTTGCATTTGCGCCCAACCAAAAGCTCGGAAGGCATCTTGGGGATGAGCTCCGTAAATGTGGGGTATACCGTAGATATCCCAGAGAATTTCCGTTGGTTTGGCTACATAACTTATACCTTGGTTACTCAGTAGCAATGCCACGCCTATACTGAGTAAAAATACTAAAAATCTTTTTTGCCAGATCCCAAATATTCCCAGCTTGGTTGTAGTTGTCAAAGGCATTATTTCTTCTTTTAAAAAGCAAAAGTTGCGATCGCCTGCATTATCTCTCGAGAGGATGCGCAGCTAGCTTTGCTGCAAGTTTTTGCTTAGGGACAATTAATTAAATTACCGTTATCTTAGCAACGAGCGATCGCCCTTAAAGTAATCCCCAATACTTCCCTACTCTATTCGAGATTTGCCACTACCTTCCGGCTTGATCGCTTGCTGTCACACCAGCACCATACTGTTTGCTGATTTGCATCTGTTAGCCCTTAGATCCTTTAGTAGATGAGATTTGTTTGCAATAAACAATAAAATAAAAGAAAATCCCTTGTCAAGCTTTTGATTTTCAAGGGCAAAGTTTTTACCTGCGCTCGTTTTTATCTGCAGAAGCCTTTGTTGCTAAAATTAGCAATCAATTCTGCTCTCCATGTAAATATTAGAATACTATCTCCCTACCCAAGCAGATCTCATCTTTCTCTACCCCATCCCAATTAATACAGCTTAGGTCTGTATGGCGTAAATTAGTTCTTGACAAAACGGTTTTCGCCATTTTGGAGTTATAAAAGTCCACATTGCTCAAATTTGCACCTGCTAGGTTTGCTTTGCTTAAATTTGCACCTGCTAAATTCGCACCAGTCAAGTCAGCATAACGCAAATCTGCACCTTCGAGATTTGTATCGCTCAAATCTGCATGGCGAAGATCTGCTAGGCGTAGATCTGCTTCTGTCAAAATAGCTTTATGCAAATCCGCTTTGCTTAAATTGGCGCGAATTAAACAAGCTTTACTCAAACAAGCCCAAATCAAAAGGGCCTCCCTCAAATCAGTTCTCCACAAAATTGCTTGCTCTAACGTTGCTTCGCTGAGATTAGCTCGATACAAACAAGCTCCAGATAAATTCGCCCTGGTTAAGTTTGCTTGACCGAGGTTAATACCGCTTAAGTGAAATTCGCTTAAGTTTACCTGTCGCAAACTTACCTGCAAAAAATCTCTGTTACCCGCACTGTAGTGTTTGAGAATGTGATCGACATTCATGATTGCAATTGGCGTCACACACCATCAAGATATGTAAAGTTATGTAAATAAATATAACAAAAATTAAGAAAAGAATGTCATCCACAGTTGTATTGTTTGTCTTGTAATGACTAGAGAGCGATCGCTGCCCGGCGGCGAAATTTTGTCTGCCTTGTGTAGATGTGCTGTATACTCACAACAAGCTACATCTGGCAGTATCTCTAGAACCACATCAGAGATGACCCGTTCTCCTGATTCCCACCGTCGCTCTCAACCTAGAGCCAGCAGACGTTTGTGGCTTCTGTTGATTAGCCGCACCAGCATGGCTGTGGGTTTGATATTGCTTGCTGGTATTGTCGGAGCTAGCGTGTGGGTTTGGATTTACATTCACAAAAATTTGGCGCCATTAGTGCAGAAGAATCTGCAGCAACTTCTAGGGCGACCCGTACAAGTAGGTAAAGTCCAAGATGTCTCCTTTAACAGTTTGCGCTTTGGTGCTTCATCCGTACCTCCTACAGCCACAGATCCAGATAATTTACGGGTAAAAGCTGTACAAGTGCAGTTTGACCTTTGGGAACTACTGCGCCACCGTACCCTCAAGCTCAATGTCACATTATTTGAAGCCCACGTATATATTGCCCAAGACAGTGAAGGTCGCTGGGTAACAACGGTAATTAAAACCAGACCGCAACCGCAAGAAGGTTTAATCAAGACCGAGTTGGAATCAATTCGAGTTGACAGTGCAAACGTATTGCTGTTTCCTTATTCTCAACCTAAAAAACCGAAAGCTTTTGTAGGTATAACACAAGTTAACGGCATTGCTCAGATTCTACAACCAAACCAACAAATTAACTTTACCCTCAGCGGTCAGCCTAACAGAGGTGGAAATCTACGAATTTCTGGACAATCTACTTCCTCTGGGAAAAAAACCAATCTTCGCATCAGCGCTTCTAGTTTGCTTGCTTCCGATATAACTCGGTTATTAGAGTTACCAATCGACTTGCAAGGCGGTCGCCTCAGCGCCGATTTGACAGTTCAATTGCAACCAACTCAGCCCAGGTTTGCCGTTTTTGGAACTGTGGGACTAAATCAAGTCACGGCAAAAATTGGCAGTCTTCCTAAGAAGTTTAGCAAGACCGTCGGTAATTTGGAATTTCAAGGTCAAGCGATCGCCCTAGAAAACTTTAGTACCATTTATGGCAGTATTCCGCTGCAAGCTCGAGGAACCCTAAATACTCAAACTGGTTTTAACATAGCAGCTCAGATCAAAGCAACTGCTATTAAAAACCTTCTGGAGACAGTTGATGTTAACTTACCTGTTTCCACTTCTGGAAGCGTACAAGCCGATCTTCGCTTGCAAGGAAAGCTGCAACAGCCAATATTAACAGGAACCATCAGCACTGTCAAAGAACCTGCGCGCATTGACCGCCTTGCCTTTAGCAACATTAGCACTCAGGTGCGGCTTAATGCTTCTGAAGTTGTTTTTGCCAACATCCAAGCTACTCCTGTCATCGGTGGTCAAATTACCGGTAGCGGTCGCGTGGAATTAGGAGCCAGAAATCAGCAGATTGCTGTTAACTTGCAAGGACGAAATTTGCCGGGAGATGCGATCGCCAAAACATATAACATTTCTCCCACCTTTACAATTGGTAGTGTCTCGGCAAACACTCAAATTTCCGGTACCCGCAACAATCTCCAAACCGCAGTTCAGCTGCAAGCACCTGCTGCTACCTATTCTGGTCAAGTGGAAGTGGCAATCGCCAACAAGGGAACAATTCAGCTCCAAAATGGTATTTTGCAAGTGGCAGGAGGTACAATTCAAGCTCGAGGCACACTTGCTCAAGGAAACTGGCAAGCATTTATTGATGCCAATCAATTACAATTGAGCCGTTTTCCCCAAATACCACCTCAGTATCGAGGAATTCTCCAGGGGGAGTTTGCTTTATCGGGAACGACCAAATCTTTCCAACTTGCAGCGATCGCAGGTTCAGGACAAGCATCCATCAAACTTGCCCAAGGCACTGTTAAACTCAATAATATTCGTCTCGATAACGGCAATTGGCAAGCAGTAGTTAATGCCTCCCAAATTCCACTGACTAAATTAGCACAGAATTTACCACCAGCAAAGATTATTAGCTCTAACTTAATCGCGTCGGGAACTACTGAATCTTTGTCGCTTGCCAGAATTCAAGTCGCAGGACAAGCAAGTGTGCGCTTGGCTGGCGGTACGGTAAATCTAAAAGACATTCGCTTGAGTAACGGTCAGTGGCAAACTGCAGCCAACATTTCCCAACTTCAACTTTCCCAGCTCGCGCCGCAGCTGCGGGGACAGCTCAACGGCAAAGTGCGCGCAGCTGGAAATACCGCATCTTTTCAACTAGCAGATTTGCAAGCAGAAGGGGAAATACGTCTTTCCCAAGGTCTGGCCCAGCTGCAACAACCATTAATCGCCCAATTTCAGTGGAACGGCCAGAAGCTGCAACTGTCCGCCAGTACGCTACAATTAACGGCGGTGGGAACTGTAACAGTTCAAACTCAGGAAACACCGCAAATTGCAGAATTCAACTTGAATGTACGAGCGCGAGATTACAATTTGCAAAATCTCCCCTTTACTCTTCCCGGCAACGTTGCAGTTACAGGTTTAGTTGATTTTACCGGACAGCTAAAAGGTACTCCAACTACTCCTGTTGTCTCTGGAAATATTCGCTTGCAAAACCTGAAGGTAAACAAAGTGGCATTTTCTCCGCTACTAACAGGTCAAGTAAACTCTCAACCGGGACAAGGAACACAACTTCAGTTGACCGGTAAGCAAGACAAAATTTTTCTCACCCTCGCTTCCGACAACCGTCCCACTTCATTTTTTATCCAGCGAAATCAAGCTGTAGCTACGGGAACAACCAAAGGAGAAAATCTTTTTGTTAACGTCCGAGATTTTCCTGTGGCTTTGCTAGAAAATTTCATTCTCCCCAGCGCACGCTTGAGACCAGTAAGCGGAAGTGTATCTGCATTTGCAGTAGTTAATTTAGCTCAAAAGACACTAAAAGCAGATGTGGCGATCGCGCAACCGAGAATCGGTACGGTTGTCGCCGATGCATTTCAAGGACGCATCAGTTTTGCTAACGGTACTTTGACTTTACAGCAAGGTCAAATACGACAAGACCAAAGTCTGTACTTGCTCAGCGGCGAATTACCAACCAGCGGCGATCGCCCGCTACAAATTCAACTTAGCTTTGAGCAAGCAAGAATTGAAAAAATTCTGCAAGTAGCTAGTATCTTTGGTCCTCCCCAGCTAAAAACATTCTTGCAATCTCCAGATGTAGCTGGTGCGCAAGCACTGCAAACCCAAAGCATCGGTCTCCCAAATGCACCTTTGCTGACTCAATTGAGCTTTTACTCCCGAATTCAACAACAAATTGCCCAACAGCGCCAACAACAGCAACGACAACAAAGAATACCAACACTCTTAGAGTTAACTGGTAAAGTGAGCGGCAACGTTGCCATTAGCGGCTCTTGGCAACAGGGATTAAACGTTGGCTTTAATCTTATAGGTTTTAATTGGCAGTGGGGGGATGAATACAAAATTGCTCGAGTTACAGCAACAGGTAACTATACCAACCAAGTCTTGAGCGTACAATCCCTACAGGTAACTATAAACGGATCGCTTTTAGCCTTTCAAGGACAGCTTGGCAAAAATCAAATTTCCGGACAAGGACTTGTACAAGCACTTCCTATTGCTAAAATCAAACCTTTTTTACCCCAGCTACCCGTGGAGGTTACAGGTACGCTCAACACCCTTGTTACCCTGGAAGGAAGCCTGAACAATCCCAGTGCTGTTGGGAAAATTACCCTCGTCAACGCCACCGTCAACCAACAACCTGTAGATGCAGCACGGGTTGACTTTAACTACAATAGCGCTCGCCTCAATTTTGACAGCACGATTTCCCTTGCACAAACAGGCACGCAACCAGTCAAAATTGCAGGTAGCATACCCTTGGCATTACCTTTTGCCGCAGTTAAACCTGATACTAACCAAATTAATATCCAAGCAAAAATACAAAATCAAGGTCTAGCAGCAGTAAATGCCTTTACCAAGCAATTTCGTTGGATTAGCGGTAGCGGACAAGTAAATGTCAAAATTCAAGGTACGTTAAACCAACCAACAATTCACGGTATCGCCACTATTGCCAAGGCAACTTTACAGGTCCAAAATCTCCCCAAACCCCTGACAAATGTTACCGGAACAATACGCTGGGAGGGCGATCGCATTATCGTCAACAAACTTCAAGGAGAATACAGCCAAGGACAAATTTATGCACAAGGAATTTTACCAATTTTTGCCAGCACCGCTGCTCAACAACAAGCAGCAGCAAATCCCCTCACTATTTCCTCCCAAAATCTACAGCTCGTTCTTCCAGGATTGTATCAAGGTCAACTCAGTGGCAATATCATCATCACGGGCACTAGCATTACTCCCCAAATAGGCGGAAACATCCGCCTCAGTAACGGCGAAATTTCCCTCGGACAAACAACTGCAACTGCAACCAAAAAACAAACCCCCACTGTTACAATCCCCACAGCAACACCACCTCCACCAACTTACCCAAGCAGCACAACTTCTTTTAGCCCACCCCTGCAGTTTGCTTCTTTACGGGTAGTCCTAGCAAATAACGTTAGCGTTACCCAAAAGCCATTATTTAGCTTTGTTTCAAGAGGTAATATTACCCTCAACGGCACCTTGGCTAATCCCCGCCCGCAAGGAAAAATTCGTCTCCGACGCGGACAAGTTAATTTGTTTGTCACCCAATTTGCTTTAGCCCGCGGATACCAACAGACTGCCACCTTTACTCCCAATCTTGGACTCGATCCGATTCTAAATGTCCGGCTAGTGACTTTTGTTCCTGAAGTTAGTCGCAGCCAATTATTGCCAACTACACCTACATCCAGCGAAATTAATGATATTTCTGCTATCAATTACGGCACCCTAAACACCGTCCGCATTCAAGCCACGATCCAAGGAAGAGCCAGTGAATTATCTCAAAACCTACAGCTGACTAGCGAACCTGCTCGCAGCGAAGCAGAAATTATTGCTTTACTTGGAGGTTCTTTCCTTAATGTTTTAGGCCAATCTAACACAAGCTTGAGTATCTTTACCCTCGCTGGTTCCCCATTCTTTACAGGACTGCAAGGAACTATTAGCCAATTCGGCGAAGCGATTGGTTTAAGAGACCTGCGCATCTTTCCTACCATTATCACTGATTCTTCCTCTACTTCCTCCGTACTCGGCTTAGCAGCAGAAGCAGTAGTTGGAGTTTCCAGAAATCTTTCTGGTTCCATATCAGGAGTCTTTGCCACTAACGAACCTTTGCGTTACAACATCATTTATCGCGTTAACAACCAAATCCTTTTGCGAGGCTCTACTAATTTATCTGATGAAAGCCGAATCCTAATTGAATATGAAAAAAGATTTTAACAATATTTTTTAATAAACAAACTGCTGCCAGCAAAAGAGCAACTAGCAGTAAAAATCTAACAGTTATGCTGCTTTTGATATTAGTAGGCTCGATGAGCAAGCTGGTAGTACAAGAAAATCGCAATAATTGCACCGATAACAGCTACTACCAAACCGGGAATACTCAAAGCGCTGAGGTGATTGTAAAAGTCCCGGTTTGCAGTAAAGTGAGCAAGGTTCCGCCAATAAAGGCACCAATAATTCCCAACACTATCGTACTCAAAATGCCGCCGGCTTGAGTCCCCGGATACATAGCTTTGGCAATAGCACCTGCTAGCAAACCCAATACAACCCAAGCAAGAAGATTCATGATTTGACTCCTTTTTATGTGTGTAAATTAGTTCTGTGATAGTTTGAATGTGAAACTATGAAATCTTTATTGATGGAGTTTAGGTGTCCGCCAACTCCAACCGCCACATCAGGATTACTTTACCTCTCGTTGTTTTTGCTAAACTAAAGCCAGCAAAATTCTACAATTATCTACAGTCACTGTTTCTCAAGCACTGTTGGTAGTTGATACACTGCTCCGACTTTCATAAGGTACTATCTACAACTGCAGCAGTATGAAGATTCTTTCAGTGCCTTTATTTCTACTTCTAAGTTACAAGTTAAAGTAACTTTGCTTAACCATCTACAGTTAGATAACCGCTCTTTCAATGGTTACAATTTCCAAAATTTCAGACCTCCACCCTGACACGTAATTGTCACGACACAGCTATAATCAAAATTCTCTGTCAGTAGAATTGACAAACTTAAAATTTCATTCTGTTTCTTTCTTCCAAGACTGCAAACTCTACATTGTTCTTCTTTTAAGAATTGCTATCCCACTATGATTTTGGCAAAAGTTACGGGAAGTATGTAACTGTAATCTAGTCTTTTTTGGTCAATCGAACACAATGTTCAATTTTTCACGTCAAGTTCTGGGTGCACTTTTAATTGTTTTTTTTAGCATTTTCGAAGTAGGCCGGCTGCAATATTCATATCTGCAGCAAATTATTTCTAAACAACAAACCGCTAATGTCAAAAATTTAGAAAAACAAATTCAAACCGAAAAACTTCGCCTGAACTTGCTTCAAAAAATGCCTAGTTTTGGCTATGCTAACTTAATAGCAGATTGGATCTATCTTAATTTTTTACAATACTTTGGTGATGACGAAGCCCGCGCTCAAACCGGTTACAGCTTAAGCCCCGAATATTTTGAAGTAATTTTGGCACGCGATCCGCGCTTTTTACAAGCTTATTTGGGACTTTCCATCAGTACATCCATGTATGCTGCTATGCCAGAACGATCTGTAGCATTAATGGAGAAAAATTTGAAATTTTTATCTGCTAAAGTTCCCCATAAAGCTTATTATGTATGGCGTTATAAAGGTATTGATGAATTGTTATTTTTGGGTAATTCTCAAGCTTCAGAGCAGTCTTTTACAACAGCAGCTGAGTGGGCTAGTGAATATACAGATGAGGAAAGCAAACAAGTTGCTTACGTTTCCGCTCGCACTGCAAAATTTTTACAGCGCAATCCCAACAGCAAGCACGCTCAAATTTCTACCTGGACGATGGTTTTAAACAATCCAGTAGATGAAAAAACTCGCCAAAGAGCAATTAGGGAAATAGAAGCTTTGGGAGGTAAAATTATTAAAAATAGTGACGGCACTATCAGAATTAAATTACCTGAAAAAGATTGAGCCTGAGTGGTGTGAAATTGATTTAGTTTTTATTAAAAAGTTATTTTACTCAACTAAGGAGGTTTGGCTATTTACTGGTACAATGGTAGATTACTTGTATCTCAAACTATAGAATTAGCAATCGACGATCCGGGGTTGATTTATGGAGCAACGGTGTTTACAACCATACGGGTTTACAATAACTCTCTCAGCCATAGATTAACCAATTGGCAGGCACACTACCATCGCTTGCGTTCGAGTTTACAAAATTTTGGCTGGAAGGTACCAGATGAAGGCAGATTGCGTCAAGGTGTAGAATTAATGCTGACGCGTTTTCCTGTCTTGAGAATTACGATTTTTCCTGACGGACGAGAATGGATAACTGGTAGATTTTTACCAGAAAATTTATCCGAAAAACAAAAACACGGTATATCAGCTTGTGTAGTGACACCAGAATTATCTCGCAGCTTGCCCGCTCACAAAACAGGAAATTATCTCAGCGCGTGGTTAGCTAAAAGCAATGCCATTCAGTTAAATACTGAAGAAGCAATATTGGTGGATACAAAGGGAAACTGGTTAGAAACCACCACGGGCAATCTTTGGGGATGGCAAAATGGATGCTGGTGGACACCTCCCACAACAGCGGGAATTTTACCAGGAATCACGCGCTTGCAGCTGGTGGACTGGTTGAAACAAAAGCAACTGCAGGTGCGAGAAGAACCCTGGACGCCAGACTTGGTTAAGGGATTTGAAGCGATCGCTACCAGCAACAGCGTAGTGGAAATTGTTCCCATCCACACTGTCATCCAACCCAACGGACAGCTACAATATAATCCCTACCACCAAAATTTTCTACAAATGCGAGGGTTTTTTTGCGAGCATGACAGATGTTAATTCTAATAAAGCTTAAAATAAGTTAACATATTTCTTAAAATGCCCTCGCACAAATAATGTATTAGGAGGACTGACCTCGGTGAATAATAAACGATGGAGAAATGCGGGGCTGTACGCACTGCTTTTTATAGTTGTTATTGCTTTAGGAACAGCCTTTTTTGAAAAGCAACCCCAAAGCAGAGAAACATGGCGATACAGTCAATTTATTCAAGAAGTTGAAAAAGGAAGAGTAGAAAAAGTCAGCCTCAGCTCCGACCGCTCTACGGCGATTGTTACTCCCAAGTACGAACCAAATAAAAAGCTGGTTACTTTAGTTAACGATCCCGACCTTATCAATACCCTCACCAAAAACAACGTCGACATTACTGTTTTACCCCAAACTGACGAAGGCTTTTGGTTTAAAGCACTTAGCAGTTTATTTTTCCCTGTATTACTTTTGGTCGGACTGTTCTTCTTGCTGCGTCGTGCTCAAAACGGTCCGGGTAGCCAAGCCATGAACTTTGGTAAATCTAGAGCCAGAGTACAAATGGAACCCCAGACCCAAGTCACCTTTGGAGATGTTGCCGGTATCGATCAAGCTAAGTTGGAACTCAATGAAGTTGTAGACTTTTTGAAAAATGCCGATCGCTTTAAAGCCGTAGGAGCCAAAATTCCCAAAGGTGTATTACTAGTGGGACCTCCAGGAACCGGTAAAACCTTGCTAGCTCGTGCAGTTGCAGGCGAAGCAGGTGTACCCTTCTTCTCCATCTCTGGATCCGAATTCGTAGAAATGTTCGTAGGTGTGGGTGCATCTCGCGTCCGCGACCTATTCGAACAAGCAAAAGCTAATGCACCTTGCATCGTCTTCATAGACGAAATTGACGCCGTAGGTCGTCAGCGCGGTGCTGGTTTAGGTGGCGGTAACGATGAGCGGGAACAAACCCTCAACCAGCTGCTTACGGAAATGGACGGCTTTGAAGGTAACACAGGCATAATTATCATTGCTGCTACCAACCGTCCCGATGTTTTAGACGCAGCTTTATTGCGTCCTGGCCGCTTTGACCGTCAAGTTGTTGTAGACCGTCCCGACTACTCAGGACGTGTCGAAATTCTCAAAGTTCACGCTCGCGGTAAAACCCTGGCAAAAGACGTTGACTTGGAACGAATTGCTCGCCGCACTCCCGGATTTACCGGTGCTGATTTGTCCAACCTGCTCAATGAAGCTGCTATTTTAGCTGCACGCCGGAATTTGACCGAAATCTCCATGGACGAGATTAACGACGCTATTGATCGCGTCCTTGCGGGTCCAGAGAAAAAAGATCGAGTCATGAGCGAAAAGCGCAAGCAACTAGTAGCTTATCATGAAGCCGGTCACGCTTTAGTCGGCGCTTTAATGCCAGACTACGATCCAGTACAAAAAATTAGCATTATTCCTCGCGGTCGAGCCGGTGGCTTAACTTGGTTTACCCCTAGTGAAGACCGAATGGACAGCGGACTGTATAGCCGCTCCTATCTAGAAAACCAAATGGCGGTAGCATTGGGCGGTCGTATCGCGGAAGAATTAATCTTTGGCGAAGAAGAAGTGACTACCGGTGCGTCTAACGACCTGCAACAAGTAGCACGCGTCGCCCGACAAATGGTGACCCGATACGGTATGAGCGAAAAATTAGGCCCTGTGGCTCTTGGCCGCCAGCAAGGCAATATGTTCCTAGGTCGCGATATCATGGCAGAACGTGATTTCTCTGAAGAAACCGCCGCTGCTATTGACGAAGAAGTGCGGAAATTAGTAGATGCTGCTTATAAACGCGCTAAACAAGTTCTGACAGAGAACCGCCACATACTTGATCAACTAGCGCAGCTGTTGATGGAAAAGGAAACAGTAGATGCCGAAGAGTTGCAAGAACTGCTGGAAAATAATGATGTTAAAACAGCTGCTTTTGCGTAATTGGTTTTAAAAGTTTATCAATGCGGGGTAATTCTGGTTTTTGCAGAGCTACCCCGATTTTGATGAACTCCATCCCCAACGACCAAAATAATTTCTGATAAATGCACTGTGACCGGCGATCGCTGCACAATAGGTATTCTCGGTAGAGAAAAATCTATATTTTACAATCTTTTAAGCTTTATTTCGCGGCTTTAAAAACAGCCACCCGACAAAAAAAGTAGACGCTGTAAATAATTGCGTCAGATCTAGCGCTGAAAGGTAACCGTCCCAAAAGGAAGCAATACTTCGATCGGTAATGCCAAATAGCCAAGATAAAATACCAAACAGCCAAATCCCGTTCTTCAGACTTCCTAAAAATTCCTGAGAGTCTGATGGTTGTTGGTTATTCATGTCTTTCTACTCCGGTGGTCAGAAATTTCGCGAGCGGTAGCAAGAATCTTACTAGCAGACTACAAGCCTGTATTGCTTCCAGCCCTTTTCTATTAAAATGTATATAATTATAATTATATTAATAAATATTTATATGCAAATTGACAAAAGTACCTTGAGTACATTTACAATGCTTTGGCTAAAAAGAATGATTTTGCTATCCTAAACATGCAATCGCCAGCGGATTGTGACAAAACTAACTGTTTTATTAAAATCTTGTTAAATGCTCTTAAACATGAAAAAGCTATATTTCTCGAAGGCGCTACATGCTTATTGGCTTCCGTAAGGAAAATATAGACAATTGCATAGCAAAAGCGGGAATAATTTAAATAAATTCTAAATTTGAAAGTGGCTTGCGTAATTTAGATAATTTCATCTGTAGCAGCAAAAAAAGGCAAAGTAATTCAAGCAAAGAGTCGATGAGCGTAATTAGCCAGCGCCGCATAGTGATCGGAGACGTGCACGGTCACTATCAAGGTTTAATGAGATTGTTGGAAGCGATCGCTCCTACATCAGACGATCGAGTGTATTTTCTAGGAGACTTAATCGATCGCGGACCCCAAAGCGCCCAGGTAGTAGATTTTGTTAAAGAAAGTCCCTATCAATGTTTGCTAGGGAATCACGAACAAATGCTGCTCAATATATTTACAAAACGCATCCCTACCCCCACCGTACAAGCATGGCTTTACAGTGGAGGACAAGCAACAGTTGCCAGTTACCAAGAAGCTACCATCCCCCACGAGCATTTGGAATGGTTCAGCACTCTGCCTGCATACTTAGATTTAGGAGACATTTGGTTGGTTCATGCTGGTGTCGACCCCTTTATTCCCTTAACCGAACAAACCGCCGCTCAACTGTGCTGGGTACGAGACGAATTTCACAAAATCGAGAAGCCTTATTTTCCCGATAAGTTAATCATTACCGGTCATACGATTACTTTCACCTTACCTGGTGTCTCCCCGGGAAAACTTGCTCAAGGACAAGGATGGATTGACATTGATACTGGCGCTTATCACCCCCGCAGTGGGTGGTTAACAGGACTAGATGTTACCAACCACTTGGTCTATCAAGTTAATGTTTTTAAGAACTGTGTCCGCATCCTACCCTTACAAGAAGCAGTCACAACTATCAAGCCAGAGCAAATTCAATTTGGCGATCGCAAAAGGTGTTTAGTTTAGTTGCTGCCACAGACACAATCCTACTGTAGGTCAAGAACGCAACAATGTGCGGATATTAGCTTGATACGCCGCGGAATCCAAACCTTCCCTATTATTGCTGGGTTGAGCTTGAATAGCGCGTTTGAGAGCATCAATGCGATCGCTGGTGGCAGGATGAGTGCTTAAAAATGTTGGTACAGAGCTTTTGTTTAGCAATTTTTCCATAAAAGAAACCATAGCTGATTGGGCGTAACCAGCCCGCGTTAAAGTTTTTAGTCCTCGGCGATCGGCGTCGAATTCATTTTGACGACTGCGGGGTAAGTTGCGTGCTAGTTGTACTCCTATTTGCACTGCAGCACTACGATCTAACCCTGCTGCTGTTAACAGTCCGTTATCAATTGCTTTTTGCCGCATTTGCTTGATCAGGTGCTTTCCTGCGATATGACCGATTTCATGGGCGATAACGCTTGCTAGTTCTGCTTCATTGTCCGCAGCTTGCAACAAACCGGTGTTAATGTATACATAGCCTCCCAAAGTCGCAAAGGCATTAATGCTGTCATTTTCAACTACCTGAAAAGTATAGTGCAAACGCGGGCGATCGCTATTTGCCGCCAAGCGCCGACCGATTTGTTCTACATAATGATTAATCTCGGGATTTCGATACAGGCGAATATCACTTCTTAATAATTCTTGGTTGATTTGCTTACCAATATCAACTTCTTGGCGATCGGATATATTAGAAAGCTGAAGAACTTGAACTCCCTGCAAAAGAAGGGGTAACCAATCAAAAGCTTGGGAGGGTAAAATTGTCCCCAAACAAATACTCAACGTCACCAGTACCGAAACTAAAGGATAAAACCAGCGACGCCGAACCACATTTTTATTTAAAGACAAGTTTTTCCAATTCATATCGCTTTGGTTTGGCAAATATTTAGGAAGAACGACAAATCATAGGACGGATTTAGGAGGCAATAAGTTGCATTTTTAACTAATGACACATACTTCAATCGTTTTGCTAAAGTATGAGTTTGTTTTCAGAAAATTTTTGGGCAACAGTAACTCCCAACAACGATCGTGGTAAACTGTCGCATGATTCAAAAAATCCTCAAAACTAGGAGGCCGCATCAGCAAAAGCATCAGGATAATGTCAAAATTAGTACTTTCATTTTTTGATTAGTGCCCGTACAGCTGAAAAAATACACTCAAACTAGAGCATGCTGTTACAATTACTGTTTTCCTTTTGATCTGCAAAAACTTAATTATGGCTATTTTAGATTCCAAAGGTCGCCTGTTCGGCAAATTCAATATCCTTGATATAGGAGCGGCGCTGATAATTTTACTAGTGATATTTGGTATCTTTTTGTTTCCAGGAACAACCGGTTCAATAGCTCAAATAGGCGTCATTGTTAAACCAGTGGAAATAGACTTACTAGTGCGCGGTTTAAATGTGCGCGATCCCCAAAAGTTATTTGAACAAGGATTAACTAAAGGCGGTAAAACTAATGTTATTATCCGCAACGAACCTCACGGTAGCATCAACGTCAAGTCTGTACGCATATTACCTAGAACTGTATTGGTGACTCAACCGGACGGTTCCCTAAAAGAGTTACCCGATATCAAGTCCAATAGTTTTAGTACAGATATGCTGGTGACTTTAGATGGTAAAGCTCAAATTACCAATAACGGTCCAGTTCTCGGTCCTAGCAAACTCAAAATTGGAGTACCTATTGAGTTAGATGGATTTAACTACAACTTCAACGCCACCGTGATTGACGTGCGAATTAAGGACAAGTCATAGGTTGAGTTTATTTTTGTCGTTGCTGGTATTTTTCAGGATCCAACTTGGGCAAAAATCCATTGCAAGTAGGGTTCGTAACCGCAAGCAATGGGTAAAGCAATGATTTCCGGTACTTGGTAGGAGTGAATCTCACGAATCTTAGCCTCCAAGACTGGAAATACCTTCAAATCTGTTTTCATCAATAATTGCCATTCCTGATGGTTGTGTAGTTTTCCTTCCCAGCGATAAATAGACTGAATCGGGAAAATGTTTACGCAAGCAGCAAGTTTAGCTTCTACAACAACGCCAGCAATTTCCTCCGCTTGTTGTTGAGAAGCAGCAGTTACCAAAACCACACCACAAATACTAGAGTTAGTCATAGCTCGCTGAGATTCCGAAATTTCAGGTGAGTAAGTTGGATGTAAAAATGACGGGTTTGTAGTAGCGCTACAGCACTACTACGAACTTTACAATTACCTTTAGTAGTTTATAGTCGTACAAACACCGGCTATTACACAGACGACAAGGAATATACCTGACCGTCAATTAACAGCCTGGTAATACCTTTAGCTTGTAATTGATAGCGAGCTTTGTGCAGCATTCTGCTATCGGGAATTTTAATAACGCGATCGCGTTTCGTAGAAAAACGTTTTGCTACTCGGTGATTATCAAACACCGGTAAAGTTCTTTCCTGAGTTTCCGGACTGGGAATGTGTCCCAAGTCCCCAAAGTCCCTCAAGGGTCTGGTGATTAACTCCGAGGCGCGGTCTATGACTAGGTAGCAAGTTTTTGGTAAATTAGCTGCTGATAGGGGCAAAACCCGTACAGAGGAATCACCGGTTCTTGCTTTGGTCACCAAGCGCGGTGCTTCCACAAAATCTTCTTCCTCGAAGTCTTCTTCCTCGTCGTAGTCTTCTTCGTCTAAATCCTCTAAATCCTCTCCTTCGTCTAGCAAGTCCTCACCCAAAATTTCAGCAAGCACCTGAGCGTTGTTGTTGGGATGCCTTTCCTCGACGAGCGGACCGGGAATGCCTGTAACTTCCTCCTTTTTAGGTAAAAGTTCTAACTGTTCTCCTACGGAAGGAGGTGGAGTGGATTCCTCCACTTTTGCTGAAGAACGCCGTCTGATTCTTCTGTTGGTCAAGGTTGGTGATTCAGCTGCAGCAAAAGTGACTGCTTGTTCTTCGACTTTTTGTTGTTGTAGCTTTTGCTCAGCTTCTGATTTTTCCTGCTGCAAAAACAAAGGAGGGTTGTCATAACTGACCTGTGCTCTTCCCTCAGGGGTTCTAGCAGCACGCTTCAAAGAAACAAGGTATTCATACTCCGCTTCTGGTAAAGTGCTTTTGAGCAAACGACTGATAGTCGAATTGCTAACACCATACCGTTCTGCTAATGTCGAGGTCGTTTCAGCAGTTTGACGATATAATTTCAGGATTTCTTCCTTATCAGAATCTGTTAGTTTTCTCACTGTAGACACCAAGCAAACACTTTTCTAAGCACGTTTTTTTCCCCGTTCTCGACGGGAACGATTTAATGATGCATCGTATTCTAAGGCTGCACCCATACCGAATAACACTCCGCTCCACACCCAGAATACTTCTAATATGTCTCCGCTTTGATAGTTTGGAATCCAATTTGTGGCGTACTTGAACCACATGTCTGCAATGTAGAGTGAAAATGCAGCAGCTGCAATCATACGCCAAGAAAGAGAAACTCGTCCGCCCCAAAAAGCTAGCAGTAGGGTAGTAGCAATAATTAACAGTAGCACGTCACTCACAACGTAAAACCAATTCAACGCAGAAGCCACCACCTCCAGATGAGGGGGATATTGCTCTGGGACGGCACCTTGTGGTTGATTAGAAATCAACCATGCTAAAGTACTGCCCAAAACTCCTATTGCTAATACTATTATCCATTGTGATATTTCCACGTGCAATCGCTTCGAAGCCACTGCTAAAATCATGCCCCAGCCCAGCAATAGATATGTTATTACAAAAAATACATCACCTATGGAAGGAAAAGGTTCTTCTTTTAGGACTATTTCTGTGTAGCCAAAAAATATTCCTCCCAAAAAATAAGAAAGCATACCAATACCTATACACAGCCAAACGTTGCGACCGCTGACTATTTGCTGGCTGCGCCAATTCCTCAAGCATAAGATACCAGCCCACAAGTAAGCCAAGGCCTCAAAAATATTTGTACCGATCAGATACCACTCGGCACGGCTTTCTGTGCCATTGGCGTTCGGAGTTTTGGCACTGAACAATAAAAAGTACAGCAATGCCAAAATTGCCCAACCTACTCCTGTTAATATCACATTCTGGGTAGAGAATAAAGATTTAGAACCTTGAGACTTGTCGTAAGTACTGCTCATAATGTATTCACTGCGTCAATGTCGGCTGACAGTGTTTGGCTAGTAGGAACTCGAGACAACAGCCCCATCAACCAGATGAAGTGCTGAATTTATTGTATAAAGTTCTACTCACAACACTGAACACATACTAATGCCACAGTTTACTCAGTGGAGATTGATTTAGCCAACTGAGGAATAGCGATCGTTCTTTTTCAGGCATATCTTGTAACTTATCCGCCACGGAATGAGCAAAATTAGTATTGCCAAAATAATCTTTTCCCAGTCGATGCAGTTCCTGTAAAAAAGTAATCACGTGGTGTTCTTGCCAACTTGGAATTTGACCGCGCAGGGGATTAGTCTCTAGCAACTTTTTAAGTTCTTCTTGTGAAGATAGTTGGGGAATTTGCCACTGCTGCAGTACGGTCGCAATTTCTTTTTGAAACAACGCCGCTTGTCTTGTACCTAAAAAGTCTTCTATATCCGCATGCACAGCTTGTAGTAGCAAAATACTCGCTTGAGTAAAAACACTTAATCTATTCGGGTTATCCGTATCTTCGCTGGGTTGCTCCAAACGGATTTTCCCCCAAACGCTAAAACGCTCTGGTTCCTCTAGCAAGACACAGGCTTTACCTTGATTGTCGGTTAATTCTCGCCACAAGGCTCTTGCTTGTTCTTCTTGATTAGCTTTGAAAACGCTAATTAATCTAAAGGTTTGCCCCTGATAATAGAGAACCGGAATCTGCTGGTCCCGTTTTGGGTGCTGAATAGTCGATATTTCAACATCCTGTTTTTTAAGAATAAACATGACACTGGCAAATAACTCCTCACGGGGGGGCATGAATTAAATTAATATGGCAGATATCATAACTCTATTAGCTTCAGCTGCACCTGTGGTATTGTGCCAAAACTTTCGTCACAGACGAAAAAAGCAAAAACACCGAGGCAAACCCGCAAAATCAAGAGATTTTTTGAGTGTACACCAAATACATTGGTGAGTGGAATTTTAGCTTTGGAAAACTCCATTCGCAATTTGAGATTGCATTATATTTATGGGATGGATAAAATGATCAGAAGTTAACTAAAACACAACCTGCTGGTATTGGGAGCGCGTAGCTCAGCTGGATAGAGCAACTGCCTTCTAAGCAGTCGGTCGCAGGTTCGAGTCCTGCCGCGCTCGTTTCAAAAATTAACAGCTAGCTTTGATCTTGCTAATTTCAAAGCTAAGCCTATAATGGGATAGATTTTGGTGAGCTGCGTTGGCAAACAAATACTTCCAGCACAAAGAAAAACTTGGTTTTTTGGCGATCGCCTCTATTATGGCGGCTTGTAGTGTCAAACATAACACTTTTACACAAACACCACACCGACTGCTCCTGCAGCAACCAGTCGCAACACCAAACCCAACATTAGCAGTTCCAGCTCAGTTTCAAGGGAAAATAATTTACCGCATTCAACCAAGAAACAACGAAAAAGTTATAGCCCTGACAATAGATGACGGACCCTGGCCAAAAACAACCTTGCAAATGCTCCGTATCCTCCAAGAAAATCATGTTAAGGCAACATTTTTTTTGGTAGGACAAGCCCTCAAACAACATCCCGAAATTGCCAAACAAGAAGTTGCTCAAGGACATGCGATCGGTAACCATACCTGGCATCATTGGTATCGGCAAATGGATGAAGCTACGGTGAAAAATGAAATTGAACGCACCACCGACTTAATCTATCAGATAACGAAAGTGAAAACTTTTTTGTTTCGCCCTCCTGGAGGTTTTTTAAACAATGGACTTGCTGCATATGCCAAAAGCCATAACTATACTGTCATCATGTGGTCGCTCACATCTGCGGATACCGACCGCCACGCTAAACCTCAGGCCTTTGTCAATAACGTTCTCAAAGGTGCAAAACCAGGAGCAATCATCTTAATGCACGATGGTGGTGGCGATCGCCAAAGAACCGTACAAGCTTTACCAGAAATTATTAGCAAACTCAAACAGCAAGGCTACCGATTTGTAACAATTCCAGAACTTTTGCAAATGAAAGCGAAAGGGTAGACATTATTGTCTACCCCACTGTATTATTCACTCATGGCGGAGGCATAACTTTTAGCTGCTAACCAAAGCTGGTACAGGTGGAATTCGCTACCAGCGCTCATGGTTGTGACAAATACTCCTGTTGCATCTTCTGAACTGTTTGCAAGCCAAGATCCCCGCAAAGTCACCTCCACACAATCAGCATCACAAGCACAAAAAGTAATTATTTCTCTTTCATTCCACTGCAGTTTGTCCTTGAATTGTTCTAGTCCTGGTAAGTTAACAGGAAGCAAAAAAGAAGCCGTACTTGGTTCTACGTATAGACTCTGACCGACTCGCAATGCCAAAATCACTCGTTGCGCTACCCATTCCTCTAGGGATTGAGTCAGACACTCCAGGTGAAAACTTGTTTCAGTATAAGTTAGTTTTAGCATTCTTCATGCTCTCATGGTATTCCAGGTTATTTACCCATCCATCCAAAACTGCTTTGCAAAAGCGATCGCCTAGTTGGATTGGTGCTTTCAGTGCGAGTTGCACTCTCGCTTGCTGTTTGACTGTCGATTGCAAAACCCCCACTTCTTTGTATCTTGGAAGCGGGGGTTAGAAATAGCATTTGAAAGTCTTTTATTCCTGTATCAGTACAGCTTTTTGGTGTCTGTACCTCCCCCTTTTTTGTCTATTTGTGATGTTTGCTTAAACACGCTAATCCTGACGTATCTCAAATCATGATTCCCCTGTGTGAATCGGTCCTGCTTTCGGCTTTTGTACCCCACGAATAAATCCTTCAATTCCATAGCGGTCAATTCCCAATCTGGTTGGGATTTTTCAGCGCCTAAGGAAGTAGAAATGGGGTAAACAGATTTCACAGAAAATTTCACCTATTGAACATTCCTTTAAACATACTACACTTGTATTACTATCCTGTCTATAGTTTCCAGGAGAAAACTCATGCATGCGATTGCTCGTACACCAACCACCGATATGGAAGTTACTAGTATCCGTCTCGAGCGAGAATTGAAAGATAAATTGAAACAACTGGCGGGAAACCAGGGATATCAAGCCCTGATCCGCGATATTCTTTGGAATTATGTCCAGCAAAAATCAGGAGAGTGGAAACCCCGATTTTCCAAAGCTGACATCCGAGCTAGCATTAGCGCCACTGCTCACCAGGAAGAACGCTGCGTCATCACGGGTCGACTTATTCTACCCCAACAACCGATGCTTTTAGGATTGACAAAGACCGGGGATATGGTTCCTCTGAGCATCGAAAGCTTGGCTGGATAAATCCACACCTCCATGAATGCAGTTCGGTGAGGTTGTACAGGGCGATCGCCGAGCTGCATTCTCATTACATAGGTTTAATCAAATTGAATGCTAAAATTAATTAAAATAACTTATCAAATTTTCTTTTCTATCTTGTCCGCTATCTACCCTGAAACCACTTAACTGCTGGATGTGTAAAATTAAACTAGAGTAGCGGGAGAAGGTATGATTTTTAATTATTTTTATACTTTATTTTCCCAAAGCGAAAATTTTTCTAAAATCTTTATCTTGTAAACTTTGTATATTCTATATTTCCCTTTCATATTTAATCGGAAGGATTTTTTTAGCAAAAAAAATTACATTTTTTCTTAATTTTTTTAAGTATTAACTCGTAAAAAAAATAGTGGTAGTTTTGTCACAAATCCAGAGAAATTACTGTTTGTGTATAGTTCCAAACAAGATATTCTGAGGTCTAAGTTATCAAATTAACTGAGTAATTAATAACCAGCTATTATCTAGCTTCGGCATCTTAGTAGGCTTTATGTATTCTATTACTCAAAAATTTTTATATGGAGAACTGGCCATCTGAAATAGAAAGGGGCTATAACAAGTGAGAGAAACTCCGGAAATTTCAAGACATCCAAACTCAGCAGCATCTTAAAAGTTATACGGACACAATTTCAGCATATGGCAGGAGGTTAAATACAAAGAGAATGGCACTCACATCCAACAGCGTACTAGAAACAGCAAATAATTTGTCATCATCTCCACAATGCTTGCACGAAGTAGAGCGACTCACACAATATCCGGTCAAACTGATGCAATATGAGGAAGAATTAGCACTACAACTAACACAAAAGATCAATCAAATCATTGTCAACCACTCGACCGCAGCAGCTATGCTGCAAGATATTGCCCAAGTATTGGGAATCACGTTCAAGGTAGATTGCTGCTGTTTGGTAACGGTTTCAGACGAGGAATTTAGCGAAGAAATTGCCGCTAATTGGTGTGCTGAAAAATTTCTCAGTTCCCAAAGCTCTAAGGAAATATTCTCAACGCAGCAGTTGGATTTACCAGTGGTGCAGTGCGCTTGCGAACCCACCATTGAAGATATTTCCACAATTCAAAATAGTTTAGCTGTCGGGTGTCAGTGTTTGCCTGTAGCAATTAAAGCTGTTTTAGCCATTCCCACTCGACTTGGTAACAAAAACAACGGTGTCATTAACCTGATCAAATCCCAACCATACAATTGGAGCGATGGGGAAAAACATTTGCTCAAAGCAATAGAGGCGGTTTGCGCCATCGCCTTTGCTCAAGTTGCGCAAGCACGGTTAATTGCCTTACAACAGCAGTACCTACAACTTCACGCCCAGCATCAAAACCTGATTAAACAGCTGACGATCCTCAACCGCAGCAACTTAGAGCTCAATCAAATGCTTCAGTTAACACTTGCTGCCACAGCAGAAGCTTTGCAGGCAGATCGAGGTTTGCTCATACTTTTAAAATACAGCGATCCCTTACTGAGAACTTTACCCAGAAAACAAATCCCCAAAGCTAAAGCCACTGTGGTGGGCGAATGGATCGGAAAATCAGCAAATTCTCAGCTTCAACAATCACAAAGTCAAGATACTTCCTTTTGGCTTTCAGAGTGCAATTTATGCCAGCGTGCCTTCCACGATTATGGTAAACCAATAATTCTCAGTGCAGATACTCAGCATCGGGATGTTTTTCCAGCTGCACCGGTCTTCGCTTTGAAGGACCTACCCGCAGCGTTGGTAATGCCTTTGGAAAGTCAAGGCAAAATTCTGGGGTTTTTGGTACTGCAGCAAGCAAAACCCCGTCACTGGCAAGCAGCAGAATTAAATATGGTGGAAATGGTCTGCGCTCAAGCAAGTAATGCTATAATCCAAAATCAAACTTTACGACGGGTGCAGACACTGGTAGACGAACGCACAGCCCAGCTGCAACGCAGTTTGGACGTGCAAGCGAAATTATACGAAAAACAAAGACGACATGTAGAGCAACTGCGAGAACTCAACCAACTCAAAGACGAATTTTTAAGTAACATGAGCGATCGCCTGCGCTATCCCCTCACAAACATGCGCATGGCCCTACGCATTTTACGTCAACCAGGAATAACACCAGAGCGGCAAGCCAAATATCTAGATATCCTAGAACAAGAGTGTAGCAAAGAAATAAACTTAATTAATGACTTGCTAACACTGCAAAAACTAGAGACCCATCACGAGCGTCCCCAGTACGAAACTATTGATTTGAATGCAAGAATTCAAGATTTGGCTGCATCTTTTCAAAAAAAATTTCTCGAGCAGGGGTTGAGCATCAATCTCGATTTACCAAATCAGCCATTAAAGCTACAAACCGAACTAGAAAGTTTTGACCGCATCTTGCAAGAATTATTAACTAACGCTGGAAAATTTTCCGAACGAGACACCACCGTTCAACTTCAAGCCCGTCACCAAATCATCGAGCACATCGATCGAGTTATTATAAAAGTAACTAACACAGGCATGGGCATCTCACAAGAAGAAGCCTCCTACATATTTGATAAATTCCGTCGTGGGAAAGGACGATGGACTCCAGGTACTGGCCTGGGACTTGCCCTTGTCAAGTCTCTAGTGCAGCATTTAAATGGGGAAATTGCAGTCGAAAGCACGCCTGTTGAGGATAGCAACCTCAGCAGAATATCCTTTACCCTCAGTTTGCCTCAATTTGCCACTGAAAGTAAACCATATTCTGAAAGTGACTGAAGAACAATACACCCCAGAACAACTGGATGCGATCGCCGCTGATGAATCAGATTTACCAGATAATTCCGAACTGGAAGCTGTAGCGGTACAAATTGAGAAAATAGCACAGCGACAGCGCCAAATTACTGCTCAAATCCAAATTTCCCAATCAGTGGTAAAAGTGTGGAAGGTACTGACAGATTATGAAGCGTTAGCCGATTTCATTCCCAACTTAGCTGAAAGTCGCCTGCTCAAACATCCCGATGGCGGTATCCGTTTGGAGCAGGTTGGTCAGGAGCGTTTTTTACGCTTTAATTTTTCAGCCCGTGTCGTTCTCGATTTGGAAGAAAACTTTCCCAAGGAAATTACTTTTCGGATGGTAGAGGGTGATTTCAAGGACTTTTCTGGAAGTTGGGATTTGGAACCTTTTTGTTGCGGCCAACAAATGGGAACTAATCTTCGCTATACGCTTAGGGTATGGCCGAAACCTACCATGCCTGTGGCAATTATTGAACGTCGCCTGGCAAAGGATCTAAAGTTAAATTTGCTGGCAATTCGCCAACGCGCAGAGGCGTTGTCAACTTAAGCGAGGGGAAAGTTAACCAAAATTAGCTCAACTAGTTATAATGCCAGTATTTATAAGCACTGTATGCCATGGTGACAACTCCCGTGATAATGGCAGATTCATCAACTTCAAATTGAGGATGGTGCAGCGGGTAATTGATGACCCGGTCTTGAAAACCTACACCTAAACGAAACATGGAACCAGGAGCTTTTTCTAAATAAACAGAAAAATCTTCTGCTCCCAGGGAAGGTTCTGGTAGAACTTGCACGCGATCGCTTCCCCAAGCTTCTTCCGCTGCTGATTGTAATAACTGCGTCAAAGAATAATCGTTCTGCACGCTGGGTACACCCTGACGATAATTCACCTCAAACCTAGCGCCGTAGGAATTGCAAATGCTGGCGACTATTTTTTCAATCCAGTACGGTAAACTAGCACGCGTTTCTGGATGGAGCGATCGCACTGTTCCCAACAACTGCACTTGGTCAGCAATCACGTTTGGCGCCCTACCTCCGTTGATTTGCCCTATACTTAGTACCACTGGACGCAAAGGATTTTGCGTGCGGCTAATTGCCTGTTGCAGTGCTGTCACTACCTGCGCGGCGATCCAGATCGCATCAATAGCTTCGTGAGGACGAGCACCGTGTCCCGACTCACCGACAATGGTGATTTCCAAATCGTCAGCTGCTGCTGTCAGGGCGCCATAACGCACACCTATGGAACCTGCGGGGATAGAAGGAAAAACATGAACACCCAGCACCGCAGTGACTCGATCCATTGCTCCGTCTGCTACCATCCAGCTTGCTCCTTGAGCGATTTCCTCTGCTGGCTGAAATAAAAAACGCACATTTCCCGGTAACTCTTGCGCAATTTGAGATAATACCATGGCTGTCCCCAAACCCACTGTGGTGTGTACGTCGTGACCGCAAGCGTGCATCAAACCCGGAACGCGAGAAGCAAACTCTAAACCAGTGCGTTCTTGAATTGGTAAAGCATCCATATCGGCGCGAATTGCTAAAATGCGATCGTCTTGACCGTTACCTTGCAACTCTCCCAGCACGCCCGTTTTACCTACTCCCTCTCGTACCTGCAGACCACAGGAAGACAACACCCCAGCTACAAACGCTGCTGTTTGGTACTCCTGACCGCTCGCTTCTGGATAGGAATGAATATGACGGCGAATTTCTATTAAACGAGGAGCTAATGTTATTGCTATATCTTTAATTTGGCTGAGCATTTTACAATTGATTAAGGCACTTTGTCTTTATAATAAAGAAGTGTTAAGCAAAAAATCACTCTGAACCCACTCTAGCAGGTCTTAATAACCCTAACTGTTGGTGGTGACTAAAAACAGCAAGGGTTGTATTTTGACGGTTGAGCCCCCACAGGGAAAATGTTAGTTATTGTTACTAAGCAAAAACAAGTCTGTGAAGTCTTTTCTTTCCTGCTTTGCCTGATTCTTGTGATAAATTTAATTCCGACAGTAACAACAATCTATACCAAAATTTGTATTGATGAGGAAAATTTAAACTAATAGCTTTGAGTAAAGATAAAAGATGGAGCTGCCATAAATAAACTGTAAAAATACGGTGTATAAAGCTATTTTAGTTGCAAAAGATCTAAAAATCAAAATAGAAATTATACGGAAACTCTATAGAAAACTAAGTATGAGCTCCCCCAGTTTGGAAGATATTAATTTTCTATTTATTTTTATTGATTTTATTTACGCCAGCCCAACAAACGCAGACCAGGCACAATCAAATAATAAGTTACGCCCAGCCAAAAGCTAATAAAAATACCAAGAAAACTAAAAAAAGCAATTTTTAGCCACAATTGTTGCCAATCGTTAGTAGGACGAAATAAATCAAACAAATTTGATGGAAATTCGAAACTGACTACAGCTGCAAACGGCATAGCGCTACCAAAGGCAGCAATAGTAGCATAAACTATCTGATGGCTGCGGAAGTCTAATCCCAAGGTGAATAGAAAAACAACGACTAAAATTACTCCCACTAGCCCCTCAGCCATGTCTTTTGGTGCAAGCAGTTGCAAAATAAACCAACCAAATGCATAGCTGGTTATACCCATCAGGGATGCTACTATAAATCGCCGTCGTTGTCCGTAACTTCCAGCTACTGTTAGTCCCCACGCAGTTCCCAAGCCAGCACCAGAAAAGACAAGAATTTCTGGCCCCGGTACCGGCTGGGTCTTTGCCAGCAACCCAGTTAGTTGACGGGATATAACTTCGCCAAGTTCAATTCCCCAGCCTGTATGATAGGCTAAAAAATAACCGACGACCGTACCTATACCAGCACCGCCACAAGTTAAAAGCATTGTCCAAAAGGTACGCAAACAGGCTCCCAAAAACTGGGCGATCGCGTAAAATATGAAAGCGACAATTTTTCTGAAACTTTGAGCACAACTAATTCGCGCTGCTTGAGAAGTTTTTGCCAATTTCCAAAAAAATATCTGCGCCCGAGCTGCTAAAGAGGGGCGAGCTGGACTGCTAGATAGGTTTCGGGAAATCTGCGCCAAACGTTTTTGAATCACAACTGCGTTTGCAGGACGAGCTTGTACTTCCTCCTTAACCATTTCATCCAACAGATCTGCTAACTGGGGATTGATGTTTACCTGCTTACGCCAGCTAAATTCTCCAGTCAGGGGATCTTCTAAATCTACCGGATGTTTACCGGTTAACAACTCTATCATTGTCCGACCGAGAGCATAAAAATCAGCCGCAGGTCCGATGTTGCTACCGATAATTTGTTCTGGAGGAGCGTAACCAGAAGAAAACAACTTTGTAGAACGCGGTGGCGAACCACTGCTGGTGCGATCGCATCGCTTTGCTCCACCAAAGTCGATAAGTACCAACTGCTGAGCTTGTCCCAATGAGTAATTGCGCAGCATCAAGTTAGAGGGTTTGATATCGCGATGGATAATCTTGTTTTGGTGCAAATGCCGTAAGATGTCTACAGCCTGAATCAACCAGTTCAATACTAGTTCTTGCGGGCATCCTTGGGGATAATCTGTTTGTAAGATTTTTTCTAGGGTCTCCCCGTTGATTTTTTCCATGACCAAACAAGATAAATTCCACTGACGCCGAGAGTCAACCCAACGATGCTGAAAATAACCATCCACATCAACTTTGGGAACTCCTGGATGTCGCAAGCACCTCATCAAAGCTGCTTCTTGAGCAAATAATTCTTGCGCTTTGGGTGAATCTTCCACCAGTACCTTTAACACCTTTTCTGTTTGTGTCTTGCGGTCCCAAACAGTGTAAATTTGGGCAAAACCTCCTGCTCCCAAACGGGTGATGGGGACGTAGCGGTCTATCAGCAGGGGTGCGCCACAGCTATTGCAAAATTTATTTCCCCAAGGTTGGGGATAAGGACGCTGACAGTTAGGATTTATGCAGTGAACCGCACTTTTGTTGGACACAACTGCTAATATACAAAGGCTGAGTTGATTGTACACAAATAGAGAAAGGTCGGTAGCTATTAACAACCAAATTCGTCCCGGCCAGTAGCAAAAGCGTACTCTGAAAAATAGGTAAAATCGCTATTGTTGCTGTTAGTCTCTTCGTCTAGGACTTTTACAACTTTATTATAAATTTCTTCTGCTTGTTGGGGAGAATCGCCAATGCTGGTTAATCCTAGTTTGCCAAACTGGGAAAGACAACCCATTAAATGAAATACTGTTCCTGTTTCAGTACCGGTGTCGAAATGCAAGCGATGCAGGGCAATAATATCCATTAAATCGTTGGGTAAAAGTCCTTGGTAGTGTTGTTTGTGCAGGTTGTCGGTAGCTATGTAATATTTCGGACGTCCTTGTTGGGAGTAAAATAAACCGGTGGAAAGGTCGTAGCGTCCGTTGGTCAATAATTTCAAAGTCATAAAAGGATGGGTGGTACCGCCTTTGCGCAGATTAATTTCAATCGCCTGCATCTCCCACTCTCCATTGTCTCCAACCACGGCGATAAAATCGACTCCAAATCTTTCTAGAGCACCTTTTTGGGCCAGTTTTTTGCCAACTTTTAAACCTAGATGCTGCAGTTGCAGGCGATAAGCTTCGTCTGCTGGAAAACGACAGCCAAGATAAATTTGTCCGTCTGGACCTCCGAGAATTTGGTCGTGGGTAGAGAGAATTTCCACTTCTCCTAAAGGCGTGATGCGTCCTTGGACGCTGGGCGATCGCTTCACTTTTCCTTCTACAAACGCCTCGACAATTCCTCCTATCTCGCTGATGCGTTGGGAAAAGTTCTCCCAGGTTTCTTGCTTGGCCTGAAAACGCATCTTGGCAAAGCTATCTTTAATTGCTGCTACTGTTTGGCGATGGGAAGCATTTCCGGGTGCAGCATGTGCGATCGCTGTTAAATCCAAAAGCGCGTTTCCTTCTCCAGAAATGCCTTCGTTGAGCTTGACCACTATTTTTTTTAATTGCGGCTGACGTCCCCATAGATCGGCAGCTGCTTGTGCTAAATCGTCTGTATCCCATAACCTTTCGCTACCGTCTGGAAAGGGAACTCCACTTTCTGCAAAAATTTGTCGACTCCCGCTTTTAGTTCCCCAAATCTGTAATTTGGGATCGGCAGCATATAGGGGTACGCCTAGTTTTAAGGATAGTTCTGCTTCTAAATCCGTGGCATTATAGCATATCATAAATGATTTGTCAAGACGCAAAGCTTGACGAATGCGATGGAGCAAGCGAGGGCGTTCTAAAATTTTTTGACTGAGGGGTTTGAGGGAAGAATCATAGGTAGAAAGAAGGAGCAAGCGATTGCGCGCATGAGAAAAGGGAATTCCCGGTAAAAGTTGTAAATAATAGTCAACAATACTGGGATGAAGCGGTACAGAAGTAATATAAATAAGGCGATTGCGGGGATTCCACAGCCGAATTAAGGAAAATAGCAAGCGTTCTTCGTAATGTTCGTAACCTTCAATTTTTGTGAGTTCTCGTTGGTCAATACTCAGGGAAGGAACGACTAAAATATCGACATCGCTATTGTTAGAGTCTTCTATACTTTGCCAGCGATCGCGCAAAGTTGACTGCAAAAGCCGAAACTGGTCAGCCTGTTCTCCACGAACAACTTCATTTACCATTTGCATATACTACCCCTGCTTTGCTCCCGAGAAGAATTTTCTTAATTTCAGATATATACCAATAAGTAAATAAATAATCAGATGTTGATAATATGCAACACTATTTTGACTGAAATTGTTGGCAATTCATTAACATCTGCTCTTCCTAAAGGAAGAAACATACACACAAATTTCAGACCAATAATTTCTTTCTCACCTTACGGGTCAGGAAGTGAATTTTATTGCCTTACACTTACGGAAGATAACAGTAAGTTGTTACGGCTTAAGCCTTCTGCTTGCCAAGATGATGTATCATTTGCTCATAAAAATTCTTCCTAACAAGCATTCTCAGTCACAAACGCAATCAAAAGGAATTATTCCAACGCTTGTTGCTGAAACACGCAAATATTCCAAATTATCTCTCTAGGTAGCAGCAAATTGCTTATAGCTTTCTAGAAACAATAGGCTTCTGCATTTTAACTGAAGTATCAAAATTGATTGTCTAAAAACTTAGTGAAAAATTTAAATTCTGAACCAGAACACGCTTAACAAGCATTCTGAGGTAAAAATTGCTCTTGATATTCAACAAGCTTGCTGAAGTTAGCAACCGCCGTAGCATTTTCCATTGGGGTGAAACAACCACAAAATAGCGAAACTAAACCAATATCTGGTGTAATAGTTTGTATCAAAAGTATCTAAATGGCATCATGAAGTTGATTTTTGTGCCATCTGGAGAAAAATCAACCTTGGGGTAGAAGACCTTGATTTTATTACTTTTGTCTGATGTCTTGGCATCTAGAAGACAACAATTCTAACTTTTTTTACCTTTCATTAGGTGGATGAGTACAGCTACAATGGCTGCTAATCTAGCAAGGGAAACCTTACATATAACGATTGCAAACATGCCATCTCAAACACCATTACGCGGTAGGGAACTAGTCGATTGCGCCAGAGCAAATGCCAAGCAAGGAATCGAAACTGCTGCTTACCAATGTGGTTATGGTGATGATTTGAATACCTTTGCACAACAGCTGCGCCTTGCTTGCGAACAAATGAATTTACAAGTAAAAGAGTTAAGCGAGCTCATTGCTGACCAAGACCTACTCCTAAATGCGGGAACCGGCGAAATTATTGCTCCAGACACAACATCACAATTGTAGAAAAGCAAGACTTGTACTGTTGTTGCGGTGCAGTAAGGGGTATTTTTACCTCTAACAGTAGGTCTTCACTATTTTTCTAGCATTTTATTCAAAACATTACGCGCGATCGCCTGGGCGTTGCTATTTAAAACACGGGGGCGCAGCTGCGGTGCATTGTAATCATCTAACCCCCAGCTCCACTGCATAGAACCAGTAGCAAAGACTATGGCGCGGGAAGCTGTGGTGTAGAGGGTCATGTCGGCGTATCGAATCCTACGTCCGTGGCGATAGGGCGAGTGGGCAATGCGAATCGTATCGACGGGGGCGTTACCAAACATGCGATCCACCTCGTAGCCCAAAAGTCCTGCTAAACGCATACCATTTCCAAATTTGCGACCAAACCAGCTAAACAACGGTCCGGTACTGGTTTGGTGAAACTGTGTATTCGCAAGCAACCAATCTGGTGCTGTTTGAGCGAGAACTATATCGGCGTTGACCTGGAAGGTCTCGTACATAACTCCAATCAACGCATCCTCTGGCAGATCTACAGGTTTTCGGCGCCAAAGAGTTGTGATGAGATAATCATTGGTGGGATCTGCGTCTCTGGCGTAGGGATCTAAAGCAGCGTTTTCTTTGTAAGCAACGATAGTGCGGTTAGGATCTTTGGTTATTTGACTTGGTTCAAAGCGAATTTGCCAATAGCAGGTATTAGCAGAAAAAAAACCAAGGCTAACACCAGCATCTCTAGCAGCTTGAACATTTTGCCGCATTTGCCAAGACCAATATTCATCGTGTCCTACGGAAAGAAATGCTTTGTGCAATAACAGCATCGGTTTACCGGTGTAGGAATTGAAATGATTTTCGTGGGTATCAACGTCTGTGCAATAGGTGACATCGTAACCTTCTCGTTCTAACCACCGCACCATGTTGTATTCCCACCCAGCACTGTAGGTTCTTCTTTTCGGTTGAAAGTTGGTTAAAAATTCACCTGCACCTACACCTTTTGCAGCAGCGCGGTTGGGACTAGCAGCGTAAGGACGATTAAAAGAAACTTTATATGCTTGTTTTCCACGACTATTCCAGCGATAAAGGGACATGCCGCCCCAGTTGTTATATGCTTGATAGGTGGTAACGCTCGATTGAAAGAGTATATCGGAAGCACGGGTATCATCACGGACAACAAAAATGATATAGCTTTGCTTGCCACTGATGCCAGCAGTTAGTTTTGCTAAGTAAACACCACTAGCCCAAAGGGTGGGATCTTCTTGAGAATAGGGAATCTTCAAAGTATACGGATCTATCCAGTTGCATTCGATCAAACCAGTGGCGTTATCGATAATTGGGGGTGGTTGTTTGACCGCTTGGCGCAGGATCGCGGGAGCCATTTTTCGACCTCCAGCACCTCCGTACCAACCCATGCGGAAAATTTCAATCGTGTAGCTTGGTTCTTTTGTGTTGACAAAAAACTTGATTTCTTCACCGCGATTAACGCTTGTGAGGGAAGCATAACCTTCTATTTCCCGTCGGGTCGCGGGGTTGGTTAGCTGCCAATTGTTTGTTCCGGGTTTTATATTTTCAATAATTATGGGATTGTTTTTCTTCACTGTAATTGCTGGTGTTACATCTGCAGCTTGATTGCTACCAGAAAAACCAATCAAAGTTAAGACAGCAATTAAAATTGCCAGTAAAAGTGCTTTAAAAGTTATAGTTATTTGTTTTTTAAACTTCATAGCAGCCACATTCTTTACTTATGCAAATTTTTAGTTCTGGAGATTTCAGTTTAATAGAATTTTCGTATCAGCGCTTACTATGTAAAGATTCAGGAAATAATGAGTATAATTGTTTGCCCTGGTATTCACGAACCAAAGTTAACTGAGAATTTTGTTTCTGCTTGGAGAGAGTTATTTGTTCTTTATTTTCCGGCTACTAGTTCAGTAAATGTACTGATTTTACCCACAGCAGGTTTTTATTGCTTGTCTGGATTGCACATTCTGCAGTTTCTTCAAGCTCACTTGCAAAACAATCTGCGATCGCCCTTGACATTCATTAGTTTTAGTGCTGGTGTAGTTGGGGCGATCGCAGCTGCACATTTGTGGCAAATGTTCGCAGGCGAAGTGAAAGCTTTTATTGCTATAGATGGATGGGGAGTACCTTTGTGGGCAAATTTTCCTATCCACAGGATGAGCCACGATTATTTCACCCACTGGAGTTCTAAAACTCTTGGTTGCGGGCAAAATAACTTTTATGCAGATCCCGCTGTAACTCATTTGGATATGTGGCGATCGCCACAGACTGTAATGGGTTGGTGGGTAGACTCACCTACTGAAGGACAATCGCAGTTACAAAAGCGCCTAAGTGCAGCAGAATTTTTATGTATGCTTTTAATGCGCTATGAAAACAACTAATCCGGAAAACCCAGGTGTAAAACAGGAGGAATAAAAATGTGATGGAGGGGTCGGAATACATGGTCTTTACAGATCCTCCATCTCGCCTAATTTTGCCTGCTGTATTTTCCTGTTCCCATACCTTAGCTCTAATGTTTCCAACCGAACCTGCTGCTGTCAATAATGGATTTGGTGTTCTGCTCAAAAACCGTAGCTTTATGCTGCTGTGGATAGGACAGTTACTATCCCAGCTAGCGGACAAAGTCTTCTTTGTCTTAACGGTTGCTTTATTGGAAAATTACCCTCCTCCTACTGGTTTGGCAGAAAATTCGATGTACTCCACTTTAATGGTGGCTTTTACCATACCAGCCATTTTGTTCGGTTCTGCTGGAGGCGTATTTGTCGATCGCTTACCCAAAAAGCTGATTATGGTCGGTTCAGATGTGGTACGCGGTCTGCTGACAGTGGCAATTCCTTTTTTACCCAGGAAGTTTTTGATTTTATTGATACTTACTTTTGCCGTTTCCACGGTCACGCAATTTTTTGCACCAGCTGAGCAAGCATCCATTCCCCTTTTGGTACAACGAGAGAATTTACTAGCGGCTAACGCTTTGTTTAGCAGTACAATGATGGGTGCTTTGATTGTTGGCTTTGCCATTGGCGAACCAATATTAAGCTGGGCCAAAGATTTACTCGGACCACAATACGGTCAAGAACTGGTAGTTGCAATGCTATACCTGCTATCTGCGGGTGTGATGCAGCCAATTCAGTTTCAAGAAAGTATAGCTGAAACTGACAGACCAACCATTAATCCTTGGGCAGACTTAAAACAAGGCTTGCGTTATCTTCAGAAAAATCGTTTAGTACTAAATGCCATGCTGCAATTGGTGACTTTGTATTGTGTATTTGCAGCTTTAACAGTACTGGCAATTCGATTAGCAGC